>Ga0247727_10000088_pt1 | contig 196955 bp, 175 predicted proteins | sample WisWelCaveWW1625_FD_202498 | JGI IMG/M metagenome (GOLD analysis project Ga0247727, IMG submission 202498) | Biofilm microbial communities from Wishing Well Cave, Virginia, United States - WW16-25 | ecosystem: Environmental > Aquatic > Deep subsurface > Groundwater > Cave microbial mat... | reverse complement strand
ACGCCCATCAGCGTGGTGGCCGCGCGAATCCCAACGCTCTTGATGGCGGTCGGCGCGAGCGCATGCGCCATCACCAGCACCGCCAGCTGCTGCACACTGGTAATATCCTTGAGCGTCTTGTTCCGCAACGGCGTCTCATACACGCGGATTGCCGGCTCATCACCCTTGCTGAAATCCTTGAACACCACGCGGTCGAGATTCAGCTTCACGACATCGAGCTGCATCGGCAGCATCTTCGGCGGCGACTTCGGCTTCGGCTTGGACTTCGCCGCCTGCTCCGCGCCATCCTCGCTCGGCTCCTTGGACTGCCCGCTCTGTTTGATAACCGGGAGCTCCTCGACGTTCAGCGCCCCCTCCTTGTTCCGCACAATCACCACTTCGTGAATGTTCAGCACCAGCAGCGGGACATGCAGCTTGCCGCGCAGCAGCGCCAGCAGATCGCAGGAGACCGTCACCTCCGGCACGCTGAGCATTGTCTCGTGCGGAAAGCCGCGCGGATTGCCCAGCGTGACGCCCTTCATCCTGACGGTGCGAGTGAACACGCTGGAGCTGAATGACTCGATCCGGAGTGGAGCCCCGATGATATGCGAGCCGACCATGGTGGCAGCCGAAAGAATGAGCGCATCCCTGAGTGCCAGGATGGTGATCAGGACAACGAGGATACCGATACCAATCTTCCGTAACCGCTTCATCAACAATGATCCCCTGTGAGCGCACGAAGTGGAGGCATTGTACCTCCCCGCACGACAATCCTCCACCGTGTAGCCGACGCGGACAGTCGGCAAGGCCAGTCAGCAGACGGAGAGCGGGCGAACCTCGGACGCATCAGACGTAAGACAGTAGGCGAGGGCCAGTGGGCAGACGTGGGGCGGCCGCCATCCGTCTGCCCACTACCACAGTAGACTGCCAACGTCTGCCAGCTAGCTTGGCCTACTATCCCACGTCTGGCGTCCGGTGTCGGCGCGTCCTACGTCTGGTTCTCGCAACCTCACCTCCTTGACGCCGTCGTGAGCGAGAGAGTAAGATACCGACGAGATGACCCACCTGATACGCCGTATCCTTACAGTCGTTACTCTTGTCGCAGGAGCCGCTGCCGTTGGAGCGCCGGGCGTCCCGGCACAGCCGACCGAAGCCACCGTGTACATCATTCCGATCACCGGAGCCGTGGAGCTGGGGCTGTCGGGATTCCTCAAGCGGGCGGTGGCTGACGCCAAACGCGACCAGGCGCAAGCCATCATTCTCGAGATCGACACGTTCGGCGGGCGCGTCGATGCAGCGGTGGAGATCTGCCGGATCATGAGCGACGCCAAACCGCTGCGCACGATCGCCTACGTGACGAACCAGGCCTGGTCGGCGGGCGCGCTGATCGCTCTCGCCTGCGACCAGATCGTCATGGCACCCGGCTCGAGCATCGGCTCCGCGGAACCGCGGCTCGGGGTCGGTGCCAGCGAGGAAGCGACCGACGAGAAGTCGATCTCGGCGGTGCGGGCGAAGTTTCATGCCGTCGCCGAAGAGCACGGCCACCATCCGCAGCTCGCCGAGGCGATGGTCGATCAAGATGTTGAGCTGAAGCTGGTGCGCGCGAAGGATCGCACCGAGATCCTGACGACGGAGGAGATCGAACAGTTGAAGGAAGAGCTGCGCGACCGTGACATCGAGATCCTCCGCACCGTCAAAGCCAAAGAGAAGCTTCTGAATCTCGCTGCGGGAGAGGCGCACGAGCTCGGTCTGGCGGCGGCTGTCGTGCCGAACCGCGAGACGCTGCTGGAGCAGTTCGAGCTCGCCTCCGCTCGGATCGTCGAGCCGACGCCGACCTGGTCGGAATGGCTCGTGCGTTGGGTCACGCACCCGATCGCCAGCTCGCTGCTGCTGAGTCTCGGCATGCTCGGCATCTTCGTGGAGACGCGGACGCCCGGCTTCGGCGTCCCCGGCATCCTCGGCGGCCTCTGCATCGTGCTCTTCTTCTGGGGACACTACCTGATCGGTCTGGCGCAATGGACGGATGTGGTGCTGTTCGCCGGAGGCCTCCTCCTACTGATCGTCGAACTCTTCGCGCTACCGGGATTCGGCCTAGTCGGCGCTGCTGGCGCGTTCATGATGCTAGTCGGTCTCTTCCTTGGGCTGATCAAATACCCGGTCGTGCTGCCGGAGGTCGAGTTCGCCCGAGCGTTCTACACCGTCAGCTACGCGTTCATCGCCACCACTGTGCTGGGTGCGCTCAGCATCAAGCTGCTGCCGCACACGACCGCCTGGAAGCGCCTCATCCTGCGGGAGCGGGAGGACGGCGCAGCCAGCTATACGAGTGCCGATGCGCGGCTGCAGCGGTATGCCGGCAAGAGCGGCCACGCCGACACGGATCTCCGTCCGTCGGGACGCGCGCGGATCGGCGACGATATGGTAGATGTCGTGAGTGAGGGTGACTTCATCGTAGCCGGTAGTCCGATCCGCGTCATCCAGGTCGACGGCGGACGCGTGGTGGTGGCGCGCGATGCCGCCGATGCGAGGAGCGCCTGATGCCGGACTGGGCGGTCGTGCTGACGCTGCTGGTGACCGGCTTCCTGCTGCTCCTGATCGAGGCGCTGGTGATCCCCGGATTCGGCCTGCCCGGGATCGTGGGGCTCGGCTTCCTTTTCGGCGGCGCCGCGACCGCCTACACGCAGCTCAGCCCAGCGGCTGGCATCTTCACAGCGCTCGGCAGCGCAGCGATCATCGCACTCGGGCTTCGGCTGATCCCGCGCACCCGGCTGTGGCGTCGGCTGCGGCTCGACAGCACGCAGCAACGTCAGGATGGCTACTCGTCGGCTCCAGCTGAGCTGGCGGCATTGGTCGGCCGCACAGGGCGGGCGCTCACATCGCTGCGGCCCAGCGGTGCGGCGCTGATCGACGGACGACGGGTGGACGTGGTGACCGAAGGGTTGTTTGTCACAGAGCAAACCGAAATTACCGTGGTGCGCGTCGATGGGGGGCGCGTGGTGGTGCGTTCAACAGGAGGGTCGCTCAATGATGCTGCTCGATAGTGGTGGATCGTACGTGGTGATGTTTGTTCTCTTTGTCGTCGTCTTTCTCTTTCTCTTCGTCTATTTGATCCCGGTGCGGCTGTGGATCGCGGCAGTCTTCGCCGGCGTGCAGATCAGCCCGCTGGCGCTGGTCGGCATGCGGCTGCGCAACGTGCGTCCGGAGATCATCGTGCCGAACCTGATCGCGTTGCACAAAGCGGGTCTGAGCATCAACATTGACGGATTGGAAGCGCATTTTCTGGCGGGAGGCGACATCACTAAGGTGGTGCGGGCCTTGATCTCTGCCGACAAGGCGACCATCCCGCTGACGTTCCAACGAGCGTGCGCGATCGACCTGGCCGGACGCGACGTGCTGGACGCCGTGCACACCAGCGTCAACCCGAAGGTGATCGATGCACCGATCCAGGGCACGATCGACGCCGTCGCTAAGGACGGCATCCAGGTGCAGGCGCGCGCCCGCGTCACCGTGCGGACGAACATCGAGCGGCTCGTCGGTGGTGCCACCGAGCAGACGATCATCGCCCGCGTCGGCGAGGGCATCGTGTCCACCATCGGATCGGCGGATACCTACAAGCGGGTGCTAGAGAATCCGGATCTGATCTCGAAGACCGTGTTGTCGAAAGGGCTCGACTCCGGCACGGCGTTTGAAATCCTCTCGATCGATATCGTGGATGTGAACGTCGGCAAGAACATCGGCGCCGAGCTGCAGACCAACCAAGCCGAGGCCGATTTGAAGGTCGCGCAGGCGAAAGCCGAGACGCGGCGAGCGATGGCGGTCGCGCAAGAGCAGGAGATGAGGGCGCGCGTGCAAGAGATGCGCGCGAAGGTCATCGAAGCGGAAGCACAGGTGCCGCTGGCGATCTCGGAAGCGTTTCGCAGCGGGAAGCTTGGCGTCTTCGACTACTACAACCTGAAGAACGTGCAGGCCGACACGTCGATGCGGGAAAAGATCGGCGGCACCGGACCGCAGAAGTCCGAGCCGCTAGCTTAAGGGATCGCGGTGAACGACCTATCGTCGCTTCTGTTCTACCTGATCGTCGGGATCATCTGGTTTCTGACGTCGCTCCTCGGCGATCGCACCGGACGGCGCCGTCGGGAGTGGGAATTTCCTCAGCCGGAGCCCGAGCCGCAGGACGACGACACGAAAGCGCCAACGCAGCGGCCGCCTCTGGAGCGCATCCCGGCGAAGTGGCGCGGCCCATCCTCAGCGCCAGCTCCGGCGCCAACGCCACGCGCCCACGCGGCTGATGCACGCCGCTCGATCGCGGCAACACTCCCTGCCATCTCCGAAGCGCTGCAAACGCCTCCCCCACAAATAAGGGAGCCAGCTCCCCCCACTGAGGAACCGGCTCCCTTATTTGCGCATGCCGACGATTTGGAACGAGCGATCATTGCTACTGCCGTTCTCGGTCCGCCGGTGGCGCTCCAATCACGAGGCCGACGACACAGCGTGCACGTCGGCTCAGGCTAGCACGAACCGCAGGACCAGCCGTGCTGCTGGGACGACGTCTTGCTTTTACTCTTACTCTTGGACTTCTTCTTCTTTGCCGTACGCTTCTTAGCCGTCGTCTTCTTTTTCTTTGTCGCCATCGTTGTCCTCCTGTCATGGAACGCCACCGCTGCCCCTCAGCGCGCCCTGGCTGCATCAACCTCCCGACACAACCTCGCGCGATGCGTCAGCAACGAACCTCGGTCTTTGCATTGACCAGTGTCATCTTACTGACTACAATAACGCCTGTCAAGAAACCGGACGAGCCGAGGTGGCGGAACCGGCAGACGCGCAGGTCTCAAACACCTGTGGGGGTAACCTCATGAGAGTTCGATTCTCTCCCTCGGCACCATAAGGCTTCTCTGCTGCTGTACCAAGAGTTCAACATACATGAAGAGCTCCTCAGCATAATGTCATCGACTGCGACACGATGGGCTAACCCACATCTATTACGCTGGGCCAGGAAGCGCGTTGGATTATCTCTTAGCCAAGTCGAAAGCCAATCCAAACAACTGGGCAAAAGTTTCCAACCTATCTCTGCGCAAGAATTAGCGGCGTGTGAGGAAGGCTCCAACGAACCGCTCCTTGAGCATCTGGAAACACTGGCTGAACTCTACGTGTGTCCACTTGGATACTTCTTCCTAGATGAACCGCCTTCTCAACAATGGTCTGTCAATTTCCGTGGATTATCTCCTGGAAAAGAAGGGAAACTCGACCCGCTTTCAAATCAAACGCTTCATCGCTTTCGCGAGCACACGCAATGGATATCTCACCTCATTGATTCTATGGGTCTTGATTGGCACATCAGCATCGGGGAAGCCCACATGAAAGAAGCTTATGATCAAGTAGCGCTCCGAGAACGAGAACGAATGGGATTCAACGCAGAAATCCGCCAGCACTGGACCAGTCCGTCCGATGCCTTTCAATGGTGGCGCCACCGCATAGAAAACATGGGGGTCTTTTGCTTTATGATGAAACTTGCTCCTGGAGATATCCGAGGCGCTTCGCTATGGGAACAACCACGCACTCCTGCTATCCTCGTCAACCACGAAGACTTCGAGGCTCACACGGGGAGAATGTTCACCCTCTTGCACGAATACGGCCACTTAATTCTGAGACGTTCTGGTTACGCATGTGACTTCCGCGGATCGCAACGAGGCCAAGAAATTGAAACCTACGTTAACAAATTCGCTTCTCATGTCTTAATCAATCAAGAAGAGTTCGAAGCACATGTAAGGCAGCTCGGCCTTTGGAAGATTCGTGAGAAGTGGGGCGACTCCATCTTGGACGAAATCCGAGACCCTTTTCGCGTTAGCCGACATGTCGTCGCGATTCGCCTTGAAGAAGCCGGGCTGACCCCCCAGGGGCTCTACTGGACTAAACAGAAACAGTGGGAAAAGAAGAAACTGTTTGCCTTTTCTCGGCCAGGCACGAAACGACTTGGTGGTGCAGAATTAAAGCTCAGAGAAATCGGCTTCTCGACAGCCAAGATTCTTAAATACCCATCCCTTGAAAGATACACATCTCTGCTAGATTTATCCCACACTCTCAACATGAAAGTGGACCAGGTAAGCAAATTCGTGGGTTGGCTTCAAAGCTACAATCCCTGAAGGAGCATGAGCTATCATGAAAGAAGAGGCGACGTATTGCCCAGATAGCTCTTCTCTAATTGATATTGATAGACATTACCACCAAGAACTACGCAGAATCACTAAGTGGGCAAAACAGAAGCTAATCAAGATTCCCAGGGGAGTTCAACGTGAATTACATAGCAGATCGGGCGATCGCCTTTCAAACACTGTCAGTGGATGGATAAAGAAGCATGATGCAAGCGTTGACCTAATGAGGCATCAGGACGCAAGGCAACTCTTTGGTGAAATCGAAAGGAAATACGGAAATGGAATCCGAGTCGGCAACCAAAACTATCCAGGACTCTTTCAAAGTCCACGGAGTAAGAAATCAGCTGACGCAGAAGTAATCGCAATCAGCAAAGCTTTTCGCTATGTTGTCGTCAGCAATGATAAAGCTATCCAATCCGCCTGCATGTTGGAGAACGTCGAGTGTATAACATGGCAGGAATTCCTTCGCCGTGTCCGGGGAGGACAGCAAATGGATTTCTTCATTGATGATCGCATAAAACCCTCGTAGAACGACGCAGAGATCAACGTGGCGAAGAGGCGGTGGGGAGGCTTTGGAAGACTTGGCGGAGGCGGTCGATCTGCTCCTGCGCCTGCGACGCGACGGTGAGTGACTGCTGATACTGCGTGCTGAGCGCGAGAATCCCCTGCTGCGCACCGTCCAATTGCTCCTGCAAATTGGCGCGCTGCTCTTCCACCTGCGTGAGCTGGTCGGAGATGACCGCGATACGACGAGTAGAGCGGTCAAGCGCCGCCTGCAGCTCGGCGATCGACTCGTGGGCCTGATCGAGTTGCTGCTTCGTCTGCAACAATTCCTGGCTGTCACGCGCGAGCACGGCAATCTGATCCGTTTGAGCGCGAATCTGCTGCTCCCACTGCGCCCGCTGCGACGCATGCTCCTCTAGCAACCGACTACGCTCCTGCGACGCCTGACGATCGGACGCTTCTTTGGACGCCAACGCCTGCTGCATCGTGCTCTCCGTATCCGACAAGCGTCGCGCCATAAGCTCACGCTGCTGCTTCTGCTGCGTCACCTCTTGCTGCAACGTAGCAACCTCCTGCGTCAGCGCTTCGCGAGCTTGACGCTCATTCGCCACATCCCGCTGCGCTGTTTGCATCTGACCGTGAAGGCCTTCGGTCTCGGCCATCGCCACCGCCAACGCCTGCTCCAACGCCGCACGCTGTCCTTGCGCCTGAGCCAGGTCGCGGACCAGGGCTTCGGCCTGACGCTCCGTTGCCTCCAATCGCTGGGCCGCCTCAGTCTGACGCTGGGTGAGCGCGGTCTGAAGCTGGTCGCGTTCGCGTTGGAGGGTGGTCATCGCTTGGGTGGCGGTGGCGGCCTGGGTCTGGGCCTGTGTCATCTGGGCGAGGGCGGCGGCCCGCTCCTGCTGCACGGTCTCCGCCAACTGCTGGTGCTGCGTCAGCTGCGTCTGGGCGAGGGCGAGGCCGTCCTGGAGTTCGCCGGCGCGTTGTTCCGTCAACGTCAGGCGCTGGGCCAACCCTTCCCGCTCCTGCTGCAGCGCCACCAGCGCCTGCTCACGCTCGGTCAACACCGCCAGCAACCGCTGGTGCTGCTGCGTGAGCTGGTCGAGGCGGGCTTGGGCTGGATGCTGGGCAAACTGCTGCTGCAACGTCGCGATCTGCACCTCATAATCACTGCGCAACTGCTGAATCTCCTGCGTGAGGCGCACCTCCGCATCCTTCACGGCGCGCTCACGCTCACGCAACGCCTCCGCATGCTGCGCCTCCTGCTCGGATGAAAACCGCTGCAACATATCCCGCATCTGAGCCAATTGTTGAGTCAGCTGCTCACGCAATGACCGTTGTTTGCCCAACTCCCCTTCTAGCATCGCCACGCGCTCCGTCGCCGCATCAATCTGCGAACGATATTGCGCGATCTCATCGAGCGCAGCGCGCGCCGCCGTGTCGGAACGAGCCGCCGCACCCTGCGCCACCGCCAACGCCTGCTCCAACGCCGCACGCTGTCCTTGCGCCTGAGCCAGGTCGCGGACCAGGGCTTCGGCCTGACGCTCCGTTGCCTCCAATCGCTGGGCCGCCTCAGTCTGACGCTGGGTGAGCGCGGTCTGAAGCTGGTCGCGTTCGCGTTGGAGGGTGGTCATCGCTTGGGTGGCGGTGGCGGCCTGGGTCTGGGCCTGTGTCATCTGGGCGAGGGCGGCGGCCCGCTCCTGCTGCACGGTCTCCGCCAACTGCTGGTGCTGCGTCAGCTGCGTCTGGGCGAGGGCGAGGCCGTCCTGGAGTTCGCCGGCGCGTTGTTCCGTCAACGTCAGGCGCTGGGCCAACCCTTCCCGCTCCTGCTGCAGCGCCACCAGCGCCTGCTCACGCTCGGTCAACACCGCCAGCAACCGCTGGTGCTGCTGCGTGAGCTGGTCGAGGCGGGCTTGGGCTGTCTGCAATTGCTGTCCCGCCTCCGCCAATCGCTGCCGCTCCTGCGCCAACTGCTGGCTGAGTGACTGACGATCCTGCTGCAGCCGAGCTACCGCCTCGCGCTCCTGCGCCAACTGCTGCTCGGCAGCCTGCTTCTGCTGCACCATCGCTTCGCGCAACGCCGCCGTCTGCTGCTGCGCTTCCTGTTCAATCCGCTGCTGCTCCGCTAGCAGCTGTTCGATACGCGCTTGGGCCGTCTGTCCCTGCTGCGTCACATCCACCAACTGCCGCCGTGCCTGGGTCAACTGCTCATCAAGCGCATCTCGTTCGCGCTGCACCTGCTCCAGTTTCTGCCGCGCCTGCATCAGATGCTGCTGCGCTTCCTGTTCGGTGCGCTCGACCGCCGTTCTGGCGCGCTCTTCCACCCCACTCATTTCGTGACGTAGCGCCACGCTCTGCTGTTGTGCCTTTTGCTCCGCCTCCGCGATCTGCGCCTGCGCGCGCCCCTCGCTCTCGCGCATCTCCTGACGCAACGCCGCCGTCTTCCGCGCCGTCTCCGCCTGCGCGGTCGTCTTCACTTCCCGATACCTCGCCTCAAGTGTCGATAGCTCCTGCTTGAGCGATGCCGCGTCGCGACTCGCCCGCTCAAGCGCCGCCCGACGCGTCGTCAGCGCCTCCTGCACTTCCTCCAACCGATGCTCCGTCAGTTCGACCTTCGAACGCAGCGAACCAGCTTCCTCGACCAATTGCTGCCGTTCCTGCTCCCAATGCACCTGCTCCACACGCACTGATGAGAGTTGCCGCCGCAACGCCTCGGCCTCCTCCAGCTGCTTGGCTAGCGCCTCCTTCGCCTGATGCACCGATGCCTCAGATGCCAACAGCTGATCTTCGATCTGTTGCAATCGCTCGGTCTCCCGCTGCCGCTGCGCCTCCACCGCACGAATCACCTGCTGAAACTGACGGCTCTGCTCCTGCAACTCAGCCACGCGACCCTCGGCCGACGTCAGCGCCTTCTGCATCTCCGTCAACTCGCCCGCCTGCTGCACCACAGTATCACGCACCTGCCGCCGATCCACCTCGGCCACGGCGAGCTTTTGCTCACTCTCCGTCAGCGAAGCCCGCAGCTGGTCGATCCTCCACAACACCTGATGCTGACTCTCATCAAACCGCTGCTGTGCCTCAGCTAGCTGATCAAACGTCCGATCCCGCTCCTGCATCAACTGGGTCAGCCGCTGCTCCGCCTCGGTCAACTGGCGCACGCGCAACGCCCGCTCTTTCTCAAGCTCACCCTGCACCAGCACGTCCGCCTGCCCTTGCCCCTCTTCCGCGACCAGCAGTTTCTGATTGAGCTGCAGCAACAACTGCTGATCCCGCTCGACCTGCCGCCGCAACCGCAGCGCCTCCGCCTCCGCCTGCTCGGCACGCGCCCGCCACGCCTCGAGCTGACTCCCGGCCGCACCGAGCTGCTCGACGTACGCGGTGTTCTGCTGCTGCAACGTCTCCACCGCCTGCGACAGTTGCTGCGCCTGGCCTCGCAACTCGCGCACCGTCTGCTCCACGACCACCCGATCAGCCGACACGCTCGCCCGCCGATGCTCTTCCCGTGCCAGCCGATCATTCAGCCGCGACAACGCCGTCTCCATCGACGCCAGCTGCCGCTTGGTCTGCACCAACTCACCCAGCTGCTGCCGATGTTGTTCTTTGAGCCGTTCGATCAACAGCGCGGCTTGCGTCAACTGCGACTGCATCGCCGGTGATGGCAGCGCCATACCACCCAATGAGCCCGCGCCACCGTCCAACGATCCAGATGGCGACCCGAGCGCCGGTATCATCATCGATGCCACCGCTCCGTTCCCGGTCGCAGGTACGACACCCATACCCTCACCCGCAGCAAACGACGAGACGCCATCCGCCGACATCATCCCGCCACGCTGCAATCGGCTGATCGCTTCGTCACACTCCTGCTGCTCCACTTGCGCCAACGCACGCTGCGGCCAGGATGGGAATCGATCTTGCACCATCTGCAGCAACGCCTGCGCGCGCCCCCACTGATCAAGCGCCTCATCGGTGTGACCTGACACTTCCGATACCTTCGCTGCAGCGACGGCGCGACGGGCTTGCTCGTAGAGATCGATCGGTGACGACGCTGGTGCGGCGCCTAGCAGCAACACCGCCATCGCTGCGCCGAGCGCAGCGATGGTTAGCCGTCGATACCGCACGACACCGCCCATTCGCGCCTCACTCCGTGACATAGCATCACACCTCATACTGAACCTGCACGATGTTAGACCGCCTCCTCCTGCTGCACCGTCACCGATGCCGGCTGCTGCCGTTCGAACACACCCATCCGACGATACTTCTCATACCGCTTCTGCAACAACTCCTCCGTCGCATACGCGGACAGCTCCTTCAGATGCCGCCGCAGCGCGATGCGCACCGCCTCAGTCATCTGTCCGGCGTCACGATGCGCGCCGCCCAACGGCTCATCAATCTGCTCATCGATGATCCCCAGCCGCAGCAGATCCGCCGCCGTCAGCTTCAACGCCTCGGACGCCTCCTGCGCCTTAGCCCGGTCGCGCCAGAGAATCGCCGCGCACCCTTCCGGCGAAATTACGGAGTAGTATGCGTTCTCCAACACGCAGACCCGATCCGCCACGCCGACCCCAAGTGCTCCACCGGATCCTCCCTCGCCGATCACGATCGCCACGATCGGCGCCTCGATCAACGTCATTTCTCTGAGGTTGTAGGCGATGGCGTGCGCCTGTCCCCGCTCCTCGGCTCCGATCCCTGGGTACGCCCCCGGCGTATCGATGAAAACCACGATCGGCAACGAGAACTTCTCCGCCATCTGCATCAGTCGCATCGCCTTGCGATACCCCTCCGGATGCGCGCTTCCGAAATTGCGGTACAGATTCTCCTTGGTATCACGCCCCTTCTGATGCCCCATCACCATCACGTTGCGTCCTTCGAACATCGCCAAGCCACCGATCAACGCCTTGTCGTCGGCAAAGAGGCGATCGCCGTGCAGCTCGACAAATCCCGTCATCAACGCATTGATGTAATCGAGCGCGTACGGGCGCTTCGGATGCCGCGCGATCTGCACCCGCTGCCACGGCGTCAGATTCCGGTAGACCTCCAGCTTCGACTGTTGCAACCGCTCGTCGAGCTTCCGAATCTCGCCGGAGAAATCCACCTTCTGTTTGACCGCCAGCGTCTTCAACTCCTCGATCTTCCGCTCCAGCTCAATGATCGGCTTCTCGAAATCCATCCCTGCCATGCTGACACCTGTCGTTCGTTATTCGTGAAGCGTCGTTCGTCAAGATCAACGATGCCTCAACACGGCTTCACGTATAACGCACCTACCCCTCGCACACTCTCAATCGACGACCGTGACCGATGCCCCTTGCGGCACCACGGCATACAGCTCCTCCACGTCAGGATTGAGCATCCGCACGCAACCGGCCGTGACCTGTTGACCGATCGCCTCCGGCGCCTGCGTCCCATGAATGCCGAAGCCCTCTTTCGACCACCCCATCCACCGCGTGCCAAGAATATTCTCCGGACTGTTCGCCGGCACCACGGCTCCAGCCTTGTACCAGACCGGATGCTCCAACTTATTGATGATCGTAAACGTGCCAACCGGCGTCGAGTTGTTCATCCCCGTTGACACGACGTACAACTTGAACACATCATCGCCTGATATCAAACTCAACGTATTCTGTGATTTGTCGATGAGAATGTGAAATGGCACCGCACGCACCTTGAGCTTCTGGCCAGGGTGGATGGTATCGCTCTTGAGCCGATTCCCACGCTTCAACAGCTCCACGGTCGTGCTAAACTGCTTGGCGATCTTCACCAGCGCGTCGCCCGGCTTCACTTCATACAACTGATCCTGTTCCGTCACGACCGGCGAGAACAACAGATCTATGTTCACCCGCCCCAGGCGTTCCTGCGCGGTCATCGCCACAGATGCGCGGGGAAACTGCTCCAACATCTTGGCGTATGTATCGCGCGCCTCAACCAGCTTGCGCTGCTGATAGGCGATGTCACCCAAACCTAGCAACGATCCAGACGCCTCAAGCGCCTGCGGGTACCGCTCCAACAACTCACGGTATGTGCGCACCGCTTCATCCAGCTTCCCCTGTTTCATCAGCGCATCCCCACGCCTCAGCAGACCTCCGGCACGCGATCCCCACAACGCCCCGCCGCCATTGGCTGCACCGCGCGCCAACGCGACGCCCCCCATCGCCACCACCAAACCAATTGCCGTCACCACCACCCACCGTTTGTTCATCCGATGACCAATCCTCCAAACATGATTACACGAACCGTCGAAAGAACCACATCGCCACACCGATACCGATCACCCCCCCCACGAACACTTCGACCGGCGTGTGCCCAACCAGTTCCTTGAGTCGTTCTTGATCGATACCGCGTTTCCAATAAATGTCTTCGACGATTTTGTTCAGCACCTCCGCCTGCTTGCCGGCGGAGCGACGCACGCCCTGTGCATCGAACATGATCACGAGGGTAAACACGAGAGTTACGATGAAAAGAGTGGAGTGAAACCCTGAGGTCAACCCTACCGCCGTGGCTAGCGCCGTCACACCAGCCGCGTGTGTGCTTGGCATGCCACCGGTTCCAACGAACCATTTGAAGTTCACGCGCCGCTCACGAATGATCCCAAGGATCACCTTGATGCTCTGCGCACACACCCATGCGACAACCACTGTCAACAGCAGGCGGTTGCGCAACAACGCTGCGAATTCGTTCGACATCGGCTCTACGGCTCAACCGATGGAGCCGCTGGCAACACCTGAATCTTGACGCGCGACCCAAGCGTCGACTGCTGCTGAAATACCAAATAACCCCGATTCCCAGTCTCTAGATCTTCCTGATCCTGTTTTCGTCGCTCAGTCACCTTCTTGTCATGCATCTCATGCTTTACTTCTCGAATCGCCTTGCGCAGCTCCGTGAGCGAATGCAGCCGCTCTTCCAATCGCTGCCGCTCCTGCGCAATCTTCTGCACCTGCGATTCCAACGTCGATTTGGTCTGCGTCAACAGCGCTACATCCTTGGCAAGATTCAAGTTATACGTTTCCAATGCCGTCAGACGTTCTTTGGCTACTTCCAACTCCTCGCCCGACTGCGCCAAGCTGACACGCACCTGCTCCAACTCATCGCCAAGCGCCTGCTTCTCATGCGTCAACGTCTCAACTTCCCGCTGCTTAACCTCCAACGCTGATTCAGCTTCCAGACGTAGCGTTTCCTCCGTCTCCAGATGCTGTTGCGTTGTCTTGAGCTCAGTTGCGATCTGACGGTTCTCCCACCACAACATCGCCAAACCAACTATCGCAACAATCACGAGCAGAACGATCAACACACGTCTGAGGCGACCGGAACCTCTTCCAGCAACCATAGATCTCCTAATATTTATAAAGTACTCACTCTTGACGAAAAATTCCTCACATTTTTCCTCGATTGTACTCCAAACCAACTGAAAACGCAAGTAGTTTGAGCTTTTTCATGGGGCATGCTCCCACGTCTAGATAGCGCAACATTGGTGGGACTTAGCGCGTACCGTGTCGAGGTGCAAATTGATCCCGCCAATGGTCTTCCAACAATAATGATTGTCGGCCTACCGGATGTCGCTGTCAAGGAATCTCGCGACCGCTCAAGTCTGCCATTCAGAACAGCCGATTCCCGCTCCAGCGGATCACCATTAACCTCTCCACCAGTAACATCAAAAAGGAAGGACCGCTCTTCGATCTAGCGCTCGCTCTGGGTATCCTCGGTGCCGCCAGCTACGTTAGTACCGAACGACCGAAAGATTATATCGTATTGGGAGGACTATGGTTGTATGTGTCCGTGCAGAGGGTTTGTGGCATCCTCCCTTGACATGACCGGAGAAGCGCTCGAGACCACAGCCATCTACAGCGCTGCCGGATTGCTGCCCGATGGACAACCACTGCTAGCCACCGGGACATTTCGTACTCCGCATCGCACCGCCAGCGCGATCGCAGTCATCGGTGGCGGCTCCGATCCACGGCCTGGTGAGATCAGTCTGGCACATATGGCGTCCTCTTCCTTGACGAACTGCCAGAGTTCCGCCGAGACGTGCTCGAGGTGCTGCGACAGCCGTTTAGAGAGTTGGCGAACCTCCGCCAGCGACGCCTCGACCTGGGGTTGTTCCAACGACAGGCAGCCTTGCAGCTGGAGGTAGACACCACTACCCTCTACAACTGGGAAGCGCACAAGGCCCAACCCGAGATCCGTCGCCACCCCACTTCCTGGGGTATAACCCGTTACCACCAGCGCAAGCCCTTGGCGAGCAGATCGCGCGTTGTCGGAAGACGTTGGGCTTATCAAAAGCTCAGCTCGCCCAACAAGTTGTGGCGGATGAGGGGACCTTGAGACGGTGGGAATCAGGGGTGAGAGCACCGAATGGAAGGCATTGGGACGCAGTCGCGGCATGGCTCTCACGACGGTTGAATCTCGATATATCGCGCCAGGTAATCTCTTGAACGCTAACCTTAACCTTGACTGACACCCACTTCAGTGTTACCGTGATGACACTCCAAACCACCTGAAAACGCAAGTCATGTGAGGTTTTCAGGGCATGCTTTCTCATCTCGATAGCGCCACGTTGGTAGGACTCAGCGTCTGCCGCGTCGAAGTGCAGGTAGATCTCGCCAATGGCTTGCCAACCATCGTCATCGTTGGCTTGCCGGATGCTGCCGTCAAAGAATCCCGCGACCGCGTCAAGGCGGCCATTCAGAATAGTCATTTCGAGTTCCCCTTGCAGCGGATTACCATCAATCTCTCTCCCGGTGACATCAAGAAAGAAGGGCCGGTCTTCGATCTTGCGATCGCTCTGGGCATCCTCGGGGCTGCCGGTCACGTCAATCCCGAACGGCTGAAAGAGTACATCGTGCTGGGCGAACTCGGACTGGATGGTTCCGTGCAGAGGGTTTGTGGTATCCTTCCGATCGCCATGGCGCTGCGCCGCAACGGCCGCCGACGCCTGTTGATCCCGGCCGCCAACGCCGGGGAAGCCGCGTTGGTCTCGCAACTGGAAGCGTACCCGATCCAGCACCTCACGCAAGCCGCCGCGTTCCTGAATGGAACCGTCGTGATCGAACCGTGCCGACGGACAACGGATACCTCTCGATCCCAATCTTCGTGCAACGAGTCGCTCGACTTCGCCGATGTCAAAGGCCAACAGCACGCCAAGCGCGCGTTAGAGATTGCTTGCTCAGGTGAGCATAATGTCCTGATGCTCGGGCCGCCGGGTTCCGGCAAGACGATGCTCGCTCAACGCATCCCTACCATCCTACCCGACATGACCGAGGAAGAAGCGTTGGAAACGACTGCGATCTATAGCGTGGCTGGTCTGCTGACCGATGGGCAATCATTGCTCACGGTAAGACCATTCCGCTCACCGCACCATACCGCCAGTGCCGTTGCGGTCATCGGTGGTGGCTCCGACCCGCGACCCGGCGAGATCAGCCTCGCGCACCACGGGGTGTTGTTCCTCGATGAGTTGCCGGAGTTTCGGCGCGACGTGCTCGAAGTGCTGCGACAGCCGCTGGAGGACGGCACCGTCACCATCGCTCGCTCTATCCGCTCCATCACCTTCCCGAGCCATTTTCTCTTGGTCGGCGCGATGAACCCCTGCATGTGTGGCTATTTAACACATCCGCGAAAGCCGTGTCGTTGTAGCACCATCCAGATCGAGCGGTACCGGACAAAGGTCTCCGGGCCGCTCCTCGACCGGATTGATCTGCACGTGGAAGTGCCAGCTCTTTCCCCGCAGGACCTCGACGGTGATGCAGCGGTTGAGTCGTCCACTACCATTCGGGCGCGCGTCAATGCGGCACGAACTCGGCAGCAGGCGCGGTTCGCTGACGCTTCTATCATGACCAACGCCCGGATGTCGCATAAGCAGCTACGGACGCACTGCCAGCTGCCGAAGGCAGCGAAGGACTTGCTCCGGGCGGCCATGCGGGAATTGCATCTCTCGGCTCGCGCCCATGACCGGATCCTCAAGGTCGCTCGGACGATTGCCGATCTCGCGGAGTCGGAGACGATCCAACCCGAGCATGTCGCGGAGGCCATTCAGTATCGGAGCTTGGATCGACAACAAATCAACTAGGCAGCTGGCGCGAAGAATCGCCGCCAGACTTATTCGAGGCGCCAACCAATATGGTACAATTTCACCTTGTCGCACACACCGCTGGTCGAGACCGGCGCTCGAGCCATGCCGGTCGAGCGGTACATGTCCGCATAACCCATAAGGAGGCAAGAATGCTTCGACCTATTACATGGATGTCGGTCACTATGAGCATCATGATGCTTGCCACTGCAGCGGAGCCGCAGCCCGAAGGACCGCCGATCACGCCCAAGCGTGTGGAAGCCGATAGCAATAAAGATGGCAAGATCGACCGCACCGTCTACTACCGGGCGGATGGTACCGCCGAGCGCGCCGAACGGGACAACGATGCCAACGGCCAGATCGATGAGTGGATCTACTTCAACGAGAAGGGTGACGTCACCAAAGGTGAGAGAGATACAGACGGCGACGGCAAAGCTGATACATGGATGTACTACTAAAGCGTGCTATCCGTATCACGATACGTCCTATCAACACACCGCACGATTAGACAATCGCACGGCAGGGGCAGAGCTGTCAATCTGGAGCGAGACGGTTCTGCCCTCCCCCACCAGCAATCGCCTGACAGCGCCAACCAGGTAGAGCGAGCCGGTGACGACGATCACTTCATCGGAGCCAGCTGCTGAGAGAGCAGCGCCCAGCGCTTGCTCAATGTTGCCCGTGACCACACACGGAAGATTGCCCACCGCCAGCACCTCCTGACGCAGATGCTCCGGCGACAACGATCGAGGGCTGTTGATCCGCGTGACGACAACGCGACGACTCAATGGAACCAGCGCCCGCACCATTCCACGCACGTCTTTATCGTCGGCCATACCGAGCACCAGCATCACACCCTTCCCCATCCCATGACGCAACAGCGCATCGGCAAGCGCTTGAGCGCTAGCGGCATTATGCGCTCCATCGAGCATGATCGTCGGTCGCCGACGCACCACCTCCATCCGCCCAGGCCATGCAGCTTCCGCCACACCGCAACGGATCGCCTCATCGGAGATACGCCACCCCTGCTCGCGTAACACTTCGACCATCCCGATCGCGGTCGTCACGTTATCCAACTGATGTCGACCAAGCAACGCAGTCTCCAGCTGCTCGATCCGATGCTGCCCTGTCACCACGGCAAAGCGCTGCGAGAAACCGTCGTGCGACTCCTCCGCGTAACGCAGATCGCTGCCGAGCCAACGTAACGGCGCGCCAACCTGCTCCGCCACCCGACGAAACACCCCTCCGACCTCCGACGGCTGTGGCGCCAATACAGCAGGAATGCCGGCTTTCAAGATGCCGGCCTTCTCCCGCGCGATCTCCGTGATCGTCTCGCCGAGAATCGCCATGTGATCCAAGCTGATCGGCATGATGCCGCAGACGCGGGGCGCGACCACGTTGGTCGCATCCAATCGCCCACCCAATCCCACCTCCAACACCACCACATCAACGTGCTGCCGCGAGAAATACTCGAAGGCAACGGCTGTCAATTGTTCAAAGTAGGTCAGCGGCCCCCATGATGACTGAGTGGCAAACGCCTCGGCTCGTGGCCGAAGCCATGCCACCAACTCGGCAAACTCTGCTTCGCTGATCCAGTCGCTGCCCCCACCCTCACGACCTGCGCCCTGCGACCTGCGACTCGGGCAAACACGAATGCGCTCGCGGACCTCAACGAGATGCGGCGACGTGTAGAGACCAACACGATAACCGGCAGCGCGCAAGATCGAATAGAGGAACGCGCATGTCGAGCCCTTCCCCTTGCTGCCGGCAACATGCAACGATGGAAACTGCTCGTGTGGATTTCCGATCTGCGCCAGAAAGCCGCGCATCCGATCTAGCTTCATCGACGTCTTATAGGGATAGTTGGAGAGCCGTTCGTAATTGATGAGTGACTCAAGGTAAGTTACTGCTTCAGAGTAGATCATTTTCTTGGCGAGTCGTTGGTCGTTAACTAATGGTCGTTGGTTTTTCTATTTCCCCAACGACTAGCGACCAACGACGCATCACACGTTGCGGTCACTCAGTGCTTGAAATGCCTGACGCCGGTGCAGAGCATCGCGACGCCGTGACGGTCGGCTGCTGCGATCACCTCAGCATCACGGATGGAACCGCCCGGGTGAACGGCGGCTCGCACACCCGCCTTCGCCGCCACCTCAAGACCGTCCGCCATCGGAAAGAAGCCATCGCTCGCCAAGACAGCGCCCTTGGCACGCGCGCCAGCTTTGCGTACGGCATCCGCTACCGACCCGATGCGGCTCGTCTGCCCGGCGCCGATGCCGACGGTCGCCGTGCCCTTGACGATCACGATCGCGTTCGACTTGGCGTGCTTGGCGACCACCCACGCAAACGCCAGCGATCGATGCTGCGCAACCGTCACCTTGCGCCGCGTCACCGCCTTCGCGCGCTCCACGTCCGTCCCCGCTGACTGACGCCGGTCACTTTCCTGCGCCAACGCCCCACCGTCGATCATAGTCACCTGGCATTCCTGATGACGGCGCGCCGACGCCTTCACCGCCACAAGCCGCAGATTCTTCTTCTGACGGAGCAACGGCAACGCCTCACGCGCGAATCCGGGCGCCACCACGCACTCGACGAACCGCGCCCGACTCAACGCCGTCGCCGTCGCCAGATCCACCATCCGATTGAACGCCACAATCCCGCCGTACGCCGACACCGGATCGCAACGAAACGCAGCCCGGTACGCCGCGTCGAGCCGCTTGGCCATCGCCACGCCGCACGGATTGGTATGCTTCACGATGGCCGCCGACGGCTCCTCCAGCTCCCGCACAATTCCCCACGCCGCATTCATATCCAGCAGGTTGTTGTACGACAGCTCCTTGCCGTGCAACTGCTTCGCCGACGCCAGACCGACACCCGCCGCATCCGGCAACCGGTACAGCACCGCTCGTTGATGCGGATTCTCACCGTACCGCAACACCTGCACCTTCACATAGTGCAGCGCCAATTCGCTGGGAAACAACGGGCCTGCGACCTGCGACCTGCGACCTGCGACATTCTGCTCGACCGGCATCTTGGCGCCACCGCCATCGGAGCGATCGCTACGCCCCTCCAGATAATGCGCGATCGATTCATCGTACTCCGCCGTCGTCTGGAACGCCTCCACAGCCAGCTGCCAGCTCGTCTCTTCGCGAAGGCGACCGCCAGACCGCGACAGCTCGTTCAAGATCGTCGCATATCGCTGCGGCTGGCACACTACGGCAACGTGCTGGAAGTTCTTCGCCGCCGACCTTAGCATCGCCGGTCCGCCGATATCGATCTGCTCGATCGCCTCCGAGAAACGCACCCCCTCCCGCTCGATCGTCTGCTGGAACGGATACAGGTTCACCGCCACCAGGTCGATCAGCTCAATCCCCATCGTCTCCAGATCCTGGCAGTGCTCCGGCTGATCACGACGTGCCAGCAACGCCCCATGCACCTTCGGATGCAGCGTCTTCACACGTCCGCCTAGAATCTCCGTGAATCCGGTATATTCCGCGAGCCGGCGGACGGGAATCTTCAACCGCTCGAGAAACGTGGCAGTGCCGCCGGTGGAGACGATCTCCACGCCGAGCTGATGCAACCCTTTGGCGAAGACATCTAGCTCCGCCTTGTCGTATACACTCACGAGTGCTCGCTTCACAACGATCATAGTGTGGACATTCTAGCACGCGATCTGCAAACGTGTCGAGGACGGAGGGCGGACGGGGACAGTAAGCCAGCCCAGCTGGCAGACGGAGGACGTGAGCAGTTGGCACTGGCAGCTGGCAGACGTGAGAATACACATCCTACGTCTGCTCACTAACTCGGTTCACTTTCCACGTCCTACGTCTGACAACTGGTTCAACCCACTGTGCTACGTCTGTAGCTAAAAAGAGGCGGGAGGTTGCCCTCCCGCCCCACACGTGTCGCGCCGCCCACCGGCGCGTCGCCCGCGGCGCTTACCCAGCACCGCTAACGTCCTCACAAACCCGCGCCTACGTACTCACGTTCCTACGTGTTCCTGTTCACCAAGAACATATGCACACGCGCACTCAAGCACGGCGTCTAATTCTTGTGCGTCGTCTCCGAGCTGTTGCGTTCCCGCTCTTGCTCCGGCGCTTCCAACGGCTTGCGGCCGCGACGCGGTGCCACCTCACGCTCCAGATCAAACTCCTCGACGTAGGTGAAGACCTTCCCCTCATAGTTCCGGAAGGTGTACATCCCCTTGTCTTGGGAGATCATGTAGCTCGGCGACACAGGAATCTTGCCGCCACCGCCAGGTCCATCCACGACGAACGTCGGCACCGCATAGCCACTCGTGTGGCCACGCAGCTTCTCCATGAGATTGATACCGACCGCCACCGGCGTCCGGAAGTGGCTGGTGCCGCTGACCGGATCACACTGGTAGATGTAGTACGGCCGCACGCGGATCTTCAACAGCTCGTGCATCAGCTTCTTCATGATGTACGGGCGGTCGTTGATCCCCCGCAACAACACCGTCTGGCTGCCGAGTGGTATCCCGTTATCCGCCAGCGCATCAATCCCCTGCTTGACGCGTTTGGTCACCTCTTTCGGATGGTTGAAGTGCACGCTCATCCAGACCGGCCCATGCCGCTTCAGCATCGCCAACAACTCCGGCGTAATCCGCTGCGGCAGAAAGACCGGCACGCGCGAGCCGATCCGCACAAACTCGATATGCGGAATCTCGCGCAGATTCTTCAGGATGTACTCCAACCGCGCATCGGAGAGGATCAGCGGATCGCCTCCCGAGATCAACACATCCCGCACCTTCTTGTTCGACCGGAGATAGTCGAACGCCAGCTCCAACGGATACGGGCCGGAGCGGGCGGCGGCATTCGGCCCCACCGCACGCCGACGCGTGCAGTGACGGCAGTACGCGGCGCAGATCTCCGTTGAGAGCAACAGCACACGGTCCGGATAGCGATGCACCAATCCCGGCACCGGCATATCCTTGTCCTCTCCGCACGGATCAGCCATATCGTTTGGGCTGATGTAGAGCTCGTCGGCATGCGGCACCACCTGGCGGCGGATGGGACAGTCCGGATTCTCCGGATCCATCAGCATCGCCCAGTACGGTGTGATCGCCATCGACAAACCCTGCATCGTCCCCCGAACGCCTTCCTCTTCCTCCGGCGTCACCTGAATGATCTGCTTGAGCTGCTCCAGCGTCTTGACGCTGTGCCGCAACTGCCACTTCCAGTCATCCCACTCCGCCTCCGTCACATGCTCCCACATTGGAATGCGGTTATACGCGTTGTCCTTCAACGACGCCCTCCTTCCCGGCCCGCACGGGGCCAGCTCCCCTCGACATCTTCCGCTCGAGCGCCGACCGGAGAATTTGCTCGATGAGCGCCTCGTACCCGATGCCGCACGATTTAGCGATCATCGGCAAGTTGCTCTCCTCCGGATCCAGGCCAGGGAGCGGGTTCACCTCCAGCACGTACGGCACGCCGGATGCGCTCAGCCGGATATCCGTCCGAGAAACATCCTGACAGCCCAACGCCTGGTGGGCCCGCAACGCCGCCGTCTCGATGAGCTGCTGCATCTGCGCATCGAGCCGCGGCGGACAATAAAACTGGGGCACCAGTCCCAACGACTCGTTCCCCTGATACTCCTTCATCCGCCATGAATAAAAATACTCCCCGGAACGGCGGCATCCGGAGAAATCGACTTCCATCGGTGTCAGCGCGCGTGGCGGCTGATTGCCCAGCACCGCCACTGTCAGCTCCATGCCGTCGATGAACTCCTCGACGAGCGCTTCCTGTTGATAGAGTTGCTGCACCTTGCGCACCTCGGCATACAGCTCATCGGCGGAACGCACCACGCTCGACGCGCTAATCCCCTTGGCTGAGCCTTCGCGGTTCGGCTTCACGATCAACGGAAACTGCAGTTGCGAATCCAGTGGCTCACGCTCCGCGGTAAAGAGTTGCCACTTCGGCGTCGGAATCCCCTCGTGACTGAAGACGCGTTTGGACATCGTCTTGTCGAGCGACAACGACAATGCCAGCGGCCCGGAGCCGGTGTACGGAATGCCGAGAAATTCCAGGATCGACGGTACCTGCGCCTCGCGGCTGGTACCGTGAAACCCCTCCGCGACATTGAAGACGATATCGACCGCATGCCGCTGGAAGAACGTCAGCAGCTCTTCGTTAGCTTCCACGCGCAGTACGGTATGACCGTTCATCTCCAACGCCCGCACGATCGAGCCAACCGTCCGCTCACTATCGCACTCCGAATAGTAATCCTCCGGCAGGTGCGAGGCCTTCTGCTTTGGCTTTAGATTATGCGCCAGCGCAACGACCAATCCCATCAGCGCACCCCGTGGCTCGTCGCAGCGGCCTCGACCATTCCATGCCGCTTCAACGCGTGATCGAAAATCATCCCGATAAACTCCTCGTACACCATGCCGAGATGCCGGGCGACTCGCGGCATCACATCCAGCAGCGACAGCGCCGGCAACGGATTGATCTCCAGCACATACGGGCGACCCTGCTCATCCACCCGGAAATCGATCCGGCCGAAATCGCAACACTCAACCACCCGATACGTCTGCACCGCCAACTCCCGCAGCCGATGCTGCAACGCCTCCGGCGCCGTCGATGGACAGAGGTACTGCAACGTCTCCGCTTGCACTCCCCTCACCCGGGAGGAGTAATAGAAACGATCGCCGAGCACCGTCTGACCATCGATCTGTATCTGCACCACCGGTAGCGCCTCCGGCGGATCATTGCCGACGACCGCCACGGTAAACTCCGTACCGCTGACAAACGCTTCCACGAGGGCTGGCTGATGATATTGCTCGATGATGCGCGCTGTCTGACGCTCCAGCTCCGTCCGGTCGTGTACCCGCGAGCTCTCAGTCAACCCCTTACTCGATCCTTCGTACCGCGGCTTGACGATCATCGGGAACGCTAGCGGCAACGGCTCGGGCAGCTGACCGGCCTGAGTCACCTCGAAGAAATCCGGCGTCGGAATCCCTTCGACGATCAACAACCGTTTGGTCATGACCTTGTCGAGCGTCAATCCCATCGTCAGCCCATCCGACCCGACAAACGGAATCCCCATCATCTCCAGCAGCACCGGCACCTGCGACTCCCGATTGCGGCCGTGCAGCCCTTCGGCAATGTTGAAGACGATGTCGACATCCAGCTGCTGCAGCTGCTCGAGCAACCGATGAGCGTTGCCGATGCGTACGGGCCGATGCCCGCGACGCACGAGCGCCCGTTCGATCACATCCACCGTTTCATCGTGGTCAAACTCCGCCGCCGCATCCTCCGGATCATCCGGCTGCCGCACGTACTCCTTCCGGAGATCGTAGGTAAGGCCAACGGTGAGACTCATGCCGCCACCTGTCGTGCAAGAGCAGTCGCATGTCGCACGTCGCAGGCCGTAGATTGAGAAACGCTGGAAGAGCGCAAATGACGAATCGAAGGTGCTGAATCACGTACGACGTACGACGTACGACGTACGACGGGTTTCACGCGCCACGTCGTGCGCGCATAGTGAAAGAGATACTGCTGCGCGTAGCCGGCGTAGCGGCCGAAACGCCGCCGCGCGAACATCCGAATCTGCCGCTCCGTCCGACGCCGTCCGCGGAAGTACACCCGCTCCACCACCCGCTTGATCCAAACATCCACCGGGAACGCCTCATGATGCCCGCACGCGAAGAGAAGAATACAGTCAGCCACCTTGTCGCCAACGCCCGGCAACTCCTGGATCCGCGCTTTCGCCTCGTCGTACGGCATCCGCTGCAACGCCTCGAGATCCCAGCCGTCGCACACGCGCCGCGCCGTGCCCAGCAGAAACGGCGCCCGGAAGCCGAGGCCGAGCGCCCGCAACTGCCGCTCGGAACTCACCGCCACCGCTGCAGCCGTTGGAAACGTGTAGCCGGCGAAACCGTTGAGCGCTACCGGAGCACCGAACGTCTGCTGCAGCCGCCCGATCATCAGCCGGACGCGCGCCATATTGTTGAACGACGTCATCAGAAACGCAGCGAGGCACTCCCACGATGGCTGCCGCATCACCCGCAGCCCACGGAGCGCCCCGATAGCTTCATGGAGATATGGATCGGTATCGATCGCGGAGTAAATCTCAGGAAGGTTGTCCGAGAGAGCGAAGTACTGCGCAACAGTTGCCGATGCCGGCTCTTCACCAGACGACGCATACTCGATCGCCGCGCCGTCCTGCCGCACCTTCACCAGCGCATGGCCGAAGGCGGTATAGTGCCACCCCTCCGACGATTTGGCCCAGGTAAACACTTGCCCGCTCTCCAACGTGAGAGCGAGGTCGAAATCATCTGCCGCCAGACGCGTCATCGACTAACGACTTTGGGCAGCGTGATTCCTTGTTGTCCCTGGTATTTCCCTTTCCGATCGGCGTAAGAGACGCTTGGTGGTTCTTCGCCTTCCAGAAAGATCACCTGCGCAATGCCCTCCCCACTGTAGATCTTCGCCGGTAACGGCGTGGTGTTCGACACCTCAATCGTCAGGTGCCCCTCCCACTCCGGCTCCAGTGGCGTAATGTTCACCACAATCCCGCACCGGGCGTACGAGGATTTGCCCAAGCAGATCCCCAACACAGTACGTGGTAATCTAAAATACTCTAAAGAGCGCCCCAATGCAAATGAGTTTGGCGGAATGATGCACTGCGGACCCTTGAAGTCCACGAATGACTTCGGGTCAAACGCCTTTGGATCGACGACAGTAGAGTTGAGATTCGTGAAGATCTTATACTCATCCGAGATCCGGATATCGTAACCCATCGACGAGAGCCCGTACGAAATGATCCCGCCGCTCACCTGCTTCTCCTCGAACGGATCGAGCATCCGGTACTTCTTCGCATACTCCTTGATCTGCTTGTCGATCAACACCCGCGACGAACCCGTCCGCCACTTCGTCTGTGTCACGACTCTCTCCACCGCCTCCGCCACGTTCGTCACCGCTCACTCCTCGTTGACTGTTCGATCACCGGGGTCACCAGATCACCAGCGCACCCGTGAAACCCTCGACTTTTGACTTTGACCCTAGACTTCAAACTACAGACCTCAGACTCGCGACCCGAGACTCAAGCAACTGCAACCTTTGACCCCAGCATTGTCAGCCGATCAGCTAAACCTTAAGAAAGACCACGCCGCAAACAACGCACTGCTTAACTCTTAACATGCCCCATACTTAGGTATGGCTGCACTTGTCGCCTCACTTCGTCAAACTGCTCCTGGAACCACTCGAACAATTCCCTACGGTGCACGACCGCCTTCTCCTTCTCCTTCTCCTGACCAGTAGTCGCCCTAGAGATCTCTTTTTCAGCATACTGAAGGTCAACGGATTTCTTGTGGAGCTGTTCCAAGTATTTTTCAATCCGTGGTCTGAAAAGGAAATAACTCTCACGCACAGCCACGTCGAACTCCTGTATCATCGTATCATCTGCATTGCCATGTCGAAGCACACGAGCGATTAACCGCGTTGCTGAGAGGTATATAGACATCCTGCGGTCATAAAGATCCATCTTCAACTTATCTACATCGCTCTTATGCTGACGCCAAACAATGCACGCGACAATCACAGCAACAATAAGTTGCCCAAGCGGCGAGACTACATCAGCAACTTTCTTCGCACCCTCCCCTGACATCGCTACACAACAAAACACGCCGGTTGACACCCCTCTACAACAAACCAGTACCAAAGCTTACTGCTTCACCCCAATCCTACTAGTGGGGTCGGGCACCTTTGGCGCTAGACCCCACCGTTGCAACGACTCAGGCGCAACCCGTTCCGCGTAAGTTCCGCGTGTTTCAGTTCCGCATTATTCCGCGGCTTCTCACGAACAGCCGCTCGTGCTGCCGCACTCGAGGCACTTGTAGCACGAGGCGTTGCGGACCATGATCGATCCACACTCCGGACACGGTGGCGCATCGGCCTGTGCCTCAAACGTCCGCTTCTCGTACAGCTCGAGACCTGACGCCCCGCCTGTCTCCGGCTTCGCAGTCGCTGTCGGCGCCGATGCACCGGCGCTGCTCTCGACTTCCGTGTTGCTAGCAGCATCACTCCCCGGCAGAAACTTCAACGACAGCCACCGGAAGATATAGTCGATGATCGACTTGGCGAAACGAATCTCCGGGTTGTTCGTCACGCCCGACGGCTCAAACCGGACGTGTGCGAACTTCTGCACCAGCACCGGGAGCGGTACGCCGTACTGCAGCGCCAGCGATACCGCCGTCGCGAAGGAATCGACCAGTCCGGAGACGACCGATCCCTCCTTGGACATCACGATGAAGATCTCCCCCGGCTGCCCATCCTCGTACATGCCAACGGTGATGTATCCCTCATGACCGTTGATGCTGAACTTGTGCGTGATCGACTGCCGCTCGTCCGGCAGGCGACGGCGAGCCGGCTTGAACGCGGCCGCTCCGCCCTTCTTGTCGGCGCCGGTGCTCAGCGGCTGTGTCCGCTTCGACCCGTCGCGGTAGATGGCGATCGCCTTGATCCCAAGCCGCCACGCCTCGATGTACGCCTGCGCGACGTCGTCGACTGTGGCCTCCTTCGGCAAGTTGACGGTCTTCGAGATCGCGCCGGAGACGAATGGCTGCACCGCCGCCATCATCCGAACGTGCCCCATATAGTGGATCGACCGGTTGCCGTTGAGCGGCCGGAACGCGCAGTCAAACACCGACAGATGCTCCGGCTTCAGCCCCGGTGCCCCCTCAATCGTCTCCCGCTCATCGAGATAGCCGATGATCTCCTTCGTCTGCTCCTGGCTGTAGCCGAGTTTCACCAATGCCCTCGACACGGTTTGGTTGGCGAACTTCAGCAACCCGCCTCCAACGAGCTTCTTGTACTTGACCAGCGCGATGTCTGGCTCGATCCCGGTTGTGTCGCAATCCATCATGAACGCGATCGTGCCGGTCGGCGCGATCACCGTCACCTGCGAGTTCCGGTAGCCGTACTGCTCGCCGCGCAACAGCGCCTCGTCCCATGCCTCCGCCGCCGCCGCAAAGAGCTCGTCCGGCACCAGACGCCCGTCCACACGGCTGATCGCATCGCGGTGCTTGCGAATCACACGCAGCATCGCGTCGCGATTGATAGGGTACCCGACAAACGGCCCCAGCCGCTCGGCGATCTCCGCCGACATCCGATACGCATGCCCACACATCAGCGCCGTGATCGCTCCGGCCCACGCCCGCCCCGCCTCCGAGTCGTACGCAATCCCCTGCGACATCAAGAGCGCGCCGAGGTTCGCGTAACCGAGCCCCAGCTCACGAAACGCCTTGGCGTTCGCCGTGATCTTCGACGTCGGATACGATGAGTTGTCCACCACGATATCCTGCGCCAGGATCATGATACCGGCGGCGTGCTTGAACTCCTCCGCCCGGAACCGACCGTCCTCGTCGAGAAACTTGATCAGGTTGAGCGACGCCAGATTGCACGCCGAGTTATCCAGATGCATATACTCCGAGCAGGGATTTGACGCATTGATGCGGCCGGAGTTGGGACAAGTGTGCCAGTCGTTGACCGTCGTGTCGAACTGCATGCCGGGATCACCACAGTGCCACGTCGCCTCGGCAATCAGCCGCAGCAGCTCTTTCGCCCGCACCCGCTCGATGACCTCACCCGTCATCACCGCCCGCAACTCCCACTCTTCATCCTTGAGCGCCCGCCGCATAAACTCATCGGTCGCGCGCACGGAGTTGTTGGCGTTCTGGAAGAAGACGGACGCGTACGCCTCGCCGTCGATCGCCGCATCGTAGCCAGCGTCGATCAGCTTCCACGCCTTCTCCTCCTCCTTCCACTTGCAGAGGATGAACGGTTTGACGTCGGGATGATCGGCGTTGAGCACCACCATCTTGGCGGCGCGACGCGTCTTGCCGCCCGACTTGATGACGCCCGCTGAGGCGTCCGCCGCCCGCATGAACGACACGGGGCCGGAGGCGGTGCCGCCGCCGACGAGCCGCTCACGCGAGCCGCGGATCGTTGAGAGATTGAGCCCGGAGCCGGAGCCGTACTTGAAAATCATCCCCTCCGTCCGGTACCACTCAAGGATCGACTCCATCGTGTCATCGACCGACAAGATGAAACACGCGGAGCACTGCGGATGCTTCTCGATCCCGACGTTGAACCACACTGGGCTGTTGAAGGAGGCGCGCTGCTGCAGCAGTAGATACGTGAGCTCTGCATGAAACGCTTTGGCGTCGTCATCGCTGGCGAAATAGCCCTGATGCTTGCCCCAGACCGTGATCGTGTCCACCACGCGACTAATCAACTGCTTGACGCTCCGCTCCCGATCCGGCGTCCCGAGCGCTCCACGAAAATACTTCGATACGACGACGTTGGTGGCCAATTGCGACCAGAAGGCCGGCATCTCCACATCCTTTTGCTCGAAGATGACCTCGCCCTTGTCGTTCGTAATCGTGGCAGCGCGCGTATCCCAATCAACCTGATCGAATGGATGAACGCCCGGCGTCGTGAACAATCGCTCAACGCGCAAACCGCCGCCGACCGCACGTCCGGTGCCCGCTGCACTCTTGTGCGCTACCGGAACCTGCACTTCACGCACCTCGCCGTGATTTGGAGCTTCAATCGCCATAACGCCTCCTCGATCCTGACATACCGCGCCGCTTTTCCTGTGCTGCCGAACCACCATTCTTGACGAATACCGCTATTGAATTCCTAAGTGTTCGTCAAGGCCACGTAAAATACCACTAAAGCTGCTGCTTAACAAGCACTTACGATACTCCTGGCGATTTCCCCATCAGCATTGAGCACTATAGCACTCTTCTATTCGGTGTCAAGGATAAAATACTAGATATTGTGTTTTAAAAATTACTAAGCACAACAGATAGACATTTATCGTCGGAGATTTCCAATTCTCCGACGATAATATTTCTGCTATATTTCAGGGAATTCGGATCGATGACACAACACTCTCCGGCCACCATCCCAGAAGAACAATGCTGACCCGCCACACACTCTCAGCATCAATCAATGGATGGAGTTTCTGATGATCTGAAGGACAAAACCGTCCAGCGTCATACCGTACGCCCTAATGGACGCCGTCATCGCATCACGGGGATCCGCATCGAACCCCGCGTTGGCGTTCCCCTCCAGAAAGTACCAGCGGTGAACCTTGGGGTTGTATCGCAGATCAAATCGCGCATAGTCACGAAATCCCAACACGTAAAAAGCACGCACAGAGTCCTTTTTGATCTGTGCGTCGATCGCTTTCCGCAATCGCTTCGGCGGCGCCACAAAGTAACAGCTCTTGTATACCGGCAAATGCTTGCTCCATTTCTCATCGAATCCATAGATGTTCCACTTGCTCCTAGCATTCCCCCGGAAGGCGATCTCCGCGATGGGCAACGCTACCGTCTTATTCGGCGTCTCCAGCACAGTCACCTGCAGCTCTCTGCCCGGTATGAAGACTTCGGCCAGCAACGCCTGATGATACTTCCGACGTAACGCCCGAACGATCTGTTGAAACTGCCGGTAATTCTGCGCGACGGAACGATCGGTAATGCCGATGCTGCAGTGCTCGAACGCTGGCTTAACGATGATAGGAAATTTGCCCGGCAGCAAACCTCTGCGCAAACGATCGCGCAAACGAATCACGGTGTAGGGAGGAGTTGGAATGAGATGCTTATCGAATAACCGTTTGGTGCGGATCTTATTGTTGCTGGTCTGGATCGCACGAAATGAGGAGCCCGAGTGAGGAATCCTCAGCCGATCGAGAATCCGCGCGATGCGCATCTCCATCGCCTTGCTATCAACTAAATTGAAGACCGCATCGGCTCGCAAACGCTGCAGCCCGGAGAGATCGTTGGGCGCTACTTTGATGACCTGCACGCGGTAACCTCGTCGGCGAAACAGTCGACGCATGTACCGAACGGTTTCATCAGTCTGGTTATCAACTAAGGCATGTTCCCGACTGAAGTATTTTTCCTTGATGGCTTTGGAGACGTAATGATAGAGGAGGGCGATCGTCTGCTGTTTACGTCCGGCGACTCTTATGCGACGCACGATGCTGCGCGAGCCTCCTTCATGTTAGCTGCACCGACAGTTGACCATCGTTGACGTCGACCCGTACGGCGCGATGGCCGTTCAGCCGACCATCCAGTAGAATCTTCGATAGCGGATTGAGCAGCATCCGTTGAATAGTCCGCTTCAACGGCCGAGCGCCATACACTGGGTCATATCCATGCTGTGCGAGAAACCCCTTGGCACGATTGGTTAGCGACAACGACAACTGATGCTCCTGCAACCGCCGCTCCACACCGACCAGCTGGATATCAACGATCTGCCGCAGCGTCTCGCGGCCAAGCCGTTTGAACAACACGATCTCGTCGATGCGGTTGAGGAACTCCGGCCGCATCACATCCCGCAGCATCCCCAATACGCGGTCGCGCACGCTATCCGGGTCGACACCATCCCGTGCCAACTCCTGACTGCCGATGTTCGACGTTATGATAACCACGGCGTTGGCGAAATTGACGGTGCGTCCCTGGCCATCGGTGAGCCGCCCATCATCCAGCAATTGTAGCAAGACGTTGAACACTTCGCGATGCGCTTTCTCGATCTCGTCGAGCAGAATCACCGAGTAGGGACGCCGACGTACCGCCTCCGTCAACTGCCCACCCTCATCATACCCGACATACCCAGGTGGCGCCCCGATGAGCCGCGCCACCGCATGCTGCTCCATATACTCCGACATGTCGATCCGCACGAGCGCATTCTCATCATCGAAGAGAAACCATGAGAGCGCCTTTGCCAGCTCCGTCTTGCCGACGCCGGTCGGCCCGAGGAAGAGAAACGATCCGATCGGTCGGTGCGGATCAGCGAGTCCGCTGCGCGAACGGCGAATCGCCTCGGACACCGCGGTGATCGCCTCATCCTGTCCGACGACGCGCGTGCGCAGCTTTTCCTCCATCGTCAACAGCTTTTCCTTCTCCGACTCGAGCAACTTCGTCAGCGGCACGCCGGTCCACTTCGACACCACCTGCGCAATATCTTCCTCATCCACCTCTTCCTTGAGCAGCTTGGCGTCCGGCAACGCTGCCCTTCTGCTGCGCATCCAACGCTTGCTGCAGCTTCGGTATCGTTCCATAACGAAGCTCCGCCGCCCGACCCAAACGCCCTTCGCGCTCCGCCTTCTCGAACTCAACCTTCGCCTCTTCGAGCTGCGCCTTGAGCTGACGAACACCTTGAATCGCCTCTTTCTCCTGCTGCCATTGCTGGCGCAACTGATCAGTCTGGCGCTTCAGCTCCTTCAACTCTTCTTCGAGCTTCGCCAGCCGTTCTTTCGACGCCGCGTCCCGCTCCTTCTTCAATGCCTGCCGCTCGATCTCCCACTGCATCGTTCGACGCTGCAACTCATCCAGTGCCGTCGGCACACTGTCGATCTCAATCCGCAGCTTCGACGCCGCCTCATCTACCAAGTCAATCGCCTTGTCCGGCAGGAACCGGTCAGTAATGTACCGGTGAGACAACGTTGCTGCTGCGATCAACGCCCCGTCACGGATCCGAACGCCGTGATGCACCTCGTACCGCTCCTTCAGTCCGCGCAGGATCGCGATCGTATCCTCCACGCTCGGCTCGCGCGCTACGATCGGCTGGAACCGCCGCTCGAGCGCCGCATCCTTCTCGATATGCTTGCGGTACTCATCGAGGGTCGTCGCACCAATGCACCGCAACTCGCCGCGGGCCAGCGCCGGCTTGAGCATGTTCGAAGCATCAACCGCCCCCTCCGCCGCGCCAGCTCCGACCAACGTGTGCAGCTCGTCGATAAACAAAACCACCTCGCCCGCCCGATCCTGCACAGCGCGCAGCACGGCCTTCAGCCGCTCCTCGAACTCGCCACGAAACTTGGTACCGGCTACGAGCGCACCGATATCGAGCGCGATCACCTGCCGATCTTTCAATCCCTCGGGTACATCGCCCGACGCAATGCGGCGCGCTAGTCCTTCGACGATCGCCGTCTTGCCAACACCCGGCTCCCCGATCAGCACGGGGTTGTTCTTTGTCCGACGGGACAACACCTGGATGACGCGACGAATCTCCTCATCGCGACCGATGACCGGATCGAGCTTGCCCTGGCGTGCGAGCGCCGTAAGATCACGACCGTACCGCTCCAACGGCTGATACTTTCCCTCCGGCTCCTGATCAGTCACGCGCTGCGATCCGCGCACCTGCGCCAATACCTGCATCACCGCTCCGACGTCGCACCGGTCTGCCGCAACAACCGACCCGCAGCGCCGTCGCGATCTGCTGCAAGCGCCAGCAGCAAATGCTCGACGCTCACGTATTCATCCGTCATCTGCTTGGCATGCTGCGCCGCCTGCTGCAGCACCGATGACAGGCGGGGTGACGCATACCGCTGCGCCACCCCACTAACCTGCGCTAGCTCTTCCAACGCTGTCCGCAGCTGCTGCTTGAGCACGCGCGCATCCACACCGAGTTGCCGCAGCAACTCTAGCGCTACGCCCTCGTCCTGCTCCAGCAACGCCCACAGAAGATGCTCCGGCTCTACCAGCTGGTGGGAACGCTCCTCCGCCAGCCGCTCAGCCGCCGCCATCGCCTCCTGCGCTTTTAACGTGTATCGTTCAGATGACTGATTCATCGGTTAATTCACCTGGCCAGCCGCGCATGATGCCAGACGTACAACACAAGACGTAGGGCGGAGCACATGGGACCCCAGACGTAGGTAGTGGGCCGAAACAGTCTGCAGACGGAGTGTACGTCCTACGTCTGCAGACTCACCAAGCTTACCGCTCACGTCTGACATCAGGTTTTCGCGTCGCACGTCCGTCTCTCACCGCCGCATCGCCTCCAGCCGTCGGATCCTCTCCTGAATCGGCGGATGTGTGCTAAAGAGCGACGCCAGGAACTCCCCGCTCAATGGATTGACGATGAAGAGATGTGCCGTCGAGGGGTTTACGCCGATCGGCATAGATTGATTCGCCTGCTCCATCTTGCGCAGCGCGCTCGCCAGACCCGACGGACCAGCCAGCGTTGCGCCCGTGTGATCCGCTGCATACTCCCGAGAGCGCGAGATCGCCATCTGTACCAGCATCGCCGCCAACGGCGCCAGCACCGCGACCACCAACAGCGCGATGAGATTGCCGGAGCCCCCGCGGTCACGCTCATCGCGCCCGCCGAACCCGCCAAACATCGCCGCCCATCGCGCCGAATTCGCCAGCATCATGATCGCTCCGGCGATCGTCGCCGCGATGCTGGAGATCAGAATATCGCGATTCTTCACATGCCCCAACTCATGCGCCAAGACACCCTTCAACTCCTCATAATCCAACAGCTGCAGGATGCCCGACGTCACCGCCACCGCCGCATGACTCGGATTCCGACCGGTCGCGAAGGCGTTCGGCGTCTGGTGCGGAATCAGATACACCCGAGGCATCGGAATCCGCGCCTCGCGCGCCAGATCCTCCACCACCCGGTACACCTCCGGCGCCTCCGACCGCGCCAGCGGCTGCGCCCGGTACATCATCAACACAATCTTGTCGCTGAACCAGTAGCTGCCGAAGTTCATCACCAGCGCGAAGATGAACGCAATCGTCGCACCCTGCTGCCCACCCATCAGGTGCCCGATCCCCACGAGCAGCACCGTCAACACCGCCAACAATAACGTCGTCTTCAGGTAATTCATCGTCTCCTCCAAACGCTCAAATGTCTTCTGGATATCGCCGCACTCACAGCTCATCACCCATCACACAAACTCCGAACCACTGCTTTCCTCATACTATAGCCACGGATGATCGATCGGCAACCGAAATCGGCAACGGGACGTCTGCCTTCAAATCATGTCTCCGACGCGCCCCGCTCGCCGGACGCTTGCGAACCCCCGTCGCACTCCAACACCCATCCCTCCCTGCGCAAGATGACCTTGACGCCATTGAGGTTGACATGTTCCTCGACCATCAAGCGACCGACGTACTTGAGCTTACAGACATCCTGGAAACAATACATCCGACTCTTGCCGCTCCGCTTGGCCGTCACCACTCCTTCACGATCCAGCACGCGCAGCGTCCAAATCGGCAACTGCACCAAACGGCTGACCACACCGATCGTGTACACCGGCTCGTTCGGATCAATATGAAATTCAACCTGAATGTCGTCCATCGATACCTAGCAAATATACGTTTTCTAACTGAATTGTCAATATAATCTAAGTAATTTAATTAGATGATCTAATTCATACAAGTTTTACAGTGTGCAAGACATTGCCCATCATCATCTTGTGACGATTGACCTAGTGAGACAAGAAACGTACAATGCACGGCATGAGCTACCGGAAGGAAACGGAGATCGCAATCCGGATCGCCAAAGAGGCAGGTCAACTACTCGTTGAGCGCCTTTCGCAGAAGCGAACGATCCAGCACAAAGCAACCCTCAGCATCGTCACCGATGCCGACCATGCCTCCGAGGCACACATCATCCAAACGCTGCGCCGGGAGTTTCCCGATCATGACATCATGTCTGAGGAGACAGCGACCAAGCTCACCGGTGCCCCGTACTGCTGGATCATCGATCCGCTCGATGGCACCACCAACTACGCGCACAACTACCCTTCCTTCTGTGTCTCGATCGCACTAGCGGAACAGATGCAGCCGGTGGTCGGCGTCGTGTACCATCCGATGATGCACGAGCTCTTCGTCGCCGAACGCGGTCGCGGCGCCCGGCTCAACGACACGCCAATCCGCGTCTCGTCGATCAGCGCGCTCGACGATGCGCTGTTGGCGACCGGCTTCCCGTACGACCGGCGCGAGCGCCCCGACTACTATTTGAAGTTTTACCGGGAATTCATGATCCGCACGCAAGGGCTGCGGCGGGCGGGAGCAGCAGCGATCGATCTCTCCTACATCGCGTGCGGGCGATACGACGGCTTCTGGGAGTTCGGGCTATCGCCGTGGGATGTGGCGGCAGCGATGCTCCTCATCACTGAGGCCGGTGGCACGGTCACCAACTTCGATGGCGGCCCCGCACAGCTTAACGACCAGCGCATCCTCGCCACCAACGGCAAGCTCCACCAACCCATGCTCGACGTTATCAAAGACATCGAACCCACATCCACGATAACCACTCGATAAACTCGCTCCCATTCATCAACTCGTATCGCGCGCCACGACAACCCAAACGACAGCACTCGAATCAACCAAGCTGGCGATACGCCTCCTGTAAACGGCGTGTGACCGGGCCAGGCTGGCCGGAGGCGATGCGACGACCATCAACCTTCACAAGCGGGGCGACTTCAAGCAGGGAGCTGGTGAGAAATGCTTCGCGGGCGCTGAAGAGCTGTTGCAGAGTGATCGGGCGCTCGGCGATCGACAGGCGCAATCGTTTGGCGAGCTCGAATACCACTTGGCGTGTGACACCAGCTAGAATGCCGGATGCGAGTGGTGGCGTCACGATCTGACCGCGCGGCGATACAATGAAGATGCTGCTGCGCGTCCCTTCCGCCAATCGACCGAAACGATCGACAAACAGCCCTTCATCGGCGCCGCGCCGCTGTGCCTGACGGAGCGCAGCACGATACGCGATATAACTCGTCACCTTCACTGGCGCTCGAAACGCGCCGCCAAGCGACGGCTGCAGCCCGATCGTCACAGCGGAGCAACCACGTTCAGCCAGCTCCGGCGGATACGGCAGCCGCGGCGTCACATGCAACGAGATCACGCGCGGCGTAGCCGCCAAGACGATGATCCGCAGCACACCATCGCGACAGCGGTTGGCGGCGATCGTCCGGCGCGCCGCCGCAACGAACGTTTCGTCTGAAGGCAGCAGCGACCAACCCAGCGCCTTGGCCCCCTGCCGTAAACGCTTCAGATGATCGCGCAGCCGAAACGGCGTGCCGCCATAGACTCGCAGCGTTTCGAAGAGTCCCTCGCCGTACGCGCAACCCGGCTCCCAGATACCGATCGTCGTGCGCACTTCGGGAACCAGTCGTCCGCTGAGCCATACAAGAGCCATGCTTCTTTCCCCGATCTTGCAAACGGGGTCAGACCCCACGCACAAAACTTTGCGAGTTTCCCGCTTGGGGTCTGACCCCAACGATGTTCAGTTTGCTCGACGCAACACACATCCCTCGCCCAACCCTAACGCTTCAACCCAATCTCACCAGCGGGGTCAGGCACCTGCGGTGCCAGACCCCGCTATAGCAACAGCGTCGGGTCGCCATCCGGTAAAACCCAGGGCCGCGAGCATGCCAGACGCCTTGTCGAGCGTCTCCTGATACTCCCGTCCCGGCTCGGAGTCGGCAACGATGCCGCCCCCTACTTGAAACCGCACCTCGCCGCCGCTCACCACCAGCGTCCGGATCACCACCGACCAATCCGCCGCGCCGGAGAACGAGAGATAGCCGAGCGCGCCGGTATAGATGTTGCGCCACGTTGGCTCCAACTCCGCGATAATCTGCATGGCACGGATTTTCGGCGCGCCGGTAATCGAGCCTCCGGGAAACATCGCCCGCAACACATCGACCGGCCCGCACTCCGGACGCAGCGCCCCCTCAACGGTCGATACCAGATGATGCACGTTGGCATATGACTCCAACGCCATCGCCTCAGCGACGCGCACCGAGCCATACCGGCATACACGCCCCAGATCATTCCGCTCCAAGTCGACGATCATCACGTGCTCGGCACAATCCTTCATGCTCCCCACCAGTTCCCGCCGCCACCGCTCGTCATCATCCGGCGTCGCGCCCCGCGGCCGCGTCCCTTTGATCGGCCGCGTCTCTGCCACGCCACTCCGCATCCGCAGGAACCGCTCCGGCGATGCGCTCACCACCGCCCCCTCCGGCAACTGCAGCCACGCGCCGAACGGTGCCGGACTGATGCGCCGCAAGCGACGGTACAGCGCGAACGGATCGACCGCCACCGGTAACGTCAAACGTTGCGACACGTTGACCTGGTAGATATCTCCGGCGGCGATATGCGCCTGCGCCCGCTCTACCATACGGCCGTACGCGACCCTGGTGAACGTCGAAGATAACTCAGCATCCGGCAAGGTCATCGGCACGGCATCGTCACACGCCACAGGCGCCGCCGATGAGCGCAAACGCTCCAGCCACACCTCGGCTCTCCATCGCGCCGCCTCCTGCGTTCCCTCCGGATAACCGCTCGTCATGAGGTACGCAGCCCCCGCCTCATGATCCCACGCCACGACCGCGTTGTACCAACCGAGAAACGCCTCCGGCATCGTCCAATCGTTGCACTGCGCCGTCGGCACCCGCTCCAGAAACCGCCCCAGCTCGTAGCCGAGGTACCCGGCGACACCCCCTTGAAACGGCGGCAGCGATGACTCATCGCGCTGCGGATATCGTCGGAGCATCTCAGCGAGGATCGCGAACGGATCACCGCCGGTCACCCGCTCCGCCGATCCGCCCGACTCCCACACATGACAACGCCCGCCGATCACCTTGAGCCATGCAAACGGCTCCGCCGCCATGAAGGAATACCGCCCGATGCGCCCGAACGCACCGCTCCCGCTATCCAGCCAGAGTGGATAAGGCAACGATTGCAAGCTGGAAACGATACGCTCCGGCGTGATGTCCGATGATAGTGGGGTAACGAGAGGAGTTAACATGCGTTGACGATGACGGTCGGTACCAGGCCGCCGCGACGCGAGACATTGACGACGCTCTCCTTGGAGCACCGCCCGAGCACCGCCATGCCGCGCTCTGTCGCGGCGAATCCAGAGACGACGTAGAACGACTCGATCCGCACCCCGCGCGCTGTCAGCACGGGGAACCGCTCCGACCGGATCGGCACATGTTCCTGCACCACGCCGCTGAACGGTACCTTGAGGAGATGCTCGAGCGCGCGCTCCCACCGCTCCTGCGTTACCTGCGGGCCGATCACCACGCCGACCCCGCCGTACTCGCGATTCGGCTTCAGGATTAGTTGCTCGCGGTGGCGACGCGTGTACGACACCAGATCGACCGAGCGACCGTTCGGATCAATCGTCCGCCGCTCCCACAAGAGCCGTGTCCAGATCAGATACTCACGGAAGAGCCGCCGCTGCGCCGCCGTGAAGAACCGCCCAAACTCCGGATTGGTAAACAACTCCCACACACTCTTGTGATCGAAGTCACCCGCCACCGATGAGACGACACGGTTGCGCTGGAACGCCTCGCGCACCACCGCCATCGGCTCGCCCCGCGCCTCCATCTCCAACAACTCTTCGATCTCGCTATCCCGATAGAAGAGATCGACCCGGTCGTTGCCATGGTAGATCTCTTCCCCGCGCAACCGCAGGCGCTTCGGCTGCACCACGAACGCCCGAATCCCCTGCCGACGGAAGAACTTGGCGATCTCCAAGTATTCATCAGTTCCCTCCTCGACACCCAGATCCTCCAGAAACCCAACACACCGGAGACGGCGACCCAGCGCGCGGGCGTGTCCCGCCAATCGCTCGATCAGCAGCAGTCGGATGTCATCAGGAAGGTCTAGGCGCACGTGCGGCAGATAGCGCCGCAGACACGGCGCGAGCACGCGGGTAATGATCTGGCTCGCCACCGGCATGTAGTGAATGCCCCCGACACCAACGGAGTTCACCTCGACGAACCGGATCGACCGGCGCCAGTCCGGAGCGTCGAAGACGGCGTTCGCGTCGAGGCGATCGAATAGCGTCTGCGGCTGCTGGAGCCGCCCGTTGGGCGTCGTCGCAGCAAACCACTCCACCTCCGGCGCCGTCAGCGGCAGCAACCGACGCACCGATCGCTGCTGCACGTAGAGCGGGTACACACGGGACAACGCGCCGCGTAGCTGCAGACAGAGTCGATGATAGAAACGCTGTTGATCGGGACGCACGAACCACGGGCGCAAGCGAATCTCAATCAATCGCTCACGCCCGTGCTTGTCGAACATCACCATCCCGTCACGGCGCGACCGCCGCTCCAGATCATCGAACAGTCGGCGGACCTCGCCCGCCGGCAGCCGCTCCATCAGCTGATTGAATGTCTCGGTCAGGTTCTGCACGATCGACAAGTATAGCACAGCGTCCGTCGGCCACGGCACGATAGCCGCGAGACTCGAGCCACGAGCTTCGAGTAACACCGAGAAGATCGGACGCAAGATTCAAGACACAATCACAGCAAAGGCGAGTTTGTCGACATTTGACCTTCGACTTTCGGACCAAAAGCCGAGCCTCGAGCTGCGAGTACTCCACAGCACAGACTTGAGGCTTGCGGCTTGCGTCCGGTTTTACTCGTGGCTCGAGTCTCGTAGCTCGTAGCGAGTCTTCGCGCGCCTTGCGTCGCGCGTCGCGCGTCCTGTATCATGTCGACGTCATGCACACGCTCATCACCGGCATCATCCGACAGCTGAAACGCTCCGTCGATTACGCGGACGTACGCATCGTCACATCCTCCCACGAACGCCTGGTCGTTGAGAACGGTGTGGTCAAGCGCATCGCCACTTCGCACAACCGCGGCTGCGGCATCCGGGCATTCCACCGCGGCGGCTGGGGCTTCGCTGCCACGCATTATCTGACGCCACCGCGACTCCGCCAGACAGCCGCCGATGCCGTCGCCATCGCCAAGCAGGCCGCCGACGCCTGCCGCTCGACCACCCGACTCGCGCCGCTGCCGCCGCAACGCGGCACCTTCACCTCCCGCTGGATCATCGACCCGTTCACCGTGCCGATCGAGAAGAAGCTCGACTATCTCCTTTGGGCCTGCCATGAGCTACGCGACAACCCGCACATCAGCGTCGCCATCGCGGAGCTAGCGTTCTATCGTACCGAGAAACTCTTCGCCAGCACCGAGGGATCGTTCATCGAACAGACGATGATCGAGAGCGGCGCCTCGCTGGAAGCGGTCGCGACGCTGGGCCACGAAATGCAGCGACGCACGTATCCGACGTCGCACCACGGCGCCACAACGCAGGCCGGCTACGAGTACGTCAAGGAGCTCGATCTTGTCGGCGGCGCCAAGAAGATCCGAGGCGAAGTCGTGAGTCTGCTGCGCGCCAAAGAGTGCCCGACCAAAGTCACAACCGTGATCCTCGACAGCGATCAAGTCATCATGCAGCTGCACGAGTCGTGCGGCCACCCGGCGGAGCTCGACCGCGTCTTCGGTGAGGAGATCAGTCTGGCCGGCGGCAGCTTCCTCACAACCGACAAACTTGGCCGCTTCCGCTACGGCTCACCGCTGGTGTCGATCACCGCCGACGCGACGCTGCCAGGCGGCTTGGGCACGTTCGGCTACGATGACGAAGGTGTGCTGGCGCAACGCGCGCCGATCGTGGAACGCGGGCGGTTCGTCGGTTACCTGTCGTCGCGCGAGACGGCCGCGCGACTGCAACGCCACAGCAGCGGCGCGATGCGCGCCTCCGACTGGAGTGTGATACCGCTCATCCGCATGACCAACGTCAACCTCGAACCGGGCACCGGCACCTTGCAAGACCTGATCGCCGATACCAAAGACGGCATCCTGATCGCCACCAACAAGAGCTGGTCGATCGACGATCTACGTCTCAACTTTCAGTTCGGCAACGAGATCGCGTGGGAGATCAAGCGCGGACACTTGGGGCAGCCGCTCAAGAATCCGGTCTACACCGGCATCACGCCGGAGTTCTGGGGCCGGTGCAGTGGCGTGGCAGGACCAGAAGCGTGGCGGCTGTGGGGCGTCACCAACTGCGGCAAGGGCGAGCCGATGCAATCGATCCACGTTGGACACGGCGCCAGCCCGGCGCGATTCGAACACGTCCAGATCGGGAGCGGAAGAAGCTGATGCGAACCCCGTCCACGGTCCATCGTCCACCGTCCACCGTAAGACCGAAAGCGCGCTGGCTCTTAGCTGAGGACGGTGGACGATCGACGGTGGACCAGCGTGGGGTCACTGGGTAGACGACGAATGCCAAAACCAACGACGATAATCGATCGAGAGCTACTGGCACGCGCTGCGCGCGGCTCGAAGGCCGACGAGACATCGATCGTCTGTCTGAACGAGCGTCGCGCGACCAGCCGGTTCGCCAACGGCCGCGCCCATCAGAACCTCGCACAGGACGATCTCACCATCTGGGTCACAGTACACCTCGGCCAACGCGTCGGTGTCTCGATCACCAACGTGTTGGAGCTCCAAGCACTCCGCCGATCGATCAACACGGCGATCGCCATCGCTCGGCTCGCGCCTCCCGACCCGCGCACGGCGCCGATGCCGCACCGGCAGACGATCCGTACCCTCCCAACGGCCCACGACGCCTCCACCGAAGCCTTCTCCACGCCGGAGCGCTTCCGGCTCATCACCGGATTGCTCGACACCGCCCGGCACCACGGCTGCGAGCTGTCGGGATCGCTCATGACGGAAGCATCGGAGATGACCGTAGCCAACTCACACGGCCTGAGTCTCTACCAACGTTCCACGGTCGCCGCACTGAAGACGATCGCCATCCGACGACATGTCAGCGGCTTCGCCTCCAGCATCGCCGTGGACGTCTGCAAGTTGGCCGCCGACCGGACGCTCGCGCGAGCGCTCGACAAGTGCGCCATCGATCGAACACCCGACAAAGTCGAACCCGGCACCTACGACGTCATCCTCGAGCCGGAAGCGGTGGGCGATCTCGTCATGTGGCTCGGATACATCGGCTTCGGCGCCAAAGCGTTCTACGAGAAGACGAGCTTCCTCTCCGGGCGGATCGGCGAACAGCTCATGCACCGGCGCGTGACGATCGAGGATGACCCATCTCATCCAGAGGGGTTGCCAACGGCATTTGACTTCGAAGGAGTGCCCAAGCGTCGTGTCAAACTGATCGATGCCGGAGTAGCCAAGAGCGTCGTCTTCGACTCCTCGTACGCCCGACTCTACCGGCGTGACTCGACCGGCCACGCGATGGCGCCTGACGACACCGAAGGTCCGCTGCCGCTGCACCCCGTCGTCGCTCCCGGCGAGACGACGCTCGCACAGATGATCCGGTCGGTCTCCCGCGGCATCCTGATCACCCGCTTCCACTACGTCAACGGGCTGCTCAAACCGCGTGTGGCGCTGATGACCGGACTGACGCGCGATGGCACGTTCCTCATCCGACGCGGCAAGATCGACCGCCCCGTGCGCAACCTCCGCTTTACCGAGTCGATCGTCGACGCGTTCCGCCGCGTCACCGCCATCTCGCGGGACCGCCGGCTCGTCGGTGACCCGACCGCCGACCCCGGCGCCTGCCTCGCTCCCGCGATGCTCATCCCCCGCTTCACCTTCACCGGCACGACACGATAAATCCTGCCACAAACGGCAAGTGACCGAACGTCGGATGCAAGACTCAAGACCCAAGTAACACCCAAGAGCCTAAAGACAACACGCAGGAACGCCAGCCTCGTGGCATTTCCTTGTAGCTTGCGTCTTGTAGCTTGTCGCTGAGGTTAACGGCTTGAACGGCGGGCAGCAGCGATGGCGAGTGTCACCGCCTGCTGCGGTGTGGCGGCAACGCGGATGCCTCGGTCGCGGCGACCTTCGCGAATCAATCCCCACGTTCGCAGACCGATGACGGGCACACCCATGCGGAGAGCAAAACCGATCTCGGAGAGGGTTCCGTAACTGCCGCCGATGGCGATCGTCGCCTGTACAGAACGCACGATGATCACGTTGCGAGCATCAGCGAGCCCGGTCACGATCGGCAGGTCGATGTAACGATTCGCGGAGGATGCTTCCAAGCCGGGCAGGATGCCGACGGTCAGGCCGCCCGTTTCCCGCACCCCACGCGCCACTTCCTCCATCACACCGCCGAGCCCGCCGCACAACACCACGGCGCCGCGCGCCCCCAGCAGCCGACCGACCTCGTACGCCAACCGCGCCACCGCTCGCGACGGCCGACTCGCACCGATCACCCCGATGCGCGGGGCGTCGGCGACTGAATCCCCTGCCCGTCCTAACCGCTTCACCCCAACCTTGCCGATGGGGTCAGGCACCTGCGGCGCCAGACCCCCGCGCGACAATAAATCAGTCCTCGCCACTCGTGACAATATGTCGATGCTCTACCCCAGTCAACCGGTGGAAATCAAGCTGCAAATCCCCTGACCATTCATACCGCTATACCCCAGCCATACCACGGGGTCAGACCTCTCACATGAGCCTGGCTTCTTGGCCTGAGGTCGACCCCTTGTGGCAACGACTCAGGCATCGTTCACTCCGCACGGTTCCGCGTTTAGCTCCGCGCTGTTTCCGCGTGCTTTAGAGTTCCGCGTCGTTCCGCAAATCACCGTTCCAAATCGCCTATCGATTCGCGGCGACCGCCCTGAGATGCTGATCGAAGAACTCGACGACGCGGCGCTCGTACTCAGCGCCAGCCGCAACGTAACTCTCCAAATGTCCGGCGCCCGGCACCAACCACAGCGCCTTTGGCTCTCGCGCCGCCTCGTAGAGCGTCTCGGCATCGCGCGGCGTCATCCGCGGATCGAACGCCCCGTTGATCAGCAAGACCGCCGCTCGCTCTGTCTTGCGCAACGCATCCTCCGGCGACACGCGTCGCGGATCAACACCGTACTGTAACGCGTACGCCACACGCGCCGCCTGAGCGAACGGCCACTCCGGAAACCCCCACATGAGTCGCAGATGACGTCGGATCGATGCATCGAGCGTTGTATAGCTGGAGTCGGCAACCACAGCCCCCACTTCCGGATGCTCCGCTGCCACCTGAATCGCGACCGACGCTCCCATCGAAATGCCGAACAGCCCGACGCGATCGGACGCTTTCTGCTCCTTGAGATAGCGTAACGCCCCATCGAGATCGCGCCGCTCCCACCAGCCGAACGATGTCCGATGCCCCGCGCTCTCGCCGTGTCCGCGGAAATCAAACAGCAGGCAGCTGTATCTGGCGCGATACAGGAAGCGGGCGAAATCGAGGACATCGGCGCGGTTGGTGCCGAAACCGTGGCACAACACAATCCACGGCGCCGGTCTCGGCTGCTCGATCAGCCACCCAGCGATCCGCACACCATCGCTGGCCTGAAAGCTGATAGCCGAGAAAGGTAGCTCGTACTCCACCGGCGTCGGCTGCACCGGCATCCGCCCCGGTAAGCTGTTGCGCCACAGCAGCATTGCTGAGAATGCTACAACACCAACGGCAGTTACCAGGAGAACAAGGCAGGCGAAATACACGTACTTCGTTAGGAACTCCTAATAGTAGTCACAACGAGAGCAACCGCAGCCCTCTGAAACAAGCGAACAACAAACATGCACCAATCCTCACTTACCCTCTGGAGCTTTCTCCACTTCTCCCAGAATCCTACTAAAGTAACTCTCCAAACGGATATCGCTCCACAACGCTGAGATTATCAGCACAGCTGCCACCGCACATAAGAACTGCTGCGTCGCACCGCTTGATCCTTCGATAGATGCGAAACAATACCGACCGAAACACAACGCAAAGATAATTGACCAAGCGGAGCAATAGAGGAAATGAACCAAAGAAGCCCATTCCGATAATGGCCTTGAAGCAAAGTGATGACCGCCCTCGCGCATCTTCTACCACCTCATATCCAACTCCATTCTCAGCTTTCCTACAGACGAACCTCTATAAGCCTCGCACTGAAAGTTTCCGAGTCCGCGGGAAATCATCAACGATAACCATCCCAGAAGCGGGTAGGACAGAGCTCGGTGCAAAGCGTAGACTAGAGTGCCAATTAGCACTATCAGACCAAGATCGATTGCGACAAGATAACTTGGGTAGATACCTGGAGAAGATTGCTCGATCTTTCCTTCGATCAGAAAAAGTCTGGCAGCAGGATACACTGCTGCCAGAGACGCCAAAGCTACAACTCCAGGGAGCACATGCCGGAGAAGATCCTGGAGCCCAAGTTGTTCTACCCACGCAATCTTCGGAGCCGCCATTTCACCTTTGGACAATTTGAAGTCTTGCTCCACAAACTCTTTATGACGGAACAACGTGGTTCGCTAACGGCAACCTCTGCTTAGGCAGCGTTCTTGACGGGAGTGCGACCCAAGACGCGAGCGACGGTCTGACCGATCTGCGCCGGACTCTCGGCAACGGTGATACCAACCGATCGCCACGTCTCGATCTTCGCCGCCGCCGTCCCCTTCCCGCCCGAGATCACGGCGCCCGCATGCCCCATCCGCTTCTCCGGCGGCGCCGTCTGCCCCGCGATGAACCCGATCACCGGCTTGCGGCCATTCGCCCGAATCCACTCTGCCGCTTCCTCCTCCATCGAACCACCGATCTCACCGATGACGAGCATCGCCTCCGTCTCCACATCCTGCTCGAAGAGCGCCAGGAGATCCGCCATCGATGAGCCGAGGATCGAGTCGCCGCCGATCCCGATACAGGTTGACTGCCCCATCCCCAACGATGAGATCTGCCAGACCGCTTCGTACGTCAGCGTCCCGCTGCGCGAGATCACACCGATGGAACCGCGCTTGTGGATGTAGCCGGGCATGATGCCGATCTTGCACTCATCTGGCGTGATGACACCCGGACAGTTCGGCCCGATGAGACGGCACGACTTGCCGGCCAACGCCCGCTTCACCCGCATCATATCGAGCGCCGGAATCCCCTCGGTGATACAGACGATCAACTCGATGCCGGCATCGGCCGCCTCAAGGATCGCGTCCGCCGCGAACGGCGCCGGCACGTAGATGACTGAGGCATCGGCGCCGGTCGCCTGGCGCGCCGCATCGACCGTGTCAAACACCGGTACACCCTCGGCCTTCGTGCCGCCGCGCCCCGGCGTGACGCCGGCGACCAACTGCGTGCCGTACTCGAGCATCTTCGCCGTGTGGAACGCCCCAGCTTTGCCGGTAATGCCCTGACAGATAACCCGCGTAGCCTTGTTGACGAGGATGCTCATCGCCGCCTCCCGGAAGAGCGAGACACGAGACTCGAGACACGAGACTCGCGCAATACCTTCGCATTCTGCCCTCTGGCATCTGCCTTCTGCTTTCCGCCTTCTGCCTTCTGCTCTCTGTCCCCCGTCCCCTGTCCCTTGTCCCCTGTCACAATCTTACGGGCCGCAGCCACGACTTTGGATGCAGCGTCATCCATGCCGTTCGCCGTCGCCATCGACAACCCCGACTCCGCCAGGAGCCGTCGCCCCTCCTCCACGTTCGTCCCTTCCAACCGCACCACCAGCGGCACCCGCAGCTTCATCCCTTGTACAGCCCCGACGATGCCCTGCGCGATGACGTCACACCGCATGATCCCGCCGAAGATGTTGACCAAAATCGCCTTCACCTTCTTGTCGGCCAGGATCAGCCGGAACGCCGCGCGCACCTGGTCGACGTTGGCGCCGCCGCCGACATCGAGGAAATTCGCCGGCCATCCGCCGTGCAGTTTGATGATGTCCATCGTCGCCATCGCCAGCCCCGCGCCGTTCACCATGCAACCGATGTCGCCGTCGAGCCCAACGTAGTTCAAGTTCCACTTCGCGGCCTGCGCCTCGATCGGATGCTCCTGGCGCACGTCGCGCAACCGCTGAATCTCCGGGTGACGGAAGACCCCGTTGTCGTCGAGCACAATCTTCGCATCGAGCGCCGATGGCTGCCCATCCTTCAACCGCACGAGCGGATTGATCTCCACGAGGTTCGCGTCGAGCTCGACGAAGAGACGCCCGAGCGCCACCAGGAGCGACGCCGCCTGATCGGCTCCGGCGCCGGAGAATCCGAGGCGATACGCCACGCGGCGCGCCTGGTACGGCCGCAACCCCAGCGCTGGATCGATCGTCTCGCGGATGAGTTCATCCGGCGTCTCGCGCGCGATCTGCTCGATGTTCACGCCGCCCCGCGCGCTGGCCAACAGCACCGGCGCCGCCACCGTCCGATCCACCACGATGCCGACGTACAACTCCTGCGCCACCGGCAGACACTCCTCCACCATCACCTTCCCCACCGGCTGTCCATCGCTGCCGGTCTGCGCCGTCACTAGCCGCGTCCCCAGGAGCGCCTGCGCCGCCTGCTTCGCCTCAGCCGCCGACCCGACGGGACGAACACCGCCGGCCTTCCCACGACCGCCCGCATGCACCTGCGCCTTGATCACACACCGCTTGTTCTTCAGCCGCCGATACACCGCCGATGCCTGCACCGCCGTGCCAGCCACGCCGCTGCGCGGGATCGGAATACCGTACCGTTCAAACAACGCCTTCGCCTGATATTCGTGAATTTTCATGAAGAAGATGACTCCGATGATGATGGAGGCTTCGCAGACGATGCCGCGCCGTTCAACGCCCCCGCCTGCTTCCGCAACGCATCCAGCATCCGACGCGCCTGCGCCGGATCCACCGTTGGTTGGGAGAGGATCCGACCCAGCTCCTCAACCGTCGATTGCATCGCCTCCACCGTCTGTTGCTGCCCGCCCGTCCTGGATCGCAACCGCTCGCTCATCGCGTTGAGCGATGCCGCCAGATCCTTCAGCTCGTCGTACTTGCGCAACTTGATCGGCCCCGGCACGTCGTCATAACCGATCTCATCCACCATTCGCTTGATCCGCACCAGCGGCCCGGCGATCTTGTGCGACATCCAAACCGACACAATCAGCAATACTGGGATCAACCAGAGGAGGTTGCGGACAAGCGTCAACTGCGTGGACTGAAAGATCGCCACCGCGCGCGACTGCGGGTAAATCTGCTCGATCTTGGCGCCGAGCTGCTGCATCGCCGTCATGTAGACCGTGGCTCCGACGAGCCACGCCACGAGCACGCAGACGACGAGCAGCCACCCGGCGTACTTCGCCTGAAACTGCCGCTGGACGATATAGCGCGTGCGGCGTCTCGGCAGCGGCGGCGGTTTCGCGGGATCGCTCACGGCGACGTCTTCTTCTCGGCAACCGGCTGCCGCCACATCGACACGTCACGCTGGAACGTCATCGGCACCGTTCCGCTCTCAGAATGCCCGAGCGCCCGCTCCGCCTCGCGCAACGGCATGTAGCGCGTCGGCTGTCCTGCCAGTGTCACGACCCGATCGCCAGCTTTCACGCCGACCTCCGCCGCCGATCCCTGCGGCTCCACTGCATCCACCACCAATCCGACATCACGCAACGCCAGCGCCACACCTGCACGTCCCACAGCCAACTCTACATCGCGCTCGATCGTCACGCGCGCCTCGGAATGATCCGGTCCCTCCGACAACCGCCGGATCATCTCCGGCAACGGCACATACTTCGCCGGTCGCCCCGCCACCGCCACAAGTCGATCCCGCTGGCGAATCCCCGCCTCGGCCACCGGACTGCGCGCCACCACGCGACTCACCTGCGCCTGCTCCTGCTGCATCTCCAACGCCAATCCCAACCGCTCCTCCAACCGCTGCGCCGGATCAAGAGACGGCGACGAAGGTGCCGCCAGCTGCGCCTTCCCCGGACGCCACTGGGCCGCCGCCTGCGCCCGCGCCACCCGCTCCCGCAACTGCTGGTCGCGCTGCCGCGCCGCCGCCGTCTGCGCCATCACCAACCGCTGCTTCGCCTCCAGCGACTTCGGATTCGCCTGGAGCGCCTGCTGGTAGCGACGCGTCGCCTCATCGTACAACTCCCGGTCGAACGCCAGATTCCCCTGTCGGATATAGCTCTGCTCGGGCGCGTCGTAGATGATCCGCTCGATCTTCGCGGCAAGGATCGACTGCTCGCCTCCTTCGGCGCTGAGCGTCACCCGATCGGCAAATTCCTCGACGATCACACCCTTCAACTCCGAACCATCCTTCAACAAAATGGTATCAGCCGCCGCCGGGGTAGGCAGCAGCAGCGCTCCGGCCATCACACCGAACATCGCTGCCCGCCGCATCATGCCGTCATTGTATGAGAGCTCAGCACCCGCCGCAAGCGCCGTGTTCGACCACGTGAACAGTGAACGTCAGACGTGAGGAGTCAGCCGGCCCAGCCAGCAGACGTAGAACGTGAAAACCGGACGTCAGACGTGGATGGCCAACGGTGATCGTGTGCAGACGTATAATACGAGACGTCCGCCACTCGTCTGCCGACTCGCTGGATTCACTACCCGCGTCTGACGTCCGATGCTCTCGTCTGCGCACTGTCTCTACTCGCTGCGCCCGTCTGACGCGTCGCACATCTGCCCACTGACCAGCCACACTGCACACGTCTGCCAACTAGTCTCGCCCACTGCTCACGTCCTCCATCTGCCTTTTCACGCTTACCGACACGCCATCGCGCAACGAACAAATCTACTCCGTAACCATCCGCCCTATCAACGCAACGCACGGATACCTCGACTTTCCATCCGTAATCTTGGTTCCTACCGGCGGATGATACACAGCCATAAAGGTGTCCTTCGAATCCCGCATCTTATGAAGACATCTGAAATCAAACACATCACCTTTCCCAATGGCCGGTGAGATAAAACAAAGAGCGGCGCAAGACGACCCGCGCGCGTCCTTCAACCCTGAGAGCTGACTCTTTGCCTCACGCAATTTGCTCTTTACATTTTTCACCATCGATGAAGAGCAGACAGACGGATAGATAATCTTGGCCTCTGCATAACACTTGAGGTGATCGAGTGCAAACCACAAATCACATGACCCCTTGCCTCCACGACGAGGCGAGTCAAATTCCTCGATGGCGACTCCACCAAGACGTCATACCGCAGCAGCAAGAAAGCCGACGTTCGTCCGCTCCTCATACCAGTACGGAAGATCGCCATACCTGACATAAGCGTTCATGACATCACGCCAGCCGCACAGCATCCTCTTCCACACCAAGCGATAGGGAACTTCGGAGCCTATCGTCAAAAACTCCAATCGTCCAACCAGATCAATCCCTCCCGGTAGTCACATTGGCACGAAACAACCACGATCCGGAATGCTGCTGATGACCACAGCTACTTCCCCACGCCACCCTTCACACTCACCGACACGCCGTCACGCAACGGCAGGATCGTCGTCCACAAGCCCGGCGTGCCATACAGCGTCCGGTTGAACTCCTGGATCGCCAGCGCGTCCGGCCGCCGCTCGTTCGTCGTCACCGAGCCGCCCCATAGCACATTATCGCTGACAAACAATCCGCCATCCCGCAACAACGGTAACGCCTTGCGCAACGCCTCCGGATATCGCTCCTTGTCGATGTCGTTGAAGATAACGTCGAACGGTCCATCGAGCCGATCGATAACCTCCAACGCATCGCCCACATGCGCCTCCAGCTTCCGCTCCATCCCGCCGCGCCGGAACGACGCACGCATCATCTCGACCCGCTCGCCGGACCCCTCAGTACAAACGACCACGCCGCCCGATGGCAACGCCTTGGCGAACCAGTAGGCGGAGTAACCGAAACCGGAGCCGAACTCCAGCACGCGCCGGGCCCCGCTGATGATTGTCAGTTGATAGAGGAGACGACCGACCAGCGGTCCGACGATGGGAAATCGCTGCTGCGCCGCGATACGCTCCATCTCTTGCAACACCGGATCGCGATCGGGAGTCAGCGCGTGAAGATATGCGTCAACGGCAGGATGCGTGATGTCCATAGCCTACTGCAAACCGTCCACCGTCCATAGTCCACTGTCCACGGTAAAATCCACGACGAAACACAACCAGCTCGATTCTCTCTGTGGTCCATGGACTGTCGACCGTGGACGCCGTCAAGTCTTTGTCGATGACTTGGCACGGCGGCGGCGCTTGGCGAGCAACAGCTTCACCTCGCCGATCGCTTTAGTGACGTTGATGTCACGGGGACAGGCCTCCACGCAGTTGAAGATCGTGCGGCAACGCCAGACACCGGAGCCCTTGTCCAACTCCGGCAAGCGCTCGTCGGCCCCCTGATCGCGGCTGTCGAGCAGGAAGCGATGCGCCTGCACGATGGCTGCCGGGCCGACGTACTCGCTGTTCGCCCAAAACGACGGACAGGATGTGGTGCAGGCGCCGCAGAGGATGCACTTGGTCGTGTCGTCGAACCGCTCCCGATCGTCGGGGCTCTGCAACCGCTCCTTGACCGGCGCTGGCTCCTCGTTGATCAGATACGGCTTGACGGAGCGATACTTCGCGAAGAACGGCTCCATGTCGACAACGAGATCCTTCACCACCTGAAACCCGCGCATCGGCTCGATCTCGATCGGCTGCCGCAGATCCTTGACCAACACCTTGCACGCCAGCCGGTTGACGCCATTGATCAGCATCGCGTCGGACCCGCAGACACCGTGGCCGCAGGAGCGACGGAACGCCAGCGTCCCATCCTTCGTCCACTTCACCGCATGCAACCCATCCAGCACCCGGTCGGTCGCATCCAACTCCACCGCGTACTCCTCAAACCGCGCCGACTGCCCACCTTCCGGATCAAACCGTTTGATGCGAAACGTCACTTGCATCGAGACCCCTTCCCCTCTCTTCCTCTTCCTAACACCACAGCCTATTCTGAAACCACCTGGCCCTTGCGCGAGATCACCCGATCGACGAACGCGGCGAACTGATCCCGAACTTTGGCCCACCAACCGGTCGGATGATCCAACGTATCGAGCGGCGTCTCGGTCGAAATCATCGGACCGTCAGACGACGGAGATTCCGACGACCCTTCTCGGCCTTTCGTCTTCTCCTTCCCCGTCCGACTCTGGCGAACGGCCTGGTCCGCCGCCGCCAGTTTCGCTTTCACCTGCGGTGTCGTCATATCGACACGATCGATGCGGTCACGACCGATGCGCAGCCGACCGCCAGGCACTCGCAGCCAGACGGCGCCATCCTGCTCTTCCTCAACGATGCCGACCATCTCGTTGCCGTTGGTCAGATAGACCGTGTGCTTGTACGGATCGTCGACCGTCTCCTCCGCCCACACCATCGTCCCGAGGACGAAAACCAGCAGCAGGCCGACGTAGGACACGAAACGTAGGACGCAAGACGTAGAGCCGCAGACCAAGCCAGCCAGCAGACGCAGAACCGCAAGCATCGGACGTAAGACGCAGGATAGCCAGTGGTGATAGTCGGCGGACGCGCAGAGCAAGATGTCCGTCACACGTCTACTCACTGCTTCGGCCAACTGCCCACGTCTACGTTTCATTTTCGTATCCTGCGTCTGCCTACTGTTCCTGCCGACTACTCACGTCCTGCCCCGTGCCCCCTAGTACTTCCTCTCCTGAGGTTGAAGCTTCGTGATCCGCACCGGCTTGAACGCCAGCGCCACACGATCGCCGCTCAACGTGGCGAACGTATGCTTGAGCCAGTTGGCATCGTCGCGCTTCGGGAAATCCTCACGGCAGTGCGCCCCGCGCGACTCGGCGCGCGCCAGCGCCCCCTCCACCGTCACCAGCGCCAAATCCAACAGGTTGCCCAGCTCGATCGCCTCCAGCAAATCCGTGTTGAACCGATGTCCGCGATCCTGGATCGCCACCTGAGCATAGCGGCGGCGCAACGCCTGCACGCGTTCCCGCGCCCGCTCCAGCCCCTCGCGCACGCGGAAGACCGAGACATCGTCCATCATCACCTGCTGCAGCTCCTGACGCATCGTACCCACCGACTCGCCGCTCCGGCGAGTCAACAGCCCCTCGACCAGCGCCTGAATCCTAGCATGCGGATCGCGCCCCAGCAGCGGCAGCTGCGCCTGCTTGAGAAACTCGATGATGTGGCGTCCCGCCCGGCGCCCGAAGACCACGATATCAACGAGCGAGTTGGTACCGAGACGATTGGCACCGTGCACCGAGACGCAGGCGCACTCACCGGCGGCATAGAAACCGGTCACGATGCCGCCACGCTCATCCGCCAGCACGCGGCCGTCGTTGTCGGTCGGGATACCGCCCATCGCGTAATGAGCGGTCGGCTGGATCGGGATCGGCGTCTTCGATGGGTCAATGCCGAGATACGTCCGCACGAAGTCGGCGATATCCGGCAGCTTCTTGGTGATCACATCGGCACCGAGGTGCGTCAGATCGAGCAGCACGTAGTCCTTGCCGTCGATCCCGTTGCCCGCTCGTATCTCGAGGTGCACGGCGCGCGAGACCATGTCGCGCGGCGCCAAATCCAGGAGCGTCGGCGCGTAGCGTTGCATGAATCGCTCCCCCAGCCGGTTCTTCAGAATCCCTCCCTCGCCCCGCGCCCCCTCGGTGATAAGAATGCCCATCTTGTAAATGCCGGTCGGGTGAAACTGGAAGAACTCCATATCTTCGAGCGGCAGCCCGCGCGATAACGCGATCGCCATGCCGTCACCGGTCAGCGCGTGCGCGTTCGAGGTAATCTTGAACATGCGGCCGGAGCCGCCGGTCGCGAAGAGGACCGCCTTGGCGTGAAAGACGTGCAACTCACCGGTGGCGATGCCGATCGCTACCACCCCACGGCACACACCACCTTCCACCAAAAGATCGAGCGCGTGGAACTCGTCGAAGAACTGCACGCCATGCCGAACGCACTGCTGGTAGAGCGTCTGGAGGATCATGTGCCCGGTTCGGTCGGCGGCATAGCACGAGCGGCGCACCGGCCCCTTGCCATGCTCACGAGTGTGTCCGCCGAAACGCCGCTGGTCGATCTTCCCCTCCGGCGTCCGACTGAATGGCAACCCCATGTGCTCAAGCTCGTACACACACTCGACCGCCTCGCGACACATGAGCTCGGCGGCATCCTGATCGACAAGATAGTCACCACCCTTCACCGTGTCGAACATGTGCCACTCGGGCGAGTCGTCCTCGAGATTGCCGAGCGCCGCGCCGATGCCGCCCTGCGCCGCGCCGGTGTGCGACCGCGTCGGGTAGAGCTTGGAGATCACGGCGACCTTTGCCTTGCCGGCCAACTGAATCGCCGCCATGAGCCCGGCGCCACCGGCCCCCACGATCACCGCATCACACTGATGTGTCGTCACAGGCACTGCCATGTCAACCCTGTGAGACCCGCGACACGAGACTCGAGACTCGCGAGTATCCTCCCCTTCTTTGCTCTTCACTCCTCGTGTCTCGTGTCTCGTGTCTCGTGTCCGCCGTAGCAACGGCCTGCGGCTGGAACGCGAGGATCGCCCACGACCCGACCACGATCAACACCACACCCACCACTCCCAGCATCCACAGCGCTGATCGCCGCCACGCTGTGTGACGGATGTAATCATCGATCAGCGTGCGGATACCGTTGAGCCCGTGGAGCAGCGCCAGTAGCAACATTGCCAGATCGTACACCCGCCAGCCGAGCGTCGCCCACCGGCGCACGACGAAATCGTAGTCGATCACGTCAATACTGTTGATCAGGTGCATGATCACCAGATGCCCGAGCGCCAGCACCAAGAGCGCCACACCTGACACCCGCATGAAGAGCCATGCCGTCAGCTCAAACCCGCCGCTCGGCCGCTCGTGCGCGTACGGACTCATAGGAGATGGCTCACCATAATGATCGTGACCGGAATCATTCCGACGACGAATAGCACCATCACAGCGTAGAAGATCTCCCGCTGCCACACCCCCAGCTCCGGCCAGAAATCGACCAGCACGATGCGTAGACCGTTCAGCGCATGATAGAGCACGGCGGCAAAAAGGAAGATCTCGGCAACTTTGAAAACCGGCAGGCGGTAGAACTGAATGACGCTGTTGTAGACCTTTGGCCCCCACATGACCAGCGACGTGTCGATGACGTGCGTGATCAGAAAGAGCATCACACCTACACCAGTCAACCGGTGCATAATCCACGCCCACATCCCCGCCCCACCGCGATAGCGCGTCATCGAACAGAACCTCCGGGGACACACAAGTCATCCTGTCCACTTGGGGACACGACGATCGGCCGGACCACTTGGGGACATAACCGGCGGCGTTGGCAGGCAGAGACTAAATCACCTTTCAAATTATAAGATAATGTCGCCATCCTCAAAAAAGCTTCCAAGTTCCGCCCTTGTCCCCAACTGAGCTCGAAGACTGATACGTCCCCGCTTCTTGTCCCCACAAGGCCCAGCCAACTGGCCTGTCCCCGACTCACAATAGCCGGCTGTACTCTTCAACAGGCAGATTCCACACCGCCACGCCGCAGAAGCGATCGCCCTCTGGACAAAACGGAGCGATACCGGCTTCCCGACGCAACCCGCACGGCGCCAGGAGATGTGCGGCCAATTCCGGGCAGAGCGTCTTCACCTGCTCCACCTCTTCCTTGCAACTGACCCAGATCTCATCCTGCGCCGTGTAGCAGAGCCGCTTCGTCCATTTGTGATGCAAGTTCAGCAAGTCGCCCGATTCTTCGAACCGGATCGGGAACGCGTTCGGGAGGAGGTACATCACGTATTCGTCCTCTACGCCAAGCTCCGAGAGTCGCCGCATCCCGTCCCAGATCGCCGTCATCGTCTCCCGGTAATACGCCAGTGTCTCGGGCGCGCCAGCGATCACCATCGGCACGACGAAGTCAGGACGATCGAGCTGAAACTGACACGACAGCACCGGTCGCGATGCCGGCGTCATTCGATGCCGCTGATCCTGCGAGTCAGCGGTATGGCTCAACCGCTTCTGAAACGTGAAGTGCGGATGCCCCATCGTCCGCGCCAATTTGCTCATCGTGGTGACGTTGAGCGACTCGGCGAAGTACCGATTGTGAGATGGATTGAGCACGAAGTCAAGCGCCTCCGCGTCGCTCATCCGCTCCTGCGTCACCCCCAGCACGGAGCGCACCGCCTGCGCCATGCTCTCCGCGCCGCGCGCCTTGTAGTCCGCCAAGCGCGACGCCTGCCACGTCCCCATGCGCCGATCAAACTCGTCGATGAACGCCGTGCCCGTTCCGCGTCGCACCCCGCCGCCGAACCGCTCCACCAGCTCGTACTCCGGCGTCTGCTCCAGCGGGATCGGATCCTCTAACCGCCTGAAGAACTCCGGGTCGAACCGATTGACCTCCTCGACCATCTTCTCGACGATGATCCGCTGCTCTAGCGGCGTGTCAAACTGCTCCATCATCCGGTGATAGCGATGCAGCGTCAGCCCGCTGATCGTGTGGTAAAGATGCGCGTGCGTCGCCACCGGCAACGCGTAGCGCGCCACCTCCTGCAACCGCTTCTTGACGGCACTCTGCCACCGCTTGTCATCGAGCGAGCGCTGCGGAAAGATCCGGCGATAGCGCGCCGTCACCATCGGCTCCAGCAACTCCATCAGCCGATGGTACGCGGTCATCTGCCGCGTGGCCGTCTGCCGGTACACCGCCAGCGCCTCCTCCGACAACGGCGGGATCGTGTAGCGATCGGCGCTCACCTCGACGTAGCGCTGGCTCACCTGCTCCGAGTTGTAAAACGGATGGCTATGCAGGAACGACCAAATGCACTGGCGGGAGACGGCATCGAGGACAAACTGAAACGTCGCGTGCTGAATGGTGGTGTGATGGCCAGCTTTGTAGATACTCTCGGCAATCGCGTCGCGTCGCTCCCGCGCCCGCTCATCCTTCCGAACGTCCTCGGGATAGATCACCTTCGATGAGTAGCACGTCCGCGCCGTCGCCACGACCGTATCGTACGGATCGTGGAACGCGTTCTGCAGCTTAACGATCGGCTCCTGAGATAACAGTTGGCGTAGCATTGTCATATGGATCGTGAGGCGTCGTTCGTGAAGCGTCCTCCGTCAAGAACTTCTAGTCAGTTGCAACCCCTGCTCCTCGATATACACCCCTAAGATCCTTGGCACAAAATCGCTTTTCAGGTCGAAAACGGCAGAAGTCGAAAGTCATAAGGTCGCTCTTTCCAAATCATTGCTAAACATGGGGACGCTTCAAGAAGCCGCTGTGGTCCCAGCATAAGCATCTGTCTGAAGATGACTCTTTCCAGACACGGTACAGATGAAGTTATCTGTCGGATTCCCAGGATTCAACGGCTCGAAATATTGACCCCCGTCGAAGCAACTGCACTGCAGCACCGCCTGCTCGGGGTTCAGCTTGACGCGTGTGACCACCGGCTTGAACTTCGGCTTCTTAACTCTCCTCTCTCTCATCTATGGCTCCCTCCACGATTGATGTCATACCGCTTCGCCACAAACCTCTCAGAAGAGGTCAGGCACCTTCGGTGCCTGACCTCCCGTCGCAACGAAGCAGCTTGCTCGACGAACGCAAGCTTGCCGCTTCACCGCAACCGACCAGCGGGGTCAGTCCACTGCGGGGACAGACCCCATGCAGCTTAACCACTCCCCAGCAACATCACCCCGTGAAAGATACCACGATGGTGATGCGCACTCATGAAGCTGCAACGCTACCTGTCGTATGACTCGGTGCGGCACTGTATACCTTCGTATTAGCTATGCAAGCATCAACAGTAGTTCCATCGTCGGTCCTCTGCAACCCAACAGAGTAGCAACTGCACTGCAACACCGCTTGCTCCGGATTCAGCTTGACGCGTGTGACCACCGGCTTGAACTTCGGCTTCTTGATTCTCTCGCTCATAGCTTCCTCCGATACGCCGACGACTCCCACGACTATCTCTATCGTTTCGCCGCAGCCCTACCAATGGGGTCAGGCACCCTTCGGGAGCCAGACCCCATTGCAGCCACAATTCACGTCACACGATCAGCGCTTCACTGGCATTGCTCTTCACGCTTCACGAACGACGCTTCACGCGACTGGTCCATTACACTTCTAGGACCTTAGGAATCTGCGTCAGGTTCTGGCATCCGGTCGGCGTGACAACCACCAGATCTTCGAGCCGAATACCACCGCCAGCTTCCGTATAGTACAACCCCGGCTCAACCGTCACCGCATGGCCGGTGCGCAGGATCTGACCGCCCCCGCTGATCCGTGGCGGCTCGTGAATATCGAGCCCGACGCCGTGCCCGGTGCCATGAAAAAACCCCTGCATCCGTCCGTCCCGCTCACCGGTATGGAATCCCAGCTCCTTAAACCGCCGCATGATCGCCATGTGGATCGCCTTGCCATCAGCGCCATCGCGAATCTGGCGAAACGCGATCTCCTGCCCCTCCGCCACCGCATCGTACATCCGCCGGATCATGTCGGACGCCCGCCCCCGCACCACCGTCCGCGTCAAATCGGCGAAGTAGCGCGTCCGCTCCGACCGCGGGAAGACATCAAGGATGATCGGCTGGTGCGCTTGCAGCGGTCCACTCCCCTCGTTGTGCGGATCACACCCTTGTGTCCCGCAAGCAACGATCGTATGTTGCCCGATGCAGTCCCGTTCCAGCAACTTCACATTGATCACCCGCTTGATCATCTCTGCGGTCAACGGCTGCCCGCGCACGGTCAGCGTCCCATCCGCCGCAATGTCGCTTTCGCGGATGACGCCGATCGCGCACTCGACCGCCTCCTCCGTCGCCCGCAACGCCTCGGTGATCCAACCGATTTCCTCATCGCTCTTAACCAAACGCTCCTCGAAAAACGGCTCCGGCCGCGGCAACAGCTCATACCCGCGCTGGCGCAGCCGATCGGCATACAAGACGCCGAACGTCCCAGGCACCTCCACCCGCCGCACCTGATGACGCTTCAGCACCGCGTCCACCAGATCGATGGTCGTCGGCTCCGCCATGCCGCCCTGCCGCAGCTCCGCCTGCAGCTTCGAAATGGAGAGCACCTCATCGACCCGCGCCTGCTGCCGCGCCCGATCGACCTCGAGATCACTCATCAGCAGCATCCGGCGACCATTCACCTGTAGGAAGATAAACGGATCGGGCGCGAGGAAGCGCGCCGCGTAGTAAAGGTTGGCATCCTGCTCGCTGGCAGCGATGATTAGACGTGCGGTCGCATCAGTCATAACGTGGTGTGAACGCCGCTATCGTAACATAGCCCCACCATCGCAACAAGTGGAGCCCCGCGGCCAGTCTCCTCCGCTCTGCGAGCTTCTGAGAAGCTATCCAGCGAAGCAGTGCCCGCGACTCCACGAACTTCGAGCTGCAAGTGTCGAACCGCATCGCTTGAGGCTTGCGTGCAAGCGTTGGTGTTACTCGAAGCTCGCGGCTCGTAGCTCGGGTCTTATGTCCTGTTACCTCACGAATAACGGATGAGACGGTTGACAGCCATGCAACCTCTGACTTAAGGTAGAAGCCAGTAGAGTTGTTCGTCCCAATTCCCATCCGACAAGGAGTATTGCCGTGAACGCACTGATCGTCACCTATTGGCATGAGATCGTCACCTACGGCACGCCGGTCGTCGTCTTCCTCGGCGTCATGCTCATCGGCATGTCCGTTCGTCGCATCCTCTTCAAACGCCTGACGAGGTGGGCGTCGCGGACGACGTGGCAGGGCGACGACATCATCCTGCAAGGGCTCCGCGGGCCGTTCCTCATCTGGTGGTTCCTGCTCGCCGTCCACATCGCCACCGGCACAGCGCCGCTGCCACCGGCATGGTCGGACATCATCGGCAAGACAACCTCGGGGCTCCTCATCCTCTCAATCTCCTGGGTCGTGGCCAACACCACCGCCCAACTTGTCGTCCTCTACGCCCAGAAGCTCGACGTCATCATGCCGATGACATCGCTGACGCAGAACATCGTGCGCATTCTCCTCATGAGCCTCGGCCTCTTGATCTTTCTCGATACGATCGGCGTCGAGATTACCAGCCTTCTGGCGGCGCTCGGCATCGGCTCGCTCAGCATCGCGCTCGGGCTGCAGCCGACGCTCGCCAACCTCTTCTCCGGCATCCATATCGTGGCGACCAAGCATATCCGGAACGGTGATTACATCAAGCTCGACTCCGGCGACGAAGGGCACGTCGTCGATACCAACTGGCGCTCCACACGGATCTGCACGCCGCTCAACACCATCGTCATCGTGCCCAACGCCAAGCTCTCCGAGGCGATCGTCACCAACTATAACCTGCCCGATCCGTCGATCGCGGTGCCCGTCCACATCGGCGTGGACTACGCCAGCAACCTCACGTTCGTCGAGCAAGTGACGAACGAGGTCGCGCTCGATATCCAACGCACCGTGCCCGGCGCCGTACCCGATGCTATCCCGCTGGCGCGCTACCATACGTTCGGCGACTCCAGCATCAACTTCACCATCGTCCTGAAAGCCCGCACGCTCGCCGATCAACCGTTGATCAAACATGAGTTCGTCAAACGCCTGCACCGGCGTTACGTGCAGGAGAACATCACCATCCCCTTCCCAACCCGCACGCTCCATGTCAACCCTTCGCAGAACCCGCTTGCCGAATCCAGTACGCCATCTGGCTGACCTTGAGCGCCGGATTGCCGCGGAATCCCGCACGCTGATCTGCTGCGACTACGACGGTACGCTGACACCGATCCGCGGTCGCCCACAGGACGCCGTGCTCGAATCACGGGCGAAACGGCTGCTGACCCGGCTGCACGACCATCCCCGCTTCAGCCTCGCCATTGTCAGCGGCCGATCCCTCAGCGATCTGAAGCGATTGGTCAACGTCAACGGCATCTGGTCTGTCGGCAACCACGGATTGGAGATGGACGGGCCCGGTCTGACGTTTGTCCACCCGGACGCGACACGCTACCGCCCGGTCATTCGCACGCTCGTAGCGGCGTTCCGCCGAGCGGCCGCATCAATGCCCGGCGTCGTGATCGAAGACAAGCGATGGACGCTCAGCGTGCACTACCGCCTGACACCGCCCCCTCTGACCGCATTACTGCTGCAACGGCTGCAGGCGATCGCCGAACCGTACCGGCGTAACGGCACCGTGGTGATCGGCGGCGGCAAGCAGGTCTTCGAGATCCGGCTGCCGATTCCTTGGCACAAAGGCTCGGCCACGCTGTGGCTCCGACATCACGTCGGCGCCCTACGCGGCGCTCCACGCCTGTTCACCATTTATCTTGGAGATGACCTGACGGACGAAGATGCGTTCCGCGCCGTGCAACGCTCCGGTGGGGTAGGCATTCACGTTGGTGATGGCAGCCGCCCAACGGTCGCGCACCTGCGCATACCGAACGTCAACGCCGCGCTGCGATGGCTGAAGCAGCTGGTGCAGTGAAACACCCTGGAAAGGATGGCGGGTCGTGACCTCAGCCGTCGGGGGCATTCCACTGCAGATCGCACATCAGTACAGCGGGCTGCTCTGCCGCAGCATCGAAGGCGCCGTGCGCGCCATCAAGCAATGTCTGAACAATCCAGCGTTCGGCAAACGGCTGGGCGCGAATGGCCGAGAGCACGTACGGCAATGCTTCCTGCTCACCCGACACCTGAAGGACTATCTCCTGCTCTGCCTCGCCCTCGACCACCCGGAAGATATCGTCCAGCTCGGCTAATCTAGTACTGAGCGATGGCGTGTTAGGCGTAAGAGATGTTGTTCGCTTCGCAAACGTTCATGGCTTCACGTTGCTCTGTCGAACAGCTGGCCAGCGTCAGAACCAAAGTGCCTGGCACTGTTTGACCATCCATCGTCATCGAAGAACAGTACCAGGCACGTGTTGCTGGCAACCAGTGGATTTTCGACAGGGCAGTTTTAATTTCTAGCGCAACGCAGAGATCCGGTTGACGCGCGGCTGGCGGCAAGATGGAACTGCTGGGGATCAAAGCGCTCCAACTAAAAGCGTTCGCGCAAGCAATCTTCAAACGTAGCTATGGCTCAGTCGCTGAGGTTCTCATCGTGTAGAGTCGGGGGACACTCCAAAGGCAACGGTTTGAAATGCCTTCACTCCGGTGGTGCCAACTCAGCCGATGAACGGCCGCGCCTCCTGCGTTGATGCCCCAACGTGAGCGCTGCGCTGCGCAGGATTTCCGCTAGACGCAACTTCTCGGACCATGACAGCTGCGCACGAGATCGCTGCCACCGGCTTTGACGCTCCCACAAATCCTTGAGAGCTTTGATATCAACCACTTAAATGCCTCCGTTGGAAGAGACGCCATCGTTCGGAAAGACCATGACGCGCCGCAAGCGCTCCGATCGCTTCAACCCCCACCGATCCGGCATCGAGTAACGACAGCATACGCAAGTGATCCTTGGGGCGACCGACGCTCAAAGCGATCGCCGCCAAGTGCGCCGCGCCCACCACACGAAACGAGATCCCTTCGACCTCGCCTGTCTCCGCCTCTCGAACCGCCTCCTTGGTGAGCGCATCGAACGCAGGGATAAACTGCACGGGCCAGCTGCCGACGCGTATTGCTTCACCCTGCGGGGCATATCCACGAACTTCACAGTAACGGTAGATCGGAGAGAGCACATCCAAACCTGATGCTTCAGGGAGTACGACCAAGATATCCGCGTCCAACGTCGCTACCGGCTCGGTGTACCGCATCTGAGCGATCGCGCCAAAGACCGCGTAGTCACAGATCACGCCGTCGGCTTTCATCGCCTCAAGGAGTTCGGCAACCTCTTTCATCAGATGGCGCAGTCCCTCTCTCGCATCACCGACACAATCCAACCCTCGCCGACTATACCATGCGCCACCCTGGCGAACAACGACCCCTCAAGCGACGCGCCAGTTAGGAACGCGCCGGGTAGATGCTTGCTGCTGGATGACGCGCGGTGGAGGACGCTAGGCGCGGGATTGCGTCACGGCCCACTGCTTGGGGTCGAAGTCTTTCCTGATCTTCGTGCGCTCTAAGAGCGTCTCGAGACCGTTGCCAGCCAACAACGCGCTGATCGGTTGATTCCATTCCAGCGTCACCGGCCCATCTGGCGCCAGCTTCTGCCACGCTGGCGTCTGGAGAGAACTGTTGGAGACTACAAAGTAGGGAAACAACCCCTGCCCCACCATCGCTTTGATCAGCGCGATATTCGCGTCGGATGCGATGTAGACGTCGTACCCCGTGCCTTGCAGCTGCTGCCGCTGCGCCTCGGTCGCGGCAAAGACGATGAGATTCGGCTGAGCCCCCGGCTGGCCGACCGTCAGCAGCCCGAGCCGATCCCGGATCGCCGCAGGCGTGGCGTTCCCGATGAGACTCGCATCGATCACAAATAACGTCTTGTCCAGGCCCCGCTCCCGGAGAATCGCCAACCCGTCCGTTGCTCCACTGGCGTCCGCTTCGCCAATGCTCACCGTGCCGTCGTCCGTCTCGCGCTCGCTTCGTCGCCAACTCGCTGGCACTGTAGGCGCTTGGCGATCCGCAATCCTCATCGGCTGCTGCGGTACGTAATTGTCCGCCGTCGCGACCGGCTGCTCCAACACCTGCACCTCCGGCCGCGCCACAGGCATCGCCATCCCCGTCGTCCCATCTATCTGCCCCAGCGGCGGCTGCTCCGTCAGCAAGCCGGGACTCGAGGTTCGCGGTGGTATCGTTGCCAGGATTTCAGCGCCATCCCCTGTTATCAATGGCGTCATCGTCCCGCCGTCTGGCCGCTGCGCCAACGAATCATCAAACGAATTCATCAACGCGTTGACCCCGTCAACGTTTGCCAACGCGTTAGGTGACACGTCTTCCATCCCTTCCACCAACGCCAGGTTTTCTGGTTGCAGAGGATCGTTGCTCGGCATGGCACCAAACCGACCCTCTTCTTTTTCTTTCGGCAGTACCTCCCCCTTCCTCGGCATCGTCGGAAGGACACCCCGCTTCTCCAACCGTTTACGGAACTCTGCTTCCAAAGTCTGCTGCGTTCTTCCCGCCGGCGGCTCCAAGATATCTCTCGCGATGATCAATATCCTCACTGGAATCGTTTTTCCCGTTGCGGGATCTGTCTCGTAGGACACTCCGCTCACCGACGTCTGAGCTTGAGTCCAGTCGTACCGGATCCCTCGAATCTGTTGCCATTGCTCCTGCGTCACCGTACCCAGCGTACGTTTGATCCACGCGCTCGCATCAGAATAGACCCCGAGCAACAGGTGGGGTCCCAACCACAGCTGAGACCCCGACACCTCACTCTGCGGTACGGGTAGCACATACCGATAACGCTCTGCGGTTCCACCACGACCAGCCCATACGCCAGCAACCACTCGCTCAATCGACTCACCTCCGCCCTGGAGGTTCTTCCGACTGATCTCCGGCAGATGATCACGCAGCCACTGAGCCTGCCACAGCTGGATGTGTGGCGCGTCCTCGTTGGCGGCCTCGACTACCACCGAAGCATCATGCCTCCACAGCACACCCACCAAGTCGCCATACGCCACCTGGGCTCGCACCACCCCTGCCTTTGCCACACTTAACGCCAGCTCTCGCGGCTTGCCCGGCTCGAGAGGATCCGTAGGACCAAGGTCAACATCTGCATGCGTCAAGAGTGCAACTTGTACGCCATGCACGATGTGGTCCATCTCGACTGCTGTTCCGAATTCGCGCCGCCCTTCCTCTTTGCTCGCCTGTGCAGTTTCAGTCGGCACGCTCAAGAACGGATCAAATACCCCACTGACCTCGTTTACGTTGACCGGCACGCCCTGCCCGGCCATACCTAGCAGTTGCAAGATCCCGAAGAACCGATCCCACGGCACAAACAAGATCTCTACCGCCGCCGCGTGTTCGTTCCCCGCCCGGCGACCGATCTCCACGAGCCATACCGGCCTCTGCTTGGCTGCCACTATTTTCTCCAACTGGTCACTTATCTGCTGCAACGCCACGCCGCCGATGGCTTGCATGTACCGTCCGGTTGGAAAGGACTCCCACCCTCCCGTACGTGCACCCCCCAATCCCGTCACATTGCTCCATACCGCCCCGGTCGCCGGATCGAACCAGATCTCCGAGGGCCAGACCCTCTTCTCCCCCTGTGGCGATGCGACTAGGTAACGGCCAGCCAATTTGGGCGCTACCATCAGACCAGCTCCTGTTGCCGCACCGACCTGGAGGATCTTGCGTCGCGTCCAGTTGGTCGCCATCGCGATGACGGGGCTCGTCTCCTCCGCCAACCCGGTGCCCACCTCCTTGCTCGCCTCGACGAGATCGTTAAGCTTCGCCTCATCGGCGTCAACGCCGTAGGCCTTCAACAGCGCATAGACCCCGATCCCTAGAATCAAGATCAAGCCAGCGACGATCTTCGGATTGGTCAGCACCTTCCCAAGCGAGAAACCTTGCGCCGTAGCCTCCGTCTCAAACGCACGGACTTTCTCCGCCGACGTCGCGTTGGGGTGCGCTGCTGCGTCCACCTTCTTCGCCAACGTCAATACCTGCTCCTCTTGCAAAGCAACGAGAGTGTCTCCTTCGTCGGCAGCATCCAATGCTCCAATCCCTTTCTTCTGCTTCTGCTCAAGACGTTCGGGTTGCTCTTCACGCCAACGCTTCCACCCCTCTCGTTGCCAGTTCTCACCTTTGCCACCTTCGTAGAAACTCTGCCACGAATCCCGCAGGGAGAGATCTGAGCTGGGCTCTCCATCCAACTGATGATCGATCTCCACTGAGCCCCTATCGATCTGCGCTTGAAGCTCCGGCGATGCCTCCTTGTCTTTCCACCACCCGAACACCTCTTGGACGCTCTTCAGATCTCCGCGAGTGCCGTCGATCAACTGCTCGATCGCCGCAGGCACTGGAGCGTCGAACTGCTGCTCCAGCTCCTGCGTCGCATAGATCGCGCCAATCCCCAACCCGCCCCGCACACCGGCCAGAGTATCCAGCATCCGCACAGCAGCATCGCGCATTGCAAGCGACGCGTCTGCGTTCGGTTGCGCGAGCATGTAGACTAGGAGCCGCTGCACGATCACGACCCGGATGGCGATGTGATCCATCGCGTTGACGGCAAAATCCTCGGCATACTTCGCGCCATGGGCCCCGGCATAGTACATCTGGCTCGGCGGACGCCCGCCGTACACCGTGAAGGACACAAGGGATTGTTCCGCCTGCTGACGCCAAGCGCCGTTGTCGCTGTAGAGATTCGCTACCACGGTCCCCAGTGCTGACTTCTCTGCCTCCGACAGCGACGTCTTGGCCAACGCCTCGTTCAGCCACTGTGACTCGGCGTCACGCATATCCTCCCAGGTCTCATCGCCACGCGGCGTTGGCAAACCGCGCTCGCTGAACCACTTGATCAGTGCGGCGCTACCACTCAGAATGACGATAGCACCGACGACCGCCGCTCCGAGGAATCTGCGCCGCGTCATTATGTTGCTACCAGCTGCCATCGCGACGACGGGGCTCGTCTCCTCCGCCAGTTTGCCGAGCTGGCTGGCGTCAACGAGCTCTTGGGACTCAAGGGCCTGATCGACGGGCAGGTTGAAGTAGATCAGCAGCGCTAGGACCACCGCGAACCCAAAGGCACGCCCTAGAAGCCGTGGGAAGATGGGGTTCCGCTGTATCATCTGCGGTAGATCGAAGCCCTGCTTTAGAGCATCAGCGGCATACTTTGTCGCCTTCTCCTCAGGTGGACTGGTCTTGAAGGCTGCATCTACCTGGAACGCCAACACCAACGCTTCATTCTCCTCTACTTCCTCTGACTCCCGCAGCTGCGCCTCCTGCTGTGCATCAACCGTCCGCTGAATCCACGTACCGCCCTTGGATGGCTGCCCCCAATCCGGTTTCCCATCACTCACGCATAACATCGACAACCGCAACTCCCCAATCAAATGCGGTCTACGCCACGAGAACGCCGCGTGCTCCTTGTCCACACCCGAAACGCCCGACAGCCGAATCCTACCCTCTGTCCCTGCTATGACTTCCTGTTCTGAGCCATCCTCCAGCGTCTCCAGTGGGTTCATGGACCGCGTCCCAAGATCTGCGACACCTACGACCACCGCATTCTTTTGCCCCGCTTGTGGCACACGATGGGCCGTTAACTGGGCTGTCAGATCACGACCGAGCTGGATCGACCAAACGCCCTCCTCCTCCGGAAGCCCAGACACGGGGATCAGAACAAAACTCCCAGATGGAACGCGCTGATACCACCGATCGCCAAACCGTTGTAAGCCGATATATCCCTCTTGCTTCGCCGCAGCAAACGCTTTGTCCAACAAGGACTTCGCTGCCTCCTTCCACTGCTGTCTCCGCAGCTTGTTCTGTTCTGCCATAGAATCGACCGGACTCATGCCAGCTTCTCCACTAATAGACCTGTCGATTTCTTTCTCTATCAAGGAACGAAGCTGCGAAGACTTGGAGCCCGCCTTCTGCAAATCAACGATGTAATTCATAAACGCCACAAACTCTTGGGATGTTAAGGGGAAGTACCTGGGGGATGCGCTTATCACCATGCTAACGGGAGACGACCCGGACAACATCTTCATGAGATCAATTTCGAGTCCGGAGACAGACGCGAACGCTCCCGTAACACCCAGCGGCTCTAAACTCACACGCTTGACGTTCGACGCATAGGAGACGCTCGCCCCTGGTCGCACCCTCATCATCGCCGCAGCACCCGCGACGCTTCCGATTCCCTGGCTGATATCAGACTCCCCCACCGCCAAAGCACCGTCGGCGCCGAGTTCCGCCAGCTGGGTGCCGAGTTGCTGGCTCAACGCGTCGGCATCGAGATCACCCCAGACGAGTGCGAGGACAGCGATCGTGAGGGCCGCGCCGAAGACTTCCAGGAATGCACGAAGCGCAGTTGGATTACCCTGGCCCTGGCGGAGCAATGCACGATCTTCAGCTATCAGCCCATCGTGGAGGGTCTGGGCTTGTTGCTCTGCCGACTGGCTAGGGCTCAGCTTAGCCTTGATGGCCGAAAGTTTCAGCAGCATGGCGGCCTTGCCGAAATCCATCTGGCTGGGGTCAACCTTTGCCTGACCATCCGTGAGCAGCGCCACGGTCACGAGGATCGCCGCTAAGAGGGCCACCGCCACCCCGGCAACGAGGGCCTTTCCCTTCGGCGTACCGAGGAATTCGAGCGTCCGAGGATTCCTGACACCCGCCGCTACTACCCACTCCTGCAAGAATGTCGGATTCTGCGGCGAAGTCCCCTGAGCAGTCACGGGTAGCAGTCCGTGCGGAGCTGCGGTGGTTAGCCCTCCCACTCCGGCCGGTGGGATCTGTAGCAATTCCTCCAGCGGTGCACGTTGGCCGCGGATGAGGCGGTGGTAGAGCGCCTCGTCCAGCTCGCCGGCGGCAGTTGGCGTGATGACGACGTAAGGAATCTGCCGCTCGCGCAAGAGCGCCGTCACGCCCGGCGTGTGAAATCCTCCGGCCACGAGCAGCACGGCCTCTGGCCGTATTGTGTCATTCGTCGCTCGTCGTACGTCGTGCGTAAGCGGCCGAGCCTGACTGTCAGCGGTCACGGATGACGTTCCAGCCGCTTCACGCTTCACGAGGGACGCTTCACGGCCCTGCACCAACGCAAGGGTGTTATCGAGCAAGACGCGGTCGCGCTGGTAGGCGAGGGCGTAGAAGCGTTCGGCAAGAGGGAGATGAGCGTCCAGCACGGCGGCGAGATCCAGTTGGGGCTTCTCGACTCCGTCCGCCAAAGAGCTATGGCGGACTTCGCTCGAAGAAGAACGCACATCGTTCTCGTTCGAGCGACCCCGCGCTTGTCGAGGGGGAGTCGAGAACCCTCCTTCTGGTCGCTTTAGAAACGCCGTGAATGTCTTGGCTGTAAACTCGTCGCGATGTGCCTGATAGTAGACGACCTGATCGGGCGTCAGCTTGAGACTGAAGAGGTCGCGGAGCAATTGGGCATGACGCACCAGCTTGGCGAGCGTTTGGGCGTCGTCCGAGCCAGCCAACCGCTCGGTCAGCGCCCATTCGAGTTGCTCCAGCTCCGGCAGGAGCCGGTGATGCTGCAACACCTGTGTCAGCTCTAGGTAAGCTGAGAAGGCGACAACGCTGGCGTAACCGGTGAGGTCAAGGTCGGCGTCCCGTGCGAGTGCCAACGCTATGAGCCGCGGATAGAAGTACGCTGGCGCAATCGCCTGCCGCTGGAATTGATCCAGCAGGACGGCTAACTCTTCAGGTCCCTGCGCATCTTGTGGCTTCTCGACTCCGTCCCTCGACTCGCTCCGCTCGCTCGGGACTCCGCTCGAAGAAGAACTGGAGCCGTTCTCGTTCGAGCGACCCCGAGCGTGTCGAGGGGGAGTCGAGAACTCACCCTGTGGTCGCCGATCAACGATGGCCGAGAGGAGTTGCTGAAGTTCGACCTGCACCTGGTCGCGGTTGATGGCAGGCTCCATCATCTGGAGCGACTGGAAACGGACGAGGTTGGGCGCAACGGTGTCCACCGACACCTGATGCTGCTGGGCGAGTCCTGCCAAGAAAGCCACATAGTCCGGCATGGCCAACGTCCCCGCCTGAAACTGCGCGGCGTGAGCACGCAGCTCTTGCAGCGGCTCCGGGTAGAGCGTCGACTCCAACGCGGCGAGCGCCTGCTGGATGCGCGTGAGCACCTCTTGCGCTACAGGAGCCACGTCCAACACCTGGCGGTACACCTCGGTATTCTCGGCGTGGAGGGTCATGTCCTCGACGCCGTAGACCGTGATCGGGAGCTGCTCGGTGATGATCTGATACTCGTGGCCGGTTAGCTCCCCCGCTGCCAGGAAGGTCTTGGCGACGTCGGCGCGGAGCTGGCGATCCTCAGGGAACTGCTTGAAGAACTCGAGGGCAAACGGCCCTTCAGCGCCTTCGGCAGCGACCAGTTTCAGGTTATACGTCTTGTGGAGGTGCTGGAGGATCCGGCCTTCCGCCTGCTGCGCCTCGGCTTGCGTGTGGAGATCCTGTAGGAGGATGACGGTCGGACTGGACGGCTGCCCCCCCCTGTCTGGTGGCGACCAGACTTCGAGGATCTGGCCGTCATCGGGTGGAATGTTGATGGCCGAGAGATCTTGGAGACTGGCAAGGCTCAGTGGTTTAGGTTTTTCGGTGGACGGTGGACCATGGACGGTGGACGCTTTGTCTTTGCCGATCATCCCCTGCTTGGCGTCGAGTTCCCGGAGGTTGCGTTCTCTGACGGCGGTGTGGGACGCTTGCTTGGTAGCGAAGACGGAACGACTGGTGGAAGCCGCTAAGAGATCTGGCGATGGCAGACAAAGCAGTTGCACCAGCACGAACGCTAGCGCACGGACAGACGATGCCTTACTGCATCTTTGAAAGACTCTCACTTGTGAGGGATACACTCCAACCAGACTGTCAGACGGTATTTATAAACCTACTTAAAAACTACCATCCAATTTGGTTAGTGGCAAGGGGTCAGACAAAAAATCATGTTTGGTTGCTCGTAGATCGTGGCTATCAGAGACACAAGATGAAATATCCTAGACCGTTATGATCCATGTAGAACACCGTACGGCTGCACTTTATTTATACCGGTACCGGAGACGTGACACTGTTCGAGCACGTTTCACGGTGGAAGGTCCACGCGGTGAGGCCGTAGCGGGTGCGCACGAAATGCTGGGCGAGATCGTGTTCGGTGGCGGTCGGGACGCCTAGCTCGCACTGAATCCCCAGCGTTTGCTCCAAACCGTGGATGATGGCTTGGCAGACGGCATCGCTCGGCAATGCCGCTGCACGACTCTCCGCCGACGGCACGCTACCCTTCTTGAGCAATCGCACGAGCCACAACGGAGGATCGGCCAGTGCCAGCGTCCCCTGATGCAACAGTGTGCCGCGACCGCGCCGCTGTGCGCCACCGGCGACCTTGCGACCGTCACAGATGACATCGAACCGCGTCGGCCGCACAAAACACGGGAGCGCGCGACGCGGATCGGTCGACCGCTCCGCCGATGCCGCCAGCTCCGCTGGAATGCCTACGGCGCGCAATCCTTCTGCGATACCGGCATGAATCCGCTCGTAGGAAGCCAGAATCCCGCGCGGCAGATCGCCCAGCAACTCAGGCGCGGTGATCGTGTAGGTCAAGTCGGTGCCGTGACAGACGGCACCACCACCTGTTGGACGACGTACCACCGTCACGCCGTGTTCAACGCATGCCGCCACATCCACCTCATCCTCTACCCACTGGAAACGGCCGATCGAGATCGCAGGCGCGCGCCACTGATAGATGCGGATGGTCGGAGGACTGTCTCCATCACACAATCCCTGCCACAACGCTTCGTCGAGCGCCATGTTCCACGCCGGATCAGCAGGAATCGGATCGAGAAGTAAACGGACAGGAGCAGACATAACCCTTACCTCGCCAACATGAAACCGATAGTTCGTCTTCGAGCAAAGGCCACGCAGTGGCCGGAGTCGAGAAGCTACCGACAGTTCTCGACTCGCTGGCCCACCCAGAAAGCGTCCTCGCTAGCGCTGCGGTACTTTCTGGGGACCCCGCCGCTCGCTCGAACACGAACCCGTCACGATCTTGTGGACGGGGCACTACTTCTTCAACAACGCGGCCATCTGCGCTGATCTGCGAGTGGTATCTCCGCGATCATCCGTGCCACTTGTACGATGTCGCCAGCTGAGATTCGGCTCGCGCGCCGCTGTCACTTCATCGAGCCGCCCCACCGGCGTCGTGCTCGGCGCCCGGCGCACCGACTCCGGATCGCGGCGCGCCTCCTCGTCGATCGCCAGCATCGCGTTGATGAACAAGTCAAGCGTTTGCTTGCTCTCCGTCTCGGTCGGCTCAATCATCAGCGCCTCTTCGACGATCATCGGGAAGTACACGGTCGGCGCGTAGAACCCATGATCGAGCAGCCGCTTGGCAATATCGAGCGCCCGCACGCCGAACGCCTTCTGCCGAACGGCGCTGGCCACCAGCTCATGCATGCACGGCTCGTCGTACGGCACATGGTATCGATCCTTCAGCCGCGCCCGGAGATAATTGGCGTTGAGGATCGCATGCTCGCTGATCTTCGGAATCCCCCCGCACCCATGGAGACGGATATAGATGTAGGAGCGAATGATCGCGCCGACGTTGCCATGAAACGCCCGCACCTTGCCGATCGACTGCTGGACGTCATGCACCAACTGGTAGCGGTCGCCTTGACGCGCGATCCGAGGCACCGGCAGATACGGCGCCAGATGGCGTTTGACGCCGAGCGGCCCGGCACCCGGGCCACCGCCACCGTGCGGCACCGCGAACGTCTTGTGCAGATTTACATGCATCAGATCAAAGCCCATGTCGCCCGGTCGGCTGACGCCGAGCAACGCGTTCAAGTTCGCCCCGTCAAGATACAAGAGCGCCCCCACCTTGTGCACCATCGCCACGATCCGCTCGATATCAGTCTCGAACAACCCGAGCGTGTTGGGATTCGTCAGCATGAAGACGGCGACATCCTGATTCAACGCTCGCTCCAGCGCCGCCAGATCGACGCGCCCCGCCACCGTGGACTTGATCTCGACTACCTCGTAGCCGCAGAGCGCGGCGCTGGCTGGATTGGTACCGTGCGCCGAATCGGGGATGATCACCGTCTTGCGCTGATGCCCCTGATCGGCGTGATACGCCCGCGCGATCAGCATCGCCGTCAGCTCCGCCTGCGCGCCGGCCGCCGGCTGCAGCGTAAACGCGTCCATCCCGCACATCTCGCAGAGCCATTCTTCCATCTCATGCAACAGCCGCAACATCCCCTGCGTCGTCTGCTCCGGCTGATACGGATGCAGGCGCGCAAAGCCCGGCTGCCCAGCCAGCGTGTCGCAGAGTTTCGGATTGTACTTCATGGTGCAGGAGCCGAGCGGATAAAACTGGGTGTCGACGCAATAGTTCCGCTGCGCCAGCTGCGTGAAATGTCGCACGACGTCGAGCTCCGACAGCTCAGGCAGCGCCGCCGGCTCACGCCGCAACCGCTCACGCGGGATCCAACGCTCCAGCGGCTGCCGCGGCACATCGAGCTTGGCCGGCATGAATCCACGACGTCCTTCGACGCTCTGCTCGCTCAACAACGGCACCACGGTCATCGCGCCAACGCCTCCTGCAACGCCGCGGCAAACTGATCGATCTCTTCACGCGTCTTCGTCTCCGTCACACACACCAGCAACTCCTGCTCGCGAGCCGCATCAAACCGACTCATCGGCACGCCGGCCAGAAAGCCGCGTTCAACCATCCGATCGACCAGCGGAGCAGCAGCCGATGACAGCTGTAGCAGAAACTCGTTGAAAAATGGCTGCTCGTACGCCAGGCGGACACCGGGAATCCGGCACAGCGCCTCCTGCGCGTAGTGACTCCTGGCCACGTTCTGATACGCGATCTCGCGCAACCCCTCCTTGCCGACGAGCGACAGATACACCGTCACCGCCAGCGCGCAGAGTGCTTCGTTGGTGCAGATGTTGGATGTGGCCCGCTGCCGACGAATATGCTGCTCGCGCGTCTGCAGCGTCAGTACAAAGCCGCGCCGCCCCTCGTGGTCGGTCGTCATGCCCGCAAGCCGCCCGGGGATCCGCCGCATCAACTCCTGCTTCACCGCCATGAAGCCAACGTACGGACCGCCATACCAGATCGGGTTGCCGAACACCTGCGCTTCTCCCACGGCGACGTCAGCACCGTACGCCCCCGGCGCCTCCAGCGCCCCGAGCGAGATCGGATTGACGCACGCAACGAAGAGTCCGCCTGCCGCATGCGCCATCGGCTCGATCTGCGCCATCGGCTCGACACAGCCATAGAAGTTTGGATTCTGTACCACCACCACAGCCGTTTGATCATCCACGGTGTTGCGGAGGGCTGCGAGATCCGTGACCCCCTTCGGGCACGGCAACTCCACCAGTCGGATCGGTAGATCATCGAGGTACGTCTTCAGCACGCGGCGATACTCCGGATGAACGGCCGAGGAGATCACGACGGTTGACCGCTCAGTGGCTCGCAGCGCCAGCAAGACTGCCTCCGCCAGCCCCGAAGCACCATCGTAGAGCGAAGCATTGGCGACGTCGAGATCAGTCAGCTCGCAGATCAAACTCTGGAACTCGTAGATGGCTTGCAGCGATCCCTGGCTGGCTTCCGGCTGGTAGGGCGTATAAGCCGTGATGAACTCACCGCGCATGATGAGCGGCGCCACCGCAGCAGGAATGAAGTGATCGTAGGAACCGGCGCCGAGAAACGATACCAGCTCGTCTACCGTCCGATTCTGACGAGCGAGGGTCGTCATCCAACGCGCGACCTCCGGCTCCGTAATCCCCTCAGGCAAGCGCAGCGGCTTGGCTCGAACAGAAGGCGGGATCGCCCGCAACAACTCCTCAACGCTGGAGACGCCGATGGTCTCCAACATCTGCCGGCGATCTTCGTTAGTATGCGGGATGAAGTCCATGGCCTACTTCAGACGTATGAACCAGACGTAGGACGTGAGCAGTTGGGACTAGCAGCCGACGGACGTGAAACGCACACCTTACGCCTGCCCACTGGCCCTCCCACTGTTCACGTCTTGCGTCCGATCTTACCACCCGTCGTACGCCTGCCAACCGTCCACGCCAACTGTCCACGTCTTACGTCCGTTCTTAGTGGGGTGCAGAAGTGAACTGCTCGTACTCCGACGGCTTCATCAACCGCTCGATCTCCGAGGAATCCGATATCTTGAGCGCCAGAAACCACCCATCGTCAAAGGGTGACCGATTGACGAGCCCCGGATCCTTCACCAACACCTGATTGACCTTGACGATCTCGCCCGATGCCGGCGCATAGATGGAGAAAGCGCTCTTGACCGACTCGATCACAGCGCACTCCTCGCCCGCCTTCACTACGCGCCCCATCTTCGGCAGCTCGACATAGACGATATCCGTCACCTGCTGCTGGGCAAAGTCCGAGATCCCGACGTAAGCCGTCCCATCCGGCTCCATCCGGATCCATTCATGCGTCTTCGTATACCGATTCCACTCATGCCCCGACATGCGTGCGTCGCTCCAGTTTCGACCGCCGATAGAACGGCAGCCGCGCCACCTCCGCCCGACACCGGCGCCCATGCACCACCACCTCGACTCGCGTGCCAGGCGCCGCCAATGCCGTCGGAACATAGCCCAAGGCGATGGACTTGTCAAGCGATGGTGACTGCGTACCACTGGTCACCACGCCGATAGCCCGCCCCTCCTGCTCGATCATACAGCCATGCCGGGCAATCCCCTGATCGATCATCACCAGCCCCACCAATCGCTCCGTCGCACCATCGCGCTGCTTCGCCAATAACGCCTCGCGCCCGATGAACGACGGCTTGCCAAAGTTGACGGCGCGCTCCAGCCCCGCCTCGAACGGCGTCCGCGCCTCATCCAGGTCGACGCCGTACAGCCCATATCCCATCTCCAGCCGCAACGTATCCCGCGCCCCGAGCCCGACCGGCACCAATCCCGCCGATCGCCCGGACTGCAGGAACGCGCCCCAGAGCGCAACGATCGCCGATGACGGGCCGAAACACTCCACCCCCGACTCCCCGGTGTAACCGGTGGCGGAGATGACGATCGACGTCCCATGCCAGTCGATATCCTTGAACTCGCGGTAGCCGAGCCCCGTCACCTCAGACCCCAGGACCGCTTCGGCGATACCCACCGCCTGCGGCCCCTGCAGCGCCAGCCCGCCAGTCCGGATGGTGATATCCTCGATCGTCACGTCCCCCTCGTGGAAACGCTGCAACCATTGCAGATCTTTCGCCGCCGTCGCTGCGTTCAGAATCACCAAGTAGCGCCGCCGGCCATACGGATAGACGTAGCAATCATCCAGCACGCCACCCTGCTCGTTGCACACCAGCGAATAGACCACCTTGCCGACGCGCGCGATCTCCAAATCGTTGGTCATGAGACGCTGCAGGAACGGCAGCGCATCGGCGCCAGTCACCAGCACACGCGTCAGATGCGACACATCGAAGAGCCCGGCGGCCGTCCGGGTCGCCCGATGCTCCTCGATGATGCCGGTGTAGAGCACCGGCAGGCGCCATCCATGAAACTCGATCAGGCGGGCGCCGCAACGTTCATGTTCACTCTGAAGGGGAGTCGCTGGCATGAAGGGTCGGATGGCAGCCGTGCGCTACGGCACCTGCTGCTTCTCCTCGATGTGATGCTTGATCGTCTTGCCCTGCACCATGTAGATCACATCTTCGCTGATGTTGGTGGCATGATCGGCGATCCGCTCCAGATACCGTCCCACCAGAATCAGATCGACCGCGCGGGTCGTCACCGCCGGATCCTGCATGATGTAGGTCAGCAGCTCCCGGAAGACCTGATCGTTGAGCTGGTCCACCTGGTCATCACGCAGACAGATGCTGCGCGCCCGATCAGCATTCGCCTGAACGAACGCATCGAGGCAATCCTTGACCATCGCCTGCGCCAGTTGCGCCATACGGGGAATATCGAGCAACGGCTTGAGCGGCGGCTGGCGCAGCAGTTCGAGCGCCCGCTCAGCCGTATTGACAGCAAGGTCGCCCATCCGCTCGAGATCGTTGTTGATCTTCAACACCATCACGATGAATCGCAGATCGGCTGCGGCCGGCTGGCGCAGCGCCAGCAGTCGCAGGCACTCTTCCTCAACCTCCAGCTCCAACATGTTGATCGCCTCATCGGCCTTGATCACCGACTCGGCCATCGCCGCATCACGATCGACCAACGCCTTGACGGCTCGGCTGATCGCCTCTTCTACCATGCTCCCCATCCGAAGAATCTCGTCCTTCAGATGCCGCAGCTCTTCGTCAAAATGCCGCTCCACGCCGCCTCCTGAAAACCGTGTCTAGGTGCTGATGTGCCTACGTGCTTGCGTATAACCCCTAACGAATAACGAACGCGTTCCGCCACCTGACTCTCTACCTCGATTGCACCGCATGCTATGCGGGAACGCAGGCACGTATGCACACAAACACACATCTGCGTTGGACGCAGTATACCGAGTTTCACGATCATGGGCAATGCCCACAACGAACACCCGTTGTTGTTGTTCGTGAAGCGTCGTACGTGAAGCGTAAAACCAACTCATACATGCCACAGACGCAGGAATTCACGCTTCACGCACTACCCTTCGCTCCACCGATCAGACGCAGTTGCTTGGATGTCAGCAGCCACCGGAGCGTCGCGGTACCGGCCGATGCCTTACCTTCACATGAGAGACAAGCGACACCGCCCTTGCGGATCTCGATCGCCGCATCCTCGCCGCCGGTGATCAAGTAGGAGAGCAGTCGACTCAGATGTGGTTCATGGCCGACGAGCGCGATCGACGAAGCGCTCTCTTCGCTGAGCACTGTCATCAATTGCGACTTCGGTGCCGCAGGCGCCATCGCGTCCACCAACTTTGGCGGCTCCACCTCCAATTCCGCCGACAACCACTCTGCCGTCTGCACGGCTCGTAGCCACGGACTCGTGTAGATCTGCTGCGGACGAATGCCGAGTCGCTGTAATCCACGTGCCACGCTGCGCACTCGCTGGACGCCCTCCTCGGTCAGCGGCCGCTTGGCATCAGGCACGCCCGGCGCTCCACGATCGACCGCCACCCCGTGACGAATCAGGTACAACTCAGTCATCGATGACTCCCTGCGGACGTGAGACGTAGCACAGTTAGCCTGCCCGCCAGCAGACGTACAGCACAAACATCAGACGGAAAACGTTGAACGGTCATCGAGCATAGTGGGCAGACGTGAGACACGCACTTCTACGTCTGCCCACTAACTCAGCTCACTGTCTACGTCCTACGTCTGCCGACTACCCCAGAACACTGGCTCACGTCGTGCGTCGATCTCGCCGCGCCGACGAACGGACGAGACACATGGCGTCGAGACGCAGCACCCGCTCACAATCAACCGCGGCGCGCGTCAACTGCCGCAGAGCAGCCGACCGACCCGCATCCCACCGAAACGCCTGAATCTCGCGATGCGCCACCTCGCAATCATGCAGCGCGCCGAGCGCTTCCTGCAACCGTCGCAACGGCTCGAGCTGCCGTTCGCCCTCCGCATCACCGCGATACACAATCTCCAACACGTACCGCAGACGCTTCGTCACAATCCGCAGCCGATGCAGACTGGCTTTCGTCGGACGCCGACGGCACTGCTGCAGCCACACCTCCATCGACGCCACGCACCGCACCGCCGCAGGCGCACAGCCCTTCTCCCCCTGTTCAATCTCCAGCTGCTCTGCACGATCCAGCGCTTCAGCGACGTCTCGGCGCCCCGCCACCATCGCCAACTGACCGGCAAGCCGCCGCCGGTCAGACCGAAGATGCCGCAGCAACGGCGCCGACGAGCTGGTGAGATCAATGGTGTCGGCAAACTGGGCAAGCAGGAGTGTCGAGACATCGATGGCGCGCACGGCACCTAGCGCCCGCGCCAACCGCTTGATCGGCTTGTGCACCGATCGCGCGCGATGCGCGTCGGTAGCATGCGTCAACACATCGAGGGCAGCGCGGCACCGACGAGTCGCGACGCGCGTCCGGTGGACCCCTGGCACAGTCCAACGACCGCTTCGCGCGGATGCCCGCAGCTCACGACGAACCTGCCGAACCTGCTCCAGTAACGCAACGGCCGCTGGATATCGCTCCGCCAATCCCATGGCTCCACAGACGGCACGATCACGAAGCCGTCGACCGGCGCTCCGCAAACGCCGATCCTTGCAGATCCACGTTGCGCACCTTGCGGATCACCGGCTCCAACAATCCCTTCAGCTCCTCGTGAATCTCCGCCGCCCCGCGCCCCGACGTCTCGATCTTCACAAACCCGGACTCCTTCGCCATCTCATCGTACAACTGGATCATCCGCGTCTGGTACAGCACGAACGAGTCGAAGAGATCCTCGCCCAACGCCACATCCATTCCCGACTCCCAGTAGTTCATCCCCTTCGCCTCCAGCACCCGAGGGATCAACTGCTCAATCTCCACACGCAGATAGAGCACAATATCCGGCTCCAACGCGAATCCATAGACATTGCGGACCCACTCCAGCTCGCCGCCGCGCGCCACGTGCCGCGCGAATGCCGTATAGACGTACCGGTCGCTCAGCACGATGAACCCAGCCTTGAGCGCCGGCAGCACCGTGTTTTCCAGCCGATCGGCGAAGTCAGTGGCATAGAGGAGACTGAACGTGTGCTTCGTCAGCGTGTTCCCCTCCTTCGCCAGTTCGATCAACTTCGACATCAGCGATGATCGGGTCCAGCCGGTTTCGACAACTCCATACCCCTGAATCTCCAACCAATCCCGCAACTGCTCGATCTGCTCGGTCCGACCGACACCGTCGGTCCCCTCAACGACGATCAGGCGGCCTTTGAGGTTTCCGGTGTTTTGGTACGGGAGGCCTCGGCCGAGGAACTTGGCGCGCGCCATGCTTTCTTCTCCCCCTTTGATGATGCGCTGAGCACGCGCATGACATGCTCGCGCACCTGCTCCTGCTGCGCATCGATATCGCTCTCCGCCTCGATGACGCTCAGATTGTATTCCTTCACAATCTTCTCGTACTCCTCGGCGATCCGACGCTGAAACTCGCTGAAGCTCTTCACCGGATCGTCGCTGAACCGCATATCCATTCCGGCTTCGTAATATTTGATCTCCTGCCGCCCCGAGAGGATGCGCCCGATCGACACATCGACCGGCACGCGGAAGTAGAAGGCGATGTCCGGCTTGATGGCGAACCCGTAGAGCTGGCGCACCCAGGTAGGGTCCACACCGCGCACCACATCGCGGGCGAACGCCGTATACGCATACCGATCGGCCAGCACGATCATCCCCGCCTTGAGCGGCGGGATGATGTTGTAGAAGAGCCGGTCGGCAAAGTCGGTCGCGTGCAACAGGCTGAACGTCGTCGGCGTCAGCACCCGCTTCTTCTTGCCGATGCGCGTCGTCTCTTTGACCAGCGCCGAGGAGTTCCACTCGGTGAAAAAGACGGTATGGCCGCGGGCCTTGAGCCACCGGTGCAACAGTTTCACTTGCGTGCTCTTGCCGGAGCCGTCGATCCCCTCGACGATGAAGAGCTTACCGGGATACCGATGTGGCTGATTGAACGCGTCCATTGATGGTACTCTCCGTGGTCACACGATCGGCCGTCGTCGCCTCCTCCGGCGCCAACGCCAAGCGACACTCCAACGTTCTCTCGTACACCTCGCGGAAGAATTCGGCGGCCTTGCGCTGCACCGCCCACAACTCCAGCTCCGGGTCCTCCTTCGATACCAACTCGAGCACAACCGTCCGCTCGTTCACCCGCACCCGCAGCTCATCGATGACGCCGAAGTGACTCCGGTCGAGCGCATCCGCCACCCGCAGGATCGCCACCAGCTTCTGCACCCGCTGACGATCGCCGCTCTCCAACCGCGCGTAGTTGACATGCGTCTTCTTCGGCTTCCCCTTGCGATGGTAGCGGGCGAGATTCGCCATCAACTCGATCTCATCAGCGTTGAACCCCCGCAGCGCTCCATGCTTGATCAAATAGTACGAGTGCTTCTGGTGATCCTCGTAGCTGATGTGCTGGCCGATGTCATGCAACCAGCAGGCGTAACGCAGCAGCTCCCGCTCCGGCGCACCGAGCCCATGCAGCGGCGCCAGCCCATCGAACAACGCCAACGCCAGCTGCTCCACCTTGAACACATGGACCCGCTCAAACCGGCAGTTCTGCGCCAGCGCCAGCACGCTCTGCTCCCGAACGCTCCGCGCCCCACCCAGCAGAATCAGCTTCTTCCGGTTCCTATTAATGTAGTTGTAGAGAATGCCCTCGCGGATCGAGCCGGTGCAGTAGATCAACTCCGGCAGCTCCATCCGCTCCATCAAACGACACAGCACGTACGCCGCCGGCAGCAGCAGATCCTGACGGCGCACCTCAACGCCCGGAAGCTTCTGACGCTGCGCCGCCGTCGACGTCTCCAGCCAATCCCGCAACTCCTCCAGCTCCTTACGCTGCACCGTCACGCTGTTGAACGCCTCCGGCAACGCTTCGGTGCGCCGGTGGTGTGCGACGCCAACCAGGTGGCCGATGACGCCGGACGTCCCCACCACGATCTGCGGCCCATCGCGACGCGCCTGTTCACACACCGGATCGAGCGCCCGACCGATGTGCGCCAGCAGCCGCTCCCGCTCATCGCGCCCGATCGGATCGTGATCGATGAACCGTCCGCGCAACCGCGCCGTTCCGAGCCGCAAGCTCTCGACGAACTCGAGCCGCTCTGCGCTGGCGACCATGCACTCGACGCTGCCACCGCCGATATCGACGATGCACGCTTTCCGATCTCGCAGATCGACGAAGTGGCGCACGGCGAGATAGATCAGCCGCCCTTCCTCGCGCCCCGTCACGATCCGGACGGTCACTCCCGCCTCGCGCTCCAGCCGGTCGATCAACTCACCGCCGTTGGTCGCCTCACGCACGGCGCTGGTCGCGATGCCGATCAACTTGTCAACCTTGAGCTGCTCGGCCATGAGCCGGAACTTGCGCAGTAACTCCACGATCTCGCGCATCGTCCGCTCGGCGATCCGTCGGCTCGGCAGTACCGTGTCGCCGATCCGGAGCATCTCCTTCTCGTGCGCCAACACCTCAAATGCGGCGTGACGCTTTGCCTCCACCACCAGCAGGTGGATCGAGTTGGTCCCCAGATCGATCGATGCTAATCGCATGCCGCGTGACGCCTCCGTCCCCGATGCTACTGCCATACCTCTAAACAGCAAACCCGGAACGCGCTGCGCTGGCTACCAGCTTCCCATCGCCAGGCACTCTTCCGAATCCGATCAAACTCGTCTTATTGTAGCACAGGATTCACCGTATCGAACGCTCGCGACTCAATCGATCCGGCCGAATCCCCGTCGACAACGATATACAATCCCTTACACTTCTATGTCAAACAAGCATCAAAACCATGCAAATTTCCCAGCTGTCCATCAGTCCCACATGCGGTCTGCCGACAACCACAACGGTTTCTTCTCCCAAATGACCGACGCGATTTGCATACGCTTTACCGGCTAATCACGACAGATTGATATCCTCCCGCTATGCTTTCTCTGATCCAACACGAAACAGGAACTCGCGCGGAGGAATCGATGTCTGGGGTAGAACTGGAGGTACTGATCTGCAACCTCAGAACGGAAACGAGAACACTTTGCGAGTTGTTGACGCACTTGGAGCACGCGGAAACGCTTCCCGCCGGAGATCGCGACATGCTCCGTCACCGCCTCCGCCATGTCGCCCGGAATCTCACCCGCCTGGAGCGCTCGTTCCCCGCTACCGCGAACAACTGATAGACCCGAGCCACGAGCTCCGAGACTCGAGCTCCAAGCGACAAGAGCTAAACCAATCTCCTGATCTCTTGGATGAGTCACCGAGGCTGATACGAATCGGAACGGATTCTGAGATGTTGCTCGCGGCTCGAAGCTACAGTGTCCTCACCCAAATCGACCGGTAATGTACTGCTCGGTCACGGACTGATCCGGTGCGGTGAAGAGTTTCTGGGTCGGGCCGAACTCCATCAATTCCCCCAGCAACATAAAGCCGGTATCGCCTGAGACGCGCGCCGCCTGCTGCATATTGTGAGTGACAATCACGATGGCGTACTGCTGCTTCAGCTGACGCATGAGCTCTTCGATGCCGGCCGTCGCCAGCGGATCGAGCGCCGAGCATGGCTCATCCATCAGAATGATTTCCGGCTTCACCGCCAGCGTCCGGGCGATGCAAAGCCGCTGCTGCTGCTCCAGCGATAATCCCAGCGCCGAACGACCCAGTCGATCCTTGAGCTCACTCCACAACGACACCGAAGAGAGGCTCGACTCGACGAGCGACTCCAGCGCGCCACGGTCGCGGGCACCGCGGATGCGCGCGCCATAGGCGAGATTCTCGAAGATCGACAGCGGAAACGGATTGGGCCGCTGGAACACCATACCCACCCGCTGCCGCAACACCAACAGATCAAATCCATCGTGGTAGATTGACCGGCCATCCACCTGAATATCGCCCTCGGTGCGAACGCCGCCGATCAGATCGTTCATGCGATTGATGGAACGCAGAAGCGTTGACTTGCCGCAACCAGACGGCCCAATGATCGCCGTAATCGCTTGCGCCCGTACGGTCATGCTCACCAACTTGAGCGCCTGGAACCCACCGTAGAACAAGCTGAACCGATCAATGACGACAGGATTCATCGTGACTCCGCCATTTGCTGGCTAATGCGGAATGAAGGCAAACCAGATGTTCGTCGCTGGACACGTTTCCTAAGGCATTCCGCATTCCACATTCTGAATTCCGCATTGGTATCATCCGAACCGCCCCTCGATGTACCCCTCGGTGCGCGCATCCTTCGGCTTGGTAAAAAGACGGCTGGTCTCATCAAGCTCCACGAGCTCTCCCATCAGGAAAAACGCCACACGATCGCAAACGCGCGCCGCCTGTTTGGTATTGTTCGTCACGAGGATCTGCGTGTAGCGCTGCTTGAGCGCCAGCATCGCCTCCTCCACCTTGGCCGTCGAGATCGGATCGAGTCCGGAGCATGGCTCGTCGAAGAGAATCATTTCCGGGTCGACCGCCAACGTCCGGGCGATGCAAAGCCGCTGCTGCTGACCGCCGGAGAGATGACTCGCCGGCTCGTGCAAGCGATCCTTCACCTCTTCCCAGAGATACGCGGAGCGCAAGCCCTGTTCCACCAGCTCCGCGAGAGCGCGACGATCGCGCAGCCCATGCCGCCGCGGACCATAGACCACATTGTCGAAGATCGACATCGGCAGCACGACCGGCAATGCGAACACCATGCCGATGCGGCGTCGTAGCTCATCGACGTTCAATCGACGCGTGTCCTGACCATTGAGCAGTACCTGCCCTGATGATCGATACCCCGTCTCGAGATCATTCAACCGATTGAGCGAGCGGAGGAACGAGGTCTTACCGCTGTTTGCGGGGCCGATGATGCCAAGGATCTCATGCTCGCGCACGGTCAAGGAGATGCCTTTGACCGCCTCGGCCGATCCATATCGAATCCAAAGATCGGCTACCTCCATCTTCGCGCGTGCGGCTGACGCCGCAGGAGTCGTCGCAACCCGCGCCGCTGCCACACGCATCGACTCGGCCAGCTCCGATGGAATGGGCGATGCGGTCGCTACCACGTTCGCCGCCTCCGCAGGCGCGAGCGGATGATGATCGCCACCACGTTCATCAGCACGATCAATCCCACCAGCACGAGCGTCGTCCCATACTGAATCGCCGGCTTGACGTTCGGCACCTGCGTGGATAACACATAGAGATGATACGGTAGCGTCATGGCTTGATCGAAGATCGACTGCGGCAAGCGTGGCAAATAGAACGCCGCCACGGTGAACAGGATCGGCGCTGTCTCACCAGCAGCGCGACTCAGACCCAGAATGGTACCCGTCAGAATCCCTGGCAGCGCGTTCGGCAATACCGCATGGCGGATCGTACTCCATTTCGTGACGCCCAACGACAGGCTGACTTGCCGGAACGATACCGGCACACTCTGTAACGCCTCACGCGAGGTCGTGATGACCACCGGTAGAATCATCACCGCCAGCGTCAGCGAACCAGACACCAGCGATACGCCAAACCGGAAGAACGTCACGAAGAGCGCGAGTCCGAAGAGACCGAACACCACCGATGGCACCCCGGCGAGGTTGACGATCGCCACCTCAATGACATGGCGCAACGGACCCGGGCGCGCGTACTCGGAAAGATAGATCGCCGCTGCCACCCCGAGCGGCAACGCTACCACTAGCGCCCCAGTGACCAAATAGCAGGTGCCGATGATCGCCGGAAAGATGCCGCCTGCTCGCATCCCCATCCGCGGCATCGACGTCAGAAACTCCCAGGTGATCGCCCCACCGCCGCGCACGACGATCGTCACCAGAATCACCGCCACCGGCAGCAACACAATCAGCGATGCGACCAGCAACGCTCCAAACGCCACCCGCTCCGCCGTCCTCGGACGCATGCCCACGCGCTATACCCTCCGCCGCTGCAGGAAGATTCCGGCCGCCAGGTTGACACCGAACGAGATGAGGAATAACACTAACCCGATCCCAAACAGCGCGTAGTAGTGATCGCCGCCGCGCACCACCTCGCCCATCTCGGCGGCGATCGTTGCCGTCATCGTCCGCACCGGCTGCAACAGCGTATGTGGAATGACTGCCGCGTTGCCGGTCACCATCATCACCGCCATCGTCTCCCCCAGCACCCGCCCAATCCCCAACATCACCCCCGCCGCGATCCCCGAGGATGCCGCTGGCAACAAAATACGTCGGATGGTCTGCCACTTCGTCGCCCCCAGCGCCAGCGACCCTTCGCGATACGACCGCGGTACCGCCGTCAACGCATCCTCGATGATGCTGACGATCGTCGGCATCGCCATGAACGCCAGCATGATCGAGCCGGACATCGCCGTCAGCCCCGTCGGTAACTGGAAGAGATGCTTGACGAGTGGCGCCAGCGTCACGATACCGATAAACCCCAGCACGATGCTCGGGATCGCCGCTAACAACTCAACGCCCACCTTCAAGCTTTCCTTCAACCGCGGTGACGCCACTTCGGCGATGTAGATCGCGGTCGCCAGGCCAAGCGGCAACGCGATGACTACCGCCCCCACCGTGACCCAGAGCGAGCCGAGAATCATCGGCAAGATACCGAAGCGGGGCGGATCGGAGATCGGATACCACCGGGCGCCGCCCAGAAACGCCGCCGGTGAGACGCTCCGGAAAATCCAGCACCCCTCCTTGAGGAGGAAACCGAAGATCAACGCAACAATGGCGATGGACGCTAGGCCGGCGATGAAGACTGCGCTCTCAATCAACCGCTCCCACGGATGCACGGCAGAGCGCCGGACCGATGCGGACGACGGCATCAAAGGGGCGTTGCCAACCGCCGCATCACCCGATGCGTCAAGCACAGCAGGTGATACTGCCGGATGACCAACGCGATCGGTCATGACACCGCCAAACGACGCTGCTCGGCTGGCAGCGGGACAAAGTCCATCTCCTGCACAACCGCCTGTCCCTCGTCGCTCAAGACAAACTCGAGAAACCGCTTGATCGAACCATCCGGCACCGAAGGCGTGTAGAACAAGAGCGGCCTGGCAATCGGATAACGTCCCGAGATCGCTTCCTCAATCCCCGGGTGAACAGCCTCCGCCCCGTCCGATGGCGCTACCGCCAACACCTTGAGCGCCGGCGTCACGTAGCCGATGCCAACGTAACCGATCGCCCCGCGACTAATAGCCACTTCCTCAACAATTGCTTGTGACGACGGCAGCATCAACGCCGCAACGGCAAACTCCAGCGGACTCTTGGCATTACCGCGGCGAACCACATGCTCCAAGAAGTAGACATGCGTGCCCGAGTTGCGCTCCCGTGACAGCAGCAGAATCGGCTGATCTGCACCGCCCACTTCCTCCCAGTTGGTGATGCGACCGGAAAAAATCTGCGACAGCTGATCGAGCGTCAATGATGAGAGAGCATTCGAGGAATGCACGACGACCGCCAGAGCATCGATCGCCACCGGATAGCCGAAGACTTGGCGCCCCTGGCGACCAGCCAACTCCCTCTCATGCGGCGTGATCTCACGAGAAGATTGAGCGATATCGCAGGTGCCATTGATGAGCGCCGCAATGCCAGTCCCGGATCCGCCGCCAGTTACCGCGATGCTTACCTCAGGATGACGCTGCATGAACGTCTCAGCCCATGCTTGCCCGAGGTTGACCATCGTGTCCGACCCCTTAATCTGAATCAATCCGGGCGCCGCCGACACCATACTCCACCAGCACATGCTAACCAGGACTGCAATCAAAACAAATGCACCAGCCCGTCGAACCGAAAGCATCATGGATACCATACCGTCCCCTCCTGTTACTCTCTATGCCTAGATCAGGGTACGGATAGCATGTAAGAGAAACGTAAAGAATATGTAAACTGTGGGAAAAGCTACTGGAAGGAGAAAAACCGCTACAAGCTAAATCCAACACCGCCCAATGTCCCTAAACATAATCCAGAGTACTTGATGTGACTTGAACCTCACGGCTATGGACGTGGAAGCTACTTGAAACTTGCGGCTTGAAGCTTGTAGCCGCAGTTCTCACCCAAACCGGCCGGTGATGTATTGCTCAGTCATCGGATGATCGGGCGCGGTGAAGAGTTTCTCAGTCGGCCCAAACTCCACAAGCTCACCGTTGTAGAGGAAGCAGGTCCAGTCGGAGACGCGCGCCGCCTGCTGCATGTTGTGCGTGACGATCAGGATCGTGTATTCGTTCTTGAGCGCATGGATCAACTCCTCGATCTTCGTCGTCGCCAACGGATCAAGCGCCGAGCACGGCTCATCCATCAAGATCACCTCCGGATCAACCGCCAGCGCCCGCGCGATGCAGAGCCGCTGCTGCTGCCCGCCGGAAAGCTCCAGAGCGCTCTTCTGCAACCGATCCTTCACCTCATCCCAGAGCGCCGCATGGCGCAAGCTCCGCTCGACAATCCCGGCCAGCTCCTGCGGCTTCACCAAGCCATGGATAATCGGACCAAACGCGACGTTGTCAAAGATGCTCTTCGGAAAAGGGTTCGGCTTCTGAAACACCATGCCAACGCGTCGGCGCAAATCCACAAGATCAACATCCGGCGCATAGACGCTCCGCCCATCAAGCAAGACTGCACCCTCCACCTGCACCCGATGCACGACCTCCGAGATCCGATTGACCGACTTGATCAACGTCGACTTGCCGCAGCCGGATGGCCCGATGATCGCCGTGGCCCGGCGATCGGGAATGTCCAAGGAAATACCTTTCAGCACCCACGATGACGACCCGCCATAGGCAAACCGGAGCTTCTGGATCTCGATCTTCGACTTGACCGGCTGCACCATCTGCGCGGATCCAACCGAAGAGGAAACCGTAATGCCTGACATTATGCCGCCACCCTCGCTTTCCGACGGAATTTCGCCCGCAACGCGATCGCCGATAGATTCAGCAGAAACGTCAACCCCAACAGCACCAGCGTCGTACCATACTGAATCGGTCGCGTCAGAACCGCGTTGGTCGACTGTGTCGCCATGATAAAGATGTGGTAGGACAACTCCATAAACTGGTCGAGCGGATTGATCACCGGGATATTCAGCACCGGCAAATGAACGATCGGCAGTCGCGGTAGGAAATAAGCGCAACCGGTGAAGAGGATCGGCGCCGTCTCTCCTGCTCCGCGGCTGACGCTCAGAATCGCCCCGGTCAACATGCCAGCGCGCGCCTGCGGTAGCACCACACGACGCACCATCTGCCAGCGCGTCGCCCCCAGCGCGTAGGCCGCTTCACGATGGCTCTGCGGCACCGCCTGCAACGCCTCCTCCGTCGTCACGATGATCACCGGCAGCACCAGAAGACTCAGCGTGGCCGCCGCCCAGAGCATCGCCGGCTGCCCGAACATCAGCGGTAGCCCGAACACGCGATCAATCCCGCGCCCCAGGAACAGCACAAAGAACCCGACGCCGAACAAGCCGAACACGATCGACGGCACTCCGGCCAGGTTGTTGACCGCCGCACGGATCACCCGAGCGAGCCGCGACTTCCCGGAATACTCCACCAGATAAATCGCCGCGCACACGCCCAACGGCATCGCGAACAGAATCATCAGCACCGTGATACAGATCGTCCCGAAAATGCACGGAAAGATCCCGCCCTCGGTCATACCTTCCACCGGCTTCGCCGTCAGAAATTCCCACGAAATCACCCCGTGCCCCTGCCAGACGATATTGCCGACGATGAGCACCAGCGCGAGCAACACGCCGGTGATCGCTCCGCGCGTCAACCCCTGCAACGCCACAGCCAGTAGCCGTCGCTTCAATGTCATAGCTTCAACTGACTCCGCATCCGATGGACCACCACCTCAGCCACCAGATTCAACAAGAACGTAATGGTGAAGAGAATCGCCCCCACCAGAAACAACGCCTGATACTGCTGGCTCCCTTGCGCGACAGCGCCCAACTCAGCGGCGATCGTCGCCGTCATCGTCCGGACGCTCGAAAACGGATTGGCCGTGACCAATCCCGCGTTTCCCGTAGCCATTAGTACGATCATCGTTTCGCCGATCGCCCGACCGAGTCCCAACAGCACCGCCGCCGTGATGCCGGAGATCGCCGCCGGTATCAACACTCGCACAATCGTCTCACCCTTCGTCGCCCCCAAGCCGAGCGCCGCCTCGCGCAAATCATCCGGCACGGCTCGCAGCGCATCCTCCGTCACCGACGCGATCACCGGGATGATCGCGATCGCGACCCCCACCGCCCCAACTGCCGCGTTCAGCCGGAACGTCGTATGCAACAAATTCTGCATCCACGTCGCCAGCACAGCCAGACAGAAGAACCCGAGCACCACCGACGGAATACCCGCCAAGAGCTCTACGATCGGTTTGGCGATCTCACGCACTTTGGGCGACGCCAGCTCCGCAAGGTAGATCCCGCATCCGACACCAAAGAGTCCCGCCAGGATCGTGGCGGGCACCGCAACGAGAAACGTCCCACAGATCAACGGGATGATCGAGTACTTGGAGTTGTCACCTACCGGCTGCCACGTCATCTTGAACACCGGCTGACCGGTCCAGTAGTCTTCATCCACATGGCCGAGGAAACGACTGGGATGGATCTCCTGAAACGCCTTGAACCCTTCGCGGAAGAGAAAGACGAAGATGAGCGCAATCGCCACGACAGCGATCAACCCATTTAGAAAGAGGAACCATTCGATCAGCCGCTCACGGAATTGCTGACGATGCAACGTCTGACGCCGGTGCTCGGTCACACGCTGCCGCACCCCGACGCTCGGCGACTCCAACCCCGGTAATGGTGCCGTCTGCTCTCGATGGACAGGGACGATCGGACGCATCGGTTTCCGCTTCTCGATAAGCAGTTGCGGCATTTGATCACCCGCCCTCGCTTCATACGCCAAATACACCGGATCAGCTTCCCGGTAGACCGCGACGGCTACCCGGAAGCTGATCCTCTACACGCAACACTACGCTGACTTCACCGCCACCGGCAATCAGCCAGCCAGCGGCACGTAGCCGATCTCTTCGACGATCCGCTGCCCCTCAGGACCCAGGATCCAGTCGAGGTATTCCCGAGTTACACCCTGCGGCTTTCCGGCCGTGTACATGAAGAGGTACCGCGCGATCGGATACCGCTCCTCCCACGCCGCCGGGAAGTCAATCTGCCCGCTCGACAACAGCGGATGGATAGCCGGCAAGTTCTCGTCCTTCTTGATCGCCAGAATCTTCAACGCCGGCTGCGACGCAAAGTAGGCAACGCCGCCATACCCAATACCCCCCGCGTCCCGCGACACGGCCTCGGACACCGCGCTCGTCCCCGGCATCGTCTGACAGTCAGCGGCGTAATCCTTGTTCTGCAACACGTGCTCTTTGAAGAAAACGTAGGTGCCGCTGTTCGACTCGCGCGAGTACCGAAGGATCGGCGCATCCGGCCCACCGATCTGCTTCCAGTTGTTGATCGCGCCAATATAGATCCCCATCACCTGCTTCATCGTCAGCTCATTGATCGGATTCTGCGCATTCACCACAACAGCCAGCGCATCCATCGCCACCCGATACTCGTACGCCTCAACACCGTTCTTCAATGCATCCTGCCGCTCTTTGTCCTTGATCGGACGGCTGGAGTTAGCGATATCGGTCGTCTTGTTGAGCAGCGCCGCAATCCCAGTACCCGACCCACCGCCCGTCACCTGGATCGCAACGCCGGGGTTCATATTCATGTAATGCTCCGCCCAACGCTGCCCGAGAATCACCATCGTGTCCGACCCTTTGACAGTCAGATTCTGCCCCGCCGAAACGGTGGCAATCCCGACGACCACCATCGCCACCGCCGTCACAACGCCCAACACCCTCGCCGCTCGTGTCGTTATCGTCTTCATGTTCATCCCCCCATCACTCCTAAACCGACGTCCTGTCAATCCCCGCCTGATCACAAGACCGAAAACTGCAAAGCGTCATTACCACTTCACCACGGCGTCAAGCTGCAATGTGTCATTGTTAACCTTCGAGCCGTTGGACTGATCGGTGTCAAACCACTTCGCACTCACGGTGGCGTTCTTCGCCACCTGATACGCTGCGAGCGCCGCGAAGCCCTGATGGTTGGTACCGCCACCGCCGAAGTCGGAGTCAGAAAACGCTCCGAGCACCGCATCGCGCTCCAGCTTCTTGGCGTATGCGGCAAGCATCAGATCGCCGGGATTCTTCGTAGCACCCAGCTCAACACCACCCATCCACGCGCGATCTTCGTCCGGCGCGTTCGTGTTGTCGGAGAAATCCCCAACCAACGCCACCGGCACGCTTTCCAACGCGCTCGACAGTTTGGCGGTAATGTTCAGGATATCGTAATCGTAACGATAGATCGTCGTCGAGCTACCCAGCCCCCTATTACCGAGCAGTCCGGCGTCGAGCGTCTTACCCTGGACGTTGGTGTAGTCGTGGTACGCGACCGCGGTGTTAATCTTGAACGCATCGCGGAACGGATTCTCCGCATCAACCCACGGATCGATCTCGAGCCCTGCCTCACCAGAGAAGAGCCCGGGGTCTTCGCTCTCAGTACCGCTCTCATCCAACGCGAACGCACCGACCATGAAGTGTGGTGTCCACGAGTTCTCGCCGAACTTCTTGGAGAGTTTGATCGACGCCCCTTCCGCCGTGACATCACCGTCCCAGATCGTGTTCTCCTTGATCGTGTTGGCGAAGAACGGGACGTCGTACTTTCCGCCGACAACCTCCACACCCGTCAGCGGTGTGTAGGTGAGATACGCCTGGTCGATGGTGATACTCTTCTTGAAGAACGAATCGGTGAACGACTGGTTGGTTGAGGTGCCTTCGGTGGTAGCGCCCGAGGCGAGACGGAACTGCCCCTTCAGCTTCTCGTTGATGTCCGCCTTGAAGCCGACGCGGAAGCGGAAGCGCTCGCGGTTGCGGGTGGTCTGCAGCGTCCGATTCTGCATCTCGTGCCGCAGCCGGAAATCGCCAAACCACTTCATCTTCTGGACATGCTCGACATCGATCCGCTTCGGCAACTCCTTGTCAGCCCGCGCCTGCTCGTTGCTCAACTCCGAGCGGAGCTCGTTCGCCTCCATGGAGCTGACGATCCCCTTCTTCACCAGGAGATCGACCAGTCGATCCGTCACCGTGGCTGCTGACGCCGTCGATGGCATCCCCAGCCATCCCACCAAGAGTGCCACCACACCCCATACCGCCAGAGAACGCCTCATCGCTCACCCTCCCCTTGAGATCAGATCAGACCGAATGCCCGACTATTGGCTCGCCACCGCGAACTACCGCACGAGGCACATCAACACGGTACAACTCCTCGAGCTGCAAACCCACCGTATGCCACCACATCAACTGGCGGGCGATGCTCCGCAACTGCGTCGCACAGAATCGATAATCGCCCGTTCCGGACGCGCCGTCCGCCTCCAGATACCACACAAGCTCTTGTAACTGCGTCACTTGAGACTTCATACCCTCAAGCAACATCTGGCGATCGTATGCCGGGTTCACGGTCGAACGAGCGCAAAACACGATGCAACTCTACGCGTAGCGTGTAAAACAGCAAGGGAATGAACGTAAAGTTCGTGTAAGGAAAACAGACGCAAGCTGCAAGATCTCAGTGAAATCGATACCTCAGCAAACTGCCCTTAAACAACTTGCGGATTGAATCCGATGTTCTGAGTGGCTCGAGGCGTGCAGCCTGTACGTTTGAGCCGAGTGTTTCTGGGTGATTTGCAACTTGTGGCTTGCAGCTTATCACTTGTCTTCAGCTTCAAATACCCTCGCCACCCACGCCATCCGGGGTGGTGAAGACGCGCATCTCCTTGACGCTCACGAAGACCTTGGCGCCACGCTGCAACGCGAGCAGTCGATACCGCTCCTGCGACAGCTCGACATGCACCACTGTCCCCGCCTCCGTGGAGAGTTCGACCTTCACCGCCGAACCGGCCGCATTGATATGACGGATCGTCGCTGGAAAATGCGAGTGTGCACTCGGCTCATAGTCGATCTCCAGCAAATGGGGGCGAGCATATGCGATCGCCGCTGCGGCATCGGCCGGAGCCCCTGAAGGCAAGCCAACTGCGAAATCACCGAGGTGCACCGTGCCACCCTCAACCCGCCCATGGAAGAAATTGACGTTGCCCAGGAACTGATAGACGAACGGGGTGGCCGGATGCTGGTAGACCTCCTCCGGCGTGCCGATCTGCTCGACATGTCCCTCCCGCAACACAACGACCTGATCCGCCAGCTCCAGCGCTTCATCCTGGTCGTGCGTGACGAAGACACTCGTGATGCCGATCTCGTCATGCAGGCGACGCAGCCACCGCCGCAGCTCCTGTCGGACCCTGGCATCGAGCGCACCGAACGGCTCATCCAGCAGCAGCGTTTTCGGCTGCACCGCCAAGGCCCTGGCCAACGCGACCCGCTGCCGCTGCCCGCCGGACAACTGGGACGGATACCGCTCGCCCAAACGCTCCAGCTGCACCAGCTCCAATAGCTCGCGCACCTTGGCCGCGATCGCGGCATCCGACGGCCGCTCGCGCCGCGGCTTCACCCGCAGCCCAAACGCGACGTTCTCGAAGACCGTCATGTGCCGAAAGAGCGCATAGTGTTGAAAGACGAATCCCACCCGCCGCTCGCGCGCACTCCGGCTCACGGTATCCTTGCCATCGAACAACACTTCGCCGCTATCCAGCGTCTCCAACCCTGCGATGATCCGCAAGAGTGTCGTCTTGCCGGAGCCCGACGGCCCTAGGAGCGCCACCAGCTTCCCCGTTGGCACCTGCACGCTGACATCCTTGAGCGCCGTGAAATCCCCGAATCGCTTGACGATATTCCGGACTTCGATGCTCATGTCACAGGCACCTCGCGCGCCGCCAGCACCGACCGATGAGCTGCCACCGTGAACGATCGCCGCACCTGCCACTCCACCGCGCTCTTCGCCACCAACGTCACCAATGCCAGCAACGTTAACAGCGATGCCACCGCGAACGCCGCGGCCGACTGATACTCGTTGTACAGAATCTCCACATGCAGCGGCAGCGTATTCGTCACGCCGCGGATATGCCCCGATACCACGGAGACTGCGCCAAACTCCCCCATCGCCCGCGCGTTGCACAAGATCACACCATACAGCAGACCCCATTTGATATTCGGTAACGTCACCCGCCAAAACGTCTGCCATCCGCCGGCGCCGAGCGTCAGCGCCGCTTCCTCCTCCTCGATACCCTGCGCCTGCATCACGGGGATCAGCTCGCGCGCCACGAAGGGAAACGTGACGAAGAGTGTCGCTAGCACAATCCCCGGCACCGCGAAGATGATCGAGATGTCGTGAGCAGCCAGCCACGGCCCCAGCGCCCCCTGCGCGCCGAAGAGGAGCACAAAGATCAGCCCCGACACGACCGGCGAGACGGAAAACGGCAGGTCGATCAACGTCATCAACGCCTGCTTCCCCACGAAATCGAACTTCGCAATGGCCCAGGCCGCCGCCACCCCGAAGACCAGATTCAACGGTACCACGATCACCGCGGTCAACAGCGTCAAACGAACAGCCGCCAGCGCGACCGGGTCGGTAATGGCTGCCACGTACGCCGACACGCCGCCCCGTAGCGCCTCAACGCACACCACCGCCAGCGGCACCAGCAGGAACAGCCCCAGGAACGCCAACGCGAGACCGGTCAACGCCCACCGGACGAACACCGGCTCGGTCATGGCGCCGCGCCGATCGATCGCGACCGACGACACGCCTCGCAATCCCACCGCACCACCCATCACCAACCTCCGCTCATGTGCCCGCGCTCCTCACACCGCTCCACCGCTGCAGCAGATTGATCGCCAGCAGCAGAAGAAACGACGCCACGAGCATCACCACCGCGATCGCCGTGGCACCCGCGTAATCGTACTGCTCCAGCTTCGTCACAATCAACAGCGGCGTGATCTCGGTGCGCATCGGCATGTTGCCCGAGATAAAGATCACCGACCCATACTCCCCCACCGCCCGCGCAAACGCCAGCGCAAAACCGGTCAGCACCGACGGCCACAGGTGTGGCAGCAGCACGCGGCTGAAAATCTGCCAGCGGCTGGCGGCAAGACTGGTCGCCGCCTCCTCGATCTCCAGATCGAGATCCTCCAACACCGGTTGCACGGTCCGCACCACGAACGGCAGCCCGATGAACGTCAGCGCCACCACCACGCCCAGCGGCGTGTACGCCACCTTGATCCCCATCGGCTCCAGATATTGACCGATCCAACCGCTCTTGACGAAGACGGCGGTCAACGTAATCCCCGCGACCGCCGTCGGTAACGCAAACGGCAGATCCACCAACGCATCCACCAGCCGCTTCCCTGGAAAGGAGTACCGCACCAACACCCAAGCCGTCAGCAGGCCAAAGAGCGCGTTGATCGCAGCCGCCACGAGCGACGCGCCGAACGTCAACCGATACGACGCCATCGCGCGAGGATCGGTGACGATATGCCAGAACGATGCCCAGCCGAGCGTCGCCGTCTTGACGAACGTACCGGCGAGCGGAATCAGCACGATCAGGCTCAGATACAACAGGGTATACCCCATCGTGAGCCCGAACCCCGGCAACACACTCCGCCGTTTTATCATCATTCTTCCCCTATCCCAGCCGCCGCCTGTAGTACTTCGTAAATACGAACCTGACGGCTTCGTCTTCGAACTCTTCTACGCTGCTTCGTAGCTTCGAAGAAGCGCGAAGGCCACGCAGTGACCGCAGTCGAGAAGCCGCCGTGTATTCTCGACTCTCCGCCAAAGATCTCTGGCGGATCGCTCGAACAAGAACATACCAGAGCCACATAGACAAAACACCAGGCCAGCGCTCACCAACCTCGCGTCACCGCCCCGGCTGGTAGATCTGATCAAAGACCCCTCCATCGGCAAAATGCGTCTGCTGCGCGCTCTGCCATCCGCCAAACTCCTCAATCGTCAGCAAATCTACGAATGGAAACTGACCGGCGTACCGCGCAGCTATCTGTGGGTCCCGCGGACGACAGTAGTGCTTGGCAGCCAACTCCTGCCCCTCCGGCGTGTAGAGGTATTCGAGATACGCTTGCGCCACGGCGCGCGTCCCATGCTTGTCGGCGTATTTGTCCACGAGCGTCACCGGCGGCTCCGCCAAGATGCTAACCGATGGCACCACCACTTCCACCTGCCCCTGACCCAACTCCTTCACTACCAGCAACGCCTCATTCTCCCACGCCAGCAGCACATCGCCAATCCCCCGCTCAACAAATGTGATTGTGGAGCCACGTGCCCCCGAATCAAGCACCGGCACGTTCTTGTATAGCTGCCCCACAAACCCCCGCGCCCTCGCTTCATCGCCTCCGTGTTGCCTGAGCGCATAGCCCCATGCCGCCAGATAATTCCAGCGCGCCCCGCCTGACGTCTTCGGATTCGGCGTGATCACCGACACACCCGGCTGCACCAGATCGCCCCAATCCTTGATGTTCTTCGGATTCCCCGTGCGCACCAGGAAGACGATCGTCGAGGTGTACGGCGCGCTGTTGTGCAGCAGCCGCGATTGCCACGCTGCCGAAATCAGCTCCGCTTTCTGATGGATTGCGTCGATGTCATACGCCAGCGCCAGCGTCACGACGTCAGCCTGCAGCCCGTCAATCACCGCTCGCGCCTGTTTGCCGGAGCCGCCGTGCGACTGGTTCACCATCACATCCTGCCCGGTCTTCGCCTTCCACTGCTTGGCAAACACTTCGTTGAACTCCTGGTAAAACTCCCGCGTCGAATCATACGACACATTCAGCAGTGTCACCTCCGACCGATTCGCCGCCCATAACAACCCGGGGACTGTGAAGAGAGCAATCCCCATCACCCATGACCACACCACAGCATTCCGACGCATCGCCAACGCCTCCTTTACGCCGAACGTAGAAAGAAACAGCGCCCACCCCGACTCCCCGGGATAGGCGCTGTCTGTAATGATCTGACAACAACTGCTGAATTACACTAACGTATGATCATCAGACCGCACAGCACCCACCCCGCGCGAACACATCATCCCGCAGGTACACATGCACATGGCTTGCTGTGCGATTCGATGATTACGCATGGCCCTCATGATAACGGATCACATCCGGCTGTCAACCACCATTTCCCAAACCGTAAAGACACCAGGTGCAACAGCGCTGATGCAAGCTGACTCTTCAATCAACCGATGCCCATAACCGGGAACCACCGGCACCATCTCCCCAGACGGCATCATGCGCAATCTCTCTAGTCCTCTCGGACACTTTCCCGACTGGATGTTGGAGCGCTGCGCGTCTGGATCGACGCGTCACTGATACCGATCAGCCGCAGCCGATCAAGCACCTTGGTCACATCGCCGAACATCGCCTGTTCATCGCCATGGATGACCACCTGCAGTGCCGGATTGGCCTGCTTCATCGCCTCCAGGCGCGTCTCGAGCGCCTGCAAACTCATCGGTTGTCGATCCAGATAGAACGCGCCAGCCGCCGTGACCGTCACGGCGCTGAGCGTCCGCCCCTCATCCTGCGCCACGCCGGTCTCCGCCGCCGGCAAATTCACCTGAATCCCACGGTTCTTGATCATCGAGAGCGACACCATGACAAACGTCGCCAGCAGGAAAAACATGATGTCGATCAACGGAATGATTTCGATGCGGGCGCGCCGCCGGGCGTAGGGCCGCGGGATTCTCATGGACGGCGCGGCTCCTCCATCAACAACAGCTCCAGATGCGTCGACACATCCTCCATCTCGCGGCGGATCTCCTCCAACCGCGCGTTGAGGTAGTTGAACGGGATCAGCGCGATGATGGCGATGCCCAATCCGAAGGCCGTGGCGATGAGCGCTTCGGCGATGCCGCCGGTGATGGCGGTCGGCGCCTCCAGCTCCTGCGCCCCCAGCAGCCCGAAGGATCGGATCAGCCCGGTGACAGTCCCCAACAGCCCCAGGAGCGGCGCCAGCGTGATGATGGCGTCGAGCGCCGGCAACCCCTGACTGAAACGCTGCAACTCCCGACCAGCCGCTTGCAAGAGCGCGTTGGACAGCGACCGCTGCCGGTGCGTGAGGCCGTGGACCAACACCCGTACCAGACAATCGTCGGACTCCTGCCCGGCCTTGATGGCTGCCGCGACATGCCCATGCTCCACACTACTCAGTATCTGCTCCACGAGCTCCGGCTGCCGACGGCGCTGTTCGCGCGCGATGAAGAGCATTCGCTCGATCACCACCGCCAACGCGGTCATCGACGTGATGAGCAGCGGCCACATGATCGGGCCACCTTTCAGAAAGAGTTGAAGCATGCTGCCTCCCTCCCAGACTCTGTCCTGACCACTCAGTATGACTCACACCCAGCGCACGAGCGCTCGACACGATTCCTGCTGCCGCTCGACGGATCCACACGCCAAACGATTGTCGATGTCTGAAACCATGCAACCCACCGAGCGGTGGACGATGCGCGTTACCGCCGCATGGTATACCCACCTCCCAACACGGGTCAAGACACCGTCTATCGAGCGACAAGCTGCGAGCTTCGAGTGGAACCGAAAGCAGCCCTCGACATGCGATCGCTGACCAGAGAACGGAGACCCAAGACCGAGGACAAGAACCTGAAGGAAAGAAACCGAGCAGCAAGAAGCGGATCCTGTAAGCCGTTCGATGAAGGTTTTCAGCCCCTCACTCGAAGCTCGTGGCTCGCAGCTCGAGTCTGTAGTTACGCGATAGGCCAACGGACGGAGAATGTGGAACCGAGACCAAGCTGGCTCTGCACCGACGCAGAACCGCCATGCGCTTCGGCGATATGCTTGACGATGGACAACCCCAGACCAGTACCGCCCATCTGTCGGGAGCGAGCTTTATCCACGCGATAGAAACGCTCGAAGATCCGGGGCAGATCATCCGGCGGAATACCGAGGCCGGTATCGATCACATGGATCACCGCCACATCCTCGCCCGCTGCAGCCCGGACCGTGATCGATCCGCCATCCACGTTAAACTTGATAGCGTTATCCAACAGATTGATGAGCACTTGCTTGAGTCGGTCGTGATCAGCTTGCAACAACGGCAGCGCCGCTGGCAGGTCAAGCTGCACCGACAGCCGCCGCCGATCGATCTGCGGCTGCAGCGTCAGCACCACTTCCTCAACCACGGGCCGCAGCGGCACGCTCTCACGACGCAACCCCACCTCTCGCGACTCGATCTGGGACAACGACAAGAGATCGTCAATCAGCTGCGTCAGCTGCGTGGTGTGACCGGCGATGATCGACAGAAACCGCCGGTTGTTGGCTGGATCGTCCACCGCACCATCGAGCAGCGTTTCCACAAACCCCTTGATCGAAGTCAGCGGCGTCTTGAGCTCGTGCGACACATTCGCCACAAACTCGCGACGCAACCCCTCGAGCCGCCGCAGCGCCGTCACATCGTGCAACACCGCCACCGCCCCGACCGTCTCGGTCTGCTGCGTCAATGGCGCTGCCTGCACCTGGAACACCCGCTCGACCGGCGTCAACATCTCGAGCTCGCGGCTGACCGATCGCCCCTCGCGCAACACCAGTTCCACGATCTCACTGAACGCGCGATTGCGGATCGCTTCGAGCGCGCTGTGGCCGAGCACTGCCGACCGCTGAATCCCGAAGATCGCCTCCAGCGCCGGATTAACGATCAAGATGCGGCTCTCGCGATCGACGGCAATGACGCCCTCGACCATGCCGGCAAGAATCGCCGCCACCTCGTCCTCCTCGGCGACGCGTTCCGCCGAGCCGTCACGCACCTGCTCGGCGATCGCGTCGAGCGCCGACGCCAGACGGGCCAGCGGATCGCCGGCCGACGTCTCCGCCCGCGCCAGCTCCTCCGCCCGCTGCACCAAGCGCTCCAGCCGCCGCGCCTTACTCGTCATCCACATCGCAGCGATATCCAACGTTCTTCACCGTCACAATGCGTTGACCATCCGGACCCAGCTTCTTACGCAGTTGCCCGACGTGCACATCGACCGTGCGGGTCTCGATCTCGAGCGACCGATCATACCCCCAGATCTGCTCCAACAATCGATCCCGGCTGAGCACCCGCCCACGCGCCTCAAGCAACACCCGCAGCAGCTCAAACTCTTTGGTCGTCAGCGCCACCGGCTTCTCCTTCACCGTCACGGTGTAACGACCGACATCCACCTGCACGTTCCCCAAACGCAGCAGATCGTGCGCGGCACCCGCTCGCTGCTGACGTCGCAACACCGCCTTGACCCGCGCCAGTAGCACCTTCGGGCTGAACGGCTTGGTCACATAGTCATCGGCACCGAGCGCCAGACCGGTCACGACGTCCGACTCCTCCGTTTTCGCCGTCAGCATGATCACCGGGATCGCGGCGGTGCGCGACTCCTGCCGCAGCAAGCGGCAGACCTCGGTGCCATCGAGTCCGGGGAGCATCAGATCCAGCAAGACCAGGTCAGGCGCGTGGCGCCGCGCCACCTCCAACCCCTCTTCGCCGGTCCCGGCCGTCAGCACGGTACACCCTTCTTTCTCAAGGTTGTACCGCACCAACGTCACGATATCCGGATCATCGTCGATCACCAGCACACGCGACTTCATGAACACCTCACCCAACACTACGTGATAATAGCAACCGCATGCATTTATACCGCGTCAATTACTGCCCGTAGCGAGATTGCTGGACGCAAGACGCAAGATTCAAGTAAAAACCTGCTTGTCCACCCCCTGCGCCTTGTAGCTTGAGTCTTGTGTCCGCAGTGATACGAATCATGCTGCCTTGGACGTGCCCAACGTGGAGCGGACGAGTTGCAACACCTCGTCCTTCTTCACCGGTTTATCGAGGTACGCGATCACACCCTTGCCGATCGCTTCAGCGTAGGTGTCCCACTCGCCGAACGCCGTGATCACGATCACCGGCGTCGTCTTCGACAACGTCTTCAAGTCATTCACCAGCTGCATGCCATCCTGCTTCGGCATCGAGAGGTCGGTGATGACGAGATCGACGGACTCTCGTCGGCACCTGGTCAACGCTTCTTCGCCGTTAGCTGCGTCGATCACATCGTACCCCTCGCGCTCCAACAGCATCTTCATCGCCGTCCGGAACGCCGCATCGTCATCGACCACCAAAATCCGCTTGGCCTGCTTGGTTCCATGCGCCCCGTTGGATTCCACCATCCTGTCCTCCTTCACTCCCTTATTCAGCGCAAGCTACCGATGGCGGTTGAGCACCGAATTCCCTGCCCATCCATACCATGTGCGCCCAGCCTTGCCGATGCCGTCAGTCCCCCTTCGGGGACAGACCCCTTTGCGGCAACGATCCCCCCGCCCAACCATCCGCTTCGCCGCAGTCTCGCCAACGGGGTCAGACCCCACACCGCGTCCCGGCTGCTTGTCTTGGGGGCAAACCCCTTGAAGCGACGAAGCAGTCGGCGATGGTGATGCACGCTTCACGAACGACGCATCACGAGACACGATCCAACAGCTCTTTCACCCGCTTGCGAATCTCATCGCGGATCGCGCTGACCGCCTCCGGCAACTGCCCCTTCGGATCCGGCAGAAGCCAATCCTCCCGATGACGAGCGGCCACGGCCGGACACGCGTCGCCACACCCCATCGTCACCAGATAATCCCACCGCTGCTGCGGCAACGCGTCCAATCCCTTGGAGCGCTGGGTGCTAATGTTGAAACCGCATGCCGCCATCGCCTCCACCGGATTGATCCGGCCGGACGGGCACGAGCCAGCGCTCCACACGTCCAGCTGTAGCCCGCGCTCCCGCGCCATCGCTCGCACGAACCCCTCGGCCATCTGACTGCGCCCGGCATTCTCCACGCAGACGAACAGCATGGTTGGCATCGGCCCGGTTATACCGCTACCGCTGATGGCCGTCAACCGTCCGACTCTCCAAACGCACGACGTCTCGACGACGGCTTCACCGAAAGCGACCGCACGATGTGGAGCCGCAAATCCCCTACCCGACCTTGCCGCTTCAACCCAAACGTACCGAAGGGGTCAGACCTCTCACGTGAGCTCAGCTTTCCGGCGTGAGATCAGACCCCTTTGTAGCAAGAATCCCATGACCATTCCTACCGCTTCCTCGCAACCATCCCGATGGGGTCAGGCACTTCTTCGAAAAGTGCCAGACCCCGCCGAGCAACGATCGAGTTGCCTTTGGTCATTCTCTGCTTCTCGGTCTTACGATCCGCGAACGACGAATCACGGCTTCACCGGCAGCGTGATCGTCACCGTAGTGCCAAGCCCCCACTGGCTGTCGCAACGAATCGCCCCGCCGTGCGCATCGACCATCTGCCGGACCACCGCCAGCCCCAACCCCGTGCCGTACGATTTGGTCGTATAGAACGGCTCGAAGATCCGACGCAGCTGTCGACGCTTGATGCCGACGCCGGTATCCGACACCGTCAGCACCACGGCGTCGCGCGCCGCGCACACCGTCGAGACGCGCAGCATCCCGCCATCGGGCATCGACTCCATCGCGTTGCGGATCACGTTCAACAACACCTGACGCATCTGTTGCACATCGCACCACACCGACGGCAACTCCGGACTCAGCTGCTGCTCCACCACGACCCGCCGCTGCGCCAACTCCTGCGTCAAAAACTGCAACAACTCCGCAATCAACGCATTGAGTTGCTGCGTCGCCATCTTGACCGTCGGCATTCGCATGTACTGAAGGAACTCGTCCGTGACACGACTGAGACGATCCGTCTCCGCCAGGATCGCATCAGCCAGACCGACCGCCTTGTCGGCGACGAACGACTCCGGCTGCAGCAAGGCGTCGCGCAGCAGCTCGGTATTGAGACTGATCGAGCTCAGCGGGTTGCGCACCTCGTGCGCGATCATCGATGTCATTCGCCCAATCGTCGCCAACCGCTCCGCCTGCCGCATGCGCACCTGCATCCTCCGCTCCCGCTCCGACAACGCCCCCAGCGATGCCGCCACGAGAAACAGGAAGCCGATGCGCAGCGCCAGATCCGTCCACGACAGCCCAGTGTACCAGAGCGGATCGCTCGCCAGATAGACGGCGGTCGCGACGCACGCCACACCCAACCCCAGCCAGATCCCGTAATAGAGCGCGTGCAGCGCGACCAGCAGATAGAACGCCAGATAGAAGTGCGAATGGATACCGCCGGTCAGCCGAACGAGAAAGAAGAGAGACCAGAGATCAACGAGGAACGCGACGAGGTAGAAACGCGAGACCAGCTGCGGACGGAAGAAGATCGCCAAGTAGAGGCCGCTGCTGTAGAGACACAGCATCGAGAACAGCACCAGCAGCTGGTGCCGCTGCAGCGGCTCGAGCGGACTGAACACCATCCAGCTCAAGCCCCCGGCGATGGCCACGACCCGCAGCACCGCCAGAATCTTGTCCAGCGGACTCAGGTGCGATCGAATGTACTGCCAGCGCGTGAACATAGTTACGTCAGACGTACGACGTGACCAGCACGCGACCGCAGCCTGCAGACGTATCGTGCGGGGAAAACATCAACACGCCGCGAGACGTACACCATCCGTCGGCGCAGTGCCTTCGCCAGTTGCTCGCGTCTGACGTTCGGTGTTCTCACGCCCTACGTCTTCCGTTGTACGTCTGCCGTCACAACGCAGCGGCGAGCGTTAATGATGCTTCCACAGCAGCGCGCCGATGCCCAGCACAATGATGACGACGCCGACGAGCACCCGTTCATGACGCTGCAGCGATACCAACCGGATCCGCTCCAGTCCCGATGACGCCACCCACACCATCCCCGCCATGAGCGGTACCGTGACCACCACGTTGATCAGCGCGATCAACGCTGCTCCTCCCCAGCCGAGCGGACTGGCGGCGAAGAAGATCGGCAGCAGCGCCACGCACGGTGAGATCGCCAGCATCAGGACGAACGAGAAGACCGCCGCCGCATCGGAGAAATCGACGTCCATCGAATGCCGGTGGCCCAGGTGGCGCAAATCGAGCGCGCAGTACAATACGCCAAACGCAATGAGCAACCACCCACCCATCGACTCACCCAATCGTGCCGCCACGCGATACACCCCAAGCCCGATCCACGCCGTCAGGAACCCCAGCAGCGTCGTCATCGACACATGCCCTAGCGCCGCCACCGCAGCGATGCCAACCGTCTTCGCGCGCGACCAGCGCTGCGCCCGTCCGGTCAACGCAAACGGCAGCCAGTGCGTCGGCAGCACCGCATGCAGCCCCGCGATCGACATCGTCGCAATCAGATAGCCGACGAGCTCAGGCGCCACTGCACACCTCGTCGTTCGTCGTTCGTCGTTCGTCACACCTAAACCGTAACCGGTCAAGATACCGCGCGAACGAATAGATTATCCACCCGATATGTAGATCCAACCCAGCTCCTTTACAAGCGACGATCAACGAACGACGATTCACGGTTCTTATTCCCCCCAGACCTTCACGACGACGCGCTTGCGGCGCTGTCCATCGAACTCGGCGTAGAAGATCTGCTGCCACGGCCCCAGATCCAGCTTCCCCTTGGTGATCGGCACTAACGCCTGATGCCCAATCAGCAAACTCTTCAAGTGCGCATCGCCGTTCGTCTCCCCCGTCGCATGATGCCGATACTCCACGCCCTCAGGGCAGAGCCGCTGCAGCCACTCCTCCATATCTTGAAACAACCCCTCTTCGTCATCATTGACGTAGACACCGGCCGTGATATGCATCGCCGACACCAGCGCCATACCCTCCTGCACGCCGGATGCCGCGACGATCCGCTCCACCTCATCGGTGACGCGGACCAGCTCCCGATGCCGCTTCGTGTTGAACCACAGATACTCCGTGTGCCAGCGTGACATCGCAACCCCGTCGTTCGTCGCTCGTCATTCGTGAAACGTCTCAAACCCCGTGAAGCGTCGTTCGTCGCTCGTCAAACGCCTAGAGGTTTTGTTTTCACGCTTCACGCTTCACGCTTCACGCACCTGCCGCTTGCCACCATTTTACGCGTCGTCGTCACCCACAGACGCCGCAAGCTCCTCGGCCGATGCTTGCGCGCGTGCATATCGGCACACGCCGCGCTTCGACGCCCGAAGGAACACCGCCAGCTCCCGCACTTCGTCAGCATCAGCCGATCGCTCCAACATCTCCAGCGCCTGCGACGTATTCAACCCAGACCGGTAGAACGTCCGGAACGCGTGACGCAACGCCTGGCGCGCACCGATCGACACGCCCGCCCGACGCAATCCCACCGCGTTGAGCGCCCAGACTGCCGAGTCGCCCTTCACCAGCATGAACGGCGGGACGTCGCGGTTGACGCGCGCCAACCCACCAATCATCGCCAGCCGCCCGATCCGCACGAACTGATGGACGACCGCGTGCCCCGAGACGAACGTCCCATCCCCCACGCTGACATAACCGGCCAGGAGCACACCGTTGCAAATCGTGACGCGGTGGCCGATCTGACAGTTGTGCGCCACATGGCTGAACGCCATCAGAAAATTGTCATCGCCGAGGACGGTGGCCGATCCTTCCTGTGTGCCGCGATGGATCGTCGCGTACTCCCGGATGATGTTCCGCTCGCCGATCGTCAGAAAGCTGCGGCACGGCGCAAACGCCCGATCCTGCGGCAGATGCCCCACCACCGCCCCCATGTGAATCTGCGTCTCGGCACCGATCTCGGTCCATCCGGAGAGATGCGCATGGGCAAGGATCCTGACGCGCGGCCCGACACTCACCGCCCCGTCGATCACCACATACGGCCCAATCTCGGCGTCGGGCGAGATCCGCGCCTCCGGACTGATGATTGCCGTCGGATGGATGGCCATGCTACATCCAGGACTCAAGACTCAAGCTGCAAGACTCAAGTAACACCCCACAACACTCCTGACATTTGACTTGCGGCCTTTGACTTCGATGCACTGCTACACCACATCACTGGCCGAGGGTCAGACATCGACGGACAAAGGTCGCTCTTCTCCTTGTAACTTGAAGCTTGTGTCTTGTACCCGCTTTAACGCTTTATCCGCGGCGGCCTTTGGCGCGATGCGCCTTGCCTGAGTACCGCTTCCGCCGCTTCCGCGTTCTGACTCTTCTCGGTGGACTTGCCATTCTAACCCCCGTTGTTCGTGAAGCGTGGATCGTGAAGCGTTTGTCGTTTGCCTGCACCGTTCTTACGCTTCACGTTTCACGAACGACGCTTCACGTCCCCTTATCATACGTTGAACTTAAACCGGACCAAATCGCCGTCCTGGACGATGTACTCTTTCCCCTCGGTGCGCATCACACCCTGTGCGCGCGCGTTCGCCTCTGACCCGCACTGAACGAACGCATCATACCCGATGACTTCAGCCTTGATAAACCCTTTCTCGAAATCAGTGTGGATGCGTCCGGCCGCCTGCGGCGCCTTCGTACCCCGCGCCACCGTCCACGCCTGCAGGATGCGCGACTCTGCCGTGAAGAAGCTGACGAGCCCAAGCAGCCGGTACGCCGCCTGCACCAGCCGATCGAGTGCCGGCTCGGTCAGCCCCAGCATCTGCCGCATCGACCGCTGCTCCTCCGTCGACATCGTCACCAACTCCGACTCGGTCCTAGCCGCTAGGACGACCGCCTGCGCCTGCTCGTGTTCAGCCAGCGCCCGCAGCGCCAGCACCGGAGGCGTCTCCACGGTGATGTCCCCCTCGCCGATGTTGGCGGCGTACAGCACCGGCTTCGCCGTCAGCGGCTCAAATCCCACACCGAGCTCCCGCCACCCGGCCATGACCGGCTGTTTCCGCGCCAGCACCCCTTGCTTGAACCCGGCGGCTAGCTGCTCCATCGCCGTCACACACTCCTGCGCCTTGGCGTTGCCACCCTTGGCGATCTTGCGCTGTTTCTCCGCCGCCTTCTCTACCGTCTCCAAATCCTTGAGCAGCAGCTCGGCATGAATCAACTCCACATCACGCACCGGATCAACGCTGCCGAGCGTGTGCGGCACCCGCGCGTCATCAAAGCACCGCACCACATGGATCAACGCATCGACCTCGGCCACCTTGGCGAGAAACTGGTTGCCCAATCCTTCACCCTGACTGGCACCCTTCACCAACCCAGCGACATCAACGAACTCGATGCTGGTCGACAACACCTTGTCATGAGGAATCACCGCAGCCAGCCGCTCCAGACGGGCATCCGGCACCGTCGCGATACCGATGTTCGGATCGATCGTGGTGAACGGATATTCGGCCGTCGCCGCATGACCATGCGTGAGGGCGTTGAACAACGTGGACTTTCCGGCATTGGGCAGACCGATGAGACCGCAACGTAGCGCCATGGAATATTAACCTTGTGGCGGCAGTATAGGAGGGATTCCCAGGAGCGTCAACGCATGCTCAAAAACCCGTGAAGCATCGTTCGTCATTCGTCGTTCGCAAAACGCCTAAGAGATTTTGTTTTCACGCTTCACGAGGTTTCGGGCGCTTCACGAGCGACGAACGACGGAAGTGTATCATCCGTACTTCTTTGACCGTCCGAGCTCCACCAGCAACACATTGACCTCTTGCTTCATCTCCACCATGCGCAGCTCCCGGCCGGTCATCACACGATTCATCACCTCAAGCTCGGCCTTCTCCCGCTTGAGCGCCTCTTCGGCCCGCTTGCGCTCGGTGATGTCCTCCTGCACACCCAAGAAATGCGTGATCGCCACGGATGCATCGCGCACCGGCGAGATCGCCGCCCACGCCCAGTAGAATTCGCCGTTCTTCTTCTGGTTACGGAATTCACCGCGCCACTCTTTCCCCTCCGCGATCGTGCGCCACAACCGCTCGTATTCTTGCAGCGGCGTGTCGCCCGACTTGAGCACGCGCAGCGTCTTGCCCGCCACCTCCTCCAGCTGATATCCGGTGATGCGGGTGAACGCAGGATTCACATACTCGATCACCCCCTCGCGGTCGGTGAGCAGGATCACGTTGGAACTCTGCTCCACCGCACGCTCCAGCTTGCGCAACCAATCCTCTACCCGCTTGCGCTCAGTGATATCCCGAAAGATGATCTGCACCACCACGTGATCGCTCCGCTGCGCCAATGATGGATGTGCCTCCACCGTGAACGCCGTCCCATCCTTGCGCCGCATCTCCAGCTCAAACGGCGGACGCTCCGAGCCGGCGATCACCAACCCAAACTCCTGCACCGCCCGCAGCGCCGACGGCACCGTCAGCACACCGATCTTCACAAAATGCTGGCCGATGAGCTCGCCCGAGCGATATCCCGAGATTGCCTCCGCCGCCTGATTGACCAACTGCACCACCCCGAGACGATCCAATACCACGATCGGATCAGGCGCCTCCAGGATCAACGCCTCGCACCGTCGCTCACTATCACCCAGCGCCTCCTCCATCCGACGCCGACGATCCACCTCCTCCTGCAACCCATCGCGCACCCGCTGCAGCTCCTCCGTCCGCTCCGCGACCCGCCGGTCAAGCGTCTTGGCCCATTCCTGCAGCATCTCCGCCTGCCGCACCAGCTGATGATTGTCCTCACCCCACAGTCGCTGCCAGCGGCGCATCGTCTGCCACACCACATACCACGCTCCGAGCAACACCGCCAACGCTGCGCTGGCAGCCACTAGCAAACCCCATGCCCGGCCCCGTAAACGGCTAAACACCAGATCCTCATATCGCCGCAGTGCTTCAAGCAGCTGTGCCAAACCATCAGCATAGCGCTGCTTCTGAAGCTGATGGGCCTCCCCGCCAAGAATCGCCTGCGCCTCCGCTCCACGCCCCTCGCGGGCCAGCTCCAGCGCCCGATGCTCCATCACCACCAGCTCCACGTTCGCCGCATCGATCTGAACGGCGCTCTCCTGCGCCGATGGCGCGATGGCGATCGCCTCCTTGATCGCCGCATCCAAGACCGGCTCGTCGCGACGATACCGCTCCTCCCACACCGTATCGCCGGTCGCCGCCGCCATGCGAGCCGACATCGTCAGCCCCTCATCCAACTGCAAGATCGTCCCCCGCAGATCACGCACCCGACCAGCCAATTCCCGCACGTGCCCGGCAACGCGATAGGTATCCACCACCGCCCACATCAATCCGGACAGCGCTAGCACAGTGACCGTGACGGCAAGCGCCAGTGCACCTGCAGGAAAGCGACTGCTCGTCGATATCCGATCCTGTTTCTTCGTCGCCTGTGCATTCATCGCCACTGTACCTCTACTTCGCAACGCCCGAAGCGTATAGCGCGTCTAGCGTAGGGCGTGAAGCATATGGGAAACGGGACGAATCCGACGCCTATACGCTATTCGCTATACGCTATACGCTAAACGCTACGTGCTATCCGCCGCGCGCTTATCCGAGGCTTTCAGCGCCCGACTCACGGCATCGGCCAGATCGGCTGGACGGAACGGCTTCTCCAGCCACCCGCTGATGCGACCAAGAAAGAGGTCGCCGAGCTCCGCTTGGCTCTTCGACGACATCACCACAATCGGCAGCTGACGATCCTGCTGCATGCGCGTCACCATAGTGTACCCATCGATCCCCGGCATCATGATATCCACCAAGACCAGATCCGGCCGCCGCTCCTCTACCAACCGCAGCCCCTCTTCCCCTGTCGGCGCCACCACAACGTCATAGCCCTGCTGGATCAACACAGATCGGACAACCTGAAGCATGGTGTGGCTATCGTCCACCACCAGCACTGTTCGACGCACCTGACTACCCATGTCACGCCCCCTTCCGAACGATCCCTGGGTTAACCCGCAGCGTACCGCTTCACCAACATCGCCAGATCGACCACCTGCACTACCTCACCCGATGGCAGTGTCGACGCCGCTTCCACATCCGGCACGCGCGCCTGCCCATCCAGCCCCTGCACCCGCAGCTCCTCCACCCCAACCACCTCATCCCACAGTAAGCCGAGATCCGTCCCGTAGAGCCGCACCACCACCAGCACAGATCCTCCCGCACCTCCGACAACCGCACCGAACCGATGCACCGGCAACGACACACCGTCCTCACACCACACACCATCCACACATACTCGCTCTGCCTGAGCCGCGTCGAGCGACCGACAGTGCTGCACATGCGTCAACGGCACGGCGACATGCCGCCGGTCCCATCGGCCCAGCAACAGCGAACGCATCGTCAGCGATGACGGCAGGCGAAGCGTAAACCGCGCGCCGTGACCACGCTCGGATTCCACCTGCACCGAGCCACCGCATCGCGCCAGCGCCGCTTGTACAGCATCGAGCCCGACGCCGCGTCCGGAAATCTCCGTGACCTGCTCCGCTGTCGTCAACCCCGGTTTGAAAATCAGCCCGAGCCGTTCCCGTCCCGTCAACCGCAGCGCCGCCTCTCCGGAAATCAAACGCATCGACACCGCCCGCGCCACCACACGCTCTGGATCGATGCCGCGCCCGTCATCCTCCACGGTGATCGTCACGGTATTCCCGGCCATCGCCGCCCGTATCGTCAACGTGCCGCGCTCCGCCTTCCCCGACGCGCGCCGCTCCGATGGCGTCTCGATCCCGTGATCCACGGCGTTGCGCACCAAATGCACCAATGCATCCTTGGTCGGCTCGATCAACGCCCGATCGATCCCGATCGACATCCCCTCCAGCACCACCTCAACCTCTTTCTGCCGCTCGGCCGCCACATCACGCGCGGCGCGCGGCAGCTCAGCGACCGCCGCCTCCAACGCAACCAGCCGCATCTGCCCAACCACACCCTGCAGATCAGAGGAGACCGTCTGTAAATGCCAAGCGCTAGCTCTGGCCCCTTCGACCAGGTTGCCGAGGTCACGGTCCAATCGCTCCAGATCGATCGCATACTTTGAGAGCGTGGCGGCGGCCTGCCCCGACACCCCCGGCAGTTGCTCCACGCCTGACCAGCCGAGTCGACGCCGCAGCACCGCCAGCCGCTGCCGCAGCGACCGGATCGCGCCGATCCACTGCTCCGTGCGCCCCGACTCCACCGTCACCTCACCCGCCAGCCCGACCAGCTCCTCGACGCGGCCGATCGGCAAACGCACGAATCCATCCTGCGCGCGGCGCTTCGACGACTTGGCGGGCTTCGCCGCTGGCTTCGCGATCGCCTCCACCTCCCGACGCAACGCATCGATCCCACCCAACAACCGCTTGAATGTCTCCGGCGTCGGCGCACGCCCCTGACGAGATGGCTGGCAAAATGTCTCCCACCGATGCGCCAGCTCACCGATCGCCTCGCACCCCACCATGCGGGCCGTCCCCTTCAACGTATGCAGCTCCCGCAAGATACCGACCAGCGGCGCCGGATCGCGCGGCGCCTTCTCCCACGCCAGCACCCCCTGCGTCAACGCCTGCAACCGCTCCGACGCCTCCGCCACAAACACATCCATGATCGCATTGGATTCAGCCATCGCTACCTCGCTCCGTCGTTCGTGACCCGCGACCCGTGACCCGTGAAAGCGCACGAATCAAGCTAGCAAGCATGCGAGTCTCATGATTCAGCATCTCTTCCAGTTGCGCTCGGACCATGGCTATGCTGTATGTCCGCCTCGCGGCAATGACACCGAGTGTTTCCAGTTCGGCACAAGAGCCCAACGCAACGTACAGAAACTGACGATACTCGCCGGTATGCTGTCGCATGAAACCTTCCGCGATGTTGGCAGGAATCGAAACTGCGGCTCTACGCATCTGACTCACAAGCCCATACAATTCCTCTCTAGGAAATTGATCCGTCACGCTATAGGCTGCATCGACGACATCGATGCCTTTCTGCCACACCTGCAAATCCTTGTAGTCTCTGACCTTCATTGATTACTCCCCATTACCTACGAGTCACGGGTCACAAGCAACGAGTCACGCATCGGTCACAGCTTAAATTCTCCCATCGCCGATCGGAGGCGTTCAGCCAACGCCTCCAGCCGCAGCACCTGCTCCTGCATCTGCTGGCTCCGGCCAGCCCCCTGCTGCGTCACCAGATCGATCGTGCTGATCGCTTGCGCCAGCGCATCGGACGCCCGCTGCTCCGCCTGGGTGGCCTGTGAAATCTCCGTTGCCGCCTTCGCCGTGCGCTCCACCATCGCTTCGACCACGTGCATCGACTCCGATGATGCGCCGATCGCCCGCACTCCTCGCTCTACCGTCCGGCCGGTCTCCTGACACGCCGCCGCAGCCTCCCGCAACTCATTCTGCATCTCCAGCAGCAACTGCCGTACCTGCTCCGTCGCTTCGGCGGAGCGTTCCGCCAGCTGACGCACGCCCTGCGCCACCACGCGGAATCCGTTGCCCGCCTCTCCGGCCTTCGTCGCCTCGATCGCCGCGTTCACCGCCAGGAGATCCGTCTGTCGTGACATCTCCTCGACCAGCCGCACCAAGTCGCTCGCCGCTTTCGACCGCTCGCCCAGCAGCAGAATCCGATTGGCCATCGACTCCACCTTCCGCTGCACCTGGTGGACCTCCTCGGTCGCATTAGTCATCTCGCCGCGCCCCGAGCGCGTCGTATCGAGCGCTTCCTGGGCGATCGACACCACGGCATGCGCGTTCACGGCGATCTGCGAGGCCATCTCGACGAACGATCCCACCCCCTTGACCGACTGCCCCACCAGCGCCGACTGCCGCTGCGCATCCTCCATGCCGGCGTGCGCCACGCCCGCCACCTGCTGCGATGCCGTCATCACCTGCTCCGCCGCATCGCGCACCTGCTGCAACAACGTGCGCAACGTTGCCAGCATCGAGTTGAACGCCGTAGCCAACTCTCCCACCTCATCCGAAGAATTGACTGATAACTCCTGCGTCAGGTCGCCGCGCATCGACGCCACGCGCGCCGAGGCATCCGTGAGCCGTCGAAGCGGCCTGGTGATCGTCCGCCCCATCACCAACGACCCGACGCTTCCGATGAGCACGATCAGCACCGTGAGCGACGCGATCATCCCAACCGCCGCCGCGCGCGCCCGATACGGCTCCGACAACGACCGCTCCACCTCCTCACGCACGATCCGCACCGCCAGCTGCATTGCTTCATCCGACCGCGACAGCTGCGCCGCCAGCGCCCCGCTCGTGATCTCGCCTGCCACACCATCGACCGATTCCTCAAGCACCGCCGCCAGTTGCTTGTCGATGATGGCGACCAGCCTCGCCACCTGCACCCCCACACCGAACGACATCGGCTGCTCGTCGAGCACCGCAGCCACCTCAGACAACGCCTGCCGCACCACGCCGACTCCCACAGACGCCCTCTGTACATCCACTCCCTGCCGCTGCCGCCCCGCCTCTTCTAACAGCACGATGCGCGCCGCCTGAGCCGCATGCAACAGCCGTGCCTTGTCGACCACGGCCTGCGCGTGCTGCCCCGTCCGCTCCACCGCCATGATGCCGATGATCCCGCCCAGCGCAAACCACGGGTAGAGCAGCACGCCGAGCAGCATGATCTTTCGGCCAATCGTCAACCGCATCGCTAACCCCCGTTCACTTCAACCACATAGGACCGGAACGTGAAACGTCGTTCGTCGTTCGTAAGACCGCCAAGAGGTTTTGTTTTCACGCTTCACGCTTCACGCTTCACGCTTCACGCTTCACGTACGTCAACGACGCCCGTCCGCGGCACAAGGCGATCAGGATCCAACCGCGTCAACATCGCTCCATCGGGCGCCGTCCAACACCCCTCCGGCGACTCCGACACCTGCACTACCTCTTCGCCGGCATCGACGCCGATACCCAGCCACTCGCCGTCCGCATCCTCCACGATCACCACCCGCTCGCGCACCTGAGCAGTTCCGTCCCAATCCACCACCGGCACCACTCGACCCCGCACATTCAACAATCCGATGATCGATGACCCTCCAGCCACCGGCGCGACGATCTCCGATGCCCGCACCACCATGCGCACCGCTTCGAGTGGCACCGCCACGCCACACCGGCCGATCGCACACCGCAGCACCGTTGTCATGACACCTCCGCCTGCCACGGAGCACACCGCCTCATCAACTCCCTGAGGATGGACGCCTTCTCACCGCTCAACGCGCAGACACCGTCCGCTGTCAACGGCACCGTGATCAACTCTGGATGCTCCGTGGCGATCCGCTGGAGCACGTCGGCCCGCTGCCGCACCACGCGCCGCAACAGCTGGTGGTCCCGCGGTAGGTTGTAGTACTCCAGCGCCTGACTGATCACCTGCTTCAGCTCCTCGTTCGCCCACGGCTTCATCACGAAACGGTAGACTGTGCCGACGCTGACGGCATCGAGCATTGTGTCGACCTTAGCATGCCCGCTCAACGCGATCCGCATCGCGTCGGGATGGCGCTGGCAGATCTCTTTGAGCGGCTCGATGAGCTCCCGCAACACCACCATGCCGTTCTGATCGGGGAGATTCAAATCCAGCAAGACCTCCGGCACCTCGCGATGACCTTCCAGCTGCGCAAACGCCGCTGAAGCGGTCTCACAAGAGACTACCCGGTAGCCGGCGCGCTCCAAACTCTCCGTGAAGAGCCGCTGCGTCACAGCACTATCCTCCGCCACCAATACCAGAGGTTTCTGCGCATCCATACCGTCACCCATTCTGCTTCACCCACACCGCACGTTGACACATGTCGGCGATGGCACGCCGGACACGCCCAGCCGTCCGATACACACCGCGGTAGGTGACTTAGCGTCCGGACGGACGCTTGGGTCGCTGCATCCGACTCACCAACCAGGCATCCAGCAGATCCTTCTTGAACCGCCATTGCCCGCGCAGCTTCAGCGCCGGAATGTCGGTCTCCTTGATCAACCGGTACATCGTGACCTCATGGACGCCGAGATACTTGGCGCCCTCGCGCAACGTCATGATCTGCGTCCGCTGCGGCCTCGATGTCCCCTCGAACGACTCCGATGTTCCCTGCAATTGCTGCTTCTTCTGCCCTTCCATAGGTACCTCCTCCACACCTCTTCATTGCACCCACACGGGATGCTTCAGACGATGGAGCCTCATGGGCAACACCCCTTCAGCCCACCTCTGATTTTGCCCCCGCTTCACCCGCCAACAATTGCCGGCTGGCTTCGCAAAGATCATCCGCCTTCTTGGCCGTTGGCCGGAATCCGCCGTAGCTACCTCTCCATTCCGCTACAAGCAGAACTCCGCTTCGTAGAGACAAAACCTTGCGCAACCCTACGAAACTAGACTAGAACAGATAGAAATGTATCATAATTACTATGATATGTCAACTTTAGTATATTAAAACGTGCTATATAGTACATAATGTGTACAGATGATCGAATTAATTAGTTATGAGTATTGACTTAGAGTTCGTAGATGCTATAAATATTACGTTATGTGGTGTTATACGATCACCAAAGGAGGCGTAGGCGTGACGTTCAAAACACTGCGAATCAGCGGTTGGCTGCGAGGTCTAGCGCTTGTGTTCCTCGCATGGTTGATGGCTTTAGCTACCGGCCCATGCCCGGCAGGCGCAGCCGATCTGGCTACCAACCAACCGGCCCGCGATGTGGGGCACGCTCCGGCAGAACATGACGCCCGCGACGAAGCCGAAGAGACGCGCCTGGTCCAGGACCGGATCGCTGAGACCATTCTCTCTCTCCAGATGGAAATCGCCGAGCATCGCGGTGCACTGGAGAACGCCACGAATCAGGGTGAGCGCGATCAGCACCAGCAGATGGTCGGCACACTGAAACAGCAGCTGCTGACGCTCGAAGAGATTCAGCGCCAGCTGACGCAACCGACCGAGACAGCACCTTTGATATCTGCGCCGCCGCCGGCGTTGGCGCCTGAGGAACAGCTGGAGGCGATCCGCAATCGCCAAGAGCGAACGCTCGAGAACAACCAAGAGGAACGATCGAGTTTGCCATGAGTTACCGAGTCATTGTCCACATCATGCTCAGATGGTGCTGCTACCTCTGCTTCGCGTGGCTGGCTTGCACGGCGATCGCGTCGGCAGAGACCGTTGAGTCACCCAAGCCGCCATCATCGGAGGAGCGCCAGGAGCTCCCCCCGTCAGCCATCATCGAAGAGCTGAAGCGTCGGGCTCAGGCGATCATCGAGCGTCGCGAAGCGGGCCGTCCCCGTCTCTCCGGATACACCAGCTTGATCGGCGCGTACGAGTCGAACCCCAATCTCAGCACGCCGCGCAAGGGCGATTGGTACACCGAGCAGGATGCTGGCTTCAGCGTCCGATGGCGTGCGACCGACCAGCTCTGGCCCGAGATCGGCTACCGCTTCGCGCACGTCTACTACAGTGAGCTGCGGGACAACAACTACCTCTCCAACACCTTCTACACCACCTGGCGATGGTTTCCGACACCTCGATGGCGGCTGGAGAGCGGCTGGGACACCGAGTGGCTGGAATACCCGGAGACGAAATCAAGCAGCTTGACCAGTGGGAAGTTTCTCGTCAGCGCGCGCTACGCCATCACCCCGAAACTCTATCACCAGCTCGGCTGGCATGTCATCATGAGAGAGTACGCCTCGCGCAAAGCGCGCCTGGGCAACTCGCTACCGACCGACAACGCACGGGAAGACCGCCGGCATACCCTCTTCTACGAGATCGGCGGCACGTGGCGTGAGACATTGATTCGGCTCAGGCAAGAAGCGTACTTGCACACCTCCAACGACGCCTACCAAGACTTCTACGATGCGGAGGACTACAAGATTCGGCTATCGACAACGCGCCAATTCGCCAAGCGATGGAACGGGTACGCGAGTGTCAGCTACGAACGAAAGAACTACCGGGACCGAGTGGCCACCACCGTGGCAGAGTACGACGACCTCTATACCGTCTTCGGCTCCATCAGTTATGCGCTGACCAAACAGACCAGCCTCGGCTACAGCTTCACCCGGAAGAAACTCGACTCCAACTATCCGGCCTACGAATACACCGATGGCATCCACCAACTGACGCTCTCGGCGTATTTTTAAGACGGGCGCGAGGAATCGGGCGTGGTGAAACGGGCGTGATAAAGCGGTCGTGAACGACTGTCGGTTTATACGACGGGTTCCCACGCCCGCTCCCTCACGACGGGTTCATACGACGGTTTCTCACGACGAAGTTACGGAGTGCCTTTGACGTAGAGGGAGAAGAGCTGCAGGAGACGATCAGCACCGGCCTGGCGGCCTTCTGCCACGAGACGGGCGTAACGTTGCGCAAACTCCCGACGAGCCGCATCCATCCGCTCCGCCACCGACTGATGGATCTCATCACGAAACGCCGGATCCTGCTGGTAGGCATCAAACTGTTTCACCAGCTCATCGGCTACCGCGTTCTGCCCCGCTGCGACAAGCTGTGTGCGCATCGACTCGCACGCCACCACCAGTTGCGGCTTGACCGCCGGCTCCGACGCCGCGGCCATCCCTCCTGTCGACAGCGTCACCACCAGCCCTACCGTTACACACCCTTGCTGTGCCGTCATGACATCGCCTCACCACAATTTAGGAACGCACACAGAATACTGCGACCCCGCGCACAGTGAGTGAAGATTAAGGAGTTCCACCGCCAGAACCTCCGCTGCCGCTGCCAGACGGCGGTGGCGGAGGAGGATTCTGGTCAGGATGAAACTCCACCGTCCCATTCGGATGCCGGTGCTCACCATTGTCGAAGAAGTAGACCGAGCCGTCGGGATCGATCCGATGCGGACGATTGGCATCGGGAAAGTTGCCGGAAAACTCTTGGCGGAACTCGTCGCGGGTCGGATCCTGCTGATACCGCTCGAACTGTTCCCGCGCGAACTGCTCAAGCTCCGGATGCTCCGCTGCCCATCGCTCCATATCCTCCCGCGTGAATTCCCGCTCCATCTCGGGACCTCGTCGCTCGCCCGCGCTAGAGCCAGCCCCAGAACCTGGATGCTCGAACATCATCCGTTCAAATGTCTCGCGAGAGAACTCTCCTTCGCGCGGAGCTCCAGCGTGATCCGGTTGTTCGCCAAACCGTTCCATGCCCTCATGCCCGAATGCAGGATACTCTCCTTCCCCAAACGACCGCTCGCCCTTCTCGAACGCCTCAAACTCCTGACGCATCATCTCAGCCGCCTGTGGGTCGATCGTGGACAACCGCTCATACTCCTGCGCGAACCGCTCCTTCATGGCAGCCGGATCCATCGGCCCCGTCTCCACACCGCTGGGCCCCGGCCCCTCACCGAAATGACTGCGCATCGCTTCATCGAGTTGATCGCGACTCATGCCCGACAGCTGATCGACGCTGACGCCCAACTCCTGCGCCAACATCTGCTGCATGTCGCCCGACATCGAGCCGACACTGTCGCCCCCCACGCCACCTGGCGGCCCTCCCCCGCCAGAACCCGGCGGCCCCCCGCCTGGAGGCCCACCGATGCCACCGGCCGTTTGATCGCCAGACGCATCGCGCGGCATCCCTCCCGCGTGGTCAACCACGTCCTGCTGAAACCGATCCCATTCCTGACGATCAGCATCACTGAGACGCTCGACCTCGGCTGGCGGCTCGTTCGGCTCCACGACCGTGCGATATCCTTCGTCCACCAACCGCTCGCCAAACACGCGCCCCTCGGGATCGACGCTCGCCGTCTCCACCTGATGCTCAAAGACCGCCACCTCGGTCGATGGCGGCTCGGCCGCCGGCACGAACCGCTCCACCTCATAGCCGGTACCACGCACTGATGCGACGGCCTCCGGCGTCTTCACCGAGAAACTCGTACCGGTTGGCAATCCCTTGACGGTATTGAGCAAGCGCCCGCGCATCAGTTGCACCTCGGTGCCGCTGACATCGTGCCGCTGCAACGTCATCTCACCCTCACGGTCCAACCGGCTGACACGCTCAAACGTCAGATCGTACGACACCTCAACCGACGCCCCTTCGGCCACTGTCACGGCGTCACCGACCTGCAGCGTCTGCCCAACAACCACCGGCTCGGACGATCCGTCCGCATGCCGCACCGTGGCAGCGCCCTGCGTATAGAGCACATACGCCGCCCGATCGACCGATGACAGATCCTCGGCGCCGGCCGACCCAATGCCAGCGATCATCGTCGCAGCACAGACCAACCCCAATCCCCTACCGAACCGTGTGAGCCACTGGAGAGACAAGACGTGTGACCTCCTGAGCATGCTGCCGTGGGTGCACGCGCCCGTTGGACGGCTGACTGATGGCAAAGAGCGTGACCGGCTTCGTCTTCCCCTTGACCATCGCCTGCGCCACTTCCCGCGTCGCCAATTGATCCCGTACGGCCTGACACGTCGCCTCGGTGATCAGGATCGGCTCCTCATAAGTGCGCGTCAACGCCTCCACGCGCGCCGCCAGATTCACCTCATCGCCAATCACCGTGTATGACATCACCTGCTCCGATCCCATATTGCCCACCAGCATCTCGCCGGTATTGATCCCAATCCCGATATCAAACGGCTCCCGCTCCTGCACCTTCCACGCAGCCTTCAACTCCTCCAGCGCATCGAGCATCTCGCATGCGGCGCGACAGGCTCGCAATGGATGATCCGGCATCGGGCCGCCCGGCGCTCCGAAGACCGCCATGATCGCGTCGCCGATGTACTTGTCGAGCGTGCCACCGTTGCGCGTGATCACCGCCGTCATCCGCGTCATGTATTCGTTGAGCATGGCGACCACCTCTTCCGGACTGTGCCGCTCGCAATAGCTGGTGAAGCCACGGATGTCAGCAAACAGCACGCTCAGCACACGCCGCTCGCCGCCCAAGCGCAGCCGCGACGGATCGCGCAGCAGCTCCTGCAGCACATTCTCCGACAGGTAGCGTCCGAACGCGTGGCGGATCCACCGACGCTGCCGCTCCTCCTCCGCGTAGCGACACAGCAGCATCGCGCCGCCGCTGGCTAACAACCCCAGTTCCAGCGTCACCAGATCGAGCCAGATACGATGCATGCCCAACAGCCAGATGGCGACGCCGATCGTCACGCCCGCCAGCGCGCCACACCCAAGCATCGCGCGCCCCGGACGACACCATCCGGCCAGCAGTATCGCCAGCAGCGCGACCGCCAGTCCGATACCACGACTGACCCATTGCGGCCGCACAATGAACCGCTGCTGCAGCAGATTGTCCAGCACCGTGGCGTGCAGCGCACAGCCGGCGAACTGCCCACCCACCGGTGTCACATGGAAATCCGGGATGCCGGTCGCGTTCATCCCCACGACCACCATCTGCCCGGCCAACGCCTCCAGTTCAGAATCAGGCTGGCCCGATACCTGTGACGTCTGAGCGCGACGCGCCACGTCAAGGAACGACAGCGGGCGGAACTGCTCCAACGGTCCGGCGAAGTCGACAAACATCCGCCCCTGGCGATCAATTGGCACGCGGATCGTTCCGTCTGCATCCGGGATCTCGACCCACCGTCCGGGCACCACTTGCACCGCCGACGGCGCGATGCCGCGATGCGCCAGAAACATCCGCAACGCCAGCGACGGATACCATCGCCCCTGAAACGGGCGCACCAGCAGCGTCCGCCGCACGTGGCCGTCGGGATCCTGACTGGTGCTGACAAATCCCAACGCCGCCGCCCGATCCAGCGGGGCGAACGGCAACTGCGGAATCCGACTATGACCGTTGCGTTGTGCCGGCGCCTGACCGCCCAACGCATGATCCGCCAGCACCGTCTGATGGGCAAGACTACCGTTCCCTTGCGGCTCGGCAGCCGCCTGCTCAAAGTAATACGCCAGCACCAACCCCGGCGTCAGGCGCGCCGCCTCCACCAACGCCTGATCTTCCTCCGGGTGCGCCGCCTGCGGCTCCGTGAACAACACATCGTATCCGATCACCGGGGCGTGACGGGACGGATCACCCAGAATCCTCAAGAAGTCAGCGTGAAAATCTCTCGGCCACGGCCACCGCCCAAGCTGCTGAATGGAACCGTCGTCGACGACCACCAACCGCACGGCATCAGAGACCGGGCGCGGCCCTCGCAGCGCAAAGAGAAGATCAAGTGTGCGCAACTCCGCCAGCTCCACAGCTCCAGCACAGATCATCGCCGATACGGTAACCAGCAACAGCAACGTCGTCACCACCGACCGTCGAGTCGGTCGTGTCGCCGCCTGCTTTGTCGATGTGGCTATCACCATGCATCACCTAAATGCATATCTGCATTCCTGAGTTTCCGCGTGTCATACATATATCTTCCGAACACTCACAACAACAGCTTTGAGTACCGCTATCACGAACGGTGAAAACAGAAAGGCCGGAACTGCGCAGCCCACCTCACCGTGACGGACTGGCACAATTCCGGCCTTCGCACACACACCTCATCAACCGTGCCAAACAGCACGGCCGAAGGGGCAGTTGTCTAGGAAGAGTTCGGCAGCCCAACCATCCACCCAAACGTCATTCTCGATCGTGAAGCGGTGTACGCTTCACGAGGTGCGTTTCACGGGTATTGAGCGGACTTGCGGCTTTGCTCCGCCACACATCGAGGCGGACTCGCGTCAACATCGCGAGGACCCTGTCTTGCGACACCTGTGGGACGCCGATCCACCTCAACGGCTACGATCGCGCCCCTCAAGGTCTCCACACCTGGTGGCATGGAGAGGAGTGCCAGTTCATTCTTCTTTACCTAAGAAAGATCAACTATACCTAATTGGAAACTCTGAATAAAAACATAGCACAAGATATTCCAAAGTCAAGCTACGGCGAGCATACGTGGCTACATCGATACCACAATCACTGAGGGACAAACAAGACGCTTGGATCTGTATTACATGTTCTATTGCAATATGTTACAGATATACAGAACCGCACGAAGTGCAGGATTTCAGAGCCTAACGCGAATCCCAAGTCGCAAGCAACCGTGCGCTACACCACAGTTTCAAGACAACACACGATCCAGTCGCTTCCAATACAGACAGGCGCTGAAGATCCAATCATGTCGCTGAGAAAACCATCGGCGTAACGCTCGCAACGTGATAGAGGGAAGCGAGGGAATGCTGTTCGGCTGTTCAGCCATGCACCAACGATTGCCCAAACCGCTCAATCGCCTGCGTGCAACCATCAAGCCAGGACTGGATCGGCAGCTGACTCGCCAAGCGCCGATCCAGCCAGAGACGATCCACCGTCATCACCAATGCCGATGCCACCACAATCCACAACACGACACGCCACATCACAACCTCCGAGCTTCACACGCCGCTCTAGACTGAACGCAAGCCGCAAGATTCAAGCCACGCCGAGAACCAGACACAAGCCACAAAGAAAACCTGTTCAGGCAGCCTTGGTCGAAACGAGGGGCAGCTCTATGACAAACGTAGTCCCCTGTCCAACGCGACTATTCACCAAGATCGTGCCGCCGATGGCGTTGATAATCTGTCTCACGACAAATAATCCCAGCCCTGTCCCATACTGCTTCATGGTGAAGAACGGCTCGAAGATCCTCGGCTGATGCTCGCGGGAGATCCCCATGCCGGTGTCGCCGCACTCGAGCCGGACAACCGGCGGCTTCCCCCGTTTCAACTTCGCCGACAACCGCAACGTCCCACCGTCGGGCATCGCCTGCCCCGCATTGACGATCAAGTTCACCAACACTTCCTGAATCTGCGACTGGCTGCCAACCACCGGTGGCAACTTCTCGGCGATCTCCCGCACGACACGAATCTTGTCCATCGCAATCTGGTAGCGGACCACCTCCAACGCTTCCTCGAACGCTCGAGGCACATCCGCCAACCCTTCGGCTCCCTTCGGAGGCCGCGAGAACGCCAGCAGCCGCGAGATGATATTCGACGCCCGCTGCGTCTGCGCCACAATCTGCTGCAAGCCCTCCAGCCGCGGCGAATCCTTCCCCTCGTCCATCAGCAACAGCTGCGCTCGACTGGAGATCACGCTCAACGGATTGTTGATCTCGTGCGCGATGGCAGCAGCAATCTGCCCGAGCGTCGCCAGTTTCTCGGACTGCACCAGCGACGCCTGCACCGCTTGGAGTTTCCGATACGAGGTTGCCAGCCGTTCGTAGAGCCGGCTCTTCTCCAACGACATCGCCGCATAGTTGGCGATGGTCGTCGCCATGGTGAGGTCTTTCTGACTGAAGGCAAGGGTCGATACCCATCGGTTGAGCGACATCACGCCGATCACGAGCCGCTTGATCACCAGCGGCACCACCATCGACGAACGGATCGGTCGAAACGGTTGTACCCCACGAAACGCAGGGTGCCGATCGAGTCGCTCCACCAACAGCTGCGGCTCTCCGCGCTTCGCCACCCAGCCCGCCACCCGCTGCCCGACCGGGATCTTGGCACCGAGCAGTCTATCGCTCTGCTTGCCGATGCTGCGCGTCACCACCAGATGCTTGCGCTGCTCATCGAGCAACATCAGCGATCCACCCTCCGCCCCGACCGCCTCAACACACTGGCTGAGAATGTGATCCAGCAGCTCATCAAAGTTCTCGGAGAGCAGCATCTGTCGGCTCAAGCCAAGCAATACCGACAGCCGCCGCACTTCATCCTCGAGCGCCTCGGCGGTGGCCTGCGCCTGATGGTAGAGCACCGCATTATCCACCACCGTCGCCAGAGCCGGTGAGACCACAGCGAGCGCGTCTTCCGTGTCGGCGGAGAAGGCGTCCGACCGATCCGCCGCCAATCCCAGCAGCCCGACCAACATCCCACGGCTGCGCAACGGCACGAACACCGCCCCCCCGAGCGGTGAGCTCGAAGAGCGGCGCCGGCTCACCGACCCGATCATCTCAAGATCGACCCGCCGCACATCCGGCAGCGTACCGGTCAACGCCTTCCAGCGGCGGCGCGACCGCATCGACAGCTCATGCTGCCACGATGCACCAGCCGTAGGACGAGCCCAATAGTAGAGGTGAAACCGCGCTCCCTGCCGCGCCAGAAGGAACGCAGCCTGGAAATCGATGACGCGCGCCAGCGTCCGGAAGAGACACCGCAACGTCCGTGGCTGATCCTCCATCGTATTCACCAAGCCATGGATTCGATTGACGAGCGTCGCCTCAAAGAGCCGCTGATCGAGCAGCTCGTTGACCCGCGTCAGTACGTCGTCCGCATCCATGGGTGTCTGGGGCGATGACGCGCGGCGCTGTGTTGACCCTTCGGTCAGCCGGCGCAGTGCCGTCACCACTCGCTCCAGCGACTGCCCCTTGCCGATGTAGCGCACGCCGGAGGATCGCCCCTCGAGCGTCTTCATCAGATAACGCGCCGCCCCAACCTCCAATCCCCAGAATCGATCCTTGGGCTGCGCCAGCATAGAGAGGATCACCACCGGAATCTCCCGCATGACCGGATCGGCCTTGAGGAGCCGGCAGACCTGGTAACCGTTCATGCGCGGCATCATCAGATCGAGCACGACCGCGTCGGGACGCGTCTGATATGCCATGCGCACAGCATCGATCCCGTTGCCGGCCTCCTGCACCCGGAAACCGGCACGCTCCAGACGCTGCCGCAACGCCTGACGGATTGTGGCGCTGTCATCCGCAATCAAGATCGTCCGTTTCACACACCCTCCCCTCTCGTCATTGGCTCCCGCCAGCTGCACATGTGTTTAGTTTTTGAATAGATTGATCATGTTCCACAGCGGGAGAAAGATCGCCAGCGCCATGCCCAGCACCATGACACCGAGTACCGCCGTCATGATCGGCTCGATCAATGTTGTCAGCTGACGGATCATGCTTTTGATCTCCAGATCGTAGTAGCTCGCCACCGAGCCCAACATCTCATCGAGCGAGCCGGTCGCCTCCCCGATTGAAATCATGTGACCGACCATCGGCGGAAAGACCTTACTCTCCAGGATCGAGCCCGAGATGCCGCGCCCGTCCGCTACGCTGCGCCGCAATAGCTCGACCTCCCGACCGATCACCGCGTTCCCAACGGTGGCGGAGACGATCTCCAGCGACCGCAGGATCGGCAAACCGCTGGAGTTGAGCGTCATCAGCATCGCGGAGAACCGCGCCATAGCCACTTTCATGAAGAGCACCCCGAACACCGGTATCTTCAGCTTGAGCAGATCGATCTGATATCGACCCGGCTTGGTGCTGTAGTATCGACGGAACAACCACACCGCCACGGCGGTCACCGCCATCAACAAGTACCAGAAACGCGTGATCAAATAGTTGGCCCAGATGAGCACGCGCGTCGGCAACGGCAGCTGCTCCTTGAACCGGTCGTAGATCGCCGCAAACCGGGGAACCACGAAGACAATCAAGATAAAAGAAGCGATCCCCATCGCCACCATGGTGATGATCGGATACTGCAGCGCCCCTCGCACATTGGCCGCCGTCTCGCTATCCCGCTCCATCAGCTCGGCCAGCCGCAGGAGCACGGTGTCCAGCACACCACCTGCCTCACCGGCGACGACCGAGTTGACGTACAGATCGGAGAAGACGAGGGGAAATTTGCCGATGGCTTGCGAGAGACTCCCGCCACTCTCGATGTCTCGCATGACTTTCTTCAAGACGTCCTTGAGGACGAGGCTCTCGGTCTGCTCCGACAAGATACCCAACCCCTGGACGATCGGCACGCCGGCCTTCACGATGGTGGCGAACTGCCGTGTGAATGCGACCATATGAATGACCTTGACACGTGGCGGACCGAGGGGGACGCGCCAATCGAACGTCTTCTCAGCAGCGACCGACAGCGGCGTCTGCCCCATCCGCTCCAGACGCGCCGTGACGGCCGCTTCGTTGGCCGCCGTGACCGTGCCGGTCACCACCTTGCCTTTCGGATCTCTCGCTTTATATCGATAGGTCGGCATGTGAATTTCCTAACGTCGGACTCAAGACTCAAGACTCAAGACTCAAGGAACCACCTTGCTGGAGGGAACGTCTAACATCTATCGCACAACCATCCACAGCCGCTCTCTCCACCATCACCCGTTCCGATGCAGCCGATGAATCATGCAGAACACCTATGGCAGGCATCATGAAGTATGCGACGAAGAGCTTAACACCCGGCAGTCGGTCGTGCCGCGCGACGATCCACGGATGACGGGCCACGGATGTTAGAGCAGCGCCGCACCCGTTCCCAACATCATGAAACCCAGCAGCAGGAGGATGATCGCGAACCAGACGCGCACCGCTTTGAGCTTCTCATCCACAGCATAGATCATGCGGTTGACCGCCTCATCGAAGCTCCGCTCGATCGGCGTCAACGCCCGTTTCCCGCGAGGCTTGCGACCGAGGAGATTGTACTCGGCGCTCAGCACCGGCCGGCGAAACACACGGTCCGGCACCAACAGCACGGCCAGCGCTGCGAGGATCGCGATCGCACCTACCACCACGAAGAGCGTCACCCACAACATCGACGATCACCTCCCGTGCCCGGCAAGCCGCGCCGCTACTCCCGCTCCGCCGACGGCCGACGACCCAGCACATTGAGCCATCCCTTCACGACACCGTGATCTTCGGCGTCAGGCGCCAGACGCACATACGCCTCGAGATGCTCCCGCACAGCGTTGGGACGCTTTAGATACCGGTCGTACAGCACGGCAAGGTTGTAGTGCGTTTCGGCATCGGCGGGACGCAAGCGGAGTACCGCCTCGAATGCCTCGGCTGCTTTTCGGTGCTGCTTCCGAGACGCCAGCGCCACGCCCAGGTTGTACTGCACATCGGCATCGGACGGGTCGAGCTCCACCGCCATCTCAAACGCCTTGACCGCCTCGCTGAACCGCTCACGACCCGACGTCTCCACCCCTTGATTGTAGTACAGTGCGGCCATCCGCCGCGTCACCAGAAGCAGCAGCTGCTCCAACCGTTGCTGCTCCTGCTCCAACCCCCCGCGCTCGGACTGCCATTCCGCCACCTCGCGCTCTTCCTCAGCATCGCGACCGTGCTCCAGCCACCGCCGCTGCGCATGCAGCTCTCGACGAGCCAGACTCCTAGTCCGATCGCTCAAATCTCGCAGCATCCCCTGCACGCGCTCCCGATACCGGCTCAACTCGCGGATATCGGTCATCGCCACTCCTTCCGGCGTCAGGAAGAGCGGCGCTTCCACAACGGCCACCGGATCGACGGCAAGCAACGCCCCCTGCTGCGATGCTGCAGCACGTGGGGAAGCCGACAATCGCAGCGCCTCGGCGAACTCGTGCTGAGCCTCCTCGAAATCCCCGGACTCGTAAAACGACTTGCCGCGGACATAATGCGCCTGCGCTTGCGCTGCCACGTCCGGCGCAGCAGTGGTGCACGATACATCGGCCTCACCCCACGCCGATGGCACCGCCACCAGAATGAACACGCCCAACAGGCCGATGCTCCACACCCTGCTCCAACCGACGCACCATGCTGCGTTTCTCATCGCCACACCCGCTCCTTACTCGACCGCTTCTTGCGATGCATCCGTCGTCAGCGGCTCGTCGATCCCCAAGAGCTGTTGCACCCGCTCCCCGAGCTCCAGCGCCTGCTGCTGCAGCTCCGACGCCGAGAGCTCGCCGGACACACCGGCATCCGCATCCACTGACGACGTCTGGCCGGACGCCTCCGGCTCCATCGCCTGCGCCGCAAACAACTGCATCAGCTGTGCCAGCTGCTCCTGGAACGCCGACTGCAAACTCGACACGCTCGCCAACCGCTTCGCCGCATCCTGGCGCGCCTGCTGCAGCACCTCCTGCTGCCGCCTGAGACCATCGCGCATCGTCTCCGTCCGCGTCAGCTGCGCCTGCACCACCGTGATCTCCGCCTTCGCCTCATCCAACGCCTGCCGCGTTTGCGTCAACTGCTCCCGGAGCGCCGTGACCGTCTGCGCGCCAGCATCCACCGTACCGCTCAACTCCCCCGCCCGCGCCCGCAACCCCTCCCGCTCCTTCGTCACCGCATCGAGCTGATCCTGCAACGTCAGAATCTGCGCGGCGCGACGTCCCGCCTCCGCTTCCCGCTGCGCCAGCGCCGCGCGCACGGCAGCTACCTCACCCGTCAACGCCTCCACCCGCGCCTGCTGCGGCCCGACCTGCGCCATCGCATCCAGCAGCTGCTTGTCCAACATATCCCGCTCGCCGGTCAGCGCCGTCATCGCCAGCTCCCGCTCGGTCGCTTCGTCGGTCAACGCCTCGATCGCCGTCAGCTGCTCCTGCATCTGCTCCGCCATCTCCCCCAACTGCTGCTGCAGCTGTCGCACCTCCCGTACCGCCTGCTGGCCCAACTCGCCGCGCGATGCCGCCTCCTCCGTCGCGCGCTGCAGCTGCTGCGACAACGTCTCCATCTGACGCTTCTGCCCTTCCAGCTGCGCGGTGATCCCATTCACGCGCGCACGCAACACATCCCGCTCCTGCGACAGCGTCGTCATATCACCCGTCGACCGTGTCAGTTGAGCCGTCAGCGTCTCGATCTGCTGGTCGCGATCCCCAAGCAACAAGAGCAGCTCCCGCTCGCGCGATGCCGCCCGCTCCAACACCTTGGGATCGGGGCTGCGGGATAACCGCGCCTGCAGCTCTACCTCCCGATCGCGCAGCCGCTGCTCAGCCCCGGAGAGATCAGCCCGCAACTGTTCCAAACGCTTCGTCAATGACGCCTTCGCCTCCTCGGCATCAGCCGCTGCCCGCTGTAACGATTGCCGCTCCCCGCGCTGCGTCTCCAGCTCCTTCGTCAGCTGACCCAGACGATGCTCCAGCTCCTGACTCGAACGGCTCGCCTGTTCCAAACGCTGCTGCGCCTCCTCGTACTGCCGCTGCAACCGCGCCAGCTGCTGCGACTCCCCTTCGCCACGATCCGCTGACCGGCGAAACCAACCACCGCGCCCCTGCTCAGCCCCATCCTTCAACTGATGCAACTCCAGCTGGCTAGCTCCGAGCGTCTTGCGCAGGTCAAGGTTCTGCTCCCGCAAACCGGATAGCTGACGATTCAACGCCTCCACCTGTGTCTGCAGCGTGCCGACCGCGCCAGCCCGATCCTGCAGCTGTACTTCCAACTGATCCAACTCCTGCTCCAACCGACCAGCCTGCGCCCCCTGGATGGCCGCGATGAACGACTGGGTCACTTTCCAGCTCTGCGCTCCCGCCAACACAGTACCGGCCAGCGCGACCGGCACCATGACGCCGCCGAACTTCGTGAACCCCCGCATCCCCCGACGCTTCGCCATCGCTAGCCTCCTCCGATTCTGCCACTACCGGTTGTCATCGCTCGTTGCGTGTGAATCACTGACATTACTACACATCGATCCAACCCATCGCTATCACCTGATGCTACGCCCCGCAACGCGTCATCGACGAACGTCGATCCACGCGCCCGCTTCCGCCGCCTCGCCCCGTCTGTCCACACCATCACACCCGACCGCTCATGCCAAACATGCTAGAACGACTTCCGCGGACGCACGGCGAGCTTGAGCGTCTTCTCCTCGCGCACCAGCTCCGGCTCCTCGAAGAGCTCGTTGCGCTCCGCATCAAGCACCGCCTGCTGCGTCATCGCCAGCCGCTTCTCATCATCGAGCACATGTGCCGTGATGAAGATCAGAAGATCCGTCTTCTCCCGCGTCGTATCATGGTAGCGGAAGAGATTGCCGAAGAGCGGCACGTCGCCGAAGAACGGCACCGACCGTTTGATCCTGACCTCCTTCTCATCGATCAGACCGCCGATGACCACCGTCTCACCATCGCGAACGCTGACCTGCGTATCCGCCTCGCGCGTCGAGGTCACCGGCACCTGCGCCCGCGGATCGCCCACGAAATTGATGATGCTGGAGACCTGCGGATGAATATCCATCCGCACCACGTTGTCGCTCCCGATGTGCGGCGTGACCGTCAGCACGATCCCCGTCTGCCGATCCTGATAACCGGTGATGTCAAACTCGCCGGTATTCTCGTTCCGCTCGAACGTTGGCACCGGCACCGTCGTCCCGACCACGATGCGCGCCTCCTGATTGTCGAGCGTCGTCACGCGCGGATTCGCCAGGATCGTCGTCTTGGTCCGCGCCCGCAACGCCTGCAGCACCGCCTGAAACTGATTGAAGCTGAGCGTGCCGAACGTGAAGAGATCGGTGCCGACAAACGGAAACGCGGAAGCCGACGGGAAGTCGGTAGCCGTCTCAGTGGAGGTCGCGCCCGTTGCCGTCGAGGTGGTGGTGGACTCCGACTCCGTCTGCCCGCGCGGCAGATGGCGCGCAAAGTTGGTGCCGATGATCTCTCCGGAGGTATTGTCAAACGGGAAGGTCACCGGTCGTGCCGCCGCCCGAGCGCTGGCCGTCACCGTCCAGTCGATCCCCAACTTCTCATTCTTGTTGAGCACCGTCTCGATCACCTTCGCCTCGATCACCACCTGCCGTGTCGGCGTATCGAGCCGCTGCACCACCTCGCTGACGCTGTTGACAACGGTGGGTGTATCGGTCACGATCAGCGCGTTGGCCCGTACATCCGCCTCAATCGTCCCGATCTCGGAGAGCATCGGCTGCAGGCTCACCCGCAAATCCACGACGTTGGCGTTCTTCGGCGTGAAGACCTGCGTGATGGACGGTTCGCGTTCCGCCGCCTCGGGACTCGTCACCTTGATGACACGCCCGCGCCGCGTGTAGGCGAAGCCGTTCACCGTGATGAGGGCATCGAGCGCCTCGTCTACCGTGACATCCGAGAACTGCACGCTGATCGGCCCCATCACATCCTCGGCGATAATCACGTTGAGACCGTACTGCTTCGCCAACAGTCGCAGAATATCGCCAATCTCCGTCTCGCGAAAATCCATGGAGAGCAACTCTTCGGATGTCACCTCAGGGACCGGAGCCGACGAGGCGGACGGCATCGCTGCCTCTTCGCCGACCGCCCCCGACGGATTGAGTACCAACGACGCGATCACGATCCACGCACACCACATGCGCGTTGCAGGTCGCAGGTCGTATGTCATAGAGCGCAAGCGTACGGGATGCAGGGTACGAGATACGGCTTGCCCCTTGCCCATCGCCCCTTGCCCTCCTTGATCCTCACGTCCCAACTCGTGGCTCGTGGCTCGTGGCTCGTGGCTCATCATTCCAGCTCCTCCAACCTCATGATAAACTCCCGTCCGTCCTTCATCAATACCACCTGACTCGACTCGATCCGCACGACCTGACTGCCGTCGATGGCATCACCCTCACGCAGGATCGACTCGTTGATAATGACAAAACCGCGTCCCCCGTCCGTCAGGGACAATCCGCGTAACGTCAGCAAACCAGCCTTGGATGCTGAACTATCGCTCGCCAATTCAAACGGATTCCGCCCCCAATCTAGTTCCATCCGCTCTAGCTGCTGCTGAATCACCGCTTCGTCCCGCGGTCCCAACTTCACCAATGCCTTGGCTAGCGGGGAGCTCACGACCGTTGAGGCGCCGACGCCCGGCGGCGCCGATGACTCCGCCTGAGCAACCGCCTCCTGCGCCGACGCCCGCTGAGCAGCGCGCTGTGCCTTGCGCCGCTTGACCGATTGCTGCTCCATCGTCATCACACCGATCAGCACGACGACCAGAACACCCATGATCATCAATCGCTTCTTATCGTTCACGATACCCAGCCAGCTCGTACGGGTTTATACCCAAGTACCCCAGTGCTGACATGCCCGGGTGCAAGCATTGTCGAAATGCTGTCAACGACACGGCCGGGCCCACCAAACACCAAGGCACTCAGGCACATACGCACGGTGGTTATGCGAGCACATACGTACTCACGATCATCTGCACATTGAGGAAGCCCGTCGTCTCAGCATCGTCCTTGCCCACTTTCAAATCCTCGATGGTGAAGAGCGTTGGCAGGCCGCCGAGCGATTCGATGTATCGACCCAGCGCATCGTACGGACATCGTAACGACACCTCGATATACACCTTGCTGACGCCCTCCGGCAGCGACCCCTCCTGTTCTTTCAGATCCTCGCGCGGCGCGATCGACACGATCTCGACGTCCAGCGTCCCCGACTGTTGTGCCAGCTGTTGAATCATCCGCGGCACCTCCTCGCGACTGGCCGCCCGCTCTTTCAACCGCTCGACGCGATGCTGCAGCTCGTCGACCGCCCGATCCGGATCCGGTACCCGCTGCACCATCAGCTGGTACTCGTTAATCCGCTCGTGCAGCGACGGCAACGACTGCGCCAGCTCAAGCACCTGCTTGGACTTCGGCACGTAGAACCACACGTACGACGCGCCGATCACCGTCAGCGAGACGATGCTCCCGATCAGAATCGACCGATTATTCCGCAGCAGATTGCCGACCATTTTACCCCCGCAACCCGTGGCCCGTGATCCGCGTCCCGCAGATCACGATCACACCGTGCCGTCCGCCCTCCACGATGCTCACGAATCACGAGCAACGAGCGACGGCCTCATCAGTACACCAACTGGCACGTCAGCTCGAAACTCGCCTTGGGCGTCGCCGAATACGGATCCCGCTTCATCGACACCGGCCTGACCGCATCGAAGAACGGCGAATCCTCCAAGAGAATCTGATACTGCGAGAATCCGACTTCCACGGTCGTATAGGTCGGATAGATCTCACCCTTGAGACGCACCTGGCGCGGCTGCGCATCCGGCAGCAACGAGACCTCCGTCAGCGCAATCCCATCCGGCGTGATCAAACTCAGCTCTTTGAGCACCCCGGCCCAGAGCGGCTGCCGCCCGACCGCCTTCTCCAACAGATTCTTTCGCTCCGTCAATGACTGAAACATCGCATCGTACACGCGGATCTTCTGCGCCGTTGGCTCCATCGTGTCGAGCTGCATGCTCGCATTGCGAAACAGCGTCTGGTACCGCACCGTCTGGGCGGCGAGCGTCCCATAGAACCCCAGGATGATCAGAACCACCACCGGGATCGATACCTTGAGCAGCAACTTGGCAATATCGAGCTTCCGCTGCACCTTCACTTCGAGCGGGAGAACGTTGAACCGGTTCGGCTGTCGATCGAGTGCCAGGCCGAACGCCACGACCAGCTGCGGCGCCATATCCTCCAGCAAATCCTGCTCCGCCACGCGCGGATCGGTCCACCCCTGGATCGCACCCAGCGGATCGAACAGTTCCACGCGGACATCGACGAGGTTGTCCGTCAGGAACTCCGGCAACGCCTTGAGACGCGAAGCACCGCCGGAGAGCAGCAGCCGCTCCACTTTCTGCACCTTGAATGTCTGGCGGTAGTAGTTGAACGATCGCTGAATCTCAGTCAGCAGCCGCTCGAGCACCGGCCGCAGCATCGCCGCCACCTGGGATGGCGTGACATCCGCGACGCCCGACTCGACGGCGTCTCGTCGTGGCACCCCAAGCGTCCGCTTGATCGCCTCCGCCTCCTCGAGCGTGACATCCTTACGCCCCGTCGGCGTCGTCACCGTCCGCATCAACGCCTGCACCAGGTGATCGCCACCGACAGGAATCTCGCGCGCAAACTGGCACATCCCCTCCCGCAAGAAGACGATCGTCGAAGCGCGAGCCCCCATCTCCAACGCCACGGAGACCTCTCCACTCACCTCGGTGCCCAACTGCTGCACGACGTTCTGCAGCGCCGATGGGACCGTCGTGATCCCCACCGGCTGCAGCCCGACCGCTTGCAACACCTCGACCATCTCGTCGACCAAACTCTGCTGCACCGCGACAGCCAGCACCTCAAGCTTCGGCGCGGTGCGATCCGGCACCTCACCGCGCACGCGGTAATCCCAGTACGCCTGCGCCAGATCGAACGGCACCACCTTCTTCAGCTCCAGCGTGATGGTCGACCGCAGATCGCGGCGGCCCACCTTCGGCACAAAGATCGTGTTGAGGCTGACGCCGGAACCGCTCAGCGCCACGGTCGTCTTGCCGCCGGTGCACGCACCGGCCACCACCATATCGGCCAAAGCGGCGATGACAAACCGACGGCGTTCGGCCTCCTGACCGCGCAGCTCGAATGGAATCGCCTTCACCCGAACGTTTGACAGCGTCCAGCCCGATCGCCCCTTCATCAATTGCACCAGCTTGATCGCGCTAGCTCCGATATCGAGACCGATGAACGTGCGAGTATCTTTGAGCATCGCGCCAGCCTGCTGCTGCAGACCGACCAGCGAGAAGCGCGGCCGTCGAACCGGATGCGGCGGCGCGATATCGGGTCGCAGCGATGAAGACGTCACCGGCACAACGCTCGGACGATTCGTCGAAACCGTCGGCTGCGTCGGTGCGACCGCGGTCGGCTGTGGAGATACCGTGGGTGAGGGGTCGGCAGGAGGAGGTGACAAGGAATCATTCGTGGCGCCGGACGCAGCAGCAGATGATGCGGGAGCTGGGCGACCGGACGCTGCACCGCCCAACCGCGCGGCGGCCTGCGCAATCGCATCGCGCAACGCCTGATCGACAGGCCGTCCACCAGCGCTGGATTCTGGCGATGCTGGAGTCTGATCCGAAGATAGCGGCTGCGGTTGGTTCGATGGCGGATGATCGTTAGCAGACGGCAAAGATTTCGAAGGTTGTGGCGGCTTCGACCCGGACGACTGCCCGTCGAAGTAGGAGGAGAGGCGCTTCTTCAGCTCCTGATCTTGCTCGTCGGCCATCTAGTGGTTCGACAACGCTGTTTTGATAGGTAGATCACGTCGTGCCCGGCACGATCGATCGTGAGTATCCATCACGTCAATCATGTCGACGCGCTCGCATCTGCACAACTCGTTGTTCGGCATTCATTGATCACACCACGTTGCTGCATGTGCGCGTCATGCGCCGTACAGAGTAACAGGAACGGTTTGCCGACCGTCCAGAACGCCTCCGGGAAACGCTACAGATGTATGAGGCTATCCCCAGCACCCATTCTCGATGACCGCACAACGATCCTGCTGATGAGACTTGTCATGCGTTGAGCAAAGAGTTGACTGGATTCTAGCAAGTACTAGACATACTGTCAACCCGCAACTACTTGCACTCACTTGAGTAAGAGCTCCTCTCGTACGATCTAGCACCACCCACCGGCATCGCCTCAGACACCTTTGGAACGCCCCAGCGCCTGCTCCACCCCTCGCAACAACGCATCCAGGGTGAACGGCTTATGCACCCATCCATCCACCTTGCCCTTGAACACATCACCCAGATACTGCTCGTCGGCACCCGACAGAATAACGACCCGAGCCCACGGCTCCCGCGACAGTTGCAATACCGCCGTGTAACCATCGATGCCCGGCATCATAATATCCAGCAGAATCAGATCCGGCTTCTCGGCATACGCCTTGCCCAGGCCGTCCTGCCCTGACGAAGCGGTGATCACCTCATAATGATGCCGCTCCAACCATTGCTTGACGACTTCAACGATACCTGGCTCATCGTCAACCACAAGGATCTTGGCCTTCTTCTCGCCAGTCATCGCCCCGCCTCCATCACGTTACCAGACCCCCCTCAGGACACCCACCGCAGCCACACTGCAGCTATGGACTCACGCTGCTGTATCGTTTCCAGCACGCTCGGTCGAGCGCGCCGCCAATAACGCCGACACGGTATCCAGCACCTGACGCAGATCATACGGCTTGGAGAGAAACGCCTTGATGCCAAGCTGCTCGCCCTGTTCACGATATTCCTTCGTGAGCGCCGAGAGCATCACGATCGGGACGCTGGCAGCTGCCGTCGACGTCTGCAGCCGACGACCGAGCCGCAGACCGCTCTGATCCGGCAAACAGAGATCGAGCATGATCAGATCAGGACGTTGCTGCTCCGCTTGACGGAACCCATCCTCGGCGCTGTGAGCGATCAGCACATCATGCTTGTGCATCCGCAGCCACTCCGCCAGCGGCCTCGTCACATCCGGTTCATCATCGATGATCAATATCCGCGCCATCGCCCCCTCCGCTTGTCGGTCCATCATACCGAACACATTCACGCATTGCGATCTCCTCAACACCTACCGAACAACTGATGACACCTCACTCGCCGAGCGTCATTCGTATCTCGTGCAGCGTCTCAAGCCCCGTGACGCGTCGTGCGTCGCTCGTCATTCGTCAAGCGCCAAGAGGTGTTGTTTTCACGCTTCATGCTTCACGCGCGACGAACTCGCCGCCCACCGACCGCCCGCGCACGTCCCACCAACCAATACGAGAACTTCCGGAAGAACGCCACCAACAGGCAGGAGCAGGCGATCACCTCCGCCGCTTCCTCCCAAAACGCCACCGCCCGATACCGAGCCAGCACCCCGCTCGACCACTCAGCCACAGCCGGCATCCGATAGACGGCCGTCTCCAGCAGCAACGACACCGCCAGCAACCCGAGTCCAACCATCACCCATCGCCACTCCTGACGATCGTCACGGAATTCCTGCCGCAAGAACGTGAAGAGAAAATACCAGATCGCGGCGATGAGCGGCGCGAAGAGGACGACCCACGCGAACGCGTCCTTCATCGCATCGCCGCCCAGCACCGCGTCGCGCACCAGCGCGCCCCATTCCCCCTGCATGACCCATCGAGCAGCATGCTCATGCAGCGTTGCCGTCTCGTCCATGGACAACCCCAGAAAGAGCGCGGCGGTCATCCCCCAGAGTGCCACCGGCCCCGGTCGCCGCGCATCACCAGCCGCAGCGGCAAAGACCAGCGACAGCACCGAGAGCACCAGCAACTTGCCGCTCGAGTACCATGTCGGGACGTTTGCCTCCTGCTCCAGATTCAGCAGCGCCATGCCGGAGTCGGTCAACGCGTTGAACACGATCAGCGCCAGATCGATCGCCAGCAACCAGCGTGGCGCGGTGAGCGCCCATCCCGCCAGCATGGTCCGTTGCACGCGCGCGCGACTCATAATCCGTCCGCCTCCTCCGATAGATATCCGGCGTTCCGCAACACCTCCTGCACCTCGCCAGGCGCCCGCTCCTCCGGCTCCACACCCACCCGCTCCAACGTCTCGCGACGCCACGCATCCGACCGCTGCTCCAACGCCCGCGCCTCCTCCGGGAATTGCTCGTACACGTTCGTCGTCTCGGATGGATCGGCCGACAGATCGTACAACTCCGTCGGCTTCTCCTGATGCTGAATGAGCTTCCACCGATCCGTCCGCACCGCCACCGGGTGCCACTCGTGCCCGGCACCGGCAATGAGCGAGTCATGAACAATCGTGACTACTCCCCGCATCAGCGCGACCAGACTGCGCCCCTGAAACGCTGCCGGTATCCGTCCGCCGGTCAACTCCACCAGCGTTGGCCCAATGTCGATCTGCTGCACCATCGCGTCCAGCCGCTGCATGGAGCGGACGGTCTCGACCGACGGCGGCACATACAACACCAGCGGAATGCGCAGCACTTCGTCCTGCAGATGACGGGCATGGCCGAAGCGCCCGCTGCGGAGATTGAACGCCTCACCGTGGTCCGCCGTCACTACGACGATCGTATGATCGAGCACACCGTCCTCCAGCAACCGGCCGAGCAATATCCCCAACCAGTCATCGGTATACGCGATATCGCCGTCGTATCGCGCTCTCGCCCATGCCACCTCCTCCTCGGTCAACGTGCCGTCGGCATACGCCTTCCGCAAAGCATAGTAGGTCAGCATGCGACGCGACGGCTCCGACGAACCAGTGAACAACGTGTCGAACGGTAGCGGCGGATCATACCAGCTGTGTGTATAGTTGAGATGAAGCCAACAAAAGAACGGTCGTCGGCCGGACCGCCCAATCCACTCTAACGCCTGCACGATAATGTTCCGCCCTTCCCCCTCTTCTGGATATCCCTCCACATATCGAAAATGCTGGAACCCCTGCTGATAGTTGAACCGCTCGCTCAACAAACCGACGTTGACGATCGCGCCGGTCCGGTAACGGCGTCGACGGAAATGCTCCGCCAGCGTCTCCAGCGATCCATCCAGCACCAACGCGTTGCGAAACACCCCGTGCGAACGCGGATAGAGTGACGTCAAGATCGAGCTATGCCCCGGCCCAGTGTAGTAATGCTGCGCGAACGCCCGATCGAACACGTAGCAGCGTTGGGCAAATTCATCGAGGTTGGGGGATGTCCGATGTTCGGCGCCGTACAGACTCAGTGCGTTGGCGCGCAACGAGTCGAGCGTGATCAGCAGCACCGATGGACTGTCCGGCACCAACCGGCTCACCAACCACCAGACGCCAACGGCCGTCACCGCCAGCACGCCCAACGTCCGTGCCAGCAATCCTACCGCACTCGATCGCTCACGATGCTCCATCATTCACCCTAAAGGAATTCCTGTGTAAGCCTAACCCGTGTCTCGTGACCAGTGTCTCGTGACCCGCAATCGGCGCTCTGCGACAAGCACCCCGTTGAAGTGTGAAAGTCACAGACCACGGACAACATCACAGCCACTTGGTTCTCGAAGCACGAGTGACGAATCACAAACGCGTCACCGCCACCTGAACTGTCACCGCGACGCCCTCACACGGATCACATCCAACTCTTTCTTGATCGCCTCTTGATTCTGCAGCACCAGATCCAACTTCTCCAAGGTCTGGGTGGCACGGCTGCCGTACCGCTTCGCTTGCGCTTTAATCTCATCCAACTTCTGGTAGATGTCATCAAGCGTCTTGGCTGGCAGCAGCACCTGCGCCTCCTGTCCCGATGGCGCCACCTCTTTCGTTGCCGCCCATCCTGCACCGATCCACGCGATTCCGACCCCGAGCAATACCCCGGCCACCACCGATGTCCACTGCACCCGACGAAACCAAGAGCACATCATCGTCTCCCTCCTGACCATCCCACCGCTTCAGTCCTTAGGGTCAGACCCCAAGACGAGAAGCCAGCACGCGGCGTAGGGTCTGACCCCACCCGGTCAGGCGCCTAGCGGCGCCAGACCTCACTATGGCAACGATTCAGCTAGCGGCCAGCGATACACTATTCAGAGATCTCCTCGCTATCCGTCCTCGCCCCATTCCAAGCAACACCGCCACAACACAGCCGACGCCGGGCGCCACAGTGATAAACGTCCGTCCACCCAACATGATTCCCACAACTCCGAGGATCAGCCCGACTGTAAAGCCGGTATTCTCCCAGAAGAAGAGTGCCCCTACATGCTGGAACGTCGTCCGTTCCTGCTGAAAAAACTGTCCGGCGAAGAGCGCGATCATGCCGATCAACACTCCGTGCACCCATATCAAGGACGTCTCGAATGGGTGCCAAGCCAACAAACCGTAGACCAGATACGGCGACGCGCCGGTCAACCACATCAACACTGCGCTCCAACGCCCGCGGGGAATCCACACGCCGAGACCCGCACCCACCAACCAAGCACAAACGATCGTGAGATACGTCACCAACGCCGATGACAGAAGCATTTCGAGCGAACAGAAGAGTGCCACCTGCACCACCGCCAGCCAGACGCCGATTGTGAAGACATAGACAATGCTCAATGTCCCACCCCAATCTGTAGGTTTCGCCACGATGCCATCAGATCCCCCCGCCCACGCTGATCGCCTCGCCGCAGTCTTGCCAATGGGGTCAGGCGCCTTCGGCGCCAGACCCCTCTGTCGCTGCACAAATGGTTATCGACGACGCAGCCATTTATACGGCAACGCCCAGAGATTCAAATCCCACACGATGCCGAGGTTGTCGAAGCTCGCTGCAGGCGCATCGCCGATCAGTTCCCGCATCTGCGCGCGATCGTACACTTGATATTCCGCCCTCGGACGAGCTGTCCGAATCGTATCGGCAATGGTCGCCGTATCGAACGGCAGGCGATCACCCGCCATGGCAAAGCCGTACGGCGACTCCTTGGCGTTCACAACATAGAGATTATCGAAGACGCCAATCAATGCCGCCAGAATCTGGCTGGAGACACGCTTGCGCTTGCCGAGCGAGATCGACTCCGTCAGATAAACCGACAACACGCCCCCCTCGTTCAACCGCCCTTTCACCAACTGATAGAACTCCCTGGTGAAAAGCAGGCCGGTCTGCACGTACCAGGGCGCCGGCACATCAACGATCACCAGATCGAATCGCTCCGTCGTCGTGCTCAGAAAATGCTTGGCGTCGTCGATCACCAACCGCCACGGTGTCCGCAACTGATCGAGCTGATTATAGTCGGCGAAGAAGCGACGCCCCACATCCACCACCGCCGCATCGATCTCCACTGTCGTGAGCTGCGAGGCGTGCGGCGCCAAGTGGCTGAGCGATGACATCGATCCGCTGCCGACCACCAGCACCGATGCGCCCGGTTTCAGTCGCGCCGGCACTTCCGAGAGGTAGAAGTTGAACTGTTCCAAATCGTCCGTGTTGAAATACTCCAGACCGTTGAGGTACAAGCTCCGCCCACCATCGGTCGTCTCGAGCACCTCGATCTTTTGATACGGTGAGTGCACGCGGTAGAGCGCCCGCGCGTTGTGGAGCCAGCTGTAGAAGTGGTTGTAGAAGTACTCAGTGCTGACGAGATCGAGCACCGGCATGATGACGAGTACTGCCACGGCTCCGGCCGTCAGCCCAACCATCAGCCGTCGCGGCGCACCGAGACACCAGGCGATCGCCAGGAGTACCGTTTGATAGATGACCGCCAGCAGCTCGAAGCGCCACCATCGACCGACCGCCAGCACCAGCGCCAGCCCGGTCGCCGAGCCGGCCAGCTCCAGACTATAGCATCGAGCCAGACTCCTCGCCGATCCACCATCCGACGCCACGGCGCGCGGCAGGAAGATCGTATAGAAGCTCGTCAGACAGAGTGCCGCGATACCACAGATCAACGGCATCGAGACCGATCGCAGCTTGATGGCGTCGAGCCACCCGCCGATCACGCGGACACCGGCGATCATCGGCAGATGCAGCAGCACCACGCTCACCAGCCACGGCCAGATGACCGATGGATCGATCCGGGGCGAGACCCAATAGCCAATGGAATAGCCGGAGAAGTACGCCACTGTGATCGCCAATAACACCAGCTCAGTGCAGAAAAGTGTGATGGCGAATTCGCGAATCAGGAAGAGCTGCAGAAGCATCAGATTGATGCCTGCGAGGAAGAGCAGCAGGTTTGTGCGGCTGCTGGAAAAAGCGACGGCGCTTGAAACCGCCAAGGTCGGCTTACCCACCGAAACCTCCCTGCGAACTCAAGCGCCGCACATCGATCTCGAAACTCGGATTGAAGTTCAGCTCCGCAATCCGCTATTGGCGTTTGTCAACGCTGTCTCAATCTACTCCGTCTCCCGCCATCGTTCCCACCGATACGGCTTGCTTTGTATATCGGCATCGGCGTTGGCCACCGCCGCTGATGAATAGAAGAGATCAGCCACCCCATCGTTAGGAAATTCGATCTCGACCTCTCGCCCCATGGCAATCACCATGCCCATCACCCGAACACCCTCACCGGCTTCGGGGCCCCCGCCAGGACCACCGCCCTGATTGCCAAAACGCATCCGGATCTTGTCGGAGTTGCCTGGGGAGTCGCCAGTGTACGAGAGAATCACACCGTACCACGTCGCCTGATCCTCCATCCGCAACTCCGCCAGCCCGTTGCCCGGATTAGTATCGTACAGCACGAGGATACCATAACCGGTGAAATTTCCCTGCAGGAAGAGTTTGGCATTCTCCAACACCACGATCTGATAGTCGGTTGGGCTGCCGATGCTGCCGCCATCATATGTGGTATTCGACGTGATCGTTACATCAGCCCGCGCCAACAGGAAATCCAGATACGCTGGTAGATCGAACGGATCGATGCCGCCGAGCACCGGCACTGACCCGGCCACCGTCACATCCTCCACCTCGATATCAGCCGCGCCGACATCGGTCGCGATGCCTGGCTGGTCGCCGGATCCGACCAGGTCGCCGGAGAGATCGTGATTGCGCCCATCAATGCGATCGAGCGCCGCATCGTCGCCGTCCACCTCAAAATCATCTTCGCCGTCACGGCTCAACAGCGCCACAGCCGCCGGCTGCGGCAGCTGCCCAAACAAGAGATGTCCGGCTGAAACGGCAAACTCCTTCTGCTCTGCCGCATCGGCCACCTGTACCACTCCCATACCGATACTGATGCCCAACGCGATCACTATCCACCACCACCGTGAGTTCGCGCCCATAACGATCACCTCCCCGCCGCTACTCCGTCTCCCGCCACCGTTCCCACCGATACGGCTTGGTCAGCAACATCGCATCAACGTTCGCTATAGCCGCCGAGGAATACAGCAGGTCTCCGACGGCACTGTTCGGGAATTCGACCTCCACCTCCTGACCAACAGCCACCACCGCACCCACCACCTGCACGCCCTCTCCAGCCGCCACGCCCCCTCCACCCCCAAGCTGATCGCCGAAGAGCATCCGGATCTTGTCCGAGTCGCCGGGCGTATCGCCACTGTAGCAGAGAATGACGCCGTACCACTTCGCCTGATCGGTCATCCGCAATTGCGCCTGCCCTTGTCCTGGATCAGTATCATAGAGCACCAGCACCCCGTAACCGGTAAATCCGCCGTCCAGGAAGAGTTGGACATTCTCAGCTATCACAATCTGGTAGTCGGTCGAGCTGCCAATGCTACCGCCGTTGTAGGTGGTGTTCTCGGTCAATATCAGATCAGCTCGGGCCCGCAGGAAATCGACGTACTGATCGATGTCAAACGATGCCGCAGCCCCCTGCACCGACACCGACCCGGTCACCGCCGTATCCTGTATGTCGATATCGGACGCGTTGACATCAGTCGCGACGCCGGAACGATCCCCGGAACCAACCAAGTCGCCCGCCAGATCGTGGTTGCGGCCGTCGATCCGATCGAGCGCCGGATCATCTCCGTCGATCTCGAAATCATGCTCGCCGTCACGACTAAACAGTGACACCGCACCGATCTGCGCCAGATCACCGAACAGCAGGTGCGCCCCCTCGACCGCAACCTCCTTCCGTTCATCCGCAACGGCCGCCCCGACCACACCTACTACGACGAACAAGCCGACCAACAACCGCCGGATCGCGGACGCACTCATGTCGCTTCACCCTTTGTCGTAACGAGCCCTCGCCCATCCATGCCGCTTCACCCCAACAACCGGCGGTGCCAGGCACCTCTTGAAAAAGTGCCTGGCACCGTTGTGACAATAAGTCGGTCACCATCAAACCGCACAATCCACCCTCTTCCGCAATTGCTCCAACCTTACACCCGCTATGTCAGTTCTCCCTCCAACCCTCCCACATAAAGCGCGAGGTGTTGATCTTGTTGTCAACAGCCGTCACGGCCTCCGAGCAGTACCAAATGTCAGCCACGGCGCCACCGTTAGGGAACTCGATCTCCACGTCACGCCCCTGAGCCAGGATCAAACCATACACCTTGACCCCTTCTCCGGCATCGACCTCACTATCTTCTTCCTCTTCTTCACCACTCCCCTCGCCGGAATCCTCACCGCTGCCCTCACCAGAATCAGCATGTGCGTCAGGCGCCACCAACCCCACCCACGCCAATGCCCGCTCCCACAGCGACGGCTCGTCCATCAAATGCGAGCTCCCACTCCCCTCGCCGGAATCCTCACCGCTGCCCTCACCAGAGTCTTCGCCACTGCCCCCGCTACCATTTTGCTTACCAAATCTGAGCCGCATCTTGTCGGACGATCCTGGCGTATCCACCGAATAGACGAGGATCGCGCCGTACCACTTGGCTGTGTCCTCCATCCGCAGCTCCGGCAACCCTCCACCTGGATTCGTATCCTCGATCACCAGTAACCCGTACCCTTTGAAATCACCCTGCAGAAACAGCTTCGCATCCTGCAGATGCACGATCTGGTAGTCAGTCGGCCCGCCGATGGTGCCACCATCGTAGGTCGTGTTCGACGTGATCGTGATGTCCGCACGATTCGCGTAGTAGTCGACGTACGCCTTCACGTCGACTGTGGCGACATTCTCCTGAACCGACACAGAACCATCCACCGTCACGTCCGATGTTTCCAGATAATCATCCAGCACGTCGAGCGCGATCCCCGGCACGTCGCCGGAGCCGAGCGGCACTTCCCCGTCGATCGCGTAGTTGTGACCATCGATCCGATCCTTGGCCGCTTCATCACCGTCCACGGTGAAGATGTACGCAGCCGTGGCGTAAACATTGGTGGGCCAAAGACCAACCCACGCTAACGCTCGTTGCCACAGCGGTGGTCCATCCAAACGACGCGCGCTGTCACCTCCCTTACCGGAGCCCTCGTCGTCATCACCACTTCCCTCATCGGAGCCTTCATCGCTCCCATCGCCCTTCCCGCTGTCCTCGTCTTCCTCCTCATCGTCATCATCCCGATGGATGAACGTCACAGCCCCAAGCTGGGACATACTACTAAGATTAAGATGCCGGGCCGTGATCACAATCTCTTTCGACTCCGCTGCAAAGGCGCTGTCGTTCGCGCCACCCAGCAGCAGACCGGCACAACCGACAACCGCCAACCACCACATCCCCACCATCGGCATCCGTTTCATGGCCCGGCACTCCTTTCGCCTCTCGTTCTTTTCCGTACCCAGCGCAACACTCCTAAATAAAGAAAGCCCTACCTCCCGACGAACGAAAGGTAGGGCTCTTGGATGCGTGCTACCACCCTCAAGCGCTCCAACTGGCAGCCCAGCCTACGCCATAACTGCTTGGCGCACTGTGGCTTTGCTCCGTCCGCCAGAGATCTGTGGCGGACGGACCCGCCGGTTCAGGGCGGGGCCCCACCTTTACAGGAGGTTTGCCTTGTTTCAATTGGAAACCATCACACCATGAAATTTTTACATATCAAAAGATAGCATATAGATACACAATGTCAATCCTCGGTACTATCCATAGCACTTCTGATCCGCAAATCGATATCCCCACCCCCCAAGTCATCGACAAAGATGTCAAAATGCCCCGATATCGCGTTAGGACTGGTGCCGATGGTCAACGTCTGCCGGCAATAGCTCTGACCGCTGCTAGTGTCGTGGGACATATTCATCGCCGTGCAGTTCGAGGCGCTCGGCCGCCAATCCGGATCGTCATCAAGAATCTCCTTGCCCCGCGAGAACCCGGCATCACCGATAAAGAACGCCTGTGTAACCCGGTAGTGGCCACGCGAGACAGACGCCGTCGTGCCATGCATCGATGCCATCATCAAGCCCAGCGCCGCCAAGACCATCATGGCGAAGACCGCCATGATTAGCGCGACGCCGGCATTCTGCCGATGATGCGTGACAGGTGACAGGTGACAGGTGACACGCGCAGCATCGGCTGGCTGCCGGCGACTGGCTGCCAGCGACTCGTCCCCTGCCCCTTGCCCCCTGTCTCTTGTCCCATTCATCACACTATTCCTCCTCCAACTGGAGATTCCGCGGGAAGACCACCGATGACAGGCCGGTGCTTTGCGTTCCCGTCGACGTCTTGGTCGGTATCGTCAGCGTCACTTTGATCGACCAGATGTTGCTACGATCAGTCGAGCTCAATGGTACCGAGGTGAGTTCCGTATTCGACGAGTCAAAATATTCAAACAACAGCGCTGTCGCGGTATCGTTCAGCACATCGCTGTTGCGCAGCACCGTGCTGCTGGACCACCGGAAGCGGAGCGTGACGTCGTTGGAGTTGATGAACTCCAGATCGTCGTCATCGGCGATCGAAATGTCATCCGACCCGCGGATCTCGCGAATCTCCCGCACCATCCAATCCATCGTCATCCGCCCCTCGGTCACCTCCTCTTCCCACGACCGTTGCATCTGCCAGATATCGATCGCCCCTCCCAGAAAAAACGCCCCAACGCCCGCCAGAATACCAACCACAACGATCACCATGATCAACTCAATCAAGGTATAACCCTGCCGATAGCGCATGACGGGTGATGGGTGATGGGTGATGGGTGCAGAACCGACTAGCTGCCATCCGCTGGCTGTTGGCAACCCGTCACTCGTCACTTGTCCTCCGTCACATTCATGTCGCCTGCCGCTGATTACTTGTTCCATGTCACCCGTCCCCTGTCACCGCTTCTCACGGTGTCCTCGACTGACTCACGATCGTGGAGAACTTCAGACTCCCGGTCAGCGGATGCGTGATCGTCACATCAACCCGCTTGTAGTCGAGTGTGTTGCTGCTATCCGGCTTGGCGGTATCCAACCCTGTCGTATCCGGATCCACGTAGTACACCGAGACGCTGGAGGAGTAACCGGTGAAGCCGCTGATCGGATTCTCCGAGAACCCGTCAAAATCATCGACGTCGTTATAGGTAGCACGCGTTTCGCCAACACCGGGCCCCAGCGGATTGCTCCAGGGCGAAGAGGTATTCAAGTCATACTGTTTGCTGAGGATCTCCTCCATCAATCCACGCCCCAGGATCGACGCGGTCTGCGTGGTACGCACCTTGATGTTACCCTCCAGCGTCTCGGAGATCGAAGAGAGCAGCGGAGGAATCGCAATCCCCAACACGGCGATGACGATGATCAGTTCGATGATGGTGAAGCCACCTGAAGATCGGGGACAAGAAACGGAGAGCGAGGGACAGGAACTAGCACGTCCGCCACGCAGGATGGGGGATGTCGAGCACGAGACAACACGCGAAATCCGAGCCCGCCGCCCTCTCGCCGCGCCCTCTTCTTGTCTCCTGTCCCTTGCCCCTGGCTGCATACTCTCGTCCTCCACCTGACGAACGACGCTTCACGAACAACGAATCACGAACGTTACTGCACCTCAACCTGCCCCGTGTTCGGCGTCACCTCGACCGTGCGGCTATACCCCCGCAGCGACAGCGCCGCCGAGCCGGTAGCTGAGAGCACCGTCCCCGATCCATTCTGCGGCGTCCCCAACGAGCTGAACCGCAGATTCGCCGTGCTGCCAAAACTGGCGCTGGTCAGATCGATCCCCAGAAACTCCGGATCCGTGTTGTACTCCACGACGTACCCAGACGTCCAATCCTGTCCTACCGTTCCGGTCTCTCGCGTCAACGGATCCGTGGCGTTGGTCGATGTCGACACTACAAAGAGTCGATAGCGGTTGTTGGCGGTGTCAAACTCGATCTCATGCGCCTCATGCTGACTGAGCGACACCTGCTGCGCATACCGAATATCCGCCGCCAACTTGCGCGCCGCCCCATCCACCTTCAACCCGTAGTACGACGTAAACCGGGAGTGAGCAATAACAGACAGGATACCGATGATCACGATGACCATAATCAGCTCGATGAGCGTAAAGCCATGATGCGGGACACGCGACACGCGACACGCGACACGAGACGAAGGGCAGATAGCGGAAGATCCGAAGCCGATCCGGGATGAAATCTTTCGTCGGCATTCTGAGACCTCCAGTTTCAGATCTCGCGTCTCGCGTCTCGCGTCTCGTCTCTCCGGTGTCATGCGTCCCCACCCCTTCATCGAACATCACCCTCTCCGACAGCTCGCCACAGCTCTTCTGGGATTGCCAGGCCGAGCCGCTGCGCCATGTGCGCATGATGACGCGCAGCTCGTCGCTCCGTCGGTGTAACATAAGCATACCACACGGCCAAATGGTAATGCGCTGGCGCCAGATCCGGCTTGCGGCGCACCGCCCGTTGGAGCCATTCGACCGCCTCTGCACGCTCCTGCTGCAGATACAGCAATCCCAGGTTGTAGCAGGCGATTGGGTTATCAGGATCGCTCGCCAACGCACGCTCGTAAGCAGCGGTCGCCTCAGCGATGCGTCCCTGCTGCGCATAGAGATAGCCCAAGCGCACCGACACGAACGGCACATCCGGAAAATGCTCATGCGCGCGTTCCAGCACCACTGTCGCTGCCTCCATCCAACCCAGCATCCCCAACACGCCGGAACGGAAGAACGACGCCCACAGCCACGGTAACTCTCCCGGAGCGCCGATGCCTACCTTGGTCAGCGCTGCCGGCGACGTATCCAGTGGAGGGATGGAGCGATCAGCCGTTGTGAAAATCGCCGCGCTGTCATCGAGATACGACAGACGCCACGAGGCGTCACGCGACAGGTGGCGGATGAGCCGGTCGGTGTCCTGTGCTGTATGCGATAGCAGCACCGTGGTGACGCCGTGCGGCTGCAGGAAATCCGGATAACGCTCAGGGGCTTCCATGAACCGACGATAATCGATGAACCGCGGATTCCGGAAGTCGGCGCATCCGTGGAAATACACGGGCCACTCTGGATGCCGCCATAACAGATATCCGGCACTGTCAAAATTGGTGAAGATCCGGCCAGAGAGCGGCTGTTGCTCCAGCCAATCGACCGCACGGTCAGGCGCAAGACCCGGCAGCACGCCCAGGCCGAACTGCCGCATGTTGCCACGATCCAGATACCAGTGATTCGACGCGACCTGTACCGCCAGCGCCACAGTAAGCAGCGGGAGCGCCGCCAGCACCACGCCACGCACCAACCGCTGGGTCTGCTCGCCCCAATCGCGCCAAACGTCGACGGCCCATTCTCGCCAACGCGGAGCCACTTCGCGCGGCGCCAGTACGATCGATCCCCATGCCAACAACGGCAAATTGCGTATGGCCAACAATGAGAACCCCGCGAAGAATGCCAACAGCAGACCGTGCGACACGCGGCGCGGTGTCGACACGCACCAACCCAATACAACGAGTGCCACCAGCACCCAATAGACTTCCATCAACCCCGACTCGCGAAACCAGCCGCTGAGCAGCAACGGCTGCTGCTCGTGAATCGCCCGCAAATGCACATTGCCCTGGCGCGCAATATCCGCCAGATACTGCAGCGGCAAGATGGCGCCGCGCCATCCGGTCGGATTCAGTAATGACGCCGCCACGCACAGAAGCAACACGCCCGTCAGACGATGCCCGCCCCGTCGTTCAACCATCGCCTCGATCAGGTACGCCGCAAGAATAACCCACCCGAGCACGAAGTAGACGTGCATGTTGACCCAGATGACGGTGGCGACCGGCAATACCCACAGCCAGCGTGTGGGCTGACGGCGCTCCGGCCGTGGCTGCTTGGAGGGGCCGCACCAGACGCCGCTACGCTCTCGCTCGAGGACCGCCACCCACCCCACCATCATCGCCCACGTCACTAGTTCTGGACGTGGATGGAACCGCCACGCCAGCAGCGCCAACGCCAACGGCGCCGTGGCCAACGCCACCATGCTGACCCGCCCCACTGCGAGCGCCGCACCCATCAGTCCTACGACCGCGATCACCTTGCAGAGATTGAGCCCCTCGATCCCGATCCACGTCGCAAGTCGATATGTCAACACTTGCCACAGCCAGTGCATCCGGAGCCATGCTGCACCCGTTGGTGGCGATGAATAGACGAACGGATCGACGCTCGGCACCACCTGCTCCGTCACCACGTAACGCCCCATCGCCAGATGAAACCAGAGATCCGGCTCCTCCAGCTGATACGCCGCCAGGAGCCCTGTCGCACCCAAGAGGTAGCCAACCAGAACCAAGCGTATCCTCACGACCGCCTCCGGCCGATTTCCAACTGCTCAATCATGGCTGTCGGCATGACGACCACACGCCGCACCGTACCACTCATCCTCGCGCTCCAGCCGCGCTGGAATCAGCAGCGCGATTGCCGAAGACCGACGCTCCAGCGCATGCTCCAGCTCCCGCCGCACCTCCACATGCTCACCGGTTGCTATCAGCGCCCGAGTACAATTCAACCGAAACGCATGGCGCGCCCCATTCAACGTGATAGCACATCGATACTACCCCGCCACTTCACCACAACCACGCCAATGGTGATAGCCCCCCTTTCCGCTCAGAAACGCCTCAATCCCGTCGACGAAGCACCAAAGCCACGGGGAGCTTGCCACGGAGGTCCTCCCGACGTGTCATCGGCATCAGCACGGGTGGACGCATCTCTGTTGAAACAAGCGCTGCCTCAAGCGCATAGTGCTGTTCGAGCCACGGCTTGAGTCGGTCGATCAACTCAGAACTCCTCCCCTTAGAATCAGACCACATCCAGAGTGAACCGCCGAACTTCATATAGTAGACTACGTACCGCGGCCGCTCACGCTCGATCTCAGCAAAGAACTCATCGTGCATCGCAGGTGCCCTGGGCACCCAACTAGTCAACGGGTAGAAGAAGACGTATTTGGTCGCGCTACGCCGACGAGCGTAGAACAACATCTCCGGTTCAGAACCGACGATGAGCACCTTGTCCGACGGCGCGGTGCGCGCGGCCACATACTGGGCGACCGCTGCAGCCTCAACGAAGGGATTCGCACCATAGATCTGGCGGGAGATTGCCTCAGGTGACAGCCGAAGTATCTGTGCGTTGGCTACCAGAGGGGAGAGTGTGATCCCTGCCGCCACACCCCATCCCACCACGCGTCCTCCAAATCCCTGAACGTACCTCGACACCCATTCCGTCATACGCATGATCCCCACGGCGGCAAGTACGGCCAGCGGTGGCGCCAACAGCAACGCATAGTACGGCAGGAAAAATCGTCCTGGCATCAAGGACAACACCGCCACGCTCAACCAACCGAGAAGCCATAGCGGGCGTTGCCCACTCGCGCGCCAATTCCAGATGCTGACGGCACCAATGAGCGCTACCAACCACATCCATCCATCACTCCTTCCCACACCGTGGATGAATTGAAGGAGCTGTGCCTGTCCCTCTGCAAACGTCAGGGGCGACCGCGAGAACTCGATGTTGTAACCAACGATCCAGTACCACGCATCCTGCAGCGCATCCGTCGATAAGAACGCGCACACCGTAACAACCAGTGGCACCGCTACTCCCAGAACAGCCAGCAACACCTTCACCATCGTCCTTCGAACAGCACCATCACGGACACCCCACAATACCAAGCAAACGAGCACAAAACCGAACTGGAGACCGGCAGTCTGTTTGATCAACCCGGCCAAACCATGGCCAAGCCCACAGCCAAACCACCACCGCGCCCGATCCTCACGTAACCCCCGCTGCATGCACCATAACCCGATGACCGATGGCAAATGATAGAAGAGTTCCGCGTTGGCCGCCTGCCCCCCGCCAAACGCGGCTCCGCCATCAACACCGCTGCGATCGCCGCGGCCAACACACCCACGCGCGGATGAAACAGCTCGGCACATAAACCATAGAGAGCGATCAACGTTAACAAGATGTAACAAGCCAGCCCAATGTGAATACCAATCGTCGTCGCTCCGAAGATCGCCATGATCACATAGTAAATAGCAAAGAGAACCGGCGGCTTGGAATTCACGGTGTCACGGTACGGCACAACGCCCTGAGCCATCCACTGAGCAACGTAGGCATACTCCCCTTCGTTGCGTTCCAGTGGCACCCCCCAACAACGGCAGCCGAATCATAAGAGAGCCAACTAGCACGAGCACCAAGCCAAACTGATACCAATTCGGATGAGTCGATGGATGTTGCTTCAACGCCTCAGCACGCTGCCCCACCGATCTATCACTGCGCTTCGCCATGCAGCATCCTCCTGATCCAAGAATCATGGTGAACGTGTGTAGCCAATTGTCCGCAACACACCCTACACCCTCTCTCACGCCCACGGTCCACTCCTCACGGTACGAAGAGACGGCTGCGGGCGAGGCGCCATTGATGACACCGGAAGCGCACCAGGAGCCACAGTGTCTTCAGCCCATAGCGAGTACTTCCCGCCAGACTGATCGACGATGCCTCCTTGAAATACCGCGTGGCAATCGGGATCTCGGCGATACGGAAACCGAACGCCACCGCCTGCGCCAGAATCTCCTGGTCGAAGACGAAGTCGTTGGAGTTGCGCTGGAACGGCACAGTCTCGAGGAACTTCCGGCTGAACGCCCGATAACCGGAGTGATACTCTGAGAGTCGACGGCGAAAGACCAGGTTCTCACACGCCGTCAGGAACTGATTCGCGAAGAACTTGTAGAGCGGCATATGCCCGGCCAGGGCAGCGCGCTTGTCCTGCATGCGCGATCCAAGAACGACGTCGGCCCGCCCCCTGGCGATCGGCTCGATGATCCGCGGAATGAGCGCCGGGTCGTACTGACCGTCCGGATGCAACATGATCACGATATCGGCACCTCGCCGTAGCGCCTCGGTATAACACGTCTTCTGGTTCCCGCCGTAACCGAGGTTGTGCAGATGACGGATGGCGATCAGATCAAGCTTCTGCGCCTGGCGGAAGGTCGCGTCGTAACTGGCGTCATCCACCAGAATGATCTGATCAACGCACTCCTTCGGGATCGCCTCATAGGTTTCCTTGAGTGTCTTAACGGCGTTGTACGCCGGCATCACGACAATGACCATTGGCAACTTCATAATGCGACACCTCCCAAGATCGCGACAAGTGGCCGGTGACAAGCAGCAACTGGCGGACAACCTGTCAATTATCCCTCAGCACCACTCTCTCAACCATCTGTCACCCGTCATCTGTCACCTGCCACGCTCTTCTGATGTTCCAGCTCCTCGACGCGCTGCACAAACGCCGGATCCGGCACCCAACCCAACCGCACCGCTTCGTCGAGATGGCGTCGCACACGCGCCATCGGCGGCGGCTCCATTACAGACAGCGCCACCGCCAAATGATAGTGCGCCTCGCCGTACTCCGGATACAAACGGATCGCCCGCTCAAATGCCTCCAGCGCCCGCACATTGCCCATGCGCGCCAGCAGCACACCGACATTCAGATGCAGCGCCGGGTTCGACGGATCACACCGCAACGCCTCCTGATACGCCCCCATCGACTCCGGCCACCGCTCCAGATGCTCATACAGTTTGCCCAACGAGAGATATGCTAGCGTGTAGTCACGATTGGCCGCGATCGCCTCCTGGAAACACCGCTCAGCCGCCTCGTACTGTCCCTTGAGAAATTGCGCCACGCCGAGATTCAGATGCGCCTCCGTCAGGAGCGGCCGCATCTGCAGCGCAATGCCATACGCCTCGATCGCCTCATCCAACCGCCCCTGATCCTTCCACGCCAACCCGAGATTGTTCCAGTAGAGCGACGGATCCTCCGGACTCAACGCGATGGCTCGACGAAACGCCGCCTCCGCCTCCTCGTACCGATGCTGGTGCGCGTAGAGGTTACCGATATTGTTGCGCACCGTTGCCTCCTCGAACGCATCCTTCACCAATCTGAGCGCTGTCTCATACTCAGCCATCGCCAGATCCCACTCATCGCGCGCCTCATACTCAATGCCGAGATTGACATGCGCCCGGCACGACGCCGAAGCTACACGCACCGCCGCAGACCAGATCGTCAGGCCGTTGCGCCAGTCGAAGTTCCGACGAATGGTTGCGACGCCCGCCACCAGCACCAACGGCACAGCGATCGCCACCATCCACCAACGCCGCCAACGCCCGCTGCCCACCCATCCACGATGCAGCAACCATGCTGACAGCACGGCCCCGAGCGCGATGTGCCACCCGATGCTCGGCAGATACGCGTGATGCTCAGCCGCCACCTGGTTGAGCGACGACGCCCACGCCACCGGATAAAACGCCATCAGAAACCAACCGATCCCAAACGCACCCGAGGGCCTCTTCCGAAACCATCGCACTGCCAGCACGAGAAGTGCTCCTAGCACCGCCACCGATGCCAGCCATCGCGGATCGCTCCACTGCGACACGATCGGAAACGCCCGGTCGACGCTGAGCGGCCACGGCCACACCCACATCCGCATGAAGAAGACGCCGACGACCGTCTGCGTCAGCATATCTTCAAGCGGCGACCGAACGTACCGCACCACACCGATCGCGCCGATCAAATGCTGCCGCCACCAGAGATAACTGAGTCCCACCGCAGCGAAACCTCCCCACGCCGCCAGCACCCGTCCCCACTTCACCGGACCAATGCGCCGTCCCACAACCAACTCCCACAACACAACGACACCGGGCAACGTGATCGCGATCTCCTTCGAACCAAGACCCAGCAGATACATTCCCCACGCCCCGATGAGCCATCCCGCCGCACTCCACGTCGCCCCCTTCCGCCGCCATCGGACGTACGCCAGCAACGCTCCGAGATACCACAACGTCGCCAGGAGCGCCGATCGGCTGGAAATGTACGTGATGGCCTGTGAGTGAAGCGGGTGCACGGTGAACAAGAGCGACGATGCCAACGCCGCCGTCGATGCAATCCCCGGCAGCGCCTCCACCATCAGCAGGTACAAGGCGATCGCGTTGAGCACATGGATCAATAGATTGATGATCCGATAGCCGACCGGTTTCAGCCGAGCGAACCGATAGTTGAACGCGAAGCTCGCCATCAACACAGGGCGGTACATCCCCTTCATGAGCGGTACCGATGAGATCTCGGTGGTCATCAACGTCTTGGGCAGCAGCGAGAGATCCTTGATGTGATTGTTGTGGATAATCATGTGGTAATCGTCGAAGGTAAAGTCGCACGGCATGGCGTTGAGGTATGTCAGCAATGCCGACAACCCGATCAGTATCACCGCCCACCGGTGGATGGCACCCGATGCTCTCATGACATCTCCCGTCGACGATCCGCAACCACATGCCACCCCAATGCAATCAGCTCGGCCGACACCATCCAGAGCCGCGCAATCACCGCAACGGTCAGCGCCATGCCAGCTGGCCACTGAACGCTCAGAGAAGTTGCGAGCACTCCCTCGCGGATCCCAAGGCCTGCCGGTGCCACCAACACCAGATATCCGATGGCGAACGATCCGGCGAACGCGCTCATCAACATCGGCACATCATACCAGCTCACGGGCAACAGGGCCGCCGCCAGTGCGGTAAACGCCAGGCCGTGCAGCAGCCAGAAGCCCAGATATCCAGCTGCGATCGTCGCCAGCCGTCGTCGCGATGGAATGTCACTGGCACCATCCATCGTTCCCATCAGACGATGTCGCAGCAACGCGATCCACGACGCCGGCCGCGCCACGATCAGCAAAGCGGCGACGCACGCCAAGGCACCACCCCACCACCAGCCACCGCCCCACCACCAGCCACCGGCCAACAGCACCGCCACTGCCAGCGAGATCACTTGCTCCAATATCATGCTCAACACCACCGCCGGTGCCGGCCATCCTTCAAGCCGACACAGGTCCAACCGCCCGACTAGATTCCACAACCCACCTGGGAGGTATTTGGATGGCATCGCACGGAACCAAATGGCGGCCGATCGCGCGCGCGGCGCGGCTACCCCGCACGCGGCGAGAAGACGCCACCAGAGCCATGCTCCCCATTCCAATGATGCCAGCAGCAGCACGACCGACACGAGCAGCCAACCCGGCTGCCAACGCCACGTCACCGAAGGCGCGCTGTGCCACCGTCGCACCAGCACGACGGCGATCGCCGCAACACCCAGCAGCGTCCAACCCCACGACCGAGCCGCCGAGAGCCGCGCCCCCCTTGCTGGCGATGGCGCACGCTCGATGCCGCGCCGCAACCGGAGCGCTGCAGCGCTTGGTATGGATTCCTCAAAGCGCCGAAGCCGCTCCACCACCAGACGCGACGGCTCCGGCGTCGCCGCATCCATCGGCTGCCGCAACGACCGATAGTCACGTACAAACTGCCGTGCCGCCTCCCGATCGAACGACACCAGGCGGACGTTCGTCGTCAATCCGTCGTGCCGCTCCGTCCGCTGCCGCAGCACCAGGCACGGCACGCGCAGGCAGGCGCTCTCCTCCTGCACGCTGCCCCCATCGGTCACCAAGAACTCCGCCCCCCGCAGCAGATGCAGGAAATCATGATGCGCGACCAGCGACATGATCCGGACGCGCGGATGCCGCTCCAGCTCCTGCAGCCACCCGCGTCGCGCCAGCTGCCGACGCGTCGGCGGATGCATGATGAAGCAGACGAGACGTTCACCCGCGTACTCAAGAGCCAGATCCACCGCCATCCGCAACCGTCGGGCATGATAGATCGTTTCCATCCGATGAATCGTCATCACGGCGTACGGCTCCCGCGGCATCTCCATCGCAGCCGGTCGCGCCAACGCGTCACGCACCGCCTCAACGCTGGTATTCGCCCCGAGGTTCACGCACTCCCCGCGCACCCGCATCCGCCGCAGATTGTCGAACGCCCACTCTGACGGCGCAAACAAGAGATCCGACCACCGCATCGCGATCAGCCGGATCAGCTCCTCGGGAAATGGATGCCATATGCTATAGGATCGCAACCCGGCTTCCAGATGCGCGACACGCAAGCCGGCGCGTTTGGCAAGATAGAGCGACACGAGCGTTGAGGCCGTGTCACCGTGGATCACGCAGATCCCATCCTGATCGGCGAAGAGTTCACGTCGCACAGCGCCTGGGCATACCGTCGCCCACACCAGCAGCCGCAGCAACCACCGGACACCTTCCGACACGGTCTCGATGGAGCGGCCGGTGCGCAGCCGCGCAGCCGGCTCCCGAATCCCGAGCTCCCGCCGCAGCGCCTGCGAGAGATCAGCGTGCTGTCCTGAGTCAATCAGACGATACGGCACCTCTTCGGCGTCAAGCCGTCGGATCACCGGCGCCGTCTTGATCAGCTGCGCCTTCGTTCCAAGGAAAATATGAATCACAGCGTCACCCGATATCCTTCACGGCTAGACATCCCAGCTGCAAGACAAGTCGTTGGTCGCTGGTCGTGGGGGTGAAGCGCGATGGTCTTGGGCATTCCTAAAGACTAACGACCATCGACGAATGACTAGATGTTCGGAACTCGAGTCTCGAGACTCGTGTCTCGTGCCCATCATTTCCTCACCGTCAACACGCGGCACGGACCGAAGACTTGCATCTCCTCTTCGAACCGATCCAGATGTGCCCGGATCGCCGGCACCAGATATGACTCCCGCCCGCTGATGAATCCATCGTCCACCACGTAATCAATACCGTACCGATCGAGCATCTCCCGGAAGCGCCCAGCATCGCGACTGAACGGATAGACGATAGCCTGGCGGCCCGCCAAGAGCGCCGTGACCGTCGGCTTGCGCGACACGATGACCGCATCGGGCGCTGCATGCTCGCCCAACCACCGCTGCGCTGCAATAAATGCCCGCTCATACGACCCATAATACGCTCCCCGCTGATAGACCGTGACCAACCACGCTGCACCGAGCGCGTTGCCACCAAGCAACAACACAGCCACGATCAGACCGACTGCGGCAGCGACACGACGCCGCACCAACGGCGCGACGACCAACCATCCCTGCACCAGATACCATGCGACCATCGGCGCGAGCGGCAGCAAGAACCGCTCATCCTGATACGCGTCCGGCCAGCAGAGAACAACCAGCATGTGCCAGATGACGTACCACTCAGCCACCCCACGCGTGCGCCACCGACTCCAGCACCCGGCACCGAGCAAGACGCCCATCGCCAAGCCAACCCACCATCGAACGGCTGGCACCCAGAGCGCCACAAACGAACTGCTCTGAGCCATCGACCGAGCGTAGAATCCACCGTTGGCAATCAGGCGATGCACGAAGCTGACGGCATCGACCGAACCGCGCGAAGGATCGTACGGATCCTGCATGAGCAACTGTGCGAGATATGACGGTGACGCCGATCCCGCCAGATGATTCCGCCACCCCCAGGCACCGATGACTACTCCCGCGACCAACAGCAGCCCGATACTGCGACGCCATCGGTGCGGGCTGCGATGGCTCTGACGGACGCTAATCCACGTGCATACGATGGCCAACACAGCAGCCGCGCCGATCGTCCGCGTTAACATGAGCGCCGCTGCACCGACGGCCGTCAGCCAAAACCAGACCCCGAACGCTGTCGTCGACCGAGCGCAACGGTGCGACGCCAGCAGCGTGCCACACAACACTGCCGTGTACGGAATATCGGACAGGATGCGCGCCAACCCGCTGCACCAGAGCGGACTCAAGCCCACCATCACCAGCGCACAAGCGATCTGCGCTGCAGGCAGCGCGTGCTCCCGAAGATAGACCGCCCACCAACCCAGCGCCAGCACGCCCAGCCCGGCAATCATCAAATGCATCCACCAGTAGTTGACGCCGCCGAGCGCCACGATCGGAGTCAGCAGCAGCGGAAACGCGGGAGGATAGTACGTATGGGGCGGAGCACCCGGCTCGTTGAGCGAACGATATCCTTGACCATCGACCAGCGATCGAGCCAGCAAGATGTACTGGGCGCTATCGCCGCCGATATCCCCGAGATCGTCATAGACAAATCCGGCGGCGACTACCGCGCACACCACCAACGCCCACATCACGCGCGACATCACTTAGGGCACCACATGCTGACGCACGCGAAAAATACCGTGACGACCGATGATCGACGCCAGTTCAAACCGATCACGTTGCTCCCACAACACCGGCTCCAGGAACCGCCGGTTCATCCGTGAGAGACCGTCCAAGAATACGTAGTCCACCCCATACCGATCGATCATCGCCATGATCTGAGAGACGTCGCGTGTATACGGATAACGCAGAGACAGGCGTTCCGTCATCAACGCGACCAACGGCGGACGTTGCGCCAGAATGACATCGCCGGGCTGCGTGTGTTCCCGAAGCCACTGGAGCGCCTCCAGATAGCGCCGCTCAACCTCATGATAGTTGCCGCCGTGGTGCGCAGCCCAGATCCGCCACGATACACCGAAGCTATTGGTAACACACCACACCACCAGTAGCGCGACCGATACCCGACGTGCTTGGAACCGCCACCGGCCGACGATGCTCCGGCCGATCTCCGCGATCCCCTCCACCAGATACAACGCCAGCATCGGTACAAGTGGCACGAGGAAGCGAATCTCAGCAAACGGCCACACCGCCAACACCGTCAAATGCCAGACGACATACCAGTCCGCAACGCTGCGCCGCGCTACCCACCGCCGCTGAGCTCCCACAGCTACCGCCGCCGAGCAGACCAGCGACATCGGCAGCGCTATCCACAACGGCATCCATCGTACGCCACACCAGAACACATCCACTACCCCGAGAGGATAAAACCAAATGTTGCTAATTATCCGATGGAAAATCCCCTGCCACCCAATCAGACCCTGATCCCAATCCAACGGATCCTGAGCCAGGAAATGCGTCAGATACGACATCTGATCCGGAGCCACCAGATGATTGCGCAACGTCCACGCACCGGCAACCACACCCACCACAACGACGAGCAGCGTGCTCTTGATACGCATCGCACGATGTCCTCCGCCAGCCCCACGATCCCACCATGCGCATGTCACAGCCGCAACCAGCGACCACCCGATCGTCCGAGTCAGTACTGCCGCGACGACGCACGCGACCGTCCACCACCACCCGCTCCACTGCTCCGGCCGCTGCAGCACGCGCGACGCCGCCAACAACGCCCCGCATATCCACATCGCATACGGAATGTCGGAGAGAATACGCGAGATGGCGTGGGACCAAAGCGGGCTAAGTCCTACTACCGCCAATGTCCAGGCGATCGTGCGACCGTCCACGCTGATCGTCCGCAAATAGCGAACCCACCAACACACACCGATCACACCCGACGCAGCAACAACAGCGTGCAAGAAGCGATAGTGAACCCCGGCGACGGCTACCACTGGTGCCAGCATCAACGGAAAAACCGGGGGCCAGAAGGTGTGCGGTGGCGAACCCGGCTCATGAAGCGTCCGGTATCCTTGACCGGTAGCGAGCGACCGCGCGAGAAGGATGTACTGGGCGTTATCTCCGTCAAGATCACCGAGATCGTCGGTGAGCTGCCCGAGGGCAACGAGCACGCAGACGCCGAGGGCCAGCAGCACCGGTCGCCTAAGCACCGACCGATTTACCGCACCAACCATGTCCTCAGCAACACCCATAGCGCCGCTACGCCGTCCTTCCAGGTGATCTTCTTGCCTTCGGCATAGCCGCGCCCGCTGTAGGAGATCGGGACCTCGTAGATCCGATAGTGCCCCTGCGCCAACCGGACCGTCACCTCCGGCTCAAACCCGAAGCGATCGGCGCGAAGTTTCAAGCGTTTCAACACATTGGTGCGAAAAGCCTTAAAACCAGTCTCCATATCGCTCAGATTGACGTTCGCTACGATGTTGGCCGCCAGCGTCACGATGAAGTTCCCGACCCGATGCCAGAAGAGGAGCACGCGGTGTGGGCCGCCTAGAAAACGCGAACCGTAGACGGCGTCCGCGCGCCCATCGGATAACGGCCCAAGCAATAGCGGATAATCGGCGGGATCGTACTCGAGGTCAGCATCCTGGATGATCACGAAGTCGCCGGAAGCGCGCTCGATACCGCTGCGAATCGCAGCGCCCTTGCCGCGATTCACGGGGTGCCGAATGACCGTGACACCGTCGAGCGCAGCCAATACCGCCTCAGTTCCATCGGTCGACCCATCGTCCACGACGATGATATCCTTCTCGAATGGCGTGCGCTGCACGCGAGCGATGGCCGTCGCGATCGTCTGCGCCTCGTTATACGCTGGAATGATGATCGACAGCTTCACGAACGCCTCCACCCGGTGTCATGTGAGAGGTGCCATGTGTAATGAATCTGAACAATTGCCAAATGAGGACATCTGTCCATTGCTTCAAACGCTTCCATAATACCTGACACTTTACACATGACACCGATGTCACGTGTTCACCGTCCCGCTATCATCCGCCGCGCCATCTTCCGTCCGGTCAAACCGCAGGTCGGCAATCCCCTCGGCAATCAGCCCCAACAGAAACACCACCACGCCGGTCATGATCAGCAGTACCGACATGTTGGTGAACCGATGCATCGTCACAAAGGTATAGACATAGTTGACAAACCCCGCCACCGCGCACCCCACGCTCACCGGTAGAAAGACGCGTAGCGGCGCGAAGAGTGTGGCGATCTTCATGATGATGATGACAAATCGGCTTCCGTCAGCCAGCCAACGGATCTTGCTGGCGCCAGCGCGCCGATGCACCGTGATCGGCACATAGGCCACGCTGCGACCGGACCGCATGAACGCCAACGTCATCGTGGTCGGATACGAGAAGGTATTGGGCAACAGATAGAGATACGGACGTACGACGCGGCGTCGCACCGCCCGGAACCCCGAGGTAAGATCGGGTATTCGCCGCTGCGTCACATACGACGCCAGACCATTGTAGAGCCAGTTAGCCAACGCCCGCCCGATGCTCGCCTGTCCCCGCCGCGCCCGGACGCCGACCACGAGATCATAGCGATCCAGCAACCCTACGAGCGACGGAATGTCGGCTGGATCATGTTGGCCATCGCCATCCATCAGCACCAGCCCTTCACCACGCGCATGGCGGATCCCCGTCTTGATCGCCGCGCCGTTCCCCATCCCGTACGGATGCCGAATCACCCGCGCACCAGCCACGACCGCGATCCGCGCGCTCTCATCGCTCGAGCCATCATCGACCACCACGACATCCGCATCCGCACCCAACACACGCCGCACCCCGGCAATCACAAGCCCGAGGCTGTCGGCTTCGTCGCGGACGGGAATAATGACACTCACAGAACAACCAGTCATGAACTCACACCACACATAAGGCCGCTGTCTGTATGGCTCGACAACGCCGTTTGCTAGATAGCTCGCCGCTAGTCCTGAGCGCGCTTGATGACGTATCCATCAAGCCACTCGTGTCGAAATACTGTCTCACCGAACTGCACACGACCATCGTCAAAACAAAAGGGGGAGGCCGCCACAGCTCCCCCCCCTTTTGCATGACATGCTGTCCAAACCAACTGCCGCAGCGGACAATCTGCTTTATGGCCAGGTTCCGCTCTGCAAAATCCGGCCGGTCGTCGAGCTGTATGACCACAGGAACGACGCGTTCGCCGGAGACAAGATCGTGACCGGCTGACTGAGGTACGATGTGAGCAACGCCTTGGTGCTTGGCCATCTGGCATTGCCCAGCGCAGCCGTCGATGCATAGAACGTCGTCGCAGCCGCACGCAACGCACCGAGCTCACCGTTTGCCGCGGCAGTCCGAGCCTCAGACTGTAAATCCACAAACCGCGGGATTGCAATCGCTGCTAGGATACCGAGGATCACGATGACCATGACAAGCTCGATCAACGTGAACCCTGCTGCTCCCCTTGCCCTTCTCATTGCTATCCCCTCCTTCCCATCGACAACTCCTACAGACTATTGACACCGGTGCAATGATAACGTATTACTCATCCGCCGTCAATAGAAAAATAAACGCAACTTATTTATTCACATATACTTGTGTAAACGCATTCCCACACTGCGTAACGTCATTCACACTCGCGCCTCGTCGCCATCCATCGCACCCCCATATCTTGGGCGCCAACATCACGATGCCACAATCTTTCACTCCACCTGTAGCATCCTAGCCTGATCTACAAGCACCCAGACACCCGGAGCCGCAGGCACGACGATACTCAACCGTCGGACGGTTCATCCTCCTGATGATCATCGGACGCCTGGATACCATACTTCTTCAGCTTGTTGTGGAGACTCTTCCGGCTGATCCCCAACTGCTGCGCCGCCTGGGTACGATTCCACCGATTGGCCTCCAACGCCTTCAGGATCATCTGCCGCTCGATCTGTGCAGTCGCCTGCTCCACCGCCTCGGCCAATCGCAAGCTCGTTGGCAACCCCGATAGCGACAACGCCAGCTCCCCTCGGGACGCGCGGAGCGATTCCGGAAACGCCTCGGCAACCAGCGTGTTCCTGGGCGAGAGCAACACCCCCTGCTGAATGCATTCTTCCAACTCATCGATGTTGCGCGGCCATGCATAATTCATCAATTGCTCCAACGCCGTCACGGTAATTTGCTGTACCTGCCGGTTGAAGATCCGGTTGCACCGTTGGATCGCCTCTTCCGCCAGTTGCGGAATGTCCTCTCGACGCTGGCGCAACGGCGGCACAGTGATCGAGCGGGAGAACCGCTGCAGCAACTCCGGCAACATCGGCGCGGCTTCGGCCCGCTCTTCACGTGCAACGATCACGCGCGCCGATCGTGACGCATCGACATGCTCCATCTGCCGCACCAGACGCCACTGAGCAGCCAGCGGCAACCGTCCCAGATGATTGAGGAAGAGTGTGCCACCGGCAGCCAGCGCAAAATGATCGCCCCATGCCGCTGCCGCTTCTTCCGCCGCCTGCTCTGCGGATGACTCTAGATCAACCACATGAGTGACGAACGGACCATCACGGCGAACGCTCAACTCGTGAATCGCCTTGGCGATTGACCCCCAGCAACTGCCGGTCTCGCCAAGCAGCAGAATTGCCGATGACACCTCAGCCGCTCGCACCACCGCCTCACGCAACACTGCCGAAGACTCACTGACACCCAACAATACTGGCGACAACGATGAGAGCTCTGGCGATGTATGCCTCGGCGACTCGGAGAGCGCCAGCGCATCGCTCACGCTACGACGCAACACCGATAAATCCACCGGTTTTGTCAAACAGTTGTAGATATCGGCCCGCAGCAAGTTCACCGTCATCTGCTCCGCCGGGAACGCCGTCATCACCAGACACACGATGTTCGCTTGATATCCCCGCATGGTCGCGATCGCCGACAATCCGTCCAGCCTTGGCATCTTGATATCCACCACCGCCACGGCGATCGGACGTTGTCGCGCCTGCTCCACCGCCTCGGCACCATCCTTCGCCACGGCGATCGGACGCCCCAACGGCTCAAGCGCCTCCCGCAGGAACGCGCGCATACTCTCCTCGTCATCCGCAATCAAGATTGCTGGCTGTTCAGTTGCAGGTGGCATACCGCTTCACCCCCAGATAACCGATCAACTCACGCATCAAACCCCAGTCCGGTACATATCATCCCAATCAATCCGTGCCCATGCCTTCCGCCTCGCCTCAGACAACCGATGGGGTCAGGCACCTGCGGCGCCAGACCCCACTGTCGCAGCAATCAACCCTTCACGCCTGCCTTTCCACGCCCGCTCTACCACGCCCACATCTATCGCCCCACATCTCCCATCCCACACCCGGCCCTTTTCACATCGGCAGCGTGACGTGAAACGTTGCCCCCGCGCCAAGCTGACTGTCCACCTCAACGCGCCCTCGATGCGCCGCCACGATCTGCTGAGCGATAAAGAGTCCCAGCCCCGTACCCTCCGGCCTCGTGGTGAAGAACGGGTCAAAGATCTTCGACAGATGCTCCGGTGGGATCCCGCCTCCCGTATCCACGAAGTCGACCCGCACCGTCCTCGCCTGCCGATCGCTGAACGTCTGAATCGTCAGCGTGCCGCCCGAGACCTCCATCGCATGCAACGCATTCAGCACGATGTTGAGGAACGCCTGCTGCAGCTCCGATGGATCGCCCAACACCTCGGACACCCCCGGTTCGTACCGTTTCACGAGCCGAACCGTCGAGCTCGACGCATCATACTTCGCCACAATCAGTACCTGGTCGAGCAGCTCATGCAAGCGCACCGGCACCAGCTTCGGCGCCCCATCAGTTGGATGCGCCAGGGTCAGCAACCGCTGCACCAGATGATTCAACCGATCCATCTCCTTGAGCATGATCTCCACATGACCGCGTCGCGGATCGTCGGGCGCCAACCGCTCCTGCAAGAGCTGCGTGAATCCGCGGATCGAGCCGAGGGGATTGCGGATCTCGTGCGCAAACCCGGCCGCCAGCCGCCCCAGACTCATCAACCGCTCCGCCATGGCCAACCGCCGCATCTCTTCTTGCATCCGCTGGGATTCCCGGAAATTCACCAGGACGCCCAGGACGGCATCCTTCTGACCGCGCAACAGCGTCGTGTTCACCATCAGCGCCAGCCGGCTCCCGGCGCGCGTGACGACCTCAACCTCCGTGCCGCCGCGCAGACGCCCGGCCGCCGCATCCCGCAGCAACTCGTAGAAACGAGTGTTCGCCTCGTTGCGCGGCACCGCCTCCGAGATCGAACGGCCAGTCAGCGGCATTGCCTCGCCACCCAACAACGCTTGCGCGGCACTATTGAGCACCACCACCTCCTCCCGCAGATTGAGCGTCAGCGTGCCGCCCGACATCGTCTCCATCACCTGCCGGTTCAACGACAGCAACATCTGGTTGAACGCCAGGCCGAGGCTGCCGATCTCGTCATCCGGCGCCATCGCCACCGGCTGCGTCAGATCACCTGACGCGACGCGACGCGCGCCGACGATCAGCTGTCGCAACGGCAGCACAATACCGTACGCTAGCAGGACACCAATGACACCGGACAGCGCGACACTGCCGAGCAATTGATACTTGAGGAAGAGGAAGGCCTGCTGCAACCGATCGGCGTCAATCACCAGCGCGCCGCTGGAGATCAGCGCGTTGAAAATCCCAACATACATGATCCCATATCCCAGCACCAACGACACCAGGATCAACGGAATCAGCACGATCAGTCGTACTTGAATGCGCCGGCCCGCGATCGAGCGAACGAGCGACAGCGAGGCAGCCGAGACCATCAGAGACTAGACCGAAGGATACGACAGGAGGTGTTGCAGAAGAACACGGGCCTCGGGCCCCACATGCAGAAACTGTATACCGGCCCTGACCAACGGCTCACGAAGCCCTTCCGATGAGCAATGCGTGATGCGCGCCCGTAACGCCAGCGCATCTTGCGCCCCACCACGTGACTCCACGCGGACCGGTACGGCGACCAAGACCTCGGTACCCCGAGGCAAATACACCGGCAGCAGCACCCGCGCGCCACCGAGACTGAGATCTTCCGTAGAACAAGTCAGCGACTGCGACTGCCGCAACTTGATCGATGAGGTGACGAGGCTAATCTGCACGTTCAACTCCACGCGCATCCGCAGATGCTCACGCGTTTCCTGGGGGCCGATGCCGCGCACCCGCTGCGGCTCCGCGTACTGCAACGCCGCGCCGCAGCGATCTTCAATCCCATAGAGATCATCGAGGATGTGATGAATCGCCGCGGTGGTGGCGATCAGCGGCTCGGCGATCAAACCGGTGCGCCGGTGCACTTCATCGAGCGCCGCCACGTCAGTCGGATTCGCCATGGCGACAAAGGCGATCTGCTCCACCACAAAGAGCGGCACCAGCAGATGCGTCCGGGCAAGCTCTTCGCCAACCTGCAGAGCTAGTTGAGGGTCCAGCTGATAGTCGGAAGGATTGACAAATGGCACGTCTAACTCTTGACCGAAGAAACGACCAACTTCTTCCTCAGTCAGGATGCGAAGCCGCACCAGCTCCGCCCACGTCGACTTGCCGCTCTGCGCAGCCCGGCTCCTCGCCTCCGCGATCTGACCTGGTCGGACGAGGCCGGTGTGCAATAACCGATCTTCTACAGGGCTGGACGTTGCCATCCGTTCATAAAATCCGCTTATATCATAGCACAGGCATCTCGACTGTCAACCGCACCCACAACCGTGAAGCGTTATTCGTCGATCGTCGTTCGCAAACCGCCCCGAGGTTTTGTTCTCACGCTTCACGAATAACGGGAGTTAGCGGCTTGTCGTGACACCGACGCGATCGCAGTAGCGGACGATCGGACAACGGCTGCACCACGGCGACACCGGCGCACACAGATTCTGACCGAACGTCACTAGGAGATCGTTGAACGTGATCCAGTACTGCCGCGGCAACTGCTTGCGCAACGCCCTCTCCGTCTCGTCCGGCGTTTTCGTGCGAACATACCCAAGCCGGTTGGAGATCCGGTGCACGTGCGTATCCACGCAGATGCCGGGCTTCCGATAGCCAAGTGTCACCACAAGGTTGGCGGTCTTGCGACCGACGCCCGGTAACGTCACCAACTCCTCGATCGTATCCGGCACGTGCCCGCCGAACCGATCCAGAATCAAGCGTGACACCTCACGGACGTGACGCGCTTTCGTCCGATAGAAACCGACCGGATAGATCGCCTTGGCGATCGCAGGCTCTGACAGCTGCCACAACGCCTCGGGCGTCTTCGCCAGCGCAAAGAGCCGCTCGCTTGCCAGCACCGTCACGTCATCCTTCGTCCGCAAGCTCAACATGCAGGAGATCAACACCAGGAACGGATCGAACCGATCGGCTCGGCACACCTGCTCGATCGCCGGCGGCGTCCACTCCCGGACAGCGCGTCGGAGGATCCGGACAACATGGCGAATATCAGAAGGATTCATGCGTTGCTACCGCAACAGCGTCACACCGGCAATAATCAGCGTCACACCCGCCGCCTTCGCCGTCGTCAACGGCTCGCGCAACACCACCAACCCCAGCAGACAGGTGACGAGTGGATACATGCCAGCGACAATCACCATGCGCGATGCCTCACCATGCTTGAGTGCGTGATAGAACAACAGCTGCCCCCCGACACTAGCCAGACAGCCGCCAGCCATCAGCCAGAGCGATGATCGCCAAGGAACAGCCATCACGCTCGACAGCGGCAGACGGCTGAGCAAAACCGCCATCCCCAAACAGACACCGAACGAACGAAAGACCACACCGACTGAGGGCTGCACCGGTCCGGTCAGCCCAATCTTCTCGAAGATCGGTACCACTCCCCAGATGCACGCCGTCATCACGGCATACCCGAACGCGTCCATGCGCCTCCTCAACGAAACGATGTGCTCAAATGCTTGAGTACTTATGTGCCCATGTAAATGCGATGCCCCATTTCCCACACACCGCCTGGCCGACCTGCACATAAGCACCCGAGCACGGCGTTCTCACTTACCGCCCTATCCCCACCATCCGTAGCGGCTCCGGCGTCGCACGCACCACCAAACGATCGCCATAGTGGAACGGATAGCGCACGTGCGCACCGTCCACGAAGATCGTCCCACGGTGCATCAGTGATCGACACCCGAGCGCCGCTGACGCGCCCAGACAGCCACCGTCCAATCGCATCTGCCATCGCCCACGCCCGACATACGGCTCCCGCACGATATACTGAAACATCGACGAACGCAGCGGCAGCGCGCGACCCCCGGCAGAACGGATCGCCGCCGTAGAACCGGCTGCCGTCGCCACCCAAACGCCGGAGCTGCGCTGCTCCTCCGTCCGCCCCCCAACCGTCAGTGCGTACCGTGAGATCATCGCTGGATTCGCTTCCGCGATCAGCACATCGTTGAGCACCAGCTCCGGAATCCGGCGTCCGTTCAACACCAACTCCAACCGCCGCAGCAGCCCCGGCCGCACCTGACCAGACAGGAACGACCGCAGCAACCGAAGAAATCCGTTCCGATCGGTAGCCGTCAGAAACCCCTCGCTATCCTGCGGGGCCGAGTTGACGGCCAGCACCGGCGCATCCTTCACGCGGTGCGCCGTCGTCAAAACCGTGCCATCCCCACCGACGGTCACAACCAGATCGTACCGATCCTCCGGAATACCACGGAATCGCTCGATCAAATCACATGACAGTTCCAAACGACCCAGCGTCGTTGCCACAGCATCAAGCGTCCGCCGATGCTCGCGCTGCGCCCGACGACGCCGGTGATCCGTTGGCCATCCTTCCGGCTCGGTCGGCTTATAGACCACGGCGACACGCTGCACAACAGGCCGCTTCCCCAGCGTCGATCCGCGCTTCATGGCCGCTACGATAACACAGTTCCCTGGCGTTGTGGAGACCCGCGCAAACACTGGGGCGGCGACCTTCGCCATTCGACCTCGAAATACGTGCCTCTGTGCTCGAGTGTCCATGCGCCTAAAGGCACAAACCGATCCCAACCCCACCGCGTGGCCAGCTTGCACCCCAGCACTGAGGCCCGTCGGCACGAGGCTTGCCTTTGCGGTCCCGACGATGTTGTGACGAAACAGCGTATGCTATACTCGTGCCATGATGGATATCGAGCTCGAGCAATCACCACAGCTGATCCTCGCCGAGCCGGAACTTGAACTGGCGATGCCACAGATGTACCGGCAGCCAACGAGGCCGACGTTCACGTGCGGCAAAGCCAAGATTGGTTATCTCTTCGCGCTCATCCGTGCCACCACGTCGAACGGCCACGGCGTACAAGCCTATCAGAACTTGCTGGAAGAGTACGAGCCGGCGATCCGCTGGGCGCTGGCGTCATGGGATTTCCTGCTGACGGTGGAGGGCTATCGCTATCTGTTGCGGTCGCCGTCGGAGCGGCTCAACTGCCACGGTGACTATCGGGCGTTCACCGAGCGGGATTTGTCGCGGGTGGTGCACCGGACGTTTCGCCGGTGCGTCGAAGAGTTCACGGGCGATCCCGAACGCGGTCGCTTCACTCGATTGCTGAAGGACGAACTCTGGCCGCGCGTTCGGTCGTCATACCAAAGCCTGCGCTACCCGCACGATCGACGCCAGCGGCTGCTCACCGACTACAGCTATCTCCGCTGCGCGCCCTACCAGTTCCTCAATCGATACCACCAGACGCTCGTCAACAATACGTTGGAACGCCTGGCGACTGCCGAGCGGGAACTCGTCGATCTCTACTTTCTTCGCTTCTTCTCCGATGAAGCGACCGCCGCCCACCTTGAAATCGATATCCCACTGGCGGTAACGTTCCGGCGCTGTGCCCTCGATCGCGTCGGAACAATCGATCCCATCACCCGCGCTTTACTGCTGCAGATCGAGCGGTACTAACACCCGTCGAACGTGAAGCGTGAGAATCTCAGCCGAAACGACATACGCTTCACGCACGACGCTTCACAGGTTTTGGCGCCGCACCATCGTCGTCTTGAACGCCTGCCACTGCTTGGCCGCATCATCACAATTGGCGAACCGCTGACTGTAGTACGGGGTCTTGCCGCGATAGATGACGAGATTCCACGTGCCGCTACCGGGCTGGTATGCTAGGTCCGGCACGTATCGCTGCCCACGAATGGTGACTGACGTGACGTCCGGCGCCTCAGTTCGATGCGGCTCCGTCGTTCCCACCCATGACTGCCCGAACTCCTCCAGCAAAGCCGCTAATAACGATCCGGTCGTCTGCGACAACCCGTCGAACTCGATACCGATGTCGTACGGATAGGGCGGTTGCTGACAGATATCCGACCGCCCCATCGTCCAGTTCACCTGCCCATCGCACTCGATCGGCTCTCCCGTCGACCTCCACACCCGCAGACGCACCGGCGACCGTAGCTCCAGCTCCTTCGGGAACCGCACGCAGATCCCGACCGTGCTGATATTGCGGGTTTCGCACGGCATAAACGGCCACCCCGGCCTGGCACTCAGCTCCACCACTGTCCGGCACGGCATCCGCGCATTGCGACGCCGGTCAGCAATCATCGACTCACCCTTGTCAGCACGGCGGCGGCGAGTCACGATAACAGCAATCCTCCCCACCCGATGCCACAGCATCTGCCGCAACCACACACACCACCGCCATTGCTCCTTCGACTACCGCCACTTACTCTTAACCCCACAACACCCGCATCGACCACCATCAACATCCGGTTGCCCGTCATTTCTTCCACTTGATCGTGCATCCGACCACCTCAGTCTGCGCTTGCGCCACCGAGCCCCCGGCCAACACCGCCTCGATCGCCTGCCGCAGGTCGTGCGACCGCACGCGGTGCGCCTCCTGCCAACTGTCATCGATCCGCCCGACATAACGCAATCGACACCCGGCATCCAGCAGAAAGACGTGCGGCGTATGGGTCGCGCCGTAGGCATGCGCAACGCTCTGCGCCTCATCCCGCAGATACGGAAAGTTCACCCCCCGCTCGCGTGCCCATACCACCATCGGCTCAAATCCATCTTCCGGATAGTCCGACGTGTCATTCGCGTTGATCGCCATGATCTGCAGCCCCTTGGCCTCGTACTCGCGCTGGATGGCGGCCAACCGTTCGACATACGCCTGCACATAGGGACAGTGGTTGCAGATAAACACCACCGCGACCGCGCGTCGCCCCTCCAGACACTCCTCCAGACGCCATTGTCGACCATCCACGCCCGGCAGCGTAAACGATGGCGCCTGCTCCCCGGTGCGCAGCATCGCCGTCAACGTCATCGCGCACCCCCCGACACTCCCGCCGCTGCCGCGCTCGGCATCAGCTGCTCCCCCTCGAGATATGACCGCAATAGCTTCACGTGGGCCTCCATATCCTTCCGCTTGCGCGGGTCGTAGAGAAGATACGCCGGATGATACAACACCATTAGCTGAATACCCGGATAGGAGCCGTGCGTGAATAATCGTCCCGCCTCCTCTTCCATGGAAAACTCGGTCTTGCCGGGAATAATATGCTTCAGTGCCGTCGCGCCCAGCAGCACAATCAGCCGCGGCTTCACCAACTCGATCTGCCGCCGCAGATATGGCTGGCATGTCTCCACCTCATCCCGAAGTGGCGCCCGATTCTCCGGTGGCCGGCACTTCACCACGTTGATGATCAAGGTATCGCGGTTGGTATCGAGCCCGATCCCAGCGAAAATCTCATCCATCACCTTACCGGCCCGCCCCACAAACGCCAGCCCCTGCTTGTCCTCGTTCTCCCCGGGCGCCTCGCCGATCACCAGAATCTTCGCTGCCGGATTTCCACGGTCGATGACCAGATTCGTCCGACCTTGAGACAAACGACACTTCGTGCATCCGACTTGCAGGAACGCCTGCCGGAACGCAGCATACGTCGTCGCGCCAAAGATCGTATTCTGCGTCTGATCAAACAAGTCAAATTGCATCAGGAGGCTCCTTGTATGCCTATGGCATCGGTGACCATCGGCAACACCGAGAAGACGCTTGACTCATTGAGAGGAGATAGGTTACGCATAACCCATGGCGATATACCATGGCGACGATCCGTCGTCCAAGGAAGGTCTTGAGAGGGTTTTATAAGCTGCAGGAAAGCGGTTGAGGACTGCCGACATCGCCCGAAGGGCAACCCGCCAGCATGCTGTGCCGCGCCGGCGCATGCTGCCTGATGTAGAGATCTGCTGACCGGCACATAACAATCGTAGCACGCGCTCCAAGGAGCGTCAACGGCGCTAAGAGACAAACATGAAAGAACGGGCGTGACGGGGCGAGCACGATACGACAGGCAGAAAGAGCAGAGAGCGGAGATAAACACCACGACATCACGATCGCTTTCTCGCGACCGCTTCATCACATCTACTTCACCACGCCCGCCTCTTCACGTCCGTCTCACCACGACCGTTTCCTCACGTCCGATCCTTTACGACCGAGGTTCATACTCGCTTCTCCCCCGCCACTCGGTTGTACAGCCACGCCAGCAGCGCAGCCCAAACGGCGGCATCGAGCACGACATACCCAACCGCCGTGACGATCGAGCTAGCTCCCGGAGTACCGTGATAACCTGGGAAGAGCGACGCCATCAGCTGCACGAACGGCTCACCATACCCAGGCACCATTTGACGAACGAGCAAGACCTTCAACACCTTCAATCCACCGATAGCCGCCCCAGCCATCGCAAATGCTTTGACGTCAAGTTGCATCGAAACCCTCCTCATTACGATACGGCCACGCGGCCAGCAACTCATCCCGTGGGACCGCCTGAACTAGAGTTATCGATCCCCTGACCAACCTAATCGCTTCACCGCAGCCTTTCCAAATGGGGTCAGGCACCTTCGGCGCCAGACCCCGCGATGCAACAACCCACTGCCCATCCTGTACCGCTTCATCCCAACCCACCGATGGGGTCAGACCTCTTACCTGGGCCAAGCTTCCCAGCGTGAGGTCAGACCCCGTGCAGCAACAAAGCAGCTTTTGCCAACGCCCTCTCCTCACCGACTTGATACTTCACGAACGACACGCGGCGCTCTATAATCCCTCCATGACTGGTCAGCCAATGTCACGATGGGAGTTCTTCCGGCAGAGCGCCGCGGTGATCGCTGGACTTGGACTCGCCAACCTCCAGCACTTGCCGCTGCTGGCATCGATCGCCGGAGCGACAACACCCTCAACACCAATCCCCACCAGACCGCTCGGCCGCACCGGCGTCGACGTCGGTATCGTCAGCTTGGGGGGCGAAGGTGTGCTGCGCACCACCGGCCGACTCCGCGAAGCAATCCCGGTCATCCATCAAGCGCTCGATAGCGGCATCACCTACTGCGACACCGCCCCCGCCTACCAACAGAGCCAGGATTATTACGGCGAGGCATTGGGCGATCGCCGCGGCAACATCTTTCTCGCCACCAAGACGCACGACCGCACGCGCGATGGCTCACTCCGCCTGCTGGAGCAGAGCTTGCGACGGCTCCGCACCGACCACGTTGATCTTTGGCAACTCCACGACCTCCGGACCGTCGAAGATCTCGACACAATCTTCAGCAAAGGCGGAGCAATCGACGCCATCGAGACAGCCAAAGCCCAGGGGATGACGCGTTTCGCCGGCATCACCGGCCATCACGACCCGCATGTGCTCGTGGAAGCGATGCGCCGCTACGTGTTCGACACAGTGCTTATCGCCATCAACCCAGCTGATCGTCAGCGCCTCTCGTTCATCGATACGGTGCTACCGGAAGCCAACGCCCGTGGCATGGGCATCATCGGCATGAAGGTGCTGGCCCACGGCGCGCTGCTGCAGCCCGACGGCCCGTTGTCCGTGGAGGAGGCGATCGCCTATACTCTGAGTCTACCAATCAGCACCATCATCATCGGCTGTTCGTCCCCGGACGAGGTGCGGCAGGACGTCGAGTGTGCGCGCCGCTTCGCTCCACTCTCACCGGAGACGATGCAGACCATCGAGCGCCGCACCCTCCCCTACGCTGCCCGCGCCACGTTCTACAAACGACCCGCCTGACACCCGGCTGCAAGATTAAACTGCAAGCTTCAAGTAACTGCAAATTCAATCATCGACCTACAACCTGAGATGCAAGACCCAGTCACCAGCTCTCATACCTTCCTAAATCTTGTTATTTCTACCGTACAGCTGATCGGCCACCCGCTGAAACACCCGCATGACCTCCTGCTGCTTAGCAGGCCATCAATTGAAAACCCGCTGGCTAGGGTGCCACGTTTCGAACACCGTGATTTTCCTACACAGCCGAGCAAGGTCCTCGATCAATCTCTCCCGGACATGTCGAGCGCTCCGTCCCATCAACACGACGCAGCGCAATCGTGGTAGAAGCTTCAATAGCAACAGCAGATATCCGCAGCCGATGTGACATTCCCTTCCAGTGACTGCCCGGATTCTTCTTCCGGTTCCTACGTACCACGGTACAACGTTCCAGAGAATCGTATCCCTCCTCCGTATCCCTGCACTCTCAAACAATTGAGACATGTGTTTTGCAGAAGGGTCGGGATTGTCCCGCGAAACAAACCCCGTTTCTACAGCCCTCGGTCCAGGCGCCTCAAGCAGGAACAGAGCCCGCGCATCCACACCTCCATCCCGCGGATCAAAATCAGGAGCCTCACAACTCACCCTGCGTTCGTGGCGAATGCGCTCCACCAGCTGCGATAGAGCGCACATGTGTTGGGCGCACAACGCTCCTCTTCTTACTTCCCGCTCCTGCTCATCTCTCAACGCATACGGCCCATCCGGTGAGCGAACCGAACCATCTAATCTACAGCATCGCACACGAACACTCTCCCGCCGCACGCCGTACCCCACACCCCCCTTCTTCACTCCTCCATCGTGGAGATGTCGCCGGTCGGCAATCCCTGATCCCATGCTTTGAGCACACGACGCATGATCTTTCCACTGCGTGTCTTCGGCAGCTTCTCCAAGAACTCGATCTCCTTCGGCGCGGCATGCGCAGCAAGATGCTGTTTGACATGCGACGCGATCTCCGTCTTGAGCTGCTCCGATGGTGCAAACCCTGCCCGCAGCGTAATGTACGCCTTCACCACCTGTCCACGGATCGGATCCGGCTTGCCAATGACGCCGGCCTCTGCCACCGCCGGATGTCCCACCAGCGCACTCTCCACCTCGAACGGCCCAACCCGCTCGCCGGACGTCTTGATCACGTCATCTACCCGCCCCGCAAACCAGATGAACCCATCCTCATCCTTGTACGCCGAGTCGCCGCTGACGTACCACCCGGGAATGCGAAAGTACTCCTGGAACTTCGCCTCGTTCTGCCAGATCGTCTTCATCATCGACGGCCAACCCGGCTTCACCACCAAATGCCCGAGCTGATACGGCGGCAACTCTTTACCGGTGTCATCCACGACCGTGGCGTATGTCCCGGGAAACGGTTTGCCCGTCGCCCCCACTTTGAAATCCGCTGAGCGATAGTTGCAGATGACATGCATCCCGGTCTCCGTCATCCACCACGTCTCGTGCGGCGCGAGTCCGGTGATCGAGCGAATCCACCGGAGCGCCTCTGGATTGAGCGGCTCCCCCACGGTGCAGATATGCCGCAAGCTCGAGAGATCGTGCCGCTTCGCCACCGCTTCCCCGGCACCCATCAGCAGCCGGTACGCCGTCGGCGCGCTGTACCACACCGAGACGCGATAGTGTTGGATCGTCTGATACCATCGCGCTGGATCGAACCGACCGCCCAGCACCACGCTCGATGCGCCAAGCGTCCACGGCCCGAAGATGCCGTACGACGTTCCCGTCACCCACCCCGGATCCGCCGTACACCAATAGACATCGTCGTCGCGCAGATCAAGCACCCACTTGGTCGTCTGATAATGCCCCACCATCGCGTATTGACGATGCAACGCCCCCTTCGACTTCCCCGTCGACCCGGACGTGTAATGAATGATCAGCCCGTCATCCTTCGTCAACCACTCCGGCTCCAGCCAATCAGGCATCGTACGCATCGCCTCTTCATACAGCAGCGTGTTCGGCCGCTGCGGCACATATGTCGATCCACTATCGCCCAGCGTCAGCGCCGCCTCCTCATCCGCCGTCATCGTCGCCTGCCCGGCATCCACCGCGCCGACCAAGATGATATGTTTGAGCGCCGGCAGCTGCTCGAACGGAATCCGCCTCTGCAGCGTCTGCGTCGTCACGATCGCCACCGCCCCGGAGTCCTGCAACCGATCCAGCACCGCCTGCTCCATGAACGCCTCGAAGAGCGGCACCGGAATCGCGCCGATCCGATTGATGCCGAGGATTGCCACATAGAGCTCCGGCGTGCGCGGCAGGAACACACTGACGCGATCGCCCCGCCTCACGCCGATCGACCGCAGCACATGGCCGAATCGGCTCGACAACATCTGCAAATCCTGGAACGTATACTTCTCATCCCGTTCGCCGTCAGTAAAGTAGAGCGCCACCTTGTTCCGCCGCCAAGTCCGAACATGCCGATCGATCATCTCGTGCACGATGTTCACGCGGCCGGTCTTGTACCAGTCGAACTCCCGCTCCGCGTCCTCCCACTGGAACGTCCGATACGCCACATCGTAATTCGGCATATTGGCGTCAGCGCCCTGCGACTTGCGCTCCCACTCCACCTGCCCCTTGGCAAACTCCGGAACGCTCGACCCTCCACTGACAAACATGTCCATCACGACCCTCCTATCAGCTCTACCGTCTTGGCGCGTGACCGCTCCCCACGGACGATCCGAACACGAGACGCCGACACGCTGAAATGTTCGGCCAACACTTTGATCAATGCAGCGTTCGCCTTGCCCTCGACGGCCGGCGCACGCAGATACACCTTGAGGCCACTCGTCTCTTCGACGATCACCTCCCGCTTCGCCCCCGCGATGACCCGCACGTTGATCAACATGAATTCCGTGCCCACGTGATTGAGTGCCTACGCGCACGAATTCCAACACCTTCACACATCAGCATATAAACGCCTATCTGATAGATTGTCACACATAAGCACGTAGGTACTCGTGAACACCATGTCTTGAAACGAAATTTTCCGGTCGTCTTGACGCTCGCTGAAGCACATGCTACGTTTCATTGTAGCGACTGGATTGGTGGCTCCCTTTGGGCGGAGTCTCGGAGCAGATGCTCCGACCAGTCGCTTCTTTTTACCCACGTGGTTCATCGATCGCGAAGCGTTGTTCGTTGTCACCTCAAGCCAGCCTCAAGTTGAAATCTCCTCGCATGTAAACACCCGAAACCATGAAATCATCCTGTTGTTGTTTTCCACGCTTCACGCATCCGCCCTAGCCAACTGGCACTACGGAACTTGGTTGCGCCAGGCGAGGCTGTCGGCAAGCATCGTCTGGTAAACCATCAGCTCCCGTTGCGCGACCTCTTCACTCATACCGAGATGACGTACCAGCACCGATCGCACCGTCTCTAGTCCGTCAACGCCATGACACGCGCTATAGGCAATCGCTGTCCGTCGAAACATGAAATCCGTCAGACAGCGCGCATGCTCCCGCTGAAAGGCATAGAGCAGCTCCGCCCCAATGTGCGGATGATGTGCGCATAGCGGACGCCCCAGCGACGAATCCTGCCGCGTCAACGCCACGATGTCGCGATGCCGAATGCCGTACGTGACGGCCAGATGACGCAATGGATCCACCGGGATCTCCCCCGCCGTCCCGCTATTCCGCGCTACCCGCTCGGCATACGCTTCCGGCGCATCGTCGAGCCCCCAGAGCGACGTGGTCGCCGTCCGGCATCCCGGATCGCGACGCCTCAGCCGCCGCATCACACGATCCACCACCGCTTCAGCGATCGCCCGATGCGTCGTGTACTTCCCTCCCAACGCATGCAGACACCCCATCGGCTCCTCTACAATCAGATGCTCCCGCGATACCGCGCTGGCGTTAGCGCCGCCATGATCGACCAATGGCCGCAACCCGGCGAAGGTCGCCAGCACATCCTCTTCGGTCAGAGGATCGCCGACAAATACGCGATTGACCTCATCCAACAAATACCGGACTTCCTGTGTCTCGGTACGCACATCCTGCGGCACTTCATCAACCGGAGTCTCCGTCGTGCCCACCAGCATCTGCCCATGCCATGGCATGACGAACACGACGCGACCATCCTGCCGAGCCGAGAGCAACAGCGCGCCCTCTCCAATCCGATTCGGTAGCACCAGATGACTGCCTTTCGTCGGCCGCAGACGACGCGTACCCCCGGCATGCGTCACCTGCTGCAGCAAACGATCAGCCCACGGCCCGGTCGCATTCACCACCGCACGCGCCGCGACCATCTCCGAGACGCCGCTGCGTTCGTCCGTCACCACGACACCCGCCGCGCGCCCACCCTCCACAATGATCCGCTCTACCTGCACGCCGTTCCGACAGATTGCGCCGTGTCGCTCCGCATCCAGCATAATCTCCACGCACAGCCGCGCGTCCTGCATCTGGCAATCGGTGTAGAGCGCTCCGCCGACCAGCCCCTCGCGCAAAAGCTTTGGCTCGCGCGTCGACACCTCCTCGGCAGACAGCATCCGGTGCGGCCGTACGACCCGACCGATCGCCAGTAGATCATAGAGCGCCAACCCTGCGCGGATCGTCAGGAACGAACGGGAGTCATCGGCAAAGATAGGAATGAGGAAATCGAGCGGACGAACCAAATGCGGCGCACTTCGGAGTAGTATCGCGCGCTCACGACAGGCTTCGAAGACGAGATGCAGGTAGCCATGCTCAAGGTATCGCAAACCGCCGTGGATCAGCTTTGAGGTGCGCGAACTGGTGCCGCCGGCGAAATCACCCTGCTCCACCAGCATCACCGACAGCCCGCGCATCACCGCATCGCGAGCGACCGCCGCGCCGGTAATACCACCGCCGATGACGAGCAGATCGACCTGTCCATCACTGGGCGCTGCGGCGCTCGCCATCACCTGTTCGCCGATCCTGCCGTGCGCACGCGCTGGACGGCATCGCACCAGCCGGCATACCAGCGACGGCGTACCGCTGCAGCCACGCGCGGGCGGAACCGTGTCGGTGGCGCATCCCACCGCTCCAGCACCCACACGCCATCCCACATGCCGGTCGTCATCCCAGCCAATAGCGCGGCGCCGCGCGCCGTGTACTCGACCGACGCAGGACGCATCACCGGCACACCCAACAAATCCGCCTGAAATTGCATGAGGAACGCGTTCTGCGTCGCCCCACCATCGACGCGAAGTGATCGCAAGCGCAACTGGCTGTCGGCCTCCATCGCCTGCACGACATCGGCCGCTTGAAACGCGATCGACTCCAGACACGCCCGCGCGATCGCCGCGCGCCCCGTCCCGCGCGTCAGCCCCAGGATCGCCCCGCGCGCGCCCGCATCCCAGTAGGGCGCGCCGAGCCCCACGAACGCCGGCACGAAATGAACCCCGCCAGAGTCCGGCAAGCCCGACGCTAACGCCTCCGTTTCGCCGGCGCTCCGAATCATCTGCAAGCCGTCACGCAACCACTGCACAGCAGCTCCAGCGATGAACACACTCCCCTCGAGCGCATACGTCGGCTGACCGCGCGCCCCGCACGCGATCGTCGTGATCAATCCATGCCGACTGGTAATGCACCGCGTCCCAGTCTGCAGCAGAAGGAAACAACCGGTGCCGTAGGTATTCTTGGCGCTGCCGGGCGCAACGCAGCCATGGCCGAAGAGTGCCGCCTGCTGATCGCCGGCAATCCCGGCGATCGGAATACCAGCCGGCAACGGACCGATGTGGATCGTCGTGCCAAACAGATGAGCTGACGGATGTACCTCAGGCAGGATCGACGATGGCACGCCGAAGAGCCGCAACAGTTCGTCGTCCCATCGTCGCGTGTGAATGTTGAACAGCAGCGTGCGCGACGCGTTCGTGTAGTCGGTGGCATGGACACGACCGCCGGTAAGCGACCAGAGGAGCCACGTGTCGACCGTGCCGAATGCCAAGCCACCGGCGCGCGCACGACGCCGCACCCCCGTCACATGATCGAGCAACCACCGAATCTTCGTCCCGGAGAAATACGGATCGAGTACCAGCCCCGTGCGACGACGCACTAACGCTGCCGCGCCACGTCGTCGCAGCGTCTCGCACATCGGTGCCGTCCGCCGGCACTGCCAGACGATCGCGTCCGCCACCGGACGCCCGCTGCGGCGATCCCAGACGACGGTCGTCTCCCGCTGATTCGTCACGCCGATCGCCGCGATCCGCCGCCCCGTGACACGCGCCCGATCCAGCGCCCGCCGGATCGCCGTCAGACTCGTACGCAGAATCTCCGAGGGATCGTGCGCCACCCACCCCGGCCGCGGAAAGATCTGTGGCAACTCCTCGTAACCACGGCCGACGAGACGTCCATCGCGCCGATACACAAGCGCCGTCGAGCCCGTCGTCCCCTGGTCAATCGCGAGGATGTAATCGCGCTTCACGATCGTGGCTTACCGCTCCGCACCATGCTTCCGCTCGGGTTGAGCATCGGATCCCCCAACCAACCTCACCGCTTCGTCGCAGGCTTACCGATGGGGTCAGGCACCTTCGGCGCCAGACCCCACTTGCAGCAACGAATCCAGTCGTCACACCCTACCCCACCCCTATCGCTTTATCCTGGGCCACCAAAGAAGTTAAACTTCCTGCCACGACTTGACTGCTTGACGTGAGGTCAGACCACTTTGTGGCAGGAATGCGGTTTTTCAATCCGCATTCCGAAATCCGCAATCCACATTGCCTGGCTTACCCCGTGCTCTTCATCCCAAACGCGATACCGTGCACCGTTAGCCGTAACAATTCCAGCACACGCCCCGCCTCCGACAGTGACCGCCCCGCCTCCTCCGACGCCATCCACTCCTGCAGATATCGGATCTGCAAATAATTGAGCGGATCGACGTACGGATTGCGCAAGAAGATTGAGTGACTCAGCACCGGCTGCGCCGCCAAGAGCTGCGGCTGTTTCGCCACCAGCAGCACCCACTTCACCGAACGATCGTACTCCTCCTGAATCCGCCCGATGATCCGGTCGCGGATCGCCGCATCGGTCACCAACGCCGCGTACTGCCTGGCAATATACATATCGGCCTTGGCCAACGATGCCTGTGCGTTGTCGATCAGCACCCGGAAGAATCCCCACTGCTCGTATATCGCCTGCAACTCGTCAACGCCACTCTTGCCATGCGCCGTGGCAAACGCCTCCAGCGCCGAGCCGATGCCGTACCAGGCGGAGAGCATGTGCCGCGACTGAATCCAACTGAAGACCCACGGGATCGCCCGCAAACTCTCTATCGTCCATTGCGCGGTGCGAGCGGCGGGCCGCGAGCCGCCCGTCCCCATACTCTGGATCAACTGGATCGGTGTCGCCTGTCGATAGTACGTCAGGAAATCAGGATCACTCCAGACCAACTGCCGGTAGGCGGATGTCGAGGCGTCGGCCAGCTGCCCCATGACCGCCTCCCAGCGCGCCAGCACACCATGATGCTGGTGCCGCTCGAGCGGCACCAGCAGATTCGTCACGGCGACGGCGCTGAACATCTGCTCCGTGCTGCGGCGCGCAATCTCCGGGTTGGCGTACTTCGCCGCCACCACCTCGCCCTGCTCCGTCGTCTTGATCCGCCCTTCCCAAGCCGCGAACGGCTGCGCGACGATGGCGCGGTGACTCATGCCGCCGCCGCGGTCGATCGTCCCGCCACGACCGTGGAAGAAGACGACATGGATTTTGTAGGCCGACGACAACCGCGCCAGCGATTGCTGCGCCCGATAGAGCGACCAGTTGGCCGCCAGATATCCTCCGTCCTTGTTGCTGTCGGAGTACCCGAGCATGATCTCCTGGCGATCGCCGCGTGATTCCAAGTAACGCCGATAGATCGGCTGCTCAAGCAATTGTGTCATCACCTGCTCGGCGCGCGCCAGATCCGGAATCGTTTCGAAGAGCGGCACCACATCGAGCGTGCCGCGCAAACGCCCGCTCCTGGCCCGCTGCACCAATCCGCCCAACCGCCCCAACCAGAGCACCATCAGCACATCGCTGGCGGATTGCGTCATACTGATGAGATAGACCGATGACAAGCGCGGATCGATCTCCTGCTGAATCTTCCCCATCATCCGAAACTGTGCCAGCAGGTCGCGCGCCGTTGGGCTGAGTCGCGACTCATCGATCTCCGGCGTCCGGGCAGCCTCGAGCACGCGGCAGAGCAGCGCGATCCGATCGCCCTCCGCCATCGTCTGGTAGGAGACCGGCGCCGCCTCCATGAGCGTGAGCAGCTCCGAGACTGCCTCCGCGATCCGACTCCGATGCTCCCGAAACTCCAGGTGCGCCAGATGAAATCCGAACACCTCGACCTGCCGGATCAACCGATCGACCGCCCCCGATGCCACGCGGACGCCGCGATGCTTGAGCAGACTCTCCTGAATCAACCGCAGCTCATCCAACAGCTCGGACGCCTGACGATACCCCGGCCCCTTGCCCTGCCGCGTGCGCATCAGTTTGGCATGAACGAACGACAACTTCTTGCGATACAACTCCGACGGCTCGAACCGATCCGCCAGCAGCCGCGCCACGCCCGGAAGACGCCGCCGATCCTGTTCGAGCGACGCCGCCAGCTCCGGCGTCACGGTCGCCAGCAACGTGGAGTGGCTCATGCGACGGATCAACTCCTGCACCGCCAGCTGATAGTGATTCAGGATGAAGTCGCGGTGGCGCTTCGCCGCCGTCCACGTCACCTCCGGCGTGACGCCGGGATGGCCGTCGCGATCGGAGCCGACCCACGAGCCGAATCGCAGCCATGGTGGCAGGCAACGGCGCATCGTTGGATAGATCTCGCGGATCCGGCTATCCAGATCCTGCAACAACTCCGGCACCAACCCCAGGATCGTCCGCCGAAAGTACAGGAGCGTGTTGTCCAGCTCATCCAACACGGTCAACCGACGCTGGCGCGCCTCATTGGTCTGCCAGAGGATCTCCAACGTCTCCTTGATCCGCGCCGCGGCCCGCTGGCGATCGGCCGATGTCACCGCCTCGCCATCGAGTACCGTTAGCTCCTGCGCGATCGCCATCAGATGTTCCAACGTCGTGCGGCGACGCACCTCCGTCGGATGCGCCGTCAACACCAGCGTCACCTCCATCCGATCGAGCAAATGCCGCAACGATGCTGCGTCGACCCGATGCCCTTTCAGATCGCGGAGCAACCGGTGCGCCGACATCTCCAGCCCAGGCCCAGGCTGCGACTCGTAGAAACGGATCCGACGCGCCCGCTGCTGCTCTTCGGCGAGATTGACGAGTTGGAAGTAGATGGCGAACGCCCGCGAGACCTGCTGTGCCTGATCGAGCGTGAGCTGATCGATGAACTGCCGCATCTGCTGTGCGCGGCGCGGAGAGGGCGACTGCCGGATCGCCTTGGCCAAACGGCGGATCTTCTCGACGATGTTGAAGAGCCCACGACCCTTCTGCTCAAGAATCACCTCGCCCAGCAGCGAGGTGAGAAATCGGACATCGCGGCGCAGCAACGGATCCATCGCCGTCCGCGCCGCCTCATGCCGCTGTCCGCCCGCCAGCCGTTTAGCCGTCATGCAATCCTCAGCGTCAAACTCTACTGCTTCGTCCCAAGCATCCGCTCGCAATCAACCCGCGGATCCCCCTGCCCACCCGTACCGCTTCACCTCAACCAACCACGGGGTCAGACCTCCCGCGTTGGCCGAGCTGCCCGGCGTGAGGTCAGACCCCACCGTTGCCACAAAGCAGTCATCGCTCCAGCCCATCCTGACCGTTTCATCCCAGTCATTCCACGAACAACGCTTCACGCACCACATGTTCATCTTCAGGAGCCACGTGCCGTCTGGACCGCCGCCGGGAGCTGGTCGAGCTCAAACTTGAACCGCCATGGATGCCCACCACTCTGTGATTCCTCCACATCCACCCAGAGCTCGTACCGTCCGTCTTCGCGCAACTCCTCCGGCAAGCCGAACTGAAATCGCTCGCGCACGAGCGTGCCCTTCGCCTTCCGCTCCTTCACCCCACCAAACTGCAACATCCCTGATCGGCGTGTCGGATAGGGCGCCTCATCCTCCAACGTCTGCAACACTTCTTGGCGTGTCAGCGGTGGCCGACGCCCCTGCCCGGTCGCCACAAAGAACACATTGCTCAGCCGCGGCTTCTTCACATCCGGCAGCCGCGCCGACACCAGCGCCTCCAAATGCTCGCCGACCACGACGACATCGATGCCCACCACGGAGCCGCGGATATCCTGCGCCTCCCGCAACACTGGCACCCGCTGCGGCTCTTCCGCCACGACCGTCTGCAACCATCCCATCGCAACAATCAACGCTGCGGCACCCGAACCCGCAGCGCAATGACGCAACCACGCCCCTACACATTTTAATCGCTTCATTCTGATCATCCCCATTCCCCTGCCCGTCCTTGCCTTTTCATCGCAGACTTGCCGACGGGGTCAGTCCCCAGTCGGGGACAGACCCCACTGAAGCAACAAAGCAACCGCCACCCCCTGCCCAGTCATCCCGTCGCACCCCACGCCACCAATGGGGTCAGACCTCCCGCGTCAGCCGGGCTTCTGGGCTTGAGGTCAGACCCCGCGTTGCAACAACTCAGGCACTTGTTCCGCGTCGTTCCGCGCATTCGATTCTGCATTGTTCCGCGTGGTACGCTCCTTACACCGACGACTGCCTACCGCTTGCCCAGCAGCATCATCACCGGCCCGGCCACCCAACAGTACCACGCGAAGTAGTGCAGGCGAGCGCCACGCACCATCCGATCCAGCAGCCACAACGATGCCCATCCCACGACAGCCGAGACGACAAACCCGACCGCCATACCGACGCCAAACGCCGGCGTCACGGTCGATGGCATATGCCAAAACTCCAGACCCGCCGCCGCCACGATCGCCGGAATCGACAGCAGAAATGAAAACTGCGCCGCAAACGGTCGGCGCAAGCCGAGCGCCAGACAGGTGGCGATCGTCGCGCCCGAGCGGGAGATACCGGGAATGATGGAGATCCCCTGCGCGGTGCCGACCAACCAGGCATGCCATGGTCGCAACGCCCGGGCACCGACACGTCCTTCGCGCACCGAGCGCGTCCACCACAAGAGCCATCCGCTGATGATCAACGTCGCCCCCGCGAAGATCGTGCTCTCGAACGAGTGTTCGAAGAAATCCTTGAAGGAAAAACCGATGATCGCCGTCGGAATGACCGCCACGCACCCCAGCATTCCGACGCGCAGGCGCGGCGCCCAACGCCAGGTCACCCGATGCCCCGACGTCGACCGCCGCCACAGCCGCGCCACTTCGCCCACCGCCTTCACCAGATCACGACGCATATAGACCAGCACCGCCAGCAACGTGCCCAGATGCAGCACGACATCCAACATCAGCACCGGGCCGGGAATCGTAAGAAACTGCTGAACGAACACCAGATGGGCGGAACTGCTAACGGGAATGAACTCGGTCAATCCCTGCACGACGCCGAGGATCATATACGGCAGATATGTCATGCTATCGATGGTGCCTCCTTAGAACACCTAACATCATGAGCACATGGCCGCGTTGCGAGTGCGACCAGGGTAGCGGCAAGGCGAGACGACGAAGGCGTACCAACAATTTGCGGTACGTCGAGGAGAAGCAACGCCGCTGATACCCTGGTCCCACCGCAACCCGCAGGGCTGGGCTGAAACGCGTCGCCGCACGGCGTCGCTCGCCGTCGACGTATCGCGCACCGCTGATACGCCGTCCTCCTCGCTCCTTGTGCGACTCGCGTTTGAGCCCAGCGCGACCATGCGGTCATGATGTTAGGTGCTCTTACCTCCAACAACTATCTGACCGATCGCAACATCCCCGATGACGTCACTCCCTTTGGCAATCGCATCGATCGCGCCTCCGGTACACGATACATACCACCCGGCTGATCCGACGCCATGGCGCCGCCGCCAACCGCCGCAAGGGCCGCATCCATCTGACGCCGATAGACCGTCAGACTGATCGCCAAATCCTTCCAGGTCGACTCCGCTGAAGAAAAGCGAGTGCCAAACTCTTCCTGCAACGCCGTCACGGTACGCAACTCCGACTCAAGCGATGCCAGCCGCGTCTCCATCGATCTCTGGCTGGTCTCGGCCATAGCACGCCATTCCTGCTGTGCCTGCATCGTCTCAGTAAGATTGCGCTGCTGATCCGATACCAACAACCGTAGCGTACCTTGATCCTCGGTCACTCGCCCAAGCACCTCCTGTGTCTGCACTAGGCGATCCGCCAACGCCAGCTGCGACTGCCCGAATCCGTTGACCGATCGCCTCACCAACACGGCCAGACACGCCAAACCGACACCTTGTAATACCATCAGCAGCAGCGCCACCACCACCAGCCATCGCCACCAATACCCCTCCCCGTGACCGGCCCCGTCTCTAGACAGCACCGGCTCAATGTGCTCTTCACGTCGACGCACCACGGTAGGTGTCACTGCACGCCACTCAAACGTTCAACCGCTCAGACCCTCACGGACGCCCCATTCTAACATGAACCCCATCGATTGGGCGGACGCGTATCGACAGAACCTTGAGGAAAACGTTTAGCAGGAACTATGCGGGGATGACTGGCAGAAGTACCGGGAAGCGCTACGACTATTGATTGACAGAGGACGATGTCTCGCGGGATACCGACACCACATCGCGAGGCAGCAACGAAGCTGGTGCATCAGCGGCGCGACGGGTTTCCCGCAACCGCGAGGTCGACAACGGCGTTGCGGCGCCCGTGGCGACATCCAACCGCCTCACCGCCTCCACCACGGCATCGTGCTCCCCGCGCAACTCGACCAGCGCCTGCTGGCTGTCCTGATAGGCGCGCAGCAGCTCCGCGTAATCGTCCCGCCGACGCTCGGCGTTGCTGAACGCCAGCTCTACACGCGTGACCAGCGTGTCGAACCGTGTCAGCAGCGACTGCTGATTTTCTTGCAGCGCGGCATATCGATCTGTCACGCCGGACACCCGGCTCCTCACATCCTGCAAGCCGTGCTCCATCGCCGCCATCCGCGTCATCTGTTCGCGCGCGCTCAACAACACCTCATCCACTTTGGAGAACGCCGCTCGCATCGTCGCTTCGATGTTCGATTGATGTCGGATCAGCAAGAGCACTTCGTAATCCAACAGGGCGACCAGTCCGATGAAGACCACGACCAGCAACGCCACCAGACTCTTCACCACCCGATGCATGCCCATCACCAATCGTAACTCTCCCAACAATCCGGCAATCATCCCAACGCGCCCACCGCGCGCACTATGCTGGCCGACGCTCCTCGGCAACGCACCGGCCGGCACACTCACACTGCGCGAGGCATGGGGTCGCTTCTCGGACGATTGGACACCCTTCCTCGACCTCAGCGCCGCCACCCACCACCACGCACCGCGACGTGGCGTATGAGCCGGCCTGAACGATTCCCGCGCAGTCCTGCCGCCGCGACCGGCAGACACCGTCTCAGCCGACGGTGCTACATGCGATACACCATCCGACGGACGATACGTCATCCTCGCCCCCTGCCCACGCGCGGCGTTCATCGATACCTGCGGCGCCTCAACATTCACTGAACTCTCACGATACTCATGCGGAGGTTTCACAATGAGCGCATAGGATACCGTCCCAGTCCACCGCCGTCAACCTTCCCGATGCCAATCATGACGATCCACCCAGAATAAACGTGTCTCCGGCTTAAAGAGAAATTTTACGTCTGCCAGCGCTCTGAAGAAGCCGATGACTAAGCAACCGAACACATGAACGACCGACGTACCATAAGAAAAGCCCGCTCCGGACCGATAGTACACTGCTCTCGCCAAGAGAGATCATCCCGTGGTCCCGCACAATCCGCCTGTCAGCAACGCAACCCACCTCTGCATCTTCTCCTCGCATATTCGCTGGGCAAGCGAAGACCGCCCGAGCGGTTGCGGCTCCCGTAGGAGTCATCAGCCCACCAGAGCGGTTGATGGCGAACTCCATCGCCAAATCGTTCACATGCTATCGCACGATCGTAGCTGCTGAAGCCGTCATTCGATCAAATCCTCGAGTGACATTTTCTGAGCTCTTCGTCCTCGATCTGAAGCGTCGCGTGGTGGATGCCGAACCGCTCACGCAACAACGCATTCAGACGCTCCAAGATACTGCGACTGGCGCTCAGATGATGCCTCACGACATGCCCGCTCATCGCTTCCATGTTGAGAGGTAATCGTCCAGATGTGCACACCATGCACACGCTTGACGCCAGGCACAGCTTGCATCGCCCGCATGACTTCCACAACGTCAATGTGCGTGGGCGTACCCTCGAGCAAGACGTTGACCGACTCGCTGATGAGATTCCAGGAGCCCCAAACGATCACTGCGCAGACCAACAAGCTGGCAACCGGATCGGCGAGAAGCCAGCCGGTCACCCAGATAACGCCCGCCGCAGCGACGACGCTGACGGAGCCCGCGGCATCCGCCAGGACATGAAGGTAGGCGCTGCGCTGATTCAGGCTCTGAGCCTGCGACGGCCTCAGCACCCACGAGCATCCCAGGTTGGCCAGGAGTCCGATGACGGCTGTCACCAACATCATCGGTGCTTGGACGGCCGGCGGATGCAGGAAGCGTTGAAGAGCTTCATAGACAATCCACACCACCACCAGCCAGAGCGTCAATCCATTGAGGAAGGCCGCCAGGATTTCCGCGCGGTAGAAGCCGTAGGTCTTGGTCCTGGTCGCCAGCTGCCTGGCAATCAACGAAGCAGCAAGACTCAGACCCAGTGCGGCGGCGTCCGTGGCCATGTGGGCGGCATCTGCCAAAAGCGCAAGGCTGCGCGAGAGCAGTCCCGCCACAATCTCAAGCGCCATCACGCTGGCCGTGATGAGGAGCGCGAACGCCAGAGGTTGGAGGTTTCTGGGAATAGCTGGAAGATGCGGATGCCGAGACATGGTCGTTAGGTAGCGCTGTCTCCCCGATCACCCGTGCGGATGCGTCGACATGTGGATTTTATCTCTGTTCAAAAATCAGTGTTCGCAGATGCACGCGTATTCGGCCCGCTTACAAATATCACAGAGGTGATCCTCGAACGGGAAGCGGAAATTGAGGGGCTTGGCGCCGGTGGCCTGCCTAAACTGCACGACAAGGTTGAGACCGTGGGCATCCGGCAGCGGCCCCTCGCTGACAAGCACATCCCCTTTTCTCTCAAACTCCAACGTTGTCTTGGCGCCGTCCGCATCGGCGATGACGGAAACGTTTTGTTCCGTAACGGGAACCGGCTGAAAAGCCTCATCGTAGAAAGTAATGGTGACCGTGTTGTCTTGCTCAACATAGAATTCGGCGTGGGGCTCGGTTTTCTCAAGCAAACGTCCCCCCTTCGGACCGCCGATGTGGCTGTGGGACTCCTCCGCGCTTAAGGCCAGCGTCGCGGCGCATAGAACTCCTGCGAGCGTGATCAGGGCGAGTAACGCTTTCATAGTTTGGCTCTCCTGTTTCCTGTAGGTCTATTTTTCTCCATCCACTCGTAAAGCACGGGCAACAAAACGAGCGCAAGGAAGGTTGAAGTCATGATACCGCCGATGACGACCGTCGCGAGCGGACGCTGCACTTCGCCGCCAGCCCCGGTCGCGACCGCCATGGGGACAAATCCGAGCGAGGCGACAAACGCCGTCATGAGCATGGGCCGCAAACGAAGCAGGGCTCCGTCCCGGACGGTCGTCCGGAGATCAGTCCCCCGCGCGCGAAGCTGATTGAAGAACGTGATGATCATGAGCCCGTTCAATACGGCGATACCGCTGACGGCGATAAAACCGACCCCGGCCGATATGCTGAACGGCAAACCCCGCAGCCAGAGCGCGAACACCCCGCCCGTGACCGCCAGCGGAACCGCCAGGAACACCAGCAAGGACTGATGAATACTGTTAAGCGCCGTGAAGATCAGGATCAAGATCAGCAGCAAAGCCACCGGGATCACCACGGCCAGCCGGCGCTTGGCCTCAATGAGATTCTTAAATTGCCCGCCGAACTCGATGCTATATCCTTCCGGCAGCTTGACCTGTTCGGCAACCTTCCGCTGCGCTTCAAGGACAAAGCTCTCCACGTCGCGGCCTCGCAGATTGATCATGATGGCGGCACGGCGCTGGCTGTACTCGCGTGAAATGGACGCAACTTGTTCGACCATGCGGAAATCAGCCACCTGCCCGAGCGTCAGCAACCCGCCGTCATCTACCCGGACGGGCAAGCGCTTCAGCTCATCCAGATTCTCACGAAGATCTTCGCTCAGACGCACCATGATGTCGAAACGGCGGTTGCCTTCAATCAGCTTGCCGACTTCTTCACCGGCAAGCGCGGTGCTCACGACCCGGTTCAGCTCAGCAGCGTGGAGGTTGTATTGGCTCATAGCGTCGCGGTTCGGAATGATCTCCAATAAAGGCGCCTTGCCGAGCGCGTCAAACTCCACATCCGCCGCGCCCGGAATTTCTTCCAGAATCTCGCGGGCCTCGCTTGCGATCTTTTCGATTACCGCGAAGTCTTCGCCGAAGATCTTCACGGCGATGTCGGCGCGAGTACCCTCGAGGATCTCGTTGAAGCGCATCTCAATGGGCTGGCTGAACAGGTGCGCCTCCCCGGGGACGTACTTGGCAAGCTCCTCGGTCATGAGGTTTGCCAGCTCATCCTTGGTCATGCGCCTGCCGTTTATTTTTCGCCACTGGTCATGCGGCTTGAACATCATGTAGGTGTCGGCCACGTTGACACCCATGGGGTCGGTGGCGACTTCCGCCGTGCCGAGACGGCTGAAAACGTAATCCACTTCGGGGAATTTCTCCAGCAGCATCTTTTCGCCCCGCTTCTGCATGTCGATACTGGCGTCAATGCCGATGCTCGTCGTGCGGATCATGTGCGTGGCGAAAGAACCTTCGTCAAGCTGCGGCACGAACTCCGCGCCAAGCCGGTTGAAGGTCAGCGCGGCCAGGACAAACAACGCGGCACTCGCGCCGACAACCAGCCATCGAAAACGCAGCGCGAAGGCCAGGGTCGGAGTATACGCCTTCTTGGCCGCACCGACAAACCACGAGTCCTTTTCCTGAATGTTGCCGCCCAAGAAATACGAGCAAAGCGCGGGCATGAGGGTAAGCGCCAGGACCAGCGACCCCATGAGCGCGAAGATGACGGTGATGGCCATCGGTCTGAACATCTTCCCTTCAATGCCGGTGAGCGCCAGGATCGGGAAATACACCATCGTGATGATCAGGACGCCGAAGAACATCGGGTTCGCGACCTCCTTGCTCGCCAAGAATACCTCATGCGTGCGCTCCGCGTCCGTGAGCCGGCGTTTAAGCTGGTGCTGCTTCTCGGCGAGATGGCGGATGATGTTTTCCACCATGACGACCGCCCCGTCCACAATCAACCCGAAGTCGATGGCCCCCAAGCTCATCAGGTTCCCGGAAACGCGGGCCTGCACCATGCCGGTGATGGCGAACAGCATCGAAAGCGGAATGGCCAGAGCCACGATGAGCGCCGCGCGCCAGTTGCCCAGCATCACCAACAGCACCACCATGACGAGAACCGCGCCTTCAAACAAGCTCGACTCGACCGTATGGATCGTGCGGTCCACGAGCGTCGTGCGGTCATACACGGGAATAATCCTCACGCCCTCCGGAAGCTTGGCTTCCAGCTCTTTGAGTTTCTCCGCGACGGCTTTCGCAACCAAGCGGCTGTTCTCCCCGGCCAGCATCAATGCCGAGCCCAGCACGCACTCTTCCCCGTTGTAGGTGCTGGTGCCGCTTCGCACGGCCTTGCCGATCACGACGTCGGCCACATCCTTCACGCGCAAAGGCGTCGCGCGCGCCCCGAACTTGAGCGGCAGCTGCTCGATCTCTGCGACGCTTTGCACCCGCCCCGCGGCGCGCACGGCCACTTGCTCGCCGCCGATCTGGATCACGCTGCCGCCCGCGTTCTCCACATTCTCCCCCACGGATTCGGCGACTTCTCCGAACGACATGCCGACGCTCTTGAGCTTGTCGGGATTGGCCTGAATGACGATTTGTTTCTCGTAACCGCCGGAGGAGTTGACTTCGGCCAAGCCCGGCGTCGAGCGCAGGCGCGGCTTGATGACAAAATCATGAAGGAGCTTGAGCTCCATCAGCTGCGCTTCGCGGGTAGCGGGCTTTTGGGCCGCGTCGGGCGCATACTCAACGACGTAGTAAAAGATCTCCCCGAGGCCTGTGCTGATGGGCGCGAGTTCGGGCGTCAGGCCGGGCGGGAGCTCCTCCATGACCGTCTGCAGCCGCTCGCTCACCAACTGGCGGGAACGGTAAATGTCCGTCCCCTCCCTAAAGACGAGCGTCACCTGCGAGAGGCCGAACTTGGACAGCGAGCGAAGCTCCGTCAGCCCGGGGATACCCGCCATTTCATTCTCCACCGGGAAGGTCACGAGTTTCTCGATCTCTTCCGGCGCCAGCGCGGGCACCGAGGTATTGACCTGCACCTGGACACTGGTGATGTCGGGCACCGCGTCGATCGGCAGGCGCACGACCGACCAGGCGCCGACGCCGACGAGCGTCAGCGTGGCCAGCACTACGAACAAACGCTGTCGAATGGAGAATTCAAGGATACGGTTCAGCATGAGGATTTAGTGGGAATGCCCCCCTCCTTTGGTGGCGCGGAGCTCGATGAGCCAGAGCGTTTGCACCGGCTTGATCACGACTTGATCGCCCGGGAACAATCCTTCGGTGATCTCCACCTTGCCGTTCACTTCGCCACCCACCTTTACAGCCGTCCGGTAATAGGCGTCTCCGTTGATCGCGTAAACGAACGTGCCTTCCGAGGTGCGCAACAACGCTGAGCTCGGAATGACGGTCACTTCCTTTTCGCGCGGCCGAGTGATGATGGCAGTCACAAACTCGCCGTCTTTGAGCTGAACGTTTGCCTTCGTAACGCCGATGACGACTTCGGTCTCCCCCGAAACAAGCGTTTTCTGGACCGCCACAACGAAACCGTCCGCCGTTTCCTTGGCGTTGGTCAGTAATTGGACCGGCATTTTCGGTTCCACCAAAGCCGCCTTGTCCGTCGGCAAAGAACCGGAGCCGTGAAACTCGCAGCCGGCATGATCCATCCCCAGGTAGGCAAACCGATGCGCTTCGCCGAGAATTTGGACATTGAACCGGACTACTTGGGGCAACTGCTCCTGAGTCACGTCCGCAATCTCCACTCCCAGAATCTCACGCACTTCATCGGTGAGCACAACGCCTTTGCCCGGCTTAAACAAGGCGCCTGCGGACGGTTCTTCATGGCCGTGCTCATCGCCTGCGTCTCCGGCTTTCTCATCGTCATGGCTTCCGCTACTTTCCTGGTGACCGCAACCAACCGGAAATGTAGTCACCGCGATGAGCGCCCAAACGGATAGGACGAACCGGAAGGATTTCATCTCGCTTCCTCAGCGGAGATGATATCCGCCAACGACAGCGCAGTGGCCGTCAGCAACTCCAATTGCGTCGCCGCTTGAAGCGCTTCTTTCTTCGTGTCCAGCAATCCGCCTATCGTTTCCAGGTATTGCGTCTGAAGTTCCAGATACGTGGAAACCGGGACCGCGCCGAGCCGGTAATGGCGGTCGGCCAATTCGGCCGCTTCCCTAAAGTGCTGAATAGAGTCCGGCTGCCAGCTCGCCATTTCCTTCAGTTTGGTCTCGTAAATGACCGCGGATTCGATCACCCGGCGTTCCGCTTCGCGCTGAGCCACATCAAGGGACGTCTCGGCTTGCCCCTGCTGCGCTTGAGCGACATCGATGTTCCCCTGATTGCGGTTCCATAACGGTAGCGGAAGGGATACAGCCACCCCGATCACGCGTTCGCGATCACCCGCCCGCTCCTCTGAAATGGAGGGACCCGCCGAGACGGCGGGAAAGCGCTCGTTCTTCGCCAGATCAACGCGAAAACCCTGCCGCGCCAGCTCAAGCGCGCGCAAGCGAACCGAGAAATCGTTCGACCGCGCAAGCGTCACCAGGGAGTCCCGGCTTTTCTTAAGCGGTTGAAACGCAACATTCATTTGGCTCATGGAAAAATCGGCGTCGGGCGCCGCGCCGCGCAGCTGATTCAAATCAAACAAAGCCGCTTGCGCGGCGAGTAACGCCTCGCCGGCCTTCCGTTGGAGATTCAGCTCCATCGCCTCAATCACGCGGGTTTCCAGCAGCGGGGTCAATCCTGCCTGGCCGCGCTGGATGAGCACTTCGCGCAAAGCCAGAAGATGGTCGGCCACCTCTCGCGTGGCCACAGCTTTCTCTCGCGCCGCGAATAATTCATAGGCGGCTATCTTCGCGCGCGCCGCGATCAGAGCGCGAAACTGTTCCAAACCGAGTGTTGCCAGCTCAATATCACGATCCGCAATGGCCTTGCGTAACCCGATCCGGCCCGGCCACTCGAATTGCTGGGTGACCGATAACTCACCTGCCCTGCCCTTGCCTGTCAGCTCGTTCTCCTCGTTCCATGCCCGCTTTTGGCCGATAGAGCCGCTGATCTCCGGATTGGCCCATAGACCGGCAGTCTTGCGGCCGCCTTGCGCGGCGGCGATCTCGGCTTCGTACAACTTCAGTTCGGGATTGTTCTCCAACACCTCACGCACCACGGCATCGAGCGCCGTGGGCGAACCCGCATCCGCATAGACTTGGGTCACCATGAGCGCTGCGGCCAGCAACCAACCCATTGTGTTCACAATCAGTGTGCGCATAGTTCACCTATAGCAACAAAACAAGGACACAAAGAATCCAAGCGTGAAAATGCCTATTGGAATTGGAACCGACAGACGAACGAATGTTGTTCAGACGGACTTACGCGAAGAACTTGGGAGGCGGAACCGTGACTCGAACGACAACCTGCTGGTGCAGCACATCCTCTGCAGGCAGATCGGATAGTGCGTGAGCCATAATGAGCTGAAGAACCGGCTGTGAGGCAGGAGCGGCCACATGATGATTGCTACAACAAACCGCGCAATGGTGAACCTCTCCTTGGTGGTTCTGGCCTTCGGTCTCGCAAGCACTGGCAACCACAGCACCAGCCACTAGGAATACCAGCATAACTAGCATGATTCGAAACTGGAGTGCGCGACTCATATTAAGTCGAAGTGTAGCATAGAAAGCGCCTTGCGACAAGGGCGTATCCATTCAACGGTCGGCAGGACAACGGTGCGCGCAATCAAGTTGAGCTACTGCTTCAGATGCGGCTGGTACCAGCTGACCTGCATCGGATCGTTCGACGCATGCGAGCGCCCCAACACACTGCCGAACCCATCATGCACAACGTCTGTCAGTCGTTGACCGTTCGTTTGCGAGCGACAAACCATGACCGATAAAAGGGACTTATGTCCGAAGCGATCGACGCGCGGCGCGCGCTGCGGCACATGGCGCTACGCAGACGAGATCGGATGCGCGTCGGTGTAAATCCGCAACGCTTCAATACCCTGCCGGTGGCAGAAGTCGCCGAACGCCTCGCCAGGTTTCCGCGTCTCCTTGAACCACATGAACAGCGGCAGCACCTCCGGCACCAACCGCTCCGTCGGCACACGCTCCCGGAACAACTCGTTCAACCGGTTGCCGCCGAAGTCGCCGCCGACGTAAATGTTGTACGTGCCGGGCGTCCGCCCGACAAACCCGAGATCGCCGAGATACGGCCGTGCGCACCCGTTGGGACACCCGGTCATCCGCACGCTGAACACCTCCCGCTCCAACCCGAGCTGCCGCAGCTCCACCTCTAGCTGATCAATGATCGATGGCAGCGCCCGCTCCGAATCGGTGAGCGCCAGGCCGCAGGTCGGCAACGCCGGACAGGCCATGGCGTACCGCTGCACGTTGGCGATCGTCTGCAGCAGCGGCACTCCATGCGATGTCAGCAGCGCCTCGATCTCCGACCGCTGCGCCTCAGCCACATCGGTCAGTAATAGATCCTGCATCGGTGTCACGCGCAGCGATATCCGAAATCGCTCGACCACAGCGCGCAGCCCGCTCCGGAGCTGCAGCGCTCCTTCATCTTTGATCCGACCATTCTCGATCGATAACCCCAGAAACCATCGACCATCACCCTGCGGATGCCACCCGAGATGATAATCAATGTCAAGCGGCTCCATCGATCGCGGATCGGCCAGCCGACGCCCCATCCTCCGCTCCACCTCGGCGCGAAACTTCGCCACGCCCCACTCCTGGACCAGGTACTTCATGCGGGCGTGCTTGCGATCCTTCCGGTCACCGTGGTCGCGTTGCACCGTCACGATCGTCTCCGCCACCGCCACCAGTTGATCGGACGTCACAAACGCCATCGGATCGGCCAGCCGGGGAAACGTTTCCTTGTCGCCATGCGTCATGCCCATGCCGCCGCCGATGAGCACGTTGAACCCTTCCAACGTCTCCCCCTGAAGCAGCGCCACGAGACCAATGTCCTGCGAATAGACGTCGACGCAGTTATCCTCCGGCATGGCGATGCCGATCTTGAACTTGCGTGGCAGGTATACCTTCCCGTAGATCGGCTCGACCGGCTCCCGCTCCTCGGCAAAACCTACCCGCTCCCCATTCAGCCAGATCTCGTGGTAGGCCTTCGTCCGCGGCGACAGATGATCCGCCAGCTGCCGCGCGTACTCCACCACCTGCGCGTTCCGGCGCCCGGCCACCGGTGCTGGACACCCCATGACGTTGCGCGACACATCGCCACACGCCGATAGCGTCGTGAGCAACGTCTGATTGATACCGGCGATCGTCGCCTTGAGCCCGCGCTTCAACACACCATGAAACTGAATGCCCTGGCGCGTGGTGAGACGCAACGTGCTGTTCGCATAGCGGGACGCCAGCTCATCGCACGCCAAATACTGCTCGGCCGTCAGCGCGCCGCTGGGAATCCGCACGCGTACCATGAACATGTAGTGCGGCTCCTTGCCCTGCTGCCGCAACTGATTTCGCAGATCACGATCGTCCTGCTGGTACGTCCCGTGGAACTTCAGCAGCTGCTTCTCGTCCTCCGAGAAATGGGTAGCTTCGGAAGCCAGCGTCTCCTTCAGCGTGCCGCGCAGATAGCGGCTCGACTCTTTGATCAACTCCACCTTGGATCGCGTGCTCGGTGCAAATGGTTCCATAGTGCTCAACCGATTCGGCCCTTTCTTAAACACAGATTATGACACCGTGAAAGCCGGAGAGACTTTCTCCTCTTTTGAGCACCCATTATAAACATCCCCGCACGCGCGGCGCAACCGCTTTGCACCGTCTTGAGCAGCCCCCTCTGAAAACAACACGGCGCCGCGCCATCCGCACCATGACGCGGCGCCATCAATGTTGTAGACAGCCAACCAAGATGATCTAATTGACGATCTTGTTGTCCGGTCGCTTCGGCGGGTCGTTTTTCGGCCGCGGCGTGACGGCGGAGTTACTCTTAAAACTCGAAGCCAGCTCGGCGTTGAGCTTAGTAGCCGCCGGATCGTCATCGATATTGTTGACGATCGCACCAATGGGACACTCCGGCAAGCAAATACCGCAGTCAATACAGGTCTCTGGGTCGATGACCATGAAGACCTGCCCCTGATGCTCACCGGGATGAATGCACGATACCGGGCAGACGGTCACGCACGTAGCGTAGCGCTCTCCCAAGCATTTTTCCGTAATGACGTGCGACATAGCGCGTACCCCTCCTTAGACATTCGAACTCAGACTCGCACCGAAGAACTCAAGACACCTGCAGAATCGACAGACCACTCTGCCATTTGAACACGACAACCACCCGGTCGCAACCAGCCCTTCCGTCGCGAACCGCACGGCAGCCACGGTGTAGATCACCGCGCGTACCATAGCACGACTGCTGGGCGGAACGCAAGCGCCGAAACCCGTGCGCATTGACTCACATTAAATCTTACCGAAGGCTCCTCTGAAACCAGATCGTTGACTCACAATCTTCCTTACCGAACGGACAGGAGGAAGACCAATGAGTCCACGATCCAAACACGAGTATCTCCG
>Ga0247727_10000087_pt1 | contig 199026 bp, 186 predicted proteins | sample WisWelCaveWW1625_FD_202498 | JGI IMG/M metagenome (GOLD analysis project Ga0247727, IMG submission 202498) | Biofilm microbial communities from Wishing Well Cave, Virginia, United States - WW16-25 | ecosystem: Environmental > Aquatic > Deep subsurface > Groundwater > Cave microbial mat... | reverse complement strand
CGAACCCGCTCTACAACAAGGTGCATCACGATATGGCGGCGTTGATCAAGCGCGTGCCGCGGTTCGGCTTCCGGGCGTTCCGGGCGGCGAAGAAGTTGGAGGCGTCGCTCAAGGGGTTACTGGTGCCGGGACTGGTGTTTGAGGAGCTTGGCTTCCGGTATTTCGGGCCAATCGACGGCAACGACATCCGTCAAGTGATCTCGACGCTCGAGAAGGTCAAGGAGTTGAAGGGGCCGAGCATCATTCACATGGTGACGAAGAAGGGGAAGGGCTACCCGTTCGCGGAGCAGCTGCCGGAGAAGTTCCACCGGACGACGCCGTTTGACATTCCGACGGGGCAGCAGGCGAAAGGGGAGACCGGTGCCAAGAGCGGTTCGTTCAGCGAGGCGTTCAGCGATACGCTGATCCGGTTGTCCGAGCAGGATGGGCGGATCGTGGCGATCAATGCGGCGATGCCGGAGGGGACGGGGCTGTCGAAGTTTGCCAAGCGTTTCCCCAACCGCTGCTTCGACGTCGGGATGGCGGAGCAGCACGCCGTCGGTTTTGCCGCCGGGATGGCGCGTCGCGGGTTGATCCCGGTGGTGGCGATCTACTCGACCTTCATGCAGCGGGCGTACGACCAGATCATGCACGATGTCTGTCTGCAGGATGTGCATGTGATCCTGGCGCTCGATCGGGCCGGTTACGTCGGTGATGACGGCCAGTCGCACCACGGCGTGTTCGACGTGGCGTATCTGCGGTGTCTGCCGGGGATCGTGATCATGGCGCCGAAGGATGCGACGGAGATGGAGCAGATGACCGAGTTTGCCGTGCGCTATCGCGGCGGCCCGGTGGCATTGCGTTATCCGCGTGGCGGCACCGTCGGCAAGGCAGACGTCCAGGCGATCCGCTGGCTCGACGCACCGATTCAGCTCGGCAAGGGGCAGCTCTTGCGCGATGGGAGCGATCTGGCGATCGTGGCGCTCGGCAGCATGGTGTATCCGGCGCTCGAGGCGGCGTCGATCCTCAGTCAGGACGGGATCGAGGCGTCGGTCGCCAATGCCCGTTTCGTGAAGCCATTTGATGTCGATCTGATCGGTCAGCTGGCGGCGAAGGTTGGGCGGGTCGTGGTCATCGAGGAAGCCGGGATTGACGGCGGATTCGGCGACGGCGTCATCGCCTATCTTGAGGAAACGAAGACGAACGGCCTGCAGGCGTTGCGGATCGCGATGCCAACACAGTTCGTTGAACATGGCACGCGCGATCAGCTGCTCGATATGACCGGCCTGACGGGTCCGGCGATCGCCCGTCGCATCCGAGACTGGATGGTGAGCAAGGCGGTCAAGACGCCGTCCGTGGAGGCGTCGCGCTAGTTCGGTTGCGCTGACGGGTACTTGCGATGACGACTCAGCCGACCCCATCCCACGCGCCGGATCGGGTGCGTGTGCGATTTGCTCCAAGCCCCACCGGGTTCCTGCATATCGGCGGTGCCCGCACCTCGCTCTTCAACTGGCTCTTCGCCCGCCACGAAGGCGGCGCGTTCATCCTCCGCATCGAAGATACCGACCGCAAACGCTCCCAGCAGCAGTACGTCGACGAGATCCTTGGAAGTCTCAAGTGGCTCGGCATGGATTGGGACGAGGGACCGTTCTTCCAGAGTCAGCGGCTGGAGGTGTACCAGCAGCGGGCGCAGGAGCTGACGGCCAAGGGGATGGTGTACGAGGCGGACGGCGCGTTGCTCTTCAAGGTGCCGATGGAGATCGTGGAGGTGGACGACGTCATCCACGGCAAGATCGTCGTCGACAATCGGTTGGGCAAGGATTTGGTGATCATGAAGTCGGATGGGCTGCCGACGTACAACTTCGCCTGCGTGGTGGATGACGCCGACATGGGCATCACGCATGTCGTCCGTGGCGACGACCATATCTCCAACACGCCCAAGCAGGTGGCGCTCTACCAGGCGCTGGGCATGCGGCCGCCGAAGTTCGCGCACATCCCGATGATCCACAGCGAGGATCGGGCGCGCCTGTCGAAGCGGACGGGAGCGAAGGCGATCTCGGAGTTCCACGCCGAAGGGTATTTGCCGGAGGGACTCTTCAACTATCTGGCGCTCTTGGGCTGGTCACCGGGCGGCAATCAGGAGATTGTGTCGAAAGACGAGATGGTGAAACGCTTCGAGCTGCGCCGGGTGAACAAGACGGCGGCGATCTTCGATGTCGACAAGCTCAATTGGGTGAACGCGCAGCATCTCAAACGGCAGGATCCGGAGCGGTTGGTCGATGTGATCCGTCCGTCGCTTGAGGCGCAGGGGTTGATCGGGCCGGACTATCCGCGCGCGCGGCTGGTGGAGATCGTGCGGCTCTTGCAGTCGCGGGCGCAGACGTTGCGTGACCTTGAGGCGTCAGCCGTCTGGTTTTTCACCAAGACGGTCCGCTACGATCGCAAGGCCAAGGCCGAGGTGCTCCAGCAGGATGGGGTGCTGAAGATCTTCGAGATGCTCGTCGGGCGACTGGAGGGGCTCTCGGCGTTCGATCATCCGACGGTGGAGCAGGCGTGCCGTGGCGTCATTGCGGAGTTGGGGATTCAGGGGGGCGCGCTGATTCATCCGGTGCGGGTGGCGCTCACCGGCAAGACGGTCGGGCCAGGGTTGTTCGAGCTGATGGCGGTGCTTGGCAAGGAGTTGTGCGTGCAGCGGCTCCACGACGCCATCAAGAAGCTCACGCGCAAGCCTGCCGCCAAGCGGCAGGCTACCACAACTGATTCCGGGCAGACGGCCGCTTGATCTTGATTGATTCCAAAGGGTTTCCCTCGTCATTACAATCTGGTATTATTGTTCCCCGCCATGGGAACGGAGGAGTGTCTTTGCTCCTCGTGGTATCTTGCGCTTCACGAATCACGCACTACGCATCGCGGAATCGTTGCCCCGTAGTGTAACGGTAGCACGACAGACTCTGGATCTGTTAGTCTTGGTTCGAATCCAAGCGGGGCAGCCAATTTGGACTGGAGAGCCTTTTGACCAACAAGTCAAAGGGCTTTCTGTATGTGGGGGTTAGGTTTCCATCAACAAAGGTGCAGTTCGATAGTACGAAGTTGAGCAGTTTGCGCTTGTTGGCGGAGGTCTGCCGTAAGTAGAGTCGGTATACTTTGTTTTTGTTAGCGAGTTCGAGAATGCGTATGCCTTCCGCCAGGTAGTTGCGGTTGGCGTTTTGGTGCTGCTCAATCTGCCGAAGAAGTTGATCCTGTTCGGTCTGCCACTGCTCCCTGAGTTGATCGTACTTCCCTGAGGAAACCTCCCCGTCAAGTTTTGACTCGAAGAGTCGGTCAAGACGCTGCTGAAGTTTAGTGTATTGCGCTTGGAGTTGAGCTATCTGAGTATCGCGGTACGCCTTCTCGTCTCGATGGCTGGAGTGCAAGGCGGCTTTGATCGCTTCGAGGCGTTCCTCCGTAATCTCAATGTCTTTGAGTAGCTCGCCGAACTTTTGTTCAAGCGTTTCCTCTCGAATATACGTGTTGCCGCACTTTCCCTTGAAGCCGGTGCAGTGGTAGTAGATGTAGCGGCCTTTCTTGATCTCGGCGGTGATGGCGCAGCCGCACTTGCCACAGGCGAGCAATCCTGTGAAGGAGAACCCGCGCTGCTGGCACAGGGGTTTGTGGTGATTGGCGAAGGCTTGTTGCACGGCGTCGTAGAGACTCTTGGAGATGATCGGCTGATGTGTGCCACGATAGAGCTTGCCGTTCCACCGAAAATCACCGTAGTAGAGAGGATTCTTCAAGATCGCTTCGACAGCTGCCTTACCAAGTTTCCTGCCTCCCTTGCTGCGTAAGCCTTCCAACTTGGTAAACTCCACGATTCGCTGCAACGAGTAGCCGCCGGTAGCATAGAGCCGGAACATTTTTTCGATGATCGGCGCACGGGTCTGATCGAGTTCCAGCAGGCGTATCTTCTCGTTTCCATTGACTCGTTCAGCGTTCAGATAGCCCAGCGGTGCAAGGGAAGGGAAGATGCCGCGCTCGGCTTTCTCCACCATACCTTTTCGTGTTTCTTGGCGGAGGTTCTCGATATAGTGACGGGCGACAGCAGTGTTGATGTCGTGCACCAACGTATCGCTCGGTCGGGAATCACGCGAGAGGATTAATCCTTGCTTGACGAAGTGAATGGTTAGCCCGTTCTGCCGGAGATCGTCAATCTTCACCGCGTCAGGCCAGTTACGGTACAGTCTGTCCGTCTTCTCGCACAACAAGACATATTCACCTGGTTGTTTTGATAGCAGGTCGAGCATCTGTGAGAACATGGAGCGTCCTGATCGCTTTGCCGTCTCGGCTTCGACAAACTCCTTCACGATGGTAAATTCGTGCTGCTTGGCATAATCGCGTAGGAGTCGTAGTTGCGCAGGGATCGAGAAGCCTTCTTGTTCCTGCTCCTTGCTGGACACGCGAGCGTAGATCACCGCTTTCCGAGTGTTGGTCATGGCCGTTTCTCCCTTAAGAGTTTCCTAATCCGATACTCTTGGATAGCGTTGGGCGTGAAGTGGCCGTTGAACCACCGATTGACGGTCTGATACGCCACCTTCAACTGTGCAGCCAACGCGGTCTGACTCAGGCCGCGCTCCAAGCGATAGAGGTTGAGATCATGGAGGAGTTTAGGTAGTCTCGTTTGCATGACTATAATACTATATAACATATTGACACATTACTGTCAAGGAGCTTGATAGCTGATTGCACGATTTTCCTGAGAGTTGTTCGTTGTCTTTGCTCCAGTGCATACACGTCGGAGGGGGTGGGGGAAGCCCCCCCATAGGGTGGCTTGTTGACATAGTAGGTCGTCTCACATTTTGGGGATTAATTTCACGTTCGATCAGCAGAGGCGCTGCTTGGGCTACCTTCTTACGGCTACTACTATGGTAAGTGTGAATCCGCCAATCACACCTCCGACGAGTGCGCCTACCAGTCCTCCGAACACGCCTCCTACTGCACCGCCTAGAATGCCGCCGACTATCCATGTCATACGACTATCTCCCAACGTTTTCCGCTGGTTCCTCAAACAGTTGCCGTAGCGATTCGATGTATCGCTGCCGCTCGGTGTGGCGTTCCGGTGGTTCGGCTGGTGGCGCAGCGGCGAGTTGGTGGCGGATGACCGTCAGCACAAACGAGATCGGGATTGCTCGGTTGGCGGTATCGGCATAGAACTCGTCTACACGCGACGCTAGCTGCTCAATCGGAAGATAACCGACCGATGTAGGCAGATGGTTGACCGCCGCTTGTTTCTGCGCCTCATCCGGCACGTAGTAGGTGGCGGTGTGCATTACACCGTCCATGTAGCCGACCAAGTAGCCGATCTTCTCGGTATCGGTGAGGGTGTGCCACTGGTGGCCGGTGAGCATAGCGCGGCTGATGTACGAGGCGCGCATCATGGTGGAGACTGGATTAGCGCCTTGCGATGAGTCGGCAATCACTCCCGCAGGATCAATCAACTCGTCGCTGCTGGCGTGGACGAGTGGGGAAAATTCGGTGAGCAGTAGTAGTGTAAAAGCTAGGGCTTGTGTTCTCATTGAAATAATCTCTGCATCCTTTTCTCTCTTTTCAAGCGTCCAATGAATTGCATCTTGGTTTCTAGATTGTGCTGGTAAGCATCATAATCTTTCCTCAGTTGCTCAATGGTGAGGCTTTCAAGGTGCGCTACGAACGCATCTTTGCTGACTTCTTCTCTGTCTCTTGGGGTGAGTGAGTCGTACCATTCGTCGAGTAGTTGTGCGCGGGCGTTTTCCTCTTCTTGTGCTCTCAGCTCTCTCTCAGATAATTCCTCCTCAACGGCGGAGAGAAGAATATCGCCCTTGTATGCCGAAGCGGCTCTAGTCTTATCAATCTCGAATTTGCCCTCGACTACTTTCTCTTGCTTGGGGAGGAGATATGTCTTACCGCGTTCGTACAGTCCTGGTAGGATTTCAGACGCAAGTGTAGGGTCCAGGGCGGCAAGCTGCCAAGAGTTGTCGTGGGCTTCTTTGTCATCCGCCATAGCCTTTGCATATTCCTCATCGGTTCCGATCAGAAGGTTATCTTTGTCGAGTAGCTGAAAAGTTATGGCGAGCCGTCTCTTTTTGTCGCTCGTATTCCGAAAGTTCGCCCGCCAGACGACAAGGATTTTGTGAATTCCGTCTTCTGTCGTGCGCTCTTGGCGAGCGATCTTCCACTCAATGTAGTCAGTCACAATCTCTGAGTCTTTCCATCCACCACCTTCTTCTCTGTGAAGGTTGTAGGTTCGACTGGGGAGGATGATGCTTTGGTTGCTACCTATGCTAGAGGTATTCGCAGGAAGAGGAAACCACGTTAGCGACAGGCGGCAGATGACGATGATACCCGTAACGCTAGCAATAGCGCTTAGTAAGCGTGTAGGTCGGATCGCGTTCAGTTTCACTACTTTAACCGCACGTTTTTGCTGGTTGATATGTTACCACACATGCGTGGTACTCATCCAGAATACCTCATGTCAACATTTGGGCTGTGGATGATGTCAGTCTCCGATTCGCCCGCCGTCTCAAACAGCTGAGAAAGAAGCGCGGCTTGACGCAGGAAGCTTTGGCTGAAGCTTCTGATATTAGTCTCAAGCATCTCCAGCGGCTAGAGAGTAGCAAGCCCTGTGGTGTGCGTCTTGTCACGTTAGACCGTCTCGCCAAAGCTCTTCGCGTGAGTTTGTCCGAACTTCTCAAGGTGTAGTCCGATCATCACTCGTTTGTCTCGTTGGCTCTTCGGGTTGGCTCAAGAAGAAGGGGCCGACCTGCAAGTGATGACTCGCTTGGTTGGTAGCAACGATAAGTCGGATGATGAAATCGCTATCAACCTCCGTGCCGTTGGGGAGTTGCACGGTTCGCCAGTTTGCCATCGCTTGATCCGCATACCGCTGGTATTCAGGGTAGCGAGCAATCAACGCCTGTTCTTCCTCAGTGAGCGTATAGTCTGTCCAGCCTCGTTGGAGGAGCGCCCGCTTGCGAAACGCCGCATGTACCGTGCTCGGTAGGCGTTTCAACCGTTCTTCCACACGAAGCCGGTCGAGGATCGCTCTGGTGGTGTGGAGTGTTTCGTACGGTATGGTCATGCTTCCCCCTGTTGGCTCAGCCGGTCGAGGATTGTATCCCTCACTTCGGGCAGCACGGTCTCTACTAAGATGGTCATCAGGGTAGAGAGTAGCTGCGTCTTATACTCGTTGGTCTGCATGGTGACTTGCTCAGTGATGCGCTCGTCTTTCGAGAGCGAGTCGAGGTAATACTTGGCTTGGTCAATGTTGATCTCTAACCGTTGGATGAGTCGCGTACGCTTCTCGTTGTAGTGCAGCAGGTCTTGGAGGATCAGGCAATCTTTGAGTTCCAGACGAGCTTTGATACCGGCGAGGCTTAATAGGGGAGTAGCGAGCACCTGGTCAATCCGTTGCTTCAGGGCGTCCTGCTCGGTTGTCCATCGGCTCTGCCTAGCATTCTCTAGCGCGATTCTAAACGCTTGGTGGTGATTGCGCCAGCCATTGACCGTCTCTCTGGTCACGCCGATCTCCTCGGCAACACGGCGATCGGAGTAGCCGCGAATGAGCAGCTCAATGGCGTTGCGCTGCTTCACACTGAGTTCGAGCATCTGTGAAGTTGCGTGAAGATTTGTCGTCATCGGCGTATGCAATCAGCCGTGATGATTGTCCGGCGTACGATATAAACGACCTTGACGACCGAATCACGCAAGCCGTTAGTCTTTGGGTTGATTAAGTCGTATAGATCGTTTTGGTCGTGCCTACCTATGTTGCAAACCATCGTTCGGCTGTTCTGCCTCCCGTTTGCTCAGGCGTCATCCGTGCTAGGCTGCGCTCCGCCAACAGTGTAAGTGCTCGCTCGATTTCGTTGCTCTTCCGATTGCGTCCGAACAGGTCTCGGATGTCGGTTCGGGTTATTCCCTCTGGGTGACTATGCAGAGCCTTTAGAATCTCATCGGCGACTGAATCGCCTACCCTGCTGCCAAAGATGTAGCGGGCAGATGCTTCGCAATACCTCCACAAGGCTAGGGCAGCCTGCAAGTGTTCTGCCTGTACGATCGACGACCGATCTAACAAGGCGTACAAGCAGGCCAGCCGCATGACTTGAGCTTCAGCCCGCGAAGTGACGGCGCCGAACAGGCCAAGATGGCCTTCGGAAAGCTGCGGGTACATCTCGTACCATAGCTGCTTGGCCGCCTCGTCGCGCTTGATCTCCTCAACAGTTTTGGCGTGCTCAACGGCTTTGGTCAAACGTTCCATAAGGGGGGCGAATTCTACTTCGTGAATCTGTCCGCCTTCCGGCAGGCACTTTGAACGCCGGACGCACACCCAGAGGAACCGATTGCCGAAGCCGTTGCCTGCCTCGGTACTATCTAGATGCCGCAAGAGTTCGTCGCGGGTGATGTGTCCGATAATTGAGATGTGCGCGCCGGTGGCTTGGGCCGGATTGTTCTTCGTGAGCACCCGCAAGTCGCCGCTATCCCACGCCTGGCGGATGGTAGGCGATAGCGTGTTGCCCTCACGTCTCATAACATGCAGGGTTGAAGCGAATTCCGGTTCAAGTACCAGCAGTCGTTTGTCATCAACGCCTGAGCCGTTAGTAGAGGGATCACGAACTGCCCAGATCAATCCTTCGCCGGAGGATAGGCCAGACTGAAGGCGTTGGCTGCCCCATTCTCGATCGACACCCGTACACATCCGTTGCACGTGTCCCCACGAGGAACCCTTTCGCCCCTTGCTTGTAGCTCCCGTCAGGACTACAAAGAGGTTCAAGGGATGGCGGGTAGCTTCAACGGTGAAATGCGGCGTGTGGCCGATGACGTTCCCAAACGCAACTAGGAGTTGCACCAGCAGAGCGACTGGATCGGCTTCGCTATGTGGTTCGATGGTACGGACGATCTCACCGGCCAAGCCATAGTGAGCGGCTTCTTCGAGGGGAGCAGGCCAATCGCTAGCTCCATGAGCGGGTGATTCAGATGAATTGCCAGAGGGGTAGCGACGGCAAATGCCTTCAACTTCGCGGCGTAGTTCCTCCTGCGAGAAATGATGCTGTTCGGCATGTGGGTGTAGCAGCGCAACGATGTCGTCGGGTAGCCATCCTTCGCGGTGAAGCCGTCCAATAATCTTGGCGAAGGTAGCGTTGCGGTTGCCATCGGAGAGATTGGTCAGTGCTTCGGTGATCCAACCGGGCGGGTTCGTTGCTGGCTGCGCCACTGGCAGCGTCAGGATCGTCTCGAAGTCACCGAGATTCACCTGACAGCTGGGATCGCATTCAATGATGGTTGTCAGCACCGGCGCGTTAGGGTCTTTGAGGTTGTACGTTCCCGGCAGCCGGAGGAGGTGCGCTAGCTCCGCTGCATGCGGATCGCCACCGAGTGCCTGTGCGAGGGCTTTGAGGTGAGCTTCAATCCGCGCCACGTCGCTAGGGCTTTCGATGGTCTCCGGTTCTCGGAGCACCCAGTAGCAATGCAAGCCATGACCACTGTGGACGACGATAGTAGGAGGAATGAGAAACGTTTGGAGGCGAGTCAGCGCTTCCGGCTCGCCGGTGGGGAAGGGTTTGAAGTCAATGTCTACCCACAGGCACGGTACTGACCAGATCGCCTCCTTGTGGCCGTCCCGCTTGCTACGTGGGCAGACGCCGAAATGAACGTTGTAGCCGTTCTGCTCCTCCAGCGTCTTCGGTACGTCGTGGAGGAAGCTGGCAACGTTGTTGCAAAAGTATTGCCGGACATCCGGCCCCTTGATATAGCGGGCTTCGATGAACGCGCCGTTGAGGTCAGGAAAGAGTGTTTCAAGGAAGATTTGTGTTGTCTTCATGTCGTCCTTTCATCTTGTCGTCGTTTGCGGGTACTGTTTTTGTACGATCCCACTCGTCGAGAAGCGTAAGAAATCCGCTAAGGTTCTGCTCGATTTCACTGTGTTCCGCATCGGTGACCTCGCGCCCGTAGAGGGTGCTCCACAACGCTTGACTTCTCGACGCGTCATCGGAACGCATGGTGGGGCTCGTTCTGGAGGAGCCGGTCTCGTACAAGGTTCAGGACGCGGTTAAAGTTGTAGAGATGGACGGTAAGACGACGGCTGTGAAATTGTTTCACAATACTATCAACAGCTTTGGTTTGACCAGATGGGTAGCCGACGATGATGAGCCGCTTTCCGTCAATAGACGGTGTGGAGGAAACCTGCACGAGCGTTGTGTCGGGGACTTGTGCTAGGATCGCGGCGGCAAGGTGAATGCTGGTTGTCTTGAACTGATGCAGATCGCTCATTTGTCGCATTCCTTCTGTCATCTCCAGCAGAAGGTTAGCATTTCGAGAGAGACTTACCGTTGGAGACAGGTCGATTGGAGTAAGCCGCTTGATCAGCGCGTTGACTCAGCGATGCGTTGTCGGTGTGTGGCAGACAGATGGAGTCGGGCGAGGCAGGCAGAAGTTTCTACCTGGTGGAAAATTTCTCGTTCGGCTAAGTGGGAGACGATAGGTAAACGTGATTTACACCGAGGAGAAAGTTAGAGCGCTTTGGAAATGAGTACGCTAGCTCGGTTCTTGAACAGTGGGTCGGTCAGTGCTTTCTCCCAGCTCCGAAACTCCTTCCACGGAGTCGGCCATTTCTCTATGTCCAATTGCTGGCAGACGTATAAAGCTCGGTTAGCACGGTTTTCTGCAGGTGCGTTCTTCCACAGTTCACGAATCCTAGCGTCTCGACGCTGAACAGAAGGGGTTAAGCGTCTTCCTCCTGTGTGTGGAGTAGTCTCTGATAGAACAGGCATGTCCTTGATGCAAAGAAGGGATTGAAGGTCTGTAGATTTCATCGGAGGCGTTAGGGGGAAGGATTGACGCTGCACGGCGGGGAGTTTCAGGTATTCGAGATTTGCTTGTTCAAAGCGATCTACTAGCTGCCGGTACGCGTTAGGAGGAACCAACTTCCTGAGGTGGTGGAAATACTCCTTAACCGTTCCAACGAGGTCATCTTCGTAAGAGCCATAATGAGTCGGAGGATTCGGTCGAGTTCTACGCCGTCGCAGGTCATCCACTAGTTCCTGAAGTAGGGCGACGTGATGGGTGGTCATCTTGTGCCATCGTCGCTCTTGCTCTCGTTGGGCTTGTAGCGCAGAATCAGAACGCTGTGTTATTTCTGTCATCTCTCCGCCTCAGGATACCGCTGATATTATAGCGCATGGTCACTGACAGAGCATTGGTGTTGAGCATGACGTCACTGGAGTTCATATCCTTTTTGGGTTAGTATGCTTCTCTAAGCATCGGTTTGAGTTCGCCGGACTTGTCCGAGGAATCTGCGGGGGGTATCTCAAAGTATGTCGCGTTTTCTCCTTTACGCTAGAGCAGTACCGAAACCTGAGAGTACCAATGAACATTGACCTCTCCAGCTTTCTGTTTCGAGCCATTTTCCTAGCTCTTCCTGGTGTGATAGGCAGCAAGCTCTACCGAAAGTTGAAGGGTAGGCCAAATCAGAAAGATTGGGAGGATTTTCTTGAAATCACGCTCTTTTCTCTTTTGAGCTATGCCATCTACGGTTTTATCATTGAGGTTTTGAATCGAGGCAGTCTCACATCATTTCAGGCATTATTCGATGAGAAAGCCCCTCTTTCTTGGCGAGAAATTCTGTGTGCTTCTCTGATAGGCGTCGGACTTTCTATCGCGGCAAGCTTTGTGCACATGCGTAAACTGATAAATAAATTTGGCCGATTGATTCATGTTACAAGAAGGTATGGTGACGAGGATGTATGGGATTACTTTCATGGCTTTCCAAATGTCGAATGGGTATTTGTAAGAGATCACAAGCTTGATCTTGTTTACTTCGGTTGGATATTAGCGTATTCCGATTCCGAGAAAGAAAGAGAGCTACTATTAAGAGACGTAGAAGTCTACAGCAATAAGACGGGCAATTTGCTTTATCGATCTGATACTTTGTATCTCTCAAGGCAAAGATACGACCTGAGTATCGAGGTTCCAAAGGTTGGTGCTGGTGGTAATGAGAGTGCGAAGATCGAAGGGAAGGAGGTGTCTCGTGGCTGAGAAGAAGGGGCAAGGGGAAGAGAAGGTGATTAAGTTAACGGAGGGTACTATCAAGAAGGGTGGTGTGAATCCAGAGCCTTCCAACCCTAGACCAAATGTGCGTCCAGTGGCTCAGAATCCGCCTCCTAAGGAGGAGGGGAAGAATGGCTAGGGGTTCAGTTGGAAAATGGCTAGGTAGTCGCTTGCATGTGGAGTGACGGATTTAGTGAGTCAATTGCTGCTAGGCGCTCCAAGAGTTCAAGGGGTTCTGGGCTGTAACACCAGTTGCGAAAGTCGTCGATCCAGGGCAGCCATTTTGGTACCAACGAACCACTCCTACCGCTACTGTCATTGAGAATAAAGAGAACGCAGGGGCGGCGGTTTCGAACATAGGAGGCGTACATATGCGTTTCACAGGGTGGATCAAGGTGCTCGTGGGGGTGTCGCCCGTTGTGTGTGGCGCGGTGGTGGCAGAGGGGGCGTTCAGGGAGGTCCCGTGTCTCCGAGCTTCAAAGGGAGTCGGTGTCCAGTCGTCGCCTTTGGTGCTCGGTACCGGTTCCTGATGCGGGTTTTCCGGGTAGAATCAAGAACCCGTGATGAAATAAGGGAGAAGCTCATGCTTCAAGTGGGTATAAGATCAAGAAGTGCGTATCTATCAGCCGGGCAAATCGCCACGGCTTTTTTGTTGCTTTCGGCCATCTGTTTGGTTGTTTTTCCCTGTCCAGCCTTCGCGGATGACATCTACTCTCCGCGCGAGACGCTGATGTTGATGCGTGAGCGAATTGTGCGCGACTTGGAGTATGTAAAGGAGCTTCGGGGTTACACGATGACTCGGAAGGGGAAGTTTGAGGAGATTATGAAAAAGGCCGAGCAGGGCGCCCGCGACCCCAATCTCGACCCCGAAGCTTATGAGCAGATTCTTCGCGCGGCCCCCATTGGTTTGCAGAATGCCGAGCGCACTCTCGAGAAGACAGAGAAAGCGATTCGGGATTTGAATACGAAGCTTGAGCAGGTGGACCGCAATCTTGAAAATTTGCCGGTTGAGAAGGCCACGAGTGATGGTATTGAAAGAGTTCGGATCGGCCAAGGTTATCAACTTGGCCCCGGTAGTCTTGGGAATGTCCAACTGTTGCGGCATGGGCATGATGAATTGATCGGGTTGGGAAAAGAGCGCTTCCTGCCGGGCGACGCGATCGTCACGGATGCGAATGGGCAGGTATCTGTTAAGACAACGTGGTCTATAGACAGTATTGTGACGGTCGGTCGGGAAACTCAAATTCGGCTTGAAAGAGATCGCAGTGAGGGTGTCGAGTGGCGTTTACAAAAAGGGGTGGTTCATTGCCGGCCTGATGAGTCTTTGAGCGATGAGCAGAATCAGCGACCTCTCAAAGTACATCCGGTCATTGTTGCTCCGGAGACGATTGTGGTAGGTGAAAAAGGAAGCGAGTTTGATGTCCGGGTTGATGAGCGGGGGCAGACGTTTGTCGAGGTCTATCAGGGGAAGGTCGAAGTCAAAGAACCGAAGAAAGGCATTGCGTATGTTGTTGAGCCGACAGGTACATCCAAGCGCCCCCGCTGGTGGGAGGAGAAGGGGTGGTGGGAGGTCACGAGTGAGTAAGAAACTTATTCCGCAGATTCTGTTTTTATTGATGTTTGCAACGAGCGCTTTGTGCGGCGCTGAAACTGAAGAAGAGATGGGCCAGGCGGCGGAGCGCGCAGGCAGGCTCCGCGAGGCGTTGGCGCATTACGTTTCCGCTCTTCAATCGGCTACTGAAGGAAGCACCGATGACCAGCGTCTGCGGGAGCAAATCATTTCGATCGCAGGTGGGCTGGATCCTGCCCCCGCCGTGCCGGAGGAGGCGAAGCGCTTTATGGTGCGGGGAGAGACCTTCTTCAAGGAAGCAACAAGCGAAACGGATTTCGCAGAGGCGGTCAACGAATTTGAGCAGGCTCTTCACATAGCACCCTGGTTGCCGGCAGGTTATTTTAATCGAGGTCTCGCCGAGGAGGGCGCCGGTCACTACGATAGAGCGATCAATAGCTTCAAACTCTACTTGCTCTCTTCGCCAGCCGCAGAGGATGTCGAGAAAGTGCAGGAGAAAATCTATGTGCTTGAAGCAAGGTGGGACAAGGCCCGGCGGCGGCAGGTTGAGGAGGCACAGAAGCAGGAGGTGGTTGCGCCAAGCGAGTTGGGGGGAATGTGGCGGGATGCGCAAGGTGCGACATGGCGGATTGCCATCGTCGGCCAAGCCATGAATATCCGTCAGGAAAATAGCTCGATCAGCCAATGGTACGAAGGCACTCTCAACGCCTCCAGCATCACAGGCTACCGTCTGCAGGATTTTACGTGGTGTCGAAACGGGCGTCTTTTGAAAGATTCCATGACAGGAACGGTGAGCGCAGATGGCAGGACCATCACGCTCCAAGCCAGCGGCGAAGGGCCGTACCATATTGGGGAGAATGACACGATTACCCGGTGGTTTCACTACGAGGATAGCCAGGTGTTGACGAAAATCGAATGAGTAGTGAGAAAAAGCATGGTGGTGCTCAAGAAAATGAGTCTCTCAGTTCTAAGCATGTTGCTGGGAATGGTTTTAACGGCAAGCACGGTCTTCGCGGATAGTTGTCCCTATTGCGGTCAGGAGTACGGGGATCCCATGCCCGGAGATGAGGCCAGGGTTTACGAGCTCCAACGGAAGCACGAGGCTACGTGTTCTATGCGTGCCAGTGATCCGGGGGGAGTGGGCAGCGGATCCGTGGATGATTCATGGGTTATTCAGCAGCAACAACTGTGGGAGGAACAAGAAAGAAGGCGTTTGGATCTGGAAAGCATACGCCAAGAGAGGGCCGCAGAAGATGCGCGGAAAGCTGCCGAAGCCCAGCGCCGAAAGCTTGAATGGGAGCAAAAGAAGACTGAGCTGATGGGTGCTTTGAAAGGGGCTGCATCCTCGGACCTCCAATTGAAGTCTGCAGCAGGCGGAGAAGTCGTGGAGCTCAAACCTCGGGGCACGGAGTTCCTCGGCCTTCCCCTGAAACGGCATGACAGCGACATGGTGATCCAAACGCAGGAGCTCAACCCCAAAAGCCAAGAACCACAGTTGGGAAATCTAAGGAGATCCCTTTGGTTGTATCGAAAGGCAGGCCAGGCCACGAAAGCAGGGGATGAAGAAGAAGCTCAGTTTCTCGCTTCGCAGGCTGACGAAGCGGCCCAGGGGCATGAGCTGAGAGTGGAAGTGCCGCTGTTGGAGGAAACAGAAGCGTTTGACCAAGGAGCGCTGTCATTCGAAGAACAGCACGTGCTCACCGCAAAAGAGTTGTTCTCGAGCGTGAGGCAGGATGTGATTCAATTGAAAGCCGTCAGTGAGCAGCGATCGTCCCTGAAGGACCGGCAGGTTATTCTCAAGAACAGGATGGCAGCATTGAAGCAACAGATCGAAGCGGCGAAGGAATCCCAAGCTCCTGTGCTGGCGCCTTTGGCTGCAGTGCCGCAGGAACCTCTCCAGTTAGGGACACTCCCTCAGAAAACTCAAGAAACGCCTCCCGCCGAAAAGCAGAAAGGCGGCGAAGATCTTTTGGCCGAGCTGAGGGCGCTTGAAAAGGAAATTCATGACACCGAGAAGAGAGTCGACGATTTGGCCAAAGAAGAAACCCAAGCCCAACGAGCGCTCAATAAGAGCCAGGAAAATCTGGACGATTTCTTAACCAAAAATTTGCATTAGGGGAACTTCGTACCGGATGCGCGAGAAACAATCATCGAGAAGAGGACGGAGCGTTGCCGTGGGTCAAACAAAAGGAGGCATCAGCATGCGTTTCATGCGTTGGATGAGTGTGTTCGCGGGGGTGTCGCTTGTGGTGTGTGGCGCGGTGGTGGCCGAAGGGGCTCCCGGTGGTCCCATGTCTCCGAGCTTCAGAGGTGGCTGGCATCCGGTCGTTGGATCGGGCGGGGTGTACCACATCGAGGAGCAGGGACAGCTGGCGATCGATTGGGAAGTGACGGTGGTGGGTCAGGAGGGTGACGGGTATTGGATCGAGACGCACATAACGGCTCCGGAAGAGGTCACCACGAAGATGTTGGTGAGTCCCGGCTCAAAGGGTCTGTCCATGATCGTCAAGTCTGGTTCCGAACCGGCGATAGAGTTGCCGCTGAACATGATGGGAAGACAGAGGACTCCGACGACCGATGTGGAAGCCGCGTCCCAGCGGATCGGCACTGAACAAGTTACCACGGCCGCCGGTACGTTTACCTGCGAGCATTATCAGTCGAGCGATTCGACGGGCGTGACGGATGTCTGGGTGAACACGGGTATCTCGCCGTATGGTGTGGTCAAGGTGACATCTCCTGGATCGACGATGGAGCTGACTCGCGTGGTGACCGGCGCTAAGACTCGGATCACCGAGACACCACAAAAGTTCTCGTTCCCAGCCGGTTTCGCCGACCTGCTCAACAACCGTTGATCTCTTTTAACTCTTTGGGTGGCGTTGTCTGAATGTCCGACAGTCTGCTTGTGACGGTGGTTGCTGTTCATCTTAGCGCGGAGAAATTTCTAAACGTTCATGCTTGGCAAAACTTTAGAAATACCCCTAGTTGAGTATCTAAAGAACTACTTCGCTTTAGTTGGAGGCTCAGCGCTGGTTTTGGGCTTGATAGTGAGCTCACCAAGTTGCTCAGGGCCTGTGCGACTAGAAGCTTATAACCCGTTGGTTCTCGTCGATCTGCAGAAACTGGAAGCTTCGATCAAGGGTAAAAATGTTTCTTCGGTTAGCTCAGAGCAGATTTATAAGGCGTTGGAGATTTCCGTGGTCCAGAGTCCTGAGGATAGCTCTCGTCGTTTTGCTTGCTTTCCTCTGGAGTGGTATTACAGCACTATCGAAGAAGGAAGGGAGCCCGATGTAGGCTCTATCAATTCTCTTCGGAGAAAACTTGATGAGGATTGGGCAACCGACGTACGCTTAAGAACGCTCAAGAAGAAGTTGGGTTATGAAGATGCCGACCTTCGTTCCCCAGTGTTAGGGGAGCAATTCTATAGTGGGGAAAATCAGCTAACTGTTCGGGAGTTGGTGCTGTCTCCGCATGCTATATGGCAACATATTTGGGGAATTGATGCTGGCTCAATGCCGAGTCAATCCATGAGCATCGTATCTTACCCAAGGAATCCGCTTTACTCGTTGTTTGAGAGTGTCTCTGACAGATCAGAGAAGGCTCACCTGTATGAATCTTTGTGCGAAGCGTCAACGTTCTACTCACTATTCACTGTGAGCAACAAAGCTTTTATCGTATGTGGGGAGGTATCCATCTTGGCTAGGATTCCAAAGGGGACGGATGCAAGGTTTGTTCAGGGATTACGCACGTCGAACGTAATCATTAAGGAGCAGTTCGGCGATTATTACTCACTCATTGTTAGGGGGCTTCGATTTGGCAAGTTATCTTATGCATCTATCGTGGTGAAAACAGAGACTGAGCCATTGGCGAAGGGCAGCGTGTACTTGGAGGATGAGGGGGTGGTAGTCAACGTCGCGCAGTACTGGGTATGGTTACTGGTGGCCCCCGCTGTTCTTTTAAAAGTTTGCGTGTTATTTGGGGGATCTGAGCGCAAAGCAGGTGAGATTAACCGATGCTGATCGGTTTGTTGCTGATTCTCCTTTGTCTGCTCGTCTGCCTCAAGCAGCGGATTAGGGTGGTGCTGGTGGGGGCGCTGGTGCTGGTGCTGGCGGTGGCGGGGTGCGGGTACGCTGGTTATGTGCGCGATCCGTTCACGGATCTTCCTGCGTTTGCCCAGGTCAATGAGCATCTGTATCGAGGCGGGTATCCGAAGCCGGAGGGGTATCAGCGGTTGAAGGCGCTGGGGATTCAGACGATCGTGAACTTGAGCGATGACGCCGAGGGTGTGGCTCGGGATCAGGCGGCAGCTCAGGAGTATGGATTTCGTCTGGTGCACATTCCGCTGAGTGTCTATACGTGGCCTGAGGATGAGAAGGTGCTGACCTTTCTTGAGGCGGTGTTGTCGCCGGAGGCCCAGCCGGTGTACGTGCACTGCTCCCGAGGCCGGGACTGCACGGGTGCGATGATCGCGGTGTACCGCGTGATCGTGGAGGGGAAGGGGCCCAAGGAGGCGTACGCCGAAGCGCTGCGTCACGGGTTCTGGCCGTACCGGGGAGAGGTGGTGCTGAAGAAGTACATCCACCAGCTGAAGGATCGGGCGGTGCTGTACGATCTGGTGAAGCGGTTCCGAGCGACTCGGGAGGTTGCTGTGGGAGCGGGGTCGCCATGAGGGGATCGCTGAGGCTGTGCGGCGTGGCGTTGCTGGTCTGCCTCGTGCTGCTGCTGGCTCCTCCGGCGTTGGCGTTGTCTACCGTCCATCATCTCTATAACATGTCCAGACGACTCATCGAGGTCGCAGGTGGTCCTCTCTACGGCGCGTTTGTGCAAGGTCCCAAGAACGTCAAGAAGACCTATGTCAGTGAAGTGTGGGAGCAGGAGAAGCCCGAGAACCGCGGGCTGTTGCGGCAGAAGCTGTTTGCCGTCTGGCGGGCGCCCGGCGAAGAGGTCAAGGCGATCGGCGATGGCGTGGCCGACAGCGTGAGCTCGGCCAACCGCGCCTTCAAGGAGTTTGTGTCGATCTTCTTTGGTGACTAATGGTTATTGGCTTGTTTCTGATCTTCTCAGGCGTGTTCATCTACCTCTACCCGCGCGTGATCGTGGCGATGATCTCGGGGGTGATGATTGCGGCGGGGGTCATCATGATCTTGCTGCATTGGCGGCTGCGGCGGATGTACCGTTCGCCGGATCAGGCGTCGAACCGCTGGATGTGCTTCCTCTTCCGGTTCTGAGGCAATCCCTCTGCTTTTTCTAGGTGTTGGCGCTCGGCTCCTTTTCCGTCTGCTGACTACTGATGTTCACTGTCCACGTCTTTGCGTCTGGCTCCCGCGCTATCCGTCTGACTGTCACGTCCGATTCTTGCACTGACCTTTGGAAATGCGGAGTGTATAATACGGCGTCATGAAACGGGAATTCTCGATCCTCTTTTGCGCGTCGGAGGCGGCGCCGTTTGCGAAGACGGGCGGGTTGGCCGATGTCTGCGGCGCGCTGCCGATGATGCTCAGTCGTCAGGGGCACGATGTGCGGCTGGTGCTGCCGTACTATCGCTCGACGCGATTCAGTGGCGTTCCGACGATCCGGATGGATCAGTCGGTGCAGATCGCCATGTCTGGGAAAATGCTGACCTGCCCGGTGCTCCGCTCGACCATGGACGGCGTCACCGTCTACCTCATCGAGCAGAACGCCTACTTCGATCGCGAGCAGCTCTACGGCGTCGGCGCCGACGATTACCCTGACAATCTGGAGCGGTTCACCTGCTTCTCGAAGGCGGCGCTGGCGCTCTGCCGGCGGCTCGGGTGGTATCCGGATATCGTCCATTGTCACGACTGGCAGGCATCGCTCGTGGCGGCATACGTCGATCAAGTGCGGCTCCGCGAGCCGTCGTTGCTGCCGCACACGTCCACCGTGCTCACCATTCACAACATCGGCTACCAAGGCTTGTTTCCGAAGAGTCAGTTTCCGATCACCGATCTTGGGGCGGAGACGTTTGTGCCGGAGCGGGTGGAGTTCTACGGCCAGGCGAATCTGCTTAAGGCGGGGATTGTCTACGCTGATGGCTTGACGACGGTGAGCCCGACGTACGCGCGGGAGATTCAGACGCCGGAGTTTGGCTGCGGGCTTGACGGTGTGCTGCGGGATCGGCGCGACCGGCTCATCGGCATCTTGAACGGCGCGGACTACGGCGTCTGGAGTCCGGAGCTGGATGCGTTTATCCCGCAGCGGTACAGCGCGGGGGATTTGGCGGGGAAGGCGGTCTGCAAGGCGAAGCTGCAGGAGAGCTCTGGGTTGGCGAAGCGGGCGGAGACGCCGCTCATCGGCATCGTGTCGCGGCTGGCGGATCAGAAGGGATTTGATCTGTTGGCCAAGGTGCTGGATGAGCTGATGCAGATGGAGTTGCAGCTGGTGATCCTCGGCGCCGGTGACAAAAGTTATGAGACGATGTTTGGCGATGTGGCGCATCGGTTCCCGGGGAAGCTGGCGGTGCATGTGAAGTTCGACAACGCGCTGGCGCATCTGATCGAGGCTGGCTCCGACATGTTTCTGATGCCGTCGCGCTACGAGCCGTGCGGGCTCAATCAGCTCTACAGCTTGAAGTACGGGACGGTGCCGGTGGTGCGGCGGACGGGTGGGTTGGCCGATACGGTGGTGGATTGGACGCCGGCGACAGCGGCGGCAGGAGCGGCGACCGGCGTGGTGTTCGAGTCCTACACGCCGGAGGCGCTGGTGGGAGCGGTGCGGCGCGCGCTGGAGCTGTATGCCAGCCGGCAGGCGTGGCGGCGGTTGATGCTCAATGGTATGCATCAGGATTTCTCGTGGAATCGTTCGGCGGGGGAGTACGCGCGGCTCTACGCTGCGCTGCACGATCGGCGTGCGAAAACGTGAAGCGTCGTTCGTGAAGCGTGGCTCCGTTGCTTCGGTGGGATCTGACCTCGCGCCGGGCATCCTGGCTACGGTGAGAGGTCTGACCCCACTGGTATGGTTGGGACGACGCGGTCTGGATGAGCAGGGGAATCCAGTGCCTGACCCCACTGGCAAGCTTGTGGCTAAGCAGTAAGGATGGGCGTGGGAGAATGCCAGCAGCGCAGCGGATCGGAGTGGTCACGAGCGGTGGGGATTGCCCGGGATTGAACGCTGCGATCCGGGCGATCGTGCGCTCGGCGATTGCGCTCGGTTGGTCGGTCACCGGCATTCGGCACGGTTATGAAGGGTTGCTGCATGGTGAGGTGGTGCCGCTCGATGCGGCGGCGGTTAGCGGGATCATCAACCGCGGCGGAACGTTGCTTCGTACCGCGCGGTCGGCGGAGGTAGAAACGCCGGAGGGGATGAAGCGGGCGGCCGTGGCGCTCGACCAGCTTGGGTTGGCCGGTCTGCTGGTGCTGGGCGGCAACGGTTCGCTGCGCGGCGCGTGGGAGCTCGGCAAACTTGCGCGGACGCCGATCGTCGGCATCCCCAAGTCGATCGACAACGATGTTGGTGGCACCGACTACGCGATCGGGTTCGACACTGCGGTCAACACGGTGCTCGAAGCCATCGATCGGATCCGTGACACGGCCACCTCGCACGATCGGCTCTTTCTAGTCGAGGTGATGGGGCGCAAGAACGGCTATCTGGCGCTGGCAGCCGGGCTGGCTGCTGGTGCGGAAGAAGTATTGGTGCCGGAGGTGCCGACCGACCTTGACGCGGTGTGCCATCGGCTGGAGGAAGGGAAGCGTCGTGGCAAGCGTTCCAGCATCATCGTCGTGGCGGAGGGCGATGACGCGGGCGGGGCGTTCACGATCGCGGAAGCGATTGCCAAGCGCGTGAGCGGCTACGAGATTCGCGTCTCCGTATTGGGACATCAACAGCGGGGCGGTGCACCAACGGCATTCGATCGACTGCTGGCTAGTCGTCTCGGTGCGGCGGCGGTGAATGTGTTGAAGAGCGGCCAGCGCAGTCAGATGGTCGGATTGATCCATGACGAGATCGTGGTGTCGGATCTGGAGCGGGCGTGGCGGGAGATGCCGAGATTTCGCCCGGAGCTTGTGACACTCGCGTCGGTGTTGGCATCGTGAAAGCTGACGGTAGGACGTGAGAATGGGACGAAGACGTGGACAGTGGGCCAGGATGCTTGGCAGACGTACGTCCTACGTCTGCTCACCAGCTTCCGCTCACTGCTTACGTCTAGTGTCCGATGTGCTCGTGTGCCGTACGTCTGGCGCTCAAGGTTTTCTTCGAGGTAACTGTGAACGGTCTTGACGTTATCGCCCTGTTTCTACCGGAGATCAACGAGCTCCTAGAGGCGAAGAAGTTCGCCGAGCTCAAAGACTTCCTCAAGAAGATCCACTCCATGGATCTCGCGGAAGGGTTCAAGTATCTTCTGCCCAACCAGAAAGTGCTTGTCTTCAAACTACTCAGCGCGCGCAAGGCGGTCGAGGTCTTTGAGAATTTGCGTCCCGAGGATCAGTCGTTTCTCCTGCACAATCTGGAGAATACCGAGATGACGCAGATCTTAAATGAGATGGCGCCGGATGATCGGGCGCAGTTGTTCAAAGATCTGCCGGAGCGGGTGCGCAAGAAATGTTGGTCGATGCTCTCGACGGCGGCTGCCGAGGATGTTCGCAAGCTGATGACGTATGCGGAGGGGACAGCCGGGGCGCTCATGACGAGCGAGGTCGTGGAGCTGCGCAAGGAGATGACGGCGCGTCGGGCGATCGTGACGTTGCAGGAGCATTATCGAGGCGGGCAGAAGCGGCGGATTTACTCGCTCTACGTGACCGATGAGCAGCACAAACTCCTTGGCGGGCTCAGTTTCGAGATGCTGCTGGCGGCGCCGCCGGACATGCTCATCAAGGATTTGATGAACGACATGTCGGCGGTGCAGATCCGGCATGATCTGTCGGCCGATCGGACGGCGCAGTGGTTCCGGAAGTATGACTTGACCGATGCGCCGGTGGTGGATGAAGAGGGGCGCCTGCTGGGTGTGGTGACGATCGATGACGTGGTCGAGCTGCTTCAACGCGAGGCGACGGAAGATATGCAGAAGATGGCCGCCGTCTCCGCGTTGGACGAGCCGTACATGAATAGCGGGTTCCTCGAGATGGTGAAGAAGCGGGCCGGGTGGCTCGCTGTGTTGTTTGTGGGGGAAACGATGACGACCACGACGATGGCGTATTTCGAGCAGGATATCGCGCGGGCGGTGGTGCTGGCGCTCTTCATTCCGCTCATCATCTCCAGCGGCGGCAACTCCGGTTCTCAGGCAGCATCGCTTGTGATTCGTGCGATGGCGCTGGGGGAGATTCGGCTACGCGACTGGTGGCGTGTGATGCGTCGGGAGATTGCTTCCGGGGTGGCGTTGGGGAGTATCCTGGGGGTCATCGCGTTGGGGCGCATCACCTTGTGGCCGAACCGGGTGGCGGTGTATGGCGAGCATTTTATGCTCGTTGGAGTGGTGGTGGCGTGCACGTTAGTCGGTGTGGTGCTGTGGGGGACGCTGATCGGATCGATGCTGCCGTTTTTGCTGCGTCGGCTCGGGTTCGATCCGGCGGTCTCTTCGGCGCCGTTCGTCGCGACGCTGGTGGATGTGACCGGTCTTGCCATCTATTTTAGCGTTGCGCAACTGGTGCTGCGCGGGACGTTGCTTTGACAAAGCGTGCTCAGGCGCCGGAGCGATTTTGTGCTCAGCGCGCTGGATGGCATATGCGTTCGCGATGATCAACTGCAGTTTGGGATCAGGCGGAGAGGCGCGATCTGACGAGGTCGCTGGCGGCTTTACCGTCGACACTCTTGCCTGCCAGTTTCGCTGCAACCGCCTTCATCACCGCGCCCATTTCTTTGATCGATTTGGCGCCGGTGTCGGCGAGCGCCGACTCGACTGCCTGTCGCAGTTCGTCGGGCGAGGCAGCAGCCGGCAAGTATGACTCGATGAGCTGCAGCTCCGTCAGCTCCTGCTGGGCGAGCTCCGGACGATTGCCAGCTTTGAACTGCTCAGCTGCTTCACGCCGTTGCTTGGCGAGCATGTTCATGGCTTTGATGACGTCGCTGTCGTCCAGCGGTGCGCGTTTCTCGATCTGTCGTTTCTGGAGTTCGGCTTTGACGAGACGCAGTGCGCCTAGTTTGCTGCTGTCCTGTGCTTTCATGGCGGCTGTCATGTCTTGCGTGATCTTGGCTTCGAGTCCCATAGGGGTATCCTTTCGTTGGATGGCATTGTAGCATGAATGAGAGCGTTGAGTCAGGCGCCGCTCGTGCCCGAGTGCCTATGTGCGTGGGCGCAGAGATGCGGGATGATACTGGTGCGTGTGAAACAGGAGAGAGGGTGCGGTCATCGTGGATAGCTTGAAGGGGTTGGGATCGTACGCGGCGCCGGTACGTGAGATGCTGGTGCGTATCCGCCAGGAGCGTTGGGTCGAGCGGTTGTGGGCGAAGGATCCGACGCTGTGGAAGCGGGAGCCGGAGCATCAGCGGTTGATCACAGGGATGCTGGGGTGGTTGGATGTGGTGGAGCGGATGCAGCAGCGTCTGCCCGAGCTGGCTGCGGTGGCGGATGCGGTGCGAGCAGATGGGATTCGCGACGTTGTGTTGTTGGGTATGGGCGGGTCGAGTCTGTGTTCTGAGGTACAGCGGGCGACATTCGGTTCCGCAAGGGGGTACCCCACGCTGACGGTGCTCGACAGCACCGATCCGGAGACGATCCGGTCGGTGGAGCGCGCGATCGATCTTCGGCATGCCCTCTTCATCGTGGCGAGCAAGTCGGGCACGACGATCGAGCCGGACAGTTTGATGCGGTATTTCTTCGAGTGCGTGCGGTCGGCGCAGCAGGCAAATCCCGGCAAGCAGTTTCTGGCGATCACCGACGCCGGGACGGTGCTGGAGCGGTGGGCAGCGGAGCAACGCTTTCGCTGGACGTTCCTCAATCCAGCCGATATCGGGGGGCGTTATTCAGCGCTGTCGTGCTTCGGATTGGTGCCGGCGGCGTTGATCGGGATGGATTTGCGGCGGTGGTTGGCGGCGGCGGCGGACATGACGCGGGCATGTGGTCCGAGTGCGGATGCCGAGGAGAATCCCGGCGTGTTGCTTGGCGCGGTGCTGGGAGTGCTGGCGAAAGGCGGGCGCGACAAGATGACGTTGTGCGTTCCCCAGGAGCTGTCGTCGTTTGGGCTGTGGGTCGAGCAGCTGGTCGCCGAGAGTATTGGGAAGGAAGGGTGCGGGATTGTGCCGATCTCCGGTGAGTCGCTGGGGTCGCCTGGCGCGTACGGGACCGATCGGTTCTTTCTGGAGGTAACGGCAGGAGAGGCGCCTGGGGTTGCGGGCCAACGGCTGGCGGTGTTGGAGGCATCGGGGCATCCGGTCTTCCGCGTGCCGCTGCATGATCGGTACACGCTGGCTGGTGAGTTCTTTCGGTGGGAGGTGGCGACGGCGATCGCCGGGGCGTGCTTGGGTGTTAATCCGTTCGATCAGCCGAACGTGCAGGAGGCCAAGGATCGTACCGGTCAGCTGCTGAAGTTGACGGTTGGGGGCTCGGTGGCTTCGGGGGCGTCGCAGGTGACGACGGATCAGTACGATGTCACGTTGACCGAGGCTGTGTGGAAAGAGCTGGGTGATGGGAAGGATCTGTGGGCTCGGTGGTGGGGCGCGGTACGACCAGGCATGTATGTCTCCCTCTTGGCGTATCTGCCGTATCATCAGCGCGTGGCAGATCGGTTGGATCGCTTGCGGCATCAGTTGCGTGATCGGTTGGGCGTGGCGGTGACGTGGGCGTATGGTCCTCGGTATTTGCATTCTACAGGGCAGTTGCACAAGGGAGGGCCGAACACGGGACTTTTTTTGCTGTTGGTGGGCGATGATGCAGAGCCGCTGGTGATTCCCGATCGCCCGTTCACGTTCAGCCAGTTGAAGACGGCGCAGGCGATGGGAGATTTCGCGTCGCTTGCCGATAAGGGGCGGCGCGTCGCGCTGGTGCGGCTGCGGCAGCCGCTCGACGCATCGCTCAATAATATTTCGCAGGAGCTGGTGGCTCCGTTAGCCAAAGCGCGTGTGGTGTAGAGAGGATCAGACTCGAGCTGTGAGCCTCGAGCCACGAGTGATGCATCCCAGAGGCATGGCAAGATCGAGACTTGCAGCGTGTGACTCATGGTCCGGAGGGGATGAGCGATTCATCTGGGTAGTGTGTAGAAGACAGTCGGCGTGGGAGGAGCTTGGTGTATAAGGGTTGTGTGCTCGGGTCTCGGGTCTCGGGTCTTGGGTCTTGGCCGTGAGGCAGCCGGTGAGCTTCGCGCAGTCGCTGATCTGGTGTATTGCGACGGTCGGTGGTATCGGTCATGCGCCGTGGGCTTCTGGTACGGTAGCGAGTGTTGCGGCGGTTGGGGTGTGGTATTGTTGGCATCCCAGCGCGTGGACACAGGTCGTGGTGATTGGTATTGTGGCGGCAACTGGCGTATGGGCTGCTGATCGGTGGGCGAAGCGCTTTGGTAACGACGATCCGTCACAAGTGGTGGTTGATGAAGTGGCTGGCATGTGGATCGCGCTGGTGGGGTTACCGCGCAGCGTAATCGTGGCAGCTACTGCGTTGCTGTTGTTCCGGTTGTTGGATATCGTGAAATGTCCACCCATGCGGCAGCTGGAGCGATTGCCGGGCGGATGGGGGATCATGGCGGATGATCTGGCCGCCGGTGTGATCGCGCGTATCGCGCTGGGCGTTGGCTTGTGGCTGACGCCGTGGGCGGTCCGGTAGCTTGTTCGGCTGCCGCACTCGATGCATCACGGAGCTACAAGCTGCTATGACCAGAACGTGAGACCCGTGATCATCCAAGCGGTTCGTAACTTGGTTGAATGCCGAGAATGAAGGTGAGATGGGGCGGGCGGCTACTTGTGGCTTGTGACGTGTAGCTCGCGACGTGGGTTTGAAGCGCGTCGTTCGTCCGTCGCCCGATGACGTCGTTGGAACGACGCAGGGATTCGCATTTCTTCGCGGTACTTCGTGATGGTACGTCGGGCAACCTTTACACCGCTGCGTCGCCCCATGAGTGCTACCAGCTCTTCGTCGCTCAACGGTGTTCCCGGACTCTCCTGCTCGATCAGCGTGCGGATCAGGTTCTTGATGGCTTCCGATGATGTCGTCTCGGACGGCGTCGCCTGCTGGACGCCCCGGTCGAAGAGTGAGCGGAAGGGAAGCAGTCCTTGCGGCGTCTCGACATATTTGTGAGAGATCGCCCGGCTGACCGTTGATTCGTGCACCCCGACTTTCAGTGCGACATCTCGGAACGTCAGTGGTTTCAAGAAGCCGGGGCCTCGCTCGAAGAACTCCTGCTGTGCATCCAGCACGATCTCGGCGATGCGCTCCAGCGTTTTGTTTCGCTGGCGGATCGCTTTGATCAGCCACATCGCCGCATCCATGCGTCCCTTGAGGTACGTGCGCGCTTCCCCATCGGTTTCCGGGTTCTTGAGGAGCGTGCGGTAGCTCTGATTGATTCGCAGCATCGGCAGCTCGGCATCATTGGCGACGACGAGATACCGGTCATGGTCGCGCTGGATGACAATGTCGGCGGCCACGTAGCCAGGGGCTTCCTTGCTGAAAGGAGCGCCGGGTTTCGGGTTGAGCGATCGGATGATGCGGATGGCATCCATGACATCATCGGGGCGGAGGCGCAATGCCTTGGCAATCTGTCGATAATGTTGCTTGGCTAGGAGGGGCAGGTGTTCCCGCACGATGCGCGACGCCGCAGAGTCGTCAGAGATTCCCTTGGTGCGCAGCTGGAGCAGCAGGCACTCCTGAAGGGAGCGTGCGCCGACACCGGGTGGGTCGAGCTGTTGGATCACGGTCAGCGCTGCCTCTACGTCCGAGGGAGAGACGAGGAGAGCTGTCGTGATCTCATCGACTGATGCATTCAGGTAACCCGTGTCGTCCAGGCATCCGATGAGGTGTTGGATGATTGCGGTCAGTGTTGGGTGTATCGGTGTGAGCTGAATCTGCGACACGATGTGATCCCGCAAGGTCTTGGAGGCGGTGGTGAGTGATTCCCGGTACTGTTGTCGGTCCAGATCATCCTGCGTCGGTTCCTCCTGCCATCGATCAGAGGGTGTCCAATCGTTCTCGAAGAGTGAAGTCCACTCCTCCTCCCAAGTGGTGGAGGTGTCGCTCTGGGGTGTCTCATCGCTAGGGGAGGATTGAGCGGTTTCCGGTTCGTGGTCTTCGTGAGTTTCTGTCGGATGCTCCTCTCGCGCTTCCACCTCCAGCATGGGGTTCTCCTGAATCTGTTGCTCGACGTATTGCGTCAATTCCAAGATGGGTAACTGCAGAATATAGATGGATTGGCGGATCTGGGGTGTGATGGCGATTCTGGTTGAGAGCTGCTGAGATTGCTGAGTTCGTAAGGCCATATTGTTTATCTGGTTACGCGAAATCACTATGTGGTTGCGATTGTCTAGATGCCAAAGAGTATAGCGCTTGATTATCGGAATGGCAAGACGAGTTGTGATATTTGGCACATATTTTGCGCTGTTAATTTAGTGTGTCTAAATATATTGATGTGTCTATCCGTATGGTCTGCATAATAAATATTCGCTGTTTCATAAGAGGTTCTTTCAGTAGAGACTGATATGGACATAACTTAAAAATTATCAGTTACTTGTGATACAAATAGAGTTCATGTTTCAGCAGATTTTGGCTCGTGGCATGGAAGATGCTTGTACAGGATATACCTAGACAGTATAGGACATTCATGGTTCACTTACTCTCAGTGGATGCTGTGGTTATGAATTCCTAGATGGACGTCTTAAATCAAATCATTATATTACAATAGGTTGTGATATTTCTCTGGTACAGATCTTGTTTGCTAGCTGGAAGGAGGTTGGAACGGTGGAGGAGCGGTTGACGATTACCGAGGTGGCCAAGCGTGTTGGAGTGACAACCAAAACCATCATGCGGTGGGAGAAGGCTGGTAAAGTGAAGCCCCCCTCGCGTGATTGGCGTGGTTGGCGAGTGTATAGTATGAAGGATATTGATCATCTGTTAAAGTTTCGTGAAACCGTGTATGAGCTGTAAGTCTACAAGCGGAGTTGATGTGGCATCATGATTAATGGTTATCATCGTGCGTCATTCGGGAGAGGGGTTAATCGGAGTGGTTGAACAGGTGAGGAGAGCCATGGAGTACGTCAAGCAGTGCCATCGGGCGTGGGTTGTCGTTGTGGCAGTTGGTGTGTTGCTCGGCGTCGAATCGCTGGCTGTTGAGCGGCGAATATGGGCGGCGGATGGACAGGATAGTGGAGCTCCGGGTGGGTTTTCATACAGCTCGTATTCAGCGCCAGCCGGTGGTGGACCTCCATCGCCAGGCGTGTCTTCCAGAGCCGGCGGGCGTGGTGCTGCTGAGGGGTCGTTAGGGATCTCGTTTGAGGTGGCGTCAGAAGGGCCGTTGCCATCCGAAGCGCCGTACACCCTGGGGCGCGGCGATGTGATTCGCCTTATCGTTCGTGGGCAGCCGGAGTTTAGCGGCGACTTCGTCATCGGGCCGGATGGAAGGATTCAGTACTCGTATCTGGGGGACCTGCCGGCGGCTGGCCAGACGAAGGAAGAGTTTTCGGCGGCTCTCACCAAGGAGCTGGAGCAGTACGTGCGGGTTCCGGAGGTGAGCGTGACGATCATCGGATACCACTCGAAGGCCATCTACATCTTGGGTGGTGTCGGGTCGCCGGGCAAATATTTCTTGAGTGGCGATACGATCCGTTTGCGCGACGCAATCTTCGGGGCAGGTCTCCCAACGCGGGCGGCTTCGTTTCGGCATGTGTACATTATCGAGCCGGATTTGCAGAAGCCGACGTACCAGGTCGTCAACCTTTACGAGGTGCTCTACAAGGGGAGGATGGAGGATAACATTGAGCTGCACTCCGGCAATATCGTGGTGGTGCCGACGACCGTCCTCAGCGAAGCAAACTTCCTGTTGACGACGATCTTGAGTCCGGTGTTTCAGGGACTGGTTGCCAAGGATCTTGCTACAGGGGGAGGTTAATCGTCATGGGCGATCAGACTTGGCAGGATTATCTGGCGATTCTTCTGCGGCGCCGCTGGTGGTTCCTCGGGCCGTTCGGTGCGGTGCTAATCGCTGCAATGGTGGTCGGCATGACGTCGCCCAAGCTGTATCAATCGCAGACCGTCATCCTCGTCGAGGATGAGAAGATGATCAACCCGCTCATCAGCGGGCTGGCGATCTCGACCACGGTCGGCGAACGGTTGCGGACGTTGCGTGAGGAGATCCTGAGCTGGCCTAGTTTGATGGAGCTCATCAAGCGGTTGGGGATGGACAAGCAGCTGAAGGATCAGCTGGCGTATGAGCGGCGGATCAAGCGGTTGCGCAACACGATCGAAGTAAAGATGGCCGGTCCGGATCTCTTTGCGATCGCCTATCAGGACAAGAGCCCGCAGAAAGCCCAGGAGTTGGTCAATGCCATCACCGATATCTTCGTGCAACGCAACGTTGCCGCGCAGTCCGATGAAGCGAGCACGGCGATCAGCTTTATCGAAGAGCAGATGGCGATCTACAAGAGAAAGCTGGAGGACTCGGAGGCCGCGCTGCGGAAGTTCAAGGAGGTGTATTCGCAGGAGATCCCGGTCGCCGGGGCGTTGAACGAGCAGATCGTGGCGCTGGAAGTGCAGCTGGCGAATCTGCTGGTGAACAATACCGACGCGCATCCATCGGTGCGGGCGACGCGCCAGCATATCGGGGAGCTGCGCAAGCGCCGCAACGAAGAGATCGAGAAGATCGTGCTCAAGTCGTCGGAGCTGAACCTCGAGCCGAATGCATCGCCGGAGGAGGTGGAGAAGGCGCGCAAGCGGGCGGTCGATGCGATCGTGACGCGGATGGAGGCGGCGGCCTCGGCGCCGATGATGTCGTTCTCGTCACAGCCGTCGGGCGTTGGCCCGATGTCGGTCTCCACTGATGCGACGATGGTGTCGCTGACGCCGAAGCAGGAGCAGGAGCTGGCGCGTTTGACGCGTGACTACCAGGTCAACAGCGGGCTGTACCAGCATCTGCAGGAGCGGTTGGAGCGGGCGAGGATTTCGCAGCGCCTGGAACATTCGGAACAGGGAACGAAGTTCCGGATCATCGAGCCGGCCCGGTTGCCGTTGGAAGCGGTCAGCCCGAATCTGAAGAAGATTATGATCATGGCGTTTCTACTCGGGTGCGTGTTGGGCGTCGGGTGTGCCTACGGCGCCGAGTTCCTCGACGGTTCCTTCAAGGAGGCGGACGAGGTGCGTGAGGAGTTGGGACTGCCGATCCTCGGCTCGATCTCCAAGATCGTGACGCCGCAGGATGTGCTGGAACGGGTGCAGCTCTGGAAGAGCCGGGCCTGGGTAGCGGCGACGGCGGCGATCTGTCTCGTGGTCGGATTGGCCATGACGACATTCCTGGTGCGTTGAGCCAGGAAACGCTAGGCGTTCAATGGATCGTGTACCGCCGAGAATCGTAGCGGGGTACCTCGTAAGGAATCTGGAGGATACATCGTAGTGTACGAAGCGTTCTATGGGTTGCGGGAGAAGCCGTTTACGATGACGCCGAACCCGCGTTATTTCTATGATTCCACCAAGCACAAAGATGCGCTCAGCAGCTTGCTCTACACGATTCAGGAGCGTCGCGGCTTTGCCGTGATTACCGGTGAGATCGGTTCGGGCAAGACGACGGTCTGCCGGACGCTCCTGGGCAAGCTGGATCAGCACACGAAGATCGCCATCATCCGCAACACGCAGATCTCGCCGAAGGAGCTGATCCAGATGACGCTGGAAGATCTGGAGATACCGTTTACTTTGGGTACCAAGGCGAAGCTGATCTTGCAGCTCAACGAGGCGCTGGTTGAAGAGTTGCGTCGGGATGTCAATGTTGTGCTGTTGATCGATGAGGCGCAGAATCTCGTGCCATCTGTATTGGAAGAAGTCCGGATGCTATCGAACCTTGAGACGGACTCGGAGAAGCTGATTCAGATCTTGCTCATCGGCCAGCCAGAGCTGTGGGAGACCTTGAGTTTGCCGCGCTTGCGGCAGTTCAAGCAGCGGATCGCCGTGCACTGTCATCTGACACCATTGGATGTCGAGGAGACACGTGGATACGTCGAGCACCGGTTGCGGCTGGCGGGCAGTGTCGATGGGCGTGAGATTTTCTCGGCCGAGGCACTGCAGCGGTTGCATGAGCACGCGCACGGCGTGCCGCGTTTGATCAACGCCGTCGCAGACCGCGCGTTGTTGATCAGTTATGTTGAGGACGTGCCGCAGGTCACACCGGCTACGGTGGACGAGGCGGCGAAAGATATTCCGGTCATCGGCGACGCCGAGGCCGATGCCGCGGAGGCGGAAGCGTTGGCGCTCGAGGAGCAGACGCTGGGCAGCGCGGCGATATCGTTCATAGCCCAATCACATGCACATACTGACCATCGGAAAAGGAGTCGTTCATGAGTAAGATCGCTCAAGCGTTGGAAAAGGCTGCCAAGGATCGGTTGAAGTCGTGGCAGCAGTTGCCGACGGTGTCGTACGAACCGTCGAAGCTCGCGTCGTCCAAGCTCGACCAGCACGCGGTCGCCTACTTCGATCCGAAGTCGCCGATCGCCGAGCAGTACCGGATCCTCCGGTCCAATCTCATGGCGCTGAACCGGCAGCGGCCGCCCCAGGTGCTGGTGCTGACCAGCGCGATCCATCAAGAGGGGAAATCGCTGACGGCGACGAACCTGTCTGTGGTGCTGGCGCAGAGTCAGAACCGCCGCGTGCTGTTGATCGACGCCGATATGCGTAAAGGCACGCTCAAGAAGCTCTTCGCGCTTGACTCGCAGCCGGGGTTGTCCGAGGTGTTGCAGGGGAAAGTCGAGATGGAGTCGGTGTTGCTGCGGACCGATGTGCAGCAGTTGACGCTGCTGCTGGCTGGTCGCACGCCGACGCATCCGGCGGAGCTGTTGGAGTCAGACCGCATGAAGGGGCTGGTGGAAGAGATGCGCAAGCGCTTCGACATGGTCGTCATCGATGCGCCGCCAATCGCATCGATCAGTGATGCCGGGCTCATCGCGCGCTATACCGACGGTGTAGTGCTGGTCGTGCAGGCGGGTCGGACGCAGCGAAAACTGGTGATCCGTTCCTACGAGCTGCTTCAGCAGATGCAGGTCACCGTGCTGGGATTTGTGATGACGCATGCCGACTACTACGTGCCGTACTACCACTACTATCAGAAGTACTATGGCAGCCATCAGGATCGCGAGGCGGCGCGCCCGGATGGGGAGGAGGGTCAGGCGACGGTGGAGGATGCTGCCGAGCCGGGCCGTGAGGTCTTGCAGTGAGGCGATTTGCAGAGAGCCTCGGCTATGCGGCCGAGGGTGTTGGGCATGCCGTTGTGACGCAGCGGAACATCCGGACTCAGCTTGGGTTGTTGTTGGGATCGTTGGCGATCGCCGGCTACTGCCGGCTGCCGGCATGGACGTTGCTGGCGCTGGGCGCTGTCTGGACGCTGGTGATGGTGGTGGAGCTGCTCAACACCGCATTGGAAGAGTTGAGCGAGGGGCTTTGGGGTTTGCTCTATCACCCACGCGCGAAACTGGTGAAGGATTTGGCGGCCGGGGCGGTGTTGTTGGCTGCCACCATGGCAGCTTGCGTCACGGCAGGATTGTTCTGGTTGTACGTTGACCGTCTGGCATCGCTCAAGCCGTTGGTCGGATGGCTACTCTTCGGCGCGGTCATGATCTACGCTGTTCGCTCTCGTATGTGGTCGTCAGGGCATCGGCGCATCAGTGATACGGTGCTACGTGCTCCGACGGATTCGTCTCGCAGCGGTCGTGTCCGTCGTCCCAGCGCTGCATCGTTCCGGCCAGGGCGTGAGGTGAGCGTTGCATCGCTGGTCGCCGTTGTCCAGCGATGGATTCGCGGCTGACACGCGGTATGAGGTGCGAAGTCACTCACGCCAACGCACTGTGATTTCGGAGTGTATTTATTCCTGAGCACTGTCGGTGGTTTTTTCAGAGGATTGGGAATCGTTAAAAACAAACGCGCGCCTGGGTGCTTCAGTGCTTGTGTTCGTGACGGAGACACATGAGCACGCAGGCACGGTGTTAGGTTGAAAACGATAAGGAGTGTGGTATGAGCCATTATCTCGTGACGGGGGGTGCGGGGTTCATCGGATCGCATCTGGTGCATGAACTGGCGCAGCGCGGCGAACGAGTCACGGTGCTCGACAATCTATCAGCCGGCAAGGTGGAGAATCTCCGCGATGTGTGGCAGCGGATCCAGTTTATCGAAGGCGATATCCGGGATCTCGGAACGGTGCGACGGGCGGTCGCCGGTGTGGATTATGTATTGCATCAGGCGGCGCTCCGGTCGGTGCCGCTGTCGATCGAGGATCCGGCCACCTATCACGAGGTGAACGCAAGCGGCACGCTCAACGTGCTACTGGCAGCTCGTGATGCCAAGGTGCGTCGGGTCGTCATGGCTTCCTCCAGTTCCGTGTATGGCGACACCGAGCGCCTGCCGCAGCAGGAGGATCAGCCGACGCGTCCGATCTCGCCGTACGCCACGACGAAACTGCTGACCGAGCGTTACGGCCAACTCTTCACCGACTGCTACGGGCTCGAGACGGTGGCGCTGCGGTACTTCAACGTCTTCGGCCCCCGGCAGGATATCGGCTCGCAGTACGCCGTCGTCATCCCCAAGTTCATCACGGCGATCATGGCGGGTGAGGCGCCGCCGATCCACGGCGATGGGCAGCAGACGCGGGATTTCACGTTTGTCGCCAACGTCGTTGAGGCGAACCTCCGGGCGGCAGTGGCGCCTGGTGTCGCCGGAGAGGTGTTCAACATCGCATGCGGTCAGGCGCACAGCGTGCTGGAGCTGGCTGAGCGGATCAACGCGATCCTCGGCACTTCCGTAGCGCCCCGGTTCCTCCCGAAGCGTCAGGGGGACATCGTGCACACTCGGGCCGATGTGACCAAGGCGCGCCAGAGGCTCGGCTGCCAGTTTGCGGTGTCGTTTGACGAGGGGTTGCGCCGGACGGTCGAGTGGTTTGCGGCGCAGCGCTTGGCATCCGATGCGGCGTCCGCTCATCCATCATCGGGCGCGCGCCGGGCGGTGTCGCGGGCGGTCGGGGTGTCGCGATGATGCGGACGTTGCGCGAGCTGTGGCGATACCGCGAGCTGCTCTTCTCGCTCGTGACACGGGACGTCAAAGTCCGCTACAAGCAGACGGTGCTCGGCGTCGCCTGGTCGATCATCCAGCCGCTCTCCATGATGCTGGTTTTCACCTTTGTCTTTTCCCGCGTGGCGAAGGTGCCGACCGACGGCCTGCCGTATCCGGTCTTCTCCTACTGCGCGTTGGTACCGTGGACACTCTTCGTCTCCTCGCTCAGCTTCGCGACGCCATCGCTGGCGGTCAACTCCGATCTGGTGCGCAAGATCTACTTCCCGCGCGAGATCTTCCCGATGGCGGCGGTCTGCGCCTGCTTCGTCGATTTCCTGGTGGCGTCGCTCCTCTTCGTCGGCATGATCGCCTTCTATCATATTCCAGTGACGGCCTCGGTGCTGTGGGTGGCGCCGCTGTTGGCGATCCAGCTGTTGCTGACGATCGGCATTGCGCTGCTAGCCTCCGGCAGCAACGTCTACTTTCGCGACGTGAAGTACATCGTGCCGCTGGGGCTGCAACTTCTGCTGTTCTTGACGCCGGTCATCTATACCAGCAGTGCGATCCCGGAGGCGTTCCGATGGCTCTATCAGCTCAATCCGATGGCCGGCATCATCGAAGGGTACCGCAGCGTTGTGTTGCACGGGACGGCGCCGGATCTGCAGGCTGTCGGGATGGCGGCGGTGATTTCGATCGTGCTCTTTTTCGGATCGTATGCGGCGTTCAAACGGATGGAACGCTCTTTTGCCGATGTGATCTGATGCAAACGAAGGAGACGCGAGCAGTGAACGGCAACAGCAAGCAGACGTACAGCATGGCAACTGAACCTCAGACGTGGATAGTTGGCGACGACGATGGGCAGACGGGTGGCGTCCATCCTCCGTCTGCCGACCAGTGTGGCTGGCTATCCACGTCTGAGGTTGGGTGCTCGCGTCCTACGTCTTTATTGGAGTAAACATGGAACCTATCGTCTTTGATCATGTGAGCAAACTGTATCAGATCGGCGTCAAACACGACCGGGTTGGCGATGTGTTGAGTCATTGGTGGCGCAATGTGCGCGAGGGCCGACGAGCCACCGGCGACTTCTGGGCGCTGCAGGATATCAGCTTCCGCGTGCCGAAGGGCGGATCGTTGGGTATCGTCGGGCACAACGGAGCCGGCAAGAGCACGGTCTTGAAGCTGGCGTCGCGCATCACGCGACCGACCAGCGGCTCGGTCAGTGTCCGCGGTCGCGTGGCGGCGCTCATCGAGCTGGGCGCTGGATTCCATCCCGATCTGACCGGACGCGAGAACGTCTACCTGAACGGTTCCATCCTCGGCATGAAGCGTCGTGAGATCGCCGGGCAGTTCGACAGCATCGTCGACTTCGCGGAGTTGGAGCAGTTCATCGATACGCCGGTGAAGCGGTATTCCTCCGGTATGGCACTGCGGCTCGGGTTCGCGGTGGCGGCGCATCTCGATCCGGAGGTGATGTTGATCGACGAAGTGCTGAGCGTCGGTGACATGGCGTTCCAACGGAAATGTTTGCATCGGATCAAGCAGTTGCGGCAGCGGGGCGTTACGATTCTCTTCATCTCGCATAACTTGCCATCGGTGGAGGCGATCTGCGACTCGGTGGTGCTGCTGGTGCGCGGACAGGAAGTGATGCGCGGGCCGGCGCCGGAGGTGCTGGAGCGGTACCGGGAGCTGCAGCTGGAGCATGAGCAGAAGGAGACGGCCAAGCGCGCGGCGGCCAACGGCGCGGCGGGCCGCCAGCCGACGCTAGACGGTGAGTTGGTGGAGGGTCTGCTGGCCGATCCGCTGGGACATGCGCGCGAGCAATTCCAGAGTGGTGAGCTGGCTCGCTTGACGGTGCGGTATCAGATTCGGCGCCGGTTGGAGCGTCCGGTGATCGTAGCTAGCATCGAGCGGATCGACGGTGTGTTGTGTCACAGCGTGACCAGTCCGGTGGAGCTTGTAGAAGGGTGTGGTTCGACCGGTGAGGGCGTGGTGATGCTTGAGTACGAGTCGCTGGCGCTGGGGCCCGGGTCGTACCGGATCAACATCGATCTGCTGGAGAGGGAGGGACGGTTCCCGGTGGATCGGTTGGAGCGGGCGGCGGTGTTCACCGTGCTGGCGAATGGTGTGCAGCGCGGGGTGGTGAAGCTCAGCTGCCGGTGGTTCCGCACCGACCAGACATTGATGCTGAACGGCGGACACAAGACGCAAGACACAGGTAGCACGGTTTCCTAGCATATTCTCACTTGGTCTCTTGAGTCTTGTGTCTTGAGTCTGGGTTAACGAGTTAGCTCGAGCCAGCCGGAGCGGAAGCGCAGCAGCACGTTGAACTGTCGCATGAAGTTCAGGCCGAGTAGGCCGTTGACCGGGCTGGATGAGGGGAGGGTGTGGCAGATGACTTTCAGGTTTCTGACGGTTCGTCCCAGGACGGTCAGCGACTGGATGGTGACGACCGGCGCTTCGACCCGCGCCCCCGCCACGGTGATCTCAAAGCGTTCCAGTGATGTCTCCGGACGGTATCCGATCGCCACAGCCGTCTCCGGCGGGATGAGTGTCAGTGTGGTGCCGGTGTCGAGCGCTAGATCGAGCAGTTGCCAGGAGGCAGGACCTTTGATGATGGCTTGGACGACGATCAGCTCGGTGTCCGGAGAGAGTGGAATGCACCGTTTAGAACGCTGAGGCATGTCGATCGGGGAGCCGGTGGTCGGAGCGGGTCAGGTAGAGCAACGCGCGGCGTGGCCTATCGGCGGTCGTACGTCGCATGTCGTACGTCGCATGTCGCGGAGTATCGGCAGTGTCATGATGAAGTTGGCCAGGCATCATGACAGGGGTGAGGGAGTCACGGGTGGGGGAGTGGGCGATGAGGTGGCCGCGCAACGGCATGGTGGTCAGCGTGTCCAGTTCGTCGACGGCGATCAGCAGCCACTCGCGGTCGAAGCGCTTGCGGATCGCGTCAATCGGCTCGCTCGGTTCTTCGATGGCTATCGCGCCTCCTTCCGCACGTACTCTACGATGCTGACGCGCGAGGTGTCAAGCCCCAAACCCGGACACAAGACACAAGACACAAGGAAGTGCGAGAGGCGGGCACGTCTTTCCTTGCATCTTGTAGCTTGCAGCTTGAGTCCGATGTTGAGGGCATTCGATTTCTCAACAGGAGTTCACGATGCAGCCGGTGTTGAAGCAGGCGATGACGGGCGCGTTGGAGCGGTCGGGCGCCGTCAGTCTGATGCGGCGATGGGGACCGGAGCAGCCGGTGGTGTTGGCGCTCGTCTATCACCGGATCGTCGCGCAGCACGATCCGTTCTTCCCCTCGGTGGACGCCAAGACGTTTGAGGCGCACCTCGGTTATCTCAAGCAACACTATCCGGCCGTGGCTCTCCAGACATTCACCGATGCGCTGGCGGGCGAAGCGGAGTTGCCGCGACGGTCGGCGCTCATCACGATCGACGGCGGGTATGAAGAGACGCTGACGGTCGCGCAGCCGATTCTGGCGCGTTTCGAGATGCCGGCGGTGGCGTTTCTGGTGACGGGGTGTATCGGCACCGGCGTGCCGCTCTGGAACGATGAGCTGGCGGTCTGGATCAAGACGACCGGACGCGTGCATTGTCGCTTGTCGATCAACGGTCACGAGGCGGAGTGGCATCTGGGCAGTGTGGCGGCGCGACTAGCGTGCCTCTCGGCGCTGCGCCAGTGGTTGCGGGGGTTGCCCGATGAGGAGCGGCGGACGGCGATGCGTGAGCTGGCGAAGTATCTGCATGTGAACGGTCAGTCGCTCCCGATGCCGCCGATGCTGACGTGGGAACAGGTGAAGATGTTGCGTGCCAGCGGTTTCGTGTCGATCGGAGCGCAGACGCGGACGGCGCCGATTCTGTCGCGCGTTTCGCCGGAGCTCGCCTGGTATGAGATTCACGGCGCCAAACGCGACATCGAAGAGCGGCTCGGCGAGCCGGTGACGAGCTTCGCGTATCCGAGCGGACGACCGGGCGATGTGACGGCGCCGGTGGAGGAGGCGGTGCGTCGGGCCGGTTACACAACGGCGTGGACGACGCTCTACGGCTCCAACACCCTACGGAGCAATCCGTGGCGGCTGATGCGCATTCAGACGTCGCAGCAGCACATGCCGAGTTTCGGCGTGCAGCTGGTGCGGCTGGGGATGGAGCGGTGAGGATGGTGAGGTGTGACAAGTGACAGGCGGACGTGAGGGGATGGAAAGCCGGACGGGGACAGTGGGCAATAATAGTTGGCAGACGTACAGCGTGGAAGCCAGACGTAAGGCGTGGGCGGTGAGCTGCAGCAGTCGGCAGACGTGCGATATACGTCGTCCGTCTGCCCAGTGCCATCGCCAACTATCCACGTCTTCCCTCTGGTTTCGTGTCCTTCGTCTGCCCACCGGCTCTATCCACTCCTCACGTCTTGCGTCGTACATCTGGGGTGGGCCATGAGCCGGTACGCGGCACAGGCGATGGAGAAACGTCATGCGGCGGGAGCTTCGGCCGTGACGCAGCGCGTCCGGCGTGGGCGTCGGGCACTGGAGCAGGCGGCGAGCGACATCGATTGGCCGGCGGTCAAGGTCAGCGGCGTCGCCGTCTTTCTGCTCGGGCTCATCACGACGACCAGCACCAGTCTCGGCACGGCGTTGACGGCCGCCATCTGCGTGGCGGCGCTCGGGATCCTGGGTGTCTCCGTGATCAAGCGGCCGGAGTGGTCGCTGTATGCGTTGGCCGCGTACCTGCCGTTCAGCCGCGAGCTCCCCGGGGACTTCGGCGGCGCCGCCAAGGCGCTCAATCTGACGAACCTCCTCTGTCTGGCGATTTTTGCAGGATGGTCGGCGAGCGGCGGCGGTCGCCGGAAGGAAAAGCCGCTGCGCGACTCGGCGTTGGGCAAGCTCGTGCTGCTCTTCTGCGTGTGGGGTGCGATCTCCCTGATCCGCGGGGCGCTGGAGATGGGCGGCGGCTATCTGGCGGCGTATCTGACGCCGCTCAAGCAGTGGCTGACGCCGATGCTCATCTACTACCTGGTGCGGATGGTGGTGAACGACCGTCGCGTGATTAAGACGATCGCCGTCATCATCATGATCACCGTCGCGGTGGTGGCGTTGATGGCGGTGAAGGACTATCAGCTGGAAGGACAGTTCGCGTCATCGTTGGAAAAGGCGCGCGTCGGCGGCATCGCCGAACAGCCGAACATGCTCGGCTCCTTCTTCGCCAACTACGGACTGTTGATACTCGGAGTGTTGAGCGTCTTCACTCACCGGCCGGGGGCGTGGTGGTTGATGGTACCGCTCACGATCTTGACGCGCGGCATCCAGGTGACCTTCTCGCGGGGCGCGTATCTGGCGCTGGCGCTGGGGGCGATGACGATCTTCTTCTTCCGCAACAAGATGCTGTGGATCATGGGTATGGTTTTGGCGGTGGTGGTGGCGGTAACGCCGGCGCTGCAACCGGGCAGCGTCCGCGAGCGTATGAATGCGACGATGCAGGGGGAGACGACGTCGTTCTACGGCCCCAGTGATTCGGCGGAGCATCTGGAGCCGAGCGCGCGAAACCGGATCTACGCCTGGCGCGGCGCCATCCGCATGATTGAGGATGAACCGCTGCTCGGGATTGGCTATGGCTTCTTCGCGCGCAAGGCGCCGGAGTACGCGCCGGAGTTGAAGGGGGCATGGATCGACGCGCACAACGAGTATCTCTTGATCGCGGCGGAGATGGGTTTGCCGATGCTGGCGATCTTCTTGATGATCCTCTGGACGGCGTTTAGCGAGACCTACTGGGTATGGAAGCATAGCTCCGATCCGATGATCCGCGCCATCGCGCTCGGATTTCTCGGTGGATTGACGGCGCTGACGGTGGGCAACATGTTCGGCTCGCGCATGCAGGCGCAGGAGATCTCCGGATATTTCTGGGTGTTGGCGGCGCTGATGACAAAGCTCAAGATGACGGAGCCGGTGGTGGCGCGCACACGCTGGATCGATCGACAACGAGCGGCGGCTGCTGAGACGCAAGCCACAAGCAATCAGCCACAAGCTACAAGCTGCAAGTAGCGCCGGGAACCTCGAGGCGCCGCGCGGCCATGCCTCACTCTCCGTCACGCAGGACGGCGTTGTGATGAAATCAGTCGCAAGTCGCAGGTCGCGATACGTCAGTCGCAGGCGGACGCCGTAAGTCGTAGGTCGTATGTCGTGAGTCGCAGTTACTTGTGTCTTGAGTCTTGTATCCGATCTTGAATTGACTGGTAGCTTGAGGCTTGTAGCTTGGTTAGAGGAAACGTATGACGAGAACGCGGACGATTTCCGGAGTGATGGATGTGGCGGTGACGGCTACCCGCGGCACGGAGTCGGCGCCGGCAGCGCGTGATGGATCGGGCTGGCGCTGGTGGCTGTTCGGCACCTTGCTGCTGGCGGTGGCGATATCGCTGGCGGTCTGGCCATCGCATGATGTCATCGGGGATGACGGAGTGACATACGTTTCCGTCGGGCTGAATTGGATCGCCGGACGCGGCTTCACGAACGCGCTGGGAGCCGTGGAGACGAACGCTCCGCCGCTCTATCCGCTGTTGATCGGTCTGGTGAGCCGACTCACCGGTGACGGGGTGCTGGCGGCGAAGCTGATCGCGCTGGTGTCGGGCGTGGCGTTGCTCGTGCCGTGCTATGCGCTCGGGGCGATGGCGTTTCGCGATCGTCGCGTCGGGGTGATGGCGGCGGCGATCATGACGGCGTTGCCGCTGCGAGTCTTCTACAGTGTCGAGGAGATGACGGAGACGCCGTTTCTCCTGCTGGTGCTATCGGCGCTGGCGCTGGTGGTGTGGATCGTCGATTGCCAACCGAAGCGGGTGGCGGGCTGGTGGGCGTTGTCCGGTGTGCTGCTGGGACTTATCTATCTGATGCGCCCGGCGGGATTGTTGTTTGGCGTGTGCGCAGCGGTGGTGGCGGTGACGGTGCGTCGCAGCGAGCCGGTGATGGCGCGCGTGCGCCGTCGCCTGCTGCCGATGGCGGTGGTGCTGGCGCTGGTGGCGGCGCCGTACGTGTTCTTCCTGCATCGTCATCTGGGCGGCTGGTCGCTGACGGGCCAACGGTGGGCGTATGCGGCGGCCGATGAGATGAGCGCTGGCGTGCCGTACCACCATCTCTGGCGGCTCGATGATGAGGGGCGGCTGGTGGTGTCGCAGGCGCGGGAGATTGCGGCGGAATCGGCGAGCGCGCAGTGGCAGCGTCATCTGCGGCGTTGGACGAAGAACGCGCTGGCGCAGGGAGAGATGATCGCGACGGCCGGGTCGCCGGTGCTGCTGATTTTGCTGGGTGCGGCGGCGGCGGATGCGGCGCGCCGTCGATGGATGTGGTCGGCGCGATGGTTGTGTGGGGTGGCCGGTGTGCTGCTGGTGGCGCTCCCGACATTCTTCATCGAGCCGCGCTACTATCTGCCGCTCTTCGCGTTGTTGGTGATCGTGGCGGCGAGGGGGTGGTGGGTGGTGGCGGAAGGTTCTTCCAGCCGCCGATGGATCGCCGCGGCGCTGGCGCTCGGGCTGCTCGTTTACCAGGCGCGCGACATCAGCCGGGATCTTCGGTGGGAGCCGACGGAGCGCCCGATCGAGCTGAAGACATTCGGCGTCTGGATGCGGGAGCATCTGGCGGATCGTCCGGGCGCGGTGCTGGCGATCAAGCAGACGACGCCGTTCTACGCCGGGATGGGCAATCTCGTGATGCCGCACGGATCGCTGGAGCTGCTGCAGCGGTATGCGGCGGCGCGGTCGATGCGGTACCTGGTGCTGGCTGAGCGCGAGGCGGCGGACTATCACCCGGAGCTGCGGGCGTTGCTCGAGCAGCCGGGCGATCGCGAGGGGCTGCGGCTGGTGCACGTCGATAGCCAGCTCGCTGGTTTTCGCGTCGCGCTGTACGAGTTTGGCAAGCCGGGGTTGGGGTCGGAGACGTACGAACCGGCGTTGGGCGCAGGAGCGTTATGAATTCGGTGATCGTCGAGGACATCAAGTTGTTGGGAGGCGATGGTTGGCCGGGTATCTCGGCGTCGATTCGTATGGGCGATCAGCGTACCAAGGTCTGGTATCGCGTGTCCGAAGGGCCGGTCGTCGCGTCCGGCGATCCGTGGCTGGCGGTGGCGCTGGTCGCGGCGATGAAGCAGGGCGAGTCGTTGCGTCTCTCTGGGGCGGTATCGCCGAAGCTGCTGCGAGCGGTGCCGGAGATCCAAAATGTGTTTCGCATCTGGGATCGTAACTGCCGTCCGGTGCCGGTGACGGCCCACGTGGCATCAACGTCCGGCGGATCGGAGTCCGGTGAGGTGGCCTGCTTCTTCACTGGCGGGGTCGATTCGTTCTACACACTACTGCGGCACCAGAGCGAAATCTCCGCGCTCGTTCTGGTGCATGGGTTCGATATTCCGCTGGAGAATGAGCCGCTGCGCCGTGCGGTGTCTGAGTCGGTATGCGCCATCGCCGCTGAGTTCGGCAAGCCGTTGATCGAGGTGGAAACGAATGTCCGCTCGTTCACCGATCCTTGCGCGGAGTGGGGACATTATTATGTCGGCGCGGCGCTGGCGAGCGTGGCGCACCTGCTGTCGGGTCGGTTTCGGAAGGTCCTGGTTGCATCGAGTCATCATTATGGCGATCTCGCGCCGTTCGGTTCTCATCCGATGCTGGATTCACTCTGGAGCACCGAGCGCGTCGAGGTGGTGAACGACGGATACGATGCGACGCGGATTGAGAAGATCGCGCACCTAGCGACGTGTGAGGTGGCGATGCGATCGCTGCGAGTCTGCTGGTCGGCTCACGCCACGGAGTACAACTGCGGGCGGTGCAGTAAGTGCTTGCGTACGATGGCGACGCTGCGGTTGGTCGGGGCGCTGGATCGCTGCACCAGTTTTCATCATCCGCTCGATCTGGCCAAACTGGCGCGTCTGGAGATGACGCCATCCCGCCGCATTCCGATCGAGGAGATTTATGAGGTAGCGCGCGCATCGGGCAGCGATCCGCAGCTAGAGCGGGCGCTGCGCGATTGCCTGGATGGCGTGTATCAGCGGGGCGTGCTGGGATGGCCGCGGCGCGTCGCCAATCAGTTGCAGCGTTCGGTGGAGGCGCTCACTGCGTCAGGCCCGGTGCCGAGTGCCGGTGTCGACGGGGTGAAACGGGCTCATCGCTGGGCTGGTATCGGTCGGTGATCGTTGAGGGCAGCGTGCGGCAGGGGACAGGAGACGGGAGACGTAGCGAGGAGCTCGGATTTGAGGTGCTGGTCGTAGGTCGCAGTTACTTGAGTCTTGTGTCTGACTGTTGGGTTCGCTGGTAGCTTGTAGCTGGTTCTCGTAGTTTGCAGCTTGGAGCTTGAGTCTGATGAATCTCTTGCTTGTCACGCACGATGAGGAAAATCAACGGCCCTTTCTGCCGGAGATATTGGAGCAGTTGCGCCGGTTAGGGGGAGGGCATCGGTGCCGGTTGGTACACGACTGTCAGCCAAGCATGAAGCACCGATTGTGGATGCTCGGACTGCCAACGGCGGTGGTCTCGATGCGTCCCGCGTGGGTGCGGGAGCAGCGCCGTTTCACCCCTGGCTGGGCCGCTGTATGGAAGCAGGTGTGGTTGGACAAGATCCAGGAGTGCTCGCTGCTCGAGGCTGCCGGGCTGCCGGTGCCGACATGGCGCCCGGTGTTTCGTGACGCCGTGCCGGATCTCTCGGAGTTCGATGAGTTTGTGGTGGTCAAGCCAGCCAGCGGTAATCGCGGCGCCATGGTGCGGGTGATGCGGCGTGACAAGGTGCGGTGGCGACCCGTGGAGATCGGGGATGATCAGATGGTCAGCGAGGCGTTGATCGTGCAGCAGTATATCCACACCGGGCCGTGGCCAACGAGTTATCGGGTGGGCACGGTGTTCGGAGAGCCGATCTACGTCCTGCACATCACCGCCAGCCGAGCGCGCGCGCCGTTCGACGAGACGACGAGCGGTTCCCAGTTTTTCGACGGTAGGACGATCGTGGCCTCCAGCAAAGGGTGCGTCATGGACGCCGAGGTGCCGGAGGATGTGATCGAGCTTGGCCGGCGGGTGCATGCGGCATTTCCGACCGTGCCGGTTTTAGGCACGGACATCGTGCGCGATCAGGCGACCGGCCGGCTGTACGTGCTGGAGGTGAACGCGAACGGGTGGACGTTTCACCTGACCTCGGATGGGGGCGAGCGCATCCGGCGAGACTTCGGCCTCGATCTGCGCGCGCAGTTTGGCGGTGCCACAGCCGTGGCGCGCGGTATCGATCGGCGCCTGCGTGAGGAGGCCGGTATGGAGTACGAGTTGCCAACGACACATTCAGGACGCGTACATGCGACGCTCGGCCTTCGGCCTTCGACCGCAGATTGTGCGAGCCCTAGCGTTCCGTCAAAGATCGCAGGTCACATGTCACAGGTCGCCTGCCGACCACCTGCAGCGTTTACTGGTTACGCTCAACTCGAGACTTATCGCTCAACGCCGAGGGGTTGCGGATGAGCGGGGAGGGTCGTTAACGTGTCCGGAATCGCGGGAGTGCTGTCGCACGATCTTAACCGGCAGCCGGTGCGGCTCGAGCAGATGGGCCGCTTGCTCAGTCACGGCCCATCCTTTGCGGTGACTCCATGGCGTCAGGGGGCGCTCGGTCTGGTCTACGCTTCGGTGCGTCCATCGACGGATCGTTTGGACGTGAGCAGCCAGGAGGGGGTTTCTCTCTTTGTGACGGGAGAGGCATACAACGTCTCGGAGATCTGGCAGGCACGGACCGAGGCGTCAGCATCAGGGAGTGTTGGTCAGGTGCGGAGTCGGGCTCAGTTGTTGCTCGATCTGTACTTGGCGCAAGGGCTGCGGCCGTTCGCCGAGCTCAACGGGGCGTTCGTGTTGGGCGTATGGGATGAGCGTCAGCGGACGCTGTACCTGATGACCGATCGCCTCGGCCTGCGCAAGCTCTACTATGCGCGATCCTCCAACGCCCTCGTCTTCTCCTCGGAGGTCAAGGCGATCCTGTGCGACCCGGAGGTGAGCCGGTCGATCGACGCCGAGGGCATGGCGCACATGCTGGCGCTCGGTCATTTACTCAATGATCGTACGCTCTACGCCTCCATCCGATTGTTACGGGGCGGCGTGGTGCTGACGTACCAAGCGGACGCCAACGCCGTGGCGCTGGAGCCATACTGGGAAGCTGCGTACCGAACGCGCGGCCATCATCGTTCGCTCGTCGAATGTGCCGATGAGCTGGCCACGCGGGTCGAGGCCGCCGTCTCGCGGCAGATCGATGGAGCCAGGCGGATCGGCATCCCGCTCAGCGGCGGCTTGGATTCGAGGACGGTCCTCGGCTTCGCGCGGAAGCTCCGCCCCGATGATCCGTTGCAGACATTCAGCGTGGGGCATCGCCACGCCTACGATGTGGTTTTTGCGCGTCGTCTGGCTCGGGTGTGCCGGACGCAACACCGGTATATTCCACTCGAGACGGACTTCCTGGCTCGAAGAGCCATGGCGTTTGCGTGGCTGACCGATGGGATGGTATCGGTGCATAACGGCTGGCTCATGAGTGTGTACGAACCGATGGCGGCATGCTGCGATCACATGTTGGTTGGATTTCTAGGTGACGTGTTGAACGGGTACGCGCTCATGAAGCCCGTACGGGAACCGATCGATCCGGAGGCTCTGTATCGCGAGTACAACGTCGCGTTCTCCGGGGATGATCTGGAGGCGCTCCTGCGGCCGCAGCTCTTTCGTCAGATCGATGGCGTTACGGCGCGCGATTACCGGCGGTGCGTGCACGAGGCGCAGACGGATGATCCGGCAGACCGAGCCGTCTTGGCCGAGGTGCTCCAGCGCCAGCAGCGGAACACCTCGGTGTTGCTCACGCTCTTTGGTTCGTCGACGAGAGTCAGCACGCCGTTTGCCGACAACGATGTCGTTGATTTCCTCACGACGGTTCCATGGCGATACCGTTTTGAGAAGCAAGCGTACCAGGAGATGATCCGTCGCCATCTGCCACGGCTGGCGCGTGTCTCTGTGGACAAAACCGGTCTCCCGTTGGACGCTGGCAGGATACGGAGCGGTTTGCACTGGCGGTGGGAGCGTTTGACGCGTCGGCACCTGCCGCGCCTGACCGGTGGGAGATGGCACCCGCACGATCGTTGGGCGTACGCGCATGTTGATGAATGGATGCGGATGCCGGCGATGCGGATCTTCATCGAGCGGCAGTTGAAGGCGGGGGAGCGTTATTGGTCTGAGTGGTTCCAGCCGGATGAGGTCTGGCGCGTGTGGCAGCGGCATCTGCACGGCGCGAACCTGTCTCACCGGATCTCGGTGCTCCTGACGCTGTCGCTCTGGTTCGAGCGGGAGCAGCATGCGGGAGCGGGCGGGCTCTCGAGCCGGGGCGTTGGGTTGCCGTCAGAACAGATGCCGCTGGCCGGCGTCGCATCGGCGGGGGGATTTCGCTGAGATGGATGCTCCAATGTTGACGCGTCGGGATATTCAGTGTCTGGTTCTTGGTGCCATCGGCATAGCCATCGTTGGGATCGTCGGCTCGTCGGTATGGCTTGGGGCATCGACGTGGCTTGTGGCGGGAACGGGCGCCCTGGGATTGCTGGCGGTGCAGCTGGTGGTGTTTCGCCGGATGCAGGCAGCACTGAAGGCGGCAGCCAAACAGCTGCGAGATGACGTGCAACGCACCGAGCGCCAGCTGGAGGCGGCGACGTCTCTCTACGTCGCACTGCAGCCATCGTTGCCGTTGCCACCGTTCGGTGGATGGCCGGTAACGTCCGAGGTGGGTCGGTTGCTGGTGGCGACAGTGCTGGAGCGACAGCCGCGGTTGATCGTGGAATGCGGCTCCGGTTTGTCCACGCTCCTCTGCGCCTATGCGTTGCGGAAGATCGGACGGGGCCGCATCGTGTCCTTGGATCATGACCGGCAGTTCGCCGAGCAGACGAGGGTGTTGTTGGCCGCGCACGATCTGACGGAATGGGCGGAGGTGGTGTATGCGCCGCTGGTGCCAGCCGAGATCGGTGGAGCGATCTGGCAATGGTACGACATCGCGTCGTTGAAGGATGTGGATGGAATCGACGTGCTGATCGTTGACGGGCCGCCAGGCAACGTACAGGCGCAGTCGCGCTACCCGGCGGTGCCGTTGCTGCGCGATCGTCTCGCGCTTGATGCGATCATTGTGCTGGATGACGCGGATCGCAAGGACGAGCGCGCCATCGTGCAGCGGTGGTTGCAGGATGTTGCCGGGTTTCAGGTTGTCGGGGAAACGGCGTCACGTAGGGGGATTGTGTTGCAGCGACGTGGCGTACCGGCGGCGTCGTCTGGTGCATCGACCGCTATGGCTGGAGTGTCCGCGGCATGATTTGGATACCGGAGTCGTTGACGAGGTGGTGGGATCTGGCTCATGACTCATCGCGGTCGGGACGTGGCGCCATCAGGTGTGATTTGAGCGGTGCCGCGGGTGATGATGCGCGTGCTGTCCGGCAGTCCGGTGTGGCGAGTGGCTCTCGATCGCCGCGCGTCAGTGTGGTGATCGCGACCTACAATCGGGCCGAACGGCTGCGGCAGGCGTTGGAGAGCGTGGCGGCGCAGACGTATCAGGATTTCGAAGTGATTGTGGTTGATGATGGATCGGCTGACCAGACCCGGCAGGTCGCCGAGTCGTTCGGCGCTCGTGTGCCGTCATTGCGGTACGTGGAGCAGGCCAACGGCGGGCAGTCCAAGGCGTTGAATACCGGTATCCGCATGGCGCGCGGGGAGTATCTGGCGTTCCTCGATGATGACGACGTGTGGGTGCCGCAGAAGCTTGCGCGGCAAGTCCCAATGCTGGAGATCGACCCCGGCATCGGATTGGTGTACTCGGCGGTGGTGTGCACGCGCAACGGCGCGCCGTTGCGCCGGCAGCCGGAGCAGCCGGGGTGGACGTTGCGCGAGATGGTGGAGCGGATCTGTTTCGTTCATGGCAGTTCGGTCGTGGCGCGTCGGGAGTGTTTCGATCGCGCCGGCATGTTTGATGAGACGATGCCGCGCGTGAAGGATTTCGACATGTGGTTGCGCATCGCCCGGCATTACCGGTTGGGGTTTGTGGATGAGGCGCTGGCGGAGTACGTGCAGCACGATGACCAGCTGACGCGGCGCGATTTCCTCGGCGGGGCGATCGGCCATCTGCGGGCGATCCAGCATGTCCGGCCGCTGCCGGCGGTGGGGGTGACGTGGTGGTTTCTGCGTCGACGGCGCGCCGAGCTGCACTACGCGGTGGCGCGGATGGCGATGGATGAAGCCAAGCACGGACTGGCGGCAAAGCACTTCGCGCTGGCGGTGTGGGAGTGGCCAATGATCGGCGCGCGGATGCGCAAGCCCGGCATGTCAGCTCTGGTTCGCTTGCTGTCTATCGTCAAGCCGCTCGGCGGGGTGGTCGTTGAGTTGGTGCGAGCGCTGGTAGGACGTGGAGGGTGCCCGATGAGTCCGGTTGTTGAGGAGCGGAACGGGCAGCAGACGCTCTTCTCGATGACGGTGGAGGAACATCAGCGGCGGTGGTGCGAGGCGCTGACGCTGCCGGGGCAGCCGAGTTTGGTGGCGAGCAGTCTGTGGGAGCTGCAGCAGCGGTTTCCGGAGCGGTCGATCGACGAGATCCGCGGGATGTGGGAGCAGGCGGGGCAGCTCTTCGCCGAGCAGTGGCGTCGCTCCGTCGTCGATCCGCGATCGCAATCATCCGTCACGGCGTTCTACAACAACACCGATGTGGAGATCGTCGAGTTGATGGAATGGCACGCCAGCGTTGAGACGGGCAAGTCGTTCATACCGCTGCACTACCTGATTGCGCTTCAGGTGGCGCAGCATCGCGGTTGGGGTCGGTCGTACCTCGACTTCGGCTCTGGCGTCGGCTCCAGCGCGACCCTCTTCGCCAAGGCCGGCTTTGACGTGACGCTGGCCGATATCTCCGAGCCGCTCCTGGCGTTCGCGCGCGCCCGGCTGGAGCGTCGGGGGTTGCCGGCGACCTATCTTGATTTGAAGACCAAAGCGTTGCCTGCGGAGCAGTTCGATGTCGTGACGTGCTTTGATGTGATCGAGCACACGGTCAAGCCGCTAGATGTGCTGCGGCAGATCCGATGGGCGCTCAAGCCGGGTGGCTCTCTTATCTTGAACAACGCCGACGACGTGATCGCGCATGAGGATGCCGAGCATCCGATGCACATCATGCACGATCGGCACCTCTGGAGGCGGCTGCGCGGGTTGGGGTTTGCGATGGACCGCTGGCATTTGCCGAAAGCGTGGGCACGCATCAACGGCGAGTCGGTGTACGTGTTGCGGAAGGTGGAGCGCCCGGCGATGGCCAACTGGTTGATCGGTGTCTACGACGTGCGGATACCCGAGGCGATCAAGGAGCGTCTCAGGTCCGGCAAGCTGCTACGAGCGCTGGCGGGAGAGCGGTGATGCTATCGGTTTTCGGTTATGGGGAAGCCTACCGTAGATGAACGGGGTTTCTGAATGAGAGACGAGCGTGACTGAGGTTCAAGGGGGTGTGGAGCTGATGGTTGGAAGTGAACAGCTCGCAGTACCAGTACAGGAAACGGGGGATGCTTCCATCTTACGGGAGGAGTTGATCGCCGCGCTGAATCGGAAGATCGACGCAGTGCTCGGTCCACTGCTGCCACCCGGGTCGAGCTGTGCACTGCTTGACTTTCCCAATCACAACAACCCGGGTGACAACGCCATGTGGCTGGGAACTGTATCGTACCTTCGTCGCAGAGGACTGCGGATTCGCTATGTGTGTGATGTAGCGACGTATGATCATCGGTGTCTGACACGACGGTTGAGGAAGGGGGGCGTCATCATCTGCCATGGGGGCGGCAACTTTGGCGATCTCTATCCCGTGCATCAGCGGTTTCGGGAGCGTGTGATTTCGGAGTGTCCCGATCATCAAGTCGTGCTGATGCCACAGACGATTCACTTCAAGGACCCGGGCAGCTTGCAGAGAGCCAAACAGGTGTTAGAAGGCCACTCGAATCTAACCATACTCGCTCGCGATCAGCGAAGTTTCGAGATAGCCAGCAGTGCGTTTCGAGCACCGAGCTGGCTCTGTCCGGACATCGCATTTGCGCTTGGTCCAATTCGTCGCCCCACCCTGCCCAGCCGTGAGATCGTGTGGGCGCTTCGGTCGGACGTTGAGGTGTTGCGTGAGCCGTTGCCATCGTTGGAGGAGGATGCGGAGCAGGTTCAGTGGTTGGATCCATCGTACACGCGGCTTGATCGGATCAACCGGTTCCTCCATCGGCGGATGGCCGAACACTCCCGAGATCTCAAAGATTTGTCGGTGCCATTCGGCTGGGTGTGTGAGCTGTTGGCTAGACGACGGGTGGCGCATGGGTGCCGGATGCTGAGTCGTGGGCAGGTCGTCGTGACGGACTTCATGCATGGCCATATTTTGAGTGTGCTGTTGGGTGTTGCGCACGTGCTGCTCGACAATAGCTACGGCAAGAGCCGCCGTTTGTACCAGACGTGGACAGCGGGCTGCGAGCTAGCGCGTTGGGCTGATTCGCCGGCTGAAGCCTTGGTGATCGCGAGAGAGTTAGTGCACACCAGTCGCGGGGGCGGAGAGCATGTGGCGTTGAGGCATCCTCGGTATGGGGCGGGGGACTGGCCGTGATCAGTGTGGTGGTCTGTGCCTACAACCAGTGTGAGAGCTTGCGCGATACCCTGAACGCATTGAAAGCCCAGCGATTGGACTGCGGCATTGAGATGGAGATCAGTGTGGTGGACAACAACAGTACCGATCGGACGCGCCAGGTTGTTGAAGAGGCGGCGCAGGGAACGCTGTATCCGATCCGCTACGTGTTCGAACCGCGGCAAGGATTAAGTCATGCTCGCAATCGCGGCATCCACGAAACGGCAGGGGAGTGGGTGGCGTTCACCGACCAGGATACGATTCCCGATCCTGGGTGGGTCGCTGCGTTGTGGCGCGGTGCCCGTCAGTATCAGGCCGATTGCGTTGGCGGCCCGATGGTGCCGTTGTGGGAGCGTCGCCCACCCAATTGGCTGGTGCATCCTGGGGTTGAGGGAGAGTTCCAGGGAATGCTGGCGGTGCTCGATCGCGGAGGCGAACCATTGATAGCGCGAGCAACGGATCGTGGCTTTCTGAACGGCGGCAACATGGCATGCCACAGATCGCTCTTCAACGTCCATGGCGGGTTCAGGACTGATCTTGGCCCTTCCGGAAAACGATCGTTGGGTGGCGACGATACAGAGATGCTGGAGCGGTTGTTACGGTGTGGGTGTCGGGTGGTCTACCTGCCAGGTGCGACCGTCAGGCACAAGGTGCCGGCCAGCCGGATGCGTGTGTCGTACGTGCGTCGCTGGCACTTTCACTCAGGGCGCGCGATCTATAGGATTTGGGGCAACGGTCCAATGCCACGGTGGTATCTCCGCGAGACGCTGGTGTTGGGTGTTCGGGCGATCGGTGCGTATTGCCGCTGCGATTGGGTGCGAGGGATTTGTTGGGAGAAGCGGTTCTGGAGTCAGGCGGGGCAAATCGTGGAGTCACTCGCGCGTCATGGATGAGACTTCAGTGGTGCAGAAGGTTGGGGACGGAGAGTCGCCGATGGTGAGCGTCATCATGCCGACGCACAACGGCGAGCGGACGATCGAGGCGGCGATGCGGTCGGTGATGGAGCAGAGCTTCCGCAATTTGGAGCTGGTGGTGGTGGACGATGGTTCCACCGATGGGACAGCCGAGATCGTCGGGCGCTTGAAAATGTCTGACTGCCGCATTCGCTACATCCTGCAGCGGCCGTGTGCCGGTGCGGCGTCTGCTAGGAATCGCGGCATCCGCGTGTCGCACGGGAGGTACGTCGCGTTTCTCGATGACGATGACCTCTGGTTGCCTGGCAAGTTGGAGCGTCAGGTGGAATGTCTCGAGTCGCATCCTGACACGGCACTCTGCTTTACCCAGATGCACTACGATCCCGGTTCCTGGGAGGGGACGATCTGTCCGTTGAGCAACACGCAGTACAGCTACTTGGCAGAGTTCCAGAGCAACTTGATTCCGATATTGACGGTGATTGTGCGGCGCGAATGTTTGGATGCCGTCGGTGGATTCAGCACGGATCTTGTGCTGTCGCAGGACTACGATCTCTGGTTGCGCCTCGGGCAGCGATATGCGTTTCACTTCATGCCGGTGCCGACAGCCGTGTACACTGTGCATCCGGACAGTATTTCGCGTGACATTGAGAAGATGCGGCGGGAGGGGTTGAAGCTATTGGGTCGAGTGCCGACCAACCGCACGCTGGGGGTGACGCGATGGTGGAAGCGGCGCCGCTTGGCGCAGGTTCGGTACGAGTTGACTCGGTTGCTGTACGAGCGTGGGGCTTATGCTGAGAGTGCATGGGAGTGCCTCAAGACGGTGGCGACGGATCCGAGCATTGGCGAGTCGATTTGGAACGAGCGGGGGTCAAAGGTTTGGCGGCGGTTCCAGCCGTATCGGTTGCTGGGTCGGTGTGTGGCGGGGATGGTTTTCGGCCGTGAGAAGGCAGACGTGAAGAATCGGCGTGGAGGAGCGGATGTGAGAGAGTGCGCAGGGGTTGCGGAGATAGGGGGCAAGGGGCAGTGATGAGCGACCAACGACGAGCGACTAGCGACCTCCGACCTACGACCTCCGACCTACGACTGCCCTTAGTCTCTGTCATCGCCTCCTGCTACAACCACAGCCGGTTTGCGGTGGAGTGTCTGGAAAGCATCCGCCAGCAGACGTACACGAATATGCAGCTGATCATCATCGATGACTGCTCGCGGGACGACTCGGTGGCCGTCATCAAGCGCTGGATCGCGGCGCACAACGTCCAGTGCACGCTGCTGACGCATGCGAAGAACCAGGGCGTCTGCCGGTCGTTCAACGAGGCCCTATCGCATGCTACCGGTGACTATGTGGCGATCACTTCGGTGGACGATGTCTGGATGCCGCGCAAGCTGGAGGAACAGGTCAAGGTCTTGGAGTCGCTGCCGCCGGAGTACGGCGTGGTATATAGCGATGCCGAGCAGATTGACGAGCAGGGGAAGCCGTTGCCGAAGCGGTACATGGAGACATTCCGGGCGTTTGACGCGCTGCCCACGGGTGATGTGTTCGACGAGCTGTGGCGGGGGAATTGGCTGGCGACGATGGCGATGCTGATGCGCCGCGCCTGCTTCGAGACGGTGGGCTACTACGACGAATCGTTATCGCTCGAAGACTACGACATGTGGTTGCGCCTTGCCAGACGGTACAAATTCGCGTATTCGCCGTATGTCTCCTGCACGTACCGGATTGTTTCGACCTCGCTGATACGGACGCTGGGTGTGCGGTTGGTGGAGTCGAATATCTTGGTGCATCTGAAATGGTATGGCGAGCGGCCGGAGCGCGATCGACAGATCGAGGATTACGTGCTGAGCAACCTGCAGATGCTGTACAAGCAGGGGCATGCCGGGCGGAACCGCTGCTTCCGGCGTGCGGCGGCGACGATTCGGTTGCCGCGGCTCCGACTTATGGCTGCGTGCTCGATCGCTGGCGTGCCGTACCGCGGCTTTCTGGGGATCGAGGAGCTGGCTGAGACTGTAGGGCGTCGGTGGCAGCGCTTGGCGCGAGGGGTGGCATGAAGATCGTGAATTTGCGACGGGAGATGCAGGGTGATCGGGTACGGGTGGCGGCGACCGCCATCTGGGAGGATTGCGGTCGTCCCGAGTGGGAGATGTACTTTGAGACCGATGCCGCATACGCCGAGGACCTGACGTGCGATGCGAATGCCTTCCTGATCGCGGGCGTGGTGCCGGCGATGTACTACGGCGAGCGCCGCGTGGCTGTGGATGGGCCGATCTGTCCGGTGTTGCGCGAGGGGCTGCTGACCAACATCGCCTGGTGGCATCACTGGTACGACGACTACCGCTCGGTGACGATCGAGGCGCCGATCGGCGGGTGCCACGTGCCAAACGGTCGACCGAAGCGGGCGGGGCTCTTCCTGTCGGGCGGTGTGGATTCGCTCTACTCCTTGCGGGCCAACCGGCTGCGCGTACCGACGGATCATCCGGCATCCATCAGGGATGGGATACTGATCGATGGGTATGACATCAATCGCAATCTCTACGGCCATCAGCCGGAGTCGTTTCAGCGGGCCGTGGCCACGATGCGCGATCTGTCGGCGGAGACCGGTGTGACGTTGATCCCGGTGGCCACCAATCTGCGCCACCTCAACAGCGGTCTTTGGTTTTGGACGCAGTGGTACTACGCCGCGGCGCTGACGGCGGTAGCGCATGTCTTTTCGCGGCGCCTGACGAGCGTGCTGTTCGCCTCAGCCAGTGATTGGCAGGCTCAGCGGGGTCCGTGGGCATCGACTGCGGCGACCGATCACAACTTTTCGTCTTGCGATGTCCAGATTCTTCACGACGGCCTCTGGGTATCTCGATTGGAGAAGCTCCGGGTGTTGACCGATTGGCCATCAGCGCTGCAGAACCTGAGGGTCTGCACGGCGAACGCTCCCGGGTTGCTCAACTGCGGCCGGTGCGAGAAGTGTATCCGGACAATGACGGCGCTCCTGGCGCTGGGGCGATTGCACGAGGCGTCCGCCTTCGCCACGCGCGATGTCGATGCCGCGTTGTTCGATACGATTCTCATGCGGTCCACCTTTCCGCTCGAATATTACCAGGAGTGCATCGAACCGTTGCGCCGCCAGGGTCGGGTGGATCTGGTACGGGCGATTCAGCATTTGGACAGCCGGTGCCGTCGTCACCAGCGCTACCTGGCGTTGCAGAACTGGCCGGAGACGGCCAGGCGGGTGGACGCTCGGTTGTTCGGCGGGCGGCTGCTGCGATGGAAGCGGCGTCTGGCGGGGACGCCATCGATGGCGGAGGCGGTATGATGCTGCATTATTTTCACGGTGACCAGCCGAACTTCGGCGATGACCTGAATCCGTGGCTCTGGTCGCGGCTGCTGCCCGGCACGTTCGATCAGGATGGGTCCTCGCTCTTCGTCGGGATTGGGACGTTGCTGAACGACTCGCTGCCGCGGGCGCAGCGCACCGTGGTCTTTGGCTCGGGGGTCGGTTACGGTCACGGCTTGCCGCGAGTGGATGCGTCGTGGCGGATCTACGCGTTGCGTGGACCGCTCTCAGCGAAGGCGTTGCATGTACCGGAGCGTTTGGCTGTGACTGATGGGGCGATGCTCATCGGCCGCTGGGCTCCGCGCAACAGGCATGCGCTTCGGTATCGATATGCGTTTATGCCGCATGTGGCGCACGCCAATGCGGTGTGGGAGTTGATCTGCCGCGAGATCGGGTTTAGCTATATCGATCCAGGTCGTCCGGTGGAGGAAGTGCTGGCGGCGGTTGGTGACACTGAGGTGTTGCTGACGGAGGCGATGCACGGAGCCATCGTGGCCGATGTCCTGCGAGTGCCATGGGTGCCTGTGCATACCGGTCGTGGCGTGTTGGCGTTCAAGTGGGAGGATTGGTGTCGGTCGATGGGGGTGGCGTATCAGCCTCATCATCTGCCGTCATCGCTGATGCCGGTCTGGCCGTATCGCCCCCACTCGGGCATCATTGCTCCGGTGCGGCATTGGGTGAAGACACGGCTGGTGGCTGCGGCGCTCCGGCGGATGGCCGGAAGCGCGCACCCGTCCTTGAGTGACGCGGCTTGCTTGGCGCGACGGGTGGAGCAGCTGGAGCAAGCGTTGGGTCAGTTTCGCCGCGACCTCGCGGTGGGCGCTTTTGCCGGTTCTGGCGGTGATGCGTCACGCGCGGAGGAACGGCATGACTAACGGTGTCATCGGGTCGACAGGGTGGACTGGGGTCGGTCGGATGTTCAAGCGTCCGACCGTCTGGGGCGGGCTGTTGCTGGTGGCGGCGCTGGCGGCGATCAGCGTGGAGATCATCTCTCTGCCATCGTCTATGACGGTGCTGCAGGGCTGGTACCAGGGCATCGTACCATCCGACGTGCGTTTGTCGATTTGGCGGTGGAAGACGGGCGGGGCGATCCTGCCGCCGTACGCCCTCGCGCTCATCGTGGGCATCATGGTATTGGAGCGGATCATCCCGGTGCAGCGCGATCAACGGATGTTCACGGTCGGTTTGGCGCAGGATGTGACATGGTTCAGCATCGAAGCGGCGTTTCGGATGACGATTCTGCCGCTCTACATCACTTGGCTCAAGATGCTGTACGACGCCTGGCTCGGGTTTCTCACGGTGCCGATGCTCGGCACCGGGCCTCTGGCTGTGCGCGTCGCGTGCTCGATTATCGTCTATGACTTTCTCCAATGGTCCCACCACTACGTGCGGCATCGGGTGGGAACGCTCTGGTACTTTCATGCTGTCCACCACTCGCAACGACAGATGAGCTTGTTTACCGACAGCCGGGTGCATCTTTTGGAGCCATTGGTGTCGTTCACCATGATCTGTTTGCCGATGTTCATCTTGCAGATCGATCCGTTTGCCGTGGCTTCGGTGGCGATCGCGATCTCCTGGTACGTCCGGTTCTGCCATGCGAGTGTGCGGACGAACCTGGGGGCGCTGAAGCACGTGCTGGTGACGCCGCAGTATCACCGGATCCACCACTCGATCGAGGGGCGGCACAGCGACAAGAACTTCGCTCAGCTCTTCACGCTATGGGATCGAGTGTTCGGCACGATCTACGCCAACTACGACGAGTTTCCGGCGACCGGCATTCCGGATACGCAATTTCCGATGGAGCACCAGCGGCCATGGTGGGCAGCGCCGTGGGGTTACGTTGAGCAGACGTTGTACCCGTTCCGTCAGATGTTCAAGAAGGTGACGCGTGGCATCGCATGAGACGGTAGGCAGAAGGCAGAAGGCAGAAGGCAGAGAGCAGGGGGTGGCGACTAGCGACCTGCGACATCCGACCTGCGACCTGCGACTGCCTTTGGTCAGCGTCATCATGCCGACGTACAACGGCGAGCGGATGATTGGCGAAGCGATCGAGTCGGTGTTGGCGCAGGACTTCCGCGATCTGGAGTTGATCGTGGTGGACGATAGCTCGACCGATGGAACGGCGGCGATCGTCCATCGGTATACGGCGGATGATCCGCGCGTGCGGTACGTCTTGCAGCAGCCACGCACCGGCGGCCCTGGGCCGGCGCGCAACGTCGGGCTGCGCGCAGCACGGGGGCGCTACGTGGCGTTTCTCGATCATGATGATCTCTGGCTGCCTGGGAAGCTGGCGCTTCAGGCGGCGTATCTGGACGCGCATCCGGAGACGGCGCTCTACTTCACGCAGATGTATGCCGAAGAGGATGGGCGGCGCACCGTCTGGCCGTGGGATGGGTTGCGCTATAGCTATCTCGAGCTCTTTCGTGGCGATGTGATTCCGATCTTGACGGTGTTGGTGCGGCGAGAGTGCGTGGAAGCGGTCGGTGGGTTTAGCGACGACATCGCGATGTCGGAGGATTATGATCTTTGGCTGCGATTGGGGCAACGGTATGCATTTCACTTCGAGCCGGGCCCGACGGCGGTCTGGCGTTCGGTAGGGAGCAACCTATCACAGCAGAAAGTTCGCATGCGTCAGGCGACCCTCAAGGCTGTCCAGCGGGTGCCGATCAATGGAGAGCTGGGAGTATCACGATGGCTCAAGCGTCGGCGGATCGCGTTGGAGCGGTATACGTTGGCTCGGGTGTTCGCCGAGAGCGCCCGATACCTGGAGGCGGCCGGTGAGTTGATAAAGGTGGCTGCGACCGATCCGGGTGTCGGAGAGGATGTGGGTGGACAGGCTGGCTCGGCGTTGAGTCGTCGCCTGCAGCCATACCGATTGCTGGGGCGGTGTCTTGTCGGTGCCGTGACCGGGCGTCGGGCCGGTGTATTGTCGGAGGGGATGTGATGGTAGAGGCGGTGGAGATACAGGAACGGCGTGCCAGGCGGCAGGAGGCAGAGCATGCCGAGTGTTCAACATCGGTGAGTGACGGTGCCGGTTCTTCGAAGCGACCGACCAGGCCGGCACGCATCCTGTATGTCAGTCCCAATGCCTGCTTGTTCGGAGCGGAGCGCGTGCTGCTTAACATGTTGGCGGCGCTGGATCGCTCGCGGATCGATCCGTTGGTGCTGGTGCCGGAAGAAGGCGAACTCTCCACAGCCGTGCGGGAGATCGGGGTGCCGGTGTTCGTCAGTCGCGATGCGTATCCGTTGCGTTCGGCATCGTTCTGGCGGGCATCGGCGGGCGCTCGGCGCTTGACGCGGCTGTTGAAGAAGCACCGCGTGGACATTGTGCATCTGAACTTGTGGAGTCCGTATTCGGATATCTCGGTGGTGGCGAGTGCCGTGTGGTGGTCCGGGGCGTCGTGGGTGATACATGTGCAGAACAACATGAAATACTCCACCAGCTATTTGGAGCCGTTCGAACGGTATTGCTTCACACAGGCGGATCGGGCGATTTGCATGACGCGGTTTGTGGAGCGGACGTTGCGGGAGCACTCTCCCAGCAAGCGTTGGAGCCTTCAATCGGTGCGTAGCTGCGTCATTCCCGGAGGTTTTGTCGTGGCGCGGGCTACGTCCGGGTCGGATTCGACGGAGGCGTTACGGCGGTCGCTGGGTATCGCGCCGGATGCGCCGATCGCTGGTGTGGTGGCGGCGTTATCGCCGATCAAGAACCAGGAGCTCTTTCTGCGCGCGGCGGCGTTGGTGCGGCAGCGGTTTCCGCAAGCGCATTTCCTGGTAGTTGGCAGTCCCTACAATCCTCAGGAGACGGAGTATGTTGATCAACTCAAGCGTGTACAGGCGGAGCTTGAGTTGGACAGCGCCGTGCAGTTTCTCGGTTACCGGAGGGATGTGCCGGATTTGATGCGCGTGATGGATGTGATGGTATTACCGAGTCGCACTGAGGCGTTTGGCGGTGTATTGGTGGAGGCGATGGCTGCGGGTACACCGGTGGTGGCGGCGCATATCGATGGGATTCCCGAGGTGGTGCGGGATGGCGAGACGGGATTTCTGATTGCCGGCGAGTCGCCGGAGCGGTACGCCGAGGCGATGGTGCGGTTGCTGTCTGATCGCGAGCTGGCGCGGCGGTTCGGGGAGCGAGGGAGGGTCTGGGCGGCAGAGCGGTTTGACGCGGCGAGTGTGGCGCGGCAGGTTGAGGCGGTGTATGCAGGATTGTGTCGGCGCGGCCGGTGGGAGCGGGCGCGGCTTGTGGCGACCGCCGCGACGTTGCGAGGACTTGCGCGATGGCTGTGATGAACAGGCGTGACGAAGCGGCGTGGGAAGGCGGACGTGGTGAGGCAGACGTGAAAGGGCGGACGGAAACACCGGATGGGCAGATCGGACGTGAGCATCAGACCCCTGACCCACGCGTCCGTCTCTCTACGCCCGCCCCATCACGCCCGCCTTCCCACGACGGTTCTTCACGACCGCCCTTGGTGAGCGTGGTGGTCGCCACGTATAACCGAGCCGAGCTGTTGCGTCAGGCGCTCGACAGTCTCGGGCAGCAGCAGACGGACGGTCTGTGCTCATATGAGGTGGTCGTGGTGGACAACGGGTCAACGGATGGGACGCGCGCTGTGGTGGACGAGATCGCTGCATCGTACCCGGTGCCGCTGCACTATCACTACGAGTCGAAGCGGGGGTTTCCGGCCGCCGCCAACACCGGCATGCGACATGCGAAGGGCAGTGTGTTCGTGCTCTTTGGCGATGATCAGACAGCGGCTCCGGCGTGGGTGGTGTCGTTGTGGCGTTGCTTGAATGAGGAGCGGGCCGATGCTGTCTGTGGGCCGGTGGAGGCGCGATGGATATCGGGGAGGCCTGCCTGGATGTCGGATGGCTTGGTGAGACGGTGCTTTAGCTGCAAGTCTCAGGGTAGTGAGAGGAAGCGTTCTGATCACTGTTGGGTAGGCGGCAATCTGGCGATCAGGCGCAGCGCCATGGAGCAGCTGGGAGGCTTCGACGAAAAGTTCATACGAGGTCAGGATGCTGAGCTGTTTCTGCGGGCGATACGGGCTGGGATGGTCAGCTTCTATGAGCCGAATGCCATCGTGTATCACTGGATCGATGGCTCGCGGACCAGTTGGGAGGCGTTGCGCGCGTGGGCTTGGCGGCAAGGCAAGTATGCGGCGCTGCATGCTCCGTGGAGAAAGTATCAGTTGTTGTCGGTGGCTTCTATGGAGTGGTACGCCAGCGCTATCGGTCAGATCAAGGAGTATGTGCTGGCTCTGGTGAGACCGGGTGGCGCGCACGACCTGCTCTTGTGCAAGATTGAGATGCGGATATTGCTGTCGCAATTTGTCTTTCTCTTGCGGTTGTGGCTGGCGTGGTGTCGGTGCGTGATGACTGGAAGGAAAGAGACGTTTGAGGAGTATCTTGTCTGTGCAACCCAGCACGCATGATGTCGTAGTCAGTATCATCACGCCGACGATCGGGGGGAAGCGGTTGCCGTATCTGCTGGAGGCGATCGCCAGTGTGCGGGCTCAGACGGTGCAGGAGTGGGAGCTGATCATCGTGGGTGATGGGGCTGACGAGACGACACGGGCAGCGGTGGATCGTGTGGTGGCGGGGGACCATCGGATCCGGTGTATATGGCAGTCGCGCGTGGGTCTCCCCGCGGCGGAAAATACCGGCATCCGTGCTTCTTCGGGGCGATATGTCGCGTTCCTCGATGATGATGATCTCTGGGCGCCGGAGAAGCTGGCGAAGCAGGTCGCCGTGATGGAACAGGATGCGTCGATCGGTTTGGTGGCGACGAGGATACTGTTGCGGAACGAGCATCTGGGAGAAATCACTGGAACGATTCCGGAGATTCATCCGCCGTTGCCTGAAGGGTGTACGTTTCGGAATTTAGTGAAGAGTTGTTTCCTGCCGAAATCGTCGGTGATGGTGAGGCGGCAGGTGTTGGATCAGGTTGGGCTGTTCGATCCATCGTTGCAGGTCTGCGAAGACTACGATCTGTGGCTACGCGTGGTGAAGGCGACGCGATTCACGTTTCTTACCGAACCGTTGGGAACGTACCGGCGTCATGACGGCAATATTTCGGCTAGCTGGCTCAAGTGTGTGGAGACGACACTGCAGATTTTGCCACGAGTGGCGCCCGATCCGGCACATGGTGTTGGGGGCTGGTTCTACCGACGGACGTTGGCACGGCTGCACCATCTGGCGGCGAACGAGTATCTCGATACGGATGATTGGGCGCCGGCATGTCGTCATCTGTCAGCAGCGCTGCGGCACAACCCGCTCGTTGGTGTGGACATGACGCTGGGGCGCAACGGCAAGCTGTCGGCGTGGCAACGGGCGATCAAGCCGTACCGGTTGCTGGCGTCGCACTGGCTGGCGATGAAGACCGGACGTAGGATGGGGGGCGTCGGGCGTCAGACGGGGGCAGTCCGCAGGACAGTGAGCAGACGTGGGGCGGGGAACGTCGAGCATGAATCGGTAGACATGACTGGCGCGTCGCCGATGGCCGGTCACGAGGAGCAGACGCGATGAGGCGGGCGGTGCAGCGGGTGGCGTACTTCCTCGAGCTCTTTCCGGCGGTGACGGATGAGGACGTGATAGCCAGCAGGAGAGGTCAGTGAGGAAACTATGGTTTCCAGAGTGTGATATCCGCAACTCGGCGGAAGTCAGAGTCGTTGCTGGCCAGGTGATTGACGTGATGCGCGTGCATGGTAGCGATGATCAACGCATCGTTGGTGAGTAAATGGTAGCGGTGGCTCAATTCCGGCGCCATGCGCAGTTCGCGCCATCGGAGCGGAATAATGCGGACGCCCAGACGTGGCACATGATTGAGAAAGTGATGGGCGGCCGTGCACGACGTCAGGTGTTCCGGATGTCGTCGCAACAGATTGAGCGCTGTCTTCGAAGAGGCCAACGTGAAACGCTGAGCGATTTCTGCCAGCAGCAGTCGATGCAGAACTTCGCTCAGCACCATCGCCGATGTCAATGCGCGAATATCTTTGGTGCGGGCATGTTGGAACAAATGAGCACAGGCAGCTCGGCCTTCCAAGGCGTGATACAGGAAGATGTTGGCGTCGATAAATACCGTTGCACCTTTGGGGATATGAGTCAGCACTCAAGCGCTCCAGAGATCAAAGCGATGGGGGGTGGTCAGTTCCAGCACTACCTTGCGTGGTGCGTGAATTATGCCTCGGGTACTTTCGACTGCGTCTTGGGGTTTTCGCCACGTCAGGACAACCTTGGTGTTATCGGGCAGTGGCAGTTTACGAGCGAGTCTGAGCGAGCCGCTGCGGTAAATAGCTGTCAGTGTTTTGGTCGTTTGCATAGTGTTATCCTCTCTCTGTGTGTGTTTTGACTATAGTGCGCGGTGCGAGGAGTGTCAAGCGAAGGGGTGTGCTACGGGGTGCCGGGTGGAGCGGCAGGTTTTCTAGTTGCTTCCCGTGCCCTCGTTGTTGTGGTGCAGAATCCGCTCGAGCATCTGGTGGCTCACGATACGGCGACGTTGTTTCGCCAGCTCTGCGACGACAGGATGGGGTTTTTCCATGCGTGATGACGACGGACTTGCAGGACGATTGGTCGGTGCTGTGGAACGTTTCATGAATCACCTCATCGTCGAGGAATGTAGCACGCAGGCGTTTCGACCGTCAAGAATTATACGGCAGAGGGGGCAATCAGAAGGTGGCGGGAGGCGGCGGGCGATCAAGCCGTATCGGCTGCTGGTGTCGCATTGGCTGGCGCTCGAGACCCGGCGTGATAGGGCGGGCGCGATGAAGCGGGCGGTGCGTCGGGTGTGGTGTTCGGGAATGTGCGTAGGGATCAAGACATTGCGGAGAATGGAATGATGGGCTATCTAGACCGACCGCAGATGGTCGATCAAGATATTGGTGTCAATCAAGTATTTGGTCAACGGTCACCCGGCGTGTCGGAGTCGACGGTTCCAGTCGCGGCGGATCTGTCGTTCGTAGGTGGTGCCTGGTGGAAACTGTTTGGTGAGGATGGCTACGGTGTGGACAATGATACTGCTTCCGGAGGCCGTGGATGTGCGGGCTTTGCTAGACGGCGTTGCCAGGTTCCACTTGACGGTCTGGAGCTGTTCCTCGAGTGCTTCCACCTGACGCATCGCGTTGGCGTTTGGTATGATTCATTCTCCTCTTGGGAAGAAAGCGTATCACAAGGTGTTGGAGAGGGTCAAGGCGTGAAAGGGCATGGGACAGGGGGCGGGGGACGGACAGCAGACGAAGTGTCAGGTGTCGGTGTCAGGTGTCAGGGGGTTGCACGAGAGGGGTTTCTGACACTTTACACTTCACACCTTACACCGCCAGTCATCCGGAGCGCGAGCGATGAGGCGGTCGGTGCAGCGGGTGGCGTACTTTCTCGATCTCTTTCCGGCGGTGACGGACCCGTTCATCCTCAACGAGCTGCTGACGTTGGAGCGCAAGATGCGTAGGTTTAGTGCCGAACGCAATGGGTTAGGAGATAGGTTGGTGAACGATCCGGAACCCCAGGTGATCGATGGTAATGAGCCGTCGCTTCAGCCGGGGCGTCGGGGCTGTTTCCAGACAATGTTGCAGCACCATGTGTGTGGCGGCTTCACGCTCTCGCGACCAACGGATGACAATGATGCCGTAGTGCAGTGTCGGCGGGTATCGCCAAGGGTCAGTGAAATCTTCATCGTTGGTGATCAGCAGCGCTTTTCGACGGACGGCTTCGTCGAAGATGCGTCGGTCGCCGACTCCTCGCAGACCTATCTGTTGGGCAGTGATGACGTAGCAGCCAAGGGCTTGCAGGAAAGCGATGGTCGGGGTGCCGACGCATTCATCGGCGAGACACGTGATGCGCTTGGGAGGTTTTGACAAGATGCACTTCCTCGTGCTTGATGACGGCGTTGGCGTACTGCATGCAAGCTTGGATGTCTTGCGTGGTCAGTTGTGGAAAGTAGCGTCGACGAACGTCCTCGAAGGTGAGGCCATCTTGCAGCAACTCCAGGATCTGCCAGACCATGATCCGCGTGCCACGAACCACGGGTTTGCCGTGACAAATCTGCGGGTTGATTTCGATACGGCGCAACATGGTCATGGTTCGCTCCTTGCGGTTGTGACGGTTGGTTCTCGTCGAAACCGTACCACGTCCGGCGCGGGAGTGTCAAGGAGGGCGGTGGTGGGCAACGGCGTCCGTGGTTCGAGCAATTGTCGGTGGACGGTAGACGATAGACGGTGGACGGGTATGGAGCCGGTCGCTCATCACGCGGAGGGGTTGCGATGAGGCGGGTGGTGCGGCGGGTGGCGTACTTCCTCGATCTCTTTCCGGCGGTGACGGACCCGTTCATCCTCAACGAGCTGCTGACGCTGGAGCGGCGTGGGGTGGCGCTCGAGATCTATTCGTGGCGGCCGAACCCGGATGATCGCGGGCAGGTGCCGCCGGAGCTGGGGCGGCTTAAGGCGCCGATCACGTTCCTGGGGCAGCTGGAGTTCAGGCTGACGGAGAAGCTGACGGCGTTGGCGTGGGCACTCGCGCGTCATCCGGCGCGGACCTTGCGATGGGGCGCGCACTATGCGCTGCGCGGCGGGCGGGAGCGGTGGTACTGGGCGCAGGCGCTCTGTCTGGCACGGCGGCTGGAGCGGGAAGGCGTTGATCAGATTCATGCGCATTTTCTGTCGGTGGCGGGGAAGATGGCGACGACGGTGGCGCAGTGTACGGGCATTCCGTTTACGTTTACGTTGCACGCGCAGGAGATTTACGATTCGGCGTCAACGGGGGAGTTGCAGTTTCGTTGCGCGGCGGCTGCGGATGTGGTGACGGTCAGCGAGTACAACCGGCGCTGGCTCGCCGAGCGGCATGGGATTCCGTCGGAGCGCGTGCATGTGGTGCATTGCGGGATCGATCCGTCGTTTTTCGGGCCGAACGGTGCGCACGTCGCCGAGGCGTCGGAGCCGCTGGTGGTTTGTGTGGCGCGGCTGCAGCCGATCAAGGGATTGGAGTTTCTGGTAGAGGCGTGTGCTTCGCTCAAGCGCCGTGGGTACCGTTTCCGGTGTGCGATCCTTGGGGAGGGGCCGGAACGCCCGGCGCTTGAGCGCCGCATCGCCGAGCAGCAGTTGGGTGGTGTGGTGGAGCTGATGGGGCAGCAGCCGCAGGAGGTGGTGCGGCAGTATTTACGGAAGGCGACGCTGTTCGTGCTGCCGAGCCGGTCGGAGTCGATGGGTGTGGCGACGATGGAGGCGATGGCGTGTCAGGTGCCGGTGGTGGTGACGCAGGTGCGTGGTGTGCCGGAGCTGGTGAAACATGAGCGATGTGGGCTGCTGGTGCCACCGCAGGACGTGGGGGCGTTGGCTGCGGCGATCGCGCGGCTGCTTGACGATCCGGCGCTGCGGGCGCGGTTCGGCACGGCGGCGCGCGAGAAGGTGCTGAACGAGTTCACGCTCGACCGCCAGGCGGAGCAACTGCTTGAGATCTGGGGACGTGACAGCGGTGACGGGTAACAAGGGACAGGGGACGAGTGACAGGTGACGAGTGATAAGGGGCGAATCGGCGGGGGATTGGAGTGAGAGGTGACGGGGGATAGGGGACAGGTAAAAGAGCGTACGCCGATCAGGAGTTATAAGGATTTGGAAGTGTGGCAGGAAGGTGTGCAGACAGTGAAGATGACATATCGATTGACGCAGCAGTTCCCGAGGGAAGAGTTGTACGGTCTGACGAGTCAGTTACGACGGGCTGTCGTGTCGATTCCAGCAAATATCGCTGAGGGCTGTGCGCGAAATCACAGAGCGGAATATCGGCAGTTCTTGTACGTGGCGCTGGGATCCCTAGCCGAAGCGGAAACGTTATGTTGTGTGGTTGTCGAGCTAGGATGGTGTAGCTCGGAGACGGTGGAGCAGCAGTGCGGACATTCTTTAATGTTGCTGCGTCGCAAGCTGTTGGCGTTGGTGCGGAGGTTATCGTGAGGTTTGGCATGGTTGCGGCTGACCCGTCACCCGTCACTTGTCACTCGTCACCGCATGTTGTAGTAGTGCTGCATGTGTTTCACAAATCGGAATGGGCGGGGGCGGCGGTGTCGGCGTGGGAGACCGTCCGTCGGATGGATCATCGCCGCTATCGGGTGATTGCCGTGGTGCCGGAGGAGGGGCAGCTGGCGCAGCGCCTGCGGGATATCGAGGCGGAGGTGTGGATCGATGGGGCTGTCGGGATGTCGCGTTGGGCGTGGCTGATGTGGTGGCGGTGGAGGGTGCTGGCTCGACGCGCGCGGCAGGCGGGCGTGGCGCTGGTCGACGTCAACTATCATGCCACGGCGCTGGTCGGCGTGTGGTTGGCGCAGCGGCTCGGTGTGCCGGTCGTGGCGCGTGTGCGGGTGATCCCGTGGCTGTCGTGGAGCGAGCGGTGGGCGTTGCGGCAGGCGACGCGCGTTGTCTGCGTCTCGGAGACGGTGCGGCGGGCGGTGTTGCGGTCGCGGCGGTCGGACGGGTTGCTGGGGCTGGATGCGTTGCGGTGTCTGGTGCTTGGCGACGGGCGCGAGCTGGGTCGGTTTCAGAGTGCCCAGGCCAACGGCTTGTGCCAGGAGTTTGGCTGGCCGGAGGGTACGCCGCTGGTGGGGATCGTCGGATCGCTGGAGCCGAACAAGCGGCAGGATTTCTTTCTGCAGGTGGCGGCTGAGGTGGCGCGGCAGGAGTCGCGCGCGCGGTTTCTGATCGTTGGCGATTCCAACATGGAGAAACATCGGTGGTTCAAGGCGCATCTCTCGGCGTTGAGTGAGCGGTTGGGGTTGGGGGATCGGGTCGTGTTGACGGGACAGCGCCAGGATGTGCCGCGCGTGATGAAAGCGTTAGCTGTCTGCATGTTGTTGAGCTGGCGCGACGCCTGTCCAGGTGTGCTGATCGAGGCGATGGCGGCCGGCGCGCCGATCGTCGCGAGTCCTGCCGGCGGCGGGGCGAGGGAGTTGGTGGGGATGGATGGTGCGGGGATCGTGCTGGAGTCGGAGGATCCGCGCGAGTACGCTGCGGCGGTGGTGACGCTGCTGCGCGATCCGGCGCGGCGGCAGGCGATGGGGGCGTTGGGGCGGTTGAGGGCGGAGCGCTACGACGTCGCGAGCGCCACCAAGAAGCTGGAGCGGATATACGAGGAGTTGCTGGAACAGAAAGCGGATGCAAGCCGCAAGCTACAAGCTGCAAGTACAAGTAAAAGACACAACCGGTCGTCGTCTTGACAGATTGGGCAGGTGGTTTCGGCTCGGGTGTTGGTATGGGGTTTTGGATGTTACTTGGGGCTTGAAGCTTGAGTCTTATGTTAGAGGTGATCAATGGACGGGAATGAACGGACACCGGCAAAGGTGGTTGTCGAGTCGTTGGTCGCTGAAGGCGTGGAGTACGTCTTTGGTCTGGTCGGCTCACACGTGCTCGACATCTACGATGCGCTGATCGACGTGCCGCAGATTCGGCATGTGGTAGCGAAGCATGAGAATAACGCTGCGTTTATGGCGGAGATGTACGGGCGGCTGACGGGAAAGCCGGGGGTGGTGGTGGTGACCGCCGGGCCCGGGGCGCTCAACTCGATCTCCGCCGTCGCGCAAGCGTATCAGAACGGCACGCCGATGGTGCATATCTCTGGCACGGTGCCGCTGTCCTCGGGCGTGGCGGAGTTTCACGGGACCGACCGTCCCGACTTTCTCGCCAAGACGTTTGCCGAGGTGACGAAGTGGTCGACCCGCGTCGAGCGGCCGTGGGAGGTGCCGTCGGTGATGGCGCGGGCGTTTCGCGTCGCCGTCGAGGGGCGGCCAGGGCCGGTACACGTGGAGTTTCCGTATGACGTGCTGCGCAACCGGCAGACAAGTATTCCGCCGTACGAGCGGCAGGTATCGGCGACGGTCGCGATCGACCAGGAGCGGTTGAGGGCGCTGGCGCGGCGGCTGGCGGGTGCCCGGCGTCCGGTCCTGTGCATCGGTCGGGGAATTCTGACGCATCGGGTGACTGACCGGTTGGCGGAGTTAGTGGAGCGTCTGGGGGCGGCGGTGATGGTGGCAGGTGACGCGCTCGGCGCGTTTCCGGAAACGCACCCGCTCTTTGCCGGGTCGATCGAGGCGTATCGGTTGACGCCATCGATGGAGGAGTGGTTGCGGCGGGCGGATGCGGTGTTGGTGCTGGGAATGCGGGAAGGGTCACGGGATATCCGGATGATCCGCAAGGTGGCGCCGGCTCATACGATCTGGGTGTCGCTCGCGGAGTCGCCGACCGATGGTGAGGAAGGCGATCTATTGTTCGCTGGGCGGTTGCTGGATGCGTTGCTGGCGGAGCTGGCGAGGGGTGGCGGGCAGGCGGACGGTCGTTGGCGCGAGGAGTTGGCGGCGGAGCGGGTGAGTCTGCACGAGCAGTTGCGCGCGACGCTGGAGCCGTATCGCAACGGATGCCCGGTGCATTTCGGTGTCGCGATCGAGTCGCTGGTGCGGCAGTTGGATGCGCGCGCGATCGTGGTCACGGGCACTGGCAATCATCGGGAGTGGGCGCGGTGGCTGGTGCCGGTGCGGCATCCGTTCAGTCAGGTGCCGGAAGGACTCTGGGGCACGATGGGATGGGAGTTGCCCGGGGCGATCGCGGCGAAGCTCGTGCATCCGGATCGGCAGGTGGTCGCAGTGACGGGGGATGGCTCGCTCCTGATGTCGTCATCGGATCTGGTGACGGCGGTGGAGACGGGTGCCAACGTGCTGATCGTGGTGATGAACGACGCCTGCTACGGGATGATCGAGTCGGAGCAGAAGAAGAAGTTTGGTCGGTTCTACGGTGTGGCGTTGCGGTCGGTCGACTTTGTGGCGATGGCGGAGAGCTGCGGCGCCAAAGGATTCCGGGTGGAGCGGCCGTCGGATCTGGATGGTGTGTTCCAGCAGGCGATCGAGGCGACGCAGCACGCGCCGGTGATCGTCGACGTGATAGCCGGGACGGACTATCCGTGTCCCGACGCGCTGGGGTTGGCGCAGCGGCAACCGGAGGGGTTGGGCGCGCTGAAGGAGCGCGTGCTGGATGCGGCGCGGCGCGTGAAGCGGGTTTTAGTAAAGGAATAAGGGCGGCGTGGGAAACCGGCGTGAAGAGGCGGACGTGATGAATCGGGCATGGAGAAACGGCGTGAAAAAGCAAGCGTGGGAAAGTAGTCGGAAGAGCAAACGGGGGAGGGTGAGTGAATCGATGGCACAGCGCGTGTGGTGTCTTATGAGGAGATTAGGGTGATGGAGACACGCCTGCTCCATCACGCCTGCTCCATCACGCCCGCTCCATCACGCCCGCCTCTCGTCAGCGTCGTCATCCCCACGTACAACCGGGCCGATACGGTCGGGCATGCGGTGGAGAGCGTGCGGGCGCAGACGTTCACCGACTACGAGATCATCGTGGTGGATGACGGCTCGCGCGACAACACGGCGGCGGTCGTGGCTCGGTTCGGCGATGCGGTGCGCTACATCGCGCAGCCCAACGGCGGCGTGGCGGTGGCGCGGAATCGAGGCGTGGCGGAGGCGCGCGGGCGCTACGTGGCGTTCTTGGACAGCGACGACGCATGGCTGCCGGCGAAGCTGGAGCGGCAGATGGCGTTCGTGGCGCAGCGGCCGGAGCTGGGGTTCGCTTATGCTGATGCGCGCGTGGTGGACGAGAGCGGGCGGGAGCTTGGGGTAAAGCCGGTGCAGCGGCCGGTGGCCGACACGCTGGAGGCGCTGCTGCAGGGAAACTTTATCCCAACGCTGACGGTGGTGGCGCGCCGCGACGCGGTGCAAGCGGTCGGTGGGTTCGATCCGCAGCTGCGCGGCCCGGAGGATTACGATCTTTGGATGCGGCTGGCGGCGCGGTATCCGTTCGCCGGAGTGCGGGAGACGCTGGCGGTGTACCATCAGTCGGGCAGCGGATTGTCGGGCGATCCGAACAAAATCTACGCTGAGTATCTGAAGATTTTCAGAAAGCTGCTGGGGCACGAGGAGTTTGCCGCGCATCGGGCGCAGGTGCGGCGGCGATTGGCGGTGAGTCATTATTTGCTGGCGAAGGGGCGGTACGAGCAGGGGCGTTTCGCTGAGGCGCGACGGGAGTTCGCGGCGGCGCTCCGCATGCTGCCGGGCGTGGGGAGCACGTTCATCGAGCCATCGGATTGGTTGGCGGCTCGTCTGGCGAAGCGGGTGAAACCGTACGCCGCCGTCGTCTCCGCCGCTGCCCGCGCCGTCGCTGCTAGTCGGCAAGACGTCCACAGTCCACAGTCCACCGTCCACAGTGGAAAAGGATCTTGCTGTGGACCATCGACCATGGACCACGGACGTTCTTCAGTCGGTGCGCGCCGCATCCTCTTCATCGAAACCGGTACCGGCTACGGCGGTTCGTCATCTGGACTCTATCATTTGCTGAAGCCGCTCGACCGGACACGTTTCGAGCCGGTCGTGTGGGCGTACGCCGACGGCGATCAGATTAAGCGGATCCGTTCACTCGGTGTGGAGACGATCGTGCAGCCGCCGCCCGATCCGGCTCGCTACCGGTACTTGTGTCGGATCTGGTCGTTTGGCTTCTGGTACCGTATGGTGCCGATGGTCTTGCGGCTATGGCGGTTCTGTCGGGTGCGACGGATTGATCTGGTACACGCCAACAACGGGATTCTCACGGAGATACCGGCAATTGCAGCGGCGCGGTTGGCGGGTGTGCCGTGCGTCTGCTACATCCAAGGCATCGAGAAGATCACACCGGTTCAACGGTTGTTCTTAGGGATGGTGAGCCGGTACGTGTTCATCACTGAGGCGATGCGGCCAGAGTATCGCTTGGAGCGGTTCGTGTCGCCTGAGCGGTTGCAGACGGTGCTGCCGCATGGTGTGGATCTCGAGGCGTTTAAGCCGAACGTCGATGCGCGGCAGACGCGCCGGGAGCTTGGGCTATCGGAGTCGGATCGCGTCGTGGTTGTGGTGTCGCGGCTGGTGCCGGGCAAGGGACACGATGATTTGCTGCGGGCGGCGCCGCAGGTGCTGCAGCGGGTGCCGAACGCGCGGTTCGTCATCGTAGGCGACTGCCCGCCGGGTCAGACGGGTGGCATTACGGATGATCTCAAGCATCTGGCCAAGGAGCTTCATCTCACCGGCGCCGTCGTCTTCACCGGATGGCGCGACGACATTCCGGCGATGATGCAGATGGCTGACGTGGTGGCTCTGCCGTCGCACAGCGAGGGGCTGGGGCGGGTGTTGTTGGAGGCGATGGCGTTCGGCAAGCCGACGGTCGGCACCCGGGTCGGGGGAATTCCAAACGTTATTGTGAACGGTGAGACGGGGTTGTTGGTGTCGCCGAAAGACCCACCGGCGCTGGCGGAGGCACTCTTGCAGCTGTTGTGCGATTCATCGAAGGCGCAACAGATGGGGCAGGCGGGTCGTCGACGAGTCGAGGAGGTTTTTGAGATGCGCTGCCTTGCGCGACGTTGGGAGGCGTTCTACGAGGGGTTGCTGAAGGCGGCGGGTCGGTTGAGTTCGAGCGGAGGGATGTAACCGATGCATGTTGTGGAATGGGTGGCAACCGCTGGACAGTTGGAGCGGCTGGGATCGGAGTGGGATACGCTACTAGCACGAAGCAGTAGCCGTTCGGTCTTCCTGTCGTGGCCATGGGTATGGCATTGGTGGCGGGTGTTCGGGAGGACCAAGCAGCTGGCGGTGCTTGCTGTGCGGGACGGCGCGCGGCTGGTGGCGATTGCGCCATGGTACCGTCATCAAGCGGTCAACGGCCGGTTGCTGCCGGTTCGTCGGTTGGAAACGTTGGGTCATGGGGAGGGCGTGGCTTCCGAGCATCTGGATATCATCGTGGAACCGTCTGCGGTGTCGGTGGTGGTCTGGAAGTTGGCCGAGTGGCTGGTAGATCACGCATCCGTCTGGGACGACGCGATGTTTCGTTCGGTCCCGACAGAAGGTGTGATCGCGCATCACCTGCTTCCAGCGCTGGCCGAACGCGGGTTGGTTGTTGACGTCAGGCCCGAGTACGAACCGGCGCTGTACATTCCATTACCCCAGACGTGGGATACGTTTCTGGGGACTTTATCGGGGAACATGCGTCATGGCATTCGGCGCCAGCGCCGCGCGATGGAGCGTGATTTCACTGTCGAAGTCAGAGACTGCTGTCATCCGGAGCGTCTACCGTCCTTCTTCGCAGCCTTGCGGCGGTTGCATGCCAGCAGTTTGCAGCGGCAAGGATTGAGCGGTAAATTCGAGGATCCGAGGTACCGGACATTTCACGAGATGGTTGCTGCGTCGCTGCTGGAGCGCCGGCAGCTCGTTGCCAAGCTGATCCTGCTGAACGGTCAGCCGGTGTCTGCTCGATATGGCTTCTCGTATGGCGGGGTGTTCTCTGATTACCAAAGCGGCTTCGATACGGCGTATCAGAAGTATGGCGTTTCGAAACTACTGTGCAGTGTTCTGGTGGAGGAGGCGATTCAGCAGGCGGCGGTCGAGTTTGATTTCCTCCGCGGTTCTGAAACGTATAAGTTTGATTGGACGCAGCACCAACGGTGGAATCGGATCTGCGTGGCGACAAGTCGCAGCTGGCGGGGGAGGGTGTGTGCCGCATTGGTGCATCTGAGGAAATGGCGGAGGCTGGCACAGCGGATGGGGGAGGACCAGTTGCCGCCGCGTGGGGGCGGAACGCTCGATACCGGCGATCATGTGCTGCCTCGAAGCGGTGTACGGCGAACTGTTGAGATAACGGGTGGACACAAGATGCAAGACACAAGACTCAAGGGAGAACGTGTTTGACAGGTGTGAGAGGGGTGTTCTGCCTTGGGTTTTGAATCTTGTGTTTGGACTCTCGGTGTTACTTGGGTCTTGCGGCTTGCATCTTGAGTCCGAATTATCGTGTGATGTGTGACAGAGTCATGGAGGGTGTTATGAAAGCACTGATTACCGGTGGGGCGGGGTTTATCGGTTCGCATTTGGCTGAGGTGTTGCTGGGGGGTGGTCATCACGTCACCGTGCTCGATGATCTCTCGACGGGGCGTCTGGAGAATCTGGCGCATCTTGACGGGAATCCGCAGCTGCGGATCGTGATCGGGACGATCCTCAATGAGCGGTTGGTAGATAAGCTGGCTGAGGAGGCCGATGTCATCTTCCATCTGGCGGCGGCGGTCGGGGTGGAGTTGATCGTCAACAAGCCGTTCGAGTCGCTGACCACGAATATCCGCGGCAGCGAGATCGTGCTGGAGATGGCGCATCGCTACCGCCGCAAGGTGTTGATTACCTCGACGTCGGAGATCTATGGCAAAAACGCGACCGGGCCGCTCGATGAGGATCAGGATCGCATCCTCGGCTCGCCGCTCAAGAGCCGGTGGAGTTACTCGACCGCCAAGTCGGTGGACGAGATTCTCGCCTACCTCTACTGGACTCAGCGACAATTGCCAACGATCATCGTCCGGCTCTTCAACACCGTTGGGCCGCGGCAGACCGGGTTCTACGGCATGGTGATCCCGCGGCTGGCGGCGCAGGCGCTCAAGCACGAACCGCTGACGGTGTACGGCACCGGCAAGCAGTCACGTTGCTTCCTGCATGTCGCCGATTGCGTCAAAACGCTGATCGATCTGATGGGGCATCCGAAGGCGGTCGGTGACGTCTTCAACATCGGCAGTCAGGAGGAGGTGACGATCGAGGGGCTGGGTCGGCGCATCATCGAGCTGACGAGTAGCCGGTCGTCGATCGTCTATGTGCCATACGAGCAGGCGTATGAGCAAGGGTTTGAGGATATGCAGCGACGGGTGCCGAACACGGCGAAGGTCGCGGCGCTGACTGGGTTCAAGGTGACGCGGCCGCTCGATCAGATCTTGCGCGACGTGATCGCCGACTCCCGTGCGCGTTTAGAGGCGGACACAAGACGCAAAACTCAAGATGCAAGTGTCAATACGTCCTCGAAGGTGGTCTGATGCTTTTCCTTGAATCTTGTATCTTGCGTCCGCATTTGAGAGGTAGGCATGGCTGACTACAACGTGCAGGAAGCGGTGAAGCGGGTGGTGGCGCGCGCCAGCCATCAGGCGGGCGTGACGCAGCTCGTCCGTCAGCTGGTGGATCGTGCGCAGGGGCCGCGGCTCTTGATCTTGATGTATCATCGGATCGCGGAGCGGCCGGACCGCTATCATCCGGCGCTGTCGACCAAGACGTTCACCGAGCATATCGCCTACGTGGCGAAGCACTACCCGTGTCTGACGGCCGATCAGGTCTGTGACTATCTGCAGGGTCGTCGGCCGCTGGAACGCACATCGGTGGCGGTGACGTTCGACGATGGGTATCAGGACACGGCGACGGTCGCACAACCGATTCTGCAGCGGTGCGGCGTGTCATCGATGGTTTTCCTGGCGACGAGCGCCATCGGCACGGGGCAGGCGCTCTGGTCGGATCGGCTCGGGGAGGCGTTCAAGGTGACGACGCGCCCGGTGCTGGAGCTGGATCGGCCGGGGTTTCCGCCGCGGATGCCGCTGGGCAGCTACGATGAGCGGATCGAGGCGCTCAAGCGCGTCGGGGCGTACGCCAAGCAGATCCCACAGCTGGGGCTCAACGATTTCATCCGCGAGGTGCAGGAGCGGCTCGGCGTGCAGGAGCAGCCATACGATGGAATGTTGTCGTGGGATCAAGTGATCGCGCTCGACCGGGAGGGGATGGAGGTCGGCGGCCATACGATCAATCATCAGACGTTGTCGCGGCTGCCGCTTGACCGGGCGCAGGAGGAGATAGAGTGCTCCAAGCACGAGATCGAGCAACGGCTGGGGCATGGGCTGAAGCTCTTCTGCTATCCGAATGGGACGTGGAGCGATATCACACCGGCGGTGAAGCGGATCGTGCAGAAGGCCGGGTTCGTGGCGGCGGTGGCGGCGGAGGAGGGGGCCAACGTCCACGATCACAGCGATGCGTACGCGCTACTGCGCGTGCCGGCGTATCAGACGCACGTGCCGCTCTTCGCGATGCAGCTGGTGCGGACGCAGTGCACGACGCCGCTGGCCGATCGGCTGCCGACCGGCTTCCGCGTGGAGGTGATCGAGAGCGAGCAGCGGTGGGATACGCTCGAGACGGCGTGGCGCGAGTTGATTGCGACGATGAAAGCTCCCGCGTTCTTCTTGAGTTGGGAGTGGCTGCGGACATGGTGGGAGACCTTTGGCGCCGGCCCTTCGACTCTCCGCCAAGAATCGCGGCGGATCGCTCAGGATTCCGCTCCGGGGGCTCTGCCCACGTCGCTTCACAAGAGGCTCTGGGTGCTGGCGGTATGGCATCCGGATGGCCAGCTGATCGGTCTGGCGCCGTGGTACATCCGGACGGAGCGGGCGGGCGGCGTGGTGCCGTCGCGCATCGTCCGGTGGATTGGTGACGGGGAGCTCGTGGCGCCGGAATATCTCGATGTGATCGCGCGGGCGGAGGATGCGGCCGACGTGGCGCAGACGGTCGGTCAGTATCTGATGGAGCGGTGCGACGCGTGGGATCTGGCAGAGCTGCGGTGGGTGTTGCCTGGGAGCGTGGCGATGGAACGGCTGCAGGCGATCGTGCGTGGCGGTGGCGGCCGGGCGGCGTCTGCGGCGGAGCCGATGCCGTGTCCGTACGTCGATCTGCCGACGACGTGGGAGGAGTACGCGGGACGCCTTTCGCAGAACATGCGGCACAACATTCAGCGTTGTCGCAAGAAGCTCGAGAAGGAGTTCCCGGAGCATGCCTTCACCGTTGGGCTGCCGGATGGATCGGTGGAGCGGGCGTTGGAGGTGATGCGGGAGATCCATGCGAAGCGGAAGGGCGCGCAGGGGATCGTCTCGCCGTTTACCAAGACGGCGTACATCGAGTTTCATCGGCGCCTGGTGGAGCGACTGATGCGTCGCGAACAGCTCTACTTCTCAACGCTGTCGCTGGGTGGCACGGTGGCGGCTGCGCAGTACGGTTTTCGCGACGACCGAACGCTCTACGCCTATCAGATTGCGTTCGACCCGGCGTTCGGCAAGTACGGTGTTGCCCAGTTGCTGATGGGCCGCATCATCGAAACGGAAATCCAGCGAGGGACACAGCAGATCGATTTCATGCGGGGCGATGAGCCGTACAAGTATGACTGGACGAATGCCGAGCATCATCTCGTGCGCGTCGAGCTGGAGAGTACGTCAGTGAAGGGGCGTGTGGCGGGCATGGTACGTCGGGGCCGGTCCGCGGTGGGCGCTTGGGTGCGGGGCCGTCGGTCCATGACGGAGCACAATGGCGCCAATAAGCCGGAGAAGGAGCGGTGAGATCATGAGTAGTCACAAAGGAACATCTCCAGCCGGGCAGGCGTGTTGTGAAGTATCGGAGTCGACATCGCGTCACTCGTCACCTGTCACTCGTCACTCAGGTCGTTTGCCGTTGGCGGTCGTGCTCGGTATGTCGCCGAACGGGCTGGCGATCGCGCGCGATCTGGGGCGGCATGGCGTGCCGGTGGTCGGCATCGACAGCTTGGGGGTCGATGCGCTACCGACGTTACGGAGCTGCTACATCCGGCCGCTGAAGTTGCCGTCGCTGGCTGAGCATCCGGAGACGTGGCTGACGGCGCTGCTGGAGACGGCGAAGGGGCAGGAGACGCGCGGCGTCGTCTATCCGGCGGGCGACCAGTATGCGCTGTTCCTGTCGTGTTACCGCAAGGAGCTGGAGCTGCATTACCATCTGGTGATCCCGAGCGACGAGATCGTGCAGAGTCTGCCCGACAAGGAGAAGCTCTACGAGGTGTCGCTCAAGGTAGGCGCCCCTTCGGCGTTCACGCTCTTTCCGAAACGCGAGGAGGATTTGGCGTCGCTCGACGGCAAGGTGCGCTATCCGTGCATCGTCAAGCCGGTGCGATCGTACTTGTGGGCCGGGTGTTCCGCGAATCCGTACAAGACACAAAAGCTGGTGATGATTCACTCGTTCGACCAGCTGCTGCCGGTTTTCCGCACGGTGCATGCGTTGGGGCTCGAGGTGATGATCCAGGAGTTTATCCCGGGGCCGGTGGAGGATCTCTACGGTGTCGTCGCGTATTTCAACTGGAAACGCGAGCTGCAGTGCCACTACGTGGCGAAGAAGGTGCGGCAGATCCCGGCTGACTTTGGCGTTGCCAGCATGATCCAGACGGTGGACGATCCGTCGTGCGCGGAGTTCGGGTTGAAGTTTCTGCGGGGCGTCGGCTATCAGGGGATCGGGCATGTCGAGATCAAGAAGGATGCGCGCGACGGCTCGTGGAAGTTCATTGAGGCAAACACGCGGCCCATCCTCTACGGCGCGCTCGGGAGCGCGGCTGGTCTGAATCTGCCGTATTTGGCGTACCGCGAGCTGATCGGCTCGCCGATCCCGGCGCCGAAGCGTTACCGGCCCGGCGTCCGGTGGCTTGATTTCGAGAGTGATTACCGGACATATCAGATATATCGGCGCGTCGGGAAGCTGACGCGGCTCTCGTGGGTCTGGTCGCTCTGCAGCGGGCCGAACGTCGGGGCGTATTTTGCATGGGATGATCTCGGGCCGTGGATGGCGACGATGCGGCGGTTTCTCTGGCGCTGGAAGCATGTGTACCGAAATGCCGGGGGCCGGGGGGTGGGAGACGGGGTAGGGGAAACGGGGAAGACGCTCGAGGAGCAGGTGAGCGGGAAGGCATGACCAGTGCCGAGTGACAAGGGACTAGCGACCAGCGACCAACGATCAGCGACCGGGGATCGTCGCCCAGAAGTCGCCATGATCCTCAGTCAGTTCCCTCGGTATGACGAGGCATTTCTGTTGCGGGAGCTGGTGGCGTTGGAACGGCAGGGCGTCGACTTTGTGATCTATTCGTTGAAACCGTGCCGGGATCGGGTGGTGCACGATGATGCGGCGCGGCTGGCGCGTCGGACGGTGTATGCGTCGCTGTCATCGGGCGCGGTGTGGTTGGCGTCGGCGCGGCGGGCATGGCGGCAGCCGGTATTGGTGGTATCGGTCATCGGACAGTTGTGTCGTCATTTCTGGCGACATCCGGTGGTGTTGGCGAAGTCGCTCATCGTGTGCATGAAAGCGATCTACTTTGGTGCGGTGGCTCGCGCGACGGGCGTGCGGGTGGTGCACGGCGGTTGGGCGACGTATCCGGCGACCGCGGCATGGGTGATGCAGCGGTTGTACGAGTTGCCGTACAGTTTCACGGGACATGCACACGACATCTATCTTGACACGACGATGCTGGCGGAGAAGATCCGATCGGCGCAATGGGTAACGACGTGCACCGAACAGAACGCGCAATACCTCGCGCAGTTTGCTAACGGCCATGCCGAGCGCATCATTGTGAATCACCATGGCCTCGACCTGGCGCAGTTCGAAGATCAGTCGCACGTCGCACGTCGCACGTCGCATGAGAACGGTCGTACGTCGGATGGCGCACGTCGTACGACCTGCGACCTGCGCCCTGCGACGGATGTGCCTATCGTGCTCTCCGTCGGCAGTCTGCTGCCGTGCAAGGGATTCGAGGATTTGATCGAGGCGTGTCGTTTGTTGCGAGAGCGAGGTGTGGGATTTCGCTGCGTGATCGCCGGCGGAGGGCCGCTCGAGCAGGAGTTGCGGCGGCGGGTTGCGGCGGCGGGTTTGAATGATGTGGTGACACTGCTCGGTTACGTCAGCCAACAGGAGCTGCTGCCGTGGTACCAACGGGCGTCGGCGTTCGCGCTCTCAGCGGTGAAAGAGATTCACTGGGGTATTCCAAACGTGTTGATCGAATCGCTGGCTGTTGGTGTGCCGGTAATCTGCACTGAGCTGCCCGCAATCCGTGAACTGCTGGGAAATGCGTTGCACGTCGCACGTCGCACGTCGCACGAGAACGGTTGTGCGTCGGATGTCGCAGGAGAATCGTCGCAAGTCGCACGTCGCAAGCTGTGTGATGCACGACCTCCGACCGGCGACCGATCTTCCGCGACCTCCGACCTCCGACCTGCGACCGCTTTTGAAGTGGCGGAATGCGGGCTCATCGTGCCGGAGCGGAATCCGGCGGCGTTGTCGGCGGCGATCGAGCGGTTGCTGACGGATCGGGAGCTGGCGCAGCGGCTCGGGGCGGCGGGCCAGGCCGCGGTGCGTCGTGGATGGGATATCGCCGTCACCGGCCGTCAGTTTCGTGATCTGCTGCTACATCGTGTCTAGGTACTGAGGTCTGCTTGTGCGGCGCGGCGAGGTATTCAGGAGATTGGTAGGTTTGGCAGCATGTGCGTTCAGGTACGTAAGCACATCCACACAAAGTAGTACTGAGGTGTGATGCAGTTAGCAAAGCGGATCTTGCGGGACACGGTGATTGCGGCGGGATACCACGGTCGGTATCGGCACTGGCCATCGCTCGGCGTCCGGATCCTGATGTATCATCGAGTCAACGATGAGCGTCGGGGTGACGATCTCACCGTGTCGACGCGGCGGTTCGCGGAGCATATGGAGGCGTTGGCGGCGAGCGGCTATCGTGTGGTGACGCTCGAAGCGGCCGGTCGGTGGCTGGCAGGCGAGGGGGCGTTGGAGCTGCCGGTGGTGGTGCTGACGTTCGATGATGGCTACGCCGATAATTTCTGGAATGCGTGGCCGGTGTTGCAGCGGTATCGGTTGCCGGCGACGATCTTCGTGGCGACCGGCTTGATCGACAGCGATCGCCGGATGTCGCGCTACATCGGGGGCGGTGCGAGCGATCGGATGATGTCGTGGGTGGAGGTGCGGGAGCTGGCGGCTTCGGGTCTGATCGAGATCGGCGCACATACGGTGAGCCATCGGGAGCTGCCGGGGCTGTCGGAGATGGAGGCGCGTGAGGAGATCGTAGCGTCGAAGCGAACGTTGGAGGAGCGGCTGCAGCGGTCGGCGCCGTCGTTTGTGTATCCTCGAGGGGCGGTGAATGGGGCGGTGCGGGAGTTGGTGGCGCGAGCGGGGTTCGAGACGGCATGCACGGTGCGGGGCGGGATCAATCGACGCGGCATGGATCGGCTGATGCTGTGTCGGACGGGGATCTCGGGGCATGACACGGTGCGTGATTTCTTGATGAAGGCATCAGGAGCGTTTGATTGGATACACGACCTCATATCCTCCAAGTGATCTGGTCGCTGGGGTTGGGCGGGGCGGAGCAGATGGTGATCGCGTTGGCGCGCGGGTTGGATCGTCGGCGGTATCGCGTCAGCATCTGTTGCTTGAACGATGAGGGGGCGTTTGCTGCGGCGCTGGCAGCGGAGGGGATCTCTGTGCTGGCGATGCACAAGCGTCCGAAGCTGGATCTTGGTTTACCGCTGCGTCTGGCGCGCCTGATGCGTCAGCAGCGCGTCGCTGTGGTGCAGACCCATCTCTGGTCATCGAACTTCTGGGGGCGGTTGGCGGCGGCGTTGGCGGGTGTGCCGGTGGTGATCGTCACCGAGCATGGGATTGAGCGATGGCGTGGGAGATGGCATCGGCTGGCGGATCGGATGCTGCGGTGGAAGACGAGTCGTATCGTCTTTGTGTCCGATGTGACGCGTCGGCGAGAGGTGGCACGCGCGCAGCTGCTGATGGAGTGCGCCGAGGCGATCCCGAACGGTATCGACCCGGATCGGTATCGACCGGCGTCGGCCGAAGAGCGGCGGACGTCCAGAGATCGGCTGGGAATCGGCGACGATGAACGCGTGGCGCTGTTCGTCGGACGGTTTGTGCCGGAGAAGGGGCTCGAATATCTCTTGGAGGCGCTCATCGGGGTCGTGGGCGTCGTGAAGCGTTTCCGTCTGATACTGGTCGGTGACGGTCCGTTGAAGGAAGAGCTGCAGCAGAGTGCGGCGCGCTGGAGGGTGTATCAATATGTGCGCTTTGCCGGATTCTGGCCGGAGGTGGCGGACTGGTATGCCGCGGCCGATTGCCTGGTGCTGTCATCGGTGTCGGAGGCGTTTCCCATGACGGTGCTCGAGGCCATGGCATCGGGCGTACCGGTGATCGCTACAGCGGTCGGTGATATTCCTGAAATGCTTGGTCGTAAGTCGGATGTCGCAGGAGAATCGTCGCAAGTCGCACGTCGCAAGCTGTGTGATGCACGACCTCCGACCGGCGACCGATCTTCCGCGACCTCCGACCTCCGACCTGCGACCGCTTTTGAAGTGGCGGAATGCGGGCTCATCGTGCCGCCGGGCAACGCGCTGGCGCTGTCGCGGGCGATCGAGCGGCTGCTGACGGATCGGGCGTTGGCGGAGCGGCTCGGGGCGGCGGGACGCGCGCGCGTGCTTGAGCGGTACACGAGCCAGCAAATGGTCGAGCGGTATGCGCAGTTGTACGATGCGCTGCTTGCGGGGGAGCGGTAAACATGACTGAGGGATTTGCCGAGTCTCATCGGACGGGTGCAACGCAGCGGCCGGCAATAGAGCCGGTCGCATCATCGCCGCGCGCAGGACATCTCTGGAGTGATGCGGAGCGGCTGGTTCCGTGGCTGGGTCTTGTTGCGGTGTTGATCATGTTGATCCACACGGTCAATCTGGCGATGGGGTATCCGAGCTGGTTGTTGCGACGCTTCTTCGATGTGAATGGCGAGGCGAACATCGCCGCATGGTTTTCCAGCATGCTGTTGACGCTGGCGGGACTGGCGGCGTTGGCGTGCGCAGTGCGTTCGCGCGAGCTCGGCGTCGCTCAATATCGCGTGTGGCTGGCGGTGGCGGCGATTGTGTGTTTCATGTCGTGCGACGAGGTGGCGATGATTCATGAGCAGCTGACGCGCGCCGTCCGCGATCGGTGGCTGGGCGGTCGCCTCCCATTGCCGCATGGTAATTGGGTGGCGTTGTTTGGTCCGGGGATCCTGGCCGTGTTTGCATGGGTGGGAATGAAGCTTCGGTGGTGTCTACAGGGATCGTCTGTTGCGGCGTGGCGATTGTTGCTTGGCGCAGCGCTCTTTGTCGGCGGATCGATGGCGTTGGAGTTGGCGCTGAATCTGATGGATGATCATCATGGGTGGTGGCTGGCGCGCGTGCGGACGATGTTGGAGGAAGGATTGGAGATGGCGGGGTCGCTCTGCTTTCTCTCCGGCTTGCTCGCGCATCTGCGCGTATTGGAGAAGGTGGCCAGTGACGGGGCGCGGGTGGCGAGTGAAGGGCGTCGGGAGCAGAGGCAAGTGGTTGGCAATGTGACAGAGGGCAAGAGATGAGGCGTCTTGAAGTAAAAAACAAATGGAGGATGGGGCCACGGGGCGCGAAGCATAGAGCAGAGCTTGGCGCGTCTGTTTCCCGGCTCAAGTCTTCGGCTGCAAGTCATTCCGGCACGGCGGCATTGCTGGAAACGCTCGTCACGCCGTTGGGCGTTGCCGCTGTCATCATCATTGTGCTGCATGTGCTCAACGTGGCGCTCGGGTATCCGAGTTGGCAGCTGGAGCATCTGCTGGATCTCGACGGCGAGGCGAACATCGCCAGTTGGTTCTCCGGTCTGTTGTTGGCAGTGTCAGCATTGGTTGCGTATCTTTGTGCACGGAAGGCGCGACTCGTGGCGCGCGAGCAAGCGTCGTTATGGTGGTGGGTGTCGGTCTTATTGATCTTCATGTCGTGTGACGAGGTAGCGACGCTTCATGAACGGTGCACCGAGGTGATCTTGCACCGTGTGTTTGGTGGGCAGCCACTGTTACGAGCGGCAAACTGGATTGTGGTGCTCGGCCCGTTCGTCATCGGCTGCTTCGCGTGGCTCGGGATGCGGTTGCGCCAGGCGCTGCGCATGTCGCCGGTGGCCGCGCGCCGGATGCTGCTGGGTGTCGCGATCTTTCTCGGTGGCGCTATGGGGGTTGAGTTTCTGCTGAACGGCATCACGTTCGAGACGGCGGTCTGGCTGGTGCATGCGCAGATTGTCATCGAGGAATCGCTGGAGATGGCTGGCGTGCTCTGCTTTCTTTCCGGCTTGCTGGTGCATCTGCAGACGCTTGAGGCTGTGACAAGTGATAAGGGGCAGGTGGTGTGATGGAGTGGGGACATACTAGTGAGCGACAATCAGATGGGGACGATGAATCGGGGACGTGAACCGGGGACAAAGAACGGTGTTGTCTCCGCGCAGTCCGGCCAACCGTCGCGTCCCCAACAGGCCCAGTTGACTGCCGTGTCCCCAAGCAGCGCGGATGGGGCACACGTCCCTGCATCCCACGTCCCACGTCCCACGGTAGTCGTATGCATCATCGACGACCTCGGGCGCGGTGGGGCGCAGCGTCAGCTGGTGGAGTTGGCGCGCGCGATCGATCGTCAACGCTTCGAGCTGCGCGTGGTGGCGTTATCTGATCAGAAGACAATATACTTGGAGACGCTCCGGGCGCTTGGTGTAATGGTAGAGCTGGTGCCGCATCGCGGGACATTTTCGCTCGCCACGCTCGTGCGGCTCCGCCGGTTGCTGCGTTGCTGGCGACCGGCACTGGTGCAGACATGGCTCTTTACCGCTGATTTCTACGGTCGGATCGCCGCGCAGCTGGCGGGTGTGCCTTCGGTGGTCAGCACAGTGCGCAGCCCGGAGCCGGACAAGCCGCGGCATTATGTCTGGGTTGATCGGTGGCTGGCGCGCATCACGGATGTGGTCGTCGCCAACTCGGCCTGCGCGGTTGAGATGTGTCGGCGGCGGGAGCGGGTTCCCGAGCGGAAGCTGCGTGTGGTATATAACGGGATCGACTTGGCGACGTTTGATCCGGCACGGATGAACGGATCCGGGCGCGTGGCGCTTGGCGTGATGTCGTCTGCATGGGTGATCGGCTCGGTCGGTCGGCTCGAGCTGGTGAAGCGGTATGGAGATTTGGTCGAGGCGTTCTGCCGTGTGGCGCCGCGCTATCCGGGGAGTGTGTTGGTGTTGGTTGGCGAAGGGAGTCAACGAGCGCAACTAGAGGAGCGAGCGCGACAGGGCGGCGTGGCGGATCGGGTGCGGCTGGTGGGCGCGGCGCCAGCGGATCGGATCGCGGAGCTGGTGGCGGCGATGGATATCGTGGTGTTGCCATCGGAGTACGAAGGATGTTCCAATACGATCCTCGAAGCGATGGCGATGGGCAAGCCGGTGATCGCAACCGATGTCGGAGGCAACCGTGAACTGCTAGGATCGGTGACAAAGGACCAAGAGCATGTGACATGTGACAAGGGACAGGTGACGGGTCAGCCACCACTGGCTCCCGGTCACCCGTCCCTCGTCCCTCGTCCCTCGTCACCTGTCACGCCTTACGAGATCGTCGACTGTGGCATCCTCGTGCAGAAGGGTGATGTGGACGGATTGGCGGCGGCGATCCTGACGTTGCTGGGTGATCGGGCGATGGCTGGTGCGCTGGGCAGTCGGGGGCGGGCGAGGGTCGAGCGATGCTTCACGACCGCCCGCATGGTGCAAGAGATGACGGCAGTGTACGATGAGCTCTTAGAGCGTGGGAATGGGGCGTGAGGAACAGGCGTGGAAAAGCGGTCGTGACGAGGCGGGCGTGGACAGGTGGGCGTGAAGACCGGATCGTTGCCGCACGGGGGTCTGATCTTACGCCGAGCAGCCCGGTTGCGTGAGAGGTCTGACCCCATTGGTTGGTTGGGACGAAGCGGGAAGAACGGGCAGGGGATTCGTTGCGACGAGGGGTCTGGCACCGCTGGCCTACTGAACGGATTCTGCGTGGGGTGCCTGACCCCATCGGGAAGGCTGGGTTGGAAACGGTAAGGATGGGCAGGGGAACGATATGAAACGTGAATACGTTGTAGCCGGTGTCATTGCGTTGGTGGTCGGTATGGCGATTCCCCTGATGGGGGAGGTGGTGCGGTACGTCGGCAGCGACAGCGACGTCGATATCGATGCCCGTTTCGAGGAGGCGAAGGAGTCGAAGTCCGTCGATTCCGAGATGCGCGAGCTGCAGCGACGGTCGTTCCAGATGCAGCTGGAGCAGATGCGGCTTCAGGCGAGCGGGCAGTCGGGCGGTAATATTCCAGTGTCTGGTTACAGCCGTCCTGCACCCGAAGGTCGGGAGCGGTCGCTGTCTGATGGCCGGAGTCGTTGAGCAAAGTCGTTGCGGGATGTGAGAAACGGGCGTGAGCAGGCAGACGTGAAGATCTGATCGTTGCTGCACGGGGTCTGACCTCACGCCGAGCAGCGCGGCTGCGGTGAGAGGTCTGACCCCAACCGGTTGACTGGGCTGAAGCGGCAAGGATGGGCAGGGGTCTGCTGCGACAGTCGGGTCTGACCCCGAAGGGGTCTGACCCGATCGGTATGATTGAGGTGGAACGGTAAGCAGGGGCAGGGGGAATCGGAGGTCTCATGAAGCGTCAGATGGTGTGGGTCGCAGTGGCGTCGTTGGTGATCGGTGTGCTGGTGTCGCAGACGCCGGGATGGTGGCAGCAGTGGCGCGGCGGCGCCGACGGCGGTGCGGATGCCGGCTTGATCAGCAGCTTTGAGTCGGACGGCGATCTCAAGAAGTGGGAGACGAACGCCGCGCGGATCGAGCGGGCGACCGAGCATGCGACCAGCGGACGCTACGCGGGGAAGGCGACACTCTTCGGCGGCAATCAGATGTGCGCCATTCGGATCGAGGACGGCTTCGAGCGGCGTCAGGCGCCACACGACTGGCGGCGGTATGAGCGGATTGAGTGGAAGATGTTTAGCACGGCGTCGCAGCCGGAGCGGCTGATCCTGCAGCTCAAGGACGAGGATGGTCGTCGCTTCAAGAAGGATATCTGGCTCAAGCCGAACGCGGAGACGGTTGCGCGCGTCTTTCTCGACACGATCGGCGGCTCGGTCGGCCTCGGTAAGATCGATCAATTCAGCCTCTTCCGCTGGGAACCCGAGGGCGATCTGACCTTCTATATCGACGACATCCGGTTGCTTGGCAAGGGGCAGGAGGCACCGAGCGAGCCGGCGGCTGATGCAGTTGGCGGCAAGGCGGCGAAGCCAGCGGCGGCGCAGTCGTCGGCGTTCACCGGGTCGCTGGGAATGTTCGAGCGCGATCAGGAGCTCGACGCGTGGATGCCGGTGGGGGCGGTGGCGACGCGCGCGATGGAGCATGCGACGCAGGGACGTTCTTCGCTGAAGCTGCTGCTGCGCGGCGGCGAGGGGATGTCCGGCGTGAAGATGGAAGATCTTCCGCGTGGGGGGAACGATTGGTCGCGGTACCAGGTGCTGGCGATCGATGGTTTCAACGCCACCGACGAGCAGCAGCGGTTGCTGGTGGAACTCAAGGATACCGATGGGAAGCGCTTTAAGCACGAACTCTTCTTGGCGCCGCAGCAGGCGCAGACCATGCAGGTGTCGCTCACGGCGGTGGAGCAGGCGCTCGATCTGGGGCAGATCGCACAGGTGGCGATCTACGCCTGGGATCAGTCGGATGACGCCGTGATCTTCCTCGACAACATCCGGGTGGCGAAGGCGGGCGAGGTGGCGGCGGCGAGCGTGGGGGGCGGCGAGGTGGATGCTGCGACACCGGCAACGGCCACCACGGCTACGGCGGCAGGCAGCGCGCGGAAGCTGGCGCGCGTGCCGGGGTTTGACACGCGGCCGGAGCGGTGGACGGCGACGGAGTCGGGCGATCCGTCGAACGCATTTATCCGCGTGCCGATCTCGATCGACGAGCAGGCGGGATTTGACGCGACGGCGTGGCCGTCAAGCGGCGGCGTGCCGTTCCCGCGCGGGACGCTGCGGTCGGAGACACCGCTGCGGTTGCGGACGGCCGACGGGGCGGAGCTGCCGGTGCAGACGCGGCCGCTGGCGCGGTGGGATGACGGGAGTATCAAGTGGCTGTTGGTGGATACGCAGAGCGCCGCGCAGGCCGGGACGCGGCTGGCCGCCGTTCTCGATTACGGCGGGGCAGTGACATCGCCACCGGTCGCCGCATCGCTGCAGGTGGAGGAGACGCCGGAGGCGGTCGTGGTGACGACCGGGCCGGTGCGCTTGCGCATCAGCCGCACGCGCGCGACGCTCTTCGATGCCGTCTGGCTCGATCGCAACGGCGACGGCACTTTTGCCGATGATGAACGGTTGGCCGGTGGCGGCGATCTAACGATGCAGCATGCGGGCGTGGTCTATCGCGCCAGCCGCGACGCGCAGACGTACCGCGTGAGCGTGGAGGAGCAGGGACCGTTGCGGTCGGTGATTCGCTGCAGCGGGTGGTTCCGCGATGAGTCGGGCAACGGCTTCGGCCAGTTCATCGTGCGCATCCACGCCTTCCGCGGCAAGCCGTTTGTGAAGCTGGAACATACCTTCATCTACACCGGCTATCCGGAGAACAAATACCACTTTGTCTACGAGGATAAGACGCTGCCGCCGAATGAGACGATCCAGGATATCGCGCTGGAGCTGCCGGTGAGCATCGGTGCGACGGACGGAGCGACGTGCGCGTTCGGCGATGTGAAGGGGGTGTATCAGGGCGCGTGGAAGGAGCCGGTGGAGCTGTGGCAGTTGGATCACAATCGTTTCAGCGTGATGACCGTGGCTGGCGAGGCGGCGAGCGGCGAACGGTTGCTCGGGTGGCTCGATGTCAGCAGCCCGACGGGCGGTGTCACGGTGGCGCTGCGCGACTGCTGGCAGCAGTTTCCCAAGGCGTTCGAGGCCGATCCGCAGCGGTCGACGATCACCGTGCGGCTGTGGCCGCAGCGCTCGGGCGAACTGGATCTGAAGACGACGGCGGAGGCGTACGGGCCCGACGCGGTGGCGCGCGGCAGCGCCTTCGGACTGGCCAAGACACATGAGATGTACTGGTATTTTCACGTTGGGTCGGTCAAGGAGGCGGGCGTCGAGACGTTTGTTCGGAAGGTACAGGAGCCATCGCTGGTGCGGGCGTTGCCGGAGTGGGTGGCCGACAGCCGCGCGCTCGGCTGGCTGCATCCGTATGACAAGGCGGCGCGGACGGAGGAGGGTTTCATGGATACTCTCTTCGACTGGGCGCGCCGTCAGCCGGAGACCTACCACTGGTACGGCATGATCGACTACGGCGATACGTTGAGCTGGTATCGCGATCATGAGGAGGACGGCACCGCGTATCCGACGCTCGACTGGTATCCGGTGGGACGCTGGGGTTGGTATAACTGCGAGGTGACGGGGACGCATACGGGGGCGTTGCTGCAGTATGTGCGCACCGGTCAGTGGTCGTACTTTCAGTTCGGCGACGACACGGCGCGGCACATTCAGGATATCGATACCTGTCACTACAACACGGTGGCGAGCGACCCGCGTTTGCGCGACGTCATCAGTGATGAGTACAGCAAGCCGGGCTCGATGCACCGGCATAACGCCAACCATTGGGGCGACCGTAACGAAGAGACGTCGCATACCAATATCGCGGGGCTGACACTCTACTACTATCTGACCGGTTCGTGGCGGACGCTCGACGTGCTGCAGGAGGTGGGGGAGTTTATGGCGTTGGAGCCGATCACCTACTCGCAGCATCCCGATATCGCGCCGCAGCGGAGCATCGCGAATCTCCTTTGGAGCGAGGCGTTACTCTACGAGGTGACGGGCGATCAGGCGCATCTGGAGCGGGCGCGGAAGTGGGCGCATTTCTTCGCCGATCAGCAGCAGCCCAACGGCAGCTGGGGAGAAGACTATGATCCAACGACGCGGTCGTGGCGTGGCGGGTCGCAGACGCTCTACACCACGCAGTACACGCTGCCAGCGCTGATCACCTATCATCGGTTGACCGGCGATCCGCGCGTCGTAGAGACGATCATCAAGTCTACCGACCTCATGGCAGGGGAGCCGTACCTGCCGATGTACCATGCGTTCAGCTATGCGTACGAGTTGACGGGCGAGCTTCGCTACCGACGTGTGGCGGCGGAGCGGTTCAAGGCGGCGGCGGAGTCGCAGCGGCTCGGTATGGATCCGATGGAGCGGGGTATGATCTTCCAGAAGCCGATCTATCATCGGCCGAACATGTTTCTTTACAGCTTGCCGTATGGTGTCGGGTTGTTGGCGGCGAGCGACACGCAGTTGCAGCAGTGGGCGCGTGACAGCGCCAATGACGTGAAGCGTGAAGCGTTGAGCGTGAAGCGTGACATGCAAGGCAGCGGGGTATTGGACGCTTCACGAACGACGAACGACGCTTCACGTGTGTACCGGATCGGCGTAGCATCGTCGCTGGTGAAGGTGTTCCGCGAGCCGGATCGATTCCCCGGGGCATGGGAGCCGCCGGCCATTACGCTCTCGGCCGCTCAGGGGGAGTATGAGAGCGCGCAGCTGGTGCTGCACAGTGAGTCGGTGCCGCTCAAAGGTGTGACGCTGTCGGTCGTGTCGCTCAAGCATGTGGCGGGGTTGGAGGAAATGCCATCGAGCGCGGTGACGCTTCGGACGGTCGGCTATGTGCGGACGCAGCAGCCGGATTACGAGGTGAGCCATGTCGGCTGGTGGCCCGATCCGTTAAAGGTGGAGCGGTCGTTGACGGTCACGCCGGGGGAGCTGGCGCCTGTCTGGGTGACGGTGTGTGTGGAGCCGGAGACGCTGCCTGGTGAGTACCGTGGGGCGGTCGAGGTGGCGGTCGATGGGCAGCCGATGCGGCGGGTGCCGCTCATCGTGCGCGTGCGCAACTTCACGCTGCCACGGCGTGGGCATTTGGCGACGGCGTTTGACTTCTACTCGGCGCGGCTGGAGAAGGCGTACCGCGAGTTTTATCCGGAGTATTACCGGTCGTGGCGGGCGAATCTGCCGGAGTTGGAGGATCGGTTCTATCATCGCATGCTGCACTATCGGCTCTCGCCGGTGCTGAATTTTGATCCGACCTCGACGTTGAAGGCGGATCGGGTGCGTGGTTATCTGGAAGGGGGGTTGAACGCGATGTCCGTGGGCTCGCGCGGTGGCAGTTTCGATAATGAGTGGCCGACCGACGAGCTGTCGCTCAACGGGTTGATTCCGACGTATCAGGGGATCGGCGCGGCGTTGCGGGGGCGGGGATGGATGAATCTGTCGTACGTCTACGCGTATGACGAGCCGCCGTTTGGCAAGTCGCACGTGACGCAGGTGACGTCGATGCTGCATCATGCGGAGCCGGAGTTACGGACGCTGGTGACGTTGCGGGAGATGCCGGATCCGCGCGAGTGGATGCCGGAGCATCTGGAGTGGCTCAAGCCGATCGACATCGTGTGCGCGCGCAATGCGACGCTGACGCCGCAGCAGGTGGAGGCGTTGCGCGGGCTTGGCAAAGAGGTATGGCTCTACGTGTCGGGACCGGCGCCGCCGTACCCAACGTTGGTGATCGACTATCCGTCGATCGCGTACCGGGTGCTGCCGTGGATGTGTTGGAAGTATCGGGTGGAGGGGTTGCTCTATTGGTGCGTCAACTTTTGGCGGACTGATCCGTGGGTGGAGCCGATGAACACCGAGTGGCGGCAGAACGGTAACGGCGCGCTCTTCTATCCGGGGCCCGATGGGCCGGTCGATTCGATCCGGCTGGAGGTGTTGCGGGATGGGCTGGAGGATTACGAGTATCTCTGGTTGCTGCGCGGGATGGTCGCGGAGGCGGAGCGCGGGGCAGGCGCGGGTGCCGGGAGCGTGCCGGCGGAGCTGCTAGAGCGCGCCAAGCGGCTGGTTATGGTGGAGGAGGCGTTGGTAGCGGATTTTGGGACGTATACGCAGGATCCAAGGGTGATGATGGCGCGACGCGAGGCGATCGCCGAGATGATTGAAGCGTTGATCGAGCAGCGCGCGAGACCATCGACGGCGGCAGCAGAGGTTGAGGTGTCGGCCTCGGCTTCGGGGGAGCGATAGAGCTCCTCACGAAATCCCCATAGGGATCGCGCTGGGCGCAATGGCGAGCAGCGCAAGGAGCGAGAAGGAGGCATACTGATGAACAGAAGTATGGTGACGACGAGCGACGAAGCGATGCGACGCCAGTCCGCCCAGCCCTGCGGGTTGCGGCGCCAGCCGGGCAGCTCCGGCGTTGCTCCTCCTCGACGTACCGCGGTGGGTACGCCATCGTCGTCACGCCTTGGATCTGCCCGGCTGGCGCTCGCAACGCGACCCTGTCGGGATTTTGTGAGGAGCTCATCATGCTAACGGTGGCAACGGCGAAGCTGCTGTTCATCGCGGGCAATGTGGCGATGATCGGTTTCAGTCTGGTCTGGGCGCTCGCGACGCGCTGGGCGGGATTTCTGCGGCTGGCGTTTGCGGTGGTATTGCTGGAGCTGGGGGTGTATGTCTACGCGTTTCATGTGGAGCCGAACTGGCTGCAGGTCCGGCATGTGGAGATCGATGATGCGGCGCTCGCCAAGATCTGCCGTGGGCTGACGATCGTGCAGATCTCCGATCTGCATGTGGATGAGGTCGGGCGGCGCGAGCGTCAACTGCCGGACATGGTGAATCAACTGCATCCGGACATGGTCTTGATCACCGGTGATTTCATCAGCTCGATCGTGGGCGTCAAGGGGGTGAAGGCGCTGGTGTCGCAGCTGAAGGCGCCGATGGGTGTGTGGGGGGTGTTGGGGAATACTGATCATATCTTTGTCGATGGTGATGCATTGACGAAGGAGCTGGAGGCGGCCGGGATGCAGATCCTCACCAACGAGGCGCAGTATGTACGCACCGAGGGCGGCGGGTTCTATCTGGTGGGGGTGGACGATCCGGTGATGGGGCATGATCGGTTGGAGCGAGCATGGGTCGATGTGCCGGTTGGGATGCCGTCGATCCTGCTGGCGCATGGGCCGGATATCATCACCAAGCCGTTGGCGCGCCGGGCGTCGTTGGTGCTGGCGGGGCATACGCACGGCGGGCAGCTGGGGGTTCCGATCGTTCGACAGCTATCGGATTATGCCGATCGGTCGCCGTACATGGCCGGACGGTTTCATGTGGATGACACACAGTTGTATGTCAACCAGGGCATCGGGATGAAGACGCGGATGTTCCGGTTCCTCTGCCGTCCGGAGATCACGGTGTTCCAGTTTCGAGCACCGGTGCGGTTGCCGGTGAAGCGGGCGATACGTTAGCGGGTGCGTGTGGTGAGGACGATGCGGGTGCCGATCCTGTTGTATCATGTTGTTGGTGCGGCGGCGGAGGGGACGCCGGAGGCATTCTATGCGGTGGCGCGCGCGGCGTTCGCGGAGCAGATGGCATATCTGGCGCAACGCGGCTGTCACGCCGTGTCGTTGGAAGCGTTGGCGGATTGGGTGGCGGGACGCGGGGCGTTGCCGGAGAGGGCGGTGGCGATCACATTTGACGATGGTGATGTGACGCAGAGCGGCGTGGCGGTACCGATGCTGCAGGAGCACGGGTTTCAGGCGACATTCTTCGTCACGGCGGCGCGGGTGGGGCAGCCCGGTATGATGGGGTGGGACGATGTGCGGCATGTGGAGACGGCCGGGATGGTGGTTGGGTCGCATGGGCTGACGCATCGGTTGCTGACGGAGCTGACGGTGGACGAGGTGCGTCGGGAGCTGATGGAGTCGAAGCGGTTGCTGGAGGTTCATCTGACGCGTCCGGTACAGTGGTTCGCGTTCCCGGGTGGCGCTTGGTCTGACGGGATGTCGCCGCTCGTTGCGGAGGCCGGCTACCGTGGCGCGGTGACGTCTGACATCGGGTATGTGATGCGCGGTGATGCCGATCGATGGTGGCCGCGGTGTGTGATGCGGAGTGCTGACGGGGTATCGCGGCTGGCAACGCTGCTGGATGCGCCGTCGTGGTTTCTGTGGCGGGAGCGGATGGGGCAGCGGGCACTGCGGGTCGCGCGTCGTATGATCGGGATGCAACGGTACGAAGCGTTGAAACGACGTCTGGTGCGGCGGAGTCATTCGTGATTGCGCGCGTGGTGTTCTGGGGATCGCTCGGACTGCTGGTGTACGCGTATCTGCTCTATCCAGTGCTGGCTGGGATTTTCGGAACGGTACTGGCGCGTCGGGTCCGGCGCGATGGTGTGTCGCCGATGGTGTCGCTGCTGATCCCGGCGTATAACGAGGAGGAGGTCCTGCCGGCGAAGTTGACGAACAGTCTGTCGCTCGAGTATCCGAAGGATCGACTCGAGGTAGTGGTGGCGAGTGACGGCTCGACGGACCGGACATGTGCGGTCGCCGCGTCGTTTGCGGATCGCGGTGTGAGGTTGCTGGCGTTCCCGGAGCGTGGCGGCAAGGCGGCGTTGTTGAACCGGGCGGTGCCACAGTTGCTCGGGGAGGTTGTGGTCTTCACCGATGCTTCATGCCTGCTCGATCGGCGTGCGTTGCGTCGGCTCGTGTCGAACTTTGCCGATCCGGTGGTTGGGGCTGTGTGCGGTCGCTATCGATTCGTCGCCAAGACATCTTCCGGTCGCTCGGGCGGCGAGGGGGCTTACTGGCAGTTTGAAGCATGGTTGAAGCGCATGGAAGGAGCGCTCAGCTCGATCTTGGGAGCGCATGGTGCGCTCTATGCGATTCGCCGATTTCTCTTTCAGCCGTTGCCGGACGGGGCGATCAACGATGATTATCTCATTCCGATGCGGGTGGTGGAGCAAGGGTATCGTGCGATATACGACGAGTCGGCTGTGGCGGAAGAGCTGACCGACGCAACCACGCGTGGGGAGTTGTCACGTCGGACGCGCATTACCGTCGGGAACTACCAGCAGACGATCTGGCTGTGGCGATTGCTCAATCCGTTCCGTGGGTGGATCGCGTGGCAATTTTTCTCGCACAAGGTGCTCAGGACGTTAACGCCAGTCTTCTTGATCGCGTTGCTTGGCAGCAGTGTCGCGTTGATGCAAGAGCCGTTGTACGCTGCTGTGTTCGCTGCGCAGGGGATCTTCTACGGTATGGCGATTGTGGGGGCGCAGTGCGAACAGCGTGGTCGGCCGATCGGCTTGTTTATGGTGCCGTTCTATTTCTCACTGGCTAATCTTGCAGCGCTCCTGGGGTTGCTCAAATTCCTCCTCCGTGCCCAACGGCCTGCTTGGGAAAAAGTCCGCTGATACATTTCGCTGTGCCGATGTATGCTTAAGTACGCTCATCGAGCTCATCAAGGTGTCTTTAAACGCAAGCTATAGCTGTTCATCGAGTTAGGCGTTGACCATCCCAGCAGTTTTTTGGTCCCTCATTCCTAGCGGCTGCCTGTCATGCTACACTTTTTGTAACGATAAAAGAATCTAACAGCATATGAACTTAAGACACCACTTACATCTTTTGATGTTCTACCGCGGTCTTGCGGTCGGCATGGCCTTACTCCTTTGCCTGCCGCCGACGGACGTACTGGCGGCCTCTGCCAGTCGCTCCATCTTTGCCACGAAGAAGGCCTCGTATGATGCCGTCCAGCAACGCAATCTCCGGGAGCTCGATGCCAAGCAGGGGATGCTGGGCAAAGAGAAACCGTCCACCGACCACCGTCTACAGTCCACCGCAACAGCTCAACCTCTGAGCCTAGCCGGTCTTGAAGATCTCTCGGCGATTAACATTCCACCGGAAGATGGACAGGTTCTGGAGGTCTGGTCGCCACCCGACAGGGGGGGGCAGACCGCCAGCCCGACCGTCGTCCTGCTCCAAGACCTTCACACTCAACCTGACGCGCAGTTAGCGGAAGGCCGCATCCTCCAGCATCTCCACAAAACCTACAACCTGCAGCTCGTGGCGTCTGAAGGTGCCACCGGCCCGTTTCAATTGGATTTCTTCCAGCAGTTTCCCAAGGACAAAGCGCTCCGCACTCTTATCGCCAAGACGTTCCTGACCGCCGGGGAGATGACAGGTCACGAATACCAAGCGATCACCGAGCAACTGCCGATTCACATCTACGGCGTGGAAGAGCCGCAGCTCTACGCCGACCATGGCGAGGTCTTCAAACAGATCTTGGATATTGCGCCTGCGGCACAGCACGCCATCACGCAGTGGCAGCAGGCGCTCGATGCTTTGAAACCCCAGCTCTATCCCAAACCCCTGCAAGCGTTCCTTCAACAGACCGAGGCCTTCCAGCGTGGCGATCTTGCGTTGCCGGACTATGTGCGCCAGCTGGCCAGCCTCGCTGAACAGCAGGGAGTGGTTCTGGAAGTACTAGTGCCTAATCTTGGACGGTTGCAGCAAGTGCAGCAGCTGGAAGAGTCGATCAATCGCCAACAAGTGGAAGCCGAGCTCCAGCGGTTGCTGCCCGCGCTGGCAGCGCAGCTCCAGCAGGATGCATCCGTCCAGCTCCGAGCGGAGGTGGACACGCTCACCAGTCAGTTTCAGCAGCAAGCTATCGCCCCAACCTACTTTTATCCCAAGCTTGTGGAGGTTGCCCGGCACGCGACGCTTGACCTGTCCGTGTATCCGGCGCTGACGGCCTTTACGGATTATCTCCAACTCACCCAAGCGGTGCAGAGCCATCGGATCGTGCCAGAGCTGGAGCAACTGGAGTGGGTATTGACCGAGCGGTTGGCGGGGACTGAAGAGGCGAAGACCTTAGCCACGCTCTCCCGTCACGCCCACTTGCTCCAAGAGCTTTTCAGCCTCAAGTTCACACCGGATCAGGTGGCGTACTACCAAGCGCATCGACAGGAATTCATGCCGCAGGCGTTCCAGGTGTTCTTGGAGCGGTACCACGTGAGCCTTGCGACTGACACCACACCCTCGGTAGGGGCTCACTTGCCATTGGTAGAGCGCTTCTACGCGTTGGCGCATGCACGAGACAGCGCTTTGGTCGAGCACACGCTGCAGTGGCTACAAGAGCGACCAACAGCCAGAGCTAGGAGTGAGAAACCGGATGCCGTTCTCCTCATCGCCGGCGGCTTCCACACACCTGGGGTGACAGCGCTTCTGCGCGAACGAGAGATCCCGTATGTGGTGGTGAGTCTGACTGCCGCAGGAGAGCTGGATGAGGAGTTGTATCACCGCCTTGTACGTGGTGAGACGATGCCGTTGGAGGAGAAGGTTCATCTTGCGCACCATTTGCATAACAGCGAAACCTTTCTTCCGGCTATTGCACTAGGCACGGCGCCAGCCAACTACGCTCAGAAGCAAAAGGAAGCTCAGGCGATTGCGATTGAGGAGGGGTTCTCGGAGCCGCAGGAGGCGGTGATTGAAACAGCGGTTGAGCATGCGGCTGCGGAGTATGCCAAAACTGGCGAGGCCACATCACCAGCCACTGTAGCTCAAGATCAGAAGTTTCAGGCGATGCGGCAAGCGACGCAGGATGCCGATCCGACAGTCATCGCTGCCAAAGCTGCTGAAGTTGCCAAGGCACATGGGAGTGCCTTTGCCCAGTGGCTCCAGCAGCACTGGAAGGTGCTGGCCATCGCTGTGCCAGCGCTGGTACTGACGGTGTTGTTTGCTCCGGAACTGGTTGAGCTGGCTAGTAAGAAGGCAGAGGTTGCAGGATTGGGCGTGAGTGGAGCGATGACGTTTGGTGTAGGGGTTGGGCAACAGTCGAAGGATACAACGACCGGTAGCCGCTCCGATGTGACGGCCGCGCAGCAGGCGCTGGCCGATTTCGTGGGTTGGTTAGAACCGAAAGGTGATAAACGATTGTTGCAGGAATCGATGCAGCCGTCCGGATTGCTGGAGGCGCTGCGGATTCTCCAGGGAGCGAAAGATCGATCCTATCTTGATCGGTTGATTGATCGATTGGAGACCGAGTGCCATTACTACGTAGACACTCCGATTCGGGATAGCAATGGTCGTCGGCTCGTGCCGAGCAACCTGCGGCGACTCGTATACGCCTTAGCGGTGGCGTTAGACTATAGCCGTGACTTGCCGATGTACATTCATGAGGGAGGATCGGTATTCATCGGTCACAACGCTGCTTTGGGACGAGGAGAGCAGCCAGCGTTGGGCAGTGGTGAGACGGAGCGTCTTCGGGAGCTCCTCAGGAACTTTCATGATGGCGCTGATCCTGAAACCGTGCGTGTGCAATTGGAGCAGTCTCTTCAAGTGATGTCGCATGACGACGCTTCGACTGCGATGCAGGCGTTATGCGATTGGTCATGGGAGGTGCTCCAGTTGACGCCTGACTGTCCCGTACCGGCTGCTGACAATCAGTTGGCTGGGGGGGTTCTTGATTGGATGCAAGCGATGTACAAGCGGGGTGGGATGTTCTTGGTAGATCGCGGAAATAACGTGCTGGAGGTGACATCGAAAGACCCACTTGCCGAAGACGACAAAGCGTTTCGAGCATATAACGGTCCGTTTGTCCGAATGGACTGGTACGCAGCGCAGGGTGTCCATAACGCCGGAGCCCCAGTGTTCTTCCATACTCTGGGAAGAGAGAAAGGTTACCCCCATGGTGCGTTGAGCGTGTTGTGGGTTGTGCAGTGTGTCCCAAGTAACAGGATGCTGGTATTGGTGGGAGGGCACAGGCTCAGCAGGGGGGATAAGTCGGAGTTGGGTCCTAGCGGGGGATTTGATTACGGTGCGGCAAGTCCTGCTGAAGCACTGGACAGGGAGTGGGGTGGAGAGCTTGGAGATGTATTTGATGAGATGCCCAAGATCAACCGGGCGGTGGTACTGAAAACACAACCGGGAGGTTCTACAAACGTCGGCTATACCTACTGCGCGTTTTCAACACTATCGGATGAGGCAGTGACGAGGACTATACAACGCGCAGGTACTGCTGCTCAGTCTGTTGAGGGAGGAATCTACATACCGGTCGGCAGCGGCGAGGTGGCAGGCGTTCGCGTGCTCGACACGGATTCTGTGGTGCAATCGGTCAATAACATGCCGGAATTTTGGGCGAGGACGGATCTTGTTCGTGCCGTCCTTCAGTTAGTGCCAGACACCGGTTCTCGAAAGCCGTTCATCGGAGAAAGTGTGTTTGATGCAGAGGTAGGAGTCTTGGTGGTTGACGCGGGCAGGCTGCGCATTATTACACCTCGGACGCCGGATATCTCGCGAGAAGATTTGCTCGCAAGAGCCGATCGCCCCATCATCGCGTCGGAAGCCGAAGCGACTGCTGTGAGTGGTGCGGCTAGCGAACCGACGAGAACAGATTCGATCACGGATCAGCTTCAAACAACAACCACTAGCTTTGTGGCCCAACGTTCCGATAGGCGTTTGGAGCCGGTGCGTCCTGAGGATGATGCGGATTTAGTGATCCTTGCCACGTCCCGCATCGATACAGTGAAGGATTACATCGGCTTTGTGGAAGCCGTTGCGCTCGTGAGAGCGGAATTGGACCGGCAAGGTCAGACCGTCACCGTGGAGATTCACGGGGCTTCGGCAGAAGGGCCATCACAGCAAGCGTACGCTGAACGGGTTCGCGCCAGGGTCAAGGAGCTGGGGCTTGAGGGTGTCGTGACCTTCTATGGACGCTACGAGCGAAACGAATTGGGGCAAATTTTTAACAAACATGACCGTAACCATGTTGCCGTCGTATACATGTTATCCAGTTTCAGTGAAGGCTTTGGATGGGCTGTATTAGAGGCGATGCGATATGGCGTCCCGGTGGTGATGCCGAATCTTGATGTGGCGAAGGAGTTGATGGGAGGGAGCGAGGCAGGCATTGTGGTTGAAGCTGGCGGTCAGGATCCCGCGAAGGCAGAACAGTTAGCTCAAGCAATACTCAAGCTCTTCGGGGATCCGGCACTGCGGAAGCGATACGGTGAACAGGGCATCAAGATCGCCGAGCAGTACTCCTGGCGAAAGATGGTTGAGGAGTATCTGGCAGCCTTTAACAGGTTCGTGCGAAACCAGCGCTTGGGAGGGTTCCGATTAGTGGTGGTGGGTACGGGGGCATGTCCGTACCGGATTGGCGGCATCGGCTCGTTTGAAGCTGGCTTGTTTAAGGGAATTCGCACGTTGTCTCAATCAGGAGACATTGATCCTGTCGATATCCGCGTAGTGGCAACGACCTATGATCCCCAGCAGCCGCTGGCGCGATTCAAAGATGTTCTGTCTTCCGTGGAGTTTGTTCCGCTTGTCACACGCGCACCTTCTAATGATTCGGATGCGTCTCCACCGGTTCCGGAAGCAGCTTACCAGGAGTTTCGCCGGGCGTTTACCGGGTTCGTCGGGGCGATGCGTCGTATCGATCCGAATCGACGTGTGCAGCTGCAAGGATTAGACAGGGAAGGAACAGAAGAGCTCTATGCGATGTGGGAGCTGTTTCGCAAATATGGATACGAACCGCTGGTTGAGTCTCCGAAGACGGATATCTTGTTACAAGAGCTCTTTCCGGAGTTGGATGCCAAGGGGCTAGATATGGTTCGGCATTTCCTCTTCTATTATCCCAACTTGCGATGTCTTAACGCTTCGATGCTGGCTGAGTCTGGAGACGTCCTCTACGCCGATGAATTTCTCAGCAGCGCCTTCGTCGGCGTCACATCCAAGCTTGAAGCAGAGAATCGAGGAGTCCAGGTACCATTCATTGTGGGTCAGCATGGATTTCAGATCGAGGAGTTGTTTAGGCGGATGGCCTCACCAGGAAGCGGATATTTTGATACCGCACCGGAGGCGATCCAAACGATCGTTCGCCAGTATCTGTTATTGACGGTAAAGATCGTGCTCTTTCATGCGGATGAGGTCATTGTGATTAGCGAAGCGCTCCGGCAGTGGAGTATCGATCGATTGGGTGTACCTCCTGATCGGATACGGGTTATCCGATACGGTCTCAACGACGAGGATCTTTCTACTGTAGCTTCGAGTACAGTAGCGACGAGTAGTGCAGGTCAGAGTACGAAGACGCTTCAAGTGCTGCCTGTTGATAGAAGACAGGAGCAATACGAGCCAGCCGCATTAGAGAAGGCGATAGAGCTTAACACCAGTGATCAACCGATTCCCGCACGGTTCTTATCATCGGATAGCATCTTGTTCGTATTAGCAGGTGGGCAGGGAGTGAGACTCGGTGCCACCGAAGAGCGTCCCAAGCCAGTATGGGCGGTCGCTGGCAAACCGATGATTTGTCGGATCACCGATGCAGCTGAAGCCGCAGCTCTGCCTACGGTCGTCACCGGCGGGTTTGGCGTTCAGGCAGTGCAGGAGGTATTGGGAGGCCGCGACGTGCATATCTTGACCATGTACGCAGATCCATCGGCGCAGATGGTCGAGGCCATGCGTTTGCTGAAAGGTTACAAGGGGAACATCATCATCGTGGCTGGCGATATGCCTGCTATCACTCCTGGGTTGTTACGCAAACTGCGTGCTCAATCGGGAGCCGCTGCTATTGCGACGTTCGTGGTGGATGATCCAAGCGGGTATAGCAGAATTCTGCGTGATCGAGAGGGCCGCTTGGCTCGTATCCTGGTTCCAGGCCAAGTTGAACTGCTTCAGCGTACTGCTGGGTCTATTACGTTGCGTGATGGAACCGTCTGTACGGCAGAGAACATTGTCAAGATTCACGAAGTGTTCAATATTTGTCACGTGTTTAACGCAGAAGTGGTGTTGCCGTTGCTCGAGAATGAACAGTTACTGTGGGACCCGGAGATCCAAACGATATCAGTGGCGCACTTGGTCAATCAGATGGTTGAGAGGGGGCTGCGTGTTGAGGTGGTACCGGAGACAGTACCGGGTGAGCTCAAGGGTGTCAACACGCCAGAACAGCTCGAACAAATGGATCGATATCTCAAAGACAGGTCGCAGATATCAACCGATGATAAGGCTACCTTGCAGCCCGAATCGTTACTCCGTGGACAGCAAGAGGATTTGGGTAGTTTGCCGGTCTCTGAATGGGGAGCGGATGCGATCGTGGAGGAAGATGCGGAGTTGCAGGAAGCCGTCGATAGCTTAGCGGAGTGGCAGCAGGAAGAGGTAGGCGATCAGACTGTGATTGTTGGAAATGACAGTCAAACCTCGATCACGGGAGATGTGCAGGGGTTGAGAATTTGGATGGATCGCCGCGATGGGACGATCTATATTACCCGGGCGTTTTACAACACGCCGCGGGGCAAAGATGCATTGCAGCATGACAAGGAGGAGCGCCGACGGTGGCGAGCGAGCGGGGCTCCTCGCGAAGAGACGGAAGAGGCCACGTTGCAACGGCACGCAGCTATCGTAGTAGATCAACTCGCGGAGATCGGTATCCAAGATGCAACGGGCGTTAAGCAGGCCGCGTATGACGACGCCGCGGCGCGTCAGTTGCTGATCGGCGGTCTGGCGGAACGAGACGATGCCCGACATTCGCAGCCGGAACGACTGAGGGTGTCGGTGCCCGAGGACTTGGACGCAATCGACATACCTCGTGCGACGACCAGCGAGCGGGAAGCGGATGTAGCAGATCAGGTCAACCCACCGTCGAAGCTATCTCAAGGCGGTTCGCCCACGCAACCTGTGACTATGATATCCGTTGGTGTTCCGCTGGGAGTGTCGGCTGCTGCCACAGGTGGCCAGGCGTATCAGCCAGCAACTTTCATCGGCATGAATGTCGATGCTCTCGCCACGCAACTTAGCCAACTGACCGATACCGTGTACATCGTCGAGGCGAGCCGAGCCCAGCAGGAGCAGCAGTTGGTGGAGTTTCTGCACGGGGTCACATCTAATCCCGAGAATGTCCGGATCCTCTCGGCTGACAAGATCAACACCGAGTATGTGCAAGATCTTCTAAAGAGCCGCGGTGTCTTCATCATTGCCAATCGCGAGGATGTGGAAAGCCGAGTGCAGTCCGAATTGCTGAATCTGTTGCTGTTGGATCTCACGGGTCTGAGCGGGATCTTCAGTGGCGGCGAGCTGATGAAAATCCTTCTGCTCAAGTCAAATCTCAATTCCCTCAAGGATATTGAGGCCACGCAGCGCGCCGCCCGAATGGTGTAATGGTTCTCCAGCGTTTTCGAACGATCTCTGAGTTCTATCGTTGGTTGGCAGAGGTAGCGCACCACGACGGTGGAGATAGAATGCAACGAGCCCTTGATCCAGCTCGCGGTATGCGTTAGTCGCGGCCCTACCACCCTAGCTGCCGATCGAGACTGCGATACTGAATCGCCTCCGTCTCCACCAAGTCCGCAGTCGTCCGCGCGACCTTCAGGATCTTGTCGCTGGCGCAAGCGTGGATGGGGTTCAAGTATCGGGTGAAGATGCTGTTTCGGTTCAAGATTCTTGTATCCTGTTGGGAATTCTACGGTTGCTGGCACGTCTTCGTGGTGTCGATGGTCCTGCTCGTGTTGATTTTTATAGTCATCCAATTGTGTATATAACATGTTGTAGTTAAACGGGAAACGATGCCCACATGTCTTATGTCATATGTAGTGATCTGTTTGGACAGAGTGCTGGAGTTAATGGGAATAATCGAGTTTTTAAATATTACATGTAACTATGTAAACAAATGAGTTATGTATAAAATACATCCTTGGCATCTAATCTGCTTGTATTGATGGTGCCCATGTCGATATTCGACATATCAATCTCAAACAACGAGAGATCAAGAATGATGAGCGTGGAAAAATTGATCAATCAGAGTTTCGGTTTCAGCTTCAACGTGAAAGAGTATTTCCTATTGATTATGCAGAATATTTGGGGTGTTGTTCGTTCGTGGGCTCGAGACTGGCTCAAGCGAGCGCTGGATGTTGTGTTTGCGCTGGTTGGCTTGGTCTTGGTGGCGCCTCTATTTCTGGTCATTGCTATTGCGATCAAGCTCGATTCGCGCGGGTCGGTCTTCTACCACCAGGAACGGGTCGGGCAGGGTGGTCGCGTGTTCATGATCCATAAGTTTCGGACGATGCATCAGGAGTCAGAGGTTGCCACGGGTCCCGTATGGGCGAAGCGTGGCGATCCTCGCGTTTCCCGCATTGGCGCCTATCTGCGTCGTTTTCATCTGGATGAGTTGCCACAACTGGTCAATGTGCTGTGGGGTGAGATGAGTTTGGTGGGGCCTCGTCCGGAGCGTCCGGCGATCGTTGGACAGCTGGCGATGGTCGTTGATCACTATGAGCATCGGCTTGCTGTCAAGCCGGGGATTACCGGTTTGGCTCAGACGAGGTATCATTATGATCAGACGATCGCTGACGTTAGGCGAAAGATCCGCTACGATCTTCTCTATATCCGCAACATGTGTCTTGGTCTTGATCTGCGAATTCTCCTAAGAACCGTGACCGTGGTGTTTGCCGGTCGCGGCATGCATTAGGTTTTCCCGCATCGGTTTTCTGTTGATTAACGGTTGAATGAGCGATGTTAGCCGCTTTGTCGTTGCTGCTTTTTCGGAAGTCTTTTTTAACGATGATTGTTGTGTTCGTGCAACTAGTGCTTCGACACGATGAATCTGATGGGTTCTAAAGGGGGGGGCCTCGTGCTCAGCACTAGTGGTGAGCGACCGATCGGAACCAAGTTGTCGAACCACTAGTCTGTCGAGAATCTGCTGGTTGAAAGGTGGTGAATGAGAAGATGAAACAGATACTTATCGTGGTGAGTTTGGTGGCTTGTGTTTCACTGACGGGTTGTGGTGGCGGAGGTGGTGGATCGTCTTTTCTTGGCAGTATTGGGTCGATCTTCTCTTCCTTGTTTGGTGTGGGAGGAGGCAACAGCTCGCCGAATCAATCTGTGGTTTCGTCGGGAGGTTTTGACCCGTCGTCTCCTCCTGGGGGCTCATCCGGCGGCGGCGGGGCTGGCAGTGTTTCAGGGGGGGCATCGTTCCATGACACGGCGGTCAACCCTGAGCCGGCTACGATGGTGATGATGGGGAGTGGTTTGCTGGCTGGCGCGTGGTTGCGGCGGCGTCAGCATCGATCGTAGTTATCGCTGTTGTGTGTTGTGTAGATGTTGGAATGAGGGTGCTGTAGGGAGTTGTTCCATTAGGAAGGAAGTTCTTCGCTAGCCGTGGAGAGCTGTCGGGACAGGAGGTAGAGAGAGCAGTAGACATCGTCATTCTGGCGCTCTTTCTTTCGATGGTGCCAGCGTGACGGCGTGCCCTTCCCTAAATTTTCTGACAAGCTGGAGCTCTCTCAGCAGCTTCGGCATAAACAGGATAATGTTTTCTCATGACCCCCCTGTTTATTTCTCCTGATTCGCTGAGATCAAGAATGTTGATTCAAAGCATCTATTTGTGCGTATCGGCAGATTTATGTTATCTGATGACATGTTTTGCTATATTCTGAGTCAATAAAAATGGACTTTAGTATTATATTTTGCTCAATGACGTTTGATTCACCTAATCTGATGTATATTTGTTTGGACAAGAGATCAGTTAAGTCAAGCATGCAATAGCTCTGATGAATCTTAAGCGTTTATCCTGCAGCGTATTGAAACCTGCAGGTTTCCCCAAAACGAGTCGTTTATTGGCATCAACTGTGCTCATTTGACGTTAAGGATGCGTATGCCTAAGACAGCTAGTAGTGGTGCACAGTACCTCGGCGCTCTTCGATCGGTGTGGCAGATTACTTCCGGATTAATGCGTCGGTACCCCATTCTTTGGTTACCGTTTCTGATGATTGGTTTGTCTGATGCGGTGGTGTTGGCGCTGGCATATCTAGCGCCACGCCAGCCGTTTGATGCGTTGTTGGCTCCGCCCATCCGCGCGTTCTGGGGCGAGCGGTTTCTGCACTATCCGTCGAACTTCTTTATTCTGCCCAAGCTGTACGAGTATGGGCACACCCTTGTGATGGCTGGGATCGGTGTGGTGATGACCGGAACCGCCATTGGGATGGTGGAGCAGGCCAACCGCGGACAACAGCCACGGTTCGTATCGAACGCCGTGCGCACGATCAAGCGGTATGTGACGCTCTTTTGGGTGTGGATGGCGGGGTTCTTTCTCTCGACGCTCCTGATCAAGGGGGCGCGATTCATGGTCTTCGCGGCATATGACACGACGTTGAGAGCGATGCTGCCGCCCCGTACTGTGCTGTTGGATGTGGTGTTGTGGTGCTCGGTCTTTGCAGCGATCGCGATCGAAGCGCTGTGGGTGTACGCGTTGCCGATTGCTGTGCTGGAAGGGCAGCGCTGGTGGCGATCGCTGACGGCCAGCTTCCGATCTGCCACGGACTTTTGGGGGCCGACGTACCTGTTGGTACTGGTGCCGTCATCGCTGCTCTTTTCTGTGATGATGTTGAAACAGCAGATTGGAACGTTGATGCGGTTTGTCGCGCCGGAAGCCACAGTATGGGTGTTGGTGCTTGGTGTGGTGTATTCGCTTGTAGCGGAGTGGGCGATCACGATGTCGGCAACGGTGCTGTATCTAGTACGTAAGGAGCCGACTCGTCGGTCTTAGCGGCTCGGTGCCGTGTTGATTGATTGTTAGAGATTGCTTTAGTTTGTTTTAATGATTGTGCAGCGGTGCGCTGTAGCGATAGTCAGTGGACAGGTTGTATAGAGTTTTTGCTCTTTGACGTCTCGCAACGCCTGACTGTTTGAGTGAGTACTCAGACAGTGGACAGCAGGTGGATCGGCGGGTTGCGGGGTTCATGATCGGCGGGAAATCTCGTGGAGGAACTATCAATGGATCTCCGCCGATGGAGTCTTGCGTGGTTTGTGGCGTTACTGCTTGTGATAGGAATAAGTACACCGACAGCGGATGCGGCGCTGCTCATCAGCGAGGTGTATTACGATCATCCGGGCAGCGATAGCGACCATGAATTCCTGGAGTTGTTTAACGCTGGAATCCAGCCGATCGATCTGGGCGGGTGGCTGGTGGAATGGGTTGGTGTGGTGTGGGGTGAGCAGACGCTGGCGTTGTCCGGCATGGCATTGCCTGGTCGGTTCTTTCTGATCGGCGGCGCGAATACGGTGCTGGACTTTGGTGTGACTCCTGATTTGCTGGCAGCCCTGGTTTTGCAAAACGGGGGATCGGCGACCGACGGTGTTCGGATTCGCAAGGGGAGTTACACGGATACCGTGTTATACGATGCGCCGAATACTGCCGTTTTGGCGGGTGATGGGGGATGGAGCGGCGCCAGTTTTGCGCCGGATGTGGCGATGGGTCGTAGTCTGGCAAGATGGAATATCTGGTCAGACACCAACGAGATGACCGATTTTGTCGAGCGCGTGGTGCCGGGTCCTTCGAATCGATTCGCGCCTGGGCCGTCGGATGGCACAGTGCCGGAACCCGCTAGCGCGTTGATGACGATGATGGGTATGGGATGGTTGCTATGGCGACGACACAGATAGCGAAACGGTTTCTCTGTTGGACGGTTGCGGTCGTAGTCGGTCTTGGCATGGTGGGATGCCAAGACCGCTACGCTGCGGAGCAGTTATTGTGGCAGGCCAACCGCAAGGCGGCACCGTTGCAGCGTGACATCAAACAGGCGGCGGAGGCCGATGTGTTGGCGGCCGTCGAGGCGTATCGTCACGTGGTGGATCGATGCCCCGGGACGGTGGAAGCCGCCAAGGCGCAGATGTCGATGGGTGGCATTTACTACGGACGCGAGCAGTATGAGCCGTCGCGCGAGGCGTTCTCAGAGGTGTCGCGCAAGTACGGTCAGTTCCGGGAAATGGCTGCGAGCGCGCAGTTCATGGTTGGTCAGGCGCTCGAGCGGCAGGGGAAATGGGGCGATGCGGTCCGCGCTTACGAGGAGATTTTCCTGAATCAGACGTGGACGATGCAGGCGATGCGGACACGACTCTATGTTGCGGAAGCATGGGGGCGGCGTGGGAATCAGGCGGAGTCATCGAAGGCGTACGATCGGGCGCTGAAGGCGTATCACGAGGCGGTCAAAGCTGCGCCGACGCCAGAGCTGGCAAGTCAGACGTACGGTTTCATCGCCACCGTGCATGAGCGTCAGCAGCAATGGGACAAGGCGCTCGAGACGTATCGCATCATCGCCCAGCAGTATCCAAACACATCTAAGGCGCCGGTTGCCCTCTTCGCGATGGGCGCGCTCTACAAGAGTCGGTTGAATCAAATGGACAAGGCGTTCGAGGCGTTCCGGGAATTGACCAAACAATATCCGGAGCATTTCTTGACGCGCATCGTGCAGCCGGAGCTGAAGCTCAGAGATGAAGGCGGCGTCCGTCAACAACAGTAACAGTAACGGCAGGAGCGCTGTGTCACGCGGGTTTGGATTAGCGGCCGCGGGAGCGTTCCTAGCGCTGTATTGGCCGACGTTCATCTGGATGTCGGAGCGTTTCCAGGAGCCGGGTACCAGCTATTCGCATGGATTTTTGGTGCCGTTCGTGTCTGGCTATATCGTTTGGCAGCGTCGGCAGTCGTTGGTAAAGATGCCGTTTGCGCCAGCGCCGTGGGCGTTGCCCATCCTGCTGGCGAGTGTGATGGTTCATGTGGTATCGACGATATGGCAGCTGCATTTTGTCTCGGGATTCAGTTTCATTGCGGCTGTGTGGAGTCTGGTCGGGTATTTCTGGGGCGCGCGTGTTGCGAGGGGAGTGGCGTTTCCAATGTTGTTTCTGGTCTTCATGGTGCCGCTGCCGAGCGTCTGGTTGATTCATGCCAGCTTCCGGCTCAAGATGGCGGCAGCACAACTGGCTACGACTGTGGTGCAGTGGATGGGAGTGCTGGCTGTTCGTGAGGGCTCGGCCGTCCAGTTGCCCAACTGTCGCATTCTGGTGGATGATACCTGCAGCGGCTTGCGATCGCTCATCTCGCTGATCGCGCTAGCCACGGTGATGACGCAGTGGTTTCCAGTTCACACGGCGACCCGTCGTGCGGTGCTGATTGCGTCAGCCGTACCCGTGGCTGTGGCCGCCAACTGGTTGCGTGTCACCATGGCTATCCTCGTCGGCTTTGTGTACGGCGCGAAGGTGGCCGGAGGCGTCTATCATGATGCATCGGGCATTGTGGTGTTCATCATCGCGTTCATCGGTCTAGCAGTCATTGCCAGGCGGCTGTCGAGGTGATGATGTCGAGTCGCGTGGTCATGCGGTGTTTGGTGGTGCTGGCGCTTTGTGCAATGGGCATGGCGGCTATCCGTCTGGCCTCTGCTTCTACGGCCGGTGATGCCTCGATTCCACAGGTTCCGCAGCGGCTGGGTGAATGGGAAGGCGTTGATCAGGAGGTTGATGAGCGCACCAAAGGGTTGCTGGGAACCGATCAGGTGTTGGTTCGGGAATATCATGATGGGCAGGGCACCGCGGTGTGGGCGGCTGTCGTCTATGCGGCGGAGAATCGATCGGCGTTTCACCCGCCGGAGCTGTGCTACACGGGCAGTAATTTTGAGTTACTGGAGCGTGGTACAGCAACTGTAACACGAAGCAACCGTGGAGATCAGCCTGCGGTTAATCGGCTCCTGATGACGAATCACGAGCAGCAACTGCTGGCCTACTACTGGTTTACAGCTGGCGATCGATTCTTTACCAAGTATCATCAGCAGCAGATACAGCTGATTTGGAATCAGATGTGCCGTCAGCCATCGGGAGGTATGTTGATCCGCGTGTCGACGTTAGTGGGTGACGGTGGTGTTGAAGATGCTGAGCGTCGGTTGTCCGGCATGGCGGGTTTGCTGATGTCTGCGATGCAGAAGACATGAAGCATCGTTCGTGATTAGGTGAGATGTAAGCTTCGCGCATGGGCGACTCGGTTTCTGAGTGTTCTTGCAGTCAAGATGTTAGATGTGTAGTAGCAACAAGTTTCTGCTCAATCACTTACGAACGTATGAACATAGGTACGACACTTGGTTTTGCGCTTCAGGACGTGTGGGTTTTGGATGCTTGACAGGGCTCAGGGGTTGAGGATATAGTGCCGTGACTGCGATTACCCTTCAATATCGTCAGGTTCGTCCACGATTCTCGCCAAGACACTTTGACGGAGGAGTATCTGGAGTGGAACAGCAGCAACCCTTGAACGGGTTGTTTGGTGGCATCATCGGCAATCAGCTCATCGATGAGTTGACCAGCGGTATTGTGGCGCTCGGTCACGATGGTCGGATTCTCTGTTGGAACCGAGCGATGGAGCGTCTGACCGGTGTGCCGGCCACCAAGGTGCTGAACAGCCGTCCGTCGGAGCAGTTGCCGTGGTGGCAGAACGTCAGCACCGAGTTGATGCACTTGCTGCAGGATCGCCAACCGATCACGGCGGAGTTGCGGGTGCCGGTCTTCGACGAAGCCCGTCCCCAAACGTGGCGGTTGCGTGGTTTGCCGCTGCCGACCTCCGGCTGCGCGTCGGATGAGCCATGTGCCGTACTCATCATCGAGGATCTCTCACCTCAAGTAGCTCTGAAGCGACAACTGGAGCGCACGGAGTCGATGGCATCGTTTGGCAAGCTGGCCTCGGGTGTTGCGCACGAGCTGAATAATCCGCTGGATGGAGCCATCCGGTATCTCAATCTGTCGATCGAGCGGCTCGGCGAGGACGATGTCTCCCGCGAATATCTGTTGCATGCCAAGGAAGGGTTGAACCGGATGGCGCAGATCATCCGGTCGCTTCTCGAGTTTGCCAAGCAGGCGGCGATCCGCCGTCCGCACCTGACGGATGTGAATGTGGCGCTCGATCAGGCATTGGCGCTGTCGGCGCGTCCGGCGTTTGAGCCATCGGTGGCGGTGGTACGCGAGCTGGCGGGCGATTTACCGCGGGTGGTCGGCTACGGCCTCGATTACGCGTTCGCCAATATCATCAAGAATGCTTATGATGCGATGCCGACCGGCGGGACGTTGACGATTGTCGCGCAACAGCGCAACGGCGAGATGTTCGTGAAATTTACCGATACCGGCTGCGGGATTCCGGAACATGTCCGCGGTCGGTTGTTTGAACCGTTCTTTTCCACCAAACCGATCGGGAAGGGGACGGGATTGGGCTTGTCGATCTGTAAGGAAATTGTGGAGCGGAGTGAGGGGCGTGTGGAGATGGAGAGTGCGGTGGGCATGGGGACAACGGTGACGATTGTGCTGCCCGTCGGTCGGAAACGTCCCTCCACGGAGGCGGCATCATGAAAACGCGGCGGATGTTGGTGGTTGATGATGACTCATTGATTCGCCAATCATTGTACGAGTTGTTGCGGTTGACCGGATATGAGGTGGATATCGCCAGCGATGGGCCAGAGGCAGTAAGTCTGGTGGAGCGGACGACGTATCAGGTGATCATCATCGACATGCGTCTGCCGCAGACCACGGGGTTGGAGTTGTTGGCGCAGATCAAGGCGCGCCAGCCAAAGACGTTCGTTATCGTGGCGACCGGCTACGGCAGTATTGAGAACGCGGTGCAGGCGATGCGTACCGGTGCCTACGACTACGTCACCAAGCCGATCAATGATGAGGAAATCAAGGCGGTGATCGAGCGGGCGTTGGCGCAGTATGATCTGGAGGCGGAGAATGAGTACCTGCGCGGTGAGTTGGAGGCGGTGCAGCACCGCTTCTGTGATGTTATCGGGCAGAGTCCGGGGATGCAGAAGATCTTCCAGATGATTCAGACAATCGCGCACACTCGGTCGACCGTGCTGTTGCGCGGGGAGAGCGGCACCGGCAAGCGCGTGCTGGCGCGCGCCATCCATCTGAGCGATCCGGTGCGTAAGGACAAGCCGTTCGTGGAGGTGAGCTGCGGCGCGTTGCCATCGGAGATCTTGGAGAGCGAGCTCTTCGGGCATGTGAAGGGGTCGTTCACCACGGCCATCAACAATCGGATCGGCCGGTTCGAGATGGCTGATGGCGGCACGATCTTCCTGGATGAAATTGATGCGTTCAGTCCGGTGCTGCAGGTGAAGCTGTTGCGGTTTCTGCAGGAGCGGGAGTTTGAGCGCGTGGGGGATAACAAGACGATCCATGTCGATGTGCGCGTGATTGCCGCGACCAACCGGAATCTGGAGGAGGCGATCCAGCAAGGTGCGTTCCGCGAGGATCTCTTCTATCGGCTCAACGTCATCGCTATTCGGATTCCTCCGTTGCGGGATCGGATGGAAGATGTGCCGTTGTTGTTGGAGCATTTCCTGCAGCAGCACACAGCTGAGTTGAAGCGGCAGATGACCGGCTTCTCTAAAGAGGCGATGCGGTTCCTGATGGAGTATCGGTGGCCGGGGAACGTGCGCGAGCTGGAGAATGCTGTTGAGCGGTCGGTGATCTTGTCGCGCGGGCCGCAGATTGATGTGCACGATCTGCCGGAGGCGATTCAGCGGATCAGCAGCGCATCGTCGATAGTCGGGAGTGCTGCGGTGACTGGGGCGATGAGCGCGCGGAATACCGGTGCTGCAGCACGCCTGAAGGATGCACTGCGGGATCCGGAGCGCCAGTTGATCATCGATGCGCTCGAGCAGACGGCGTGGAATCGCAAGAAGGCAGCCGAGTTGCTGGGTATCAATCGCACGACGCTCTACAACAAGATGCGGGAGTATCAGTTGTTGAAACGGCGGGATGGAGCGGTAACTAAGGCTTCTTCGTAATGATGACCGAGCTGCCCAGTTTTCGTAGCCTCGTCGATCTGACGCAGTGGCAGCAGGTCCAAGATCACTTTGCAGATGTGCTGAGAGTGCGGATTCGGACGGTGGACCTTGCGGGCGAGGCGATTACCGTGCCGTCGGGTCCATCCACGTTCTGCGAACAGGTGATCGGCGGGTCGCCACTGGGTCGTCAGCGGTGCGGACGGTGTCTGCCGGCCCCTGTGTTGGACGGAGGAACGCTCGTTCAGGAGTTCGAGAGCGACCACTGTCACGTCCTTACCAAGAACTTCGCCATTCCGATTGTCGTCATGGAAAGCTTCCCGATCGCGTACTTGTTGGTGGGGCCCGTGTCGTTGGGGCGCCGCGAGGGGGCGCAGCGATATGTGGAGATGATGCAGGAGTTGGGCATTCCGCTGGATCGCTTCATGGGATCGCTGCAGGAGCTCCGGCTCTTCACCTATGGCGGGATCCGTTCCGTCGTGCTGATGCTCAAAGATGTCTCGGCGCACTTCGTGCAGCTGGAGTATCAGGTGTCTCGGCTCAAGGAGCTGGTGCCGTGGATCTCCGGAATGGAGGGACGGATTATGCCGTTGTATCTCGATCGGTTGCTGCAGGCGCTGCTCGATGTCGCAACCACCGCGTCGAAGGCTGATGCTTCTTCCATCATGGTGTTGCATCCGGATCGTGGCGAGCTAACAGTCCGGATGGCTAGGGGATTGAAGGAGGAGATCGTGCGGGGAACACGGGTGGCTATCGATGATAGTCTCTCGGGTCTGGTTGTGCAGCGCGGCACGCCGCTCGTGGTATCCGGCTCCGCGACCGATCAGCAGGTGAGCCAGCGTATGCGCCGTCCGGAGCTGCGATCATCGATGCTGCTGCCGATCACGCCTTCGGGTCAGACGAAGCCGATGGGCGTGTTGAGTCTCGGAACCACCGGTGCCGAAGGTGCCTACCGCGATGAGGATGTTGGGTTTGTTCGGCAGCTCGTCAATCTCGCTGAAGTGGCGCTGGCCAGCCTCGGTCAGTCCAAGTCTGAATAAATACGTTTCCTGACGTACCAATCTTTCTGATGGTGGTGTGGTGTTCTGCGATGCATCTGGTCGTGTCGCACTCTCCCCTGTTGCCCGAGCAACTACCCCTAGCTCGCAGGATTCTTGCCCATACTATGATGCAAGTCATATGATATGGGTCATCGTTCTGGTAGAGTTCGAGCGTCAGCATCATGGTGGCGACCCTGTCTTCATGGTGTTAGACGCTCTGAGATAGTTCTGCGCACGCTTGGAGCATCGATGTTTTCCTGACAAATATCATGAGTATGAACGGGTGGTCTGTGATGATGGCTGCAGACTGGTTCTGGATATTCGGACGAAAGGATTAGATATGGCTTCCACATTGGATCCGCTCTTTGCCCCGCGCTCCATAGCGGTGATCGGCGCTTCAACCAAGGATGGCAGTGTCGGACAGGCGGTGTTGACCAACCTTATTCTGAATCGGTTCAACGGGATTGTCTATCCGGTAAACCCGAAGGCGAAGGGGATTCTTGGCGTCCGCTGCTATCCTTCGATCATGGAGGTTCCGGACGAGGTGGATCTGGCGGCGATCATCGTGCCGAGCACCTCAGCGCCGGACGTTATGGAACAATGTGGCAAGAAGGGCGTGCGCTCCGCGGTGATCATCAGCGCCGGTTTCCGGGAGGTGGGTGCTGAAGGGAAGCGGCTTGAGCAGGAGGTGGCGAAGATCGCCAGGCGGTACCGGATTCCGCTGGTGGGGCCGAACTGCCTGGGAATCATCAATGCCGACCCGAGCGTCCGGCTCAACGCCAGCTTTGCAACACACATGCCAGCATCCGGCTCGATCGCTTTTGTCTCACAGAGCGGGGCGTTATGTACGGCCATCCTTGACTACGCGCGTGCCGAGCATATCGGGTTCTCCAAATTCGTCAGCATGGGGAACAAGGCTCACATCACCGAGAACGATCTCCTGCTGTACCTGAAGGATGATTCTGAAACGCGTGTGATTCTGCTGTACTTGGAGGATCTGGTCGATGGTCGCCGGTTCATCGAGATTGCCAGGGAGATTACCGGAGAGATAGAGCATCCCAAGCCGATCCTCGTCATCAAGTCGGGGCGTACCTTGGCTGGCGCGAAGGCGGCGGCATCGCATACCGGATCGCTCGCCGGGCAGGACGAGGTGTATGACGCGATCTTCGCGCAGAGCGGTGTGTTGCGAGTGGATACGGTGGAGGAGTTGTTTGATTACGCCGTGGCGTTTTCGAAGCAGCCATTGCCCAAGGGGCGTCGTGTGGCGATCGTGACGAATGCCAGCGGGCCGGGCATCATGGCGACGGACGCGTGCATTCGCTATGGGCTAGAGATGTCGGCGTTGCGGCCGGAGACGACGGAGCACTTGCGCAAGGGGTTGCCACCGACAGCGAATCTGCACAATCCGGTGGATGTGATCGGTGATGCGCAGCACGATCGGTACGAGCATGCGCTCGGCAGCGTGCTGGCCGATCCGAACGTCGATGGGCTCATCGTCATTCTGACGCCGCAGGCGATGACGGATATTGAGACGATCGCGCAGACGGTTGTCGAGGCGGCGAAGTTGCAGCAGAAGCCGGTGCTGGCGTCGTTCATGGGTGTGATGGATGTTTCGGCAGGCGTCAAGGTGCTGGAGCGTCACGGAGTGCCGCACTACAAGTTTCCGGAGGGAGCATGCCGCGCACTGGCATCGATGGCGCGTTATGTGACCTGGTTGGAGCGTCCGCGGACCGAGGTGCGGTGCTTTGTGGTGGATCGCCTGGCGGCTCAAGCGGTGATTGATCGCGTACGTGCGGAGGAGCGTTGCAATCTCGTGGAAGTGGAGGCGGGGAATATTCTGAAAGCGTACAACATCCCGGTGGTGGAATCGACGATCGCCGGCACGGTAGGTGAGGCGGAGGCGGTGGCGGCAAAGGTCGGCTATCCCGTGGTCATCAAGATTGCATCACCCGATATTTTGCACAAGGCGGATGTGCGCGGTGTGGCGGTCGGTATCGAGGACGCCGAGCAGTTGCGGCGGACGCATCAACGGATGATGGCGAACGTGGCGGCAGCGGCGCCCACCGCGAAGATTCTTGGTGTGACGGTGCAGCCGATGATGCGCGGTCGTGAGGTGATCATCGGGATGAAGCGAGATGAGCGGTTTGGGCCGATGATCATGTTTGGGCTTGGCGGTACGTATGTCGAGGTCTTCAAGGATGTCACGTTTCGTCTGGCGCCGATCCGAGAGTATGGGGCGGAGCGGATGGTGCGGTCGATCAAGGCATCGAAGATCCTCAACGGCTTTCGTGGGGAGCCGCCTGCTGACCTTGAGGCGGTGAAGGAGTGTTTGTTGCGCGTGTCGCAACTGGCCATGGATTTGCGCGACGTTGAGGAGTTGGATATCAATCCACTCGTCGTCTTCGAGCGCGACAAGGGCTGTATGGCGCTTGACGCCCGGATCGTACTGAGCCAGCAGGCAGTAGCGCCGAAGCAGACAGAGTTGCAGGCGGCCGTTCGCTGAAGCGCTTCACGTGCATCGGTCGGTATCGTATAATCGCTGCGTGATACAACGTGCGTGGCGAGTGCTGATGTGTTGGTGTCTCGTTCTGGGCGTATGGTTGATCCTTCCGGCTGCTGAGGCAGCCACTGGTACCGCTACTGTTGTCGATATCGATTCCCATATTCAATCCGTCACAGTCTTTCCCGACCAGGCGTTGGTGACGCGACGTGGTCATCTCGCGTGTCAGGCTGGACTGCAGACCGTGCGCTTCGCTTCGGTGCCGTCGTCCATCGAGCCGGAGTCCGTGGCCGTCAAGGGGAATGGCACGGTGTCGATCACGCTCTACGGCGCCCGGGTGGTCACGCGGCAGTTGGCGGAGGCGGCCGATCCACGCGTGCAGCAGCTAGAGACGGCGATCACGGATGTGGAGCGACGTGTGCGGGTGCTGGACGATACCAGCGAGGTTCTACAACAAGAGTGGGAATTCCTTGGAGGGATCGGGACAGCGTCATCGGAGCAGGTGGGCAAGGATCTGGCCACCCGCCAGGCCGATCCGCAGCAGCTAGCGGGGGTGCTGGCGTTTCTCGATCGGGAATTGTTGGAAAATGCGAAGCGGCGAAGGGAGGCGCGGCTTCAGCGAGAAGAGCTTGAGCTGGAACTGGATCGCTTGCGTCGGGAGCTAGGTCAGCTGCATGAGCGGTGGGCACGGGAGACGGTCGATATCCTTGTCGATCTGGAGGCGGCTGCATCAGGGGAGTGTGATCTCGAGGTGTCGTATCGGTTACCCGGTGCCGGATGGCGCCCCGTGTACGAGGCGCGTTGCGATACGGCGGCATCGTCTCTGGTGATCGCCAGCTACGGTATGGTGCAGCAGCAGACCGGCGAGGAATGGACGGATGTGGTGTTGATGTTGTCGACGGCACAGCCGTCACGCTCCGGGCGGATGCCGGAGCTGGAATCGTGGTACATCAAGCCGTGGGAGCCGCCGGTGGCGATGCCGTATGCGCGTGGGGCTGCTGCCGAGATGAAGATGATGGCACTGGCTTCTGATGCGGCGGCCCCCATGCTGCAGGAGGCAGCGTTGGCGGAGGCGGTGGTTGAGTCGAGCGGGCCATCGGTATTGTATCGCTTGCCGAAGGCGGAGAGCGTGCCGTCCGACGGGCAGCCGCACAAGGTGGCACTCCGGCAGACGCAACACACCGTGGATCTGGCGTATGAGGCGACGCCGAAGCTGGCGCCACAGGCCTACCTTCGGGCGCAGCTGACGTTGGGAGAAGATGCGTTGTATCTACCGGGGCAGGTACAGGTGTTTGTCGATGGCGCGTTCGTCACGACATCCTCACTGGATCTGTTGTTGCCTGGGCAACGGCTGGATCTCTTTCTTGGTGTTGACGAGCGGATTCGGATCAACTACCAGCAGCGACAGGCGAAAGTGGATGTCAGTGCGCTGCCAGGATTGCGCGGTCGGAGCAAGACGATCGACTATGTGTATGTGACGACCGTGGAGAATCATCTTGGCGCTCCGGCGGTGGTGTGGGTGTCCGACCATCTGCCGGTGTCGCAGCATGATGACATCAAGGTCGAGAATATTCGTTGTGAGCCGGAGTCGGTCGAAGAGGTCGATCAGAAGCCGGGGGTCCGTCGATGGAAGCTGTCGCTGCCGACTGGCGGCAAACAGCAAATCGTGCTTTCCTATCGCGTCCGCCATCCGCTTGACATGCGGATCGAAGGCTTATGACGTGGAAACATTACGTCATGTTATCGGCTGCACTATCACTGATCGGCGCCGGATCTCTCATGGCAGCTGAAGCGAATCTTCAAGAGCACACGAATCGGTTGATTCGCGAGAAGAGTCCCTACCTGCTGCAGCATGCGCACAATCCGGTCGATTGGTATCCGTGGGGCGCCGAGGCGTTTGAGCGGGCGAAGGCGGAAGACAAACCTATCTTTCTATCGATCGGGTATTCCACGTGCCACTGGTGTCACGTCATGGAGCGCGAGTCGTTCGAGAACGAAGAGATTGCGCGCATGCTCAACGAGCAGTTCGTGCCAGTGAAAGTGGATCGCGAGGAGCGGCCCGATCTGGATCAAGTGTATATGACGGCGGTAACGGCGCTCTCTGGCTCCGGCGGCTGGCCGATGACGGTGTTTCTGACGCCTGAGGGCAAGCCGTTCTACGGCGGCACGTACTATCCGCCGGAGAGTCGATGGGGACGGCCGGGGATGCGGGAGCTGCTGACGGCGATCACCAAGACGTGGCGCGAGGATCGGCAACGGCTGATGGAATCGGCGGAGCAGCTGACGGTATATCTGCAGCAGACACGCGCTGCGGGCGCGTCCGAGGCCCCGTTGACCGCCGCGGTCTTTGATGCCGCGTATCGGCAGTACGTCAGTCAGTTTGACGAGGCCAGGGGCGGATTCGGTGAGGCGCCAAAGTTTCCGCGCCCGCATACGCTCCTTTTTCTGTTGCGGTATTGGGATCGCAGCGGGGAGGCGCAGGCGCTGGCGATGGCGGAGACAACGCTTGAGCGGATGGCGAGCGGCGGGATTCACGATCATCTCGGCGGCGGGTTCCATCGTTATTCGGTCGATGCCGAGTGGCTGGTGCCGCATTTCGAGAAGATGCTCTACGATCAAGCGCTGCTGGCGCGGGCGTACCTGGAGGCGTTTCAGGCGACTGGCAAGACGGCGTATGCCGATGTCGCCAGGGGGATCTTCGAGTATGTGTTGAGGGATCTCGCTGACGCGGGCGGCGCGTTCTACGCGGCGGAGGATGCGGACAGCGAGGGAGTCGAGGGGAAGTTCTACGTCTGGGCGCCGCAGGAGATCGAGGCGGTGTTGGGGGCGGAGGGTGCGGAGCTGTTCTGTGGTTTCTATGGTGTGCGGCCGGGTGGCAATTTTGCGTTCGAGGGAGCGTCCGTTCCGGGCGGCGTGAGCATCGCGCATGTCGAACGGCCGCTGGAGGCGTTTGCGGCGCTGCGGCGGTTGAATCCGGCGGAGCTGGCCCAGCGGTTTAGGGCAGATCGTGAGCGGTTGCTGGCGGTGCGAAGTCGCCGCGTGCGGCCGCATCGGGATGACAAGGTCTTGACCGACTGGAACGGGCTGATGATTTCGGCGTTGGCGTTTGGCGGAGCCGCGCTTGATGAGCCGCGCTACATTCGGGCGGCCGAGGCGGCAGCGATGTTCGTCCTTTCGAAGATGCAGCGGGATGGGCGTCTGCTGCATCGCTACCGGGATGGGGAGGCAGCCATTGATGCGTTCCTGGATGATTATGCCTGTTTCATCGGGGGATTGCTGGATCTGTATGAGGCAACGGGCGATCCGAGGTGGTTGCGTGAGGCGGTGCGTCTGGCGGATCTGATGTTGGCGGAGTTCTGGGATGAGGAGGGCGGCGGGCTGTTTCTCCGGAGTCTGCGCCTGGAGCCGTTGGTGGCGCGGACGAAGGAGCTGTACGACGGCGCGGTGCCGTCCGGCAACTCCGTGGCGGCGTTGGGGCTGGTGCGGCTGGCGAAGATGACGGGCGAGCGGCGGTTCGAGAAGAAGGCCGAGGCGATTTTCCGGGTGTTTGGCGAGGATGTTGGGCGTTTGCCGATGGCGTATCCGTATCTTCTCTGCGTGCTCGATCTAGCGCTGGGGCCGAGCCGTGAGGTTGTGTTGGCTGGGGGAGTGGGCGATCCGGATGTGGGGATGTTGCGCCAGGTGGTGTATCGGCGGTTCCTGCCGCGCCGCGTGTTGCTCGTGCATCCGCCGTCCGGTGAGTCGGCAGAGATGGTGGAGTCGTTGGCGCCGTGGCTGAAGGATCAGCGGCCGCTCAACGGGCGAGCTACGGCCTATGTGTGCCAGGACTACGCGTGCCTCCAGCCGACGACTGATCCGCAGGAGCTGGAGCGGTTGCTCGAGCTGAGATAGAACAGACACAAGACGAACCTCTCCTCAGAGCGGCTTTTCCTTGCGTCTTGTAGCTTGTATCTTGTGTCCGATCTGAAAAGGGAGGTATTTGTGCGATTACTTGTCACTGGCGGCACAGGATTCATCGGGCAGCCGCTGTGTCGGGCATTGTTGGAGCAGGGGCATGTGCTGATGGTATTGACGCGATCGGCGGCGGCTGCGGGTCAGGCGTCCGATCGCGTGCGTACGGTGCAGTGGGAGCCGGGGCGCGGCGGTGAGTGGGAGCGAGTGGTCGCTGATGTCGATGCGGTGATCAATCTGGTTGGTGAGTCGATTGCCGCACGTCGATGGAGCGCTCAGCAGAAGCAGCGCATTGTGTCGAGCCGCATGGAGACGACGCGGGCGTTGGTGGCGGCTATGCGACAGGCATCGTCCAAGCCAGCGCTGCTGATCAACGCATCGGCGGTCGGTTACTACGGGTCACACGGTGACGAGCCGCTGACCGAAGAAGCAGCATCGGGCGCCGGGTTCCTGGCTGAGACGTGCCGTCAATGGGAGGCGGAAGCGGTAGCAGCAGAGTCGCTGGGGGTTCGTGTCGTTCGCCTGCGCATTGGCGTTGTGCTGGGTCAGGGGGGCGGCGCGCTTTCGAAGATGGTCCCGCCGTTTCGCGCGTTTGTCGGCGGGCCGCTCGGTACCGGACGGCAGTGGATGTCATGGGTCCATCGGGATGACGTGATCGGCTTGATCGCGTGGCTACTGACGCAGCCGCAGGCGAGCGGGGCGTTCAATGCTACGGCGCCGGAGCCAGCGACGATGCGGCAGTTTTGCCAAGCGCTCGGTAGCGTGCTCCGCCGCCCCTCCTGGGCGCCGGTGCCGTCGTTTCTCCTCCGCGTGCTGCTTGGCGAGATGGCGGAGATGTTGCTGACCGGCCAGCGCGTGCTGCCGGTGCGCGCCCAGTCACTCGGCTACCGCTTCCGCCATCCAGCGCTTCAAGAGGCGCTTGCTGCTTGCGTGGAGTAGATGTATTTTCCGGCGGATATCCTGCGTGGGTTCCTCCCTTGTTCGTGAAGCATCCGACACCCTGTGAAGCGTAGTACGTTCCTCGTGAAGCGTCAAACCTGAAGAGGTTTATCACGACATACGCTTCATGATCGACGCGTCACAAGTCACGGTTTCTTGTTGGGAGACAGAGACTTGCCATCACGAGGACGTTACGGGTACAATACGCTCCATTCGAAAGGGGAATGCGATGCCATCTGATCATAGTTTTGACATTGTGTCGCAGATCAACCATCAGGAGGTGCGCAACGCTATCAGTATGGCGCAGAAGGAGATTGGGCAGCGGTTTGATTTCCGCGGCAGCGGCGCGAAGGTCGAGTTGGACGAAAAGACCTGGCAGCTGAGTCTTGAGGCCGACAACGACTACCAGCTGAAGAGTTTGGTGGATGTTCTGCTGCTGAAGCTGACCAAGCGCGGTGTATCACCCAAGGCGCTCAGTCATGGTGAGGTGGAGACGACGCCGGGTGGCACGCTCAAGCAGACGCTGACGTTGCAGCAGGGCATTCCGCAGGAGAAGGCGAAGGAGATTGTGCGGATGATCAAGGAGCTGAGGCTCAAGGTACAGGCGCAGATTCAGAACGATCAGGTGCGCGTGACCGGCAAGCAGATCGACGATCTGCAGGCGGTGATGACGCAGATGAAAGCCGCTGATTTCGGCATCGACATGCAATTCATCAATTATCGGTGACGACAACAGTGTCAAGTGTCAGGTGTGACGTGTCAGGAACATTGAGTTCACTACGGCAGACGCGGTTCTTCTTGGTTGGGGTTGTTACACTTGACACATTACACGTGACACTAGACGGTACAGGCTGAGAGGAGTAGGGATGGATATTGAGGAGCAGTGGCAACGGGCGGTGGAGCAGACGCGCATCATTCGGTCGCGTGTGCATCCGCTCTCCGGATCGGAAATCACACGACTACCATACGTTTTCTTGGCCGAGTCATCGGTCAACCGGGGAGACACGGTGGTGCGACGCGGCAAGGTGCATGTCACGCCACCCACGATTATCCTGCCGCGCTTCTCGCCGCAGCTGGAGGATTTCCCGATGGATGAGGAGCATCCGGTTGATCCGAATACGCTCATCAACTTTCTCTTGGTACGTGGCGTATCGTTTCCATCGCTCAAATACCGGCATGAGCGTGCGGTGTCGCTCGACATCCATGAGGGACCGTTGGAGCAGGCGATCAGCCACTATGGCAACCGGCTGGAGCGGATGGAAGATGTGCATTCGGGGTTGGTGGTGGGGCCTGAAGATTGCTGGCAGTGGTCGATTCTCTTGTTCATCGGGAGTCTGGTGAATCGTTCAGCGGAAGACGATATTCAGCGTTGGCTCCAGGCGTTGCGTCAGCGGTTCCATCGCGGTGATCCTTCCTGAGAATGCCATATTCTCAACAAGAGCCTGGAAACAAGACGCACGAGTTTTCCAAGTGGGTGTTCCTTAAATCTTGCGTCTTGAATCTAGTCTTTGATCTCAGCGTCGCTTGCGTCTTGTAACTTGAGTCTTGTGTCCGACCGTGTTGTGTTGTTAGGAGAGAGGATGATCGGTAAGGCGGCATCGGCAGCCTCCGTGGCGGTTGTGGTTGCGATCGTGCTAGGGCTCCGTCAGGTCGGGTATGAGGAGGCTGGTCGTCGGATCGCACCGTTGGGATGGGCGGCGCCGATCGTTGCGGCGGTGGTCTTGTCGATGCTGGTCGTGGTGCCGGGAGTGCCTTCGGATCTCTTCGGTGTTGTGAACGGTTCGCTCTTTGGGCCGGTCATGGGCGCTCTGGTCAATTGGGTTGGGGCGCTTGTTGGCAGCACGATCTGTTATGCGATCGGTCATCGGCTGGGAGAACATCCGTGGGTGGCTGGATTGATCGCTCGATTGCCACAGCGTATGCGGTGGGGCGTGGGGTCGCTGCCGTTTCTCCTGTGTGTCCGGTATCTACCGGCGGTTGGTGGGACAACGGTGAACTATGCGGCGGGAGCGATGAAGGTGTCGATCGGTCGGTTTCTCTGGACCGCGGCGATCGGTACGTTGCCTCCAGCCTGGTTCTGGGCGACGGTCGGCTACGCAAGCCGAGGTTGAGAAGGTGGTCAGAGTTGGTGTTGGTTGGCCGAGTGCTGACGACTGCTTTGTTGCACGGTGGGGTCTGACCTCACGCCGGGAAGCGCGGCTGGCGCGAGAGGTCTGACCCCATTGGCGGAATGGGGCGATGAGGTACGGATGAGCGAGGGAGTCGATGCGTGCGGTGAAACGGCATGCCGTCTGAGGACGCAATGAGTGAGAGCGGCAACGTGACATCCGGCTCATTGGTCGATGAGTTTCGGTCGTTGGTGCCGGTCGAACAGTTTGAAGGGGTGTACGATCGCGACGTCAACGGCGAGATGTTCTTCGGCTTTCCGCTCCGGAGTCTTGTCGAGGCGGAGCGGCGCTTGCTCGATCCGGCCGTGCGGTCTGTCGCGTATTTCTCCATGGAGTATGGTCTCTCCAGCAGCGTCTACCATCCGTTTGAGAGCGTGCGGCCGATCAGCAGCACCAATTTCTTCAATCGCCACTACACTTTCTCCAACATGCGCATTATCGATTACTATCTCTCCATCCAGATCAACAAGCGGCTCGATCTGCCAATCTATAGCGGCGGTTTGGGGGTGTTGGCCGGGGATGCCGTCAAGAGCGCTGCTGATCTGGGCGTTTCGATGGTCGGGATCGGTATTCTGTGGCGTCGCGGTTACTTCAAGCAAAACTTCTGGTTCAAGGATGGGCAGATTCCGGAGGAGATGTACTGGGATCCGTCCACGTATCCTGGTCTGCTGCCGCTGACGCATCGCGTCCGTTTGTCGCTTCGGCACGACGAGATTACGATACGGCTGTGGAAGTACTATATCTACAGCCATGATCGTCGGCAGGTGGTGCCGCTCGTGCTGCTTGATGCTGACCTGCCGGAGAATCCGCCTGATGTGCGTCGGCTGACGCATCAACTCTACCGCAGCGACAATGCCTGGTGGAAGATCATGCAGCGGGCGATCCTTGGGCTGTGGGGGATGGAAGCGCTCAAGACGCTCGGTTACGCGATCGAAGGCTATCATTTGAATGAGGGGCACGCCGCCCTGGCGTTCATCGGCAAAGCGCTGGGGATGGATGAGCCGCAGCGCCGTCAGTTGATGGAGCGGTTCGTCTATACCTGCCATACGCCGGTGGCAGCGGGACATGATCGCTTTGCGAAGGCGGCGTTGGGCAGCATCTTCTCGGATGAGATGCTGACGTTGATGGCGGAGTACGGTGGTGACCCGCACCATGCGGGTACGATCAACCTGACGCGTCTGGCGATGAGCACCAGCCGGCGGATCAATGCCGTGTCCGAGAAGCATGGTCTGGTGACACGAGCGCAGTTTCCGGAGTTCCGGGATCGGATTGAGACGGTGACCAATGGGGTGCATCACCACACGTGGATCTCCGAGCCGATCGCGCGGCTGCTGGATCGCTACGCATCGTCCATCGGCGCCTGGCGCGAGGATCCATCGGTGCTGGCGGGGGTGGCGCAGCTGCGATCCGACCGGGAGTTTCGCGCTGCACTGTGGGCTGCGCATCAGGAGAACAAGTCGGTGCTCTCGAAGCTGCTGGAGAGATGGCACATCCAACAGGACGTCTTTACGGTGGCGTGGGCGCGTCGGATCGCGATGTACAAGCGGCCGAGCTTGATCCTCTACGATGTCGATCGGCTGCTGGCGATCGCCAAGCGGGTCGGTCAGGTGCAGATTCTGCTGGCTGGAAAGGCGCATCCGAACGATAACCTGGCGTTCACGCACATCGACGAGATGTTGCGGCGTATCGACGCGCTCAACGGAGCGCAGGATTGGTTGCGGATCGTGATGCTGGAAAACTACGACACCTACTTTGCGAAGCTGTTGGCCAGCGGCGTCGACCTCTGGCTGAACAACCCGCTACCGCCGTTCGAGGCCTCCGGCACGAGCGGAATGAAGGCGATCCTGAATGGTGTATTACAGATGAGCACGTTGGATGGTTGGGTGGTGGAAGCCGCGGACAAGGATATCGGATGGATCTTCGGGTGGCGCCATGATGGGCCGGATGTTGGCAGCGAGGGGAACTTGCGATTGTCGGAAGATGCTGCGGCGCTCTACGACACCTTGACGGAGGCGGTCACGCTCTACTATCAGACGAATCGCCCGCGCGCGCTCAACGAGCAGTCGGCGTGGATCGACAAAATGATCAACTGCATCGCTGTGGCGGGGTACTTTAGTGCGCAGCGGATGGTGAGCGACTACCGGACGAAGATCTGGAATCTGTAACACTGTGCTCGCGTGCCGATGGAAGACGTGAGTAGTGGGTGTGGCAAGTTAGCAGAGGGGGAGCCGGGACGCCTCAGACGTCAGACGCGGGACAGGGGCGTAGCTGGTCGGCAGACGTGCGGTGGTTGGCATCCCCCCGCCAGCTGTTTCAGCTGGCCGCTCACGTCTGACGTTCGGTTTTCTCGAATCCTACGTCTGCCGACTGTCATTGCTAACTATTGACGTCTGGTGTTCATTTCCGTGTCATACGTCTCATAGTGAATCTGAGGAGCGGATGCGATATCGGGTCTTCGGGCGGATGGGATGGCGGGTGTCGGAGATCAGCTTCGGCTCGTGGGGCATCGGTGGCATGTGGGGGCGCCGCGATGATCGCGAGGCGATCCGTGCGCTGCAGCGAGCGGCGGAGCTTGGGATCAGCTTCTTCGATACGGCGCTGGCCTATGGCAACGGCCACAGCGAACGATTGATCGCCAGGGCGTTGGGCTCCCGCCGTCGCGACGTCCGTATCGCGACCAAGATCCCGCCGAAGAATTTTCAGTGGCCGGCGCGACCCGGCACGCCGTTGGAGGATGCGTTTCCTATCGATTGGATGATTCGCTGCACGGAGCGAAGCCTACGTCATCTCAAGACAGATGCGATCGATCTGCAGCAACTGCACGTGTGGAACGATCGTTGGACGGAGCGGGAGGAGTGGCGGTCGGCGGTCGATCGGTTGCGTCGCGATGGCAAGATTCGGGCGTTCGGTGTGTCGATCAACGATCATCAGCCGGAGAGCGCTCTGCGTCTGGTGCGGACGGGGCTGGTGGATGCCGTGCAGGTGATCTACAACATGTTCGACCAGTCGCCGGCCAAGCAGCTGCTGCCGTTGTGCCATCGTCGGAAGGTTGCCGTCATCGCGCGGGTGCCGTTCGATGAGGGGAGTTTGACCGGTACGATGACGGCACAGACGCGGTTTCCGCGCGGCGATTGGCGGCAGTATTACTTCACGCCGTGGCGGATTGCCGAAACAGTTGAGCGCGTGCAGCGTCTGTCGTGGTTGCTCGATGATCGGACGCCGACGATGGCGGTGGCGGCGCTCAAGTTCTGTCTGGCGCATCCGGCGGTGGCAACGGTGATTCCTGGGATGCGGCGCGTGGCGCATGTGGAGGCGAATGCTGCGGCGTCAGACGGACGGCGGCTCAGCGCCGGTCATGTGCGCCGGCTCAAGGCGCATGCGTGGCCGCGCAACTTCTATCCATTTGGATGAGTGAGCTAGTGATGTCGAGACATCGTCGGTGGCTCGTATGCGGTGTGATCGCCGCCGTGATCGGTGGCTCTCTCTATGACATTATGACCGACTGTGAGCACTGGCCGTTCTCACCGTACCCCATGTACTCTGATGTGCGTCGCGAATATGTGTTGAAGAGGTTCTGGCTATTTGGCATTGAGAAAGAGACAGGCCGTGAAATGTCTCTGCTCGATGCGCAGTACGTGCAGCCATTCGACCGCTCGCGACTTACCCATGCGTTGATGCGGATCTATCGTGGACAAGTGGATCGGCAACCGCTGCTGTCTCGGGCATTGCAGGATTGTTGGGTGCGGTACGAAGCATTACGGCGCGCCGGTCGCCACCATGGTCCGCCGTTGAGTGGTGTGCAGCTTTACTTGATGACGTGGCAGTTAGCATCATCAGGACATCAGGCCGAACAGCAAGCCAGTCGAGAATTGCTCGCTGAGGTGACGGATTCAACGGACAGTGGGGAGTAGCATGCGGTGGTATTGGGCATTGCGACAGCGTTGGCATTCCTTCTGGTTTGAGCCGGTGGAGCCGGTCAATCTCGGTGTGTGTCGGCTCCTCTTTTTTGGAGCATTCTTTTTGCTCTACCTGCCGTTGGATGTCACGCTCTGGGCCGGTGTCTCCGATGTCTTCTGGATGCCGGTCTGGTTATTCAGACGCTTTCATCTGCCGGTTCTTTCTGCTCCGATGCTCGGGATGTTCCAGGGGTTTTGGAAGGTGGCACTCGGTTTGAGTTGTCTCGGTCTCTTTACGCGCACTGCCACCTCGGCATCGTTTCTATTCGGTGTGTATCTGTTGGGCTTGCCGCACAACTTTGGGAAGACGCATCACTTTGATGCGATCGTTGTGTTCGTCCTGGGCATTATGGCGCTCGCTCGCTGCGGAGATAGTTGGTCGGTCGATCGGCTGATCGCTGTGGCGCGCCGAGGGAGGGGCTCGTCGGCTGTGCGGCCGGTGCCCAGTGGCGAGTATGCCTGGCCGGTGCGGCTCGTGTGGGCGTTGATGGCGCTCATCTTCCTTGGAGCCGGCGTATCGAAGTTACGGCATTCAGGATTCGATTGGATTGTGTCAGATAATCTCGCGATCATGTTGTTGCAGCATGTCTACCAGCCGGTTGCCCAGGCCGATCCGCTGGTATCCTGGAGTTTCGCGGTGGCGCGTGCCCGCTGGTTGTGTCAGTTGTTGGCTGGGGCCACGATCGTGCTGGAAGTCGGATATCCATTGGCGTTGATCAGTCGTAGAGCGCGCTGGGTGATTGTGCCGGGTGCCTTTCTGATGCAGGTGGGGATTCGCCTATTGATGGGGCCGACGTTTCATCAGTTTCTTATCTGTAATCTCTTCTGGGTCCCGTGGGATGGTGTGGGGCGGTGGCTGGTGTGTCGGTTCAGAGGCCGTCAGCCATGCGCGGTGTTCTTTGATGGCGCATGCGGTCTCTGTCAGGGAACGGTCTCCGTGATCCGGAGTCTCGACCTCATGCAGAGAGTCGATTGTTACGATGCGCGCCATCAATGGCCGGTGATTGAGAGCAAGTTCCCTTGCTTGAATCAGGAGGCGTGTTTGGAGGAAATGCACGTCATCACGCCCGATGGAAAATGTGTCACAGGGTTCTACGCGTATCGGGAGTTGGCTTGGGTGTTGCCGCTCGGATGGGTGGCGCTACCGCTGCTGTATTTGCCGGGGGTGTCCCTAGTCGGTCGATGGGTCTATACGTTCGTGGCGTCGAGGCGGCACCGCGGTGGGTGTCCGCTGCCGCTGCGCAGTGGAGGTACTATCGTCACTCCGCTTTGATCGGGTGGTGTTGGGGGCGGCGGAAGGTCTTGAGCATGATTAAGATGTCGCGCAGAGGTTGGGGTGTTTCTGTGGTCTGGAGATTTTCGTGATGGCCGCGTTCGCATTAGCATTCTTGCCGATCCTGTCGATCTTCGGCGTCGGGGTGGCGTTGTTGTTGGCGACGGTCGTGTCGGGTAACGATGAGCGGGCGAAGCGGGAACGCGTCTGGACGCTTGAGGTATCGCCGCGTGGGTTGTGCCGGTTGCTGGGATGGGTGCTGACGATTGCGCCGGTATGGCGGGCGGTCGGCTATCTGGCGGATCGACGGCCGGTGGAGTTTCTGGTGGCTGCAGTCTTGCTGATGCTGATTGCAAAGGGTGTTGCGATGCTGAAAGTGCGCGTTGTGAATCGGCGTGGTGCGTAGTGGGCTTTGCCGATACCTGTGGGGGTGTAGGGGACTACCGGTTCTGGATTGCTTGTCACCTGTCACTTGTCACGGGGTGTGTAGGAGGTTGTTATGAAGCATCGGGTCGGGGTGGTGCTGTCGGGTTGCGGTGTGATGGATGGCACGGAGATTCACGAGGCGGTGCTGACGTTCCTGGCGATCGATCGGGCCGGCGCGGAGGCGGTGTGTCTGGCGCCCGATATCGAGTGCGAGGCGGTGAATCATCTGACGAATCAGCCGATGGGGGAGCATCGGAACGTGCTCGTGGAGTCGGCGCGGATCGCGCGTGGTCGTGTCCGGGATATTGCGAAGGTCGATGCCGAAGAAGTTGATGCGGTGATCCTGCCGGGCGGCTACGGGGCGGCGAAGAACCTGTCGACATTCGCGGGCGATGGGGCGCACTGCACGGTGCAGCCGGACGTGGAGCGGTTTCTGAGAGCGGTGCATGCGGCAGGAAAGCCGATCGGGGCGATCTGTATCGCGCTGGCGGTGATCGCGAGGCTGTTCGGGAGCGAGCATCCGACGGTGACGATCGGGCACGATGCTGGCACGGCGCGGGCGCTGGAGGCGATGGGGGCGAAGCATCAGCAGGCGTCGTGCGCTGAGGCGGTGGTGGATGGCGAGCGGTTGATCGTGACGACACCGGCGTACATGCTGGCTAGTTGGACGGGGGAAGCATGGCCCGGGATCGAGCGGTTGGTCAACGAGGTCGTGGCGCTGGCGGCTCGTCATCGGAGTGGAGCAGCAGCGGCGGCCCGGAGGGGCGTATGATGAGTGCGAAGTGGTGGAGTGGTTCTAGGCGGTGGCGTATCGGTTCGGTCGTGATGCTCACGGCATGCGCGGCAGGCGCTTGGCCTTCGCTCGCCGCCGCTGAAGAAAGCGCTGCTGAGCGGTACCGAGTGTTTCGCGAGGCGTTTGGGCAAGCGGTGACGTTGCATCGAGAGGGTGATGCCGACAAGACAGAGGCGGCGTTGAAACGGGTGATTGAGTTGATTCAGGGTGGGTCGGCACAGTACGGTCAGCAGCAGTGGCGTGATGTGTGGGCACAGTTGGGGACGAAAGGCGATACGGCAGTGCGCGGTCAGGTGACGGAAGCTGCGCAGATGCTGGTGGAGTCGATGCCGCTGGCGGAAGTGTGGGAGATGTGGGGCGATGTCGCCCAGCAGCGACAATCGCTCATCGAGGCGGTCGCGCGCTACGGGCTGGCAATTCGATTCTATAATCAGCGTCAGTCGTTGCTTAACCGCGCGGCGATTGTTGATACAGGACCGGTCGAGCAGCTGTGGCAGGCGACGGTCTTGAAGATTGAGGAAGTGTATCGGAAGTTGTGGGCGATTGCCAGCGACACGTCGATGGAACGTCAGGTCAGAATCTTCGCTATTCGCGGCGTCAGCAAGCTCTTTGGCATGAGCCAGCAGGTGCCAATCCAGCCGGCGCAGGATTTGGTGGATTTGATGGAGCAGGAGACGGATCCGCAGATTCAGCAGATTATCGAGGTGACGATTCGGCAGGGGGCCAAGGAGGCCGGGATCACGGTGGAATACGAGGACGCGGAGACCCCCTCTGGGAAGAACGGCGCAGCGCAGCAATCGTTGGGTAGTTCACTGGCCAAGTAGATGAACGTGGAGAGTTGGTAGCGTGTCGAGTATGAGATCGTATCATTGGCAGCGAACGAAGATCGTGTGCACCTTGGGGCCGTCCGTCGATTCGGAGAGTCAGATTGGCCGCTTGATGGATGCCGGGATGGATGTGGTGCGGCTGAATCTGGCGCATGGGACGCTGGCAGAGCATGCGGCGCGCATCCGTCGGGTGCGGCGCGCGGCGGCTCAGCGGCAGCGGTCGGTGGCGATCCTAGCCGATCTCCCGGGGCCGAAGCTGCGGATCGGCCGGTTGGCCGGCGGCTCGGCGTTGCTCAAGGAGCGGAGTGTGGTCGCGTTGCGCGTGACGTCGGTGGAGGGTGATGCGACCCACCTGCCAGTCGGCAGCGCGGTGTTGCTCGCACGGAGCCGGCGCGGCGAGTCGGTGCGGCTGGCTGACGGCACGGTGCGGCTGGAGGTGGTGGCGGTACGGCGTCCCGATGTGATATGTCGGGTGGTGGCCGGCGGTGTGATTCGATCGGGGAGCGGGCTGAGCGTGCCGTCGCACTGGAATCATTCGCGGGTGCCGACCGCCGATGATCGTCGGGCGATCGCCTTTGCCGTGGCGCAGGGCGTTGACTGGATCGGTGTATCGTTCGTACGGTCGGCGCGCGAACTGCTGACGGTGCGCCGGTTGGTTGGCACCGTCAATCTGCTGGCCAAGGTGGAGACGCCGGAGGCGCTGGAGCATTTGGAGTCGATCGTGCTTGCAGCAGATGGGGTGATGATTGCGCGCGGCGATCTAGGGGTGGAAACGCCACCGGCCGAGGTGCCGTTCGTGCAGAAGCGAATCGTCGAGATGTGTCTGCGTTTGCAGAGGCCGGTGATTACGGCAACGCAGATGCTTGAGTCGATGGTGGAGCATCCGCAGCCGACGCGAGCGGAAGTGACGGATGTCGCCAACGCGGTGCTGGATGGGACGGACGCCGTGATGCTATCGGCGGAGACGTCGATCGGGCGGTTTCCGGTCGCGGCGGTGCGCGTGTTGCGCGAAGTGATTACGGCGAGCGAGCAACAGTTTCCGTACGCGCATTACGTCAGCCGTCGCCCGGTGTTGTCGGCAGGGCCGATTGGCGATGCGGTGAGCTGGGCGGCGTGCCGCCTGGCGCTGGAGGGTTCGGCGCGGGCGATGGTGGTGCTCACCGGCAGCGGTCTGACGGTGCAGCGGGTCGCGGCGCTCCGACCCGAGGCGCCGATCGTCGCACTGACACGGGCTCGTCGCGTGGCGCAGCGGTTGCGGCTTGTCTGGGGTGTGCAGCCGCTGGTGGTGTCCCAGCCGTTGACATCGGATGCATGCGTCAGGCAGGGCGTGCGTTGGCTGCGCGATCGTGGGCTGGTGCGGCGCGGAGATCGCGTCGTGCTGGTGACGGGGCAGGTCGCCTCCCGCCACGGCGAGACCAATGCCATCGGGGTGCGGTTGGTCACATGAGCCGCTCAGCCCTCTCCGACCGTCTGCTGAGATTTCTCTCCCACCAGCCCCGTCCCGAGTCGCTGCTCATCATGACGCATGATCATCCCGATCCCGACGCCATGGCCAGCGCGTTCGCCCTCGCGTATCTCGCCTCGCGCGTCTACGGCATCCGGATCAAGATGGTCTACGGCGGCGCGATCGGTCGGATGGAGAACCGGACGATGGTCGATGTGCTACGGATTCCGGTCTCTGCGCTGGCGCCGGAGGATTTGACGGCGTTCCAGCATGTCGCGCTGGTGGATACTCAACCGCCCTTCGGCAATAACTCGTTCCCCGGCGATCGGACGGCCTATCTGGTGATCGATCATCATCCCCGCCATCGGCGGACGCGAGCCGGACTGGTGCTGATCCAGACGCGGTTTGGCGCGACGACCACGATTCTGGCGCAAGCGCTGTCATCGTTCAAGCGTCGGTTGCCGACGAGGCTGGCGACGGCGATGGCGTACGGCATCGCGTCGGAAACGCAGAATCTCGGTCGTGAAGCCGGCGCGCGGGACATCGAGGCGTATCTGGCGCTGTTGCCGCGGTGCGACATGCGTCTGCTGGGTCGGATGCAACATCCTCGGAGGTCGCGCAGCTTCTTCCGTACGGTCGGCCACGCGATGCAGAACGCGTTCCTCTTCGGCCGTTTGATCGGCGTGCATTTGGAGGAGGTGGAGACGCCGGATCTGGTCGCGCAGCTTGCCGATTTTCTCGTGGCGTGCCAGGGGGTGCGGTGGTCGATCTGCACCGGGCGGTACCAGGGGCGATTGCATGTGTCGTTGCGGCTGGCGCAGCCGGGCGCCGTGGAAGCCGGTACGTTGCTCAGCCGCACGCTGGGGAAGCGGGGGAGGGCTGGGGGGCACGGTATGATCGCGGGTGGTAGCTTGGAGCTACCGCCTGATGCAGGGGAGCCCGACTGGCGGCACATCGAGCAGTGGGTGGTTCGCCGCCTGACGCAGCGGTTGCAGGATCGTCCGGTGGCGCGTGTGGCGTGGCCGTTTCGGTCGAAACGGCGTCCATCATAGGTTGTCGACAACGATCAGGAGAGTCTGAGGAGGTGATAGCACGATGAATTCCGTCATGATGTGGAGTGTGTTCAACGTTGTCATCGCGGGGATGCTCTATATCGACCTGGCGCTTGGCCAGCGAAAGGCGCACGCCGTCTCGATCCGTGAGGCGGCGATCTGGAGTGCGGCGTGGGTTGGCGTGTCGCTCGGTTTCTGCTGGTGGGTTGCGGCGACGATGGGGCAGCAGAAGGCGCTGGAGTTCCTCACCGGCTACGTCATCGAGAAGTCGCTCAGTGTGGACAATCTTTTCGTCTTCATCATGATCTTTTCGTACTTCAACGTGGCGCCGGTGCACCAGCCACATGTGTTGAAGTGGGGCATCATCGGGGCGCTGGTCATGCGGTTGGTGTTGATCCTCATCGGCGTGACGTTGCTGGAGATGTTCCACTGGATCATCTACCTCTTCGGCGGCATCTTGATCTACTCCGGGTGGCGGATGGCGTTCGGGCCGGAGCGTGCGTTGGATCCGGAGAAGAATCCGGTGGTGCGGTGGTTCCGGCGCATCATGCCGACCTCGACCGATCCGGATCATCATGGGCATTTCTTTGTGCTGGTGAAGGGTGTCCGGCATGCGACGCCGCTCTTCATCGCGCTCTTGATCGTTGAGGTATCCGATCTGGTCTTTGCCGTTGACTCGATCCCGGCGGTGTTGGCGATCTCGCACGATCCGTTCATCGTCTATACCTCCAACGCCTTCGCGATCCTCGGTCTGCGGGCGCTCTATTTTCTCCTGAGCGGGATTGTCGGATTGTTCCGGTACTTGAAGTTCGGCGTCTCGATCGTGCTGGTGTATGTCGGTATCAAGATGCTGATCGTCGACTTCTACAAGATCCCGGTCGGCGTTTCGCTGGGTGTGGTGGTCGGTATTTTGACGCTGTCGATCATCGTCTCCTTGCTGCCATCAAAGAAAGAGACTGTGACGGGTGACAAGTGACGAAAGTCTGTGACAGGTGACGAGTGACGGGTGACAGGTAGCACAGCACTTGTCACATGTCCCTTGTCACTTGTCACAGGTTTTAGGAGGTGAGCGATGGATCTACGTGTTGTGTGGATGGCGTGTTCGGCACTCTTCTTGGCGGAGCTGGGCGATAAGACGCAACTGGCGGTGTTGACGCTCGTGGCGTCCACGCGGAAGCCGCTAGCTGTCTTCGTTGGCGCTTCGGTGGCGCTGGTGACCGTCACGGCGCTCGGCGTGTTGTTCGGCCAGGGCTTGACGCGCCTCATTCCCGAACGCCTGCTTCACAAAGCCGCATCGATTGCCTTCATCGTCATCGGCGTCGTTATGCTCATCCGCGAGTAGCAGTTCTGTTCCTAGATTCTGGCAAATTCGTGTTCGAGCGAGGTGTCGAAGGCCTCCGAGTCGAGAACTTCCCACAGACAAGCGGTGGCTTCTCGACTTCGTCCCTTGCTTCGCTCGGGCCTCCGCTCGAAGAAGAACAGAGAGATTCGTACCGCGTACGAACGGGACATGCTACTCTACCGCACCTGCTCCTCTATCCAGTACCTTTTCTCCAAGTTTCTACTCATGGCGTTCTCAGGAATCTCAGAGGGAGATTTATTGTGATGGATGCTGTCTCGAAAAGTCAGAGTCTTGAAGGGTAGAATACGGATATGAGTGAGGAAGAGTGAGGTTTTGAATTGCTAGGGAGCTGGGTAGTACAACGGCGCGCTGGATCTGTCGTGTCGTTTGGATCAAACCGGTGGTATCATAAGGCCATGTGCGCTGGGGGATCAGCGTCGTGAATGACCATGAGTTCAACTGCATTCCTTCGAATGCTAACGAGAACGTTGTCTGGAGAGTGTAGCGATGAGTGAAACGACATTTGATGCGTTGGGACTACATCCTGATTTGCTGAAGGGGATTCATGATCTTGGGTTCACGCGGCCAACGCCGATTCAGGAGCAGGCGATTCCGCCGATCCTGGAAGGGCGGGATGTGATCGGTTGCGCGCAGACGGGGACGGGCAAGACGGCGGCGTTCGTGCTGCCGATCCTGCACCGGCTGCTGCGGGAGCCGCGCCGTCCGACGGAGCGGGCGTTGATCATCGCGCCGACGCGCGAGCTGGCGCTGCAGTCGATGGATCATCTCAAGAGTCTTTCGCGGTACGTGCATCTCAAGGGTGCGGCGATCTTCGGCGGCGTGCCGATCGATCCGCAGAAGCGGGCGCTGCAGGCCGGTGTCGACATCGTCTCGGCGACGCCGGGGCGGTTGCTCGATCATGTCTGGCAGGGGACGATCGGGTTCGCGGCGGTGCAGATTCTGGTGTTGGATGAGGCGGATCGGATGCTTGACATGGGCTTCCTGCCCGACATCCAGAAGATCCTCCGCCTGCTGCCACCGAAGCGGCAGAATCTCATCTTCTCGGCGACGATGCCATCCGACATTCTGAAGCTGGCGCATACGATCTTGCATGATCCGGTGACGATACAGATTGGCCAGCGTTCGTCACCGGCGGTCGGGATCCGGCACGCCATCTATCCGGTGCCGCACCATCTGAAGACCGATCTTCTGCTGCATCTCTTGCGCAACGAGCGGGCAATGGATTCGGTGCTGGTGTTTCTGCGCACGAAGCATCGCGCCGACCGGCTCGTGCGCTTGCTGGAGCGCGGCGGTTTCTCGGTCTCCGTGCTGCACAGCAACCGCAGCCAGAGTCAGCGGATCGCGGCGCTGGCTCGGTTCCGCGAGGGGCGCAGCCAGGTGCTGGTGGCGACCGATATCGCCGCTCGAGGGATCGACGTCGAGGGGATCACGCACGTCATCAACCACGATATGCCGAATGCCCCGGAGGATTACGTGCATCGGATCGGACGCACGGCGCGTGCCGATGCGACGGGCGATGCGTTCAGCCTGGTGGCGCCGGATGAAGAGAAGGTGATGGGAACGATCGAGAAGGCGCTGGGCAAGCGGTTGCCACGCGTGACGCTGCCGGAGTTCAACTACAAGCAGCTGGCACCGCCCAAGTCCGAGCATGGCGGACACCACGGCCACGGTCGTCCCTCCGTCGGCGGACAGCGCCCACCGCGCCGCGAAGGCGGCGGATCCTGGCGCCGCCCTCGCCGCTAAGCGTTTGGGTTGCTTAGTCGCTGCCGGACGCAGATTCGTCGCGTATGTATGAGAGAAATAGTTTCAGGTTCTGTTTGAGAATATGCTTGATTGTGTTCGCGGCCAGGTTGGTTATTGTTCAAGGAAGGATATGGATTTGGTCAGCAAACTTCGTACCGCGTACGAAAGGAATGCGCGATGACGTTTCCAGCAAGAGTATTTAGGATATTAATTGCTTCTCCATCTGATGTAAGCAAAGAGCGAGATATTGTGGTTAGGGCAATACAAGAGTGGAATGCTCTGCATGCAGCAGAGCGCCGAGTCGTATTATTACCGTTGCGTCGGGAGATCCAGTCAGCTCCAGAATATGGTCGTCCTCAGGAAATTCTAAATCGTCAAGTTGTGGATCCCTGCGATTTATTGGTGGGAATCTTCTGGACACGGATCGGTAGCCCAACCGGCGTTGCCGATAGTGGAACCTTAGAGGAGATTGAACGCGTCGCTTCTCAGGGCAAGCTCGTAATGCTCTATTTCTCCCAGGCACAGATTGATCCGGAGCAGATTGAGCTTGAGCAATTGCAGAAACTTCGGGAGTTCAAGAAAAAGACGCTTCCCAACGCTTTGATAGAAAATTATTCAGACCACGCAGAATTCAACGATAAGATAATGAGACACTTGGAAACTCAGGTGCGAAGATTGCTGGTGGAAGCAGAGGGAGAGAGTGAGGGGATAGATTTTAGTTCTACATCTGCAACTGATATTCAACTTCGTTTCGCCGATCCGAAAACAGGGAAAGATATTGGAACGCACATCGCGCTTAATGCTTCGTATATAGAGGTAACTGAGCTCGACGAAGTTCCTGATTATGAAAGTGCTCAAGAACGTCAAGGGAAGCAGTCAGAGAGAATGAAAGGGAAATCTCTGGACGCGTTTGCGGCGTGGTCTAGCTCGGTGGTAAACAAGGATTACTATCGGGAATTGATAACTTATGTCGTAGAGCAGAATTTGTTTAGGCCAGTTCGTTTGTGGTTGAAGAATGCGGGTAGCATAGGTGCGCGTGACGTCTACATTAGTCTTCAGATCAGATCTGTCGATGGAGAAATGCTGGTAGCGTTGGCGTCTAAAATGAAGGCTTCCCCCTCTGTGAGCGGGAGCATCTTTTCACTGTCGAATGTTGAGTCTGAGTGGATTGTGCGGCGCAGTGGTGATATTTGGGAGACCCACCTTGAAGTAAGGGCATTGCAGCCTCAGAGAGAGTTTAGTCCTGAGCCGCAGTTTGCGGTAGGGGCGAAGAGCAGTTGCAAACTTCTGGTTGAAGCACGTATCTTTGCTGACACTTTGCCAAGGCCTCGTTCTCAGACTCTAGAGATAACATTGAATGTGGAAAAGATTGTTGTTTCGGCTGAAGATTTGCTGAAAAGATCGCTTGCCCAGGCAGCGGTGTCGTTCTAGCTCGTTCGTGCCCGGGTTGCTTCTCGACTTCGGCCTCACTCCGTTCGGCCTTCGCTCGAAGAAGAACAGAGGGCGCAGGATTCTGGTTCGAGCGAGCGGAGCGAGTCGAGAACGGACAGAATTTCGCTTCACACTTAACGTTCCCAGGACTGCGCTTCACGACCAATGCTTCACGTTCTTCGTCTCTCGCCGAACGCTTCGCAGCCACGGTGTGACGGTAATATGTTGCAGATCATCGACTGATTTGGCAAGATCTGGACAATCTGAAGCGGGTGGTGAGAGGATGGTGATCTAATGAGGCTATTTCGGAAAGCGCGCTTCTTCTGGGTGTATCTGTTGGTGATCGTGCTGTTCGCCACGGCGAGCACGTCGGAGCCGTCGTTGCGGTTGGGCATCGCGCTGGCGCTGCTGGGCGAGGCGGTGCGGCTCTGGGCGAACGGCTACGTCGGTCATGCCAAGGTCAACGCGACGCAGCGCACGCGCAATGATCCGAAGATCGGACGTCTCATCACCGCCGGACCTTACGCCTATGTCCGCAATCCGCTCTACCTTGGTTCCTTTCTGATTGGAGCAGGATTCTGCGTCGCCGTCCGAAGCTCCCTGCTGCTGTTCGTCGGAGCGGTGCTGTGCCCGTTCGTCTATCGGAAGAAGGTCGCTCAGGAAGAGCGGGTTATCCGTGACGAATGGGGAGAGGAGTATGCGGCGTATCAGCAGGCTGTCCCGCGGTGGCTGCCGACGTGGCGTCGATACGCGCGTCGTTCCGGCCAATGGAGCTGGCAGGGCATCGCAGCCAGCCGGGAGTTGAAGACGCTGCTGTGGGTGATCGTATCGCTCTTGGCGGTGTACTTCTGGGAAGAGTGGTTCAAGGAGCATGAGTTTTTCGTCCGGCATGATCTGGTCAAACAGGTGACGTTGGTGGTGGTGCTGGTGCTGCTCGTGGTGGGAGATGGCGTGTTTGAGTGGGTGCGTGGGCGGCGGGCTGCCAAGAAACAGATGACATTGTGAGGAGGAGGGTGATGACGGCAGATTGGATGATGTTTGCGCTCGGCTCGGCGTTGTTTGCCGGGCTGACGGCCGTGTTAGCGAAAGTCGGCGTGGAGTTGATCCCGTCCAACCTTGCGACCTTCATCCGTACCGTGGTGATCTTGGGGCTTGTCGCGCTCGTTGTGACCGTGCGGCGCGAATGGCTTTCGCCCGGACAGCTTAGCTTCCGTGGAATGGTGTGCCTGGCACTGTCGGGAGTGACGACAGGACTCTCGTGGCTCTGCTACTACCGCGCGCTGCAGAGCGGGCCGGCTTCGCTCGTCTCGCCGCTCGATAAGCTCAGCCTGGTCGTCACCGTACTCTTGGCGGTGTTGGTGCTGGGAGAGCGTCTGACCATGTGGCAATGGCTCGGCGCTTCGCTGATGGCGGTGGGCGCGCTGCTGCTCGGGTTCGTGTAGCGCGCCCTGTTGGTAACAGTAGTGGTTCGACAACTTCGTTGACCTGTTTCCGCTCGGCTTTACTAATAGGAGAGAAGCGGAAGCTGTGAGGTTCTTGTTTGAGCGAGTCTTTCGCCTTCGCTTAGGATTGACGCTGCGAGTTGAGAGTGACACGCGTTTTGCTTCTCGACTCCGTCCGCCAAAGAGCTATGGCGGACTTTGCTCGAAGAAGAATAGAGGGCGAAGGATTCTGGTTCGAGCGAGCGGAGCGAACAGTTTCGCTTCACGCTCGACGTCTCCTGATTGCGCTTCGCTCTCATCGTCTCTTGCGCAATGCTCCGCGGGTCGGGTAAGGTGTCACGAAAAAGGTGGTTCCATTTTCGTCTGCACAGCTCGTAGCAGATGGTGTTAGCGTAGTTGGCGGGGAGTGATTGAGCATGGTATGCTGCTTGCCAGTCAGGAGCACAAGCGGTGAGTTGTCTGCTGGTTACCGTTTTTCCTGATACACGTTGGATGTTATGAAATTCACAAAGACGCAAATCCCCGATGTCGTATTGATCGAACCGAAAGTCTTCAGCGACCAGCGCGGATTCTTCTTCGAGAGTTATAACAAGGCGCTCTTCGTAGCCGCCGGTATCCCCGACGAGTTTGTGCAGGATAATCACAGCCGTTCCGCCAAGGGAACGCTGCGGGGTTTGCACTATCAGATCGAGCCGATGGCACAGGGGAAGCTCGTCCGGGTGATTCGCGGGGCGGCGTTTGACGCGGCGGTCGATCTGCGCAAGAGCTCGCCGACGCTCGGCCGATGGATCGGCGAGCACCTTTCCGCCGAGAACCAGAAGATGCTGTACGTGCCGATCGGCTTCGCGCATGGCTTTCTAGCGCTGGAAGAGGGCACAGAGGTGTTGTACAAGGTGACGCGGCCGTATTCGCCGGTGCATGACCGCGGTATCGTCTGGAATGATCCGGCGATCGGCATCCAGTGGCCGGATCTCAGCATGGCATATCTCGTCTCCGACAAAGATCGGCGGCACCCGACGCTCGCACAGGCATCGGTGTTTGCGTAAGCACGGTTCGGGTTGCATGAGATTTCTCGGGGTGTCCGACGGGACCCAGGGCTCGCACACGCAGGTGCGGGTACTGGGTTTGGTCGAAAGTCGGACGTCGCGCTTGGGCGTTTTGCTCGAGTCTCGAAGCTTGTGTCTCGAGTCTGCTGTTAAACAAAGGAGGACGCCATGGGTGGATTGATCGGGCTGGTCGTGCTGGTGCTGGATGTGATTGCGATCCTGGATGTGATGAAGAGCGCGTCGGATACGACGAAGAAGGCGCTCTGGATCGTGCTGATCCTGCTGCTGCCGGTGGTGGGGTTGATCCTCTACTACTTGGTCGGTAAGAAGAAGGCGTAAGCGGTCGCGTCGTCGGGCATCGCTAGTCAGCTGCGCCTATTTGCGCAGAGGCGTCTGTGCCGATCTGGGTGGTAAGATTTTGTTTATTCTAGGGCATAGCGGGAAGGGGAACGAGACATGAACAAACGGCTGGTAGTGTTCGCAATCGTGGCGGCAGTGGCGGTTGGCGCGATCGTTCTGGCCAAGGATGTGATCGCGCGAGCGGCGGTGACCGGCGGCGTCAAGGCGATGACCGGTTTGAATCTGCATATCCGGTCGATGGACGTGGGATTGTTGCGCAGCGTGGTGGGTATTCGAGGGTTAACGTTGGAAAATCCGTCGGGCTTCACGGATCGGATCATGATCGATCTACCAGAGATCTATGTGCACTATGACCTTAGCGCGTTCCTCAGGCAGCAGATACATTTGAGGGAAGTGCGGCTTGAGCTCAAGGAGTTCGTGGTAGTGAAGGATCAGCAGAAGCGGTTGAATCTCGATGTGCTCAAGGTCGTGCAGCAGTCGAAGGAGCAGCCGTCCAAGGTGGAGAAGCCGAAGGGTGGCAAGGCGCCGGAGATTCAGATCGATCTGCTGCAGCTCAAGATTGGCAAGGTAGTGTACAAGGACTACTCCGGCGGCGGCAGTCCGAAGGTGCAGGAGTTCTCGGTGAACATCGACGAGCGTTATGAGAACATCACCAACGCGCAGGCGTTCGGCGCGCTGGTGGTGAGCCGGGCGTTGATGAATACCGCGGTGGCGCGTCTGGCCAACGTGAATTTGGACGCGATGCAGTCGTTGGTGGGCGACCAGATGGGACGTGCGACGCAGGCGGTCACCGGCGTGCTGGACACGGCGACCGGACGTGCCACCGATGTTGGTCATGGGGTGCTGGACACCGCCGAGGAAGCGGCGAAGACGGCGACCGACACGTTGAAGAAGGTGCTGCCGTTTGGCGGGAAGTAATGGGGTGGGTCGTCGTGGCGCCGCGCGGCCTGATGGTGCGGCAGCGGTGCGGTCGTGTTCGGCAGACGGCGGTCGGTTTCCATTGATGGAGAGGGCTGGCGCATGCGCGAGGATATCGAGAAAGGTGTCGTGATGGTGCAGACGGTGATCGACAAGGTGGCGGAGTTTCTCGTCACCTATAGCTTTGACGTGTTGGGCGCGCTGCTGGTGCTCTTCGTGGGGCACAAGGTGTCCCAGTGGGCGAGCCGGATGTTGATGCGTATGCTGGAGCGCAAGAAGTTTGACCAGACGCTCGGGCGGTTCGCAGCCGGGATGGTCAAGGGACTGATCCTCGGTTTCGCGATCATCGTAGCGCTGGGCAAGTTCGGTATTACGATCGCGCCGATCGTGGCGGCGATCGGCGCACTGGCATTCGGCAGCACGTTCGCGTTGCAGGGGACGCTGTCGAACTTCGGCGCCGGGGTCTCGCTGCTCATCTTCAGGCCGTTTGTGGTGGGCAACACGATCACGGTGGTTGGGGTGAGCGGTGTGGTGGAGTCGGTGACGCTCAGTTGCACGGTGTTGTCGAACGAGGATGGCGAGAAGATCACGATCCCCAACAAGCATATCGTCGGCGAAGTGCTGACGAACTCCTACGAGAACAAGATCGTGGAGTCGGTGGTGGGTATTAGCTATGGTGACGATCCGGAGCGGGCGATTGCGGCGATTCTCCGCGCGCTGAATGAGTCGGCGGACGTCGTGAAGACGCCGTCGCCGCAGGTGGGGATTCAGGCGTTTGGCGAGTCGTCGGTCAGCATCGGTCTGCGATACTGGGTACCGACGCGTCGGCACTTCCAGGTATCGTACGCGACGAATCTAGCGATCTGGAAGGCGATCAAGGCGGCTGGTGTCACGATTCCGTTCCCGCAGCGCGAAGTGCGGATGTTGTCCTGATACACATCAGCTACGAGCTTCGAGCCACGAGTTTCAAGTGACAGCCGCCGGTACACTCCAAGCTGTCAGCAAGCTACTTCGAAGCGATGCTTTGTTGCTGCTGGTGGTTTAATTTGGTGGATTGTGTTCCTGCAGATTTGTAGTTTTTAAGCATGGAGCTTGTGATTTGGTTTCTCCTCGGGTCTCGTAGCTCGAGTCCGGACTGAACGTAGGTACTCACTGTTGTACATAAATATAGATGGAGAGACTGCCCTATGGTTATCAGACGATGGACAATGGGAATCTTGGGAGTAGTGTGTGTGAGATGGTTGGCTCGGCGCCGGTTGGGAGCATACCGAGTACCGCGACAGCACCGACGCGCGCGATGAGGGGACGTTGATCCCGCGGCTCGTTGCTCAGAAGCGGTTGTTCGACAAGGCCACGCTCTCGCAGGAGCTGACGTCGTGGCATCCGTTCGGCTCGCGCTTCGGCGAGTACCGGCTCAAGTCGGAGACGGCGTTGACCAATCCGCTGTCGGAGAAACTGTCGCTGCGCTTCATCCTGATCGACGAGTTCAACTCCGATCCGACGGGTGCAGCGGAGAAGAACGATCTGCGGATTGCCTCCGGGCTCGTCGCCGCGTTCTAGAGCAAACAGCGCCAGGCGCTTCGGCGGCCAGGCACTGTTTGGAAAAGTGCTGGCCGCCGACAAAAGGTGTCTGGCACCGAGCTGGCGCGTCCTCTTTCTAGCTAGCGTTATTTGACCCGCGTGATGAACGCCCCGTCCATGACCAGGAGTCGTTGTGTATCGTTCTGATCGTCTTTATTGCGCGCGATCATGCTGAAGGTGCCTGACGCCATCCGGTCGCCCTGGTTTTCATAGACGTCCGACACCGTCATCTCGAAGAACGTGTCGGGCAGATTCGTCGTGTAGACGGGTCCTTCGGGGCCGAAGCGAATGTCGGCATAGCCGTTGCGCGTCGTCTCTCCCTGTTGGTGCCCAGCCGTTGTGTAGATCGCGAGCTCCGTCGGCTCCGGGAATGTGGAGCCGTTCCCGACCTGCGACACTGCTAACATGAAGATGGTGAACGGATTGTTCGGATCGCCATAGAGCGAGAAGTCGAGTTCCCTCAAGGCGCTGAAAGCCAAGGCGCCTTGACGCAGGCTCTCAGCTCGGCTGCGTTCCGATGGAGCAGCGTTGTCGGGGTCGCGTACCAGCAGCACGAGATCCTCGAAGTTTGTAATACTTTGCGCATCGATCACCCGTGTCTTGGCTTTGATGTAAGTCGGTTTACAGCCGCTGAGCCATACCGTTGTGGCGCACAGCGCCAACACCGCGAAGATCATTCGTCCCTGTCGCATCGTTGTTTGCCTCCAATGGTTGCTAGATCCGTGTGTTAAGCGGATGAGATTATAGCGGAACGGATCATCTTTGCAATTCGCAGCGTTGTTATGTGCTTCGGGCCGATCCCGTCTACTGCTACAATGATCGCGCATCGAGCATGTTCGTTCAGGCGTAAGTCAGGGGTGAGGGGGCGAGGCCATGGGCGTGAGGAAGTTTGGTGAGTTGCCGGAAGACATTACGCATCCGTTTCGAGCGTTGCGGCATCGCAATTATCGGCTCTTCTTCGGCGGCCAGGCTGTGTCGCTCATCGGCACCTGGATGGCGCGCGTCGCCACCAGCTGGCTCGTCTATCGGTTGACCGGCTCGGCGTGGTGGCTGGGCGTGCTGGGCTTCGCCTGGCAGATCCCGACGTTCCTGCTGTCGCCGCTGGGCGGCGTGCTGGTTGATCGATGGAACAAGCACCGGCTGCTGGTGGTGACGCAGGCGCTGCTCACGCTGCTCTCCGTGGCGATGGCGGTGCTGGCGCTGTCGGGCCGCATCACTGTCGGGCAAATCTTGGCGCTGAGTATCGCGCAGGGGATCATCAACGCGCTCGAGATTCCGGCGCGTCAGGCGTTTGTCATCGAGATGGTGGAGGATCGCGACGCTTTGCCCAACGCGATCGCGCTCAACTCGTCGATCTTCAACGGGGCGCGGCTCATCGGTCCGTCGATCGCGGGGCTGCTGATCGCCAGCGTGGGGGAAGGGTGGTGTTTTCTGCTCGACGCAGCCAGCTACGCGCCCGTGCTTGCGGCGCTTCTGGCGATGACGCTGCCGCCTCCACGGACGGCGCCGTCGCCGCAGCCGGTCTGGAGGGAGCTGGCGGAGGGCTTGGTCTATGTCTATCGCTTCACGCCGATCAGGGTGATTTTGACATCGATCGCGCTGGCGAGTCTGGTCGGGATGTCGTACACGGTGCTGGTGCCGGTCTTCGCTCGCGAGATCCTCGGCGGTGGCGCGCAGACGTTCGGATTTCTCATGGGGGCATCGGGGCTCGGGGCGTTTGCCGGAGCGGTGACGCTGGCGTTTCGCAAGACGGTCGTTGGGTTGGGGAAGGTGATTGCGCTGGCGGCCGGATGCGCGGGGCTGGCGCTCGTCGGCTTCGCGCTCTCGCGCATCTTCTGGCTCTCGTGGTGTCTGATGCTGCTCATCGGCTACGGCTTCATCCTGCAGATGGCGTCGAGCAACACGGTGCTGCAGACGCTCGTCGAGGATGACAAGCGCGGGCGCGTCATGAGCTTCTACGCGATGGCGTTCATGGGGGTGGCGCCGTTCGGCGCGTTGCTGGCGGGGTGGCTGGCGAGCCGCATCGGCGCGCCGCAGACGCTGATGATCGGCGGCGCGACGTGCGTTGTCGGCGCCGCAGCGTTTGCCCGTGAGCTGCCGCGGCTGCGACAGATCGTGCGCCCGATCTATGTCCGGAAGGGGATCATTCCGGAGGTCGCTGCCGGTGTGCAGGCCGCCGTCCAGCCGTCTGTGGCGTCGAAGGGCTAGCATTGCGTTGCCGTGAAGCAGACAGTTGCTCACGTGCGAGCAGGAGTTTTGGTGAATCGTTCGGTTAGGTTCTGGTGGTTGTGCGTGGCGCTCATCGTCTGCGCCGGGATTTGGGCTTACCACGGCAGCTTGTCCGCCCCGTTCATCTTTGACGATCGCGTGGAGATCGTGCGCAGGGCTCGCGCGGGCGAGTTCTCGCCGTGGTGGAGCGTCGCGGTGGGAACGGAGCGGCCCCTGACGGATCTCTCCCTCTCTTTGAATCACGCGATCGGCGGCCTCAATCCTCGGTGCTACCGCTTGGTCAACGTGGCGATCCATCTGATCGCCGGTCTCGTCTTGTTCGCGCTCATTCGTCGGACGGCGGCTGCGGTCGGTCGTCTCGACGCTGATATCAGCGGTACGTTCGCGATCGCGCTGGTGAGCAGTCTTCTCTGGCTGCTGCATCCATTGCAGACGAGCAGCGTGACCTACATTGTGCAGCGCGCCGAAGCCCTTGCAGGGATGTTCCTGTTTCTCACACTCTACGCCGCATGCCGCGGCGCCACGGATCCGGTCCGCGCAGCGCGCTGGCATACCGTGGGCATCCTGAGTTGCGCGTGCGGCATGGCGTGCAAGCCGGTGATGGTGGTGGCTCCGTTGGTGGTCTGGATGTACGATCGCGTGTTCTTCGGCCGATCGTGGGGTGACGTTCTGTGCAAGCGCAGCGGATTTTATCTCGGGCTGGCGGCATGCTGGGTGCTGCTGGCGTTCTTTGTGCTGACCTGCTCCAGAGTGCAGGAGAGCGTCGGCTTCGAGTATGGAAAGGTTAGCGCGTGGGCTTACGCGCGCACGCAGCCCTCCGTGATCCTGCATTACCTGAGGCTCGCACTCTGGCCGGATCGCCTTGTGCTCGATTACGCATGGCCGGTGGCCGAACACTTCCGCGATATCGTCTTGCCGACCGTCGGGCTGGGAGCGATCGTCGCGGGCGGCCTCGTCCTCTGGCGATTCAGCCCAGCGCTCGGATTCCTGGGGCTGTCGTGGCTGGTCATGCTGGTGCCGAGCTCCAGCATCGTGCCTGTGGCCGATCTGGCGTTTGAGCATCGGATGTATGCTGCGTTGGCGCCGCTGGCGGTGCTCGTTGTGCTGGCTGTCGCGACGCTCCTGCGGCGTTTCACGCGCGCTCATCCCAGCTACTGGCGATGGCTGGCCGCATGTCTCGCGGTGTTTTGCATTGGTGCGCTGGGGCGCGCCACGATCAACCGGAATGCCGTCTATCGGAGCGAGGTTGTCATGTGGACGGACGTGGTCGAGAAGCGTCCGCTGAATGCGCGCGCTCACAACTATCTCGGCTTGGCGTTGGCCAGACAGGGGCAGCATGCATCGGCGCAGGAGCATTATGCCATCGCGATGCGTGTCGATCCGTCGTTTGAGGAGGCGCGGGTGAATTTCGCCAACACGCTCATGCAGGAGGGACGCTTGCTTGAGGCTGCCGAACATTTGGAGGCGGTGGCGGCGCAGCATCCGCGATTTGCGGCGGCGCACTACAACCTCGGTGTCGTGCGGATCCGGCAGGGTCGGTTGGCTGAGGCGTTGACGAGCTTCGAGGAGGCGTGTCGTTTCTCGCCCGCGGTGCCGGATATCTGGAGTGCGATCGCGACCGCCCGCTTGCTGCAGGGGGATACGGAGGGAGGGATCGAGGCGTATCATCAGGCGTTGCAGTTGGACGATCATCAGTCGGATGCGCACGCGAACCTTGCGCTGGTGCATCTCAAGCAGGGACGGTTGGCAGAGGCGCATGCGCATTTGAGCAAGGCCGCCGAGCAGCGTCCTGAGGATGCGCAGATCAGGCGGCGTTTGGACGTGTTGAGCAAGCGTCTGGAAGGTATCGCCGCTGGAGCAATTGAGGTGGCTGAGTGATTGCGGGCGACACTCTGATCTTCTCTTCGAACCTCCTCTGGCATGCTGGTACAATCCCATCGGGGAGATTGATGCGACCAAGTGTGAGTGTGGTGATATTGGGAGTAGGGGATTTTCAGCGGGCGCGTCGGTTCTACAAGGACGGGCTGGGTTGGCCAATCGCTTTCGAGAAGGATTGTATCGCGTTCTTTCGGCTGAGCGGCGTGGTGCTGGCGCTCTATCCGCGCGAGGCGCTGGCGAAGGATGCGACCGTGAGTGCTGAGGGGAGCGGCTTCTCCGGTGTGACGCTGGCGCACAACGTGGCGAGCGAGCGCGAGGCCGATGAGGTGATGGCGACGGTCGAGCGGCTCGGCGCGCGGATCGTGAAGCCGGCGCAGAAGGTCTTCTGGGGCGGCTATAGCGGCTACTTCGCCGATCCCGACGGCCATCTCTGGGAAGTCGTCTACAACCCTCACTGGAAGCTCGACGAGCAAGGGAGCATTCTCATCTCATGAGGAAGGTGGAGCCGATCGTATGCTGATTGTGAGGGACGAGCTACCGTTCGAAGAGCTGAAGCAGATGGCCGCTCGTATGTTTGGCGATATGGTCAAAGCGGTCGTGGATATCGATCGGGAGTTGATGGCGGTGGATGCGGAGCTCCATGCCGATCTTGAAGCGTTGCTGCTTGAGGACGGTTCAGAGCAGAAGAATCTCTGGGGTATCAACCTCTACCCGGATGTTCCAGGGGATCAGTTGATCGAGTTCGACTCGATGATCAACATGCGTCCGTCACGGGGCAATAGGAGTCGTGGGGTGGAGGACGACGCGATCCGGAGGAAAGTCGTCTCCGTGGTTGAGCGGATGCTGGCTCGATGAGCTATCAGCATAAAGACCTTGCAGCCGGACGCTGGGGTCAGCTGACGTTCCTCGAGCAGATGGCCAACATCGGCAGCGAGGTGGAGCGCGCGTTGAACTGGCGTGCCAAGAATCGCCCCGACTACTGTCAGCGGGCGTTTGAGCGTGCTCTCGAGCTGATGGATTTGACGTTGACTAGCGTCAAGGGTTCAACCCGTTTGCGCGAGCTGGCTCGTGTCCGAGAGGCGATGGTCGATTATTTTGCCGGGGAGAACGCATACGCCTCCACCGACGACTCGTGGCGAAAGTACTTCCTACCGTTCACCTATGCCGCTCGGAGGGGTCATTAGCTGGGAGACGCGATGGCGACGTTGAAATCGCGAACGTTGGGTGTGTCGATCGCCCGCGATCCGGGCAGGGTGTGCGCGTTCGTCGCGAATCTGGAGAACCTGCCGAAGTGGGCGACGACGTTCTGTCTGTCGATCGAGCGTGCGGGCGGCGCGTGGATCGCCCAGACGCCGCAGGGCCCGGTGACGATCCGGATCGCGAGCCGCAACGAGCTCGGCGTGCTGGATCATTACGTGAGCCCGTCGCCCGGCGTGGAGGTGTACGTGCCGATGCGCGTGGTGCCCAGCGGCTCCGGCAGCGAAGTGCTCTTCACCCTCTTCCGACGCCCCGAGATGACAGACGCGCAGTACGCAGAAGACCAGCGGCTCGTCGAGCAAGACCTCGCCACCCTGAAACGCGTCCTGGAGCGAGGAAGCTCCGCACCAGATACGAAGGGGGCAGGTTAAGCCGTAACGTGTCCCCGTGGTACCCGGTACCTTTGCCTTAAGTGCCTGGCACTTTCTGATCGGGAAAAAGTGCCAGGCACTTTGGTCTGAGCCGCCCCACCCCGCCGAGTTTCCGATGTTCCCCATTCTTCCCGCGAGAGTATAATGCGACCAACGTGGTAGCGTACCGGCCAGGCCTTGAGCGAGTCCGTCAACTCAGTTCTATTTCGCTTGGGGTGAGCCAACGGACTCGGGAGGATGCTGAAGAGGCTGCATGGGTATGGAAAAAGTATCTGAAGGCGTGAGGTCCTCCATGAAAGCATCCGATCTCTTCGTCAAATGCCTGGAGCAGGAAGGCGTGCAGTATGTCTTCGGCCTGCCTGGTGAGGAGACGGAAGATCTGCTCTTCTCCCTCGATGCCTCTCCGATCACCTTCGTGCCGACCCGTCATGAGCAGGGCGCAGCGTTCATGGCCGATGTCTGGGGGCGCTTGACCGGCAAGGCGGGCGTATGTTTGTCCACGTTGGGACCGGGCGCGACCAATCTGATCACTGGCGTGGCGGATGCCAATCTTGATAAGAGTCCTGTCGTGGCCATCACCGGCCAAGCGAACCTCACCCGCGTTCATAAGGAAAGCCATCAGTATCTGGACATCATCGGGTTGTTCCGCCCCATCACCAAGTGGAGCGCCTCCATCACTCACCCCAACGTCGTGCCCGAGGTCGTTCGCAAAGCGTTCAAGATTGCCGAAAGCGAGAAGCCCGGCGCCACGCACATCGAGCTGCCGGAGGATGTGGCGGGACTCGAGACTGATCGCCAGCCCCTCAAGCCCTACCATGTGCGCCGCCCGGACCCCGATCAGCAGGCGTTGCGGGAAGCGGTCGCGCTGCTGACGCGCGCTACCAAGCCGCTCGTCATCGCCGGCAACGGTGCGGTTCGCAAGGACGCCTCCCAGCAGCTGCGCACCTTCGTCAGCCGCTGTCACACGCCGATCGCTCACACGTTCATGGGGCAGGGGGCGGTATCCGACGACAGCCCGTACTCACTGCACACTATCGGCCTCGGCTTCCGGGATTTCGTGATGGAGGCGGTGGACGCGGCGGATCTGATCGTCACGATCGGCTACGACGCGGCGGAATACGCCCCGGAGGTGTGGAACCCGAGGCGCGACAAAACGATCATCCACATCGACTTCATTCCTGCTGAGGTGGACGCGCACTACCAGCCAGCCGTGGAGCTCGTCGCGGACATCGGCGCCACCTTGCGGGAGCTCAACGAGCTGCTGGCATCGGCCTCCTGCACCATCGACCCGACCTGGTACGTGCCGATCCGCGACCGCATCCGCGCGGACATCGCCGGCTACGATCTGGTGGACGGCCGCGCCTTCACTGTGCCGGGCGTGCTGAATCTCCTGCGGCGGCTCATGGATGACGATGATCTGCTCATCAGTGATGTGGGCAGCCACAAGATGTGGATCGCGCGCAACTTTCCCACGCGCTGCCCCAACGGCTGCCTGATCTCCAACGGTCTGGCCAGCATGGGCTTTGCGTTGCCGGGAGCGATCGGGGCGGCGTTGGCCAATCCCTCCCGGCGCATCGTCGCGGCGATGGGCGACGGCGGCTTCCTGATGAACTCGCAGGAGCTGGAGACTGCCAAACGGTTGGGTGTGGCGTTTGTGGTGCTGGTGTTCAACGACAACGACTACGGCCTCATCAGTTGGAAGCAACAGATGAGCCACGGCCGTTCCACCGGCACGCGCCTGACCAATCCTGATTTCAAAGCCTACGCCGAAAGCTTCGGCATTGTCGGGTACCACCCGACGAGTCTCACGCAGTTGACGTTGCAACTGCGCGAAGCGCTCGCCTCGCGGAAGCTGTGCGTGATGGAGATCCCGATCGACCAGAGTGTCAATGTCGAGCTGATCCAGAAACTCAACTGGTACTTCAAGAGCCGATGAATCCCTTCCAGTCCGTCAACCCAGCCACCGGGGAAGTGCTGGCCATCCACCAGCCGATGACTGCGGGGGAGGTGCAGCGCATCATCGAGCAAGCGCACCAGGCGTTCATCGATTGGCGCACTACGCCGATCACCTCGCGCGCCGCCATCATGCAGCAGGCCGCCGTGCTGTTGCGCCGGGACGTCGAGCCAGCTGCGCGGCTGATGGCTCAGGAGATGGGCAAGCCGGTCGTCCAGGGTCGCGCCGAGGTGGAGAAGTGCGCCTGGGTCTGCGAATACTACGCGCAGCACGCCGGGACATTCCTCTCGCCGGAGGCCGTGCCCACCGATGCCACGAACAGCTATGTGGCGTTCGAGCCGCTGGGTGTGATCTTGGCGGTGATGCCGTGGAACTTTCCGTTCTGGCAGGTGTTCCGCGCCGCAGTTCCGGCGCTGATGGCCGGCAACGCGGTGCTCTTGAAGCATGCCGCCAACGTCTTCGGCTGCGCGGCGGTCATCGAGCGCATCTTGCATGAAGCCGGGCTACCAAAGCCGTTGTTCCGCTCGGTGTTGGTCGGTTCGGATCAGGTGGCGTCGCTCATCGAGCACCCGTTCATCTGCGGTGTGACGCTCACCGGCAGCACCCCGGCCGGTCAGGCCGTGGCCGCCAAGGCCGGGAGTCTGTTGAAGAAGAGTGTTTTGGAGCTGGGCGGCAGCGATCCGTACATCGTGCTGGAGGATGCCGATCTTGAGCTGACCGTGGAAGCGTGCGTCACCTCGCGGCTGGTGAACAGCGGGCAGAGCTGCATCGCCGCCAAACGCTTCATCGTCGTCGAGCCGATCCGCAAGCGGTTCGAGCAGCGATGCATCGAGCTGATGCGTAGTCGTGTCATGGGCGATCCGTTGCGCGAGGACGTCACCGTTGGCCCGATGGCGCGCCGCGATCTGCGCGACGGCCTCCAAGCGCAGGTGCAGGGGAGTGTGCAGCGTGGCGCCACGCTCGCTCTGGGCGGCGAGATACCTGACGGCCCCGGCGCTTTCTATCCTCCGACGGTGCTCACGGATGTGCGCCAGCGCATGCCTGCCTACGATGAGGAGTTGTTCGGTCCGGTAGCCGCTATCATCGGCGTCAAGGACGAGAGCGAAGCCATTCGCGTTGCCAACGACTCATCCTTCGGGCTGGGCGCCGCGATCTTCACGGCGGATCGACAGCGCGGCGAGCGCATCGCCCGGCAGCTGGAGGTGGGCTGCTGCTTCATCAACGCCTTCGTACGCTCCGACCCGCGCCTGCCCTTCGGCGGCATCAAGCAGTCCGGCTACGGGCGGGAGCTGGCGATCTTCGGCATCCGCGAGTTCGTCAACATCAAGACCATCTATGTCAAATAACCAGAGGGTATGCAGGCGCCAGGTGCTAGGCGCCAACGTAGTTTCGTAACGTGTTCCCATGGTACCCGGTACCTTTGCCTTAAGTGCCTGGCGCTTTTTCTCGATCAAAAGTGCCAGGCACTTTGGCTTGAGCCACCCCACCCAGTTTCCATTGTGCCCCGCTCTTCCCGCAAGAGTATAATATCTTTTGGTGATTCTTCTCATGGAGGAACACAATGACAGCCAAGAAGAAGTCTAAGAGCCGGTTTGCCATTTCCGGATCGATGGTTGTGAACTCGCGCTCCGAAGAGCTCGAACGGGTTCGGGACAAGATCGCAGCACTTGGTATCACCGAGCGGGATATTGATGAGGTGGTACGCAATGCTCGGAGCCGCCGCAGGTGATGGCGCGATGAAAGGGTTCGACAAGCATCTGCAGGAGTTGTTGGAAGTGCATCCGGAAGCGGCATTGGAACGCGCCAAGCTGTTTGCCGAGCTGCCGCTGTCAACTCAGCTGGCGATCATGCGTCGTCGATGCAGCTGGAGCGCGGGGATGGTGGGGGAAGAGCGATGGCGGTGCTGGTGGTGTTGGCGGTCTTCCGGGGGATGGGGGCGCTCGGCATCCAGGCGTTCCGCTCATGGCGTGCGGCCGCGCGAGCGGCGCTGGCGATGATGCTCTGCTTCACGGCGAGCGCGCACTTCGTGCCGGGCCTCAGCGAGGATCTCGTGCGGATGGTGCCACCGTGGGTGCCGAACCTGCAGCTCATGGTGCAGGCCACCGGCATCCTGGAGTTTCTCGGAGCGTGTGGTCTGCTCATTCCGCGGACCCAGCGCCTGGCGGGCATCGCCCTGATCCTCTTCTTCGTCGCCGTCTTCCCGGCGAACGTGCATGCAGCGCAGGCTGGCGTCACCCTGCTCGGTGAGCCAGCCACCGCGCTCTGGCTTCGAGCTCCCTTGCAGGCGTTCTTTATCTGGCTCGCATGGTGGTCAACAAAACGAGGGAGTCCCGTCCCGGGTACGAAAGGGACAGCTTAAGCCGTCACGCGCCCCGTGGTACCCGGTATCTGGTGCTTACAGTGGTATTGGCGGCGCGCTGTGGATGTGGAGGTGATATAATTTCGCTGGAACAGTGAGGACGTCATTCTATGAAAACGCGCGAAGAGGTTCTGGACATTCTGGCGAGAGAAAAGCCGTTTCTCCAGCGGCGCTACAAGGTTAGCGGGATAGCGTTGTTTGGCTCGTACGCACGAGGGGAGCAGACTGAGCAGAGCGATGTGGATATTCTTGTTGAGGTTGATCCAACGATCGGGCTTGAGTTTGTCTCGTTGGCGGAGGAGTTGGAGGAGCGGTTGGGTGTGCCTGTGGATTTGATTTCCACTCGGGCAGTGAGCTCTCGTCATCGGAAGGTACTTGAGACCGAGATGATCGATGTCTAGACGTCCGGTGCAGCTGCTGATCGACGACATCAGTACTTCTTCGTAATCACAGTTTTCTGAGCAACAGCACTCCGCCGAGTTTCTGACCCCCTCTTTTCCCCCGCGTTGTGGTGCTGAGAATCTCGAAGGAGCTAAGCGGTTAGGATGAATAATGGGGTCTTGCTGAGTGATAACAGATATGTTATCTTTCTGTCGGAGCTAGCGCGTGCTAGACATCCTGTATTATCCTGAAGGAAGCCGTGGGCCCGTTCGGGAGTATTTCAGCGGACTGGCGAAGGAGCGTCCCAAAGCGTTCGCCCGCCTGGCAATGGATCTCGAGGTGTTGGGTGCGGAGGGACTGCGTTCGCAACAGATTACCGTTCGTCCGCTCGGTGACAAGCTGTGGGAATTGAAGCGGGTTGTACGATGGGGTTCAGCACCGGTTGCTCTTTGGGGTGTGGAAAGGCGCTGTCTGGCTGCTGCACGCGATCGAGAAGAAGAGCGCAAAGACGCCGAAGGATGATCTGGAGCTCGCGAGGAAGCGGTTGAGAGAGGTGATGGTTCGATGAAGGGTTTCGACAAGCATCTGCAGGAGTTGTTGGAGGCACACCCGGAAGCGGCATTGGAGCACGCGAAGCTGTTTGCTGAGTTGCCGTTGTCGACTCAGCTGGCGATCATGCGTCGGCGTCGCCAGTTGTCTCAGCGGGCGCTGGCGAAGAAGTTGAAGGTGCCGCAGCCACACGTAGCTCGTACGGAGAGCGCCAGGCACGATCCGCGTATCTCCTCGATCGTGCGGGCGGCCAAGGCGGTGCGCTGCCACGTTTTGCTCGTGCCAGATGAAGAACTGGAGCGAATCGCCATCGCGTAGGCGCTATCCACTACGATCCTCTGAACCACGCCGCCCCGCCCCGCCGAGTTTCCGATGTGCCCCGCCCTTCCCCAAGCTTGATCCATCGAGGTCTCGACTATCCAATTGTATATACAAATGACATATGGTATCTTTCTAGCGGATGGCTGACATTCACTGGGATCTTCTCAAGAGTGAGCGACTCAAGCGGACGCGCGGGGCGTCGTTTGAGGAGATCATCCAGTCGAAACTGGTGGCAGTGAAGCGTCATCCGACCAAAGCGCATCAGAACGTCATGTTGTTTGAGCATCAGGGCTATATCTGGGTGGTGCCGTATGTGATGAGTGGGGATGAGGTGTTTCTGAAGACGTTGTATCCGAGTCGCAAGTACACGAAACTCTACCGGCGGGGTGAGTTGCCATGAGACAGAGCAAGCTGAGTCGCAGCGAACAAGGCATCGAGCGGGCGTTGGTGCAGGGGGAGTACGTGGATGTCGGTCGCGCAGAGTTTGAGACGATCGCTCAGGCGATCGCGCGCCGGCGCAAGGATGCCGTGCTCAACATCCGCGTGAACAGCGAGGATCTCAAGGCGATCAAGGCCAAAGCCAAGCAGCACGGCGTCAAGTATCAGACCTTGATCTCCGAACTTCTCCACCGCGTCGCCCACGCCTGACCGGGTTTTGCAACGTGTTCTTGGGTGCCTGGTACTTTCGATCGAGGAAAAGTGCCAGGCACTTTTGGTTTCCGACGCCCCGCCGAGTTTCCGATATTCCCAGTCTCTCCCGTCAGCGTATAATACCCCCGGCTTCAGCCCCCGGCGGTCGGAGCTCGCTGTTGATCTGCAGCTGCGTAATCCTACCTATAGGAGCTAAGGATGGTTCGACAGCTGAATCGGAAACAAGAACGCGTCTTGTGGTGTTTGACTACGGCTTATGTCATCGGACTTGTTCGGATTCTCTTTTCTGACGAGGGAATGTTCAGTCGCGCCCTTATTGTTACGATGATATTTGGGGTTGTGACAGCGTTGGCGCTATATCAGTGTAGAACTCAAGGGCGTTTCGCTTGGAAGTGGAGGCAATTGTCGCGACAAATTAGAGTCCTCGGTGCGATAGCGGGGATCTGTCTTGCAGTGGCACTTGGACTCTTTGTGATTACCGGAGTTGTAGCTGAGTTCCAGGATCAGCGTCAGTCTAGGGAGCTGCGGACACTGGGCAAAACAGCATCAAATTTGGCGGAGGTGGTAGCGGCTTATGAGCAAGAAGTTGAGAAACTACCTTTTGAACAACAGACTGTCATTAACGAGGTTATAAAGAGGGCGTGGGCTGGGGAGCGGGTTACTCCTATTAGACCGATTCCTGGGAAAGATGGCAAAACGCACTATAGGCTAACCGATTTCCTCAGGATGGAACAAAGCGATCTTGTTCAAGCAGAACAGCCCAAGTGAGAGAAAAGAAGAATGACGAGGCAACGTTAGTTTGTTCAAGGTCTTATCGGAAGATGAGTAAAGAGATAGAGTACTGCCTGCTAGTTTTACCACGAGCAGACGTCCACAAGCTCTCGAAGCGTGCTAAGAAGCAGTTTCTGATGCTGACGAATGTGCTGCGAGATATGGATTTGTTTAGAAAGCTCATGATCTACGTAAAGGAGCAGAATCTTAATGATGAGAGATTGTCTGGGGTGGCTTTTGTAACTCTCGCATTCTCTATTACCAAGTTGCTTATGAGTAAGCTTTATGAAGCGTGGAAATTTCTCGGGAAAGAGCAGGTCGTCAGCGAGGTGGGGACGTTTTCTGAGGGGCTTCGGGCACAGTGGAGCGCGGTAGAGAGCGTGTGTGGTACATCTCAGAACGCTGAATTGTTCGGCTTCGTCAGGAATAAATTTGGATTCCATTTTGATTCTTATGAAGAGATAGAGTCCGTTATAGAAGAAGCGATGAACGAGGTGGGTGATTTGGAATTTTGGATGCCGACAGAACAATCATGGAACGATCTGTTCGCCTCATCAAATACAGTAATGCTGGTAGTTCTGAGAACCAAAATGATGGAGCTTGGATTTGTTGGGACCGAAGAGGAGTTAATCGGCCAGCTGATCAGACTTTCTGTTGACGCTTCGTATGCCTTGAACGAGTTCTGTAAAGGATACTTGACGGAAGTCGTTCTGAAAGGACTGTCGTTCCAGGAAGTGTCAAGGATTGTTGCTTCGGTTCCTGTGCTGTCGGAAGTAAACCTTCCTTTGGTAGTGGTTAAAGACTAGGTGCGATGTGAAATGCACGTTTCTTCAGTCTTGCGTTCTTAGGTAAATGAATGGGGGTTGGGGGCGTAGCATGAGCGAGCGAGTGGGCGTGAGGCAGATCAAGAGGGTGTGGAAGAGTATTCCGACGGTTGAGGGGGCGGGGGTGCGGCTGAACCGCGTGTTCGGCTTCCACCAGATCCCGCAGCTGGATCCGTTCCTGTTGCTGGACTGTTTCCGTTCGGACAATCGAGACGACTATGTGCGGGGATTTCCGTGGCATCCGCACCGGGGGATCGAGACGATCACGTACGTGCTCGATGGCGACGTGGAGCATCAGGACAGCTTGGGCAATCGCGGCGTCATCCGCTCGGGCGACGTGCAGTGGATGACGGCGGGGAGCGGGATCATCCATCAAGAGATGCCGCAGGGCGACGCGAAGGGGAGGATGTGGGGCTTTCAGCTCTGGTCGAATCTCCCGAAGCGTCAGAAGATGATGGATCCGCGCTACCGCGAGGTGACGTCGGGGCAGATCCCGGCGGTGAAGACGGCCGAGGGGGCGACGGTGCGGATCATCTGCGGGGAGGTTGGGGGTGTGCAGGGGCCCGTCCGGGAGATCGTGACCGATCCGGAGCTGCTCGATGTGTCGCTGCCAGCGGGGAAGACATTCACGCGCCCGGTGAAGGCCGGCTACACGGCGTTTGCCTACGTGGTGGAGGGGGAAGGGTACTTTGACGCGGGGCGCAATCCGTTCGAGCGCGAGGTGGTGGGGGAGAACTACTTTGACATGCCATCCTCCTGCGTGTGTAGGGAGGGAGAGATCGTCCTCTACGAGCCGGCGGGCGATACCGTGCTGGTGACGACCGACAAGAAGCCGGTGCGTTTCCTCCTCATCTCCGGCAAGCCGCTCAAGGAGCCGATCGCCTGGCGCGGCCCGATCGTCGTGAACACGCAAGCCGAGCTCGCCACCGCCTTCCAGGAGTATCAGGACGGGTCGTTCATCAAGCACGGTGTCGCAGCGAGTGGGAAGTAGCGCGCTGCGGATGTCGGGGAGCGCTCAATGGCTGTGAGTGAGCGGGGCATAGGGATTCCGCGGCTGGAGGCGTTCAGCGACGGCGTCTTCGCCATCGCGATTACGCTGCTGATCCTCGAGGTGAAGATCCCGCACGTGCAGGAGGTCGGCCCCAGCCATCTCGCGCAGCAGCTGTGGCATCTGTGGCCTGCCTACGGGGCGTACGTGCTCAGCTTCGTGATGATCGGGATCTACTGGGCCAATCATCACTACATCTGCCGGTACTTCGTGCGGTCGGATCACGTGTTCAACCTCCTGCATGTCTTGTTTCTGATGTGCATCTCCTTCATCCCGTTTCCTACGGCGGTCCTCGGGCAGTACGTGATGCAGCCGGGAGCCCGTCGCGCGGCAATCGCGCTCTATGCGTTCGGGATGCTGCTGCCTGCGGCGGCTTGGCTGCTGATCTGGCTGTACGCGAGTCGCGGGCACCGGCTGTTGGAGCCGGGCCTGGATCCCGGCTTTGTGCAACGGCTGACACGGCAGTTCATCGTGTCGAACCTGTTGTATGCGGGGGCTGTGGCGGTCGCGTTCTGGTGGCCGCTGGTGAGTCTGTCGATCTGCGTCGGCTTGACGCTGCTCTATCTCCTGCCGCCCCCGCTGCCTTGTGGGAGCAACGTGCCAAGTGTCCGACCTAATAGAGGAGGATCCAAGTGATGGCAACAACACTCAAGCGCTGCTTGCAGCCACGTTCTCAGCCAGCTTTCGCGTCGACTGCGCTGCTTCTGCTGCGCCTGATCGTCGGAGCCGCGTTTGTCTTGCATGGGTGGGGGAAGATACAGCATCCGTTGAGTTGGGCGGGTCCCGAGTCCACCATCCCCGGTGTGTTCCAGTTTCTTGCGGCACTCTCTGAGTTCGGCGGCGGCATTGTCTGGATACTCGGGTTGTTGACACCGCTCGCATCGCTGGGGATCGCGTGTACGATGGCGGTCGCCGTCCACATGCACATGATCGTGAGGCACGATCCCTTTGTGAATATGACGGGAGGCATGTCATACGAGCCAGCCCTATCCTATTTGGGCGTGGCCATCCTCATTCTGGCGTTGGGGCCCGGCACGTTCTCTCTGGACGCGAAGGTCTTTGGCAAACGGCGGTGAAGACGTATGACTGAGAACGGACATCGTCCCGTTGAGAATACTTCCGACCGGGAGATTGTCACGACACGCGTTTTGCAAGCGCCGCGGGAGCTGGTGTTCAGAGCGTTCAGTGATCCGGATCAGCTGGCACAATGGTGGGGGCCGAAGGGGTTTACGAACACGTTTCACGAGTTCGATATGCGGCCCGGGGGCATCTGGCGTTTCGTCATGCATGGTCCCAATGGCGTCGACTATCAGAATGAGAGCGTCTTCGTCGAGGTGGTGAAGCCTGAGCGGATCGTCTTTCAGCATCTGAAGCCGATGCACCGTTTTCACATGACGATGATCTTCGATGAACAAGCCGGTAAGACTCTGCTCACTTGGCGTATGTTCTTCGAGTCGAAAGCTGAATGCGATAAGGTGAAGACGTTCGCCGTCGAAGCGAATGAGCAGAACTTTGACCGTCTGGAAGCGCAGCTGGCGAAGGCCTGAGCATTCAACCACAGGAGGGTTCGTATGGAATACGTCGATGGATTTGTCCTGCCCGTTCCTAAGAAGAATCTGGGTGTCTATCGCCGCATGGCGCAGAAGGGGGCCAAGATCTGGCGGGAGTACGGCGCGCTGGATTACAGGGAGTGTGTCGGCGACGATCTCAAGGTCAAGATGGGGTTGCCGTTTCCGCGCATGGTCAAGTTGAAGCCAGGGGAGACGGTGGTGTTCGCGTGGATCGTGTACAAGTCGCGCGCGCATCGCGATGCTGTGAACGCCAAGGTGATGAAGGATCCGCGCCTGGCGACCATGTGCGACCCGAAGAAGGCGCCGTTTGAGGTCAAGCGCATGTCCTACGGCGGCTTCAAGACGCTGGTCGCTGGCTAGCATTGAGCGGTGCGCTGGGTGAGAGGGGGGCGGTGAAGGGGAGGACGAAAGCGGGGCTGGAGCATCCGGGATTCCGCGCGCGGCTGGGTGAGCTGAGCGCGGCATCGGATCGGGTGTGGCTGCTGGGGTTCTCGACCGGCCTCGTCTTCACCGTGATCGCGGCGGTTTGCTGCCCGTATCCAGCATCGATCTGGGGAAAGTTCTGGGCGTACGCCGGGCTCTTGATCCGCTCGTCGCTCTATCTCTGGGCTGGCGATGCGCTGCGGCAGCGGGGCGGCCTGGTGCTCTCGCGCCTGTTGGGAATGGGGCTGGTGGCGGGGGCGTTTGAGCTGTTGGTCGACTGGTGGCTGATCCATGGCGTGACCAGTGGGCGCCTCGTCTATCTCACCGGCAACGACGTGGTGCTGCTCGGCTCGCCGGTCTGGATGCCGCTGGCGTGGGCGTGCGTCATCGTGGAGCTCGGGTATCCGGCGCTACGACTCTTTCGCTACTTGCAGCAGCGGATAACGGCGCGGATGGCGGCGGTGATCGCATCGCTCGTGTGCGGCGTGGCGGCGGGTGTGACGGTCGGCGCGTACGAGTATCTCGCCTATCGCGCCGGATGGTGGAAGTACGAGCCAGCGCGCGCGATGATCGGCAAGTACTGCGCGCTCTACATTCCGCTGGGCGAGTTTCTGATGTTTCTGGCGTTCGTGCCGATCGCGGCGCGGTTGCTGTCCGATGAGGAGCGGCCGCTCGCGGCGTTGATCACCGGCGGCGCGCGCTTTGCGGCGGCGATCGCCGTCGGCTACGTGCTCGCCTACGCGCTGCTGGAGTGGTAAGCTGGCGACGCGTTCAAATGGCCGAGGGATGTTGGGCAGCGAGTGCAGGGAGGGAGATGGGCATATGGATTTGAAAGAAGGTAACGTCACGATCATGGTCGCTGACATGGAGCGGGCGATCCAGTTTTACGTGCAGACAATGGGATTTACGGTGAGGGAGCGTCACGGCGATGATTGGGCTGAAATTCAAACTCCCGGATTGGTGATTGGGATTCATCCGGTGTCTCCCGGTCAGCAGGGGAAAGCATCAGCTGGACCTCTCTCGATTGGATGGACGGTCGATCGGCTGGAGGCGGTGATGGCAGCGCTGACTCAGCGGGGCGTGCGCTTTGAGGTGCGTGAGGAAGGGGCCGTTCGACTGGCTTTCTTTCAAGACGTTGATAGCACGCCACTGTATCTGTGCGAATTGAAACACCCGCACGCGTAGGAGTGCTGAGGGTTGTGGATGGTGCGTCGATCGTCGGCGGCGCGCGCTTTGCGGCGGCGATCGCCATCGGCTACGTGCTGGCGTACGCTCTGCTGGAGTGGTGAGCGCATCGAAATGTAGAAAATGTGCGGTACAATGCCGCCCATGTGATGTGGCATTGGTACTTCAACGTGTGGAAAGGAGCGAGGGGATGCGTGGAATGATGCGGTTGATGGTTGTCGTGAGTGCGTTGGCGTTGAGTATAGGGGTGGCGTCGGCGGAGCAGGGGAAGGCGACGCAGCTGGCCGGTGATCCGGCGAAGGAAGCCGCGATGGCGGCGATGATTCAGTACGGCACGCCGGGCGAGCAGCACAAGGCGCTGGAGCCGTTTGTCGGGACATGGAACTATACGCTCAGCTGGCAGATGTCGCCCGAGGCGCCGTCTGAGACGATGGCGGGCGTGACCACCACCAGCTGGATGTTTGGCGGGCGCTTTCTGAAGCAGGAGGTCGCAGGTCCAGCCGCCGCCGAGGGCCAGCCGCCCTTCGAAGGGATCGGTTTCGTCGGCTACGACAACATCCGCAAGGAATACACCTCGATCTGGTTCGACAACATGGCTACCGGTATCATGACGGCGGCTGGACAGTACGATGCTGCGGCGAAGACCTTTGTGGAAGAGGGGAGCATGAGTTGTCCGATCACGGGTGAGTCGCACCGGTGGTTCCGCTCGGCGTGGAAGATCGTCGACGAGAACCACAATACCTACGAGACGTACGCGCGCACGCCGGACGGGCGCGAATTCAAGTCGATGGAGATTCAGTACACGCGGGCACAGTAATCCCGTCAGCCGTTCGCGCAAAGATTCTGGTACCGGGTACGCAGGGAGCTCGTTAGTCGTAGCCACATGCCCCTTGGGTGCCCGGTACTGTTTTTATGCTTGGTGGTTGGAAGTGGTGCTGTACGCTTGACTCAACACCGACGTATAATACGCTCGCGATGTGGGAGCGGTTGATGACATGGTGCGCAAAACCGTCGCTGCCGGCGGAACCACCTACAACCAACCACAAGACCACGGTTTTATGTATGGACACGGATTTCAGGACTTGGATGGCCACATTTGGGAATTGATCTACATGGAGCCCAGCGCGATTCATTAGGGGTAAGCATGCGATGGCACATCAATCTCGAAAAGCATTACCGCAGCTCGCAGGCGGCCTGTTCCTGACTGATGGGGGTATTGAGACTACGCTGATCTTCCGCGAAGGGTTTGAGTTGTCCTACTTTGCGGCGTTTGACTTGTTGAAGCATGATGCCGGTACCGAAGCTCTGCGCCGATACTTTCGTGCCTACGCTGCTATCGCTCGGGAACACGGTGTCGGGATCATTCTGGAAAGCGCTACTTGGCGCGCCAATCCTGACTGGGGTGTCAAGATCGGGTATGTTGCTGAGGCGCTGGCGGAGATGAATCGTAAAGCGATTGAGTTGTTGCAGTCGATCCGCGAGGAATTTCAGTCTGATCAGACGCCGGTCGTGATCAGCGGTTGTCTTGGACCGAGAGATGACGGGTACAATCCGAAAGCTTGGATGAGTCCGGAAGAGGCGCAGCGGTATCACGGCGCTCAGGTGGCGGTGTTCCGTGAGGCGGGTGTGGATATGGTCTCCGCTATTACGATGACGTATCCTGAGGAGGCGATAGGCATCACCCGGACCGCGCATGCTGTAGGGCTTCCGGCGGCGATCTCGTTTACCGTGGAGACCGACGGCCGTCTGCCAAACGGGCAGACGTTGAAAGAAGCGATTGAACAGGTTGATCGAGCCGCTGACCGCGGGCCGGCTTACTACATGATCAACTGTGCGCATCCTACGCACTTTGACGGCGTGCTCACGACCGGCGAGACGTGGGTGTCGCGCATTCGCGGCCTGCGCGCCAACGCTTCGACGAAGAGTCATGCAGAATTGAATGAGGCCACCACGTTGGATGCCGGCGATCCGCAGCAGCTTGGCGAGGACTACCGGAGATTGACGCGCCAGCTGCCGCATCTCAGCGTCTTGGGCGGTTGCTGCGGCACCGACGAGCGTCATATCGACGCGATCTTCCGGGCGTGTCTAGCATGAGTCGATCCGTTTTTCTGCAGACCTACGGCTGTCAGATGAATGAGCGGGATTCCGAGGAGGTGCGGTGAAGAAAGTGTGGGTGCACAAGGCCAAGTCGTTTGAGGAGGCGGAGCGGTTTGATCGAGAATATTACCGATCGATGTCCACGAGGGAGCGTGTGGAGACGATCGACTGGCTTCGACAAGTGGCGCGCAAGATGAAGGGGCAACGTGGCGGAACGCGACTTCGAAGAATTGCTCGGATTGTTCAGTAAGCACCGCGTGCGGTATTGCATTGTCGGCGCCTATGCGGTGGCATTTCATGCCATTCCTCGCTATACCAAAGATATGGATATCTTGGTGGAACCGTCGATCACCAATGGGGCTCGCATCCTTCGTGCGTTGCGGGAGTTTGGCTTTGGGTTATTGCGATTGTCTGCTGAGGATTTTGGTCGGACAGGGCGTGTGATTCAGCTGGGTCATGAGCCGGTGCGAGTCGATTTGGTCACGTCGGTCGATGGGTGCACATTCGAGCAGGTGTGGAAGGGGAAGGCCTACGGCTCCTATGGCGCGCGGCGTCGAGTGCCGTTCATAGGGTTTCGGGAGCTGATTCGCAATAAGCGTGCGACCGGGCGGCCACTGGATCGAATTGATCTGGAGAAATTATTGGGCGTCCTCGGAAGAAAGCGTCGTTGAGTGCGATGAACAAGGCCGTTTACCTTCAAACCTACGGTTGTCAGATGAATGAGCGGGATTCCGAGGAGGTGCTCGGGATGCTGACGGCGCAAGGCGCAATGAGCGCGGCTCGCGGCTTGTCGCTCGCGATGTGTCGTGATAACATTGTATCTACCGCATAGAAGTAGCTGAGAGGAGGTTCTCGTGATCAAGCATCTGACGCAACATGGTAACAGCGCGGCGTTGGTGATCGATAAGCCGGTGCTGGAGTTGTTGCATATCACCATGAAGACGCCGTTGGAATTGGTGACCGACGGCAAAAGTCTCATTATCTCTCCTGTGAAAGATGGCAAGCGAGCCGGGCGTTTTCGCGCAGCGCTCGAGGCGGTGAACCGTCGCCACGACAAGACGCTCCGGGCGTTGGCGGAATAATCTCTCGTGCCGGAGCCGTGCTTTCTCACCCTTGCCGAGGTCATTGAGATTCATGTCGACCAGATCAAGCGCTACGGCGGGCGGCAAGGGATTCGGGATTTCGGTTTGTTGGAGTCAGCGCTGGCGCAACCGGAAGCATCTTTCGGAGGGGAGTGGTTGCACCGCGATGTCTATGAGATGGCTGCCGCCTACGCGTACCATATCTGCCAGAATCATCCGTTCATTGATGGGAACAAACGGACGGCCTTGGCGCGTGTGCGTTGGTGTTTCTTGAGTTGAATGGCGTAAGTCTCGGGGATCCGCAGGGGTTGTTCAAGGACGCGATGTTTGATGTAGCGTCGTCGAGAATGAAGAAAGCGGAGCTCGTCCGATTGTTTCGAGAGCTGCCACAATCAGATGAGTCTGCCTGATGCACAAATCCGTCTATCTCCAAACCTACGGCTGTCAGATGAATGAGCGGGATTCCGAGGAGGTGCTCGGGATGCTGACGGCGCAGGGGTATGCGGTCGTGGAGCAGCCGGAGGAGGCGGATCTGATCCTGCTGAACACCTGCTCGGTGCGGGAGCATGCGGAGGAGCGGGCGTTCGGCAAGATGGGGATGCTACGGGAGCTCAAGCGGCAGAAGCCGGAGCTGGTGCTCGGCATCCTCGGTTGCATGGCGAAGGCGCAGCGGGAGGAGGTGTTCCGGCGGCTGCCGCAGGTGGATCTGGTGGCTGGGCCGGCGGAGCTGTACGACCTGCCGATGCTGCTGGCGGAGATTGAGAGTAAACGACGGTCGTTGGTTGCTGGTCGTTGGTCGCTGGAGCAGGACATTCCATCGAGCGAGAAGATGGGGACGCGGACGCTGGCGGTGGGGCGGGCGTTCCGTCCGTTGGATCTGAAGCCGACGGGCGACTGGCGGCGCGAGGGCGTGAGCGCGTTCGTGACGATCATGGAAGGGTGCGACAAGCGTTGCGCCTATTGCATCGTGCCGTTCACACGCGGGCAGGAGGTGTCGCGGCCGATCGATGAGATCGTGGCGGAGGTGCGGGGGTTGGTGGATGCCGGTTATCGAGAGGTGATGCTGCTGGGGCAGAACGTCAACTCGTATGGCAAGCGATTCCCCGATGGCAATGGCTACAAGGGGCCGGGCGGGCGACAGCAAATGTTGGAGGAGGGTGGCGAACGGCTGATCGACTTCCCGGTGTTGTTGCGGCGGATCGATGCCGAGACGGGGGTCGAGCGGTTGCGGTTTACCACGAGTCATCCGTTTGACGCGCATGAGCGGTTGTTTCAGGCGATGGCCGATTGCGTCAGCACTTGCGAGCAGCTGCATCTGCCGGTGCAGTCGGGATCGAACCGCATGCTCAAGGCGATGCGGCGCGGCTATACGGTGGAGGAGTACGAAGCGAAGATCACACGGTTGCGGGAGTTGGTGCCGGAGATTCATCTCTCGACCGACATCATCATCGGATTTCCCGGCGAGACGGACGACGATTTCGAGATGACGCGGGCGTTGATGGAGCGGGTGGCGTACGACAGCGCGTTTATCTTCAAGTACTCTGTGCGGCCGGGGACGGAGGCGGCGGGATGGATCGACGACGTGCCGCAGGAGACGAAGGAGGCGCGCAATCAGGAGCTGCTGCGGCGGCAGGAGCGGGCATCGCGGACGAAGCTGGAGCGGTGGATCGGCGGCACGGTCGAGGTGCTGATCGAGCAGCGCAACGCGAAGGGGCAGCTGGCTGGGCGAGCGCGGACGAGTTTGAGCGTGGTGTGCGATGGAGACGATCGATTGATTGGGGAGCTGGTGATGGTGCGTGTCGAGCGCGTGACAGCGACGACCCTGATCGGGGACGTAGTGTGATGAGACAGATGGTGGCAGAAGGCAGAAGGCAGAAGGCAGAAGGCATCCCGTGGTTTGCATATCGCTCATTCTGCATTCTGCTTACTGCTTACTGCTTACTCATCTGTTCTGCATCAGCGGCCGCGGCGGAGGGGGTGGCGATGCTGGAGACGCTGCTGGTGACCGAGCGGTATGCCGACGTGCTTACCGAAGCGGACGAGCAACTCGCGCGCTGGCTACCATCGGACGAGGAGCGGCCAGTGCGTTACCTCAGGGGGCTGGCGCTCATGAAGTTGGGGCGGTGGGATGAGGCGAGCGAGACGTTCCGGGCGTTGGTGACCGGCCGATCAGATCGTCAGACGGAGCTGGCGGTGCTCCGGATGGCGGATGTGATGTTGCTGCGTGGGGAGCTCAAGGGAGCGGGGGCGCAGTACGGTGAGTTTCTGGATCGATATCCGCAGAGTGCATTTCGGGTGCAAGCGTCTTTCGGGTTGGCCAAGACGTTGCTGAAATCCGGCGCGTGGGATGCGGCGAAGAGGCAGTTGGATGCGATCCGCACCGAGTATCCGGAGAGCTTTGAGGCGCGATGGGCGAAGGAAATGCTCGACGATGGGCTGGAGTTCTCGGTGCAGGTCGGATCGTTTCGACGGGAAGAGTTTGCCAAGGACTTGGCGGAGGGCTTGCGAGCCAAGGGATTTGACGCATACGTCAAGATGTACCAGCAAGGCGGTGAGGCGTACTACCGCGTTCGCGTAGGGCATTTCCGGGGTAGGGGTTCGGCCGAAGCGGTGGAACGTCAGCTGGAGGGGCAGGGATTCGTCACACGGCTCGTGCCGTGAAGGCGGTCGCAGGTCGTTGGTGTTTGGTGAATGCACTAACGACCATCAACCAACGACTATTTCGCTGGTGTTTGCTATCATCGACTAACGACCAACGACTAGCAACTGTTCTTAGCAGCTAACGACAGGACGTTCCTTCATGATCAACAATGATACATATCAAGAGCGGCCACAGCTGATCGTGATCGTCGGGCCGACGGCCGTCGGCAAGAGCGAGGTGGCGGCGCGCGTGGCGCAGCGGCTCGGCGGGGAGGTCGTCTCGTGCGACGCGATGCAGGTGTACCGGGGGTTACCGATCTGCACAGCGGTGCCATCGGCATCGGTGCGGGCGTTGGCGCTACATCATGGTCTGGAGATGATCGAGCGTTCCGAGGAATGGAGCGCAGCTCGTTTTGTAGCATTCGCTACGTCAGCGATCGAGCAAGTTGTGACTCGACAGTCGGTGCCGGTGCTTATTGGAGGCAGCGGGCTGTACGTTCGGTCGTTGCTCGACGGGCTCTGCCCGGCGCCGGCGGCTGATTGGGAGTTGCGACGGCGATTGTTGGATGAAGCGGCGGCGAGCGGCGGCGAGCGGTTGCATCAACGGTTGGCTGCGGTGGACGCGATCGCGGCGTCGCGGATCCATCCGCACAACGTGCGTCGCGTGATCCGGGCATTGGAGGTGTACGAGCGGGATGGGCAGCCGTTATCACAGCTTCAGCGGCAGACGGTTGGAATCGCTGATCGGTATCGCGTTGCCATGATCGGGCTGACGGCGTCGCGCCCGTTGCTGTATCGGTGGATCGACGCACGGGTGGAAGCGATGGTGGCGCGCGGGCTGGTGGAAGAGGTGCGTCGTGCGCTGCAACAGCCGATGGGCCGGACGGCGGAGCGCGTGCTCGGTGTGCCGGAGATCGCTGGCTACCTGCGCGGAGAGCGAGAGCTCGATGAGGCAGCGCGGCTGCTGCAGCGCAATAGCCGTCGCTACGCCAAGCGCCAGCTCACGTGGTTTCGCGCCGATGCGCGGATTCAATGGATCGAGCGCGGGGAGCCGGACACGATCGACACGCTGGTTGATCGTGTGGTGGCGCTGTTGCCTGCCGAGCGATGGGCGGCACGATCGGCTGTCGGGGTGGCGTCATGAAGCCGGAATTCATCGTCAGACAGGTTGAGCGGGCGTTGCTCGTGAGCGTCTTCCTGCGAGAGGGGAGCGACGGTTGGGCGCCGGAGGATGAGGCCGCTGAGCTGCGGGAGCTCACGACGGCGAGCGGCGTCGAGGTGGCGGCCGAGGTCGTGGCGCGCCGCGACCGTCCCACCGCGGCGCTGCTGCTCGGCAAGGGGAAGATCGACGAGATCGCGCAGGCCTGCCTGCAGCATCGCGTGGATGTCGTCATCTTCAATCGCGATCTCTCACCCGCTCAGCTCAATAACATCGCCGCTGTGGTGAAGGTCAAGACGATCGACCGGACGCAGCTGATCCTCGACATCTTCGCGCAGCGCGCCCACAGCCAGGAGGGAAAGCTGCAGGTGGAGCTGGCGCAGTTGCGCTACCGGTTGCCGCGGCTGACGGGGCTCGGCGAGAAGTTGTCGCAGCCCGGTGGCGGTGTGGGAACGCGGGGGCCCGGCGAGAAGATGTTGGAGACCGACCGGCGCCACGTGCGGCGGCGGATCCTTCGTGTCGAGCGCGATCTGCGGGATGTGGAGCAACATCGTTGCCTCGTGCGTCAGGGGCGTCACGAGACGCGGCTACCGACGCTGGCGCTCGTCGGCTACACCAACGCTGGCAAGACGACGCTCTTCAACCGGCTAGCCAACGACCAGCAGCTGGCGGCGAATCAGCTCTTCAGCACACTCGATCCGGTCTCGCGGCGTCTGGTGTTGCCCAATCATCAGGCGATTCTCCTCTACGACACCGTTGGCTTCTTGCACCGGCTGCCACACCACTTGGTCGAAGCATTCAAGGCGACGCTCGAGGAGGTGGTGCAGGCGGATGCGTTGCTGCATGTGTTGGATGCCAGCCATCCGCTGGCGCTCCAGCAGGCCGAGGCCGTGGAGCAGGTGCTCAAGGAGCTGCGGGCGTCGGAGAAGCCGGTGGTGACGGTGCTCAACAAGGTTGATCGCATCGAGCCGGGGACGGTGCGGGATCTGATGCGTCGCTTCGATGATGCGGTGGCGATCTCCGCCACGACCGGCAAGGGAGTCGAGACGCTGCTCAGCCGGCTCGTGAGCCGTTTCGCAGAGGCGATGGTGATGGTGCAGGTGCGGATTCCGATGAACCAGACACGACTCGTCCACATTCTCCATCAGCAGGGGCAGGTGCGAGAGGAGCGGTACGATGAGAGCTCCGTAGTCGTCGATGCGCTGGTGCCCAATGCCCTCAGACACCAACTCATCAGCCGACTTGGTCCTTCAGCTGTTACCCCTTGACTTGACGATGTCTTGTGCTAAAGTACTAGCACTCGAAGAGAGTGAGTGCTAGAAATGAGATACATCACGAACACAAATCATTCAGATACAAGGAGAAACAAGATTCTTGATGCGATCGTCCGTCTCTATGTGCATGAGATGACACCGGTCGCTTCAGGGGTGATTTGCAGGCGTTTCAGGACGGGGTTGAGTTCGGCGTCGGTCCGTAACGTGATGGTGGAGCTTGAGGAGGCGGGGTATATCAGGCAGCCCCACACGTCGTCCGGACGCATCCCAACCGATCAGGGCTACCGCCGTTACGTCAACGTCATCATGGAGCCGGAGCGGTTGTCGCAGGAGGAGCAGGCGTTGATCGAGTCGCAGATCAGCGCGCGCGCGCATGATTTGGAGAGTTTGCTGGAGGCGGTGTCGGAGCTATTGGCATCGCTGACGCATTTGATGGGTGTGGTGTTGTTCCCGCGAGCAGCGCGCGATACGATCCGGCATATCGAGGTCGTGAGTATATCGCCGAGCCGCGTGATGGTCGTCTGGCTGCTCAGTTCCGGCGTGATGAAGAACGTCATCGTCACTGTCGAGGAGCCGTTTGACCAGGCGCTGCTGCAACGCATCACCAATTTTGTGAACGATCAGCTCGAGGGGGTGTCGCTCGATGGGATCGAGGATCTGCTGATGCGACGGGTGCTTGCCGAGGAGGAAGGATCGCTCTTTTTGGTGATGCAGCAGGCGATGGAGTTGTTGCAGCGTGGCGTGCGGCAGGTGATTGATGACCGGCTGGCATACGGCGGGGCGAGTTGGATGCTGGCGCAGCCGGAGTTCCGCGATCCGGTACGTGTGTCCCCGCTGCTGCAGGCGCTGGAGGATCGTCAGGCGGTGCTGCAGATGTTGTACCAGGGGATCGGCGCGGGCGGCATCGAGGCGCACATCGGGAGCGAGAATTCGTTGGAGGCGATGCGGGAGTGCAGCTTGGTGATGGCCAGCTACTCGGTGCATGGGCAGCCAATCGGAGTGATCGGGGTGTTGGGCCCGACGCGGATGGCGTATCCGAAGGTGGCGGGGGTGGTGCAACGGTTGGCTGGCGCGTTGAGCCGCGTGCTGACTGAGGCGGCGGAGTGAGATGAGCGTGGCCGCGGCGTCGATGGACGGATCGGTGGAGCAGCAGCCGTCGGGTGCCGAATCGACGGTGCCGGCAGCCGAGCCGCAGCAGGAGGCGGCGCGTACCGGGTCGCGTTTCCGGGAGCGTTTCGGCAAACGGGTGCGGCTGACGCAGGAGGAGTACGACGCGTTGCAGCAGCAGGCGAAGGCGGGTGCCGAGGCGCGCGAGCAGATGCTGCGGATCGCGGCCGATTGGGATAACGCCCGGCGCCGGATGGAGCAGGATCGGCAGACGTATGTCCGCTTGGCGAATGAGGAGATGATCCGGCGGTTGCTGCCGGTCGCCGACGATCTGGCGCGGGCATTGACCGATGCGATCGCGGCGGGGGCTGCGGAGCGGCTCGTCACTGGTTTGCGGATGATTCAGAAGAATTTGGAGGATGCGATGCGGGCGACCGGTTTCGAGCGGATCGCGACGGTCGGCGAGCGATTCGACCCGCATCGACACGAGGCGGTGACGCAGGTGGAGTCGTCGGAGCATCCCGATCATACGGTGATTGAGGAGATCCGATCCGGTTTTGTGTTGAACGGTCATGTGGTGCGGCCGGCGATGGTGAAAGTGGCTGTCCGTCCGACGGAGCCTGAGACATCCAGGATATGTGAAGCGTGAAAACAAAACCTCTTGGTGTTTGACGAACGACGTTTCACGAGGTTTTAGACGCTTCACGAACGACGAGCGTGAAATTCGAGAGAGGTCTGAACGAGGAGGCAAGTGATGGCACGCGCAATTGGTATTGATTTGGGAACATCGAACTCGGCGGCGGCGGTGGTAGAGGGAGGTCGTCCGGTCATCATTCCGAGCGCCGAGGGGACGACGTTGGGCGGCAAGGCGTTTCCGTCGTTCGTGGCGTTCACGAAGGACGAGCAGTTGCTGATTGGGGAGCCGGCGCGGCGTCAGGCGGCGATCAATCCGATGGGGACCATCTACGCCGCCAAGCGGAAGATGGGGACTGACCACACGTTCAAGGTGCATGGCAAGGAGTACACGCCGCAGCAGATTTCGGCGTTCATTCTGCAGAAGATCAAGCGGGATGCGGAGGCGTATCTTGGCGGCCCGGTCGATGAGGCGGTGATCACCTGTCCGGCGTACTTCGACGACAATCAGCGGACGGCGACGCGCGATGCCGGAGAGATCGCCGGGTTCAAAGTGCTGCGGATCATCAATGAGCCGACGGCGGCGTGTCTGGCGTACGGGTTGGAGAAGGCCGGCAAGGAGCAGAAGATCATGGTCTTTGACCTCGGCGGCGGGACGCTCGACGTCACGGTCCTCGATATGTGGCCGGAGGGCGGTTTCGAGGTGAAATCGACGAGCGGCGACACGCAGCTGGGCGGCACCGATATGGACAACGTGCTGATCGACCACATCACCAGCGAGTTCAAGAAGGAGTCGGGGCTGGATTTGAAGAGCGACAAGATGGCGTTTCAGCGGATTCGGGAGGCGGCGGAGAAGGCGAAGATCGAGCTGTCGAGCACGAACTCAACCGATATTAATCTGCCGTACGTCACCGCGGATGCGTCGGGGCCGAAGCATTTGACGATGACGATCAATCGTGCGCGGCTGGAGGAGTTGGTGCGGCCGATCGTGGAGCGATGCCGGAAGCCGGTCGAGCAGGCGTTGTCCGACTCGAAGTTTTCGGTGTCGCAGATCGACAAGGTGATTCTCGTCGGCGGTCCGACCCGCATGCCGATCATTCAGCAGTTTGTCGAGGAGATCGTCGGCAGCAAGATCGAGCGCGGTGTCGATCCGATGGAGTGTGTGGCGCTCGGAGCAGCGGTGCAGGCGTCGATCATCAAGGGGGAGATCAAGGATGTGTTGCTGTTGGATGTGACGCCGTTGTCGCTCGGGATCGAGACGCTCGGCGGCGTGTCTACCAAACTGATCGAGCGGAACACGACGATTCCGACGAAGAAGAGTCAGGTCTTCTCCACGGCAGCGGACAGTCAGCCGGCGGTGACGGTGCGTGTGTTGCAGGGCGAGCGGGCGATGGCGAATGACAACACCGAGCTGGGGCGGTTTGATCTGGTGGGGCTTCCGCCGGCGCCACGGGGCGTGCCGCAGATCGAAGTGACGTTTGACATCGACGCTAACGGGATCGTGCACGTTGGCGCCAAGGACCTCGGCACCGGCAAGGAGCAGAGCATCCGCATCACCGCGCCGAAGAAGCTCGACAAGAATGAGATTGATCAGATGGTGAAGCAGGCGGAGGCGTTTGCCGAGGCCGACAAGCAGCGGCGTGAAGAGGTCGATCTGCGCAATCAGGCCGATACGTTGGCGTATTCCACCGAGAAGTCGCTGAAGGATTACGGCGACAAGCTCTCGGGTGATGAGCGGAAGACGATCGAGGAGAAGCTCGGGGAGTTGAAGGAGGCGCTCAAGGGGAAGGATACCGAGGCGATCAAGCGGTTGATGGAGGATGTGACGAAGGCGTCCCACAAGCTGGCTGAGGCGATTTACAAGGATGCGGCGGCGAAGCGGCAGGCGAAGGGTGGCGCGGGGACCGAAACCCAGGGAACGGATGAAGGGGGTCGGGAAGCTGGGAAAGCCGAATCCAAGAGTGGCGGGGATGAGAGTGTGGTGGATGCGGAATACGAAGTGAAAGACGACAAGTAACGCAAGACATGGGAGAAGATCGACTTTTGACTCTCGACTCTTGACCTGCGAGCCTTAGCGTGACAAGAGCAGTGATTTGTGTCAAAGGTCGTAAGTCGAATGTCTAATGTCGAAAGTCGCAGTTACTCGAGTCTCGTGGCTCGAAGCGCGAGTCCGAAGTTGAATTGACTTGTAGCTTGTGTCTTGAAGCTTGTAGTTGGTTGAATGTTCAGAGGGGGTGGAGTTCAATGTTGTTGCTTGATCAGTTCGTGGTATCTCAGACGTTGAGCCAGGCGGCGTATTCGCTGCTAGGGCCTTCGTCGGTGGACGGTAAAGACGGGAAAGATACAATCTCGGTATCGAGTGTGAGTCGGCAGCGGAAGCGGCGGCAAACGCGGTCTCTCTGGTGTTATGTGGTGCAGCATCTAGGGACGTTTGGGATGGGTGTGACGCCGCGGCTGACGCTCGATGAAGCTTTCGAGCGACGCAGTCGTCCGCGCGGTATGAGGGTTATGGGTTGAGGGGTAGACGGGATAACGCGGGAGGTACGGCCATGCGAGTACGACGTGGAGCGGTGGTGGGGTTGGTGGCGATACTCGTGGCGATTGTCGCGATGGCCGGTGATGTTTATGCCGACGGTTCGCGGCACGGCAAGCGTGATGGCAAGGGAGCGTGTGACCAGTGTGGTTGGGCTCACACCGCGCAGCTCGATGAGATCTTGTTCCACAAAGGCCATATGATCCTCCGGCATGAGCAGGAGCTGGGACTGTCGGCTGAGCAGACGGAGCGAGTCAAAGCGGTGATGACCGAGGCGAGGAAGCGCGCGATTCGCGATGATGCGGAGATCGATGTGCTGGATGTGGATCTCATGCGCGAGCTGCACAAGCCGACGATCGATGTGCAGGCGGCGCGGTCATCACTGGAGAAGAAGTTTGATGTGAAGAAGTCCAAGTCGGTAGCATTACTGCAGTCGCTCGCCGATCTCAAAGCGACCCTCACGCCCGAGCAGTACGAAAAACTCAAGGAGCTATACCGGAAGGCCAGTTGCGATAAGTGATGGGGATGGGGCAGGTGTGTTCGTTCGGCGTTGACCGCTCATAGTTTGCTGAGATAGGCGGTGGGTATAGTTAGTGAGTAAAGTAGGTAGGAGGTTGTGATGTCATTTGCTGTGTATCGTGAATGCCCCGAAGAGAATTGCGGCATTCCGTATCATCCGGGTGATAGCCGGTTTCGGCAGGAGCAGGATGGAAATCGGCAGTTCTTAATATGTCCAGACGGTCATAGGCATGAGTGGGATGGACGGGGATATCGGCGTCCGAACGTTAGGGTTTTGGCCGAAAAGCTCAGTTCTCACACGTAGTGGCTGGGAAGGGATCTGGAAGTTTATGCCTGGTTCTAGCGTATTCTTGTTCGAGCGAGTCCGCCAGTGAATTGTGGCGGACGAGTCGAGAACGTTTTGTGGCTTCTCGACTTCGGCCACTGCGTGGCCTTCGCTCGAAGAAGAGCTGTTGCTAGCTTCACGTGATCAGGGATTGGTTTGAGATCGAATATCGGAAATTGTAGTTGCTTGTATCTTGAGTCTTGCGTCCGATGTTGAAGTTACTCGAGTCTCGTGGCTCGAAGCTCGAGTCGGAAGCTGAATTTACTCGTGGCTTGCGGCTTGGAGCTTGAGTCTGGGGTCTAGCGGAAATGGCGACGACAAAGCGGGATTATTACGAGATTCTAGGCGTTGAGCGGGGGGTGTCCGAGGCGGCGGTCAAGCAGGCCTATCGGAAGCTGGTGATGGAGCATCATCCCGACCGGGTGCCGCAGGAGAAGAAGAAGGAGGCCGAGGAGCGGTTCAAGGAGATCTCCGAGGCGTACGCTGTGCTCTCCGACACGCAGAAGCGTCAGCGGTACGATCAGTTCGGCCACGCCGGTATCGATGCACAGTACTCGCAGGAGGATATCTTCCGCAATGCGGACTTCTCCAGCATCTTCGAAGATCTGGGGATCGGAGGGTCGATCTTTGGCGAGCTCTTCGGCGATGCGTTCGGAGCCAGCGGGCGTGGGGGGCGTCGTCGCAGCGGTCGCGGGTCGGATCTGGAGATGCGCGTTGGCATCACGCTGGAGCAGGCGTATAGCGGCGTGGAGAAGGAGCTGGAGATCCCGCGGCTGGAGACATGTGGCGTATGCCATGGCCACGGCACCGAGAAGGGGAAGGAACCGAGTCGGTGCGATCGTTGCGGCGGGACGGGGCAGCAGCGGATCAGTCAGGGGTTTTTCGTGCTGGCGACGACGTGCGGGGTGTGCGGCGGGACAGGGCATGTGATCAAGCACCCGTGTCCGGAATGCCGCGGCCAGGGGCGAGTGCAACGGACTCGGAAGCTGACGGTAAAGATTCCGTCGGGGGTCGATACCGGGTCGCGGCTGCGGCTGCATGGTGAGGGTGAGGGCGGCGCGCGCGGTGGGTCGCGCGGCGATCTCTATGTCGCGATCGTCGTGCAGGATCATGAGACGTTCAGCCGTCACGGCGATGACCTCTTGTGTGAGCTGCCGGTGTCGTTCCCGACCGCGGCATTGGGCGGAGAGGTGGAAGTGGCGACGATGAATAGCGCTGTGGAGATGAAGATTCCGGCGGGCACGTCACCGGGTCAGATCTTCCGGCTGCGTGGCAAAGGGATGCCTCGACTCGGGAGCGGAGGACACGGCGATCTCTTGGTGCGGGCGACGATCAGCGTGCCGGAGAAGGTGACGCCGCAGCAGCGGGAGTTGCTCAAGCAGCTTGAGGTGACGTTGGGTGATGGGCGGAAACAGCGTGCCCGCTCGTTCGCTGACAAAGTCAAGGAAGTGTTCCGTTAAAACCCGTCGTTCGTCGTTTATTGATCGTTGTTCGTATGCTTCAACAGCGAGTTAAGGGACAGTGTAATACGATTCACGAGCGCCGAATGACGCGCCAGTCAACGAGGAGTGGATAGATGCCGACGTACGAATATGAGTGTAAGAAGGGCCATCGGTTTGAACGGTTGCAGGCGATCACGGCGTCGCCGATGAAGAAGTGTGTGGAGTGTGGCAGCTTGGCGAAGCGGTTGATCGGCAGCGGGGCGGGCTTGATTTTCAAAGGGTCAGGGTTTTATATTACCGACTACAAGCGCAAGGGTTCGTCGGACTCGAAGGCGCCGAAAGATTCGGAGAAGCCGTGCCCGACACCTAAGGAGTGCGGGCGTCAGACGTGTGCTGGGTCTAGCGGCTGATGCGTCTCGTCCGCTATTGGTTGCCGGTCGTACTCTGTGCTGCGGGGATCTGGTATGCGTCATCGCTCTCCTCCACGCCGCTTGATCAGATCGACATTCCACATCTGGACAAGGTGCTGCATGCGTTGGAGTATGGAGTGTTGGGATGGTTGGTGGCGTTGGCCATTCGGCGGACGGGTGTTCGGGGTGTCCGGCAGCGGTCGTGGTTGGTGGCGTTGGTGCTGGTGGTGGCGTACGGTTTGACGGATGAGATTCATCAGACGTGGGTGCCTCATCGTGATGCAGCGCTCAGTGATCTGGCGGCGGACGGGGTGGGCGGGTTATTGGGCGGCATAGTGTGTCTACAATATCTGAAGGCGGCGGCATTGATGAAGGCGCAGCGGTCATGAGTGTGAAACCATTTCGTGGATTGCGATATGCAGCCGGGATACCGGAGTTGGCGCAGTTGGTGGCGCCACCGTACGATGTGATTACGCCGGAGCAGCAGCCGCGATTTCACAGTACGCACTCTCATAACGTCATACGGCTGATCCTCGATCCGATGCAGCCGACCGATACGGAGGAGAACAACCGGTATACACGATCGGCTGCGACGTTGCGGGATTGGCGACGGTCGGGCGTGCTGGTGCAGGATGCGTGTCCAGCCATTTATCTCTATCGTCATGCCTACACGCACCGCGGGCGATTCTATATGCGGTACGGCCTGGTAGCGCGCGTCAAGCTGGCGGAGCCGGGACAGCGGCGGATCGTGCCGCATGAGCGGACGCTTGATGCGCCGAAGGCCGACCGGCTGCGGCTGCTGCAATCCACGCGCGCGAATCTCTGCCCCATCTTCCTCTGTTATTCCTCGGCGGAGGGCAAGGGCGCGTTGCTGCATCGGTCGATCATCGATTGGTGTCAGGCGACGGCTCCAACCTCCGCCGTGACGTTCGACGGCGTGGAACATGCGATGTGGCGGATCGACGATGAGTCGCGGGTGGCGCTGGTCGGTCAGGTGCTCGAGTATGCGCCGCTCCTGATTGCGGACGGGCATCATCGGTATGAGTCGGCATGCACGTATCGCGATCAGCAGCGCCAGGCGAATGGCTCGCGGACCGGCGAGGAGCCGTGGGAGTACGTGATGGCGTATCTGACGGCGCTCGATGCCGAGGGGATGCTGATTCTCCCGATTCACCGGTTGGTGCGCGGCATCGAGCATCATCAGGCGATGGCCCAGCTCGATCAGTTGTTTCAGGCGGAACTGTGTGCCGATGAGGAGCAGTTGGCGGCGTGGCTCGGCGCGTCCGACGGCCTCCGGTTTGGCGTGTACGGCGGGCAGGGTCGGTACGTTCGCCTGACGCCCAAGCCGGGTGTCAACCTCTCTGAGTTGACCGAGCCATCAGCGCTGGCTCCGTGGCGACGGCTGGCGGTGACGATTCTGCATCAGGTGGTGCTGAAGCGCTGGGGCGTGACGGAGCAGTCGGTATCGTACACTGCTGATGTTGCTGAAGCGATGCGCTCCGTGGATCGTGGTGCCGCCGATCTGGCGGTCTTCGTCCAGCCAACGCCGGTGACTGAGGTTCGCACGATCGCCCTCTACGGCGAGCGGATGCCTCCTAAGTCGACCTTCTTTTATCCCAAACTCCTGACTGGCCTTGTGATCAACCCCCTTGAGTGATGTGAAGCGTCGTTCGTCGATCGTGAAGCGTGGAGAACATAATGGTTGATCCGGTTACTACCGGTATTGCTATTTCCGCTACGCAGTTGGCACTTCAGGCGCTTGAGCTTCTGCGGAAGCCAAAACCAGATGTTTCAGAAGCAGCCAAGTTGATTACGCAGCTACAGCAGAGCGTTAGTCAACTCGAGCAAACGTTGCATCAGCTTCGAGCGGAAAACCTTGATTTCAAGGACGAGAATCATCGAGTGCGTTTAGAGTTGGATTCAAAGGAAGCCTAGGAGCGTGAGAAGGAAAAGTACGAGTTGAAAGAAGTGTATCCTGGCACGCGGCTCTACGTCCCTAAATCTGGCGGGGATGGGAGACGATTGTGTCCGAAATGCCTTGAGAGCGATAGAAAGGTTATCACACTTCAGGGTACGGATACCACTTCCTTGAAGTGTCCTGTTTGCGAAGTATTCTACCGGATTGCTCCTTTTGATCTCTCACGTTACAAGAGAGACTCTTAGCCGAGTGTGTCGTAGGGGTGGTAGCCGAGACTTCCTAAGCTTGTTGCCGGTTTTAATATCTGGTTGTGGTCGAAAGTCAAAGGTCGAGTATCGAAAGTCGCTTCCATCTACTCCGCTCCTTCCATCGCACGCAGGTACTCAAGGCATTGAGCGCAGGCGTTGCGCTTCACGAACGACGCTTCACGGGTTTACACGGCCTTCTCATTGACGGTCTCTCCTAACTTCTGTACAATGCGTCACTAACGTATGGCGCTATTTGGGAAACCGAAGTCCACTCCGGTTCGAATCATCAAGCGTAAAGAGATGCCCGAAGGCCTCTGGACGAAGTGTGAGGACTGCGGGGAGATCATCTACAACAAGACGCTGGAGGAGAATCTCCTCGTTTGCCCTCGGTGTCAGTACCACTTTTCGATCGGCTCCGACCGTCGTATCACGCAAATCATCGATGAAGGGACGTTTGTCGAGCGGGATCACGATTTGATCTCCCTCGATCCGCTCAGTTTTCGCGGGCCGAAGAACTATGCTGACAAGGTGGTGGAAGATCGACGCAACACCGGCTTGCCGGATGCCGTCGTGACCGGCGAGGGGAAGATCAACGGTCATGATGTGGTGCTCGGGGTGACCGATTCCCGGTTTATGATGGGGTCGATGGGGTCGGTCGTCGGCGAGAAGCTGAGCCTGGCGATCGAGGAGGCGACGCGTTCCGGGCGGCCGGCGATCATCGTCTCCGGCTCTGGCGGTGGGGCGCGGATGCAGGAGGGGATGTTCTCGCTGATGCAGATGGCGAAGACCAGCGCTGCGCTGGCGCGTCATCACAAAGCGGAGCTGTTGTTTATCTCTGTGTTGACCGACCCGACGATGGCCGGGGTGTTGGCATCGTTCGCAACGCTGGGAGATGTCATTCTAGCGGAGCCGCGGGCGCTGATCGGTTTCACGGGGCCGCGTGTGATCGAGCAGACGATCCGGCAAAAGTTACCGCCGGGGTTCCAGCGGTCGGAGTTTCTGCTGGAGCATGGGATGGTGGACGCGATTGTTCACCGAAAGCAGCTCAAGAGCACGCTGGCGCAACTGGTTGCGTACCTGTAAATGAGCGCGGAACTTATCGCGGAACGATACGCCTCACGACGAAGAATCGGCATCTTGCGTCTGTCTCGCGTGTCATGCTGCGGGGTTCAGCGTAGGGGTGAATCATGGCGCAGGTGAGTTTGAGAAATGTCTCGAAGATGTACGCGGGGGGTGTGCCTGCCGTGCGGAACGTCAGTCTCGGTGTGGAGCAGCGGGAGTTCATGATCTTCGTTGGACCGTCCGGCTGCGGCAAGACGACCACGTTGCGGATGATCGCCGGGTTGGAAGAGGCGAGCGAAGGGCAGATTTGGATTGGCGATCGGATGGTGAACGATGTACCGGCCAAGGATCGGGACATCGCCATGGTCTTCCAGAACTACGCCCTCTATCCGCATATGACGGTCTTCGAGAACATGGCGTTCGGCTTGAGGTTGCGCAAGTATCCCAAGGCCGAGATCGTCACGCGCGTGAGCGAGGCGGCCGAGATTCTCGGCATCAAGTCATACCTGAACCGTCGGCCGCGCGAGCTCTCCGGTGGGGAGCGCCAGCGTGTCGCCGTTGGGCGAGCGATCGTGCGCAAGCCGAAGGTCTTCCTGTTTGACGAGCCACTCTCCAATCTCGACGCCAAGCTTCGCGTGCAGATGCGCACCGAGATCAAGAAGCTGCATCAGAAGCTGCAGACGACGATGATCTACGTGACGCACGACCAGGTGGAAGCGATGACGATGGGCGACCGGATCATGGTGATGAAGGACGGCGTCATCCAGCAGGTGGCCGATCCGCTGACGCTCTACGATCACCCGGTCAACCGGTTTGTGTCCAGTTTTATCGGCTCGCCTCCGATGAACTTCATGCGGGGGCGCGTCATTCAGAAGGATGGCCGGTGGTGTTTTGATGAGGGGACGTTTCAGGTCAAGTTGATCGATGAAATGGTTCCGAAGGTGTCATCGTACGCTGGCAAGGAGATTATCTTCGGCATTCGGCCTGAGGACGTGTACGACAAGCTCTTCGTGACGTTTGCGCCGCCGGAGAACACGGTGTCGGCCACGGTCGAGGTGGTGGAGCCGATGGGCGCCGAGTCGTTCCTCCACCTGACGACGCGCAAACATGCGTTCCTCGCGCGGGTCAGCGGGCATGATCGCCCCAGGGTCGGCCAGGATTTGAACCTCGTGTTTGACATGAGCAAAGTCCACTTCTTTCATCCGGAGACCGAAGAGACCCTCGTGTGAGTGTCGTATCAGTTCCGGGAATCCGCTGGGGCGCTGTCATTGGTGGCCCTGTGTTGCTCACCGGGTTGCTGGCGGTTACCTTCCGACAACCTGACGATCCGTCATCCGCTGCGGCGCGTGCAGCGGTTTGCCTACTGGTGTTCCAACCATGCGTGTTGCTTGCCTGGCATCCCCGTTTGCGTCTGGTGTCGTGGGTCGTGACGGGATGGAGTCTGTCTGTAGCGCTGTGGCTCTGCCTGTTGCTGCGGGATCCGGCGATCGCGTGGGGTGCGGTGGGGTTATGCGCTGTGGCTGTCTGCGGGTGGCGGCATCGGCGGCTGGTTGTGCGCTGGGAGCGGGAGCGGGCGCTGGCAGCTGAGCAGTTCGGGACGCAGGAGCGGGTGGAGACGCTGGTGCTCGATGGGGTGGAGGCGCAGCGCGAGGCGCTCGGCGAGAAGCTGCGGCGGCACCAGGCGCTGGAGGGTGTGGCGGAGCAGCTGGCGACGAGTCTGGATCGTCAGCGCGTGGCGCGGATCGCGGTGGAACAGGCGGCGGCGCTGATCGGTCGGGCGCACCGGACGGCGCTCTTCTTGGTGGATGAAGCGCAGCATCAGCTGTCGTTGGCGGCATGGTGCGGTGACGCCTCGCTTGGGGCGTATACCGCCAAGCGCGGCGATCTCTTCGACGAGTGGGTAGTGAAGGAGTGCAAGCCGTTGCATGTGGCTGATGCCCGCAAGGATTTCCGCTTTTCCTCCGAACAGACAGAGCGCCTGGCGTCAGTGCGGTCATTGATCGGTGTCCCGCTGGTCAGTCGATCGCGCGTGGTGGGGGTGTTGCGGATGGAGCATGAGACGCCGGAGGTCTTTGCGCCGGACGATCTGCGATTGCTGGACATCATCTCCGACCTGACGGCGATGGCGGTCGATAACGCGGTGCTCTTTCAGCAAACGGAAGAGTTGGCGGTGCGCGATGGATTGACCGGTTTGATGGTGCGTCGGTGTCTCAATGAGCGGCTGGAGGAGGAATGGCGGCGCACGTTGCGCACCTCGAGTCGTTGCGCGCTTCTGCTGATCGATATCGATCATTTCAAATGGTACAATGACACGCACGGACATATCGCGGGCGATCTGTTGCTGCAGCGATTGGCGGAGCTGCTGACTGCGTCATCGGAAGCCGGAGAGTTTGTGGCGCGCTACGGCGGTGAGGAGTTTGCGGTGCTCATGCCGCTGGCGGAGCGGGGGGTTGCCGTACAACGGGCCGAGGCGCTCTGCCGTCGCGTCGAGCAGGAGGTGTTGGTATTGCGGCAGCAGGAGACACGTATCACCATCTCCATCGGCGTAGCGTTCTTTGATCAACAGGCCGGCTCGTTAGAAGCGGTGATCCGATTGGCCGATCAGATGTTGTATCAGGCGAAAGCGGCGGGGCGGAATCGCGTATGCGTGGCTGGATAGATTTCGGATCGGCAGCCGGAGTCTGGGGCGCTTACCTTGGCGGTTGGCGGGTGGGGTTGGCTACGGTGGCTGCCGCCGCTGTATGTGGCGCCCTGGCGGGAGATGGTGCATCGCGGTCATGGCTGGGGTTGTGGTCGTGTGTGGCGGCGGCCGTCGCGGTCGCCATCGCGCAGGAGTTACGGTCTAATGCGATGAGCTTGCGCGCCGGGACCGATGAGGCGCGTCGTCAGCACGAAGAGGTACTCGCGTCGCTGCTGGTCAAACGCCAGACGGCGACGACCGATATCGCCTATCTTGAGACGCAAGTCCAGCAGATTGCGTCGCTCTATCAGTTCTCGAAGACGCTCTCTGTGGCGCTGGAGTTGGAAGCGTTGATGCGGACGCTTGGCGAGGCGATTCATCAGCAGGTGCGTTGTGGGCGATGCCGTTTGCTGCTGCTGGATGATCGGGGGCAGGTCGAGCAGGTGGGAGAGGTGCGGGTCTCCGGTGAGGCTCCGGTGATTCGTCCGCCGGAAGTCGAGGAGCTGTCGCTGGCATCCACGATGGGACAGACGGGTGGTCCAGTCGGCGCCGGTTTAGGGCGCGATCTGACGAGTGGCGCGGTGGTGATGGGAGTGCTGCCGTTTGTGGCGGTGCCGTTGCAGGTGGAGCAGCGGACGATCGGCATTCTCGTCGTCGAGCAGCTGACGCCGGAGGCGTATCGGCAGCTGGTGAGTGTGGCCCGGCAGTTGAGTCTGGCGCTCAAGCGCAGCGCGCTGTATCTCCTGGTGCAGCAGCTGGCGATCACCGATGGGCTCACCGGGCTGTCGGTGCGGCGGCATGTGTTGCAGCGGTTGCAGGAAGAGTGCAGCCGGTCGGCGCGTCTGGGGCAGCCGCTGTCGGTCGCGATGATCGATCTTGATCATTTCAAAGCGGTCAACGATTCGCACGGACACCTCGTGGGCGATGCGGTGTTGAGAGCGGTGGCTGCGCGGGTACGTCGTGCCGTGCGAGAGATTGATCTGGCCGGGCGCTACGGTGGCGAGGAGTTCATCGTGGTGCTGCCGGGGGCTGATCGGGAGGCGGCGTTGCAGGTGGCGGAGCGGGTGCAGTCGGCGGTGGCATCGGAGCCGGTGCAGGCCTACGACGAGAAGGTGTCGGTGACGATCAGCGTGGGCTTGACGACGGTCAGCGGGAGGACGATTGTGGCAGAGGAGGTTGTCGATCGTGCCGATCGGGCGTTGTATGCAGCCAAGACGAGTGGTCGCAATCGCGTCGTGACGTTCGAGTCACTGCCGTGACTTCAGACTCAAGCGACAAGCTGTAAGCTACAAGGAGATTCAACTTCCGGTTTGAGACTCGTGATCTGAGACTCGAGCAGATTCAAAACCGGATGCCACGCGCAAGCGGGGAAAGCGATTTTCTCCTTCGGTTTTTGGCAGAAATCTAATGCGGGGTTTCGAGCGACGATCTGCAAGTTTGACGAGGTTCGCCAGTTGACGCTGGTACTTGAAGCTTGTAGCTTGAGTCCAGGTTTTGCGGGGTTGGCGCATGCTGACGCTGGGCGTTGATATCGGTGGGACGAATGTAAAGCTGGCGGTGGTCGATCAGCGGGGGCGTGTGATCGACCACGGCGTGGTGCCGACGCCTGCCGTCGTCACGCCGCGACAGATGGCGGCGTTGGTTGTGCAGGCAGCCAAGCCGCTGCGCGGTGCCGGTCGTATCCGGGGTGTGGGTGTCGGCGTGCCCGGTTTGGTCGATGTTGAGCGCGGTGTCGTTCATACGTTGGTGAATATTCGCGGTTGGCGTCGTGTGCCGCTGCGCCGCGTGATGCAGGCGGCATTCGGGATGCCGGCCATCGTCGATAATGATGTCAATCTGCTGGCGTTGGCCGAAGCGCGGTTCGGCGCCGGGCGTGGTGCTCGATCGCTGGTGTGTCTGGCGTTGGGCACCGGCGTGGGCGGCGCCATTGTGTTGGATGGCCGGCTGTATCGTGGGGTGACCTCGTCAGCCGGTGAGGTGGGGCATATGCCGATCGAGCGAGACGGCCCTCGTTGCGGTTGCGGTGGGTGGGGGTGTCTTGAGGCGTACATTGGCAACCGTCGCATCGTGGCGCGCGCGAGGAGGTTGATGCGGCATCGTGCCGGGCGTTCGAGCAGGGCGCTGACGCCTGAGTCGTTGAGTCGCGCGGCGGCTCGCGGCGACCGGTTGGCGCAGCGTGTTTGGGAAGCGGTGGCATTGGATCTGGCGGCGGCAGTGGCTGGTGTGGTGAATATCTTGAATCCTGATCGAGTCGTGATCGGCGGCGGTGTGGCGCAGGCCGGTCGGTGGTTGTTCGAGCCGTTGCGTCGTGCGGTGCGCGAACGGGCGATGGCGGTGCCGGCGCGCGCGGCACGGATCGTGCCGGCAGCCTTGGGGACTGATGCGGGAGCGATTGGTGCTGCGACGTTGGTGCGTGAGATGATAAGCGTGAAGCGTGAAGCGTGAAAACAAAACCTCTCGGCGATCTGCGAACGACGATCGACGCTTCACGGGGTTTGAGATGCTTCACGGGGTTTTGGGTGCTTCGCGAACGACGGAGGTAGTGCATGAAGCTGTTCTTGGACACGGCCAATCTAGCGGAGATTCGCGATGCGGTTGGTTGGGGATTGATCGATGGCATTACGACGAACCCCAGTTTGGTGGCGAAGGAGAAGCGACCGTTTGAAGAGGTGTTGCAGGAGATTTGTCGGCTCGTCCATGGGCCGATCAGTGCGGAAACAGTCAGCACCGATGCCGAGGGGATGATCGAGGAGGGGCGTTATCTAGCGGCTCTGCATCCGAATATCGTGGTGAAGGTCCCATTGACCAAGCCGGGGCTCAAGGCGGCGAGGCAGCTGGGTGTTGAGCGGATCAAGACGAATGTCACCCTCTGCTTCTCTCCAACGCAGGCGCTCCTGGCGGCAAAGGCCGGTGCCACGTACGTCAGTCCGTTCATCGGGCGATTGGATGATGTCAGTCAGCCGGGGATGGAGTTGATCCGTCAGATCAAGACGATCTTCACGAACTATCAGTTTGCTACACAGATCTTGGTTGCGAGCGTTCGCAATCCGGTGCATGTCGTCGAGGCGGCGATGATCGGTGCTGACGTGGCGACCATGCCGTTTACCGTGTTGGAGCAACTGGTGCGTCATCCGCTGACTGACATTGGGCTGGAGCGGTTTCTAAAAGATTGGAAGGCTTCGGGAGCGCCGGAACGTTTGATTCCGAGGGCGCAGGCCGCGGCGGGTGGCGCGCGCGGCGCATCGCCGGCGGAGGCGGTGGCCGCCGGGGCGGGGCGTTGATCGCTGGATCTTGTTGCGGAGTCCACTGGCAGAGGTTATGTTGCGTTCGCTAACGATCGTTGGCGGATATGAGTTCTTGGTGTTGTGGGGTCTTTCTATGAGGCGGCATCCTGCGCGCGAGCTGCGCGGTCGCAGATCATGGCTCGTGTCGAAGCGTTGAGGAGGCTGGTGCTGCAGTTCTTTGTTGCGAAGAGATGGTGGTGGTTGGCAGTGCTGGCGATAGGTGTCGGCTTCGGCGCTGGTACGGCTGAGGGAACCGATGCGCGTCAGCCGGTCGTCGTCAATGGCGATCGCGTCGAATACCAGACTGATCAGCAACGGGTGATCGGTTCGGGTCACGTGGTGGTGACCTACGGTGATGTGCTCCTGACGTGTGACCGGCTCGTCGTCTTTACCGAAACCCGCGATGCGTATGCCGAAGGACATGTGCGTGTATCGGAGGGCGAGCAGCGTCTGGAGGCGGAGCGCATGCTCTATAACTTTGATGCGCGTTCCGGTGTGGCGCTGGATGCCGAAGCGGCCGTGACGGGGTTCGCTTCCTGGTACGGGCGCGGGGAGGAGGCGCGCAAGTTGCTGAGTCACGAGTTGGTGATGGATCGCGGCTACATCACCTCGTGCGATTTCGATGAGCCGCACTACCGCATCCGCGCGCGACGGATCGAGATCTTCCTGGAAGACAAGGTGGTTGCTCGCAAGGTGGTGTTCCAGGTCGGCCGACAGCCACTCTTCTACTTGCCGTACTACAGCTATTCCTTGAAAGATGACCGTCCGAAGGTCACGTTGATTCCGGGAAAAGAGAAGCCTTGGGGATGGTATCTTCTGACAGCCGCTCGCTACGAGCTGAATCAGAACGCCAAGGGGTATATTCGCAACGATTATCGGGAACAGCGCGGCTGGGCGCAAGGTGCGGACTACCTCTACAAGAGTGATGACTGGGGCGCTGGGAAGATTCGGTGGTACCGTGCGATTGAGCGGCGGCGCGATCGCCCGCAGGATCAATCGGCCGAGGCCTACCGCTGGCGCCTGCAGTATCGGCACAGGGGATATATTCTCGACGATGAAGATACGCTGGCCATCGTTGAGTTTCACAAGCAGAAGGATCCACTGTTTCTGAAAGATTACTACCGTCGTGAGGAGTTTGAGAAGGATCAGAACCCGCTCAGCTACGGTTCGATCCTCCACTCCAAGCCGGGGTATTCGCTGGGATTGTTGGTGCAGCCACGTGCCAACCGATTTGCCTCGCAGGCCGAGTACCTGCCGCAGCTGAAGTGGGAAGTGCGCAACCAGCCGATCTGGCGATGGTTTGCAGGCAGGGAGTTATCGGACGAGGAGTTGCTGAGATCCGCGGCCACAGCTCAACAGGCTGACACATCCGGTCGGGTCTCGACACTCTCTCAGCGCTGGTGGAAGAATCTTCACTACTCGGGCGAGGACAGTCTCTCGGTGATGACCAATGAACACGCCAGTCCCACAATGCAGCAGGAGGACGCGACGCGCTTCGACTCGTTGCACCAGCTCTCGTATCCGACGCGGCTGGCCGGATGGCTGAGTGCCACGCCGAAAGTTGGTGTGCGTCAAACCTGGTACGATCGCAACGCGCTGGGCAATGAGCGCGACCTCCTCCGCGGGCAGTTCAGCACCGGCATCGACTTCAGCACCAAATTCTACAAGATCTTCGACTACACCGGTGAGCCATTGGGTATGCCGATCAACCAGCTGAGGCATGTCATCACGCCGACGCTCGGCTATGAGTATGCGCCGAAGCCGACGCTGCCGCCGGAGCGGCTGACGGTGTTCGATGGCATCGATGGGATCGACCGGCGCCACACCGTGAGTATTGGACTGGAGAATAAATTGCAGACGAAACGTCTGGCGACCAAGCGCTTGAGTCGTGAGGAGCTGGAGTCCGCGAAGACCGACGTCGAGCGGGCGATGCAGCTGGCCCCCGATACCGAGGGGCCGAAGATGTTTCAGAGTGTCGATCTGGCGCGGTTCCAGTTGTCCGGCGGGTACAGTCTCAAGCCGGAAGACGGGAGCCGGTTTACCACGGTGGGCGCGGATCTGGAGCTGCAGCCGATGGACTGGTGTTACTTCGAAGCGGATGCCAGCTACGATCCGCGGACGCTCGACGTGCAGACGGCGAACTTCGACTTCTACACGCTACCCAATGATGTGCGGCGGTGGCAGATTGGGTTGGGGCATCGGTACCAGCAGCACCAGACGACGCAGTGGACGGGTGAGTGGATCTATTACTTGGGCCCGAAGTGGAAGATTCGGGCGTACGAGCGGTTCAACTGGAAGCGGATCAAGCCGAGCGGCAGGAAGCGGATCAACGAGCTGGTAGAGCAGGAGTACACGTTGACGCGTGATCTGCATTGCTGGGTGGCGGAGCTCAACTACAACATCACGAGGGATTATGGGGAGTCGATCTGGATGATCTTTCGTCTGAAAGGATTCCCGGATCTGCCGGTGGAGCTGACGACCAGTTACCATCAGCCGAAGCTTGGCACGCAGACAAACCCGTAACGGCCGACGTATGCCGTGGGAACCGGATGGGAGACGGAAGCATCAGACGTAGGCAAGTCGGCGATGGTAGTCGGCAGACGTATGGCGTACGGCGTGCGTCTTCGCAGCGCGTTTGGTTTCTCGCGCTCCACGTCTGCCGATCGGTATCGCATACTACTCACGTCTGACGACTAGCCGCGACTACTGTTCACGTCGTGCGTCCGTCTCGTTGCATCAGTCTTTGCGCTTTGCCGGCAGCGAGCTTCCAGTTATAATGACGCTTTCGTAACTATCTGCAAGGAGTGAAGATGAACATTTGCATCATTGGAGCAGGGCATGTGGGGTTGGTGACGGGGGCATGTTTCGCTGACTTGGGGCATCGGGTCACGTGCCTTGACAACAATCGTCAGAAGATCCAGTCGTTGAAGCGCGGTGCGATACCAATCTATGAGCCGGGGCTTGAGGAGCTGGCGCATCGGAACAGCCGTTTGGGGCGTTTGCGTTTCAGCGACAAGTTCGCGGAGTCGGTGAATGAGGCAGAGGTGATTTTCATCGCTGTCGGCACCCCGCCGAAGGAAACCGGCGAGGCGGATCTGACCTACGTCGAGAATGTCGCCCGGCAGATCGCGACGGCCATGCGCTCCTACAAGCTGGTGGTGGAGAAGAGTACCGTCCCGGTGGAGACCGGTGAGTGGATCAAGCGAACGATTCAGGCGTACAAGAAGCGGCAGGTGCCGTTTGATGTCGGCTCCAACCCGGAGTTCTTGCGCGAGGGCTCAGCGGTGCAGGACTTCATGCATCCCGACCGGATTGTGATCGGCGTGGAGAGCCAGCGCGCCAAGAATCTCCTGATGGAGCTGTATAAGCCGCTCAAGGTGCCGATCGTCGTCACCGATATCAAGAGCGCTGAGCTGATCAAGCACGCGTCCAACTCCTTCCTGGCGACCAAGATCTCGTTCATCAATGCCATCGCGATGATCTGCGAACAGGTCGGGGCGGATGTGTTGAAGGTGTCGGAGGGTATGGGGATGGACCGGCGCATCGGACCATCGTTTCTCTCGGCGGGCGTCGGCTATGGCGGCTCCTGCTTTCCCAAGGACATCGATGCGTTCATTCATATCGCCGGCAAGTCGGGCTACGACTTCCAGTTGCTCAAGGCGGTGCGCGAGATCAACGAGGCGCAGAAGCGGCGGCTGGTGCAGAAGATTGAGAAGGCACTCTGGATTCTGAACGACAAGACGATCGGCGTGCTGGGGCTGGCGTTCAAGCCGGATACTGATGACATGCGGAACGCGCCGGCGATCGATATCATTGCGATGTTGCAACAGGCGGGTGCCAAGGTGAAGGCGTATGATCCGCAGGCCATACCGCTGGCGAAGACGCTGCTCAAGGATGTGCAGTTTTGTCAGGCGCCGTACGAGGTGGCGCGCCGCAGCGATGCGTTGGTGGTGCTGACGGAGTGGAATGAGTTTAAGGAGCTCGACTTCGTCCGGATCAAGAAGCTGTTGCGCCAGCCGGTGGTGGCGGATGGGCGGAACATCTACGATCCGAAGAAACTCGAGCAGCTCGGCTTCCGGTATATCGGCGTGGGGCGATGAGACGATTGCAGAAGGCAGGAGGCAGAAGGCGGGAGGCAGAGGACATTCGGTGCTGCTTACTGCCTCCTGCTTTCTGCTTGCTACGACACGTGGTGGCGGCATGAAGGGTATCGTGCTGGCGGGTGGACTGGGAACGCGGCTGGGAGCGTTGACTCAGATCACCAACAAGCATCTGCTGCCGGTCTATGACCGGCCGATGATTTACTTTCCGATCCAGACGTTGGTCGATGCCGGTATCCGGGATATTCTCGTGGTGACGGGCGGCAACAATGCAGGTGATTTCCTGCGACTTTTGGGTAACGGCGAGGCGTTCGGCCTCAAGCAGCTCAACTACGCGTACCAGAAGGGGGAGGGGGGAATCGCGGCGGCGCTGGCGCTCGCGCAATCTTTCGCCGACCAAGATCGGATCGTGGTGATCCTCGGTGATAATCTGATCGAACAGGGGATCCGGACATCCGCGGAGCGGTTTGCCAAACAGCCGGCTGGTGCCCGCGTGTTGCTCAAGGAGGTGCCAGATCCGGAGCGGTTCGGCGTGGCGGAGGTGGCCAACGGGAAGATCGTCCGCATTGAGGAGAAGCCGAGCCGACCCAAGTCGAACCGCGTGGTGATCGGGATCTATATGTATGACGAGCGGGTGTTTGACATCGTCAAGACGCTGAAGCCATCGGGGCGCGGGGAGTTGGAGATCACCGACGTCAACAATGCTTACATCACCGAGGGGCTGATGGAGTGCGATGTGTTGGATGGTTGGTGGACCGATGCCGGGCTTCCGGAGACATTGTACCGGGCGGCCACGCTCGTGCGTGATCAGGTGCTGGCGCCTAACCGTGACAGGTGACATGTGGCAGGTGACAGAAGATATTTGATCTTGGATGCTGGACTGCGAACAGCAATTTGTTGTGAAGCGGGTTTGGCGCTTCAGTTGTCACTCGTCACTCGTCACTCGTCACAGGATTTTTGGAAGTGAAACTCCTCGTCACTGGCGGTGCAGGATTCATCGGCTCCAATTTTATCCGGCATGTTTTGCGGACACACGCGGATGACGAAGTTGTGTGTTTCGACAAGCTGACGTACGCTGGCAATCTGGAGAATCTGTCGGATGTTGCCGGTGATCGGCGGTATCGGTTCGTGCAGGGGGACATTGTCGATCCATCGGCGGTCGATGCAGCCATTGGTGGATGTGATGCGATCGTTAATTTTGCCGCTCAGACTCATGTCGATCGTTCCATCGATGATCCCACCGAGTTTCTGCAGACGAACATCTTCGGCATGCGGGTATTGCTGGAGGCGGCGCGGCGACATCGGATCAGGCGGATGCTGCAGGTGAGCACCGATGAGGTGTATGGGAGTCGGCTGACCGGCGAGTTTCGGGAGACGGATTCGTTGGAGCCGAACAGCCCCTACGCGGCCAGCAAGGCGTCGGCGGATCTGATGTGTCGCGCGTACCGGGTGACGTTTGGCGTGCCGGTCGTCATCGTGCGCTGTTCAAACAACTACGGTCCGTACCAGTATCCGGAGAAAGTGATCCCGTTCTTCGTGACCAGGCTCTTGACCGGGCAGAAGGTGCCGCTCTATGGCGATGGTCGCAACGTGCGTGATTGGTTGTATGTCGAAGACTGCTGCGCCGGGATCGATCTGGCGCTTCGGCGCGGAGCTGACGGGGAGGTGTACAACATCGGTGGTGGCAACGAGCTGCCCAATGTGGAGCTGACGCATCGGGTGCTGGCATTGCTGGACAAGTCGGAGTCGTCGATCGAGTACGTGAAGGATCGGCTTGGGCACGATCGGCGGTACGCGATCGATTCGTCGAAGATTCGGCAGCTGGGTTGGCAGCCGCGGGTGACGTTCGAGGATGGGCTGCAGCGGACGGTGCGGTGGTATGAGGAGCATGAGGCGTGGTGGAGGAAGTTGTTGGAACGGGCTGAGGTGACGAAGTGAGTAACATGTGTGACATCCACATCCGGGTGTCGGACAGGATCTCATCGTACCGCTCGCACATGAGTCTGACGAGTTCTTGTTCGAGCGAGCGGAGCGAGTCGAGAACGGGGTCGTGTCTTGCTTCTCGACTCCGGCCTCGCGTCCGCTCATCCTCCGCTCGAAGACGAACGACTTACTTGCTTTGCGTTGACGAGGCGTTAGGTTAAGGGCGATGAGGATATTGATTACCGGACATCAGGGGTTGCTGGGGCGGGCGTTGGTGGAGGCGCTTCAGTCGGATCATGAGGTCATCGGTCTGAGCCGGACGGCGTCTCTGCCGCACGTGGCTGGTGATATCACTGACGAGCCGGGGATGATCGAGCGGATGCGGGCGGTGGAGCCGGATGTGGTGATTCATGCGGCGGCGATGAAGGATGTCGACGCGTGCGAGCAGGATCCGGCTTCGGCGCATCGAATCAACGCCATCGGCACCAGGAATGTCGCGATCGGCTGTCAGGCGGTCAGTGCGGCGATGGTGTACATCAGCACCGACTATGTGTTCGACGGAGCAGCGGGTCGTGCGTACGGCGTGACGGATGTGACGTCACCTCTGAACGTCTATGGCATCGCCAAGCGTTCCGGGGAGCGCTACGTCTCCTATATGCTGGAGGAGTTTTTTATCATCCGCACGTGCGCATTGTTCGGTATCGGCGGTCGACATTTTGCCGGCGAGCTGTTGGGGATGCCATCGGGCGGTGAGGCGTATGGGTTGACGGATCAGATCGGTTCGCCGTCGTATGCGCCGGATATTGCTGAAGCGGTTCGCGCATTGTTGCGCGTGGCCAGCGAGGAGTCGGCGTGCGTGCGCAAAGATTACCCGGTGTACGGGATTTACCATGTGGTCAATGAGGGAGCATGCAGTCGCTATGAGTTTGCGGAGACGGTGCTGCGGACGTCGGGGCGGAAAGATGTGCGTCTGCGGCAGACGACATGCGGGCAGGATCGACGGCCAGCGAAACGGCCGGCGAATACGTCATTGTCCGCGTCGCGGTTCACACAGGTGACGGGGCATCGGATGCGATCATGGAAGGAGGCGGTAACGGCCTATGTGGCAGCAACTACAGCAGAAAATCGTCAACCGGCGCGCTAACGTCGGGGTTATCGGTCTGGGGTATGTCGGATTGCCATTGGCGGTGGAGTTTGCCAAGGCGGGGTTCACGGTGACCGGCATCGAGGTGGATCGCCATCGGGCGACGTCGATCGCGGCAGGCCGCTCGTATATTCCGGATGTGCCGACCGGTGAGCTGGCGGGGTTGGTGAAGGCGGGGCGGTTGCGGGCGACCGGCGACTTCAAAGCGCTGGCCAAGACCGACGCGGTGATTATCTGTGTGCCGACGCCGTTGCGCAAGACGCGGGAGCCGGATATCTCGTTTATCCTGGCGGCGGCGGAGCAGGTGGCGCAGACGACGCATCCGGGGCAGGCAATCGTGCTGGAGAGCACCACGTACCCGGGCACCACCGAGGAGACGATTTTGCCGAAGATGGTGGCGAAAGGTTTGAAGGTGGGCCAGGATTTCTTCCTGGCGTTCTCGCCGGAGCGGATCGATCCGGGCAATCAGCGGTTCACCACGAAGAATATTCCAAAGGTGGTCGGGGGTGTGACGAAGCGGTGCACGCAGATTGTGCGGTTACTCTACAGTCAGGTGATTGATACGGTGATCCCAGTCTCATCGCCAAAGGCGGCGGAGATGGTGAAGCTCTTGGAGAATACCTTCCGGAGCGTGAACATCGGATTGGTGAATGAGATTGCGTTGGTGTGCGATCGGTTCGACCTCGACGTGTGGGAGGTGATCGATGCGGCGCGCACCAAGCCGTTCGGCTTCATGGCGTTCTATCCGGGGCCAGGGTTGGGCGGCCATTGTTTGCCGAGTGATCCGATCTACCTTTCATGGAAGGCGCGGATGCATGGGTTTGAGGCGCGGTTCATCGAGCTGGCGGCGCAAGTCAATGGGTATATGCCGCAGCATGTGGTGGGCAAGGTGATCGAGGGATTGAACGAGCATAGCAGGGCGCTCAAGGGCTCACGGGTGTTGGTGCTCGGTGTGGCGTATAAGAAGGATGTGAACGACACGCGTGATGCGCCATCGATCGAAATCATCTCGATGTTGCGGAAGAAGGGGGCTGTCGTGTCGTACCACGATCCGTTTATCCCTCGCTTTCTGGTGGGCGGGAAGCCTGTGCCGCACGTGAAACTGACGGCACCGGTGCTGCAGCATCACGATATTGCGGTGATCGTATCGGAGCACTCATCGGTGGATTATCCGTTCGTCGTCCGGCATATTCCGCAGATCATCGATACGCGCAACGTGTTGAAGATGATCCGCTCGCCGAAGATCATCAAGCTGTAAATTGTGACGGGGGACGAGTGACAAGTGACGAGAGGCAAGTTGTGGACGGTGTGTCAGGTGTTAAGTGTCAGGTGTTAAGGGAGCGAGCGAAGCGGTTTCCTGACACGTTACACCGTACACTTTACACTTCTTGTCACCTGTCACCTGTCACCTGTCACGCTCTTACTAGTAGGGGGCAGCGGTGAAGGCGCTCGTCACCGGTGGCGCCGGATTCATCGGTTCGCACATCGTTGATGCGTTGGTCGAACGGGGCTGGTCCGTACGGGTCCTCGATGACCTCTCTTCCGGGCGCCGTGAGAATCTTGCGCATCTCGATCATCGTATCGAATTCGTTCAGGGCGATATCCGTGATCGCGCCGTGGTCGATCGCTCTGTAAGTGGGGTGGAGGTTGTGTTTCATCAGGCGGCGCTTCGCTCTGTGCCGAAATCGTTCGATAATCCGGTACTCTACAATGATGTCAACGTTTCAGGAACATTGACGGTGCTCACGGCGGCTCGTTCCGCCGGTGTGCGCCGTGTGGTGGTCGCCTCTTCCAGCTCCGTCTATGGCGACACGGATCGGCTGCCGCAACGCGAGAGTGATCCAGCGGAGCCGATTTCGTTCTACGCCGCTTCCAAGCTGGCGTGCGAGCTCTACTGCCGTGTCTTCAGCGGGTGGGGGTTGGAGACGGTGGCTTTGCGCTACTTCAATGTCTTCGGTCCTCGGCAGAGTCTCGAGAATCGCTACGCCGTCGTCGTGCCGAAGTTCATCGTCTCTCTGTTGCGCAATGAGCCGCCGCCGATCAACGGCGATGGATCCCAGTCGCGCGACTTCACCTACGTGGCCAATGTCGTGGCAGCGAATCTTCTGGCGGGGTCGGTCGCCGAGGTGTCCGGTCGGGTGTTTAACATCGCTGCCGGTGAGGGGTATACGGTGTTGGAGTTGGCGCAGCGGCTCAACAGGATTCTGGGCAAGACGATCGCGCCGGTGCATTTGGAGGAGCGACCCGGTGATGTGCGCCATACTCGAGCGGATATCACGCAGGCGACATCGCTGTTGAGGTTCCAGCCGGAAGTTGGCTTCGAGGAAGGGTTGCGGCGTACCGCCGAGTGGTTTCGGGAGCATCAGCCATGATTCCGGTGCTGGATCTTGCGCGTCAGACGCAGGCATTGCGAGGAGAATTGGATGCAGCGATTGATGCTGTGTTGCGCAGCGGGCATTTCATCCTCGGCCCGAGTGTCGAGGCGTTCGAGCGAGAGTTTGCCCAGTATTGCGGCGCGCGGCACGCCATCGGTGTGGCGTCCGGCACGGATGCGTTGGAGCTGGCGTTGCGCGCGCTCGATATCGGCGACGGCGATGAGGTGATCACGACGCCGTTTACGTTTGTGGCGACGGCGGAGGCCATTTCCTACGTGGGAGCGACACCGGTCTTCGCGGATGTCGAGCCGGAGTCGTACAATCTCGACCCCGAGTCAGTGGAGCGGGCCATCTCGCCGAAGACGAAGGCAATCATCGTTGTGCATCTCTACGGTCGGCCGGCTCGTCTCGACGCGTTTGAGCGGATCGCGCGCGAGCGCGGCATTCATCTGATTGAAGATTGCGCTCAATCCGCCGGATCTCGCTACCATGGGCGGCGCGTCGGCACGTTCGGTATCGCCGGATGTTTCAGCTTCTTCCCCTCGAAGAATTTGGGAGCGTTTGGCGATGGGGGAATGGTGGTGACCGATGATGAGCGGGTGGCCGGTCGGGTGCGTCGTCTGCGCGTGCACGGTAGCGCCAAGAAGTATTGTCATGAGGAGATCGGCCGCAACAGTCGCTTGGACGAATTGCAGGCGGCGATTCTGCGAGTCAAACTGCGGCACCTGGATGCGTGGGTAGAAGCGCGGCGCGCGGTTGCCGGGCACTATACCGAAGGGCTGAGGGAGTTGGCTCGGGCTGGAGTGCTGACGCTGCCAGGGGAGCCATCGGAGTGTTATAGCAGCTACCATCTGTATACGATCGCATCCTCCGTTCGAGAGCAGCTGCAGGAATCGTTGCGACAGCGCGATATCGCGACAGCCGTGCACTATCCGATCCCGCTGCACCGGCAACCGGCGTACGCCTTCCTTGGATATCGCTCCGGGCAATGCCCGCACGCTGAGCGAGCGGCAACAGAGGTGTTGTCCCTACCATGTTTTCCCGAACTGGCGCCTCAGGAGATTGACGTCGTACTTGGCGCCGTCCGCCAAGCCACGACCGCGTCACGTGTGACGTCGTAATGATAGTTGATGTGGTTGAGCGGTTGTCCCGGAACGATTTCTGAATTGCCCTCCTGTGCATTCGGTCCTAGCGGAGCATCGAATGTCTCTTTCTCTCTGTCCATCGAATAGTCAGTCATCTTGTTCGCCCTGCGGTTTCAGTCCTCTTATATCGAAAAGACGAATACGTGAACGAGCCTCTGCTATTTCAGCGTATCATCGGATAACATAATCATGATCGTACAGTATCTGACTTGATAAGCATATGAAGTAAGTGATATTTATTGATCGATGAAGTCTTGTCCTGCCAATATCTGCATGCTATAGTTTCCACGGTTGTACACAATTTGAGTCCATTGATCAATCCGCTATATCGCTGTAGCGGGCCCGTCAGAAGGTAGTGGGCGGGGGCAAACCATCCGAGAGGGTGGGACGCAAAGCCGTGATCCCAGGGATGTTGGCTGGGATGTCTGGTTGCCGATGGAGAGGAAGTGCGGCGCGTCTAACTCGTATGGTCAAGCGAGTTGGGCGCTTTTTTTTTCGGCATGTTGTACCCAACTTGAGTGCGGTTGTACTCAGATGTAACACGAAGGCAGAGCAAGCAACATAGTAGGAGCGGCACGATGCTTGAGGCATTGATTACTTCGAAAACTAGGGCGCGTCTCTTGGAGGTGTTTATCAAGGATCCGGCCAGCCGCCACTACTTGCGTGGGTTGGAGCGGGAGCTGGGGGAGTCGGCCACACCCCTCCGCCGCGAGTTGTTACGGCTCGAGCGGCTCGGACTGCTCATCGCTACCGATGAGGCCAATATCCGATACTACGCGGTCAACCGGCAGTCGCCGTTGTATGCGCAGCTGACAGCCTTGTCGGGGGTTGTCACATCGACTCCTTCCGGCGAGACAGTCAAGATGGTGCCGGATGGTGCTGTGCTGGAGGGTGCGGTCGTTGCGTCTGCACCGCCACGCGCTGCCGTTGTGCCAGCTGCCGAGAAGTCAGTGCCGCTGCCGCGCGCTCGCCGTTGGTCGAGGCGCCTGGTGTTGGCGGTCGTCGCGATCGCTGTGGGGTTGTCGGTCAACATCCTCGGGATGGTGTATGTCGAGCGGCGTATCGCACGCCTGGCGATGTCGCAGGAGTCCACGCGGCTATCACGCGAGGCGTTGGTCCTGCCGGCAGTATCCAGCATTCCATCGCAGCAGCAGGCGTCGTACGTGGAAACCAGCAGCGCGCGGTTCCGCATGGTGCCGGGGACATGGTGAGGGTTCAAAACATGGGACTCAAGCTACAAGCTACAAGCTACAAAAGGACAATAGCTGCAAGCTCCAAGCTACTAGCTGTGAGCGCAAGTCTCACAAGTCTCAGGTGCTCGTGTGCTTGGTTCTGCTCGAAGCTTATAGCTGGTGGTTTGATCTTGGTTTCCTTGCAGCTTGCAGCTTGCAACCTGCAGCCTTCAGTCGCGTGGGCGGACGACACGGTGCCGCACTACATCAACTTTCAGGGTCGTCTCACCGACACGAGTGGTACGCCGCTTAGCGGCACGTATGATCTGACGTTCCGCTTGTACGATGCGGAGACCGCCGGTGCGGAAGTTTGGGAGGAGACGCAGTCGCTCAGCGTGACCAACGGCCTGGTGACGGTGTTGCTGGGTTCCTCAGCGGTGATCGACTCGCTAGGATTCGACGAGCCGTATTGGATGACGATGGAGGTGGCGGAGAACGGTGTCTCGGATGGTGAGATGAGCCCGCGGATCAAGTTGGCGTCGTCAGCCTATGCTATGAACGCCGAAAAGCTCGATGCGTTAGACTCCACGCAATTTCTGCGCAGCGATACCGAAGACACGATGAGTGGTACGTTGACCTTCGGCCACGGCACGACCGACATCACCACCGAAGCGAACGAAGACTTGACGATCAATCCCTCGGGCACTGGGAACGTGGTGATCAATATCGATACCGCTTCCACCGGTTTCAAGTTGACTGATGGCACGACCAACTGGTTGGTGGTCGATGATGCGGGGAACATCACGGCAACGAGCGATACCGGCACCGATCTCTTCAACGTCAAGGTCGGCAATCTCAAGGTGGGTGATGGAACGTCGAACATTACCTTGGATGGCGAGGATATGTATGTGGAAGGTAATCTTGGTGTCGGCGGGAGCGCCACCATCACGGGCAGTCTCACCGTATCCGGAACGATCAGCGGGTCCAGCAGCGCCAGCGGCACGACGAGCTCGACCTTTACCGTCGATTCCGATAACACCTCGGGGACTGAGCCGGTGAACGGAGCGGGGTTGGTGATTGAAGGCGGCAGCGGAGACGCGTCCATCCTGTGGGATGCGACCAACGACACGCTTGATGTCAATAAGTCGCTCGACGTGACGGGGAGCATCACCGTCAGCGGCAACGTCGACGGAGTGGATGTCTCCGGCCACGCTGCACGACACTTGCCCGGTGGAGCGGATGCGTTGACGACTGCGGCAGCCTCCTCAGTGAGCACAGCCAATAGCGAGGGATCGGCAGCCAGTTTCGCGCGGAGCGACCATGCGCATCAAGGGGTGCACTCGGTTGCTGGCACGAGCGCGCTGTATGGAGACGTCACGTTGGCGGGGAGCGGTGCCACCTCGATCAGTCAGACAGGGCAGACGATCACGATCAGTTCAACGGACAACGACTCGGGCGGCGATATTACCGGCGTAACGGCGGGGGCTGGTCTGACGGGTGGTGGCACGAGCGGGGCGGTCACGCTGACTGTTGGAGCGGGGAACGGGATCACGGTCAACGCGGATGACGTGGCGTTAGCCGGCACGGTGGCGGGTGCTGGGTTGACTCACAGTAGCGGGGTGTTGGATGTGGTGGCGGCTGATAGCACAATCACGGTGAATGCCAACTCCGTGCAAGTCGGCGCCGATGCTCTGGATTTCGCGCAGTTGGACGATACGTTGGATCTCGATGCAGCGACCGAGGTGAATCTCGGTTCCACGGATCTTTCGATTGATCTCGATTCAACCGGTGACTTGGTGATCAAAGATGCAGGGACCTCAACACACATCTTCAAAGACGACGGCACTGTGGGATTGGGGACGACATCTCCGGCTACCCGACTGGACGTAACGGGTGTGACGCTGAGCACCGACGCCGATGGTGCCATCGGCGCTGCGAACTTTACGACGACCGTCACGAAGAACGACTCGAATACCCGGGCGTTCTCCGGGGTGACCATCAAGCCAACCCTCAACACCGGTGGTTCTAACGCCAACACCACGGTCAACATCCTAGCCCTCGACTCAACCAACACCGCAACGACAGGGGTGACTGCGAATCTGATCAAGGCCAGCTACGGTGGCTCAGAGCTCTTCACCGTGAACTCCAGCGGTGATATCACGACCCCGAGCGTGACGACGACCTCGATTGAGGACAGCACCATCGTATCTGCCGACATTGCCGCCGACACGATTGCCGCCGCCGACATCGCCACCGATGGCGTTGGGAGCGCCGAGATTGCCGCGGACGCGGTGGGGACGAGCGAGCTGGCCAGTACCGCCGTCACGGCGGCGGGCTACGGCTCGGCCACGCAGGTGGGGATCTTCACGGTGGATGCTGATGGGCGACTGACCGCCGCCAGCAACGTGGCGATCAGCGTGGGAGCATCCGGCATCGATGACGACAGTCTCGATTTCAATAAGTTTGAGGATACGCTTGACCTCGATGCGGCAACGACGATTCAGGCGTCGAGTGCGACGAATCTCCTCATGGGCAATAACGCCACGTTGACAACCACCGGCACCGGCGCGATCGTCGCGACGGACCTGACCGCGGCCAGCGGCGTGGTGAGTTCCACGGAGATCGTTGATGGCACCGTGGCTGCCGCGGACATCGCCACGGATGCGGTGGAGTCTGCCGAGATCGCCGCGGACGCCGTGGGCAGCTCGGAGATTGCCACGGATGCGGTGAGCACCAGTGAGATCGCCACCGGCGGCGTCGCCACCGCTGAGCTCCTCGACGACACGATCACTGCCACCGACTTGAGCGCTACCCTCACCTTCGCCGATAGTGACCTGGTGGATCTGGCGAGCGTCAACGCCTCCTCCGCGACTGAGGGACTCAAGCTGCCGCAGGCGACGGACGTCTCCGCCGCCTCCGCCGAGGGCCAGATCGCGTGGGACACTGACAACGACACCCTCTACATCGGCACCGGCACCGGTGTGACGGCCGTCTCCAATCCCTTTGGTAGCGCTATCGATTCGTCCGAAATCACCGATGGGACGGTGACGACGAGCGACATCGCCGCCGACACGATCGCCGCCGCCGACATCGCCACCGATGGCGTAGGGGCCGCGGAGATTGCCGTGGATGCGGTGAGCACCAGTGAGATCGCCACCGGCGCGGTCGCCACCGCCGAGCTCCTGGATGACACCATCACCGCCACGGACCTGGCCGCCACCCTGACCTTTGCCGACAGCGACCTGGTGAATCTGAGCGCCGTGAACGCTTCCTCGA